>Ga0233412_10000001_pt1 | contig 393130 bp, 385 predicted proteins | sample Na_anoxic_4_MG_FD_180667 | JGI IMG/M metagenome (GOLD analysis project Ga0233412, IMG submission 180667) | Seawater microbial communities from Saanich Inlet, British Columbia, Canada - Na_anoxic_4_MG | ecosystem: Environmental > Aquatic > Marine > Inlet | place: Canada: British Columbia... | reverse complement strand
AAAAAGGAAATTGAAGAACTACAGCAAGAGAACGAAAATCCACTACCAAGTATTAAAGAAGAAACTCTTGAAGCTAAAGTTAAAGAACTCGAGAAAGAGCTAGAAAAAGAAAAAGCAGCACCTAAGAATGATGGCAAAGAAGCAAGCCTCTTAACCAAGCAACGTACTGAAATCGCCAGGATGCAAATAGTACTTCAGCATCTTCAAACACTCATCTCTGGAAGCCCGGCAGTAGTTCATCGGTCCTCTCCACCCCAAGCCGTGCGAGCACACTAAGACCTAAACAAGAGCCGTCTGTTTTAAAACACAGACGGCTCACCATATCTCAAAAGACTTTTTTCTGATACTCGATACCAAGAAGATCCAAAAATTGCTCGTAGGACAATTCTCGGTTTATTTTGATTCGCTTGTTTCGGTTCTTGTCGCCACTCAACAAATAGACATCAGTTTTAGGAAGATTAACGGCATGTGCAATCAGCTTAATAAGCTCTTTATTTGCAAGTCCTCTTTCAGGCGCACTCTTTAAAAAACATTTAAGTAAGCCGTTCTCTTCTAAGACCCATTTATTTCTACCCGATGACGGCATGACTTTAACTTCAATAATCAATGCCATAATTAAAGCTCATTAAACAGCTCTGGATAATCAGTAAAGATTCCATCAACCCCTAATGCAATAAACTCTTCCATTTCTTTTCGAGTGTTAACAACCCAAGCGTACAGTTTAAAACCACGACGATGGGCATCGTCAATAAACTCTTGAGTAATATCATCAACACTAACATTAACCGAGTATGCACCTACTGGAACCCCAAACTCTGCATAAGTAATTGGAATAGAATGTAATAACGGCGCCCGCTTTACTGCAGGTAACTGGTCTTTGAATGGCAAAAGCTTATGGTGATTAAAAGTCGATATAAGAAAGTCATCATAATGCCACCCATGATGCTTAACGTATTCTTTGATGATATCAATAACCGTTTGACTGACATCATCACACTTAACCTTCAATTCAATATTAAGCTTGCATTGATAGTTAATAACATCAAGCGCCTCTTCCAATGTTAAGATCTCTTGACCATCACGTAATCGTAGCTGCTTGATCTCATCTAAGGTCAGATCGCCAACACTTCCAGTACCGGTAGTAGTCCGATCCACCGTGTCATCATGAATAACTATAAGCTCACCCGACTTACAACAAGTAACATCCAACTCAATCATATCAACACCAAGTCGAATAGCTTCCAAAAAAGCTTGGGCACTATTTTCTTCTACTGTACCACTCGCTCCCCGATGTGCAATTTTAACGATTTTATTATTCACTATGCCCCCTTGATTTGCAACCATAATCCCTGAAATCCATAAAGTACTTATTAATATATAACCAATATAGTTTTTGATAGATCATCCTTCTTACTTAACAATGGAACCCTATGTTACTCTTAATTAACTGTAATCCATTACTATATTTTTGAACATACCTCAATAGAAATATAGCTGTAAGAAAGGCCTTTCCCCTCTCCTGTCTTATCCGCAACACTCTATTATGCCTCTATTGTAGCATCCCATCCTACCCAGACCTATCTATTGATATGGAATTAAAGTTGATTTATACGAGCAAACCTTTAAACTTAGAGATAATCAAGAAATTTATGGAGAGATGGCTGAGTGGTCTAAAGCGCTCGCCTGCTAAGCGAGTGTCGTTTTACGGCGCGAGGGTTCGAATCCCTCTCTCTCCACCAGAATTTGAAATAATGCGCCCATAGCTCAACTGGATAGAGTATCAGACTACGAATCTGAAGGTTGAAGGTTCGACTCCTTCTGGGCGCACCATTTTTCTCCTAACAACCCTCCCCTAATATCAAAGTACAAAAAATGCTCAAACCCCTTATTATCAATAAACCGCTCAATGTTACCTCAATGGATGTAATTCGAGTCTTACGTAGAATCACTGGTATAAAAAAAATAGGTCATGCAGGAACGCTTGATCCATTAGCGACCGGTGTACTCATCATTTGTTATGGTAAAGGGACTAAGCAAATATCATCATTCATGGATATGACCAAACAGTATAAGGCGGAAATCAACCTTTCAGCATTTTCTGAAACTGATGATCGCGAGGGTGAGTTAACAGCTGTAGAAATTAAAAAACAGCCCACACTCAAGGATATTGAAAACATTATCCCTCAGTTTATTGGCACCATTGAACAAATGCCACCTAAGTATAGCGCTCTCAAGGTTAAGGGAAAACGCGCGTATGATCTAGCTCGTCAAGGTAAAGAAGTTGAACTCCAAGCACGACAAGTTACTATCGACTCTATTGATATTCTCAACTATGAATGGCCACTGTTAACACTGGACATTGTATGTGGAAAAGGTACCTATATACGAGCCTTGGCACGTGATGTTGGTACAGCATTAGACACAGGAGGATATCTCACCAAGTTGGAACGAAGCGCAATCGGCTCATACACGCTCGATGAGTCATTTATGTTAGATGATATTGAGGGAATAAAAAACGAGATTAGCCTTGATTTCTCGTCTTAATAGGGTACAATAATAATATCTTATCTTTTTTATGGAGAGATGGCAGAGTGGTCTAATGCGACGGTCTTGAAAACCGTTATCTCGGGGAACCGGGATCGAGGGTTCGAATCCCTCTCTCTCCTCCATTTAATTCATTATTATTTCTTATGTTTTCCTAGGGACAATCACAAAAATATGGTTCGCTCAAAGGAACAGGTTTTTTTGCAGGTGGTTCTACACGAACATAGCCTGGAAAAACTGTTAAATTGGGATTTTTGCCAACGTTATTACTGGTTGTTGCATACAATGCCAAATGGTGCAAAATCTCTGCAGGGGCCTTGCCAATGGAAACCAATTCAACTGTACTTAAACCAAGTACAAAAGCGAAAATCAACAGATTAGTTTTGTTCATATAAATTCCATTTATTTTATCTTAAAGATTAATTAGTTGATCCACCACAACCACCATCCCATCCTGGGTTGGATGATAAAGCAACGTCAACTTTACGTTTATTACTTTCTGGATTAGACAAGGGACGTTGTTGACCTGGAAATAAACCTAGAAACTCAACAGCACGATTACTATCCCTAGCATGTTGTAAAGCTTGCGCTTCCAAAGCACCACATCTTCTTTGAATACATGCAGACAATTCATTTTCTGAGGAGGATTCACGCATAGCAGACTTATCCAACGTTGTTCGTAGAGTTTCTAGCTCACGTAGATTTCTTCTTTTACTACCTACGCTCCGTATTAAGCTTTGCACCATATCACTATTATCAGCATCTAATAGCGAAGCCCCAGAAAGAACACTCTGAAACAATCGCGCATCTTCCTCTAATAATTTTTTGCGTTTAGAAGCTTCAGCTACAAGTTTTCCTTTTTCAAAAAGCTCCCCTTTTTGCCTAGCATGCAAAGAAGCTACTAGCTGAGAAACATGGCCGATCTCATTCAAATCTAAAGCGTTTGCAACTTGTGAACGTAATACTTGTACAACCAACGGTCTTACATCTGTATTATTCGCATATCGAATGTCTTCCCATGCGTTAAAAAAATCAACATCCCTCTCTCTCAAAGAATTCTTTCCTTGAAAAGCATCTTGTACTTTAGAACCAAGTACTTCTCTTAACTGATCAAGCAATGCAGAAGAATCAAGACCAACCTCATCTAGCAATTTTTGTACTGGAAGGAACTTATCGTAAAAATCTAATGCACGATCAACGGAGGATGCTTGTTGCACTTCTTCCAACGCTCTACTAGTCAACAAGTCAATAGTTTCTTGAACTTTCAATTGAGCTTCTAGTGAAACCCCTTCCTCTTTGATCGCAGGCCACATTTTCAGCTTCAGTAAACCGTTAGCTGCAGTTTCACCGCGATTCACCGCTGCCATAGCTATATCTGCTAATGTACGCGCCAAAACTATTCGATTGGGCTCACTAACTGTCCATGCCTGCAACCTATAATCTCCCAAGCTTGTTGAACTTCTGCCCAAAGGCCCCCTACGTCGCTTCCTTGGGCTCACAGGAGGACAATCTTCATCAACAAAAAATACAGGACTTCCCATTCCGATCCTTACATCCTGGCCTGATGGCGCTGAACGCAACCCTGTTCTATCAAACATTCCTACCAGTTCAGACGTTGGACTCTCGGAAACAACAACTCCTCCACTTCCTCTTCTATTCATATCTCCTGGAAGCAGGTTGGTTGTTAAAAAAGCTGTAACGGTAAATAATAATATAGTTATTTTCTTCATCATGGCCCTAAGTACGGTGTAAAACTTGAATAATTTTTCACGAATAAAATATAACCCCTATTCTAATGAAATTGCTATAGCCTGTCAAAAAACAGCTAATCTTTCAAAATATACCATTATTATTGATTAATAGAATTTTTAATAAGTATACTTAAGAAGAATATTAAAATGATATTTTATTCTGTTCAAAGAAGGAAGTGTTATGAAAATGCAAGGTTATCTTAGTTTATTACTTCTAGTCGGATCTGTTTTTTCTATTTCAGCACACAACAATAAGAATGCACAAGTGGGTAGACCATTTACTATTGATCTTGTAGGTAATCCCACCACCGGGTATACCTGGACCGCAACGATAGAAGATCCTGCAATCGTTAATCAAAGTGATCACAAGTATAAAGCTAATCCATTAGCAGCAGGACTAGCGGGAGTATCGGGAACAGAAACATTGACCTTTATTCCATCCGCGCCTGGTCAAACGACACTGACGGTAGAGTATCGACGACCATGGGAACCTCAAGACGCTCCGGCAAAAACTAAAACTTTTCTTATCAATGTCCAATAAAAAAGGGGCCCTTAAAGGCCCCTTCTCTTTAATTTCGTCGCTGTCCAAACAGTCGTAATAAAAATAAGAATAGATTTATAAAATCTAGATATAACTTCAAGGCACCGATGATGGCAACCTTACCCAGTGGAGCACCAGTAGCCGACATTTGATCACCAATTCTTTTAATCTGCTGTACATCATAAGCAGTTAAAAGAGTAAAAATTCCAACACCAACCAATGAGATGAAAAAATCAAACTGAGCACTCTGTAAAAAAATATTAACAACCATACACAAAATCAAACCCATCAAGCCCATAAACAAAAAACTGCCCATTGAACTTAAATCAGCCCTGGTAAAGATTCCATACAGTGACATGGCAACAAACATTCCAGCACAAATAAAGAAAGCCACCGCAATAGATTGGTGCGTATAAACCAAAAAAATCGATGACAAGGTCAACCCGGTTAAAAATGAATATGACAAAAAGGTAGCAACGGCTGTTTGTAAAGTCATCTTCTGTATCCTAAACGAAAGATACATCACCAAGCCAATCTGCGCTATAAAGAGCAACAAGACCACCATTGGTGTTTGAAAAATAAAACTAATCGCTGGTGGATAATTAGCGACACCCCACGCTGTAGCCCCTGTTATAGCAAGCGCTCCACCCATCCACGCATAAACCCTATGTAAAAGACGTGAAGCCCCTTTTTCTGAAGAATAATCTGAATACATCATAACGATGAGACTCCCATGTTAATCAAACTTCTATTTTAATTTGTTTTCTTGCATATTATATTAGAGATTTTGTAAATATATACAAATACAATCTAAAGGATAAAAGGAGATTCCCTGTGAAAAGATATATACAAATAATAGTTTCTATGGTCGCAGTTGTTATCTGTGCCAACTTCTCTTCTCAAGATTCTGATGACCTTAAAAAAATCTGTTCTGGTCAAATAACCTACTATAGCGACAGCAAAAAAGATGAAATCGTCGACATCAAGATTGGAGCTTCTAAAGGATCAAGCTCTAATGGCAGCATTAAGTTTTATATGGCGCCCAAGAAAAAGAGTATCAAGCAAGACGATCTTATCTATGATCAACTCAACTTGACCCAAATTAAAAGCATCGCCGTACTGGGTACTCCAGAAAAAGAAATTACACGCATTGATAAAAAAGATTATATCAATGTTGAAGTCGTTGTATACCTCAGCGGTACGGATAAAGGAACCAAAACTGTTAAGTATATGCTTCCTGAAGACACTAAAATCTACGGTCGAAAAAAAGCAACTGGATCGCAAGGCCGATATCCAATATCATCAGTCTCAAAACTGGAGCTTGTAGGCTGTGTTGAAGAAGGCGCAAATGTCGATCTTGCAAAACTCTGTGGTAGATATGAAGAATCTAAATCTGCTACCCCTGCTGCATAAACCTGATTTCCATGCTATACTCACTCCAGTTATTTAAAAAAAATAGAAGGACACTTAATGGCTATTGAATTGAATGGGTCAAACTTTAACACCACAGTGAAAGAGTCAGACAAGCCCGTTATTATTAAGGCATTTGCAACATGGTGTGGACCATGCCAACAAATGATCCCAATCTTTGAAGAAATTGAAAAAGAATTTGAAGGACGCTGTTCTTTTGCCGAGCTCGATGTGGACAACGCTCGAGAACTAGCTATCGAATTGGGAATCACTTCCGTTCCAACCATAATTTTCTATAAAAATGGTGATATCGTTAGCAAAGAAGTCGGATACCTGAGCAAAGACGACCTCCATAACAAAATCGACGCTTTTATTAAATAAGCACACGCCAAAAACTTTATCCAAGAAGTCCTCCCGCAAAGAGGGCTTCTTTTCTTTATAATTAAACAAACCCTTTACTTCCCAACTCCACATACCTCATAATGATAGTGAATAACCAATATGGAGGTAGAAGTTATGAAAAAGATATTCATTGCCCTGTTATTAGGGGCAACATTATGGACATTTGACAGTCAATCAACTGAAATGCAAATTGCCTATGGTAATTTTGGAAACAATATCCAAGACTTTGATCCACTTGATGCACCACGATACCCAGAGGATGAAGCCAAGGCGCTAGAGCTGCTCGAAGATATGGAACATGAGGAACTATCATGAAAAAATTAATCCTCACGAGTGCCTTCTTGATGTTCATAGCAACGTCCCATGGCTTTACTTTTTATCCTGAAGTTTTATATCCCCATACCTTTTATCGCTATGGTGTAGCCGATAGAAAAGCAAACAGGATTTCTCGTTATTATCCCAACCATGGGATTAAGTATGATGGGCGAGCTTTAGCGCGAAATATTCATACTACTACACATTAGACTTTTTGATCCTGAATATCCACACCTAACTCGTTTAAGCGATCACGAATAGCATCTGAGCGGGCCCAGTCCTTGTCCTCTCGTGCTTGCTTCCGGTCGTTAAGTAGTTGTTGAATTTCTGCAGTGATCTTCACTTCTTTTTCTGCTAATGGCACGAGGGTTATTCCGAGTACGCGTTGTAAGAACGCTTTCACTCGTAATAATTCTTCAGGGTCAGCCTGGATAGCTTTAAGGTTTTCAAATAAAACCCCCAACAATCCGGCAGTATTTAAATCGTCTTCCAACTTGGCCACCATTTTCTCTACGATAGGACTTTTTTTAATATCTTCATCACTAAGACTGTCTGTTGCCTGAGCTGGCTCAAATACTATACATAGTCGTTTATAAGCCGTTTGTGATGCTTCCATGTCAGGAAGAGAAAAATCTAGGGGGACATTGTAGTTATGACTCAAAATATAATAGCGAACAGCCATAGGATCAATCTTTTCAAAAACATCTCGCAACGTAAAGAAATTCCCTAATGACTTTGACATCTTTTCTTTATTAATTTGTACAAATGCATTATGTATCCAATACCGAGAGAATGGTTCCCCATGCACCCCTTCTGACTGTGCCACCTCATTCTCATGATGAGGAAATATAAGATCCATGCCGCCACCATGAATATCCAGGTGTGGTCCTAGTAAGGTTGTAGACATGACTGAACATTCTATATGCCAGCCTGGACGCCCCGAGCCCCATGGGCTTTGCCAAAAAGTACCTTCATCCTCTTTTTTCCATAATGCAAAATCTAGAGGATCCTTTTTATCATCATTAACATCAACACGAGCACCCGCCTTTAGGTCGTCAATATTACGCTTGGAAAGCTTTCCATAGTCAGGAAAACTACGAACAGAATAATAGACGCTACCATTAGCCTCATAGGCATGACCAGACTTAATTAATTTTTCAATAAACTCAACGATCTCAGGAATCATTTGTGTAACACGAGGCTCCATGTCAGGAGACAAACAATTTAGTTGTTTCATATCATCATGATATGCGTCAATGTATTGCTGTGCGACCTCGGTATATAAAAATTTGTCCCCTAGCTCATCAGCAGCACGTTTTAATAACTTGTCGTCTATATCGGTAAAGTTTCTACAATAGGTTACTGTGTAATCCAAAAACTTTAATAAACGAAAAAGAATATCAAACGTGATATAACAACGTCCGTGCCCAATATGTGCATAATCATTGGGTGTTATCCCACACACATACATGTTCACAGTCTTAGGCTTTAACGGCACAAATTCTTGAGTCTTTGAAGAAAGGGTATTGGTAAAATTTAACATAAATACTTCCATTGATTTAAAAATTCTATATTAATTATGCCTATTTTTTGGCCAATTTTCAAAAACATAGTATTATTAAAAAAAAACTAACAGAGTATTATTCTAGATCTACACTTAATAATTCGGCTTTCTAGGAGCTCAAATACGCCTCTTGTGAAAAAAAAGATGATAAAAAAATCAAGTTTACTTGTTATATTTTTCTTGTTTTCTAGTGCCTCGGCATCAGATCAAGAAAAACAAAATAAAATAGAAACCGACTCAATCACAGTAGAAGAAACTCTCAACCAAGACGTTTCAACAGATTCGTCAACAAGAGAAGAACCTCCTGAAGTGATCGAAATTGAATCTGATGAATCAGCACCATCAGAAAATGTTATTGAAAGCGAAGAAATAGCAGAAACTCCAACTGATGAGGTTGAGGAAGAAGTAATAGAAGAAACACCGGTCACTCCGGCAGATATTGAAAAACAAAATCGCAAGATTCGTTCAATTAAACTGGTACGGCGTAACAAAAATAAATATTTAACCAATGATGCAATTATCAACCGAGTCCCTTTCAAGGTCGGTGAAACATTCAGTCCAATCAAAACTAACTTGGTTATTAAAAATCTCTACGATCTTGATTATTTCGATCAAATCAAAGTTACTGGCTCTCTTGTCGGCGACGATGAAATCGATTTATTTGTTATCCTTGATGAACAAAAAGAACTCTTAGATATCATTCTTATCGGAAATAAGCATGTTACTATCAAAGAAATTGAAGATGATGCTCATATCTCTGAGCTAAAAGCAATCAATCAACGCAAGGTTGACTGGCTTGTTAAAAAAATTAAAAACCTCTACCGCAAAAAAGATTATCACATGGTCGACATCATCTCCAAGATCGAGATGGAAGATGGTAAGGCTATTGTTACTATCGATATACAAGAAAATCGACCGGTACACGTCAAGCGCGTTATCTTTAAAGGAAATGAAAAGGTATCTGATAAAAAAATTCGCGACTTTATTCAGACTAAAGAAGATTGGATATTTAGTTTTTTAAATAAGGCGGGCAGTTATCAAGAAGAAAACATTGAAGTAGATAAGCGTATTATTGAGCAGGTGTATAAAACGTATGGTTATATAAATGCGAAAGTAACCGACTCTAAGGTAGAACAGGATCCATGCGATAATGAATTTATTGTAACCTTCACTATTAAGGAAGGCGAAAAGTTCAAGATTAGCGAGATTACTGTTGATGGTAAGGAAATATTAAATGAAGATTACCTTCTTGCAATATTGCCAATCCAACCAAAACAAATTTATTCCCACCGCGCCATGTTTGACGCTATTGAGTTGTTGAAAGATACCTGGGGCGATCATGGATTTATTTTTGCCGACGTACAACCTAATATTGAACCCAATGTAGAAGACAATACCGTAAAAATTCATTTCAATACTGACCTTGGCAACAAAGTGTTTCTTAACCGTGTCAGTATTTCTGGAAACTTAAAAACACGTGATTATGTTCTTCGTCGAAAATTAGCTTCACTCTGTGAAGGTGACTTGATTACAAAGACTAAGATGGATCGCGCCAAAGACACGATTGAAGGATTGGGATATTTCGTTCTTCCTGATGGTGTTAACTGGAAAACTACTAAAGTAAGTGATGATAAAGCTGATCTAGAGTTAATTGTAAAAGAACAAAAAACCGGAAAAGCGAGTGTTCAGGTAGGTTACGGAGCATCACCTCCTAAGGGTGGAAATCCAACTCCAACCGGTGGCTTTAACATTGGTGGCTTCATTCAAGAAACTAACCTTTGTGGTTGGGGAATGACTGTTAATACTGGTGCAAACTTATCCAAAGAACAACTCAGTTTTAATGCTTCTATTATTAACCCTTATTTCCGACAAAAACCAATCTATACCGAGTTTGATGCTGGGTATACTATTACCGATTGGACACAGGATTTAAGTTCGATTGAAGCGTTTAACGAAAAGAACTTCAACCTTGGCTTCTTTACAGGACTTATAGTCAGAGCGCTACCAGACACCCTGTTCCGTTGTGGTTTTAGTTATAACCATATTAGCTATTCAAAAGATCCAAAGGTTCGCCCTCATGATTTTGCACCGGCAAAAAATTTAGAAACCTTCCAACAAGTAGTTAATCGGTTGTTCCCTCGAGGTAATATATTAACCATCGAGCCTTCTATGAATCAAAACTTAAAAAACCATACCATGCACCCAACACGTGGCCACCAGTGGTCGATTGTTTCCAAGCTTGGCTGGTCAGACTCAACCAGCTCACGACAAGCCGATACTGAAAAGATTGGGTATGTCAAAGTTGAAGGTGACTTTAGTTGGTATACACCGTTGATCGGTGAAAAGACTCTTATCTTCGGTTTCCACTGCCACGCTGGACGTATATTTACTCTAGAAAATCGCAATATTCCATTTGATGATGTATTCCATGTTGGTGGTCCGATGAGTGTTCGTGGTTTTGACTACGGTCAAATTAGTCCGACAATCATGATTGGCAATATGCGAAATCCTATCGGTGCTAAAAAGTCTGTCGTTGTTAACTTTGAGTTAATTTTCCCTATCACAGCAGACTTCTCCATGAAAGGACGCTTGTTCTATGATGGTGGTGCTGGTTGGGATGCTCCTGGTACTCACGGTATAAACTGTACCGACCTTGAACCAATCTTAAGAAATAACTCTTTCCATTATCGACATTCAATCGGGTTTGGTATCAGTATGCTTCAACCACAACCAATGAAGATTGATTTTGGACTCAAGCTTGATAAGCAAAAAGGTGAGTCTGAATGGGAAGTCCACTTCAGCGCCTACCAAGAATTCTAAAAACATATTTTAGTGTTACAATTTCCAGAAGGGCTTTCAAAAGAAAGTCCTTCTCTTTTATACTCAAAAAAAGTAGAGTAGAAAGAAAAATCTCAGGAGGGAGTTGTTTCATGAAAAAGAACGGTTTTTTAGTCTTATTTATTACCATCAATATTGCTATTGTGTTCTTGATTATTTATAAACAAAACATTTTTATAAAACACTCTTACACGAATCAAAAGCTTGAAAAAGAGCTTGAACTCCTTGAAACAAAAAAAGAAGAACTGACACAAGAACTCTATAAGATGCAAAATCCTAACCACGTCAAAGAGTATGCTAAAAAAAATCTCGGCATGGAAAACTTGCCCTTAAAAAGAATTCGTAAAATAGAAATGGACACAAAGTAATAATGAATGGATATAGTAAGGCTCGTTCTTCGTTTATCTTTTTAATATTAATCTTGATGTACGTTATCATCTTGATCACATTCTTTGGTATCCAAATTATTCAACACCAATTCTTTACAGATAAAGCCCAACGACAATATCACGTAGAACGAATCATATATCCCTCACGTGGCAAGATTTTAGATAAAACGGATAAACCTCTCGCGATCAACGCCGAGTGCACAGCAGCCTTTATTTTGCCAAAACAGGTTAAAGATATGAAAGCTATAGAATCTTTTCTTGCTGAGCATTATCCAGAAAGTCTTAAACGCCTTCAAAACACCGGTCAGCATTTTATATTTATTAAAAGAAGACTCTCGGATGAGGAAATCAATATTATTGAACAGTCGGGCATTAAAGACATCAAGCTATTGAAAGAACGGTGCCGTTTTTATCCAGTCGAGTCTATGGGGTCATTGGTTGGCGTTACTGATATTGATAATAAAGGATTACTCGGGATTGAGGCTTCCTATAATGACGCATTAGCTGGAAAACCCACCCATTGTATGATAGAAAAAGATGCTCGCTCTAACCGTTTTTATTTTAATAAAGAAGTACAAAAGGCGGGAAGCCACGGTCAAACAATTAAGCTCACTATCGATAGTGAGTTACAATACTTAGTAGATGAACAGCTTGAAGAAATTGTATCCAAGTTTAAGGCTGAAGAGGGAGGCGTTATAATTCTCGATCCTGCTAACGGTCATATTGAAGCAATGTGTCATCAACCACGATTTAATCCTAACGATATGCATCATGTCGATATCAGTACAACAAAAAATAGAACCTTAACAGAATGTTATGAACTCGGATCTGTTATAAAAATTTTTATGGCACTTGCAGCCATAGAAGAAGACCTGGTGACACCCGATGAATTAATCGATTGCGAAAATAGTAAGGAAGCTTTTTTGCGCGGTTATAAAGTCTCCACTTGGAAGGCTAACGATATTATTCCATTTTCAGAAGTTATTGAACAATCTAATAACATTGGTGTCGTCAAGGTTGCACAACGATTAGGGCCAGCATTATACGATCATTACCGCAAGGTGGGCTTTGGATTTAAAACTGGAGTTAATTTACCAGGAGAACAAGCGGGATATATTACCCCACCCAATAAATGGTCTCGACGTTCTATTATTTCGCTCTCATTTGGTTATGAAATATCTAGCTCATTGCTACAACTTGCGCGTGCAATGTCGGTATTTACGAATAACGGCTGCTTAGTAACACCAAAGCTTATTGATGATCAACAAGCTGTTGTTATGAGTGAGCCACTGTATAGCCAGCCTTCAGTTGATGCTATGCGTGAAATTTTGCATAACACGGTTGATAAAGGAACCGCACGACGCGGTAAAATCAAGGGTTATAATGTCCTTGGGAAAACTGGAACAGCAAACCTTATCGTTAATGGCAAATACTGTGCAACAAAAAGCATTTATACATTTTGCGGTATTGTGGAAAAAGGAAACTATAAGCGTATAATTATTACGAGTGTCAAAAATTCTCCTCGACATAACTTGTTTGCAGCGAGTGTAGCAGTACCACTCTTTGAACGTGTTGCAGAAAAAATGCTTATTCATGATAAAATCTTGTAAGTAAAGCAATTATGAGCTCGACAAAGGCATCCTAAGCGGTATAAGCTATTAAAAAATTATAGAAAAAGATGAAAGAATATTATGTCCAATGTTTTTATTCCTGCTGATGTTCCCAAGGCAAAAGAACAGGAGTTTGTAGAAAATTATACCGCGATTACCAAAGGGACAGAAAAATTGTTCTTGTTTGCTGGTGATCAAAAAATAGAACACCTTAACGAAAACTTTCATGGTAAAGACCTACCGCCAACGGTTAATTTTCCTGAACATTTATTTCAAATTGCTGCTGCTGGTGATATCGGTGTATTTGCTACTCAACTCGGTCTTGTCGCACGCTACGGAAAACAGTTTTCCGATGTTAACTATTTAATAAAGCTCAATAGTAAAACCTATTTAACACCGGCCCCACATAACGATCCTATCAGCAGACAAATGTGGTCAGTTGAGCAAGTCGCACGCTTTAAACAAGAATCCAAGCTCAACATTCGCGGCATTGGATATACTATCTACCTTGGCAGTGAGTTTGAAGGCATCATGTTACGTGAAGCCGCACAAGCGATCCTAACGGCACATCAGCATGGAATGGTTGCTGTTATTTGGATGTATCCACGCGGCGCAACCATTAAAAACGATCAAGACCCAGCCTTAATTGCCGGCGGTGCTGGTGTTGCTAACGCGCTGGGTGCTGACTTTGTAAAGCTGAAAGTCCCAAAAGCACAAAACATTGGTCAAGCATTACAAATCGCCGTCCAAGCTGCTGGGAACACAAAAATAATCTGCTCCGGTGGTAAACGAGTGGATCCAAAAAACTTTCTCAAGGCCACCAGCGACCAAATTACCTTGGGCCACACCGGCGGCATAGCTGTTGGAAGAAATTTGTATCAATACCCACTAGCAGAAGCAAAAGAACTGGCACTCGCCATATCAAAAATCGTCTACGGTAATTAAAAAATAGTTCCGCATAATCAAATTGATTCTAGAAAGTTATTGCAAAAAACTCCTATCATTCTATCTTACATTAAAAGAATGGTATTACTGTTGACTTTCGAGAGTAAATATACGATTAACTATTTCTATGATGAAAATAAAAAATTATAGACTTATAATACTCATTTTCATGCATCTTTGTTCCACACTTCGTGGAGCTCCCAATCAATCAGGCCCTCTGGTTGGTTCTTCTTTGCATCAAAAACGGGTTCTACATGCAAAAAAAATTAAGCGAGCCACCTATGACTTTACTCACCAAGCCGTTGGTTTAATTAGATGTGCACCCTTAGGAGAAATTCAAAACACATTTAGAATGCATGGAATTAATGCAAATCAAATAGATGAAAGTGGAATAAGTCCATTAATGGAAGCTGCACGCCTACATAGAAGTGATGTCGTTAAATGGCTTCTGTCCGAAGGCGCTCGCCCCGATGCGGTAAATAAAGAGGGATCTACGGCACTGATGTTCGCTGTACACCACCAACCGCCGTCTCCCGTAAAACGTAGTATGAATGCAGAAGAACCATACCATCACCCTATTAGCAACACCTCTCAACTTCTAACTATTCAAGCCCTTTTGGAAGGTGGGGCAGACATCCTCCATGTTAACCAATATGGAATCACTACTCATGGCTATGCGGTACCTGCATTGCATCCATACTTAAATGAATATATGCACTCTCCTTTGGATTATGCAAATAAGCTTATTAGTATGGCTGCTTTCGCAACACCAAATGAAATGACAGGGTATGCTGAAGCTCACGGTCTTACCGCTGATACACCAGGAGATTTTGGGTGGACCCCGTTATTCCAGGCAACATTATACGAACGAACTACGACTGTAGATTGGCTACTCAATACCTGCGATGCCAAACCCAACACCGTAGAAAGGATGGCTGGATATACTCCATTGTTTGTAGCCACACGTCGCCCCTCTGGAAATACACCATTCAATCTAGATAATCGCACCACACTAATATATCTCTTACTTAAGGCTGGCGCACGATGGCAACACAATGATCGTAACAACTTCTCTCTTATGCAAGTCTGTGACCCCTCCCTGCATAACGTACTGGCCGAGGCGATATATGAACAAGAACACCCATTTAAAGACTGTATAGCACCACCGCCACCACCCCCTAAATACCATTCACCCACCTCGCTTTTACAAAAAAGTGTACGACTTCTTTGGATGCAGACATTCTATACTACCACCATTGCGCGCTCTCTCATGAACAAACTCCTCTGTTTTAGTTTTTTATACCCTGAAAGTCTCCGTTAATACTGATTTATCAACCATATCGTCTTTTGACAATCAGCCAACAAAACCTTACAATTAGTATTAATAATGGATGGGTTATCTCTAATAAATGGATGGATTTTATGAAAAAAATATTAATAGTTTCGAGTTTTTTACTCTTACATACTCTGGTCATCAGCCCAATGAGCTTGAAGGACTGGAATGCAAAACATACAAAACTTACAACAATCTTAGGAAAAACAAAACTAGAAAACTTCCCTACAGCAAAAGAGTGGACAAGCTATTGGCCCATATTTCTCTGTGACGCTGTCAGTGATGATAGCAAGAACATGCATCTTGAAGAGCAGGACCCACAAGACGGTCGGACAGACAGAGGTCGCAAACTACGAATTAATAATTTATATATGCTAGCAAAACGAGAGTTTACAAGCCCAAGCAACACTGTTTATCATTATATTAAAGAAGAAACCCCCTCTAATAAACCTCATCCTCCCACTATAAAATGGCTAGGTTTTTGCCGTTATACCTATGAACTTGAAAGTGAAAAAGGATATGGAAGTACAGTTCTTAGAGTATATAAAAACAGTCAAGTATGCACTCCCCTTCCATTACCAGAAGAAATCTTAATGACTTATCTCAACTGTCAACCAAAGTCTCCTACATGCGTTCTTGACCAGCACGTTATTGATATCAATTAAAAGTTAAGGAAATATCTCCCCAATGAAAAAATTATACCTGCTTGGATCGTTACTCATTCAATCTTCACTCATACTTCCCAACCCTGGATATACAGGATTAGCTAACTGGCAAGCATTACATTCAAAATTGGCAGCAATAACAGAAAAAGGGCCGTCTCCGATTAGTCTTCCGACAGCCCAAGAATGGGCGCCGCTATGGGCTATAGCTAATAAAGCCTCAGCAGAAGTTTTAAGTGGTCAAATGATCAATGAAGAATGGGGAGTAACAGTGCAAGATGCACAAACATTACGTCTCAATAGATTGTTTCGTAAAGCAGAAGCAGATCTCCATTCAAACTCTTCAGTCGGCCTTAAAAATCCTACTGATGGATTTTGTATGTATGCCTATGAATGGGGCTTTGAAAAAAGCTTAGGAAACCAATACCCACTTTTATATAATGGAATAAAAACAGGAAAATATCTTCCTTCACCAACAGATTTACTCCGTAGTTTCGTTCGAAACCAACAACACCTCTTAAAAAGAGCTCAACGTGCAATAAGAAAAGAAAAAGAATATGAACAACAAAGTATGCCTCCGCTGGAAGGAAGTGAAAAACCTACAGGACCACCATCACCAGGAGAAAAACGTAAACAAGAACTAGAAAACCATGGCTGTGGTGGTTATCGGGGCCCCCGATCTTCCAGAACACGACGGGGAACACCGGTTCCTCATGTTCATACTACCAATCCGTATGCCATGCTGACTGATCAGGACGCTTAAGCACTATATGACTAATCTTTCGAACATAGCGCAAGGTTTCTTGCGTTAGTCTCGTCATTATATATGCGTGGACCATGAGCTGCCATGCTGGGGCTTTATTTTTTAAGTATTCACCATGCGAACACATGAAGCTTCCACATTGTCCTAAAATGCCTTTTATATTTTCATCAGGGCTTTCATATTTTAATAAAATTTCACCAAGAAATTTAAAGACTAATCCCGCGTTATCACCATACATATGTATTACTTGGCTGCATTTTTCTAAAAATGGCTGGTCACTCTTGGCCCAAACTAAAACTTTTTTACCCACATCTTGGAAATTAATGTTATAGTCCTTATATTCAAGTGAGTGCATATCCAAAGAGAAGAGTAGAAGTACAGAAAATATAAATTTCGTCATAAGAAAACTTGTCTTTCGTTAAAACCTGTCATAATCTCAACACGTATTGCATTTCACTTGTATATGCTATACTGCGTAAATAAATTATATGTAAAAGGACGTCCGTAATGAAACGTTACATTTATAAGTTGCTGTTTTTCCTTGTCTGCGTACCGTCTCTTTCGGCTTTTGAAAATAGATATTCTCAATCCTTCATGTTTACTCGACCAGGATTTTTCAATATCGAAGCTCAACAGGCCGGCTGGCACACGTATGCATTTGGACAAGACTGTACGAGCAATGCTCTACAAATTATTGCCTACGGACAACACACGATCAAACACCGAAGAAATGTCACCTATTTTTTCATTGATGGTAAAACTGATATGACCGTTAAGGGTGATGATGCTATCAATTCTAATGCAACCAACCGTGATATTCGGGCAGAATGGCTAGGATTACCGAGTGATTTTGATGGTTCATTCACAATGAAGCCAAAACAAAAACAACAGGGCGCGATCATAGATTATAAGCTCGGCTTAAAAAATGTTTTAAAGTGGTGCTTCTTTAAAAATATGTGGATTGGGTTTACGACCAATTATAACGAAGTCAAAAATAACATTCATTTTGCTCAATCAATAGCAGAAACCTACACCACCAACCCAGGAACCATACAACAAGCTCTTACACAAGAAAGTTGGGAATTCGGTAAGTTTAATGACACTACAGAAAGTTGTGGACTTGGGGAAACCCGCTTCACTTTTGGAACCAGATTTATAGACTATCCAGATTGGCAGTTTGATTTTTCTACTTTCATATCCATCCCTGGAGAAGGAAGTAACTGCCCTACTAACATTTTTGAAGCATATCGTGGATTTAATGGTCACTACGGTTGGGGAAACCAGGTTAACATCCAAATGCCAGTCAGCCCGTGCAACAGTGAAGCATTGGTAACTGTATTTTTAGATGCTGTAAGTGTGTTCTTATTTGAACGAGATCAATTTAGAAGCGTCGATCTTTGTAATAAACCATGGAGTCGTTACGTTCAAGTTAATAAAACCAACGGGTTGGTTAACCTTCCCGGTATTAATGCTTTAACTCCCAAATGTAAAGTCCATGCCTATAACCTTGTTAATGCAGCAACGGGTATTCGAATAACGTATCGTTGTTTAGATGCAGAATTATCTTATGGTTGTTGGACACATGGCGATGAGCGGTTACAACTCAAGCATAAATGGAAGGAAGAGTACGGGATTGCTGGAACAGGAAGTACGACTCTCTCTCCTGATAATGTACAGGTTGGTAATACTGCAAGTGCTAGTACAATTAGGTTCCAAGCTGATAACGATGCAACCTTTACACCTATTACTGCAAATGATTTAGATCTTAAGTCAGGTGCAGCACGTGCTACCATTTCTCAGATCTTCCAAGGAACTGTTGGCATTGCAGGAAAAGGCAAGCGTGTTAATGCATTTGCGTACGTTGGTGGCCTGTTCGAATATGCTCATAAAAACTGTACTTTATCTAATTGGGGTTGGTGGGCAAAAGTTGGCGCAGCATTCTAAGAGAATTAAAATTTAATTATTTTTGATGCATTAAATAATTAAATTGCTAAACTTAAGATAATAAACATCGAAATGAAAGGCACACTGATGAAAAATTTAACCTTAATCTCTCTTTTTACATTAACCTCACTATCTATTTTTGGTGGCGATATGGGTCATCAAGATGAAACTAAGAATGGCAGAAAAAGTCCTATGGAGATGGAACTTGCAGCTGTAGTAAACTTTGGTGATGATGATGGTGTAGAACTAGGCACTGCGGGACTCACTCCAGAAGAAATAGCTTTAATTGAACAACGCCTTAAAGAACAAGCAAAGGGTCCTGGGGTAGAAGAAGGCTCCCTAAAAAGAATTGCCGCTGCTCGTGCCCAAAACACGCTTCACTTAGTAGAAATGGGAAAATTAACTGCTGAACAAGAAGCTGCACTCAAAGCATATCTCAAAAGCGGTGAAAAAGAGACCGGCAACTAGAAATAATTTTTAGTCTATACAAACCTTGCGTAGTTGACCCTCAATACTTTCCAGAGTGGTTCTTAATACCCGTTGATAGCGATGGTACAACTCTGACAGTTGTGGCTTAATATCCCCCCGAAGGCGATGCGTAATTCCTTCGGCCCAGGTGGTTGGTCTGCCAAGGTTAGGGATTGCCCTACTGCTCGCATTGAGATTTATGCTGGACAATGCAAATAAAGGAGTCACCCGCTTCTCCAAAGTTCTTAATTTTTCACAAACGCCTTGTAAAATAAATTTTGGTTCCATCCGCTCTTCACGGAATATTGCTGTCCAAGAGTCATCTTGATCTACCCCAGATACTTCTTGTAAATGGTGTACCGGTTTTACAGGAGAAAATAAAGTACTAAAATAATCGCATTCGATTTGATCTGTAGTATACCTATTTAATCTTAAGGCCAATTGAGACAACTTTTCTAAATTTTGCTCCTGCCGATCAACCGCCTCGATCGCATCACCTATCGGCATCTCTTCTAACATTCTAACCGTTCCATAAACTGACTTATTTAAAATGTCCCTACTAACAAGCTCTAACTTCCTACTCATCTGCTCCATAATCATAAAGTATGGTGGAACTATCTCCGATGTATCCACGCGTTGTGGAACAACCTCATCACCCATCCCATACAAACTAGGTAATACAAATAAACTGATTAATAATAACTTTTTCATAACCCCCCCAAATTCTACTTCGACAAAAATGCTATTAAAAATAATAACAGGTTCGCCCCCCAAAAGCAATAGTTGAATCAAAACATCACATTAGATTGAGCACCCACACTAACACACAATACAATCAAACAAAACCGTTGATTCTTAATTATTATAAACGATACGATTATAATACTAATTTGTAATTTATATGTTTGTAAAAACGGGGTTCCTTATGAAAAAAATAATACATTTTACTCTTATGGCCAGCAGTCTTGTATCGTTAAATATATACAGTAGCGGTAAAATTACTCCTCCACCCACCTCAGGCAACACATTAGAATTAATTAGACCGTTGCTTCCGACCCAAGAAATAGAAGTAGTAGAAATTGTAGAAGAATCACCAAAGCCACAGTTACCATCACAACAAGTTTCTAATATTCAGGCAGAAATTGTTAAAAACCAAGCTGAAATCAATCGAATTCAACCCCAGATTGATCTCTTAAGAACCCAGCGAAAAAAGGTAACAAAAGGCTCTATTGATGATAAAAAAACACTCAAAGAGTTAAAACAACTTTTATCAAAAAAAACAGCTGTTGCTAAAAAAATACGTGAACTAGAAAAACGATTAGAAAATCCAACAGCCTATTTAGCAAAAGTAGCACAACGCGCCTCTTATCGTGCCCAACCTGAAGTCAAAGAACGTAGAAGTGAGGTTCAACAAGAGTATCGAGCAAGAAAACGTCAAAAAAACTGATTAATACTTACATTACAAATTTTTTATTAATTGATTATTTAAAAAATGGAGTTTCTTATGAACAAAATAATACAGTGTACTTTTCTGACCAGTATCCTGGTTTCGTTAAATATATATAGTAATGATAACGAATTTTATTTTCCACCTCCCCCGCCTAGCGGGCTGGTTGCTGCTGATAATATAGAACAAAGCCAAGGTTTAGGGGTTTTATTGAAGGCTATAGAAGAGTCAGCACGACCACAGGGAGCATCCATATTTGCTCAAGATCAAGCAAAAACTTCAAAACATTGGGCTGAAATTAACAGAATTCAACCCCAGATTGATCTCTTAAGAGCTCAGCAAAATGATAAAAAAATAGCCAAAGAGTTTAAACGACTTTTATCAAAAAAAATGGTTCTTGCTAAAAAAATACATAAGCTAGAAGAACGCATAAATACTCCAGAAATCTATTTAGCGAAAATAGCACATAGAAAAGCACAAAAAAAAGAGTATTACGCACGCCCTGAAGTACTAGCACATACCAAAGCGTATCAAAAAGAGTATTACGCACGCCCTGAAACACAAGCGCATACAAAAGAGTATCGAGCACGCCCTGAAGTCAAAGCGTATCAAAAAGCATATCAAAAAGAGTATCAAAAAGAGTATGGAGCACGCCCTGAAGTCAAAGTACGAAAAAAAGAGTATGAAGAACGCCCTGAAGTCAAAGTACATAGAAAAGAGTATGGAGCACGCCCTGAAGTCAAAGTACATAGAAAAGAGTATCAAAAACAAAAACGTCAAAAAACTGATTAATACTTACAAAATAAAGAAGGCCCCGATAATATCGAGGCCTTCTTTAACTAACTAACAATAGTTTTAGTACATTCCCATACCAGGCATGCCACCACCGCCACCATGAGCGTGCGGTGCTGCTTCTTTTTTCTCTTCTGGTATCTCAATGACCGCAGCTTCAGTTGTAAGCAAGAGACCTGAAATTGAGGCTGCATGCTGTAATGCTGAACGCGTTACTTTAGCTGGATCAATAATTCCAGCTTCAATCATGTTTACGAAATTATTGGTACGAGCATCATAGCCCTGTTCACCAGACTCGTTACGAACCGCATGAACAATAACGGACGCATCAACGCCAGCATTGGAAGCAATAATTCTTAATGGTGCTTCAAGTGCTTTTTTAATGATCTGAAGTCCAAGCTCCTGATCGTCACTTAATGAAAGACCCGTTAATGAAGATTGTGCACGAAGTAGCGCTACGCCACCACCAGCAACAATACCTTCTTCAACTGCAGCACGAGTAGCATTTAATGCATCGTCAATACGATCTTTCTTTTCTTTCATTTCAGTCTCGGTTGCTGCACCAACTTTAATAACAGCAATCCCGCCTGAAAGTTTAGCTAATCGTTCTTGTAGCTTTTCTTTGTCATACTCAGATGAACTATGTTCCATTTGTGCACGAATTTGAGCAACACGACCCTTAATAGCCTCTTCACTGCCAGCACCATCAACGATAGTTGTACTGTCTTTAGTAACTAAGACTTTTTTGGCTGAACCAAGATCTGCAACAGTAACCTCTTCAAGCTTGATACCAAGATCTTCAGTAATAAGCTTAGCGCCAGTCAAGACTGCAATATCATCAAGCATATCTTTACGACGATCACCAAACCCTGGTGCTTTAACAGCAACAACATTAAGAGTTCCACGAATCTTATTTACTACCAACGTAGCAAGCGCTTCACCTTCAATGTCTTCAGCAATAATCATAAGCGGCTTACCAGCACGGGCAACCTGCTCCAATAAAGGAACCATAGACTTCATGCTCGTAATCTTTTTTTCATATACTAAGATCAATGGATCACTCAAGTCAGCTTCCATTTTTTCTGTATTATTTGTAAAGTACGGAGACAAGTATCCACGATCAAACTGCATCCCTTCAACAACTTCTAAAGAACTTTCCATGCCTTTAGCTTCTTCAACCGTAATCACGCCATCACGACCAACCTTCTCCATAGCTTCGGCAATTTGTTTACCGATATATGAATCATTGTTCGCTGAAATTGTTGCAACCTGCTCAATTTCTTTCTTGTCATTGACCTTTTTAGCTTCAGATTCAATCTTTTTCACAACAGCTTCAACCGCAGCATCAATACCACGCTTTAAGTCCATAGGGTTTGCACCGGCTGTTACATACTTATTACCTTCTTGAAAGATCGCTTGTGCCAATACGGTTGCGGTCGTGGTTCCATCACCAGCAATATCAGCTGTTTTTGATGCAACTTCACGAACCATCTGAGCACCCATGTTCTCAAACTTATCTTCCAATTCAATTTCTTTAGCAACGGATACACCATCCTTAGTAATAACTGGTGACCCAAATGATTTTTCTAACGCAACATTTCGTCCTCTGGGTCCCAATGTCACTTTCACGGTATCTGCTAAGATATTGATACCTTTGAGAATCTTATTGCGAGCATCTTGCCCGAATAAAATCTTTTTTGCTGCCATATCTCTATACTCCTGTGTTTTACTCAACAATACCTAAAATTTCTTCTTCACGAATAATCAAGTGACTATCGTCAACCTCAGTCCCCGAATATTTCCCAAAAAATACCTTATCACCCTCTTTGACCTGAAGCGGTGTCTGTGAACCATCATCATTAATGCGACCGGTTCCAACAGCAACAACCAACCCTTCTTGAGCTTTCTCCTGAGCACTCGGCGGAATCACAATCCCTCCAGCAGTCGTATTATCTTCTGCAACCCGCTCAATCAAAACGCGATCATACAATGGACGAATTTTCTTCATAAAATCCCCCTAATAATTTCATTTAACATATCAACATATTTCATTTTATTATAACCCGTTTCCACAAATCTGCAAATTAATTTCTTATAGCAACTGACTAAGATTTTATGAGTGGATCATTTATATCTTTTTAAAGCAAATTGCACACAAAAAAGGTGGGGCTTTTACAACCCCACCAATCAACTTGATACCATTATGCGACTAAAGCTGTCACATTATCTTAGTTAGTTTTATGCCTCAGAATCAGGCTTGTCATCTGAAGGAGTTTCGCCGGCTGCTGCCGCTTTAGCTTCTTCTTGTTTCATCTTTTCAACCATTTCTTGTACTTTTTCTGGAGTTGGTTGATAAAGATCAAAGATGTTTCCACCTGGATCTTTAAATGAACACATAATACCATGCACGGCTACGAATGGTTCTTTAACAAACTCAACACCCTTTGCCTTAAACTCTTCAAAAGTCTTGTTAACATCATCAACTTCCAAGATGACACCAGTATGATGCTCAATTATTTCACTTGAAGTTGGACATAAACCCATCTTAACATCACCGATACCAAACTCGGCCCATTTCGCTTCCAAGTGAAATTTCAAAGGAAAACCAAGATTCTTGAAAAACTCTATAGCCTTTTCTAAATCCGGCTCCATAATAATAATCATACCAACTTTAATTGAGTCAACAGACATAAATTTCCTTTAATTGTTCTTATTGATTGAAGAATTGATTTCTTTATAGTTTAACAAACTATTTAAATGGGGCAATAAGAGAAGTCGCCTTTGATGGATTTTACCACCCTGCGTTGTCTTTTTCGCCTCACTCTGGAATTGTTTCCAAGGACTTAAAAGGAAGGCGGCGTCCCGCTCTTAATAGTCTTTGTTTTTCTTTTTTAGATAGCTCTGAGCGATCAGATTCATTTTTTTTAAAGCCATCCAAAGAAACCAGGCTAACTTCGCCTTCAGGTCCACCGGCTAACACTACCGGACTTCCACCACAAGTGCCTTCTGAAAGAGAGGTAACATCATGAGCTAAAAAAGCTTTCTTTGTAGACGAATGACCATCCACAACCCCAAACCTACGCAATGTAAGAGGGTGCCCATGAGACTTAGCTGTAAGTAACTCACCATCAGAAAGCTGAAAAGCGTAATCATATGAAACACGTCGCATCACTTCTTGTAGTTTCTCTCCAGCTATAACTACAGGCCTTACACAAGGATGAAAGGTATTAACATGATATAAGCTTCCTTTACTAGTTGCTGCACAGAACAGTTGGCCATCATCGGAAGCCAAAGATAACGAGCGCACTAAAGAAGGAAAAGTACGCTCTGCTACTTTTTCACCTTTTTTTAGATTCAAAACAAAAACTTGATTATGTGACGTAGCCAAAACAACATTGGGATTTACAAGGTGTAACTCCTTTATATGACCTCCAACATCACTAGCTTCACTCTCAATGCTCTTCCCCATACGTCTATCTACACATTTCACAACAGAACCTCCAGCTACATACATATAAGGAGACTCACTGTCCTCTGGCAATGCCATTGTACTTATAGCAACATCAAATACAGGAATTGTCTGAACAGGAGCTCTCATTCCCCTGTAAAGGGACTGTACACTTCCTTGTTTAGTTCCAGCCCAAAGTAACGCGCCACCTAGTGACAAACTCATGTGGGTAGGATCTTTTGTACTATATTGCGTGTGTGGCGTTTCTTTACCAAGACAAAAAGCTCGTATAGAGCAACCTGATCTTGAAAGCAACAAATCGTCAACAATCACAGCTTGGAGTACCGGCACCTCCTGATGAGGACGCAGTCTGTTAATTGAAGGTATAGTAAAAACTCTTATACTAACCAAACTCACTAACAAAAATAAAATAACACTTTTTTTCATAAAACCCCTTAGCCGTCGTACCTTCAAGCAATCTCCAAAACTAATATCTACTTCGATTAGCCAGTATTACTCAGCTCAAATTTATCCACCAGCTGCTCTATCTTCATCGATAATTTTCACGAGGGAAACCTGTCCTCTATCGCCTCCTATAACCCCAACTCTTTCTCCCCTAACAACATCGTAACTCAATGATCTTGCACGATGAGAAATGCTTTGTCCCACTCCAGGATTCGTTTCATCCATAATACCATAACTGGTCACAGAGGAACTATCATCGGTACCATCTTCTACAACAATAAGACCATCATCAGAAATTGACATTATCCTATCACGAACTTGACTGGCTTCACCTGCCAATAAACGCCCGGCAATTTTATTTCGTACATCAGACTTATTAGAATAGTTAAGCTGAGTTAAGGTTCCATCTTTCGTTGCTACTAAAAGCGTCTGTCCATCAAACTTAGTGCATGTCACAGCTACCACCTCTTGAGCAAATCTATGAATTCCCTCAGGCTTAGTTTTATCGCGCTCAAAGGCATAAACAGTGTTTTTCCCTCTTACAACCAAAACATTTGAGTTATTTGCATACAAACCACGTACTGGTTCCTCCACCTGTAATTCTAATGACCTCATTTCCTCCATCTTAGCCAGGTCAACAACCTTAATCTTTTTCCCAGAAGCTGCATAAAGACGCATTAAGTGCTCAGCTCCCTGTGTTGCCATTGAAGTAATAGGAGAATCAAATAAGCGCCTAGTATTTATAGGTGCATCTTCTATCCCTTTTGCAAACTCCTGAACAACTCCCTCTTGAGTTCCCACATGCAGTATCGGAGCCTCGGAAGAAAGACTCATAGCAGTGGGATACATCGCTCCCAATACCCTCGCTATAGAAACATCTCCTGCTCCAACTAGAGGATGATATTTTACACTTCTAGAGCTTCTTGTATACAAATCACTATTACTTAACGCTACCTGCTCTACCGAATTACCTGCATGAGGATGAAAAGTTTTAACCACTGGACCCTCTCCATCAAACATCCCTGTTAAACTAGTCATACTGACTACTGATAATAAAAATAAATAAATTTTCATAAAGCTCGCAACCTTTACCCTTTAATCTTTACGATTCTTCACTTTCTAAAAGAACCGGTAACAAGCGAACCTGTCCATTATCACCACCAACGACAGCAACATTTTTGCCTCCTACCGTAGCATGCGACAAAGACCTTACACGTTTCCCGAGTTTTTTAATTTTTGCACTTTCATCCATCAACCCATACTGACGTACAAAAGAAGAACCTTCTCCATTGTCGGCTACCAATAAATGATCTTCAGCAATAGACATTACATCACTGACCGACAGTAAATCATCACCAGTAAGGGATGAGCCTGCAATAGGATCTGACTCTCTTGTTTGAGCATAATTACGCATATGTAAATGATGATCCCCTGTTGCAACAAAAAGCGTTTGCCCATCATGAGGCGTATTAACAGCATCAACTACTGGGCTTGCAAATGTATGTACTGCCGTAGGAGAAGACTCATTACGCCTAAACATTAATACTTGTTTGCTAGTTCGCACCACGAGAAAACCAGAATCATTCGCATGCATTCCTAATACTTTTTCGCCAACACCCAACTCAAGACTTGGGTTTTCTTTCATAGTTTTCACGTCAATGACTTTGACCGTATCTTCTGAAGCTGCATAAATACATCCATCATCCGCAGATTTCCCCTGTGTAGCTACAGAAGTAACTGGACCAGAAAAAACCGGAGTATCAAACAAAGCATCTTGTCCGGTCTGCGAAGAAAATGACTTTACACTACCAGACCTAGTTCCCGCATGCAACACTCGAAGGCCTTGAACGTAATGACTTATATGCGGAGAAACACTCATTGAGGAAGGTTTTTGACCCTGCATATTAAAACAACTTGCCGCAGTTACCCCAGTACTAGTAACAGGACAAAACTCTATCTCTTCATCAGTTCTTCCATAAAGAGTATCACCAACCAAGCTCGTTTACCTTACAGCCTGTGGCCCGAATACCTGCTCAAACTCCTCATCTGGTGCTGCTTGTAAGGCACTCAAGCCTATAAATAATGATAACAATAATACTTTTTTCATAACAACCCCCAATATAATATATTTCCATTTTGCAATACTACCAACAGTATACTGGGTTATTCTGCCACTTACAAGAGGTCCCTGTCAAAAAAAAGAGTGGCCCCTTTTTTCAAAGGACCACCCATTATATTGTCTGTGCTTATAAGAAGCTTAGCTTAGTTGCCCACTTCGCTTGCTGCATCATCATTGCCTTGATCAAGCTCGCCATGAATTCTTTCTAACAACTGAGCATCAGTTTCGTTAAGAACTTTCTTACCTTTAGGAAGGGTAGGAATTCTTCCAATCTTATGGTGAGCAAGTATGGAAGCCTCAGCACCACGCTCTAACACTAGAGCACGTCGTTGAGCCTCTTCACTTGGCGCTTCTTGCATCTTCTCACGAATCAACTTAATCTCTTTATTCGCTTCAGCCACTTCCTTAGACAATGCACTATTACTTCTTAATAGATATAGCACCCCTAAACCAGATCCAACACTACTTACAGTACTAACAAGCAACCCCTGAGCTGCAAGACGTTTGCCTGAATCTTCTATTTTTGCAGTCTCAGAATACCCTTTATAAGCACCCCAAAGACCAAGACCGGCTCCACCACCATACAGTGAGTATTTCCCTAAAGTCCAACCACCATTCATAAGCTTTGACATTATGCCTGATGCTGGCGCTTTCTTCTTTGACGCTGCTCCACCGCCGCCACCCATAGCGTTTAATTGTGGTGACGCAAGTGCTAACAAGACTCCTGCTATAAGTAAAACTTTTTTCATTATTAATCCTTCCCAACTATTTTTATTATATCTCTCAACATTTCTCTATCTTACAAAACCCCATTCTGTAAAACGTGAAGCATTATAGTAGTATCAATAAATTAATTCCTCTGTTATGATCCGATGCACAGCTGCTTTTCCATGAAAAATTTTCTTTTGCTAGCTTATTTATATCACTCTTTTCTACCATATAAAAAGATACTCTGTCAATACATTCAGGTTTTTAATTTTTACTATGCGACTCATACTAACTTTTGAATTTGAGGAACTCCAAAAATGAAGAAAATCTATCTCTCTTTAATCGCCGCAAAAATATTAGAAATCAAAAGTGAACTTAAAAAATTTGAACCATATTGTTCAGGGTTTCATCTTGATGTCATGGATAACCATCAAGTCCCTAACCTGACCTTTGGCGCAGACTTTGTAAACCAGATCGCTACAGTCGCTACAAAACAACTTTTTATTCACTTAATGATTGAAGATCCCAATACGTTCATACAACAACTCAAGATCCATAACGATGATATAATCGCCTTCCAACTTAAAAGCGCACAAGATCCCGCTACCGTCATTACAACTATCAAAAATAAGCAACTACTTTCCAGTATCGCTATCAATCCCGACACACCAATCAAGTCGATTTTCCCTTTTATTAACACCCTTGATCAAGTGCTCATCATGTCCGTACAAGCTGGATTTTCAGGACAGGATTTTATTCCTGAATGTATAGAAAAAGCTCGAAGCCTAATTCAATACCGAAAAGACAACAATCTCACCTTCGAGATTGCTATGGATGGCGGCATTGATGAAAATAATATTAAAGAATTGGCCAATATTGGCGTTGACGCGTTTGCTATCGGTTCTGGCATCTTTGATACCCCGAATCCACTCGCTACCCTGAAAAAACTTAATGCATTAATTAACTCCTGACCACTATCAGAAAAACTCTACCATTCACAAAGAAACTCCGGAGATACTATTCATGCTTGCAATTTTCTTGAAAGAAAATTAATAATAAAACAACTGAAATATCAAGAAGTATTGTTAATGTTTTAAAGAAGGTTCAAAATTATGAAAAAAATAGCCATAGCTACACTTGCATTAGGACTCCTATCAAGTAATATCTATACCGAATACAACTGCTACCGCGAAGACTTCCCCATTCTGCATCACAAAAAAGATCATAACCAATTTGTTTTCTTTGATAGTGGTGCAACATCACAAAAGCCTAACCAGGTTATCGATACTGTATGTAATACCTATCGATATGCGAGTGCTAATATCCACCGTGGCGATTATGGACTCAGTTTAAAATCCACAGCCCTCTATGAAGAAGCGCGCGCGAAGGTAGCTCATTTTATCAACGCTAATGAAAATGAAATCGTGTTCACTAAAGGTACAAGTGAAAGCATTAATTTTTTAGCTTCAACATGGGGTGAAAAGTTCTTACAAGAGGGTGATGAAATTGTTATAACCGAGATGGAACATAACTCAGGTTTATTACCATGGATCCGACTTGCCGAGCGTAAAGGATTAGTCCTCAAGTTCATTGAAGTAACTCCCGATGGATTTTTAGATCTTGAACAAATGGAAAAAGTTATAACTCCAAAAACTAAGTTCGTAGGATGTATCCATACCTCGAACGCAATTGGAACACAAAATCCAATTAAACGCGTTATTGAAGCTGCACATGCAGTCGGTGCAAAAGTACTGATCGATGGCGCACAATCAGTACCGTATGAAAAAATGGATGTTCGAGCGTATGACATGGATTTTCTCGTGTTCTCAGGACATAAAATGTTAGCTCCAACCGGGATCGGAGCATTGTATATCAAAAAAGATGTAATTGATTCTGTACCAGCCTACCAATGGGGTGGCGGTATGGCCGATATTATCAAGGTACCGTTTGAAGACAGTATTTATCATCCCGCGCCAGAAGGTCTAGAAGCAGGAACGCCACCAATCGTACAAGCCATCGGTCTTGGCGCAGCGATTGATTACCTTGAAGAAAAAATCTTTACACAACCAACAAAAGAATATCTTGCATCTCTTTGTGATCGGTTGATTACCGGTCTTGAAAAAATGCCTATGGTTCAAATACTTGGCGCTAAAGAACATTTACGAAAAGAAGGACATGTTGTTGCCTTCAATATTAAATGTATCCCAGCACCACGCTTGGCTGAATACTTGGATAAAACATTCAATATCGCTGTAAGAACCAGTAAGCACTGTGCTCACATGCTCGCTCGTCGACTTGATTATGCATCCAGTGTCCGTGCTAGCTTCTATTTTTATAATACACAAGAAGAAGTAGACCGGCTTATTAAAGGGGTACAAACCTTTATTGATGAAGAATTTGAAAAAGTAATAGCTGACGAAAAGATCAATCCTACAAACTGTGATAGTTGTATGATTCGTGAGTTCGCGTAAAACAGCTTGAAAAAAGATTAGAATTGTAGCAGCCTTAGGTTAACAAAATCACTCATAGTTAACCTAAGGCTAAAAAACAATGAAAAAAGCGATATTTTTAACTCTCTTATCTTTTCAAGGTATTATGATAAATAAAAGTTTAGCCAATCAGCTAAAAACCGCACAACCCAACATCGAACATCATCATGAAATCGCATCCATATATGACAATCAATGGTATGATTTCTGGATTGCTTTAACTCCAGAAGAACGCGTCTTTGCGTACTACATGTACCGCGCGGAAGTACCAGGCAACCGCATTATAACCGACCAAACACACAGGGATGCATTAGAATTAGTTGATTTATTCCAACAAATGCTCGAACATAAAAAAGCTATCATCACTCACTGCTCAAAAAAAATTAATGTTACTCAGTTTATTGAAGAGCTAGAACTTTTTTCTGTCTACTTATTCACTCATCATGGACAATACTTCTTACGCGAGTTTGAAAACCATAAACGTACACCAAAAAACTTAAGACTTCGTATGCTGACTAAAGTGAACCTATCACTAGCACTAGAAGCTGTGGGCATTAAAGATGCTCGTCGTGTTATGGACCGGCTTGATAGTTCTTTATTTGATGCCGACTTTGAACCAACGGTTACCGTGGAAGGCGACATTGAAAAAAGTGCTGGTAACATGTATAGCCGCGACTTTACTGAAGAAGATTTCAAAACCATCAACCCCGCTGAACGCGTTGGTATCAATAATTATTTCTATATTGAGCATGTAGATGGTAAGCGTGTTCCATCAGTACAAAAATTTAAAATCGGTGGTAAATTTTCCGAAGAATTAGAAGTGTCTCACTACTGGCTTACAAAAGCATTCGAGCACTGTAAAAAATATCCTAATGTATTTGATGCCAACTTCCCTGCCAGCTTGGAATACATGCTCAAGTACTTAGAAAGTGGCGATGAAGAAGATTTTAAACAATTTTCAATCCACTGGCTCAAAACTAATAGTAAATTAGACTTCAATTTCGGATTTGTAGAAGTATATAAAGACCCTAAACAGTATCGTGGTTCTTTTGAAGCAGATATCACTATTAAAACTGTCGATATGACTAAGCTCAACTCGTTACTCCCTTCATTAGAACAACAGTTACCATTCCCGAACGAGTTTAAACGACAGAACTTAGATGATGTTACCAGCATTCCTAACGCATCAACAAATATAAAGATTTTTGCGTCTGGTGATGCGGGCCCATTACGATCAACTGCAGCGTACTGCCTGCCTAACTATTCTGAAATTCGCTCCGAGCATGGCTCCAAACAAATTATCTATCAAACCGGAAAAGGGTTAGGAGAACTGATTAATCCAATCCTTAGTCGAAACTTGGGCAACATTAAAGTCCATGCACAATGGCTCAGAACCTATGATCCGGACAGTAAGCTTGATCATGATATTTGGGATCTTCATGTCCTCCTTCATGAAACCTTGGGGCACGGTAGCGGCCAGCTTGCTCAGCATACTTTTGTTGAAGGAGATCCATTAACCGTAGGCGGTAAAACATATAAGATCGGCGATACTCTTAAAGTCACGGCTGACAATATTAATGAATTCTTAGGTCGATACTTTTCTGGTCATGAAGAATTACGGGCTGATATTATCGCACTTTATACCAGCATCTTCCATTTTGAAGAGCTGGTTAAAATTGGATTGTTCAAAGGCTGGGAAAAGAAATTAGATAAAAACGTTCTTATTGAGCGCATGATTATCCATATGGCTGAGTACGGCCTTAAGCGCCTGATTGGTCAACAGGATGATGCTGCAGAGATCGTTCAGGCACACTCCCAAGCAAATAATACTATTACCAACTTCCTTATCGATCATGGCGGGTTAGAGCTGGTCGAAGAAAACTATACCGTTAATGGCAAAAAACACACCGTTATCGGCATCCGTGTCCACGACTTAGAACAAGCCAAGCACGCGGTTAAAGATCTTGCTATCGAAGTCCAGCGCATTAAATCCACCGCTGATGGTGTCGCGCTTGATAACATGATGAAAACATATGGTACCTGTATTAGACATCCACACTTTATCAAAACCCTCAAAGAAAACAGAAACACCATCCAGGGCGACCTGAAAGAAATTGCCGAGATCTATCCTCGCCTCAGCCCTATCTACAATAATGGTATTATCGAGGATATCGATGTCGAAGTCCCTAACAGCTTCCTAGAACAACAAATCGAACTTAATCGCCTCGCATTATCTAAAGAATAACACGTATATCAGGGGTACCTACAATAGGTACTCCTGAACCTCTTTATCCACAATCCCAATTAAACCTCCTATAGCAGTTATAGCTAACCCTCTCCCATAAAACCCTACCCTGTTGAGAAATACCACACATATGGTATATTTGTAATAATATAAAATTTGGGGAAATGGAGGTTTTTCTAATGACAAAAAGAGTAATGTTAGCTACAATAGCTTCAATGGTGCTTTCTACAGCAGCATTTGGTAAAAACTTAGAGTTTTTTGGCTCTAAACACGACAACTTGCAGGTATTATCCTCAGTTGTTGGTCAAGAACATGTGCCCGCATTTTTAGGGCTATCTGATCAAAAGATAACACAATTCTTAGAACAACAGGGGGCAGGTACTTTTGCGCTCTGGAAGAAATTCACCACCAACCAATCTAAATCTATTAAGCAACTCAAGAATGGATCTTGCAGTCTTATTGAGCAAATATCAGCTAATATTAAACAAGTTTTTTCTGCAGCTGATCCTGAGTCATTACTTGATACCAAGACTCTTGCATGGCTTACACAAATTAAAAATAAAAATGGTTACCTCATGGTACGAAGCACAGGTGCTGAAGATAGTGCCACGTGTGCTAATGCTGGTGGTAACGAAAGTATTGCCTACGTTAAACCTGAACCGCGAAGTGTTGTAGACGCTATTGGTTCTGTTATTGCATCATACTTCGGATCACAGTCATTTAAAAACCGGCTTAATGCTGGGGAAGATATCTTTGCAGAAATTCCGCCAATGCCAGTTCTTCTTCAAGAGCTGATTGGTGAAACTGTTGATGGCGCTTTAAAGGAAACAGGCATTCCAGTATCGGGAGTGATGTTTACTAATGAGCCATTATATACCGGTACAGAAAAATTTCATGTAACACGGATCAACAGTTCATACGGCCATGGTGAAGGCGTTGTAGCCAACCTAGTGCCAACTGATACATTTATGATATCTCCTTCATTACGTAATAAATCATTGCAAACACAAAGTGTAATCGCACAAAAGCGTGCACGTATTATTCCAAATAAAGATGGTAAGCAGTATAAGCTTGTTTCTATAGATAATAATACTACAATCGCTAACCGTGCATCGTTAAGCACACAGTCACTTCAAACCTTATATGACCTTGGACGCAAAATTGAACGCCATTACCAACAGGCTACTGATGTAGAATTTGTAGTTCTTAATGGTGCGGTCTACCTTGTACAAGCACGACCTGTTATTCGAACACAAGCAACACCATCGTACTTAAATAAGGCAGCCATTGATAAACTAACTTCTAATCCAATTCAAGAAGAAGTCGACTTTTCAACTATTGTTCCAGCTGGTAGTAAACTTCTTACCCTTTTCAAATCTTCAGATATTTTAATTGAGCAAAACATTGAAACAGCAGAACAAAATTATAAACCGCATCATAAATTAGTCATTGTAGCGATCCCTGCTGCAGCCAACTCACACCCTGCTGTTAACTTTGCAACTATCAATGTTCCCGTTATATTTGTGCCTGAGTTTGAACAAGTCAAAACACTCATAAAGAATGTAGACAGTTCCAACCTTTGCATCTGTGATATGCAACGAAATACCTTGTATGCCTGGAATAATTCTATAAAGCAATTCAACGAAAAACCTTTTGTATATCAAGGCTGGTACTCACACCCAATGCCATTACAACTGTCCCTCTCTACTAAAAAAACAACGGTAACCTACCTACCACCAAAAAAATATTCGCTCAAGGAAGATGCCTTACATGCTATAGAAACTTTAAAGTACTCAATAAATGGGGCTGACCTACAATACACACTTAAAAACGCAAAACATTTCTATGCACAACCGGTCAAAAAAACCAAGGTTACCTTATTACGAAAAGCAAAAACACTTATCGCTAAAGCCAACAGCTATGTTGAAAAGCGATGGAATTCGTACTTCCATCCGCTGCCAATTAAATTATCAACCACTTCACTTAATCCTTGTTCATCATTTACCCCACAACAAAAACGTTCTTTAGATACTGATACGTTAAATATCTTAGAAACTTTAAAATTCTCAACAAATAAAGTTGAATTACAAAACGCACTTAAAAGTGTGATACACCTGTTTGCACAACCAATCAACCAAACAAAAACACTCTTAAGGGCATTTGCACAAATTTCCCGTAAAAAGGGTATGATTGATGGATTGCCGATGATTATTCATAACAGCAAGCAAACCTTATCAATACTAGAAAGTCTTCAAGAGAAAGCTGAAATAACCATCAAAGATCTTTTTTATGCGGTTAACAAGCCTGCTGGAAGCCTGGAGCGACTCTATACAATCAGAACCCTTGAAGCTTTGCTCGGACAACAACCAACAGAACAAGAAAACATTTTAGCTGCATACTCACTTTTAACATTCAAGCCAGAAGAGTATCTTTTTACTCAAGCAAGTAGATATAGAAGTAAACTCAATATCGCTGACCCTGAATTTGCAACTGAAGCACTCTTTGCTGATTGTTCATTCTGTAGCGAAACCGATAACCTATGGCTCGATTTTCTTGCTGGTATAGAACCATCACAAAATGTTGATATTTCTTCAACAGAGTGCCTAGAATTAAAAGAAATGCTGAGTATGATCAACGATTTTGGTGCTATCCCAGTTTGGCTGGAAACAGAGTTTATACAAGCTGTAAAACCTTCTACAACTGAAACAGTAACTGTTGAAGATATTCTCGATCCTTTTTGTAATTGCATAACTGAACAACGTACTGAAACAAAAATGGTCTTGCTGCCTGAACCAACAAAAAAAGAAGCTCTCTCTCAATTATTAAAACTCAATGATAACAAAGCTCTTCTTGCTGAATTCAAATCAATTCAAAATCAGCTTTTATCTATTTATGAAAATTCAGATCGATTTAGTCATGCAAAAGAATTTGATAAAGCCTGGAACGAAATTGAAGCTATTATTTCAACCGTTACCTCAAAACACTTTTTAACCAGTATCAAAAATGGTTCTGACGTTATAACATTCTGTGCTACTAACATTATGCAAAATCTGATTAAAAGTATTGATGCTGCCATTAAGGCTATGAAGGTTAGTGAAGAGTTTACAACCCAACAAAAGGTTGTTCATATGCAACGCATGGTACGACGCTTCCATAACTTATTTATCAATTGGTACGATGAACTTTTACCTGATGAATGGAATAACTCCATGCTCAGTCGAGAAGAATACCTAGAGAGGGTATTTAACCCTCTTGAAAAGGATTTTGAACAAGTGGAAGCCTCCATCCAACCTTCAGCGTGTTTTGTTGTCAGTATCGCTACTGTCGGCTCAGCCAGTTATTTGTTTGATTGCCAATTACCCGTATCACTAGAAGATTTATTCACTCTCACTCACCAAAACTTGCTTGCTATCGTTTCTGGAATGATTAAAAAAACAAGCCTTGGCACCATGGAGCTTCCACCACTTGTGCAGAAAGTAATCGCTCACGGCGAAACGGATCCTGAAATAATACAAGGAAACGTTCAACGCTTTAGAGACCACCTTGTTGGTATCACAATAAGCAAAAAAGAAATCATTTACACTATCAATATCCCGATGCATCACCATAGCGCTATAGTCAAAATAATTTATGACAAAACAAACAAAACCATGGAAACCAAGTGGACCTTCTTTGGTGTAATCGTTACTCGTTGGAAAATGCTTCATAGTTTTGTTTCTCTTATAGCCCTATTACAAGATGTTCAGTTTAAAACAAAACCAACCATAATTACTAAATCCATTAGCAAGGAAATGGATGACTTCTGGATCGATCAAGCGGAAGTTAGTTTTGGATGGCATATAACGGAACAAACCGATATAGTCAAAGTTGGAAAAGTTAACAAAACCATTATCGGATTAGCCTGTGGTGAATGCTATGGTCTTGTACCAGCTCTTGGAGAAGGTATGGATGGAAAAATGCTACGAGCAAAGCTTGAAGCCATGAATTATAAACCGTCCGATTATGAATTTCTAGATTTGCCGGAAATTAGTCAATGGTGTGCCTGGCAGGATTCGAACCTGCGACCTACGGATTAGAAATCCGTTGCTCTATCCTGCTGAGCTACAGGCACAATAAAGAAAAGATATAATATAGTATATCCTAAGACGTCTTATATCTCAATTAATATCGCAATGATAGGGTTCTTAAGCCCATGTTTCTCACAAACAAGTCTTGATTTGCCGACCACCTCAACAACCTTATATTGCTAAAGACACTCCTAAACCCTATTATTAATACCAAAAACTATCATAATAAGGTCGTTATAATATGAAAAAAGCACTCATTGCCCTATTCCTTATCATCGCAAATACCTATCCCATTACTCCGAACCAGGCCTTAATTTGGCTACAAATCCTAAACCACCCACTAGTACAACATCGCCTAAAGTATATTGGAAGCGAGAAAAAACCCCGTAGGGCCTATGTTCCTCTTTCACGGCCAACCGCTTCTCCTTCTTATCCATGGCGCCTCTATTGATTATTTTTTCGTAATACGCGAAAAATAGACGGAATTAAGGCCAGTACGGCCAAAAGCACAAAGGCTAGGATAACCGTCCAAGAAAAAACATCACTCACCTTGTTAATACTCCCCAGCTGCTTGCCCGCATAGGCGAACACAAACGCCCCAGGAGTGATCCCTACCGCCGTCGTCCATACAAAGGTCCTCAATGATATAGTCGTCAAGCCAGCTAAAATATTAACCAAAAAGAATGGTACAATCGCTATAAAGCGTAATATCAATACGTAAGAAACCCCATTACGATCAATATTGTTATTAAGTCTTTTAAGACGCTCTTTGTATCGTTTTTGTAAGATCGAACCAAAAATATACCGTACAATCAAAAAGGCAATCGCTGCCCCTATCGATGCACCAATAACGATATACAACGTGCCCAAGATAGTTCCAAATAAAAAACCGCCAGCTAAAGACAGGATAGGCGATCCTGGAAGCGCAGTACCTGCAAACACAATATACGAAGCAATAAAAGTTAGTACTGATACAATATAATGAGCATGCACGTACTCAAGCAGCCACTCACGATGTAACTTCAATACCTCGAGTGAAAAAAAGCGTCCCAAATCAAATATAAAGAACACAAATATAATCGCTGCTAATACGCCAAGAATAACCAAGCGCTTTATTGTTTTATTTTCCATAACCTCTACTTTTTTTTCGATCTAAACAAGCCTGATATTTTATTTGCTATCTTAACCACCGGATGATTTTTCAACCCTTCAACATAAGCCATGCGCGCAGCATGCCACACCAACTCTGAGTAAGTAGGATAGGCATGGATAACATTATAGAACTTAGCAAACTTAATATTATAATACTTACCCAACTGAACTTCATGGATGACCTCACCGGCTCTAGCACCCAAGATCTGAACACCAATCAAGCGTCCTGACTTATCACAAATAAATTTACCCAAGCCAACCATAGTATCATCAGTCTTGGAGCGATCAAGCTCTGAATAAGGTTTTCTAAACACCTGGATACTATCGCCAAACTTTTTGCGCGCTTCCTGTTCAGTCAAGCCGGCATGCGCCAACTCAGGTCCTGTAAACGTACACCAAATAACATTGTCATAGTTCAACTTCGGCCCAAAAGGGAACAAAGCATTTCGCCCAGCAATCACGGCCTGATAAAAAGCCATATGACTAAACTGATAGGGACCCACAACGTCACCACACGCATAAATATTGGGCACACTCGTCTGTAATTTATTATTGGTTTCAATGCCCCGCTTATTCGTCTTTACTCCAATCCCATCCAAATTCAAGCCGTCTAGGTTGGGTTGCCTGCCAACAGCAACCAGAACCTTTTCTGTCAAGACATCTTGATTACCCTTCTCATCCTTGCACGTTATTACCACCCGCTCGCCGTCCTTAGCAACTTGCACTACTGCCGTATTAGTTAAGATAGTAATCCCTTGCTCACGCAGGTGAGCTTGCAGTATCTCTACCAGCTCTTCATCCTCATGCACCAACATTCGATCCTGCATCTCTACAATAGTAACCTTAACGCCAAGATTATTTAACGCGCATGCCATTTCAGCACCAATAGCACCGCCGCCAATAATCACTATCGATTCAGGCAATGTATCAAGCTCAAACAAATTTTCATTAGTAAGATAATCAACCGTATCAAGACCATCTATCGACGGTACAAAGGGCGATGACCCGGTCGTGATAATAAATTTTTTAGCACGTACTCGTTTACCACCAACCTCGATCGTGTTCCGATCAATAAACCGAGCCGCCCCTTTGATAACCCCAATGCCAGTCTCACGCAACTTTTCTGGAGTATGAGTTTGATATACCTCTTGGATAATCGAACGGACATGATCCATGACTTTATCCGTATTGAGAGCAATGGCACCCTGGTTAGATAGACCATATTTATTCAGGTTCTGTGCATCGCGAGCCACTTGCCCGCATTTAATCAGTGCCTTACTTGGAACACAACCAGTATTAGTACACTCACCACCGAGTCGGTCCTTTTCCACAATCGCTACAGATTTACCAAGCCCTAGAGCAAGCTTAGATGCAACCAGTCCTCCAGAACCACCACCAATGACAATCAAATCATAATCAAACACCATGCTACCCCTCATTATTTTCTTTTAGGTGCAAACTCACAAATCTCTCGCGCCTCTTGCACAATCGCCTTGAGCTTTTTCTCATTATGCACCACCTGCTTAAGCTTGTTTGTCTTTTCAATCAAGTCATGGCACAAAATTAAACCGTGCCTTATGAGATCATTCTTCAACTTTTTGGATATCGAGGTCAAGCAAGTTATTGGGTATACATGGTACTTCTCCACAAAATAAGCAATGTTTTCTTTAACAGGATAGGACCACCCAAGAAAAGTTATTCCAGCACACTCGCCATACTGAATCGCATTTAAGGTAAATTTAGTATTCGTTGCAAGTGTAATAGAATGAAAATGCTCTCCATGATCAGAATCATGTTGTGCTTGTTTTTTGATATCATCAAAACGAGCTTTAACATAAAGTGCAACCTTAACGTTTGTCTTAATCCCTGCGGCATTGTGGAACTTACATTCGATCAAGACGTGTTCCTCATCAGTTCGTGCGACAACATCGACTTCGTGTGATACACAATAACCAGCAACCTCTTTCCCAACCTTGGTCGCAAACCCACGCTTCTTATAAATCTCAGCTATAAACATCTCAAATGGATACCCGGCAGGTCCAAGCGCATATAACGCTTTTTTTAAATTATATCTCCCTGCAACACCATGTTTATATTTCTTGAGCGTCCGTATCGCTTCATTAAAAACCTCCTGCGTCGACGCTTCATCTGGCAAGTTTTGCACTTGAGATACAATGCTGCCAATATGCTGCGTTTCTAAGCCAGCATGACGGAGCGAAGCAACCAACTTGTTCTTATCAAAACGTTCCTTGGATCCATCAGCTTTAATAACATATTTAATCATAATCAAACTCTTTGTACTTCTTTAAATTAAATCTGCTCAAGCACATCATATAAAGTATGGCTAGTCTAACGGTAATGATTATTATTTTAAAAGAGATTGTTCTTTAACACGAAATTATTGTGGCATCATTTTCACACCCAGATCCCCTAGATATTCGCATATACGACTTTCTAGCTCCCCGCGATGAGGGTCGGTAGATGCACGCTTACATAAATAAGAAAGTGTATAAAAACCGCCTAGAAAACGAGCATACTTTATACGTAATAAAGTATCATACTCTTCAAGGTCCTTTGATGCTGGAGGCATGAAAAGCACTGCTCGTAGATAAATTTCTTGAACCGCTAAGTGTCCCATTATCAAATCTTGTTTATCTTGAGCCGGATCACCAGGCGCCCTGTGAACTGTAACAAAATCCCTTATCACCATATCCTCCGTTACTTTACCAGCCACAACCTTACCGGCCAAACTCTCAGCTGCTTGAAATTTATGATCTATCGAATGCAAGTGATATAGAAATAGTGGGTCATCTGACTCGTCAGCTTGAGCAACAGTAACGCACAGTAATAATGTTACTCGTAAAAACATTAAAAGATTCTTCACTTTCTAACCTTTTTTTCTCCTCGTAACAAAACATCTTGTAACATAAAATGTAGTCGATAAATATATGAGTTAGTTTGTCTTTCAAACACTACAGGATTGAACCTCCGACATTGATACACCATAGACCAAAAGCTAATATTTCCATTGATCAATGGTATCTCCTGAGGCATAGCATCATAAACAAGTAATGCTTTCAAGTAAGATTCACGGACACTTACATGCCGTTTAATCAAAACACGCCGCTGCTTTTTTTCTTTAATTGCTCGAGCTGCTCGCAACATGTCACTATAATCTTTCAGAACCAAGTGGCCCGTTATTTCATCAGCCCGAACCAGTATTGGAATATCTTTTAATGCAACAGACACGCCTGGGATTGTTAGATTACTATAGTCAGTGATCTGGGTTATAGATTTCAGTTGAACAACTATAAACACACATAACAGTAGACCCTTCAATTCCATCACCAAAGCCTTATTATTGAGTTACAATCTTTCCCATTAGTTCGTTATGGAGTCTATTAAAATAACTTATAGCTAGCAGTGTTGTATGTTTCATACAAAAAACAACATCCTTATTTGGTTGGGACAAGTTTATGCTCGTCCATTAACATACTATACAGATAATCAAGATACTCTTCTACAGGCTGTTTTGCTACTTGTTTAGGATCCCTATTACAATGCTCAACTATAAGCCAAAACCGCTGATAGTACGATACTGGAGTCATCTCAGAAGTATCTACACCTATTGATGGAAGTATAGTAGTTTGCCTTGCAAAAGTGTAAAGAACCGCTTCTTCAATCGCCACATGTCGATTCACTAAATCATTTTTACGTTCTTGCGGAGCCTTCTTTAAACCCATCTGTAAATCATATAAATCGTCCATCACATCCTTATTGGTTATACGCCCCTCCTTAACAAGTTGAGGCACTGCCAATATAGGCACAAACTCCTCCATATTCTCTGGCCCAGGAACTCCATAGTTAGTAATACAACGACGGCCATTAAAAAGACCCATCTCATGACCAGCACTTCCTTGAAATACTATAAAAAAACTTAAAGCTAGTAATGTTATCTTTTTCATGAAAATCCTTATTTATTTTTTGGAACGTATAGTTTGGAAAATTCTCGAGCGATCTTGAACATCTCTTTAAATTGCTCATCAGTGATTTTTTCAGTTTCATAGATCGTATCATAAAACTCTTTATAGATGTTTTGTACAAAGCTTACAAAATGACGAGCAAACTCCTGAACTTGCTTGATAGGCAACATGTCCAAGAACTTCTCTTTCAAGAGAAATAACATCAAGCATTCATCAACAAATGAATAGCTCACAAACTGCTCCTGCTTGAGTAACTCGACTGCGCGCTCTCCACGAGCAAGACGACGTTGAGATATTTCATCAAGCTCAGTTCCAAACTGTGCAAAATCAAGTAATTCATGGTATTGTGCAAGCTCTAACCGTAAAGCTTTAGTCATACGCTTGATAGCTTCTGTCTGCGCAGCTCCACCAACACGAGAAACTGAAAGTCCAACATTGACGGCAGGACGAATCCCACGATTAAATAACCGCGTATCTAAAAATATTTGACCGTCAGTAATCGAGATCAAGTTAGTAGGAATATATGAAGTAATATCATCAGCCTGAATCTGAACTATCGGCAACGCAGTAATAGATGCGCCATCGGCAAGACGACCGGCACGTTCAAGTAACCGTGAGTGTAGATAAAAAACATCGCCAGGATAGGCTTCACGTCCTGGTGGACGCCGTAATAAAAGAGACATTTCACGATAGGCTGTTGCATGATTAGTTAAGTCATCATATACGATCAAAGCATCAAAACCTTTTGATCTAAAATATTCAGCGATCGTACTCCCTACAAATGGCGCTAAGTATTGTGTCAATACAGGATCTCCAGCATCCGCCGATACAACAACAGTATAATCCATCACCCCTTGTTGCTGTAAGGTTTGTACTAAACGTGCAACATTGGCTTGTCGCTGTCCAATAGAAACATAAATGCAATATACGCCTTTATTTTTCTGACTCATGATCGCATTAATAGCTAAAGCAGTCTTTCCCGTATTCCGGTTGCCAATAATCAACTCCCGTTGTCCGCGACCCACAGGAACCAACGAATCAACCGATAAGGTACCAGTCGATAATGATTGGGAAATCGGCATCCGCTCAACAACACCAGCAATAGGTTGTTCTGTGTTTTCATAACCTTCATACTTAATCGCGCCCATACTATCTAAAGGCACTCCTAAAACATTAACCACGCGTCCTAATAGACCCATGCCAACACCGGCCTTAAAAAGATGTCCTGTACGCTTGGCAACTTCACTTTCCTCAACGGGAATATGATTATATAAAAGAAATATGGAAACATAATCTTCATCAAGATTAAAGATTATCCCTTTATTACCGCCTTCAAAGTGAATTACTTCACCATAGAGTGCTTTTTTCAGCCCATGGACGCGGCAAATATTATCTCCAACCTGTAGAACAATACCAACCTCTTCAAGGTCTTTTTGGGGTTTTTGCTCTAAGGCATCTTCAAATAACGAAACAATATCAGTATGTTTGATTTCCATCTTTAATTCCTATGGACTAGACCAACGAATTTGTAATAGACCACATCTTGCTCTCAATTGAATATTCCCATAAATAGTTCTTATTCAATGCGCGCATGCCTGCTATTAACTTTTTATCAATAGTATACTCAGCTAGTATATGACAACCACTCAATCTCTGCAAAAAGCTTTCTATTTCTTTTTTATCATCATCTGAACTGACCGGGATCGGCGTTGTCATAGTAAACAATAACGCCCTGTTCTTTTCTTGATAAATATCAACACATGCATGAAGAACCTGTGGCAATAAACCGATACGTTTATGCTGCATTAACAACTCGATTAATCGCAAAAACGTTTCTGGCAGTTTTAATTTTTTTAAAAGCAGCTGAATCATCTTTTTACGTGTATCCATTTCAATACCAACCAAGGTAAGGAAAAAAAGGACACCCGGTACATATTTCAATGATGATGCTGCTGAACGAATATACCAAAAGTCTTGCTCGGATAAATCGTCACCATAAAGATTATAAAACGCATGTGCATACTTAAAAGCAATAATATCTTGATTAACATTCATGAACTTAACTCTTTTTCATAAAGGAAATTATATCATTCATATAATGAACCTGTGTTGTTTCTTGAGAAAACTGCTGAGCCAATTCTTTCTGCGCTTTATGCACCGCTTCAGGAATGACTCGCTTTCGTACCTGCAATACTGCAAACTCTGCAAGCTGCCGCTCTCGATACTGCTCCATCGCTTTAAGACGTTTTTTGTCAGTAGTTTTATCTTTATCGCGTACAGCCTCAACAGCATGGTTCCACTGTTCAACCTTTGAAAGCAATAATGCCGCATTCCGCTGTTGCAGATCAACTTCTTTATTAATCATCTTATTTTTATGTAAGGCGGCTTCTAATTTTTCATAAAGGGATTGAAAAAAATGTCGCTTCTCACTGATTTTGGTACGAATGATCGATAGAAATTTTTTATGGAAAAAATACGAGGCAGCACCAGCTATTATAAGAAAATTAACCCACCGAAAGATCCAAAACATAACCATTGATACATCAAACATGATTAGCCTTTGACACTATAAAGCGAGCAACCTCTGTCACCATCTGACTTTCGTCAGCATCTTCCACTATCGGCATTGTATACTGACGCATCTTGGTATTTTTGATAAATACTAAACCAACTGACGGCGTATGTTGTGCAAATTGTTGGCGTGACATATTCCACAGTCGTTCCCGACGGTGCTCATTGTTACTCACAGATTTTTGTTGCAATTCAATCTTAGACTCTAATGATTGTTGTTCTCGTTCTTCTCGAATAATCAACTTAAGCGCCGGCCTCCACAACCACCGAGTCAACAAATAGAATGCTAACCAAAAGTTGATCATCTGAAAAAACACAGTAATATTGAGCGCTAACATTAAAGCTCCTTAAGCCTCAATACTTGATTTTAACTGAAAAATATTAATAATAACGCAATCACTAATGCATAAATAGCCGCAGACTCAACAAAGGCCATAGCCAAAATCATGGTAAGACGCACCTTGTTCCCACTCTCTGGATACTTCCCAATAGCTTCACATGCTTTCTTGCCAATCATTCCTTGCCCAAGAGCAGGACCCAAGCTTCCAACAGCCATAGCAAAACCAGCCCCAATATAAGCCGCCGCCTTGGCAATAAAAATTCCGTCAGTCATAGTTTTACCCTTCTAAAAAAGGTTATTCTTTAATATAGTTTTCTCATTGTAATCCTTTTTTAGAAAAAATTACAATAAATTTAAACTATTTTTTAGAATACCAAACCAACAACATCACTTTTATAGTGAAAGTATGGTTTCTTTTCCGCCTGAAGGTAGGGGTGCAATATCACGATATTGGATATTGTAAAACTCAGCAATTTTTTTAATATGTGACTGTTGTTCATCCAAGTTATCTTCAAAGTCATTGTTACACTCAAGCACCAATACAGGAATCTCATCCAAATACGTAAGATCGTCATCCTTATCAATTAACCATTGTTGATGTTTGTTGTGAAGCTTAGTTAAATAGTCTAAGGATACTGCAGACTCTTCTGACCGTTGTCGCTTTAAAAGACGCTTATAACAAACATCAGGATCAGTTTGTAGATATATAAACCCGGACGGTTTGATAGTATACCCCTCAACAAGCCATCCAAACCAATCTTGGTACAGCTGCCACTCAAGCGAACTCATCAATCCCATTTCAAAACAGTTCTTAGCAAAGCAAAACCGATCAGAGAATACGGAACGCTCTAAAACCTGTATAGGATGTTTAGCTGATAACGCACGGCTTTCTTGCTCTAAAACACGCGTTACAAAGGCATAAGTCTGAAAAGTATAAGCCCATCTCGGCGTATCTTTATAGAATAAATCCAAAAGATTCTCACCATCACCAACATCCTGCCATTTAGCATGAGGCTCTAAAACACCTTCAATTTCTAAGTGTTTTTCAATTATATTCAAAAACGTCGATTTCCCAGCCCCAATGTTGCCTTCGATAATAAGTCGTTTAACAGTTGATACGGTGCTATCAGTCTTCATATACCCCTTTCTAAACCACAGATTTCCTAAATGTTTGATTGTTTTTAGTATAGCGTGAAAATAGTAAAAAGAGCAAAATAACCTTATAAAAGAACGGGGCTTTGTCACAATAGTTAAAGTATGATATAATATCAATGACTAAAAAGAAATATTTTCAGTGGTGAGATTGTTTAATTAATACAATAAAACAGCACTATAATTAAAAATAATATTCATATGTTGTGTAATGTGGTAGCGTGAAATATCACACCCTTCATAATAAAATAATTGGAAAAAATCAGGTTTTGTATGACAAAGAAATTAATCGTATTCTTCTTGGCGCTATTTATATGCGTACCAATCATCCCTATGGACGATGATGATTTTGAATGGGATGACTTTGCCATGCAAGCCGATGACCAAGGTGATGCATTTGATAATATCGACCAAACTCGGTGTTCTCTAACTGCAACACAAATTCTTAATGACATTCAACTCTTCAAAGGGGGGGAGCTGTCCCCGCTCATTATAGATGCACTGAAAATCAACGCTTATCTACATACAGACCCACCCATAACACGTTATATTAGCGACCAACCTAATTTCATTAAATGGAATACCGGAAAATCCTTTATTAACGCAGATATATTCCTCAACTGGATGGAAAAAATAAATCTAGCTCCAAAAAGCACAAAATTAAAAGGATACTTAGCACTAGATGAAGAAAACACGGTACGAGTATTTGGTCAGTTTGGAAAAACGCTTAATATAGATATTATTAAAGTATTGAGATTGTTTGAAAACTTTTCCGTACGTGAAGCAAAACTTGGGATAATGTTCCAAGGTCGCAAACAATTTGCAAACGGTATCTATACCGGATTTCAAGTGCCAGTGTATTATTTTGCTCGTCACTATAATGCGTCCATACAAGACCAAAACGAGCTGAAAGCTAATAACATCTTTGGTTCTGGTGCTGGACCGAATAATGATACTTCATTCATTCAAGACCACTTGGTAGGAGACTCTCTTGGATTAGGCGATTTCAGATTTTCAGCTGGGTACAAGTTTTGGGAACAAGATACATTTCTATTAACGCTTGGGTTCCAAGTAAACGTACCAAGTTCAATATTCACACGCGGTCTTTACGGATCTAACTATACCAAAATCACTGAACCTGCATTTTTAGATCTGGAAAGTTTTACTTGTAAATTTGTTGAGGCCAGCACTGCTCCGCCAGTAGAAAAAGAGGCCCTTGAAGCAGAAATGGATGAAGAGAAGAAACAGTATGGTACACGTATTTTAGATTGGCTATCTGCCAACCTTCTTACGCCACCAATTGGTCAAGAAAATCAATGGGTGGTTGGCATCTTTATAGAACCTCAATTTCATATACAAGAAAAAATCTCAGTCAAAACACGATTTAAGTTTGATTACTTGTTTGGTAATAAAAAAGATCGCTTTATTCTAGCCAACCGGGATATGCGAGAACTCAATGTATCAATCTTTGAAATTCTCCTTCCTACAGGGGAGGATATAACAGAGCAAGAGGCAACCAACCGTTTGTCTTATATGAGTGAACTCATCCAAGAAAAGTTTGGTCCAAATAAAACACAAGTCGGTGTTAATGGTAGGGCGCAAGTACAATGTACATTCGCACCAGAATTTCGTCTTACTAATAACTGGAATATCCTACTCGGTTATGATTTTTGGTGGATTCAAAAAGAAGGAATCGCTTGTGCTGAAAGCTCTTATAGCAATAAGTATGCTGTCAAGTCTGAACTTGTAACTGACGGAGATGTTTCAGATATCGTTACAGAAACCCTTGTTGGTACTTTTTATCCTTTAGAAGAAACTAAAAAAGCTGAACGGCCAAGTGCCTATCAAAATAAAATATTCGGTTCAGTCTCTTATAAACGCTTTACACAGAAACATGATTTGACTTTTTCCCTTGGTGGGGATATCACTTTAAGTAGTAGTGGTATCGGTAAAGACTTTACACTTATCGCAGGACTGACATTTAATTTCTAGTGTAGTCTCAAGCCTTAAATTGTTTCTTACAAAAGGAAAAAAATGCGTTTAAATCAAATATTTTTGGCTTTATTGTTCATAGTCGGATCCAGTTATTCTAATCGTGAACTACAGTCTCTCGATTTTCTTGATGTCGAATCTCTCATATATGCCTACGAACATAACATTGACCTTAATTCACTGCCTACTAAAAAAGGTAATGATCATATTAGACTTGAAAATGAGCTATTAAGACGCCTTGATGGAATACCATACATGATTGATGGTATTAACATTAAAGAATCCATGGTTATCATTAGAGATCTTTTAGAAATCCAAATTGGTAAGCTTGATAAAAAAACCGGAAAACGTGCTGGAAGATACTCGTTTAAAGGTGGACAGTTAGGAATTCATTATCTAGTCAAGTCTGAACGAGAAAAACTCAACAGCGCCTTTCAAAAAGAACTTACCCAAGCTTTTGAAAAAGCAAAAAAAGAAGTTAAAACAATGCTTCAGCCGTTTATTGATCAAGTATCAGCCACTCGCTGGATTGTAGCTCCGATCATGGAAGAATGGACTGAAAAGCGTAAGCGTACCAATACTTTCCTTCTTAAATGGACTGAATGTAAAGGTGACGAAATTAAAGTTTTTAATAAACTTATTGGATCCATTCAAGACTTGGATCGTTTCTGTACGGACCTTAGAATCTTCCTCGGTGATCTTATTTACAACTGCCCAAAAGGATATGCACAATTCCAGGATTTACTAAAACAACATGAAAATAAATGAAGAGCTCTGCGGCCTTATAGATAAAGTCGTATTTGAAAGCTCGGAAACCGGCTTTCAAATATTTATAGTTAAACATAAAAAAGAATCAACCGTCGTTAAAGGCTATCTTCCAGCTGTCATCCCTGGACAAGAGATAACTGTGTCCGGGTCATGGATATTTCATCCTAAGTTTGGAAAACAGTTTGAAGCCAGCCATTGTGTTACACAACTGCCAACCACACTGGTTGGATTGAAAAAATATCTGGGATCAGGGTTTATAAAAGGAATCGGCCCTGTTTATGCCGACAAGTTAATTAAAGCATTTGGACTTGAGGTACTTAATATCATTGATAAAGAACCTCACCGTCTTTCGGAAGTTCCTGGCATCGGTCCAAAACGAGCAGACGTGATCACCACGGCATGGGTAGACCAAAAAGAAATCGCGCACATCATGGTGTACTTACAAGATAAAGGGATCTCTCCCGCTTATGCAATGAAAATATATAAAAAATACCGCCATGAATCTGTCGCAAAAGTTCAACAAAACCCCTATCGCTTAGCTGAAGATATTTGGGGCATCAGCTTTAAAATCGCTGATAAAATTGCACTCAATATTGGATTTGAAAAACATTCTATAGAACGCGTCAAGGCCGGTATTACATTTGGTATCACTACAACAATCGGCAAAGGTCACCTGTATGCCGAGATTAGCGAGCTGAAAAAAGAAGTTCTTGAAATCTTAGAGTTAGAACGAGATCAACAGTCTCTCATGAAGCAAGCACTTCACGGCCTCTATGAAGAGGATAAAATAAAACTGATATCTCATAACGAAAAACATTTTGTAACGCTTACACGCTATTATTATTCCGAAAAGAGTGTTGGTGATAAGATAAAGTACTTAGTAGAAAAATCTCCACCACTGTCATTTGATGTTAATACAATCTATGACCAACTTCGTAAGGAAAGCACTACTGACACTATTGCACTCAACGAAGATCAACAGCGTGGCATTATTTCCTGTTTAACCAATAAGGTTTCAATTATAACCGGCGGTCCTGGAACAGGGAAGACGACTCTGATTAAAAAACTACTTTCGATTTTAGAGCAACAGCATGCTACCTATAAGTTAGCAGCACCAACGGGTCGGGCTGCCAAGCGGATTATTGAGGGAACAGGCAAGCATGCATTAACCTTGCATCGCCTTTTGGAATTTGATGTTTCAAATATGCAGTTTGCACGCAATGAGCAACATACCTTACAGCTAGACTTTCTTATCATTGATGAAGCATCGATGATCGACATTTTCCTTGCTAACGCGATCTTAAGAGCGGTTCCTTTCAAGGCGCATGTTATTTTCATTGGTGATGTTGATCAGCTTCCTGCAGTCGGAGCAGGTAACTTTCTAAATGACCTCATTCAAAGCAAGATTGCCGCCTGTGTTCAACTAACAGAAATATTTAGACAAGCACAAAACAGTCTTATTATCGTTAATGCTCACCGTATTAACAAGGGCGAGTTTCCTGTATTCTCATTGCCTGAAGCTAAAAAGGATTTTTTCTGGATCAGAGAAGAAAAGCCTGAGATGGTTCAACAACACTTGGCATCACTGTTTAAAAAAACATTAAAACAACATCACATTAAAGCTAATAACACGATGGTTTTAGTTCCAATGAACCGCGGCTTGGTTGGCACTCAAAACATCAACCACAATTTACAGCAGATTCTCAACCCTGAAAAAAAGGATGAAAAAAAGCTTGTATATATGGGAGTTAATTTTAGGATCAATGATAAAGTCATGCAGATCAGAAATAATTATGATAAGAACATTTATAATGGTGACATTGGAATCATTATCGACATTAATACTGAAGATAAACTGATGACCGTAGACTTTAATTCTCTTATCATTGAATATCAACAGTCTGAACTCGATGAGATTGTTCTTGCCTATACTATATCAATTCATAAAAGTCAGGGGTCTGAGTTTGATGCCGTCATTATCCCAATTTTTATGCAACACTTCATGCTCTTACAGAGAAATTTAATTTATACAGCACTGACACGAGCAAAAAAATTATGTATATTTATAGGGCAAGCACGCGCGCTTGCTATGGCAATTAAAAACAATAAAAATATTAAAAGAAAAACCTTCTTGACTGAGTTTTTAACCAGCAACTTAACATGCAGATAAAGTTTTATTTTTTCTTGGTTTTAGGGATAGCACTGAGCATTGAATGCTATCGAGCTCCATTTCAACCAACACAGTTTCTGGGGCCAAAAGAACCGTATACCTATACCATTATGCTCAGCCCACAGGGTGACAGTAAGTCTCCAGGACGCCTCACTCCCGATGGCACAGAAAGAGGAGTTACACGGCTATGGGCAGAACAAATTAAAAAAGCATTAGAAGTAAGTAATCCACATATCCGTGTTGTCTTTTCCCATAACCTTGGTGAGCAAATATCCCAACAAGAGAAAGCCAACTTTGCCAATCGCCTGCAAATACAACTGTTTATTTCTCTACTATTCTTCACCGATGACACATTGAGTCTCTCACCCTATTACTATGGAACGAATAATATACAGATGATCGGCCAGCCAAAAAGCTTAACCTTTTGTAAGCAACAGCATGCCAATGTCTTTTCTGCAACCACAACCCCACTGTATCTTAACAATATCTATAAAACATTGAGCAGTGATCCCTATTTAAAAAACATTACCGTCCGTTGCCCGGTAAAAGCCCCCCTCAATTGCCTTATGGGAATCAAAGCTCCCGCGATTGCATTTGAGGCAGGCCTCAAACAAAGCCAGGACTGGCGTTATTATGTTAAACCAATCGTGCAAGCCATAGACGCTTTGATTAAAAACCTTCCAGGGCAACAATCATGATCAAAAAAGAGTACCTGTATGCTATCATTGGCGGAAGCACCTTTATTTTTGCACTCTTTTTGTACGCCTACTTAACTGAAGCGTTTGTCCTGTATATCCCCTCGTATGGCAATTACTTATCTATAGATGAAAAAGCCGGTAAGATCACCAAGAAAAATGTTCTCCTCTATTTCTGGGACGGCCATGCCCTGCACCATGAACGTGAAGATATTATGTGGTCTCATAACCCGATCGATAATATCAACCACGTGATCCAACAACAATTACTGCTTTTTTATGAAGAAAAGATAACCAGCGATAAAATATCACTCCAAACAGCTCTGTTATCCCCCTCAGGACAAGATCTCTACCTATCATTCAATAAGACCTTCTTTGATAAGGAAAGCTCAATACACCACAAATTAATGATGATTGAAAGTATCCTCAAGACCCTACGCAACATCTTCCCTCCTTCGATTCAAGTCCATTTCCTCGTCAATCATCTCCCACTCCCCGATACCCACTTGGACTTCTCCCAACCATGGCCACTCTAGCCTACTATAAACAAAAACTGTTGACTGTTTAAAGTTAACGTTGATATTCTTATAGAAAAATTGCTATAAAAAGTGGAGTTATAATGAAAAAAGCTATATTGATACCCATTCTAGCCATCCTTTGCTGTGTTACAGACCAAGCTGTAGCCGGTGAGGGGGAGCTCTTGGTAGAAACCTCACCAGTCATCCCTCATGCCGATAGATCACCGGAAAACTTGTATACCTATAAAGCACCATTCAGCGTATGGCTTGTTAGAACACAACGCCTCTTAAATAAGGTTAACCAAGAAACCCAAGAGCTTGTAAGTTTGAATCGAGAAGCTGAGTCTCAAATAGACTTCGATTTGATTAATAAGCAAGATAGTGACTCAAATGAATTTTCTACAAAAAAGATCCACCCGAGCTCGTTACAATACCAGCGATTGCTTGAAAAAGAAAAAGAACTACGCGCTCTCAATACTATGATGCAAGAAATAAAACAAACAGTAGGCCTTCCAGCTGGAAAAACAACAATTCTTTCACTAGACCTTATAGACCAACTAGATGCTGCCATTGCTAAGGCTGTAAGTTTTACACCAGCTGCTCTCATCATTGGCATCAAATCCTCAACACGAGGACTGTCTCACGCTGACAATGAAGTCATTAAAGACCTTGTTGTTCTAGACCTGGAAAAGATAGAGGCTCTTGCTAAAGCAACCATAAAATCTATTGAGGGTGTACGCCGACGACTTTCATTAATGGTAGGATCCATAAGTCCTGCACGAGCTGAATCCATTGTAGCTGCTGCTACCTACAGAAATTCAGTACAGGAACTGTTACAGGTAATCAAAGGACTGCAAACCATGGTAGAGCTACAAGTTACAGATGAAGATCTGATGGAGCTACCCTAGCTCGTCCTCTTGTTCAAATGGAGACTTCTTATAGGCGCCAACCGGGTTGCCCATCTTAATAATGCGAACAGGGTATGCGATATTGATATTATTTTTCCTGAGCTCAGAAAGAATTTTAAATCGAATATCGCTCGTAATATCCCATTGATTAAGGATGTTAATACTACTCAAGAACGCCCGAATCATGAATTTAAGACCGTCGTCAGTAAATTCTTCAAGCCGAACTACTGGGTGCGGGCTCTTAAGAATATTATGATCTTCGTCCAGGATCTTTAAGAAGATTTCCTTAACACGATCAGCATCAGCCGAGTAATCAACCACTACCATTAAATCTTGAAAGGCAAAAAATCCACGCGTGTAGTTCCAGTTATAAACAGGACTTTCAATAACCTTACTATTAGGAAGAATAATATTAATACTGTTCTTCTTACGCAAGATAGTCGTTCGTGGAGTAATCCTTCGTACAATACCTGAGACTTCAGATGGTGCGTCACCGACCCTGATATAATCCCCGATCTTAATAGAACGCTCTAAAAGAATAGTAAAATACCCAAAAATATCGGAAACTGCGTTTCTAACTGACCACGCCAAACCAACAAAGAGTGCAAAAACAATACCACCGATCATGGAATGACTAATTCCAATAACCGAAAGCCCACTCAAGAAAGCAATAAAAAGAAAGCAATAAAAGCTCAACCGAGAAACGGTATTCTGTACCGCAGAGTCAACAAACATTAAATTGAAAATCCTGCGTAATACAAACCGTTCAAACAAGTTCGATGCAATCACACCCACAGTAATGAAACCAACCACCTTAATAACTGCAGTTATATTAATCGGAACCGTCTCTGTACCTTCTCCCTTAATAGAAATTGGTGCCCATTCAAAGAATCCTCTAATCTCACCAAATGAAATTGGATAACCCCAAATCTTTGCACCCCAGAAGATGGCAATCATCATTAAAAAGACAAAACTACTTACAACAAACAACCCAAACCATGTCGTCGAGTTAGAGAATCGTTCCTGAGCCGCTTCACCCTCTTCATGCTTGAAGAAAATAAATGCTGAATATCGCTTCAATGCTGACTGTAAATACCACAAGATAACAAACAACAATAGCGACCATAGAGAATTAGAAAGAACATAATAAACCAACTTATTATAACCACCAATGCGTGGATCACTCAGAATAATGATCGCCAGTAGGGCGAAGAGAAAGAGATAATAGTACTGAACAACCAGGCCATGAATCCATTGCCAGGTCTTGTTCTTGGTCGGAATAAGCCCCAGGATTTCTTCCTTGATAAGTAAACAAACCAACAAGACCCGTAGTATAATATAGTAACAGCGCAGTAAGAACATCGGGACTTCGGGCTTATCAAAAAGCGCCAATAAGAAAGCTTCTCTAAAAAAGAAAATTGAGATGGTAGAGATGGCAAATAAAATGAGAACCCAGTGTAAGCGACGCTGGAACACCTTGCTGACAATAACATAGTTATTCTCTCTATTAAACCGCGCTAACGCATTGATTAATCGCCAGGAAAGATAACATAAAAAAGGAATAGAAATTAGATAGAACAGTATTTTAGATGCAAATCCTATCTCAACACCCGTCTCAACTCGAACTAATACTAAGAAAAATAGCCATACAAAAATAGAAACTAAATGAGCCGAAAGAAAACTAAAGAAAACAGCTGAAAAATTACGCGAAACCGATGGTGCTCCACCTTCCTCGATCGGCTGTCTTAATTTTTTTGCCAATACTGGTAAATATAACCGCGCCAAGAAAAATGCTATAAGCAGCAAGAAAAACAATAAGAATAGTTTTAATAGGATGATAGGGCTAAATATAACCGCATAAAACGTAGCCACCAAGGTAGGCATATTAATGCGATAGAAAATATTCTTCACTTCTCCATAAAAATTATTTAAATCGGGGACTACATTATTGATAAAACTTTCAAATGAAATCGCATGATCAGATCGTTGCCAAATGCTTCCTATCTTATCAATACGTGCTATCACCATATTGATTTGCTTGATACCTTCACTCAACTGTCCGACCATGGAAGAGTAAGTACGGATAAGGTCCGCATTAACAACATTTTGTTTATTTATTAATGTCTTAGAAGCGCCAAGATTTTCTACACTTTTTTTATAGGTATCACTATTGAACCGACTAACAAATTCTTTTTCACCAGCCTTTAATGCTTTAATCTTATCTTCCAAGTTAGATAGCGCTCGGGTTTGCGTATTCATAGCCGTTGTTACTGCCGCAATCTTATCACTATAAACAGAGCTATCCCGTTTAAACTCAGCCTTCTTATCTTCATAGAATTTGAGTTCTTGATTCCTAAACTCTTCTGATCGTAGCTGACGCTCCATGATTTTATACCATGAATTTAAAACATCTTTAGATAGTATTGCGTCGGAAAGCTCAACCTTAGACAAGTCACGCTTAGCCTCGACGGCCGTAATCTCTTGGTCTTTGACGAGCAACTTTTCATTTTCTCTACCAACCCGATAAAGCCATGGACTATCTTCTTGGATATTAAATTCAAAGCTCCAATCTGATAATAGTCGTTGATCAGGAAGCTTAACATCATGCTTTTTAACAAGGTTTTCAATCTCTTTCTTGATCGCATCTCGTTGCTTGGTCAAGGTTGCTTTTTTCTTGGTAAATCCTATTTGTGCGGCCTGTTCTTCTTGCTTCTTCTTTTGAACAGCTTCTTCTTTTTCTCGTAAAATTGAATCATCTATGATCAATTTATAACTAATTTTTTCTATGTCTTTCTTAAACAAGCCCAGCTTGATTTCTTCAAGGAATATACGAGTATCAACCAGCTGAATATTATAGTTAGCTTCAGGGATCTTAAGTTCAAGCAAGTTCATTCTACTTTGTAACAACTCTTTTTCTAGATCAAGCAGTTGCCCCTGTTGCTGTATAGCTGTTTTATCAAGCGTTTCTTTTTGTGCCTTAGCCACAAACTCTTCTTGCTCTTTTTCCTTAGCTTTATACTGAACTCCTAGGTCGGCTGATTTTTTACGCAAGTTTGCAAGGGTCTCTTCTGCACTGTTCTTTTCAGTCTTGAGTTGTTTAATTCCTTCTTCAAGACTTACCGCCTGCTGGTTCCACTCTAAAAGATCTCCAAACTGATAACCAGCATGTTCTTTAATCCGTACTTCATTAAAGTCAGGCTGTTTAATGTATGACTCAAGCAGCTCAACAATTTTTTTAACAGATGTCAGTATTTGATTATGTGCAAGCTGAGTATCGACAAGCGTTTGGTACCATTCATTCAGTAATCCAAGCTTATCGTTGAGAAATTTCTTATCGTCTTCTGATACTTTTGGTAGCTGTTTTTTAAGCTCGACAATGTCAGTGTTAAGGCTATCAACTTTTTTTTGAAGCTCTGGACCAGCTTGTGCTTCAGCCTTTACCAAACCTTCTAAATGTTTTTTTGTAACCTCTAGTATGTGCTCTTTTTCCTCTACAGGACTACCACCATAAATAACTCGGTCATCACCACTAAATGTGGGGATTTTAAAAAAGCTGCCACCGTATATGGAAAAAACTGATATTACACTTAACAATAACAGTATTCGTTTCTTCATGATCGCCTAACATCATTTAAAAAATGAATAGTTTTAAACATATGTGAAAAAGGATGCGTCTGTATATACTGATGTATCCAAGCATCCAAAGCATTTTCACTTGTTTGATCTATCTCTATTGAAATCATCTCTAGTATATCATGAAATCGTAAAGCTTCCTTCAAAATATTTTCAACCGAACCATCAACATCAGCACCCAGCAATACAAAAAGCTTTCCAATGGATAACTTTTTCATGCTTGGCTTAGTACAAACATGAGTAAGATTTTTTTGAATTGAAGTCAGTAAATCATAAATATCATCGGGAATCGCGCCTACAGGAACCCCATAATAAATCATTTCCAATACATGATGAAAAAATAGAATGTCTTGCTCTGCAGAGTAATGCATGTTTTCTATCAATTGCATTTCATGCAAAAAATAAACTTGCCCTTGTGGCTCAACAACATACTCAACTAACGATCCATGAGACACCCGAGCAATTGCGTGCAAGCTCGTAGGAACCCCTTCAATACGACCAAAGGCTTGGTCGAGCAAAGAGATCTTTTGGTGACGAGGAAACTGTTTTTTTAGAACAACACCAATGGATTTTTTTCGATTCATAATACCTTAATCACTCAATAAAATTTTTTCGATAAATCACAGTGAAACGTACCATGCTCGACTGAATGCTACAAGAAAAATCTAGGATTTTCTAGACTTCCTTTTGATTGATCAGTTTTTCCAAAACAATCTGACTCCAACTCTCTAAATTTTCTGCAGTTTCTTTGCACTCTTCAAGCGATTTAAGTGCTCCGTGCTTAAGTTCAGATTTTATAGAGATATCAGCACTATTACCTTTAAGAAGAAAAACAAAGCCAACATGCACTTGTCCTACCGCATTAGAATCATCATTCAACACACCAAGCGGCTCAATTTCAAAGTCACCAGTATAGTTAATCTCTTCATGAAACTCACGACGAGCCCAGTCAAAAATCGATTGTTGTTGCATATCCTCTTGACGAATATGGCCACCAATACCCAATGAGTATTTATTTTTCAAGCGCGCTTCAGATGCTGTGCCACTGCGCTGCATTAAGAAATATTTATTATCAAATTCAAAAACCAAATAAGGAATAATTTGTTTATAACTCGAATCTTGTTCCATAACAGACCGTGGAAGAAACTCTTTTTTATCGGAAATCAATTGTAGATATTGATCAAAGGAAACATCTTTTAAACCATCCCATGCTGGGGTAATAGAAAAGAAAAGATCACGCTTAATTACTAAAATATGCTCATCATGAGTTGACGATGATTGTTGTGCTACTGTCGTTTTTTGCATGAAAACATCCTCCTTAAAAATCTATATATCCAACTATTAAAAAGAATAAAACAAAAAACTTACTCCGGCAAACCAACCTATCTTTGACCGCTTTGCTTTTGACTTAATTTGTATTGATATTGTAGGTTTTCTCTAAACACCCATTGTGCAACACGATCATTTTCTTCTGTGCCTCCTGAAACTTTATATTCTAAAGGCGGAAGAGCACAACCTTTTGTTTGTTTAGTAAATTGCCCCAAGAGTTTTACCTGATGACATGAACCTCGTCGCTCTCCACTCAAATAAAAATTGATAATAACAGACCGGCCACTAGCACATGTAAAGCTTTTTGTTAAAAAATTTTCTTGTCTCAACGCCAGTACATGCGCATCTAGTAACTTAAATACTTCTTTCTTATTACTCATTAATGATGGTTCACGCTTGTTACTCTTCAATAGCTCATACAATCTATACACAGCTAAAGCAGTGTCAGTATCGGACACCCCCACCCTATCACCGTCCTGAAAGTATTTACTCAACTCTTCGGTTGATTCCTTTTCGTGTGTCATAGGTAGCGAATTAAAACAAATTAAAAACAAACTTATGTATATCAACTTAGTCACTTAAAAACCTTATTATTATTAGACAAGACATCTCGCTTTTTACTGTGATACTCCACGATTAAAATCACGAACTAACGTTAACCGAGTCTTAAGAGGATAAGAACTCCCTAAGAGATTAATTTCACTAGGTTCACCTGTTATAATAGCATCAAGACGACAAAGCCTTGTCCCTTTGACCATAAAGAAGCTAGTAGTATGTTCATTTTCCTCAGAATGTAATAATAAGGTTCCCTTTAAAGCTCCATCTCGTATTAGCTTCTTAACCAAACTGTCAGTAACCTGTCCTGTAGAGTGTAATTTAAAACATGGCGCACCCTCGGTAAACATAGCTAATAATTTATCTGTCGATGTTAACCTTTTACACCTACCTGGATTGCCAACAAGGGTACTCGTTAAACCCAATACAATAATTAATAAAAACTTATTCATTTGAAGCCTTTCTGTCTTGTTCTAATTCTTGTAAATACTGCTCAAATGCAAAATTAGCAACTTCATTTTTGCCACATTTAAAAGCACTATAATCTTCTATTTGGTTATTACGCTCTCCGAAAGTCAACTCAACTCTCCTGTAGACTCCTGGACCATTCGTAGGACAAAGAACCAAGGCTATTTTTTTGGGTGTTGCTGTTCTTAACAGTGCAGCATCTTTTAAACCTTGTAAGTGTTTATTCATAAGAACATAGAATGCCCTTGTATCACTACTCCGTGCTGCCCTTAAATGATATAACTCTTGAGACGCTTGAGTATCACGTATTCCCAATCCCTCTTCATGATTAAAGTATGGACCTAACCAGCCACCACCGGCTAAAACAACACTCATGGGAAATGAGTTTACACATATCAATAACAAACTTATGTAAAATATTTTTTTCACCTTAAAACCCACCTTACTTAAATAACAATTATGAACTCACTGCCAGTTGCTGTCTTGCGCCCCACTCTTCAAATTGCAAAAACGCCGTATCCTTATTTGCCGGATTAATACGCTCCATAGAATTTGGATCTGGGTGCTGATTATAATGAACCAAAGCGCCCAATCGTGACCCTGGATTATAAACGACTTTCATACTTACGCATCCATCAGTAGTCTTTTCCTATCCTGAAATAAGAAATGTAATGTATTGTACTGATGTAATTCTACCCTGATCGAGTAACTCTCGTTTCGCAACCACTCCTGCAAGATGGTCTCTCATTTCCTCCCGAAGGCGAACTATCTCCTCCTGATCCTGGGCTTTAAGTAACAAGTAGAGTGACAAACCTATCCTTGGACAAACAATAGAATGTGTTTTTACTACAGGAAACCCCTCACTGTTACGTTCACCGCCGCCACCACTCGAATCCATTGGTGATAATGTGCAACTTATTAAAAAAAATCCTACATATAATTTATTCATTGTAACCCCGTTTCTACTGTTAACTAAATCCAACTGTCATTGTGTGCAATTTTTGTTCAAATTGTACACGAAACACCCTTTTTTACAACAAAAAGTTTTACTGATAGGACTTTTTTAATGATTTTAAAGACTCAAATTAGACATAAAAATAAGCCTTGGACTTTTTCAATCCAAGGCTTTGCTTCTTCACGCTCTTACTTTTTTCCACCACTGTTGTGCTCAATGACGCGATAAATTCACCTTAGTACACCAGGTTCAGAATAACAAGTTTTTTATGGCTAATTTTCTATTTAAAAGGATTTATGGCATAATATAAACAAATTAATTAATTGTTTTGAAAAAAAAGTTTGTTTATGAATTACGACCCAAAAACCATAGAAACTAAGTGGAAACAACAGTGGCGCGATAATCCTATAGCGGTAACCAAGCCAACAGGTTCCGGTGAAAAATATTACTGTCTTGATATGTTCCCGTACCCGTCCGGGTCAGGGATTCATGTAGGGCACTGGAAGAGTTATGTACTGTCTGACATCTATGCCCGTATCAAATGGCTTCAAGGGTATAATGTATTACATCCTATGGGTTGGGACGCGTTCGGACTTCCTGCTGAAAATGATGCTATTAAAAAGGGAATACACCCTGCAATCAATACGGCTAAGAATGTTGCAAACTTTAAGGAACAACTTCAAGACATTGGTGCTCTCTATGACTGGACCAAAGAACTCAATACCACTGATCCTAACTTTTATAAGTGGACGCAGTGGATATTTGTACAGATGTATAAAGCTGGGTTAGCCTACCTTTCTACAATGCCAATCAATTGGTGCCCTTCTTGTAAGACAGGATTAGCCAATGAGGAAGTTATAAGCGGAGCGTGCGAGCGCTGTGATACCCTTGTAGAACAAAAAGAAATTCCACAATGGATGTTACGTATTACTGACTATGCGGAAAAACTTCTTGATGGTCTTGATGATCTTAACTGGTCAGAAAAAGTTAAAATGATGCAACGGAACTGGATTGGTAAAAGCCAGGGCGCTCGCATCAACTTTACAGCCAAAGACCAAAAGGGTGATACGGTAGATATTCCGGTATATACAACTCGTCCAGACACGATCTTTGGAACCACGTTTGCTGTTATGGCACCGGATCACGATCTTGCATTATCATTAACGACACCGGAACAGCAAGAAGCAGTCAAAGCATATCAAACTGAAGTTCGGCATATGTCTAACTTGGATCGTCAAGAAGATAAAGAAAAAACTGGTGTGTTTAGTGGAACTAATATAATCAACCCAGTTAACCAAGAAGCAATCCCTCTTTATTTTGCTAGTTATGTATTAAAAGATTATGGAACCGGCATCGTTATGGGTGTTCCTGGTGGCGATGAGCGTGATTTTGAGTTTGCTACTAAATATAATATTCCAATCCGCCAGGTAGTCGATTCTCCTAATGCAAAAAAGGATGAACACGGCAAGCTTATAGAACCTTATGGTGGTGACGGTGTTATCATTAATAGTGATTTTCTCAACGGCCTTGATGCCCGATCTGAAGCTATTCCAAAAGTTATTGAACACCTTGAAGAGCATAAGACTGGGAAGGGTGAAACACAGTATAAACTTCGTGATTGGATCTTCTCTCGTCAACGTTACTGGGGCGAACCGATCCCACTCATTCATTGTGATACGTGTGGTACCGTTCCCGTTCCAGAAGATCAACTTCCCGTATTACTTCCTGAAGTAGAGAACTATGAACCAACCGGCACTGGAGAGTCTCCACTTGCAGCAATGACCGACTGGGTTAACACAAGCTGCCCGGTATGTAACGGTCCTGCAAAGCGAGAAACTAATACGATGCCACAATGGGCTGGCTCATGCTGGTATTTCTTACGCTATCCAAACCATGACCTAACTGACAAACCATTTAATCAAGACGATCTTAATTACTGGCTTCCGGTAGATCTATATGTTGGTGGCATTGAACATGCAATATTACACTTACTTTACGCTCGGTTCTATGTAAAAGTTTTACACGACCTTGGTTTTTTACCTTTTGATGAACCGTTTAAGCAACTGTTCAATCAAGGCATGGTCTTAAAGAAGTCTGAAAAAAGTGGCCTTGTTGAAAAAATGTCCAAGTCTAAAGGCAACGTGGTCAACCCGGATGACATCGTACAAAAGTATGGATCCGATGTTTTACGTATGTACATCTTATTCATGGGTCCACCTGAGCTTGATTGTGAATGGCAGGATAATGGCCTTGAAGGAATCAAGCGATTCTCAACCAAGGTCTGGAACTTCTTTTCAAATCCTGACAACATCTTGCCTGACGGAGCCAAAGAAGAGGTTGCTACTACCAAACGCGTCCATCGTGCTCTTAAGGAATTCTCTCAACGGGTAGAAGCATTTAAACCTAATACTGCTATATCTGCACTCATGGAATTCTTTAACGAAATCATTCAAAAAAAGATGCGCTTGAGCAAAGAATCAGCAGAGTCAATATTGGTAATGCTTTCGATCATGGCCCCATTCATGACAGCAGAGCTGATTGAGCAAGTAGCTCAAAAAGGACTGGAAGATTGTTCATGGCCTCAGTTTGATCCCAAGCTGGCCCAAGAGGACACTGTAGAGATGGGCGTTCAGGTTAATGGAAAGACCCGTAGCTCAATCCAGGTCTCCCTAGACACAGACCAGGCTACAGCAGAGTCCCAAGCCCAGAAAGCTGTATCTAAATGGCTAGAAGGTAAACAGGTGGTAAAAACCATATATGTACCGAAACGCCTGATCAACTTCGTTGTAAGGTAAACCAGCCAAAGCCACATTTACACTCAATAGCACGGCTAGGTCAACAGATACCCCTATTTTGATAAATTATTGACCATTTGACACTTTTCACCTCTCAATATATCCTATTATTAGCTATTTTAATGGATTTCTAATACACGCACTACTTACAGTTGTAATAAAGCAGAATTGTCGCTCTTTAAATTATTGCAATGTGTAAATAATCTATGATAGAATTAGAAATAATAAAGCGGATAAAATGAAGGTTATAGTATAATGATAAAAATATTAAAAGGTCTTTTAGTCCTATTGTTTGCATTATCAGGCAATACGCTACTTGGGATACCTAAACTCCCTAAAGTTGATTTTACGGTTTTACCCGGAGGTAGAGCTATGCGGCCATGGGCCCAAAACTCGCCTGCACGAGTCTGGCACCTTCCTGAAATCTTTCCTAAATATTTCACCTACCAAAAGAATGCTGCCAAATTTCCTAACAAAACCACTTTAAGAGAGGTTGCTAACTTCCTTAAAAAAGAAAATCTACAAAAAGTGACAATGGAAGACATTCAGCTATTGACCCGAGAAATTGGAAAAGGAACCTTTACTAAGGTGAACACACCAGTAGCTAAAACGATAGCCGAAACTATATCCAAACAGACTCCGGCAATACTTCCACCATTAGGAACTGCGATTTCAGCACTCCACAAACAATTGCCACCTTCTTATATGATTCCACCTGTCACATTCCCTAACAAAATGCCAGCCGAGTTAGTGTTCCCTAATCCGACTACCAACATACCATTCCCAGTGCCATCAGTTGAATCTACACAATCTGTAGCAGAAGTTTCCCGCAAAATTCCAAAAACCTTGTGGGCATTAGGAGCTATCGCACTTGCTGCTGGATCATACTATGGCTGGAATAAGTATAAGCAATGGAAAAAAGAACAAGCTTTCGCAAGACTCAAAAAATTAGAAGAAAAAGCGATAGCCGAACTCGCTGAAATAGAAGCTATGGACAGAATGCTCGATGAGCAAGCAGCTATATCACATGCTGAGTTCGTAAAAGCTGAAGCAAGAAAAAATAGAAAAAAAGCCATTATTGCAGCTCTTATAGCTGCAGGCGCTGGAGGTGCTAGTTATAGCTATTCCATCAACATTGAAGGGTTGCTACGACTCTTTGAAGGATTATGGAGTGGTATTAGAGGAGGCGGCGCTCGAGAAGGCGAAGAAGTTGAAGAAACCTTGTCGCTAGATGGTTCCGATTCAGACACTAGTTCTGATGAAGAAGAGGAAGAAGTCTGGCAAGAACTACCTAGCCCTCAACTTGAAGAGGGTACTGACTCTGAATCCGATGGAGATTCAGTTTCAGACACTAGTTCTGATGACGATAGTACATCTGAAGAAGAAGAGGAAGAAGTCAGACCAGCCTTAGGACTCGGACAAGAGCTACCTAGCCCTCAACTTGAAGAGGATACTGATTCTGAATCTGATGGAGACTCAGTAGGTATATTAGAACAAAGACGACAACAACGTACTACTGAGTATGATGCATTAATAGAAATATGGCGTGCTCAAAAAGCTAGTACTGATCGTCTTACAGGGTCTTCACCGGTAAAAAAACATCAAAAACACAGTTTTGGAAACCCTGATTGGATTCAAACGGTCATTGAAGCTAATGCAGAAAAAATAGGTGAAATAAGACCTAAAGTTCTTAAAAAGGTTCAAAGGTTAGGTGCCAATCAACGAAGGCTTATTCGTAAAAAAGGTCGTTCACAAGCATCTCGTGAATTTCAATGGCCCGTTGATGTCAGCGCCTTAGAGCGAAACACAACTTCATATGATACAAACGCAGATTTCCGTGCATTGACTGAAGACTATAGAAAAGCACTCAACACTCGAGATACCAGTCTTTACAGTACCCGTACAGTCAGTGACCCCCATCGTGAAGAAGTGGATCGCCTTGAAAATGCACTTATTACCTACGGACAAAATAGAGATTAGTCTTTTACTAAAAATTGCCAATTATACTTCTCTTATCTAGACTCTACTCAAACGTAGTTTCAATACATTAAGAGAAGTAATAATGGCGTATAAAAAATTAATCTTTCTTATTCTATCGATCATCTTTCAACAATCATCTTCACTGAATATTCTATTTATCACGCCCACAAAACTGCCTACAGTCACAGGTAATAGTATTGATATTCATCGCCTCACCACTGGCCTTGAACAACTGGGACATCAAACCTTAGTATTCACACCTGATGCTATTAACATCGAAACCATTCTTGAATTCAAGCCCGATATTATCCATGCATTTCATGGCTTTAAAAGCCGCCGAGCTGTGGCAATAGCTCACCATCTTCATATTCCCTATGTCTTAACACTCAGTGGCACCGACTATAATCAATGCTTATTAGATCCTGCAAAGGCTGCTCAAACTGAGGATACAATCCTTAAGGCTTCACACTTAATAACGTTTAACAACACGGGACTCAATAATACGGGAATGAACGCGTTAATAAAAAAACATCCTGAACTAAAGGAACAATGCTCCATAATCAGACGCGGAGAACCTCACTGTGATGCCAATCACTATGATTTTCGAGAGCGATTCAATTTTAATGAGGATGATTTTATCTACCTACACGTTGCCGGGATCAGACCAGTCAAAAATAATCTCATGCCCATACACCTCTTAGAAAAACTCCATGAACAACATCCGAACGTTAAATTAGCCTTTGTTGGAAGCATTCTCGATCAGGAATACTTTACCCAGTTCCAGGACGCCATTAAGGACAAGGACTGGATCCGGTACCTAGGTCCATTACCACATGATGATATCTGGCAAGCCTACAAAGGCTGTAACGTCGCTATCAACTGTTCACAGTCAGAAGCAGAAAGCCTTGCTGTTATCGAAGCTATGTACATGCAAAAACCCATCATCGCATCAGCAATCCCATCCAACACAATCTTTATCAAAGAAGGACGGACAGGCCTTCAATGCTTTTTATCAGTACCGATCGATCTGTATAATGCAGCACGCACCTTTTATAACGATCCCAGATACCGAGCAGCCCTCGCCCAAGGTGCCCACGATTTTATTATGGACTACTTCAACACCGATGAAATTAAAGAATATGAAACGGTTTATATGACCGCTCTTAAACAAAGTTAAAGGAACTGTAATGAAAATATTTCTCGATACCGCCAAGGTCTCTGACATTAAAAAATGGTCCGATACGGGTATCATTGACGGTGTTACGACCAACCCAAGCCATCTGAGTAAAGAAGGAGGCGATCCTGTTAAGGTCATTAAGGACATTATGAATCTCCTCCCAAGCGGAGAAATTAGCGTCGAGGTGACCGAGAAAGAACCTCAGGCGGTTTACGACCAAGCAAAAAAAATCGCTGCTCTCGGCCCAAATATACTCGTAAAAATACCATGCACCGAAGAATACTATCCTATTATCCAAAAACTGGTCGCTGAACAGGTAAAGTTAAATATCACGCTCGTGTTCACACTCATCCAAAGCTTATTCATGTCCAAGCTGGGAGTGACATATATATCACCCTTTATTGGACGGCTTGCCGATATTGATGAAGATGGGATCTCAATGCTCCATGAGATTAAGTATATGAAAGACTCATATGGTTTTTCTACGGGGATCCTTGCAGCATCATTGCGAACCGTGGAACATCTCCATGAAGCAATTGAAGCTGGAGTCGATGTTGCAACCGTATCAACCGATATTTTAGAAAAGGCCACCAAGCATCCCCTCACTAAGCAAGGCATAAAACAGTTTGATGAGGACTGGAAAAAACTAGGAATCAAACAATTCCCTTAAGTAGAGACTTTTAAAACAAAAAAGCAGAATAAGAGCCAACGCCCTTATTCTGCTTTTTTTTAGTTTCTATTGAATTTTAGCTAAATGGATCGAAAGGTGCAGCATGCTCTTCAAATGCCTCTTCTACTTCTTCCCTAGCCGGTTCCTCAACCACCTCTTCTTCAGCTACTTCTTGGTCAGGTTGCACTTCTTCTTGTGCTGGAAATGGCTCATCATCTGAGTCGTCGCGATCCCACATTCCTTCTCCGCCATCAAATTGATCCATAGCCCCACGACCAAAATTACTGAACCAAGAAGCATGTGCCCCTGTGTCCTCGTGTTCTCTTATTATTTCTTGTTGTACTTCCTTAGCTCTTATTGCCCGCTCTGCAGCTTGTCGATCATGCTCTTCTCGAGGATTAACAAATCTTTCTTCTCGAACTTTTTCTTGCTGCCTTACCCAGTCTGCTTCTTTTTCAGCTCGTCGCTCTTCTTCAGCTTCTCTCTCTTCGTCAGCTCGTCGTTGCTTTTCGGCTTCATTCTGCCTGTCTTCATAATCCCGCGCCTCTCTCTCTTCGTCAGCTCGTCGTTGTTCTTCGGCCTCTTCGAGAAGTCGCCTCTGTCTTTCCTCTTCTACAGCATTACGCTGAGCAACAACTAATTGTAACTCTTCTGCAGCCCGTTGTCGTTTTTGTACTTCTTGGTTATAAGAAGTTAATCTTGCTGGTGTTATCTGAAGTATCCCTAACATACGTTTATCTCCTGGTGCAGCAGCTTGAATATCAGTTATTAATTGCGGAATCGCCTGCTCTACCTGCGCAAATCTCTCAAGGTCCCCATGTGCTGTAGCTACACCCTCTTCTCTTAGAATTTCAAGATATCTCTGCCTTAATGGCTCATGATCACCAAAAGACACTGCTGGTAGAATCGTTCCCATAAAAACAAGGAACCCTATAAACTTCTTCATTTTTCTTCTCCATTTTAAACAAAACAAAATCTTATTTATTCTAATAGTAATAAACTCTCATGCGCTTAGTCAACAGTTGCTCTTTTTTTCCTCAACTTCTGTTAACTAAAGGCTCCATTCTGGTTTTTCTTACAAAACGTCAAACATTTAAACTAGCTCTCTGCTCCTTCTTGACGCACACTTTCCCATCTAGCTTCTCTTTCTTCCTCTTCTTGACGTTCATACTCCAGCTCTCGATGCTCCCTATCACGCAGCTCTTGCTGAGCATGAGCTACAATCTTAACAATGTCTTTCTCAGGGTCACTTGGTGTTAGAAGCTGTTGTGCAAAACGACCTGCAGCAGTACCCCATCTTTTTATTCGAGATCCCCATAACGCTAGTTGTGCCATACGTCCTGGTTCTACAGCCTCAGGCTTAGGCGCTACAGTCGGCGGCTCAATATCAAAAAATTCATCTTCTTGATCTATATTAAACAGCTCTGGAAACTTGTTCATAGCTTTGGTAGCATTATAGCCAACCTTTCTCAATGCTTTTCCAAGCTCTACCTCTTGTTCTAAGAAAGAAATATCACCTTTCAATCCTTCATCGGCAATATTATCCTTATCATAACTACCTGACCACCAGTGCTCCCATGTCGATTGAGTCGGCGCAACCAATTCTTGAATCGCACGCTCTCTATCTTTCAACAACGATTTGATATTAGCGTGGGCAGTTCTAATCTGAAACAACGTTATCTCGCGTCGTTCTTTATTCAACCTTGTAAGCTCTACTTGTTGTTCGGCTGATAAGGGATGTTCCAATTCATATAAAAGGTGTTGTTTTTCAGGGTCTTCTAAGCGAGATCTTTGAATTATCGACTGAGCTTCTGCTTTTACCTCTTCAGAAATAGACCTAATCGCCTCAAGCGCTTTCAAGCGTATTAAAGTTTCATCAATCTTTGCTAAAGCCTGCTCTTGTTTATAAAGCTTTGCAGCAGTAGTTTTAATCGTACCCATACTACTAGAGTCTAAAGAAAAGCCTTCTAAGTGTCGGGCGCGCCCTTCACTGTCCCTTGTAAGGGTGTCAATCTCCTGCTGTAAGACACGAATCCTACTATCTATTTGAGCTGTTTCATGGGTCCACTCACTTATTCTAGTTTGACGATAAGCCAGCTCTTCTTCCTCTATCGCCTCTAGCCTTTCATTTGCTCTTTCAACGTTCTGCCTATCCCTAAATGCGTCTGGTGTGTTGCCTCTTTGGCTAGCAGCAGCCAATTGTTGCAATTTTCTCACGTTGCGTTGCTGCTCTTCAGTCCTTTCATTAAAGTCTTGAGTTGCTTGAGCAAGTTTTGCTCTATGATCTTGCAAGAGAACATTTTTTTGCTGCTCAAGCTCTCTAAGCTCGTTACGCTTATTGTTGATCAACTGTTCATGTTCCACCTGCTCACGCATAATACGGAGCTCCTCACTTTGGGCATGTACCCCCTGCATTATCATGGATCCTAGTAAAATTAATATAACCCTGTTCATCGTCACTCCTATCTTTGCTCTTGGCGCATTCTTTCCCACTCAGCCTCTCTTTCGTCTTGATCCTGACGATCTTGCTCTTGCTCACGATGCTCTCGATCAAGTACTTCTTGTTTGGCATTAGCTACGATCTTGAGAATGTCCGTTTCTGGAGCACCTGGTGTAAAGACATCCTTGGCAAAACGACCGGCTGCTGCTCCCCAACCTTTCACTCGAGATCCCCACAACGCCAACTGTGCCATGCGACCTGGCGCTACTTGTTCAACGACCACTTCCTCTCCAGCAGGAGCTTCAATCTGAAGGTGTTGGCGTCCTTCCAGAGCAAAACCTCCAGCTTCAGGACGCATGCCCATAACCTGGTTCTTATCAAAGAGGTGTGGGAACTTTTGCATAGCCTCTGTAGCATTATAGTCAACCTGCCTTAATGCTTTTCCAAGCTCTACCTCGCGCTCTAAGAGAGAAACATCACCTCTCAAGGCTTCATCTTTTATATTGGCCTTATCATAACCACCAGACCACCAACGCTGCCATGTAGACTGCGTAGGCGCTACTTGTTCTTGAATTGCACGCTCTTTATCTTCTAATAATGACTTGATAGTAGTATGAGCGTTTCTAATTTGATGTAATGTTACTGCTCGTCTTGCTTTAGTAAGTTCTGCAAGCTCTTCTCGCTGCTTTTCACTAAGAGGCTCTGCCAACTCATGTAAGAGTCGATCTTTTTCTCCTTGATCTAATCGCGACCTGGTAATCATAGCGTGTGCTTCTTCTCTAACATCCTCAGGAATATCCTCAATACCTTCTAATGCTTTTAATCGTACATAAGTCGCATCAATTCCCGCTAAGGCTACTTCTTGCTTATAAAGATTAGCCACTGTGCTTCTAATAGTCGCAATTTTACTCGACTCTAAAGAAAGCTCTTCAAGAAGCCGCTGGAGCTCCTCGTTTCGATTTTTGAGATTTTCAACATCGCTACGTAAGCCTTCGATATTAGCTTCGATTCTTTTCTTTTCTTGCTCAAGCTCATCTATTAATCCTTGTCGATGTTGAATTTTTTCTCGATAATCAGCAGCTACTGCTTCGGCTTTTTTAAGAGCTTCTTTCTCTCGTTCTGCTTGTTCTGCTAAACGAGCCCGTTCTTCTTCGGTTTTTGCTAGGAGAGCTCTCTTTTCGATGGCAGCTACTTCTTTTTTCAATCGCTCTACTTTAATTTGTGCCTCATCAAGCTGTTCGCTAAAGCCCTCTGCTTCTTCTGCTGCTTGATCGCGCTGCTCTTCTACATGAGCTACTTCTCTTTGAAGTTCTTCAATATCATCACTCTTACCCTGAATCAGGGCTTCATTCATCTGCTGGGCTTGTCCAATCTGACTTGCCGCCTTGAAAATATCTTCTTCCTTCTTATCACCCTCACGTGCTTGATGTAAAACCAGCTCCGCTCCATCGACCACCATCTTATTAGCTTCTGCTACCTTTTCTTCTAACTTGGCTTTTTGTTGAGGACTAGCCCCCTTATATTGTTCAAGAACTGCTCCGGCGACATCCTCGCGATCTCCCGCAATCTGCACCAATGCTCGATCATAGTTGCTTTGCAAGGCCGCTAATTGCATCTCTGCATCATGCTTACCCTGCCTAGCAACCACAAGCTGCTGCTTGGCATACCCTTCAATCTCTTCTTTGCGTCTTTTAAGGTTACGCAATAGATTAGATAATGTTTTGAGGTTTATTTGAAGACTGGATAGGATTTTTTGATCTTTCTCCGAGCTTATGCTTACGTCTCCTATCAAGCTAACAATATCAGCTTGTAAACCATCTAATTGTGGAATATTTACACTCATCATCGCTTTAGGCTCTTCTGCCATGATACGAAGATACTCTTGTCTCAATGGTTCAAAGCTACCCCCACAAGCTCCCTGTATCCATACTCCCACCAGCACTAATGCTATAACTAACTTTTTCATCTTGATCCCTATTTTACGACACCTTGTGTTTTTATTTATAATAGTAATAAATCTTACACATAGAAATCAAGAGTTGAGGGACATATAAAGGTCAATCAAGTAGTAATGATAAAACCTCAGACCAATACCAACAAAAAAGGAGGCCCTTTTGGGCCTCCTTACATCGTACTTATAAAACTAGACGTTAAATTAACCTAGTCAACGTCGTCCATTTCATTCTTACCTGCCTCTGCTTGCGCAGGCATAGCAGCAGTAGGGTTTTCTAGAACCTTAAGAGCAGCTTCCCACTTTGTTTTTCCACCTTTTGCATTAACATTGGCAGAAATGATTCCAGCCTGCTCACTCATAACCTTTCTCAACTCTGTAAGATGTCCTAAAGTAGCTTTATTCTGAGCTTCTAAATCTTTAATCTGCGCTTGCAGAGCCTCTACAGCTTCTTCATGGTCAGAAACTTCTGTTTTTAATCCTTCATAAGCATTGAACCTCTGCTCTATTTCTTTTTCATAGAGATCATGAAATAAGTCCTCATATTGTCGGTCACTTATTCCTTGAGTAGCCTTTTTACCTACTTCAGATCTTCTAAGACCATCTATTACACCTGCTGTATGAATACCATTTATATATGCGTTGATATCTTTTGGTCGGTTCTTGTTACCATACCGATCAACTAAACCACTTAAACCTATAGATTTTATGTCAGGCTGACCGTCCTTAACTAACGCTTTAAGCTGAGCTATCGTTGCATCAGATGTTTTCTTAGCAGCTGCTAAAGCTGCCCTTTTGTCTGCTACTGCAGCCGCTGCCGACCCACCTTTCTGTTTTGCAAAAACAGCTTTTATAGCTTTGTTAAAAGTAGTTCCAGGGTTTTTAGAGTTACCACCCATGCTTACTCTAAATGTATGTCGTGCAGCAGGTGAATGCATATTTTTTGCATAAGCAGCATCAAACGCCCGAGACAAACCGCTAACAGTGGTTAAATCATATTTTACTTCTTCACCTAACGCAGCTTGTGACATCCCTGCTGTTAGCAACACTAACATTAATTTCATTTGTCTTTTCATTATACGTCCTCTTTAAAAAATTCATATTTCAATATAGCTACACTGTATTGTCATAAAACTTTTTATTGATAAATCAATAGTACCCTATACAACAAAGGTAACATAACGCTTCACACTTAATAAACAATCGGTGTAAAACAATGACATTTCAAGTAGCTACAAAGCAATTCATCTCTATATAACAGTGGGGACCACAGCTAAGGGCCCCCATTGTTATATACTCTTTTTACTTAGCTCTTAACTATTAAAAGGCTATACCAATTTTAACCCAAGCAACCCAGTTATTGAGTGCTGCATTATCACTAGTGAAAGTATAAGAACCACCACCGCTAATGAAAGCAGGAACTTTACAGTTGTTCCAATCATAAGTAACAGCACCATAAATAGTACCGTTAAATACAGGAGGCGCTGCTGCTGACATATAATCAATATCAGCTTGAGCAACAGTAAGATAAACATCATTACCATCAATATCAACATCGGTAGCGTTACCCCAGTTATCACGAGTAATGGTTTCTAATCCTGCAGTTACTACAGTATCTTCATCAGCCCACTCATAAAGATCAGCAAGTCCAATACCACCTTGGATTTTTTGGCAGCATGAGATGCTTTCACCTTCACGCGCATACACATTACAGCCAACTTCAAACGCGAAGCATTTGTATTGGTAATGCAATGCATTGTTCCAATCAAGAGACCAGCCTGGTCGAACATTTGAATTAAGAGTTGTGTAGTTAATTAATGGTACAAGGTTAGCTAGAGTCAAGTCAGTTGCAACAGCTGCTGAGTTGTTCCATGTATGAATGTAACGACTCCAAGGCTTACCTTTTAAATCAAATGAACGTTTTTGCTTGTTACTAGCAAGATACTTAGCAGTACAGTCAGTCATCAGCGTTAGAGGGCAACCACTGTTGCTGTTAATTATTTCAAGGCGACCATAAGATCCAAAAAGAACTCCCCAGTGATGGTTATTACCAACGATTGGTTGGAACATATAACGACCATAATCACAAGGTTTTGTAGTAGAACTAGTTGTTGTAGCAGTACTCAGTTTGGTATCACCAGGCTTGTTACCTGTTGGAATTAAACCACCAACATAGATGCCACCAACGCCACAGCAATCACAAAGGTCTTTTTCATACCCAAGACGGAACTCTACATCTGCAACACCGCTCTTTTTCATATTACACTTGGTAATACGGCCATAGTTAAGTCGGTTACTTGCAAAAGCTGCAGTCATGTTTGCATATGAACCTTCTGGAACGTTACCGCCACCAGAATTCTGTACTTTTTCACAGAAGTTCATCTTATTTTGAACTTGAACGATTGATGTAGAAACATCAGCCCATAAGCACTTGAATAGTCGTTGCTGCCATGTAAGCCCAACACCATATACTTTATGTTGTGGTTTCATGGAAATAGTACTTTGGAAGGTTAATGTATTAGGACTTGGAACACCCACAGTAGTATTAACTGTATCGGTGAAAACACCAAAGTAGTTAGCAAGAAGATCATTACTATGTGTTTTAACAGAGTTAGAACCATATTCACCCGCAACCAATGCACACTTGTTAAATGGCATGAAGTACTCACCTAGGCGATCGCTACTACCAGAGCTTTGCCAGAATCCAACAGCTTGGAACGCCGCGCCCCAACCACACTCTTTTGCGTACTGTCTATCCGTTCTGAAACTTGCTACACGTTCAGGGAAACTTAATTGAGATGGATTAATGGTAGAAAAGAATGACTTTCCTGTATAGTTATAATCCGCTTGTGCTCCGAGCACAAGTAATAACGCAAGACTTAACTTTAATATTTTTTTCATACTTACTTCCTTATAAGGTAAAAAGATTACTACACCAATCATAGTCCTAGCACAGAACTATACATAAAATCAATTCTTTTGTCTTTCCAAGAATTAACTTTATAGGGCTTATTAATTGTGCGATCGTTTAATTTTTTTTGTACAGATTCGATCACCCTCCCTAGTTATAATCGTTTGATCTTGATAGCTGACACTATCTTTCTTTTTAGATTTATATACCGGCTGAGCGTCATCCTCCTTGATATACTTGAGTTCATCCAGCAAGTCGGTAGAGCTTTCAATTTGTGCCACAATCTTTTGTTCGACTGCTGCCAACTCATTGATATCCATATCAACCAACTGTTTGGTCTGTGGAGACTCAAGCAAGCCCGTAAGATATCCAACTGCAGCTAAAGCAAAGATAAGATCTTCAGGAGTAAACGATTTGGAACGGAGAGCATTTTTAGCGATATTGATATGCTGAATCAATTTAGCCTTTTCAGCACCTTCAATTTCAGATTCTACATATTCAATAACTTGAGTTTCTTTGATTTGAGTTACCGGTTCTTGTTGGGCAAGAGCACGCTCTTCATGCAAAGCAACTAACCGCAATAACGCATCGGCAAACTCTTGTGCCATCTCTGACTCAAGTGCTTTCTCATCATGCATCATCGAGGTAATAAATTTTCTGTGCTTAGTATGATTTTTGGCGTTAACAGCATCCATAAAAACTGATGTTAAATTCTCTATAGTTGGATGATGCAACCGGTAATGTGCATCCGGACTCCGACGAACAATTCTACCCAACCCTGTTAAGACTGTTGCTAATAAAACTAGCACAATATACTTCTTCATTTTCATCCTTTTTATTAAAAATTTTTGCACTTTTACATACAAAATATATATAGAAAAAAATCAATCTATATATTTAGGAACTTAGTATACACAGCCTAGCAGAATAATCCAAAAGATTAATTTTGAATTAATAAATTATTTAATACCATAGGCTTTAAAGAATGCTTCTTGATTTGGCTCTCGTCCTAGATAGTTTTTCAACAACACATCAGGATCAGCAGACCCACCTCTTCCTAATACCTCTTTGATAAAACGTTGGCCAGCCTTAGGCGATAATAACCCTTCTTTTTCTATCTGCTCAAAAAGATCTAGAGCAAAAACTCGAGACCAAAGATACCCATAATACTGAGCACCATAACCAGTCAAATGTCCAAATGCTGCTTCAAAATGATTATCAGGATCCCATTGAGTATTGGGTAACGCATTTTTATATAACTTTTCGGCTATTGCATGAGTATCCTTATGAGCACCGGGCCCAAAAACATCTAACGCTAACAAAGAGTAAACACCCTGTCCTTCAACAAAACTACCTGAATCAAATTTGAGTAACTCAGAAAGTTTCTTAATAATATTTTCCGGTAGCGCTTCTCCTGTTATATAATGTCGCCCAATAGTCTGTAAAACTTCTTTATCATCAAGCCACTGTTCAAACATTTGTGATGGCGTTTCAACAAAGTCTCTCTTCACACTGGTTCCTGAAAATGTTGCTAATTCAGTTCTACCCAACAATGCATGCATTGCATGCCCAAACTCATGAAAGAAAGTTTTAACATCATCAAACTTCAAAAGACCGGGACGACCATTTTGTGGTTTTGGAAAATTCGCAATCACTATTGATAAAGCGGGACAGTAAGAACCATCAGACAATTTTTCTGCAAACACCAGTGTATCTTGGCATGCATGAGTATACTTACCTGGACGCGGATAAAGGTCTAATAATAAATACCCTAAAACCCGATCATCCTCTTTGTTAACAACCTTGATTGATTTGACTTCAGGATCCCATAACCCTTTGATTGTTACTGGCTCGAACTTAAGACCGAGAAGTGTTTGGTATACGGTAAATATTTCTTGTAACGTATGATCGACCGGAAAGTACTCTGCAACCTTTTCATCATCTATACTAAAATGTTTCTTTTTATACTCTTCTTTTAAATAAGCAACATCCCATGGCTTCATTTTTCCATCAGCTGACAATGAAACAGACTGTGGCAACTCTTTTGTGAGAATCTCAAACTCTTCCAGCTGCTTACCTTTCGCACGTTTCATTAAAGCTTCAATAAAATCATACGCCCGCTTGGGTGTTTTAATCATTTGATCTTCAAGCTCATACTCAGCAAAGCTTTTATATCCTAAAATTTTTGCAAGCTCATCACGCAGTGCAATAATCTTGTTTAACACCTCAATATTAACTGGATATGCACGAGTGTTATAAAGTTGATACATTCTTTTTCGAGTATCTTCTACTATACACTGCTTCATAATGGCATGATAAGTAGGATAGTCAGTACCTAATATATACTTACCATCAGCGTCCTTTTCCAAGCCTTCAATAAAATCATTAGACAATCCATCAAGTCCTGCGCGATCAACATGGATTTTCTTGTTACTTTCTGCAATGTTTTTATCAAATTCAATCGTTAAAGCACTGATCTTATTGGTAACATCCTTGAGCTCGTTAAGCTTGTCAGCTGGCAAATCTAAACCACTGCGCTTAAACTTAAGCATGATTTCATCTACAAATCGCTGAGACTCGGGGCTTAAATCTTTCTGTTGTTTTTTATAGTTCTGTGCAACATAAGCCTGACACGCTTTAAATAAATCAACGTTCTTTTCTACCTTGTCCTGAATAAACTTTTCCAGAGCTACCCATTCTTGTTGAACCAAATTACGAATCTCTGATGATGGATTTACGTAAGATTGATCAAACAACGGTACAATATTAGCTGTTACAAACCGAACAATGCTATCCAATGGCCGCATAGTATTATCAAATGAACGGTCCCCTGCTGGAATTACCAAGATATCATCAACCTGCTCAGTTATATACTCCTCCACCATCGCAAACCGCTTCTTAATTTCCTGAGGATCATAAGAAAATAACCGCTCAATATCATCAATACCCTGTATCACGCATTCCCCCGCCTGAATTTCTTTTCTCATAAATAAACCTGTCCCAACAAAAACAAGCAAAACGAATAACAATCCACCACTAAATGTATATTTATTCACAATGCGGCTTCCTATAATTTTAAATTAAAATCCTTTTAAACAAACAAAAAACCATGTTGAATTTCCTAAAAAGGACAACTCACAAGTGAACACCCTATATTAATATTTCCAATTGAAAACACGGTTGTTTCTGTCTGTATAAAGATACTATATAAAATTATTTTTTGTTGATCAATTTCTCAAACTGATTTGTCAGTTCTTGCCACTCTGCTCGCAATGCGATAGCGGTCTCGAACTCGAGATCTTGAGCTGCTTTTTGCATCTTGGTTTCAAGGCTGACAATTTGAGTAAGAAGTTCTTGTTGATTAAGGACCTTCTTGTCCTTTTTTTTCTTTTTGGATTTTGATGCTGAGGCGATTGCCTTTTGCATTGAAGAAATGCTTTCCTTAACTTCACGCGTTACCGTTTTCGGGACGATACCATGCTTCTCGTTAAATTCCTGCTGCATCTTGCGTCGACGATTAGTCTCATCGATTGCACCCTTCATGGACTTAGTAACCTTATCCGCAAACATGATCACCTTGGAACTTGCGTTCCGAGCCGCTCGACCAATAATCTGAATCAATGAACGTTTATCACGCAAGAAGCTTTCTATATCAGCATCCATGATCGCCATTAACGCCACCTCAGGAAGATCCAGCCCCTCTCGTAACAAGTTCACACCGACAAGACAGTCAAAGACGCCAAGCCGTAGTTTTTGTAGAAGTTCAGTCCGTTGAGGGGTTTTAATATCACAATGAAGGTAACAAACCTTAATTCCTTGATCCTCGATATACTCAGCCAAGTCCTCAGCAGACTTTTTAGTCATAACGGTGACCAATGTACGATAGTTATTGCTCTTAACTTCACGAATCCGCTCTATAAGATGATTTAATTGATTTTTTCTTGGGTGTATTTCTACCTCAGGATCTAAAAGACCGGTAGGGCGAATAACCTGTTGAACAACACTAGACGATTGTGATAATTCATAGTCCCCAGGTGTTGCCGAAACAAATACAGCATCTTTAAAATACTTTTCTATCTCTTCAAACTGGAGTGGACGATTATCATAAGCGGATGGTAATCTAAACCCAAAATCAATTAATGATTTTTTTCTTGAACGATCGCCAGCGTACATCCCACGCAATTGCGGAAGGGCGATATGAGATTCATCAACCATTAATAAAAAGTCATCAGGAAAGAAATCAAACAAACAAGAGGGCGCTTGTCCTGTTTTTCTACCTTCAAAGTGACTCGAGTAATTTTCAATACCAGAACAATATCCAACCTGTTGGATCATCTCCAAGTCATGGTTAACACGTCGTTGTAAGCGATCTTTATAGACTGGATTTTTAATTTGAGGTAGCCACCAATCCAGCTCGGTCGTAATACTTTTGATCGCTGCATCTTTCTTTTCTTGTGTTGTAACAAAATGCTTGGCCGGAAAGATAAGGGCATTGTCCAATTGGCGCAAAACTTTATTATTATGCTTATCCACCCATTCCAACGAATCTAATTTATCACCAAACAGTTCAATGCGAAGCTTCTCTTTTTGATACGGCAAGTTAACTTCAACCGTATTACCAAATACTTGAATGGTTCCAGACGCTTTTTCTACATCATTACGTTGATACTGAATGAAAATAAGCTGTTGTAATAATTGAGTACGCGTTATCTGTTGCCCAACATTGAGCTGAAAAGCCAAGTCACGATAATCGGTAGGACTCCCCAAAGAATAAATACATGACACGGAGGCAATCACGATCGTATCAGAACGATTCACCAATGAAGCAGTAGCTTCAACACGCAACCGCTCAATCTCTGCATTGATCTTAGTCTCTTTAGGAATATAAATATCCTGCGCTGGAAGGTATGACTCCGGTTGATAGTGATCATAATAACTGACAAAATAAGAAATCTTATTTTCAGGAAAAAACAATGAAAACTCTTCGTACAATTGTGCAGCCAATGTCTTATTGGGCGATAAAATCAAGGTGGGCTTATTCACCTGAGCAATCACGTTGGCCATAGTATACGTCTTACCCGATCCAGTTACGCCAAGCAGCGTCGACCGTCCAGGCCTGTCTTTAACAAGCTGCTTAATAGCCTCCGGCTGACTACCGGCTGGCGGAAATGGAACATGTAACTTAAAATTTTTCATAGCGCTCTTTTATTTATCAACCCGGAATTTTATTATCCTTTAGTTTAACATATTAACACAAAAGAGCTAATTAAGGCTTTTACAGAGGGAAAAACTCATCAAACTGCTGGAAGGTAGAAAGACTCGTCAGCAAGGCTATCATCGGTATATAATGTCGCGACATCCTCACAATACAAGGTTTCATCTATAAAGAGACGATCAGACAAAACTTGGAGTTCTCGAATATGCTTGGCCAGCAATAGCCGAGTCTCCTCATAACATTTTTGAATGATACGCTTAACTTGGTTATCAATCTTTTGTAGGGTCTCTTCAGAAAATCTATACTGTGTCGTATCATAAAATACGGTTCCCATTTCGGCAGACATGCCGTGGATCATAACCATCTCGCGTGCTAGCCGCGATGCGTGCTTAAAGTCATCGGAAGCACCGGTAGATAATTGTGCAAACGTTATCTCTTCTGCTGCACGACCACCAAGAAGCATCATGATTTGTGCAACCAGCTCCTCCTTAGAACAAGAATAACGATCTTCATTGGTCAACATACCAGTAAATCCAAGAGCTTCTCCGTGCGGCACAATCGTGATTTTATAAAGAGGAAGACTATATTTTTTGAGTAATAAGTTCACTAATGCATGGCCAGACTCATGCACAGCTGTTACCTTTTTTTCTTTTTCGGTAAGAATACGAGACTTAAGTGCTTTACCATAAATAGTTTTATCTCGAGCCTCTATCAAGTCAGCCTGTGCTATTAGCTTGCGGTTCTTACGCGATGCAATAATTGCAGCCTCATTCATAAGATTCTTTAAATGCGCTCCAGAAAATCCGACCGTAGTTTGTGCTATCTCTTTAAGATTGACCTTAGGACCCATACATAAAGAATCTGCAAAATATTGTAAAATTTTTGTACGATTTTTTATATCCGGTAACGAGACATGAACAATACGATCAAACCTTCCAGGTCTAAGTAGTGCACTATCCAACGCTTCTTGTAAATTAGTAGCACCAATAAATACTACTGGCTTATCGTTCTTTTCAAAGCCATCCATGAGCACTAACAATTGTAATAACGTATTATCATATTCACCGTGATCATTATTATCGCGACTTCGATGGCGAGCTACCGCATCAATTTCATCAATAAAAATAATCGATGGTGCATTCTGTTGTGCTGCTTTATATAGTTCACGCATCCGTGCTGGACCAACACCGGTATAAAGCTCAACAAAGTCAGCTCCATTAACACTGTAAAAAGAACAACCTGTCTCTCCTGCTATAGCACGAGCAAGCAAAGTTTTACCGTTACCAGGCGCACCCGTTAGCAAAATACCTCGAGGAATATGAGCACCTAGAAACTGAAACTTTTCAGGATTTTTAAGAAAATCAATAATATCTGTGAGCTCTTCTTTAGCCTCATCAAGACCTGCTACCGATTCAAACGTATCATTGGAATGCTTAATTTCAGTCAGCCCATTCTCTTGAACCAATACTGATTTAAAAACGTGTAGTAACCCCATAACAGAAGCAAAGACAGCCGTTCCAACAATGATATCTTTAGCAACTTCTGCAAAAAAAGATTTATGTTCGGGAACTGCATCATAGACAATACAGCTTAAGAAAAAAAACAAAAAACAAACTTTTAATTTCTTCATTGATCACTATTTTTTAAGTTTAATACTAGACGCATCTAACCTAACCAAAATAGTCCATAAGATTGTTTTTGGCAATCAATACTCCCTATAGAGCAAGAATGTTTTTGACCTCTTGTGCACGCAGGCGCTTGCCATTCAAAAGAACAGTCGCAAGCCTTTCCAAAAGCTTTGTATGATGAGTCAGAAACTGCCGTGAAACATCTAAGCATCGATTTACAATTTCATCACTTTGTATCCCTTGGTAAATGCTTATGTTTGACTCTTCACCAATGAGATCTTTGATAAGGTCTTCAAAACAAAAAACAAAGTTATAATCATTCGCATAGCATTCAAGATCTCGTGCATACTTACACGCAAGTGCATAGTCAGCAGAACAACAGTCTGACTCATTAAAAAGTATTTCTTCTGCTGCACGCCCTGCCATTAATGTTATAATCATACAAAGCAGTGACTCTATATTTTCCCGAGGCAATAATTCTTGTTTTCTCTTGGGATAAAAACGGGTTTCTCCTGAAGATTGGTCAGAAGACGCATTCAAAAAAACGACAGTATCATATAGTGCAAAACGCTTATTGCGATCAGCTAGCAATACTGCAACTACCGAGTGAGCAGCTTCATGATGTGCTGAAACAAAATTAAGAGGATACTCTTGACGCGATTGAGCTTGACCTCCCTGTAAGACCGATGTCATACCCACAAAAACAATTAATAAGAATGCTTTTTTAACAACCATTTATAAAACCTCCAAAGTCCACACCATGATGTCTAATTACCCTTAATTATAAGGATATAACCAAAAACCTCAACTGGTGGATCACCCTTGAGACTGGATGGTTTTATTATAAAATTCAATCAAGCGCTTGCTCAAGCTACAGGAAGAGTAGCCCTGGGCCGTATTAAGTGCCCCCTGTTTTAAGGCGGAATAAAACACAGGATCCTGGGATATGGATTGCACACACTCTACCATCTCTTGGATATTAGACACCAAAAATCCATTTTCCTTATTTTGAATAATATCATGCAAGGCCGGACTATCCAATGCAACAACAGGCAGCCCGGAGGCCATAGCCTCGGCCACAACCAGCCCCTGAGTCTCTGTAAGCGATGAAAAGACAAATAAGTCAGCAGACCTATACAGTTTTAATAATCGTGCCTTAGGTGGCTTGACCACAAAACGCACCTTATGCTTTGATAGCCCCAAGCGATCATAAGCATACTCCTTAAGATCTGGGAGGAGAGCACCATAACCAACCAAGGTCAAGGTAAAGCCCCTGGGAAGCCTGGCAAACATATCCAACAGGAACGGAATGTTCTTCTCTTTCATAAACCGACTCACAATCAACAGCTTAAACGACCGCGATTCACTATGAATGCCCTGCGGTGAATCGAAAAAGACCGGTAATAACGGACTGGGAAGCACACAAACACCATTCTCAACTCCTTTATGCACTAACTCATTCTTGATTACAGCACTAGGAGCAATTATTGCATCCACGAGCTTGGCATACCAAAGCACCCGGTGATTGATTACCGGCTTGACTACCAATCCTGGAAGCGGGATATAGTGAGAGTATTGAACATATTGCGTATGGTGGGTGAATACAATAGGAATTTTGAGCTCTTTACACACCCGAACCGCACTCACCCCCAAGAGGAAAGGATGCTGTGAATGGACAACATCAGGATTAAGACGCTTTATAATCAGCTTGAGCTCATTAGTAGCACGCCATGGGATGGCCAGGTGATTCTTCTTATACTTGAACCGAACTGGACAAAAAATATTCAATACAAAGGGATCCTGTGATGGCTCTCCCGTAAAATCTAACGTCACAATAAAAACAGAATGCCCCAACTCACGTAATCCTTGAGCAAATGCATTGATCGAGCTGACTACCCCTCCCGAATAAGGAGCGTAATTATTAGTAACAATAACAATATTCACCGTTTTTAATCCCTCAAAATAACTATTAATCCTCTTATCTATACCCCAAAAAAACTCAACCGTTAAGAGGGTTTTAATAATTTGCTATTGGGCAATTTACATGGTAGAATAGATGCTAGAATTAATATATTTTTAACACTTATACGTCTGTGTTTTGTTCTCACAAAACACATATCTATTTTTCAAAGGAATCGGATATACATGGCAAAAGAAGTCATAAGACCAGAGCAATTTGGTCGCGTCTCTACTCCTCCTAAAGAGGTAGCAGAGCTTAACGAACAGCAACAACAAGAATTACTTAGCTTATACAATGAAACAACAGATAACCTCAAAAAGGGTTCTTTGGTTGTTGGACGCATTGTAGGCATCGACTCAAGTGGTGTAGTTGTAGACATCAACTATAAATCTAACGGTATCATTCCTCGATATGAATTTTCTGATCATGAGCTCAAAGGGCTTGCTGAAGATGCATCAATTGATGTAATTCTGGATGAATTAGAAAACATCGAAGGTAACGTTCAGCTTTCATATGAAAAAGCGAAAGCTATGAAAGCATGGGATAAGATCAGCAAACTTCACGAAGAAGACCAATCTGTTGAAGGTATGGTAACTCATACTGTTAAGGGTGGTTTAAGTGTTGATATTGGCATCCCTGCATTCTTGCCTGGCTCTCAAGTTGACTTACAACGAGTTACTAATTTTGATCAGTATGTAGGACAACCTATAACTGCAAAAATTATAAAAATTAATAAGAAACGTGGAAATGTTATCATTTCTCGTCGCCAACATCTCTTTGAACAACGTGAAGGTGCTAGAAAAGAAGTACTTGAAAACGTTGCAGAAGGAAGTGTAATTCAAGGTATCGCTAAAAATATTACCAACTACGGTGTATTTGTTGATATCGGTGGCGTTGATGGATTATTACACATTACTGATATGACTTGGGGCCGAATTTCTCACCCAAGCGCTAAGATCAATATGGGTGATACCATCACTGTGAAGATCCTTTCTATAGATAAAGACAACAACAAGATCTCTCTTGGTATGAAACAACTCTCTGACAACCCTTGGGAACAACTTCCAAGTGATGTTGAAGTAGGAAGCCGTATTAAAGGTAAAGTTTCAAGCATTACCGATTACGGTCTCTTTGTTGAAGTATTCCCAGGTATCGAAGGACTTGTACACATTTCAGAAATCTCTTGGACTGATCGTGTTAACGATTTAAACAAGATGTATGAAGTGAACCAAGATATCGATGTATCTGTTGTTTCTCTTGATAAAGAAAATCGACGTATGTCCCTCAGTGTTAAACAATTGAAAGACAACCCTTGGAAGTCAATCAGTGAACGATTCAAGATTGGAAGCAAGATTACTGGAACAGTAAGTAATGTTACTGAGTTTGGTATCTTTATCCTCTTAGTTCCTGGTGTTGACGGACTTGCACACGTATCTGATCTTTCTTGGACCGAGCACATCGATCATCCGGGTGACTTGTACAAGAAGGGCGATCCTATTGAAGCAATGATCTTAAACATTGATGAAGAAAATAGAAAAATCTCTCTTGGTATTAAGCAATTAACTCAAGATCCATGGGATACAATCGAACAAGACTACACTGTCGGTTCAATTGTTAAAGGAACAACAACGAAGATCGCCAACTTTGGTGCATTCGTTAAACTTCCTAATGGTATCGAAGGGCTTGTTCATATCTCCGACTTCGGCGATAAGAAAATCAACGATGTTCTCAAGATCGATGAAGAACAAGAATTCCGTATTATCCAAGTAAGTAAAGATGATAGAAAACTTAGCTTGAGCACAAAGCTTGATGCAACAGCTGCAAAAGAAGAGCCTAGAGAAAAAGCTCCTTCAACTGCAACTGCTGCAAAACCAAGAAAAGCTGCTCAACCTAAAATAGAACAAGGACCGAAGCCAAAAACTCAATTGCAACTCGCACTCGAGAAGATGGTTAAGGATTCTAAAAAATAAAGGATTATGAAGTATGGCTATTGAAAGAACCTTTGCAATCATCAAACCTGATGCTGTCCGTGCTAAAAATGCTGGCAAGATCATTGACATGATTGAAGAAAATGGTTTTTCGATTGATGGTATGTATAAACTTAAGTTGAACAAAGAACTTGCAGAACAGTTTTATGCTGTTCATAAAGATCGCCCGTTCTTTGGTGAACTTGTTGAGTTTATGACATCAGGTGCAGTTATTGTTATGGCTCTCAGTAAAGAAAACGCAATCGCTGCATGGCGTGATCTTATGGGACCAACTGACTCTAAAGAAGCGCCAAAAGATACCATTCGTGGTAAGTTTGGTACTGATGTTGGAGAGAATGCAACACACGGTTCAGACTCTGCTGAAAATGCACAAGCTGAACTAGCACTCTTCTTCCAAGGCTAATATCCATAGTCTTAAAAAACTAAGCCGGAGCGTAAAAACTCCGGCTTTTTTTATTGTCTTATTTTTTATGATTATCCAATAGGTAAATTTTCTGCAGCTGCAGCAAGAAGTTCTGCTACCGTATATCCAGTTTCATTTAAAGCTAAAGCAGCAAGACCAATCCCCACGGTTCCACTTGTGTATAAAAACAGAACACCCTGTAAACAGAATGATTTTCGCGCAAAAAGATTGGATGCCATGGCAGCCCGACGTTGTCCTTCTTCGGCTCTCATTTGATTAAAATGTATCTTCAGCATTAACGTTTCTTGCACAGAAGCTCCAGATACTATCATATCTTGCAATCCTGCCTTAAACTCACTATCGCTCACACTAATCTTCACTTTAGGTAGCCCGCTACGAGTTGGAGCCTGTGGTGCAAGCCTTTTGGCAACTGTTTGCTGTGCCCCTTGTGTCCGTCCAATCATTCTGTCGATATTTGCTTCCATCATATCTCGTTCTTCTTCACTCATATTTCTGAATTTTTCTAGAGTAAGATCATCCATTTCTACATCACTATTATCATCACCAGGAACTCCCTCTTGAAATTCCCTCCCACCACTAACTTCATACATAGAGTGTGGCCCAGCATTACCATCTACAAAAGTAACATCTCCCATCACCACCGGCAAACCAGATGGACCGGCCTCGAGCCCTTCTCCGTCTTCCATTGGTTGCCCCCAGCCCCATCGATTAGCAATTGCCTTGAAAATATCCATACTATACACAGACTGAGAGATATTCAATACAATAAATAATAACAATAACTTTTTCATACTTTCCCCTTACAGTTAAAAACGAGACCATTATAGTCGTGCTGTACTTTCAACTCAATGGTTTAGCCTTGAGCAACACAAGAAAAGGTATTATGGATCATTCTTAAGCCAAAAAGTTAACCCTCGCCATCAGATATGCCTGAGACTTGCTTTGCTTTGCAAATCACTTACACTTATAAAAAAAGCCCTTTATGATGACAAAATCGAGTAAAACCTTATGAAACTTACATACAAAGCCGCTAGACTTCCAAAGAATCAAGCTCTCTGTGAACATATAGATATTGCTGCTCAACGACTGTATGATAAACTTTCTAATTTCAATTTTGCAACCATCAATATCTCGGACTACAACAAAAACTACTTATTTCAAGACCATCTGAGCAATCTAACGCGCACCTTACAAAAATATTCATATATTCTGGCCTGGTCACTCGATGCGACCAAGCTTCCACTGCAGGATGTGGTATTCATGGAGTATGGCGGTGGTGTGGGAATTTTATCACTGTTAGCCAAGGAAGCTGGAGTCGGAACCGTTTTATACAATGATATATACCCAGTCTCCTGTAACGACGCTCAAGCTATCGGTAAAGCACTCGGCTGTGAGGCTGATCATTATATCCCCGGTGATATCGATCCTGTCATCGAGTACCTCAAGAATCATAAGATTTCATGTAATGCTGTAGCCTCCTATGATGTCATTGAGCACGTGTATAATATAGAAGAGTTTCTCCAAAAGCTTAAAAAACTCTCATCGCGTAACTCTCTTTCTATATTCATGTCCTCAGGAGCCAATACCTGTAACCCACGTATCAAAAGCGCACTCACCAAGCTGCATCATCAACATGAATATGAAGATCGCCTCAACCTCTGGGGCCACAAAAAACGGGATAGCCTCCAAAGTTTCTATACCATCCGTAAGGATATTATTAGAAAATATAAGCCTTCACTGACTAAGTATCAGATCGACCAGCTATCTCGAGCAACTCGCGGTATGATCCAAAAAGATATCCACGCCTGCATAGATAAGTTCAAAAAAACAAGGCTCATTCCTGCTGAACCTACCAGCTCAGATACCTGTGATCCCCACACCGGTAATTGGTCAGAACACCTTATGGATCCCTACCATCTTATCGAAGTCTTAAGAACAAGCGGCTTTCAAGCCCAACTGGTTCCAGGCTACTATGGCCATAACACCAATACAATAAAAAACCATATGAGTTCCGCCCTTAACAGCTCTATCTCCCTAGTCCCAGCGCTAGGTATCAAGCTAGCGCCCTTTTACTCCCTTTTGGCCACAATATAAATTTCCACCTTCTATACATATAGAATCTTTCTACCCAACAAAACGCCTACCGTTAAGCACTTTTTAACATCCCCGCAGGTTAAAATCGCCCAATACAAATACTGACAGCGACTATTGGCAACCGGACACACCTTTCACCCAACCAAGAACGGCCCTATTCACTGTCACCAATACACCCACCTAATCAGCCAATCGCCCAAAGATAGCATTATTATTGCAAAACTATTGCTATTTGAATTCAATTATTGCTATCATAGGGATAGTAATAATGAAAGAGTAGTTTTATATAAAGGAAAAACTATGAAACGTAAATTAATGGCATTATTTGTTATCGTTGGTGGTCTTGGGTTACTTCAGGCTGGTTGTGGACGAGCTGAAACTAAGGAAACTAAAGATAAAAATGGAAAAATAGTTAAGAAAGCATGTAGCTCTTGTAAGAGTGGTTGCTGCGGTAGATAAAATTTCTCAAGGCAATTATTAATAACCCCCTTTAAAAAGGAGAATCATTATGAAGGGTAAATTAGTAACATTATTCGTTTTGTTAGGTAGTGTTGGATTACTTCAAGCTGGTTCTTGCTCAACATGTACATCATGTTGTGGCGATTCAAAACCTGCTAAGATTATGAAAACAGAATCATGTGATTCATGTAACTGTGGTTGTGGTATCCTTGGATGCCTTGGCTGCTGTGACAAGTGTCAAGGGTAACCCTGAGTTACACTCGATAAATATAAAAATTCGCCTTGGTCTCATTCGTGAGGCTAAGGCGAATTTTTATTTGTTTTCACGCTCTAGTCAGAAGCTTCTTCTGAATCAGTAGCCTTATCATCATCCTCTTTCTCATCCTTCTTGCCAAGATGGGTAGCGATTCTATCAAGGACACCATTGATAAACTTGTATGCATCCTTTTCAGTAAAGCATTTTGCTAACTCAACGGCTTCATTGATAGCGATAATGGTTCTGACATTGTCATGAAGCATCTCCCATAATCCAAGCCGAAGTATAATTTTGGTACAAACACCAAGCCGTTCCAAGCGCCATTTTTCTAGGAATGGTTGTAACTGCTTATCCAGTTCATGACGATCATCAATAACCTTTTGAGTGATAGTAGCGATTTCACCATCAATCTCGATCTCTTGATCGAACCCACGATTGAAATTATCAATCAATGAGTCTAAAGACACATCATAGTCAAACTCTTCCATTGCATATAACAAGTGGAAAACAAGTGACCGAATCTGCCGACGAGAATACTCACCGTCTATCTTCTTGATCTGAATTAACTGTAAATCAACTTCTAACGTACTATTGTCGAGGTTGTTATTATTGTTATCGTCCATTTTTTTATAACCTCTTTTTTTAGTTCTTAACTCGTTCAATGTATTTAGAATCACGAGTATCTACCTTGATCTTATCACCTTCATTTACAAACAAAGGAACCTGAATAGCAAGTCCTGTTTCCAATGTAGCAGGCTTTGTAGCTCTACCCTGAGCAGTATCTCCACGAATACCAGGCACCGTTTCAGTTACTTCCAACTCCATAAACAATGGCGGAGTAATCTCGATAGGATTATCTTCATACGATAAAACCCGATAGACAGTCTCTTCTTTAAGAAAATCTTTAACGTCACTCAACTGGTCCAACTTTAAGGAAATCTGTTCATAACTCTCTTGATCCATGAAGTGGTAGCCTTCAGCATCGTTATATAAAAATTGAACATCCTTGTACTGAAGATCAGGACGCTTGAATTTTTCTTCAGTTCTAAAGGTCTCTTCGTAAATCGACCCAGAAATAAGGTTTTTCATCTTGGTTCGAACAAAAGCACCACCCTTGCCTGGCTTAACATGTTGAAAGTCTACAACAGCATGTGGATCTCCGTTATAGATAAACTTTGAACCCTTTCTAAACTCTGACGCTGTAATCACAAGCATTTCCTCTAATTTTTAGGATAAGATGGATACGATCCCAATAAGAATATTTTCTCTATTGAACCGCCCACTTTTGATAAGTTAACTTGTTATTATTTTCCCTTATTTGACGCAAATTGTCAAAAAAACCAAACCCTTTAAAAAAGCCTTTCGGGATTGGCAAGACCAGCCAACAGGGGTACACTGAAAGCAAAAAATACAAAGAGGGACCATGGAAGCACTTAAACGAGCTGATTCTGCTATCAATGAGCTTATCGACAAAGAATTTCACCGCCTAGAAAGCACTATCAACCTTATCGCCTCGGAAAACTACTGCCCACTACCAGTCCGCGAGGCTGTAGGCTCGATACTCACAAACAAGTATGCTGAAGGGTATCCTGGCCGCCGGTATTATGCTGGCTGCCAATTTGTCGATGAAATAGAAAACCTAGCCCGTGATCGCTGTAAGACACTCTTTCAAGCTGAACATGCCAATGTTCAACCACACTCAGGATCCCAAGCCAATGCCGCAGTCTATTTTGCAGCGCTCAAGCCTGGCGATACCGTTGTAGCCATGAGCCTCAAGAGTGGCGGACACTTAACCCACGGCCATCCCATCAACTTCTCAGGAACTTTTTATAACTTCATCAACTATGAAGTCGACGAACAAACCCAAGAGATCGACTATGCTGCCATCCAGCAAATAGTAACCGAACATAAACCCAAGCTGATAGTGGCAGGCGCCTCCGCCTACTCACGCTCAATCAATTTTGCCGAGTTTAGAAAGATTGCCGACTCGGTTGGCGCCCTTCTCATGGTCGACATGGCCCATATCGCCGGCCTTGTTGCCGCTCATCTCCATGCCAGCCCAGTTCCATATGCAGATTTTGTCACGAGCACCACCCATAAAACTCTCAGAGGGCCACGAGGAGGCTTCATATTGTGCAAGAAAGAATGGGCCGCACAAATTGACCGTGCCGTCATGCCAGGATTGCAAGGTGGACCATTTATGAACGTAATCGCCGGAAAAGCTGTCGCGTATCATCTTGCCATGCAACCTGAGTATGTAGAATACCAAAAACAAATCATTCGCAATGCCCAAGCACTGGCTAATGAGTTTAGAAATTTAGGTTATGACCTCGTATCAAAAGAAACAGACAACCACCTTTTCATTCTGGACCTACGATCAAAAGAGCTAACTGGCAAGGAAGCCGAAGAAACTCTTGAATCTATTGATATCTATGTAAACCGTAACACTATCCCATTTGATCCTCAGTCACCATTTGTAACCAGTGGTATCCGCCTGGGTACTCCAATGCTGACATCACGGCACATGAAAGAAGAGCAAATGCGACAGATCGCTATCTGGATTGATCAAGCGTTACAAAACCGTAACGATGAAAATATTTTGAAAGATCTTAAAGATAAGGTACAATTATTTTGTCAGCAGTTCCCATTTGAGTAGGAAAAATAAAAAAGGAATAATTCATGAAGAAAACTCTATCAAAGATACTATTGGTTCTCAATCTTTTTTCTATCGTAAATGTATGCCCAAACAGTCTTGAATTGATGCCTGCTAAAAATTATGACGATGCTCTTACACCAGATTTTTTCCGTTATATTAAACAAACCTTTAATATCGTAACATTCATTGAAACTGGCACTTGTTCTGGAGAAAGCGTAAAATTTGCATCCCCTATCTTTTCTGACATCCACTCGGTAGAACTTTCTGACCACCTATTCAAACGATGTGAAAACATGTTTAAGAATCAATCACACATTCATATATATCATGGCGATTCTGCAGCTACTTTACCTCAAATGGTCAAAGGCTCTCAAGGGAAAATACTTTTCTTTCTTGACGCTCACTGGTCCAGTGGCGATACTGCTCGAGGAGAAGAAAATACACCAATCAAAAACGAGCTCCGTGCTATTAAACAGTCAAACGTTAGCAATGCTGTTATTATTGTTGATGATATGCGTTTTTTTTCAAAATATAATACCTACCCATCCCACCGGGATCAAAGTGGATATCCCACCCTTAATGAAACGATTGCCCTCCTTAAAGATATCAACCCTCACTATCAAATAGTTATTTATGGAGACGTACTCATAGCCTTCGATGATGACTCTGTAGAAATTTCACCTGCAATTAAAATTATGACTCAAAGTCGCTTAGAAGAAGAAAATCAAACAGTAAATAACAATGTAGAACTTGGATTAAAAGACATTAATTCTGTAGATAAAGAATTTATGTTAAACCTGTACAAACGGTTCTGTCGATCTGACAAGTGTATTTTAGGGCCATATATTCTATGGAAAAGCATTATAGATTTCTATTCTTCAAACCGTACAGAGGCCTATAAGTCGCTAAATTTATTGAAAAAAATTAACTATCAATCATCAAAAATAGAATCTCTCACTAATGCATTAAAAACTTCATAATCGATGGCGTTACTGAACTTGTATGATAAAACACTTCAATACAACTCTCATCAAGAATTTTTTAACATACTCGTGTGGCGCCATTGTACTACGTGGAATTACATGGGGCACAACTCTGGTAACGGTAACCATCCTAACCACATCAGAATTTGGGCTTCTTTCTCTCATAAATAATTTTTGTGCGCTATTCCCTCTTTTTTTGAATCTTGGACTCCGACAAGTATTTGGACTCGAGTACTTCCATCATGACTCGGCTGGGCGCAAACAAGTGTTTCATAGCATCATCCAAACGTATCTTGTAATTGCTATACCCATATTTATTTTATTAATCATCAACCAGCATTGGCTAAATCAATTTATATTTTTGGGACTTGCATCAAAAACCATCATGATACTGGCCATGATCTATTGTTTTGTGCAGTTTTTTTCCGAGTTATATCTTCAGGTATTGCGCTATCAAAGTAACGCCCGCAAGCTCACCATTATCCAACTTACTGCTGCCTTAGTATCGATCGCTTCCACGGCTATTCTTGTCTTTTATTACAACTTCAGAATCCTTGGTGTTATCACCAGTAATTTTCTTGGAATCTCTACCATTTGTGCCATAGCCTTCTTTTATTACAAAAAACAAATTGGTTTGAAAAAAAAAGAATATATAAAAATTCCTCAGTTTAAAGATGCAAGAAACTTATTATGGCTAGGACTTCCCTTTATCCCTAATATTTTATTCAATTGGATCCTTTCTTTTGGCGATCGTTGGGTGTTGGCAGATCTGACCAATATGCATAATGTAGGTATTTACGCATTTGCTGATCAATCAACCATGATGTTTCAAATGACCGTACTTTTACCTCTTAGCGGTTCCTACGTTCCATATATGCTCAAACAATACGCTGAAAAAAAAGAACCCCTTAAAACAATAGAAAATCGCAACCTCAAAACCATGTGGCTTGCTATGGCATTCATGGGAGTCAGCGTAACCATTGCCTCATTATTTGCTCTTAAAGTAGGACCATGGTTCTTACCTACAAAGTACCACCAATCTCTCCAGTATGTCTTACCAATGCTACTCGGGAATGTTCTTTTTATGGGAACCTATTTTAGCTCCTGTTATCTGGTTTTTAAGAAAAAAACCTGGACCATTCTCGTCACTAACATTTCTGCAGCATCCACCAATATCGGCCTTAATATCCTTTTAATACCACGTTTTAATATTTATGGTTGCGTAATTGCCACTCTTTTCTCTAATGCATTGTTTTTCGTAATGACTTATGGAATCCTTATTCACCAACAAAATCACCTGAGCCAAATGTTTATAAAAAGGATCAGGCATGGATGGCTTTCAACAATTCCTAACCTTATGTATCATGTGCAACAATTACTCTCGAATAGAAAATATGCCCAGGAACACGATCACCACTTTACCGTACTAATAACCTCCTACAATAATAGTAAATATTATGTTAAGAACTTAGATTCGGTACTTGAACAACAATATCCTAATTTCAATGTCATATACGTTGATGATCAATCACCAGATAATACGGGGCAATTCGTTCAAGAATATTTAGAACAAAAGGACAAAAAAAATCTGGTCACCCTTGTTTGCAATAGCCACCGAAATAAAAAACTCAGCAACCTTTATAGCGCCATTCATTCATGCCCTGATGACTCTATCATCGTAGAGCTTGATGGTGATGACTACTTAATCGATCCCTATGTTCTCACCCGACTTAACAAAGAGTATCAACAAGGTTCTTGGGCCGTATATGGAAACTATATAAACAACCCTCCCGAGCTTGCAAAAAAGCTCAATATGCAAAACTGGTGTAAACAAACACCATTATGGGTAGTAAAAAATAAAGCATTCAGAGAAAGGGTTTGGCATTATTCAGGACTACGCACCTATTATGCGTGGCTCTTCAAACGGATAAGAAAAGAAGATCTCATGATCGATAATGCCTTCATCCCAGTGTTCCATGATGCTGCAACCTTCTATCCTATTTTAGAAATGGCTGAAACTAATATCTCCTATATTTCGAAACCACTTTTAATGCGCAATATCGATTCCCCACTCAACGATTTTAAAAACATTGATAAAACCGTAGAAGCAAAAGTTCATCATAAAGTACTCACTACTCCGTGCTACCAAACCGCAGAAAAGTTATGAAAAAACTATTATTATACGCCTTTTTACTCCCAACGCTCATACAGCCTCAACAAAAAAAGCTGCGGCTTTTGTATGATCTTGCACAAGACTATGGTGACTTTTTTCAACAAGATGAACACGATAATGGTTTTTGGAAAAAATTTAAAAAAGCTCTACATAAAAAGGGTTATAGTGCTCAAGCCGCCAAGTACTCACTACAATCACTACAGGATTCCTATGACGCCGATTGTGTTATTTTCTTCAACTTGCCCATGTCATTAACCCATGGAAAGCTAAGGCCATTACGCAATGCTAAAACGGCAGCGTTTCTATTTGAACCACCAGCTACCAGCCCCCATCAATACCAACAACGTCGATGGGATATTGTTGATAATATATTCACCTGGAACGACGAACTAATTGATAATAAAAAGGTGCATAAATTTCATTGGATGCAATACAATTTAAATCCAACCAACCCATTCATGCACGATCAACGCCCTTTTAATAAAAAAAAGCTCTGTACCATGATTAGTAGCAATCGCCACTCCAACCACCCACAGGCACTCTTCAATAAACGCCTAGAAATAATAGACTTCTTTGACAATTTAAACACGTATGAACTTGATTTATTCGGCCGTTCATGTGCTGGCAATCGCCAGAAAAGCTATAAAGGTTCCGTTGATAATAAGTATAAATGCATGAGCAATTATCGCTTTTACATTTGCTTTGAAAACATGGATGGCCCTGCTGGCTATATCACTGAAAAAATCTTTGACTGCTTTTTTGGAGGCTGTGTCCCTATATATCTCGGTGCACCAAATATAGATAAATATATTCCTCAAAACTGTTTTATCAATATGAGAAACTTTAACTCATATCAAGAGCTCTATAGTTTTATAAAAAATATATCAGCAAAAAAACATGAGCAATACCTAACCAATATAAAAAACTTCTTGGCTGGACCCCAAGCTCGTCCTTTTTCCCAAGAAGCTATGATAGAAACTTACTTATCCTGCTTAAAGGAATAAACATGTTCTTTTTTAAACCTATCCCTGAAAAAAAACTCGTTGTTGTAGTCCCTTCCTATAACAATGCTCAGTGGTATAAACACAACCTTGATTCCATCTTCAACCAAAACTACACCAACTATCGTATTATTTATCTTGATGATCACTCTTCAGATAACACAGCTCACCTAGTAGAACAGTACATTTATGAAAAACACCAACAACAGCGTGTAACCCTCATTAAAAATGAAACTCGGCAGGGCGCTACCGCTAACCGCTATAAAGGCTCTCACTTGTGTGAAAATAATGAAATAATTCTCATCCTAGATGGTGATGATTGGTTTGCTCATGATAATGTCTTAAAGAAAATCAATAAAGTCTATTCTAAGTATGATATCTGGGTAACGTACGGACAATATAAACGGTTCCCTAGTAATAAAAAAGGCCACTGTAAAAAACTACCCCAAGATTTTGATTTTCGTGCGTCAACCTGTTATTACACAAGCGCACTCAGAACTTATTATGCATGGCTTTTTAAAAAAATTCCTAAAAACGATCTTCAACATCAGGGTGAGTTTTTTCAAATTGCTGGCGATGTAGCTGAAATGTTACCAATGGTCGAAATGGCACGAGGACACATACGATTTATTCGAGAAGTCTTATATATCTACAACAATCAAACCCCACTCAATGACTTTAAAAACAATTATCAAGAACAATTAGATATTGCTCAGGTCATACGCAGCAAGCCTCAATATCCAAAAATCACCAACCATGAGCTTTGACAACTTTTTTGAGTTGTGATTACCTTAAAAAAATTAGATTTTTCACTAGCCTAAGGATTCTTTATGAAAAAGTTTTCCCTTTTATCACTATTACTCATCACCCAACTCAGCTATAGCATTCCTCAATATTATTGTACCGCGTCTGATGCTACTTATTATCCCAACCTCTTAAATTTAATTGGCAGTATCCATAAAACTAACTTTGATGAGCTTGTAGAAATTGCTGTATTTAACCTGGGAATGTCTGCAAAACAAATCAACTCACTCAAACAAATTGCAAAAGTAACGGTTCATGAGGTTGATCATGTCCATCCTGATATTATTAAACCCATAGTTACTACGCGAAGCGGAAAAAGAGTTCCTGGATCATATGCATGGAAACCAGTTGTCATTAAGCAATCCCTAGATAAATTCCCGTATGTATTTTATTTAGATGCTGGAGTTACTGTTCTCAAATCATTGAATGATATTTTTGAGTATATAGAAGCAAACGGCTATTTTTTATTAGCCCCTGGCCCTGAGCACAACATTATAGATCGCTCTACCAAACGAGTGCGTAAACAAATCATGAACCAGCTGTATGCGCAATATAGAGGGCTATTAACCTGTAAGGATACTCCATCTGTAACTGCTGGCCTTCAAGGGGTTTCACGAAAGGTCTACGACGAGTACGTAATGCCGATGTATGAATTTGCTAAAGATGTCACTCTATTTGTTGATGATGGAAGCTCTTCTAAAGGTAAAGGAGAAGCTCGACACGATCAGCCTTTATTTAGTATTCTAGCCCATATAAACGGCTATCGTCTTTTCACTGAGCGAGGCTATTTTGTTCTGCAACTAAAAAATGAAAAAAAAGTTGTACATATTCATCACCTAGAAAGTCAGCTCAACCAAGATAGCGTTATTTATGTATCACGAACTCAAGGCCCCAACTATCAAGGTGGAGCCATGAGATTTATACGTTATAAATAGGTTATTTATTCGACAGCTAGAGCTTCACAGACAGTTTTTGCAAAATGGGCACCAGAAAACCTTTCTGCCATCTCGGAAGCATAAAAAGCTTGAATATTATCTATATATTTTTGGTACTCTTCCTGGGTCATGTTTTTCATAAAGTTGTAGAGATCTTCATATGAGCTAAAATCTCTCTTATCAATCAAGCATTCTGCCGGAACATAGTCGGTTATATTAGGAGCTCCTAGGTAAACAGGAACACACCCTGCTTGCATGCTGTCAAAAATTTTCTCAGTGATATATCCATTGGCATCATTCGTATTGTCATAGCAAATACAGAATTTAAAATTCACAAGAGTATCCGACTTACTCTTAACACCACCACCATAACACTTCCATCGCTTTACATTCCAACCTTGACCATAGAATGTAAAGTCTTGGGGATGCTTACTTAGCTCTTTTACTGCATTTTGACGCTCACCATACAGAGAGTTTTTATAATTAGAACTCTTATTGGAGTTAATCATAGTACATAAGCGTTTTTTAGAGAACGATACTGATTCACGCATAGATAAATGAGGCTGAGCATAATGTAATTTCATACAGTTACCGACCTCTCTTACATCATCATCATACATTGTTATTACTTTTGTAAAATGATTGTAATAGTTCCTATTATAGCTCTGAGGCTCAACCGTTTTTGGTTCAAACAAAAGAGAAATAACTCTTTTTCCAGCATTAGTCAATCGTTGATAAACATTAAAATATTGAGGGAAAATACCACACACAATAAGAGCATCACAATTATTCATATTGGCATTCATACGCACTGTTTGAATTGTATGCCCTCTTCGATTAAGCTCCGCTTTCAAATCACACCAAATCTGATTAACCATGTCCCGATTAAGCCAATCATTGGAAAGCTTAAACAACTTACCATCTTCATATCCTCCCGGTGGAACAATATAAATCCTTTTGGCATCCATGTTGCCTATCAAGCCAATAAAAGTTAGAATCAAATATAAACCATAGTGTTTTTTCACTATATTTTCCTTTTTTAAAATTAATTTTTATGCAGAAGACAAATTTTATGCCTGTTTTGACGAGAACAACAGTACTCATCCCACTTTTTCTTAAAAAAAGAAAAAGTTTTTTCTTCTAGTCCACCCAGGAAAGAAACTAGCTCCTCAGTTTTATAAACCATTCCATCAAACCCGCCTCTCTTTTTTATATAAGACAGAGAACAACTGGTTTGATAGCCACATAATCCGCTACCAAGCTGTTCATAATGCTTTTGCTTAGCTGGAAAAATTTCATAACAAAATGCATGAGTTTTTTCCAATGAATGATTAACTTCAGATAAATTGGTACTGTTAAAACAAGCCAGCTTTTCTAAGTTAAGAAAACAAACATATTTGCTCGAAACCCCCTTTAATAAAGAGTTTAAACCAACACCCCTTGTTGTTTTAAAATGATTAGAACCATCATGCTCTACAACTAAGTAGCGACTTTTTTGGTCTGCTAGAACAATTACTCTTCCAATATCAGAAAACTGCTGTTCTAATTGACTATATAGACTTTGAGGATCGATTTTATTCAATTGATGCTCCTGCACTGACACAATACAATCTATTGGAGCATAACTATCAAGAGATAAAAACTTGGGCTCATGCAATTTTGGATATGCTGGCTTCAACCTAAAATAATGATCAATTTTCCATTGTAGTTTATGATCAATCTTATCATCATTAATAGTGTTCAATCGATTATAAACATAAATGTAATCATCAACCAATTTGAAGCGTGGAGAACACATCTCTAACATTGGAATAACTTTAGCTATATCACTAACGACAGGAATAAAATATCCTTCACAAATACAATCCTCTAATTTTATTTGCCTATATAGCCATGCATAAAATGTGCGCTGTTGAGAACCAAAAGCCCCTGCTTTACGAAAACTATTAGTATCTAATATTTTTTGTGGAATTGGCTTATTAAAGCATTTTTTTTGAGAAGGATACTCTTGAAATCCGCCATAAGAAAACCAAATATCATTCTCCGTATATAATTTATTAATATAGGAAAAAATCCCATCGTGTGGATACCAATCATCACCATCTAAAACAACAACAATACTTTCATCGGAAATAATATATTCAGAGTTTCGATTATGAAGAGTTAGCCATAAATTAGCAGCCTTACCTCGCCTAACCGGATTAGAAATTAATGTTACTTTATCCTCCATACCAACACTGCAAATGTATTTTTGTACTTTATTGAAAGTATCATCAGTAGAACAGTCATTACAGTATATAACCGAATAATTAGAGTACTTTTGCATGAACACCGACCGCAAATTCTTTTCATACCATTGTGCATTGTTATAACTTGGAATAATGATAGTTAAATGCTTTTCTAAGCCTTTTTCATCAGCACAAAGATTGGTGGTTAAGGCAGTGAGGAATAACAAACTCATTCCGAAAATATAAAAAAATTTGTTTTTCAAACGATTTTCCTTGAAATAAAATTATTCATCCATTTTAGACTTACAGAATTCTAAATAATCCACTTGCTCTAATGTAAGAAAATCCAATTCAAACTTATTAGTAAGATGTTCCATAAAGATCTGTTCATCTTTATGATATAGTTTCTGGTTAAAATTATATAGGGCATCTTTTTCATTAGTAAAAGCAGGGTTGTTATGTGTTAACAGCTCTATATCAACAATTGCCTCTTTACCATACAACCTTGAAACCAATGCTAATTCTAAATCACAAAAATAGGATAGGTAGGCGGGATGATATATAAACCCAAAGCGATTAAAGTATTTTTTACCTAGAATGGGATAGGTGTTAAGTACATGAGAGCCTTTAGGATGACCATCTGCAAAATTCAGAACCCCATCAAAGTCAGGAAATTCTTTTTCCATATGCTGGATAATAATATCATCATAATCTTGTGTATAAGGCCACATATCATCACTAGCAAGCAGTACAATATCAAAATCTGGAGCCAAATCCATATCCCGATTGCATGCACCAATCTTACCAACCCGCTCCCCATAAATAACGGTTAAATTGTCATATTTCTTAAAACGCTCTTTCACTTTTGCATTATTCATCTTTACATCATTTGCATCACAAGAAATTAAAAAATGATATGAATGCTTTTTAGAAAGAAGTTTATAATACTGATCTAAGCACTTAAAAAACTTCTTGGTTCGTTCACGTGTAGGAAATTTTATAAGCAATTCCGCTGCATTCAAAGGCTCGGTTAAACTTGATAAACTCAATAAAAACAATATTCCAACCACCAATCTGCATCTACCCATTACTCTCCTTACCCACCTTTAGTGTGGCTTATAATAAACTTCATCACTATCTAGCACCTTGACCAATGAGTACCCATTTTTTGTGAGTAATTCCTTAATAGCCTTACTTCCATATAAATTCTCTACTACAATCACCTGTATATAAATATGATCAAAATCAATGAGCTTAAGAATTTCCAGCTCGCTACCCTCAGTATCAACACTTAACAAATCTATTTTTTTAGCATTATACGTGTCACATAGTTCGTTAAAAGAAATACATGGAACAGTCTCTACATAACTCGTGCCACCAAATTGTTTTAACTCTCTTTTTATCCGTTGTAAATGAACTGGATCATAAGTATCAACAAATCCACTCAGCATTTGACAATAACCTTCTACAACCAAAAACTCTCGACTTCCTTTTTTGGCCGCAATAGCTTGCTTATCACAAAAACAGTGTCTATTTTGTATTAACTTTGTAAAAGCTGTAGGTCTAGGCTCAATACATATTCCCTTCCAGCCAAGTTCTTCAAAAAATAAGGTATTACTAAATGTAATACCATCATCTGCCCCTATTTCAACAAAAAAACCATCCTTTTTATCCTTAAAAAAAGTTTCATAAACAAATTGATCCTGCTTACATTGACTGTAAAACTTAGACTCAACAACAAAGTATACCCCTAGCAACAGCCCTAACAGCAACCAACTTTTCATAGTAGTTTTTCCTTTTTACAACCCTTTATACATAATATAAAACCTTTACAAATTTTATAGTTTTTGCAAGTTTTAACTGGAAATAATATTTAATATTTTTATGAATTTAGAAAGTAGTAATAATGCAAATTAAATCCATTTTTGTGATTCTTTTATGTATTGGATTATACACTCCTTATAGGATTGTACCCATTGTTAAACAAATTTCTTCTAACGATGTATGTTTTCATAATAACACCCAACCACGCCTTTTGATTAAATGGCCTACAAGATCACGTCCCGATCTATTTTTCAAAAATCTCAAACGTTTTTATCACCATCTTTCGCACAAAATTCCTGTTCATTTTGTTATTTCTTGTGATATAGATGACAAAACAATGAATTGCCCCAAAAGTATAAATAAATTCAAACAATTCCCAAACTTGAGTTATTATTTTGGCAATAATAATGGGAAAATATCTGCATGCAATGCTGATGTAGATAAGCATATAGATGACTTTGACATTATTCTTCTTGCAAGTGATGACATGTATCCTGTTACGAAAGGGTTTGACCTTGTTATTGCTGAGAACATGCAAAAATTTTTCCCCACAGGAAACGGAGTTTTAAACTTCTATGATGGGCACGCTGGAGAAGAAATTATTACCTATTCAATAATGGATAACAAATATTACCGACAATTTGGGTTTCTTTATAACCCCGTCTACAAGTCTCTTTGTTCAGACAATGAATTTACTGCAATTGCAAAGCTGTTACAAAAAGAACGCTATGTACATCAAACTCTATTAGAGCATCGACATCCAGCTTGGGGTGGTAATGATGCAACTAAAATGGATGAACTTTATCGCCATAATGATTCTTTCCACGATGAAGATAAAGTTACTTTCTGGACTAGACGAGACCATAATTTTTATATGCAAACTTCTCAAATTAAATGGAGCATCTTAATCCCTACGCTAGACTCAAGAAAAAAAACATTTAGTAGTCTCTTAACGCAACTGGAACAACAAATACAAAAAAATTGCCTCGAAGACAAAATTGAAATAGTTTTCTTTAGGGATAACACTGATTTATCGGTAGGAACTAAGCGTAATGCATTAGTAGCCGACTGTACCGGGGAATATATTTCATTTATTGATGATGATGACAAAATTTCTGAAGACTATATCGAAATCATCTACAAAGCAATTTTAAACAATCCCGATTGTGTTAGCTTAACTGGCCATTATTTTGTTAACAATAAATTTGATAAGCCATTTATTCATTCTATAAAATATAAAAAATATAGTGATGACAAAAAAGCTTATTATCGACCGCCAAATCACCTTAACCCAATAAAAAAATCAATAGCATGCAAGTTTGCTTTCCCTGAGCTCTCCTATGCTGAAGATACCCCCTGGGCAATGCAAATATGCAATTCCGGCTTGTTAAAAAAAGAAATAAAAATAAAAAAACCTTATTATTTTTACTATTTCAATTCAAAAAAGAAACTCAAAGCATAAGTTAACAACGAGCTGCTTTTTTACTTGCTAGCAGCTCGTTAATCATCTTAATATCTTTTTGATCTTTTACTTCATTCCGTTTTTGTTTCAATTTTTTTATAGTGTTCAAAGAACAAAACTTTACACCTTTAAAGTAGAAATGGTTCTCTGGATTGAAAACAATATCATCCTTTGAACTTGCATGGTATCTTAATTCACAGTCGTGATCATCAATACCAACAATTCCTGAATCAATTGGGCTACCAGAATGCAAATAATCTAAATCAGCACATTCTCGAATGCCATAAACAGACAAAACCGCACTCGTATCAATACAAAAATAATCTAGGGAATAACCCTCTCTAGCGATCCATTGCTTAAACCGACCAAAAAGATCGGTAAAGTTTTTAAAGTGCTTAGGAGAGGCATGGTTGATAAAATGTAGACTATTATTATTAAACGCTGTTTGAGCCGATAAAATACTTTCCTCATGTGTATCATTGATGTGGATAACGTCATAACTCTTAAAGAAGGCTCTGATTTCAGACTTGCATTTCGTAGTTTTTTCTAAAGAATCACACTCAAACAAAATAAATCTCATACGATGTTTTTTATGTTTTCCAAAAAAACAATGCTCGCTTTTTTCCTTAGCAAAGTTATTGTTCCACCCTTCAAATGGCTCTTCATATAACATGCGAATAAGATTTAATGGGCCATTTTTAAACAAAGTAGCATTTTTTTCGTATACAATTGTCCCGTACTTGGACAATATTTTATACACTTCAGCTTCATTCTTCAAAGCGTCTGGGAAAAGATTAATAACATAGGTATTAGACTTCAATTTACAATACTGCAATGCCATAGCATCTAAAAACCCATCTTCTAGACCCGCTTTCTTAAAGTATTCTGCTGTAGCAGCTATGAAATTAGAATCATCAAATTTCTTATATTTAACCGGCTTATCAAATAGCAAGCAAGCTGAAACTCGATGTGCCCCATCTTTAATTTGCTTGTGTATATTAGTAGGAATAATTGACTGAGAAAGATCAAATCCTTTTGTCCGTATAGAATCTAACAAGGCACTAAATGACTCAATATACTCTCTTATTCCTCTTTTTTCTTTATATTCTCGAGCACAATTAAAATTGAGAATAGAAGACGGAGGATACTCTTCATGGCAACCATTCCAAACTCTTAAATGTGATTCATACAAACAAGAAAACCAATCTGTTTTTAAGTTCATAATATACGACTGTGCAAACAAATACTTCGCCATAAGATCAAATCTCTGTGCATTAACTAGCACCAAAGGAGACTCTTCTAGATACTCACCGGGAACATACAAGGGAGTGTCTCTATTTTGACCATCGCCTTTTGTAATATGAAAAGTACTTAACAAACCTATAATCAACATCATATATTTAAAATGCATTAACTTGCTCCGTCCTTATTTAGTTTTTCGTTCTTTTCTTTATTATATCCAACTCTCTAAATAAAACATGCAAAAGATATTGCAGCAAGAAAGAAGCTCATACAAGGCAATGCATACAAAAACTCTGTAGCGGCACTTTACATACTTCAATTTAAAATAATTACTATTGGTAATGGGTGCGCAGCTTTGTTTTAATCATTGCTCTCGATAATTACTATCGATTAAGCTTAATTTATAGGTTATAACAAAAAAAACTGAAGGGGTCGTGCAAGTCTTGGGGGAGACAAATTAGTATTTATAGTCATATAGTAATGATATTTTCTAAATAGGGGGAAATAATGAAAAAGGGACTTTTCTTTATTTTGGCACTTGCTTTGACATGCCAAAATATTCAAACTGCACAAATAAATCGTGTGATTTTTGCATCAGATAATAATCCTACATATCTAGAGTTTTGGCCACTGGTATCAAAAGCTTGGTGCCGAATTTCCAACAATACGGTTCGACCAACTCTAGCATTTATTGGAACAAGGGATGAAAACAATCCAATTGATGAAACATATGGTGATGTTGTTTATATAGATCCAGTAGAGGGATTAAATACCGGATACCAGGCCCAAGTAATTCGAGTTTTGATACCTGCCTTATTCCCAACAGATTTCTGTCTGTTGTCCGATATTGATATGTTTCCACTACAATTAAAATACTTTACTAAGCCAATTCGAAAAATACCTGATCATAAGTTTATAGTATACCGCAATGCTGCATACGGGCCTAATCCAAATGCATTTCCAATGTGCTACAATGCAGCTTTAGGAAGTACTTTTAAGGAAATTTTCCAAGTAGAGAGTTTTGATGATATGCGAGCTCTTATGAGTCACTGGCACACACTTGGAATGGGCTGGTTTACTGATGAACGCATGCTATATGAATGCTTAACTCGCTGGCAAAGATACTCACAAGATTGCGTTAAATTAAACCATAATGTAGGTCCAAGAATAGACCGTGGTGATAATATGAAATTCAATGCTTCACATCTTAGAAACCAACGCTATATCGATGCTCATTGTTCTCGTCCATATAAACAATACAAACACGTGATTGATCAAATGCTATCAATTGCCAAACTTAATTAAACATATCTTACTTTTATAACAAAAATGGCCCGACTTGTAGTCGGGCCATTTTGAATACTAATAATCAAACAGTTTTGAAACATCCACCGTATCACTTACTGCAGTTGTGAGAGACCTATACCTAGAAAATCTATATACAGACTTGAAAGACGAAAAGGTTGGTTCGTATTTGTATCCAGCCTCTTCTGTATCATGCACAATAAAAATATCTGTATTCTTTCTTAGCCGACGCACATCTTCAATACGCCTTTCACCCGGACGATGATCTATAAAAACAACACTCCAGTGGATGTCCTTTCCTATCTTATTCCAAAGACTTGGCTTGTGTTACCCATAAGTAAATTCCTTATTTATATTTTAAAAACTAAAATATATTAATCTTTATTAGATTTAACCATTTTATGTCAACAAAAATCAAGTTGTAGTTTTTGGAATAATTTGATAATTTTTGGAAAGAATATCCTGTGTAAATTCCTCAAGAAAGGAAATTAGTGAAATTCACTAAATTATTTATCTTTCTCTTAGTTTCTGTAACCCAACTTAGTTACCCTATCCCTCAATATTACTGCACCAGTGCAGATAAGGAACATTTTGAACTATTACTCAATTTAATTGGAAGTATTCATAAAACAAACTTTGGTAACTTACAAGAAATTGCAGTTTTTGATCTAGGATTTACAAAGAAACAATGCAAACTCTTACAAACCATTAATAAGGTACAAGTATACAACCTTGAAAAAACTAATCCGCAAATGTTTGAACGAATGCTCACAGGACCTACCCGAAAAGTGCGAGGATGTTTTACTTGGAAGCCAGTAGCCATAAAGCAAGGGCTTGAGCTTTTCCCTTATATGCTTTATCTCGATGCAGGCATTTCCGTTTTACAACCACTAGATACTCTATTTGAGCATATAGAAAACAAAGGATATTTCCTGGTAGATTGTGGTCATGACATTGCCTGTCGATTAACAAAAAATGTGTTACACAATATAATAAATGAACAATTTTCCGAGCACAAACATCATCTTTTAAGCCCAAACGCACTGAGTATTTCAGCCGGCATGCAAGGTCTCTCTCGTAAAGTTTATGATGATTATGTTCTCCCTATATACCAACTTTCTTCAAATATAAGTATTTTTGAAGACGATGGATCTTCACCTCTTGGATTAGGAGCAGCACGCCATGATCAACCCTTATACAGTATCTATGCGAATATTCAAAATTTTGATATTTCCCTTCAAGGATGGATTCCTCTCGAATCAAAGAACAATCCATTAGACCCAATCCATGTACATTGGGATAGTCAAGCACTTCTACCAGAAACGTCTATATTTATTTCCCAAAATGGCATGCGCTATAAATTTAAAGATTTTATAAAATTTAAATAAATAAAATAGGTTAAAACTATGAAAAAATTAAGTATACTCTTATTTTCCTTCTTCGTTCTAAGTATAAATGCATACAATCAAATTAAAAAACCACACAAAATCATTGGGCTTGTGGCAGTAAGGAACGAAGCTGATATAGTAGGACAATGTCTCAAAGCACTATCTTTATATACAGATGCTATTATAGTTCTTGATGATGCATCGGATGATGGTAAAACAGTTCCAATACTAGAGTCACTAGCTAACGAATGTAATATTGTACAAATAATCAAAAAAACGGTTTGGTTTAGAGATGAACCTGGAGATAAAAACAAACTACTAGAGGCGGGTAGAAAGGCTGGTGGAACCCATTTCATCGTTATTGATGCTGATGAAATTTTCACTAGTAACTGCCTACATAAAAATTTCCTTCGTAATAAAATTTTATCTTTACAACCTGGTGATGTTCTACACGCTACTTGGATTCAACTGTGGCGATCTACAGAACAATATCGATACGATAGCTCTCCTTGGTCTGGAAGTCTTAATGACTGTATATTTTGTGATCAGCCTGGCTGCTCATATAACTCTAACTTCATCCACTGCTCTAGATCACCGAACCTGAATCTCACAGGACAAAGATATAACCTTACTCTTGAAGATCCTTTACTGCATTTTAGGCCACAACAAGTTATACATTTAAACTACCAGCAACGCATACGCTTGACTCAAGTTCTACACTTCGTACAAGAAAAATATGCAGATTTATCTCCTCAAGCGCAAGCCACTAAAGCTTGGACAATCTATTCAACAAACCAATTTACTAGTGTAATCACCACCCGTTATCAAGGAGATTACTCTGTGGGCCTCATGCATTTCCAATTTGTTAATTGGGAGAATCTTTTAATAAAACAAGCATGGTATCGATGTTTAGAGCGAATTCGTAATCCAAAAATGAACCCTTATAAAATAAATAAAATATACGGTGAAAGCAAAAATGAAGTTGGATTAGAAACTAAAGTTTCTCCACAAAGCTGGTTTTCAGAATATAAGTTTTTTGACAAGGATATTTATGCTCATGCCAAAAGTTGGCAAAAAATACAAGTACAAGTATGGTTAGAACAGTATGGAAAATCCTTATTCAAGAAGTTGGATATTTGGGATATCGATTGGAACTAATTTCCAGATCGTCAATTCGAAGTTGTTAAATTATTGATTTCCCCTCCTGGATATAAAACAACTTTATAATTCCCTATGGCTTGAGCAATGACCGAATAACCTGATTTTGGACGAATCAAACAGTCAAAGTAAGGCATTGAAAACAAGTCCTCCAGTACATTATTATCCCAGCCATTGTCTCCGTCCTTACAATTAAAAACTATACTTGGATAATCACTAAAAACCGACTGAAATTTAGCTTTAATTACACCCGTATTCAAAGAGTCCGTAAAAATATAAATATATAATGAATTACCTCTAAATATCTCATTTAACCGCAGAATTTGATCAATAAAAAAATCATCTTTAGGAAATTTTTCATAATAACTATCCACTAAGCTCCCTGGATCATAGCCATCACCAGTTCTAACATGCATCGCTACACTGATTACACCTTTTGGTGGCTTTACAACAGAAATATCTGAACATGGTGCAATGTATTTTCTTAGTTCCTGCCGAAATGATTGGTCAGAACAAACCCCATACCATGCTTTATCAGGAGTAGAAGCTCTCCAGTGCTGAAAAGCCACTTCATATAAAATATGCGTTGCCTTCTTCTTTTTCTTTTTAATTTCTTTAGGAAGATCATGCCCTATTTCCACAGTTGTATAGTGATCAAAATTTGAAGAAAAAGACTTATCTAATAATGATAATTGAAGCTGATCTGAATACTTAAAGGGTTTATACAATAAGGGAATGTCATATTTAAGAGAAATCTCCTTAGCTATACAGTAGGAAATCAACTGATCTCCGAGTCTCCCACCGGAAATTTGATAACTTATAGCAGAGTCTCCAAACGTTAACTGCAAAAAGCATAAAGTAATAGCTGTTACCGCTTTACTCTTCATATGCAACCTTTATTTAAAAAAGATCAATCATCCGATAATGGTCCGCTTATACCATTTGGTTGTCAGCTCTAAACCATCCGCTAAAGAATGCTTAGCCTTCCACCCAAGATTATTTATTTTGCTTACATCCAGTAACTTACGAGGAGTACCATCCGGCTTGGTAGTATCATAAATAATTTCACCGTCATATCCTATAGCCCTTTTCACAGCCTCCACCAATTGAGCAATAGTTACATCTTCACCGGTCCCAATGTTAATAATATCACTGTCATCATAATTGTTCATAAGAAAAACACATGCTTCAGCTAAATCATCAACATAGAGAAACTCTCGTTTAACTTGACCTGTCCCCCAAACTACAAAGTTTTTATCGCCATTAGCCTTGGCTTTCTGAACCTTTGCAATAAGAGCTGGAAGCACATGCGACATTTCTAAATCAAAGTTATCATTAAGCCCATAAAGGTTTGTAGGCATACAGGCTATAAAATTAGTCCCATACTGCTTATTATACGATTGGCACATTTTGATCCCAGCAATCTTTGCGATCGCATAGGCATCGTTTGTGGGCTCTAAATAGTCACTTAATAAATACTCTTCTTTAATTGGTTGTGGACACATACGCGGATATATACAAGATGAACCTAGAAATAGGAGCTTTTTAACTCCAAATCTATAGGAAGAATGAATCACATTGGTTTCAATTTGAAGGTTTTCATATATAAAGTCTGCCGGATAGCGGCTATTTCCAACGATACCCCCTACCTTGGCTGCAGCTAAAAATACATAATCCGGCTCTTCTTGCGCAAAAAACTCTTCTACAGCCAATTTGTCAGTTAAATCAAGTTCATCATGAGACCGTAATATTAAATTATGATAACCAAGATCGTCCAGGATTCTAACCAATGCCGAGCCCACTAACCCTCTATGACCAGCAACAAAAATCCTTGCGTTTTTATCCATAGCACATTCAGCCATAGTGACAAATAAAAAGACGATCATCAATACATATGTTTTTTTCATGTTATTCCTTGTTTCGACGTACATTATTACTCATACAACACTGTTCTAAATCAAACTGAACCATCCGCTTAACTAACTCTTTAAAACAAACCTTAGGCTTCCATCCAAGTTCTTTTTCAGCTTTTGAAGGATCTCCAAGTAAAAATTCCACTTCTGCTGGACGATAGTAACGAGGATCAATTTTAACTATTGTTTTACCAGAAGCATTAATTCCTACTTCATCAAGACCAGATCCTTGCCACGTTAAAGCAATGCCAGCCTCTTTACAAGCAACTTCAACAAACTCCCGAACTGTGTGAGTTTCACCAGTAGCTATAACAAAATCTTGCGGCTTATCCTGTTGTAACATCATCCACATAGCTTCAACATAATCAGCTGCATAACCCCAATCACGCTTGGAATCCATATTTCCTAAGTATAAACAATCCTGAAGACCATACTTAATTTTAGCAATAGCCATACTGATTTTTTTGGTTACGAAAGTTTCTCCACGACGAGGAGATTCATGATTAAATAAAATACCGTTACACGCAAACATATTATATGATTCTCGATAGTTCACGGTAATCCAATACCCATATATCTTAGCTACAGCATAGGGTGATCGTGGATAAAAAGGCGTCGTTTCTTTTTGAGGGATCTCTTGAACTAATCCATAAAGTTCACTAGTCGATGCTTGATAGAATTTTGTTTTTTGCTCTAGCCCTAAAAACCTAATTGCTTCTAAAATGCGAAGCGTACCTAAGCCGTCACAGTTACCGGTGTACTCTGGAATATCAAATGACACCCGAACATGACTTTGAGCTCCAAGATTATAAATCTCATCTGGTTCTATTTCTCGTAAAAGGCTCGTTATATTGAGAGAATCGGTTAGATCACCATAATGAAGTTTAAAACTAACATTCTCACCATGAGAATCTTGATACAAACTATTTAACCGAGAAGTGTTAAAGGAAGAAGACCTGCGCTTAACCCCATGAACCTCATACCCCTTGCTTAATAGCAATTCAGCTAAATAAGATCCGTCCTGCCCGGTAACTCCAAAAATAATAGCTTTTTTTTGCATACCATACAAAGAACCACAGAAAATCAAACATACAACACTTAATAGCTTCTTCATGAACTCTTCCTATTTTATAAATCCGCTTGTACCACTACCTTAACACCCCAACTCAGTCATGTGGTTTCTCTCGGAATAAGTTTGTCTTATCTAAGGGAACTCATAGAATTTATAAAATAGGTTCATTACTGCTGCTGATCCATGAGATATACCCAAAGTATACTGTAGACCGATCTATTTGCAAAACTAATTGAAAATTGAAATCAACCCTCTTCTTATGAGAAAAAACACAACACTGATACTCCAGCTATAGTATTCAATTCTCTTTTATTTCACTTTATATTATAGTTATTCTGCCCATACTCTAGCATCTTTCTTTCATATCTTTATAACCTCTACACAAAATTTATATGTGCTTTCCTTTAAAAATTAAAACGTCCTCAAGAAAGTAAAATAAAATGAAAATTGTATGGATTTATTTTTTTGTATTGTGCAGTACTATTACGCCGGGCAATCGCCCCAGAATCATATATATCTGGAGATGGATAAAAATCTTCCTGTCCTTATAATCAATAATTGGGCTGAGGTTACTGAAAAATTTCTTTGCAAAAGAGAACATGAAATTAAGCAGCAAACATTTAATCTTGAAAAAGCCTTTATGCCCTACGGGAAAAAAACACTTGATTGTTTAAAGCAATACAAAGCTAAAAAAAAACGTAAAGGCTACCTTTTAAACCGTCTTTTCACCACCACCCTGGCATGCCAGCTCATCAACCGCTAAAGTTAAACTTTGAACCGTATTCCAACGCACAATAGAAGATAAAAGATCTTGCTTTGGCAAATTCATGTACTTCAAATACTCTTCTAGCATCTTTCCATAACCCATGTCTGGCTCACGCACTAGTTCGTCAAACGTCTGTGGTAACCCAAAACCAGTCAAGCGAACATAATCTTCCATGACAATAGTTTTAGAATCATAAAAAATCTCGAGACGCTCATTGCCACTATCTTCATAACCAAGAGCGGTAAAAAGAATGCTACAAACTGAACCATTGGCAAAACTAATCTGACAACTAAAATTATCTGTAGGAAAAATATGATTAACTCGTGGCGACAACGCCTCCACAGATATGCTTACCGGCTTGGAATCATTTAAGTAACAAAGAACATCAATAATATGTGATGCCCGTGCAATAATACTTCCTTCTTGATCTGATTTTTTTTGAACCCTATCAACGGCCTTAAGATTAACTCGATAATTCATCATCATTGGCTTAACTGAGCGCTGATCAATTTGTGTTTTTATTTTTTTAATGAAAGGGGAGTAGGTTCTATTAAAACAAATAAACAACTTTGATTCAGGAGATTTTTCAAAAAAATCTTCTATAGCTCTTATATCTGATTCTTTTTTAGCCAGCGGATGGGTAATAAACAGGCTTTTTTGCTGTTCTAATATGGTCATAAAATTCTCAAGAGAAACCCCCTTAAGTGAGCCAAAAAAAATCGCATCAGTCTGATCAATATCACGTAAAATTTCAAGGCCACCCGTTAATGGCACCGCTCCACGATATTTATTTGCTGTGTTTAATGCATGAGATATGTTTCGATCAACAATTCGATCAATCGCAAAATCTTTCAGTCCAGCCATGGTTGGAAGTATACCATTTTGTGTTACACCATTAAGCCCATAAAAGCTTACTTTAACCTTACGATCATAACGAGCAGGGATGAATGAGCCAGAATCCAAGTTCTTTTTTAACAGTTGAACCGGACATGCACCACTGTCTTTTTCATCCTTTTTGTCGTAGTCTAAAACAAATCCAATGCCATCGTTATTTCGCTGATCCAAAAGGTTAGTCAATTCACTCAACTGAACCTCTTTTTCTAATAAATGCTCAAGCCGCAATTGTTTTTGAACAATCATATTAGCAAACAGCTGTAAATTTCTATTTTCTGACCATCGAACAAAAGCATAGGGATAATCATATCCACCATACTCATAGTCTTGCTCATAACGCCCAGGACCATGGGAAAATGAAAATAAAACATTAATTTCTTTTTGATATGATGACTCTTGGTTAAACTTTGCTTTCTTATTTCCAGCAACGACAATTGTTCCTTTTTTGCGTGTAAGATCAAGAAAAAGCTCGTCAATATTATCACAAAAACAATCTGGTGAAATAATAACGCGATCCAACCCATGAGATGAGGTTAGCGATTTAATCGTTTGAGAAAAGTCTTTATCGTTCAAATTAAACACATGCTCGGCACCAGACTTTCTTGCAAGCTCAAGCCGTGTAGGCTCCGTATCAAAGGCAATAACCCGCGCCCCTGAAAGCTTAGCCAGTTGTACCATAAGTTGACCTAGTGTCTCCAGTCCAACAATAGCAACAAAGTCTCCTAGTTCTATACTTGCACGTCGAACGCTCTGCAGTGCCATAGCACCAATACCGGTTATACAGGCTTCCTTGAGAAAATTTTCGTCTTCAATACGAACGGCTAATTTTTCAGGAATACAAACAACATCGGCATGGTTGGCAAGTCCATCGCCCGTACATGCCACATAGTCGCCAATACGAAATTTTTGTACTTTTTTGCCGATGGCAATGATAACACCAGAACATGACTGTCCAAGAGGAATATAACTGCCAGAGTCTTTTATAATGTTTTTAGCCGGACCTGTATCTTGATGCGAAATAAGATGCACAAGATGTCTTATTTTTTCAGGAATACCTCCTGAATAGTGTTGTTGATTGGACTGTAATACATTGGCTAGTCCTTTTCCGGTACTCATGAAGGAGTAAGTAACGGAAACTAAAACTGAATAGTCATCTAATAAAGGCTGGCATACCTCTTTAATAGATAAAGCCTCCTTATTTAGGAATACTTGTCTCATGGTCGATATCTCCCCAAGAAGAGTCTTAAAAAAAGCTCATAATGAGCACGCTTACTTATATTTCAACTTAACTCTTTTTAAGGTTATTCACAAATTTTAAAGCTTTTGATCAAAGTTTTTTTCAACTACAGAAGGGCGATAAAAACTGTTTTCGGTTTTTTGTATAGCCTTAAACCAACTACCACAATAATCAAGTATATGCTTGGACTGCAGTACTTGAACATGTAAATCTATTTTAAATACACTATGCGCTACCAACAATACAATCATGTCTACTTTTTCAATTCCTTGCTCGAAAGACACTATTTGCTCTGGCTTAAAATACTGCTGTAAGTTAGCTTTTGATACATTGGGCTCAGTTACTAAGAAATTAATATTGTCATATCCTTGTAATGTTTGTGCAATCTTGAGCGCTGGAGACTCACGCAAGTCATCAACATCTGCTTTATAGGTCAAACCAGCCAACAACAAGGTAGGAGGTTGCTTAAATTCGGCTACAGCATGGTGAATTTGATCAATAACCTGTTGTGTTCGTAAGTTGTTAACTTGTCGTGCTGCAGCGATAAGCTGTGTTTGTTGCGGAAATGATTCCATCAAAAAATATGGATCTATAGCGATACAATGTCCACCAACGCCACTGGTTGGATTTAAAACATTAACACGAGGATGTTTATTGGCCATATCAATTACTTCATAAGGATCAAGCTTGGCAGCTTCAGCCATAGAGGCTACTTGGTGAGCAAAAGCGATCTGTACATCTCGAGAGCTGTTTTCTATCAACTTGACCATTTCAGCAAGACGACCACTTTTCATGTAAATTTCACCCGTAACAAATGAACGATAAAATGCTGCTGCATGCTCGGATGATGTGTCATCATAGCCACCAATAATGCGATCATTATGCTCTAGTTCATAAAAAATATTGCCTGGCAACACACGTTCAGGACAATGCGCGGCAAAGAAATCGACACCAACTTTCCATTCTTTATTATAACGATGAATACGTTGAACCATTTTCTCGGTAGTCCCAACGGGCACTGTTGATTCCAGGATAACGGTACTTCCTGGCTTCATAACTAGCATGATAGACGCAAGGGCGGACCATACAAATTGAAGATCAACACCATGATGTAAAGTAAGGGGGGTGGGAACTGCTACAACATAATAATCTGCAGGCTCAATTTCAGTAGTAGCTCGAAATGATTTATTTTTTAAAACCGACTCAAGTCGTCCAATAATTTCAGGCTCTTCAATAACAGGATCATACTTATTAATCCTATCAACTCGCTCCTGATCCACATCAAAACCTACAACTTCATATCCTTTTTCAGCAGCAATGATCGCTGTTGGAAGCCCTATGTACCCGAGTCCTACTACACAAACTTTTTTCATGTGCTTTCCCATTACGTTCGATTATTTCAACAATTTTTTCTGCAGCACGCCCATTACCATATATCTGAGTTGCTTCAACATTTTCTCTTCGAATATACGTATTCAAGGCCATTTTAATTTTACGTTTATTGGTCCCAACCAGGTGTGCAATACCAGCATTAACACCTTCCATACGCTCAGTCTTATCTCGAGCTACAAGCACGGTTTTTCCAAGACTTATTGCTTCTTCCTGAATACCTCCTGAATCAGTCAGTATTAGATCCATATTTACTAAAAGGTAAATCAAGTCTGGATAAAGTAGCGGCTCACACATATATATATTATTCACATCCTTCAGTCCGACCTCAAGTATGGCTTTCTGTACTACTGGATTAGGATGGAAGGGGTAAAAGAAAAAAACATCAGGATGAGCTAAGGCATACTCTTTAATGGTCTCCAGCACCCGTTTAATACCACCGTTAAATGATTCTCGTCTATGCACTGTTAGCAAAATTTTCTTTTGGTTTTTAGTATCACATTGACTCACTAAATTCTTTAAAGCGCTTGATACCACCACTTCTTGTTGTTCTACCTTGCGTTGCATGATCGATAAAGCATCGACAATGGTATTACCAGTACAAAAAATTGAATCTTGTTTGATATTACTTCGTTGAAGGGCTTGTACAGCAAGCGAAGTTGGTGCAAAATTAAACTTGGCAAAAAGGCTAACCGCCTGTCGATTAAACTCTTCTGGAAAGGGCGATGATATATCATACGTACGCAAACCCGCTTCAATGTGTCCAACTTCGATATTAAGATAAAAGGCTGATAATGCTGCTGCAAACGCTGTCGTAGTGTCACCTTGTACTAATACCAGTGATGGATTTTCTTGTTCAAATACAATACGAGTCTCACGTAATACAGCTTGTGTTAAGTAAGAAATGTCTTGACCGGCTTTCATAATATTCAAATTAAAATCAGGAACAATACCAAAGATATCAAACACTTCTTGGAGTAAGTTGGTATGTTGAAAGGTAGCACATATTTTAACCGGAATATTATTGCGCTTTAATGCAAAGTAAACGGGAGCCATTTTTATAGCTTCTGGGCGTGTACCAATGATGAGAATGATAAGCTTGGACATAATAACTACACTTCTTTAGCAACATAACTACTGTATACCCCACAGTATACAAAAAGATGCTTAAAAAAGAAAATTAAGAGCCAGTCATTATCGCTTGGAGGATAGTCTCCGCCAAATTCATCGCAACTACTTTGATAAACTTTCGAACCTGGAACTACGCCATCTTCTTCTTTACTTCTTTGTTCCATGATACAATAACCTTGAAGGTGCTTCATTTCACACCTCAAAGCCTCTTCGTCAATCTTCCAGCGCTCATCAATAGCCCCCACACTATGACCTCTTTTTCCTGGTATAGGAGATCGAACGGATTGCCTTCCTCGTGACAACGTAGGGCTCTTTCCACCAATACTCTCTCGTCTTTTGCGCACACCCTCCAATTGTAGTATAGAATACATCCGTGTTTCTATAGGTACATGTGTAAAAAATGGCGGTCCTGATAACAACTGACTCAAAGAAAGGCTCAAAAAACTAAAAATCAAAACTCTCTTGCGCGCCTGATTCATTACTTCTCTCCGCTTTTAAGTACAAATCTAGGTATTACCTTTTCTTTACCTTATACTATTGAAGAATAAAAAATGAACACTTTTTAAATTTCAGAAAGAAAATTTGATGAAGAAAATGTATGCGCCGTGGCGAACACCTTATATAAAAAAGGATCATGACGTAAACAGCCAGGACCAAGGTTGTGTTTTTTGTACGACACTCAAAAGTAATTCTGATGACAAAAACTTTGTTTTAAAACGTGGCAAAAACTGTTTTGTTATTTTAAATTTATACCCATACAATGCAGGGCACCTTTTAGTTCTACCAAACCAACACACCGGATCTCTTAATGATCTGAATCCTGAAACTCGGGCAGAAATGATGGAGTTAACTAACAAGGCAAGTGAAGCACTACAAAACGTACTCAAAGCTCAAGGTGTGAATGTTGGTCTTAACCTTGGAGAGGTGGCCGGAGGAGGCATTCCCGATCATGTACACATGCATGTTCTTCCGCGATGGCCGCATGATACCAACTTCATGCCCTTGCTAGCCGATACTAAAATGATTTCTACCGACCTTGATGAAGTATACTCTCTTCTTAAGGATACCTTTAATAAATAAATTATTGTTTAACTTAATTGCTAAGTTGATGTTATAAGCTATAATCAAAAATAGTAAGGTACAACTTTCTTTATCAACAAGGAGAAACTAATGAAGAAGCTTTTTATAGTTATATGTGCAATCACTTGTAGCTCAATAAACCTACAACTAAATGGAAACACCCAACAAGAATCAACCATTATCCTGGATAACCAAAACAATATTAATGCATTAGTTAACGCTGCATCACTGGGTGATCTATCGACAGTCACTACATTAGTAGAACAAGGAGTTAATGTTAATTGTAGTGATAAAAATGGATATACTCCATTAACGGAAGCTGCCAGCCGAAACCATTTTGATATAGTCCAGTACTTAGTAAAAAATGGGGCTGATATTAATATTCAAGACACACAAGGAAATACTGCGCTGATTCTAGCTGCATATAGGAACCATTTCGATACCATTAAATATCTGCTTGATAATGGGGCCAATGTTAATATCCAAAATAACCATGGAACCTCACCACTACTCGCCATCATATCTTTTAAAACTGGATACCTACCTATTATTAAATACCTAGTGGAACATGGAGCCGATATCGACGCTCAAGATATCAATAAAAACACACCCATTATGTTTGCTGCAGCTATTGGGCAGGAAGACATAGTCGACTATTTGATTGAAAAAAGGGCAGATGCCATACCTCGAGACATCAATGGCGATACAGCCCTTGATTTGGCCATCTCGATGGATCACGCAACAATTACCCGTAGGCTCATGGACCTCTCATAGGCTTTGAACCTGTATTTTTGCTGAAGACTAAAGGATAATTGCCAACTTTCCAGGATGAGATATACTGGGAGAAATGGGTGTTTTAAACAGTTTTTAAGAAGAAAGTATAGGATCAAACAGAATGAAATCTACAGAGGTACGTAAAAAGTTTTTTGACTTTTTTATCAAGCATGGTCATGAGTATGTTTCAAGCTCGTCATTGATCCCGGCCGAGGATCCGACATTGCTTTTCACTAATGCCGGAATGAACCAGTTCAAAGACCTATTTTTAGGCAAAGAAAAAAGAAGTTATGACAAGGCCACATCCATCCAAAAATGTGTCCGAGCCGGTGGTAAACATAATGATCTTGATAATGTAGGCTTTACTCGTCGCCATCATACATTCTTCGAAATGATGGGAAACTTCTCTTTTGGTTCATACTTCAAAAAAGAAGCTATCCAGTTTGCTTGGGACTTTCTTACTGGTGATATGGGTCTTCCAAAGGACAAGCTCTACCCTACAGTCTTTAAGGAAGACGATGAAGCGTACGAACTCTGGCATAAGATGATTGGTGTTCCTGAAGAACGCATTTATCGACTTGGCGAAGCTGATAACTTTTGGTCAATGGGCGATACTGGACCTTGTGGCCCTTGTACCGAGATTTTACTCGATCGTGGAAAAGAATTTTGTAATTGCGGTCAAGATGTATGTACCCCAGATGTTTGTGATGAACGATTTTTAGAGGTATGGAATCTTGTGTTTATGCAATACAACCGGTCTGCTGATGGCACCATGGTACCATTAACCCAAAAGGGTGTTGATACTGGAATGGGCTTTGAGCGTCTTGTTACAGTCATGCAAAATAAAGATTCAGCATATGAAACCGATTTATTTATGCCGATTATGGATAAAGCATCGCAAATTAGCGGGTTAGATTATGAAAAACAACCTGCTGATCTTAAGGGTGCATTCCGAGTGCTTGCTGATCATATTCGAGCAGCATGCTTTTTAATTGCTGACGGTTGCGACCCTTCACATGAAGGACGCGGCTATGTATTACGTAAGATTATTCGAAGAGCTGCGTTATTCGAAAGAAAGCTTAGTTCTAAACCAATATTTGTAGAGTTAGCTCCTGTGCTTATCAATTTAATGAAAGCACACTATCCAGAATTAGAAATTAATAAACAACGGATATCTAAAGTTCTTCATAACGAAGTAGATAAGTTCTCTATTAACTTAGCTCGCGGGCTCAACATCCTTGATACCTATTTTAAGAGCAATAAAGATAAAGAGATCACTGGGAAACAAGCTTTTAAGTTATATGATACGTATGGCTTCCCATTTGAACTTATAGAGATTACCTCCCGTGAACACGGATGGACCGTTGATAAGAAAGGATTCGATGTGGAAATGGAAAAACAAAAAGAACAATCTGGCCGAAAATGCGCAACGGAACCAATGCAAGAAATTGGTGTCAAAACGGCTACCGAATTTACCGGCTATGACTCATTAAAAGAACAGGGTATTGTTAAAGAAATCATTAAAGGCAGCGCCCTGGTTGAGAGTGTAGAAGAGGGTGATGAGTGTTGGATCGTTTGTGAGAAAACCCCATTCTATGTAGAGTGTGGTGGTCAGGTAAATGATGAAGGCTGGCTCATCTTTGATGAAGAACAAGCTGCAATCCATGATCTTAAAAAAATTGATGGTGCTATTGCTGTAAAAATAACGGCACCTGTCCATATCAAGGTTGGCGATGCTGTTGAATCAGTAATCAATCCTGACTTTAGATCTGATACCATGCGTAACCACACAGCAACACACCTATTGCAAGCTGCATTGATTGAACTGTTTGGAAAAGAGGTTAAGCAGGCTGGGTCACTGGTAACAGCAGATTATCTTCGTTTTGATTTCACATGGCATGAAAACTTAACACCAGATCAGATCAAAGCTGCTGAAAATCTGGTAAATAAAAAAATAATGGAAAACATACCCCTTGATGTTGGACTGAGCACCTTAAAGGAATCTCAAGAGAAGGGTGTTATTGCATTCTTTGGTGACAAATATAATCCTGAAAAGGTTCGTGTTGTTGCAATCCCTGGATTCTCTGCAGAACTATGTGGTGGAACCCACGTGAGTGCTACTGGAGATATCGGTAGTTTTAAAATAACCGAAGTAACCGCCCTGTCTGCAGGTATCCGTCGAATCGTAGCTATTACTGGTAGCAAGGCCCTTGAGACATTCCAACATGATTTCAATATTATTAAGCACTTATCTCATGAGTTTAAGGTCCAATCCCATGACGTCCTGGGCGCTGTGACTAAGCAACAATCCAGCATTAAAGGCCTTAACATGGAAGTCCGACAGCTGAAAAAGCAGCTGTATCAAACCTGTGTATCCCAATGGGCAAACCAGATCCAAGAAGTAAATGGTGTTCCGTTCCTATTTATATCCCTGGAATATGCTGCTAATGATGAAATGAGAGATATAACCAGCCAACTTAAAGGTATCAAGCCTGGCTTTTATGCAATTGTAAGCAACAACGGCGATCGTTCATCATTCATCGCAACGGTATCTCCTGAGCTTGAAAGCAAGGTCGATCTTAAAGCATTCTCTCAATGGCTCAAACAGGAGCATGAATTACGCGGTGGTGGCAACAACTCACTCATCCAGGGCGGCGGCGCACGACTCGATGAAAACCTCAAAGATTCCATCATCACTTGGATAAAAAACAGCTAAAACATAGCCCTTAAAGCGTTATAGCCCAATAAGCAGAGTCAATGGCCTCAAACCATTGACTCTGTCTGTCTATATAGACTAATATTAAAATAAAGAATATTTTATATTTGAATATATTAATGATGGGTTAGATAATGAAGAAGTTATTGGTTTCTCTTACTCTGTTTGGCTTAATTGCTGGATTGAGCATGCCTTTAATAGGGATGATGGGACAATTTGGTAGACAAGCCGGACGCCGAGCGCTCCCTGCTACTAGACGAGCTATGACCTCTGTGGGTCAAAAAGGAGTAGGGCAAGCTGGAAATGTAACATATAGATGGAAAAAGCCACAACTTGCCTTACCAGAGCCTAAGCAGTCATGGTTGGGCAACTGGGGAAGCCGTATTAAAAGTTCTTGGACACCAACGGTTCCTAAGCCACCAACACTAGCTGAACGAGGAGTTGAACGACATCTCGCACGACAACAATTCTCAAGAACCCCAAAACAGTTTAACGTATCTACCCAAGGTGAAGTATTACGAGGAAATATGCCTGTTTCTCTACAACGCTATCGTGCGGCAATACAACAACATCCCAGCTTGGCTGCTACCGGACTGCTCAGTGCAGCTGGTCTTGGAGCTGCTGGAGCTATGTATGCCAAGCCTGGTATCTATGCCGAACCTAAATTGGTCAAAACCATCACTGATGCAGCAATACAAACCGACCCACAGATAGAAATATTAGCCGTTGAACAAGAAAAAAATGAAACTCCTGAAGTACAAGACGTTCTTGATATTAAACCCAAAGAAAATGAACTCTTTTCTGAAGTCATCATTGATTCATTAGGGTCAGAACAGACCATTCATAAAAAACCTTTACACTGGATTTACCGAATGATTCGATGGAAATCTCCAGAAAACTCTATTCACACCCTTCATGCAAACCTATTTGAGCAAGAAGCAGAATCTCTTGATATGATGAAAGAAAGCTTAGACTCTAACAGCAAAGAGCTGGATGCACGTTTAACCGATGAATACTTTAACGATAATATCTCTCCAGAACAACTGGAAGAGGCAAGACAATCCATACGTTCATTATCTGACAATCTCAACCTACAATCTCGAGCTCTCAACCATGCAGCTAACTCCAGCAGCTTTAAACAGTCAGTTTCCCAAGGCCGAGTAGAACAGATACTTGGTTTAAGAAATGAATTTAAAAATACTTATGCCCAACTTAAGGAGTTGTCTAAATTAGCGCCAACAACTAAATCAACAATGGACGAGCTGGATCGAGACTTTTTTGTTATTGATCTCAATAACAAAAAACAACTACAAGACACCCTTAAAGATTTCATCCCAACTACTCGTGAGCAAGTCCCAGCCTTAAGCGAAACTTCAGACTCATGGAAAGAAACTATTAAAAGATACATTCCTAAGGCAACAGCTACCACCAAACCCGAGCTGTCCTTAAAAAAGTTTCAAGAAGTTAAAAAGGACTACGATATTGCCCAACGCGGGTTGGCAACTCTCCTTGAAGAAAGTTCCACTCAAGGAGTACACTCTCTTACTTTAGTATAAAAAACTAACACCTCCCAATTGGCGGTTATATTGATAATCAATACAACCGCCATTCTTATTGTACTTCTTGCAAAGTCATACCTTCCTATGATAATATCATTAACGCTTTTTAAAAAAGAGCGAGGCAATGGTTTACAAAAGGGAGTGCGATGGAAACCACCTATAAAAATGTATTATTTATACTCATACTAAGTATGGTCATCATACCTAAAGTACAGCCACGCGGTTTTTCTCTTACATCACCAATGGATACTGCCGATGCTGCTGAGCTCTACCTGTTTAGCCAAATGCTTCATCGATACAAAAGCTGCTGGAGAGAACTATCTCAACCTTCAGAGCCAAAGCAACAACCTCATGAGGTTGCTATTAATCCAACCATTACCATCAACGCACAAAACGTCTTATTCTTACCAGAAAAAGAGCCTGCTTCAGAAGAATATCAAGAAGATCGCTCTGAGTTTTTATTACGAACTAAAAAACAACAGATCAGGGCACAACAAGAAGCTTCTGAAGTAGTATCATTGTTTGTACTTTCGGAGCTCAAGTCTGTAGAGCGCTCTGAAGGGCTTACAGAATGGATTGGAAATAAGTTTAAGTATTTCGTATTAAAAGCGTATAGCGCAAAAACCATTCAAGGGCTTCAAAGCTTTGAATTTCGCCGTGCTGCACAACAATCATTGTGGCTTGCAGAAATCACACAAGGAACTTTAGACAACCTTGATGCTGATATCACGTCCTATCATGATAGTGGTAAGATCTCAAGCCGAGAAGCAGAAATCATTAGAGATATGTTTTTCCGGATCGCCGACTGTGCTCAGGAAATATACACATTCTTTGAGTATGCATCACAAAAAATCAAATATTATGGACATGTAAGAATAGATAAAGAAACATCAAAAAACATTGAGCTTGAAGGCAACAATGTCGCTCTTGCTCTTACCCAACTGAAAAAGATTGCCGGAGAGAAGGGGTTACCTCGCGGACTTGCCATTGATCTTCGTAATTATTTAAGAACTACTGACGACATTATTTCACCAAAAATTCAGACCAAGACGTATAAAGAGATTGAAAAAGTGGTCCATGAACTTGCCTCAGCCGAGACTGAAGCCAAGCTTGAGGAAATATATAAGTACCGCATCTTTGGTAAACAAAATAGATTAAGAATGTTACGAGAAAACATCAGTTATCTAAAAGTTAAAAAAATATATGACGAAAAACTCCGCGACCAGCTAGAGCGTCAGTTTAAAGCTAATGTCTTGTTTAAAAAATCTATGAACACCATCATCCGTGACATGGATTCTAAGGTTGATGACTCTACCTTGCGCATTACCGCATCACAACAAGAAATAGATTACATTACCAAAGAGCTTAAGGTATACGAACAAACCTACGACCTTACTAAGCAAATATTTTTCAAGACTAGAGATCTTAAAGATATTGAGCCAGTTCAAGCAGGAAAAGGCTTCCAGTTTAAACGTTAATCAATTGTGATATTTTCTCCAGCGCCAAGTCGACCATTTGCGTTATTTCTTCAGATGTTTGTGAAAAATTTTGCAATACATAATCAGCCACCATTTTCTTATCTTCGGGTCTTCCAATACCACATCGTATCCGATGAAACTCTGGTCCAACAAACTCAATAATAGAACGTAAACCATTATGTCCACGCGCACTACCACCAACCTTCATACCAACCTTACCAAATGGATACTCCAGCTCATCATGAACGACCAATATATTGTCAACCTCGATACCCTTGTTTTTCAAAAACGGGATAACTTTGCCAGAATCGTTCATAAAGGTTTGTGGCTTTATAAGCAAAACCCTTTTGCCGTCATTATCGATCTCAGCAAACTCTAAGTTGCCTTTGGTTTCCCACTGAGCGTTATGTTGATCAGCTAATATATCTAAAACGATAAAACCAATATTGTGACGCGTGTTTACAAATCGAACTCCAGGGTTGCCTAATCCAATAATTGCTTTAATATCAGCCGTATTTTCCATGCTCTCTTTCAATAGTATTTTTAAATTCTTAATGCTTCTATCGTGAATGAAGTCAATCCATCTCGTTCTGGTTCGACATGCTCAGAACCTATTGAAATAAGATTAGGACTCTTAAAATGTTTTGCTTCTTCTAACTTATTTAAGAAAAACATAATATCTTTTAATGAAGATGCATATCCTTTGAGTTCAATATTTTGTTTCTTCAAGCTAAAGGATTCAATAAATACAGAGTCCGGCATTATGCTTTCCAGCTCACGTAATATATGAACCGGTGCCTGCTTTTTCAAACGCGATAACTTATCGATGGTTTTTAGTTTATCAACCAGTTGTCCTTTATATTCCTTAGTCTGATTTTTCACTTGGACCAAGTGATCAAAGGAAGACACTTCTGCTGTAATGCTATTGATTTGTTGAGTCAAAATCAAAATATCATTCTGTTTATCTCGAGATATGTAAACCAACACTCCAATCGCTATAAGCGTAACAACAAAGGAAAAGACAATCCATATATTCATAGATCTTTGATACGCTTTACCAAGACCCATGTTCAAATCTAACTTTTTCACTACTTATGTCCCTTTGTTTTTACAATCTTGAAGCAAACCTCGGCAGATTAAAATCTCATTTTTATACTTACCATATTTTTTTGAATCTTTTTTGTCTATTAAACAGTCTGAAACTAAAAAATCTGTGTGGTCGGATGGTGAATATTCTTCCTGTTGAGAAACTTCCATATTAAAGTTAATCTGCTGTGCTACCTTGATAGGCATTACATTATCAAGAACACACGAGCTATTCAAGGCAAGCAAACTATTTTGAAAGTGTTGGTACGGTTGAATATCCTTATCAATATCAAGAGCTATTGCCAAACGATTACATGAAACAATGTTCTGCAAAAATCTATGCACCTCAGTCATATTATAAATAGTCCCATTAAAGAAAATTAATGAGTTAAACTCTTGATGCCCAATATTCTCAATAAGATAGGTTTGATCTCGCAATATCCATTGCGCAACCCACAACTCATTGGGATATACAAGCAGCGTCGCTATTTGTTGACGTTCATTTTTACGAAACGGCCACATTCTTTTCTCCGCCTTAGGCTAGAAAGAAGCTCGTGCTACTCGGTCCTTGTTATAGCCATCCTGGTCTATGGTTATATTTTTAAACCCAGACTCATTGAGTAGGTTCGTTACAGCTTCTCCTTGGGTATGATCAATTTCCATTATCAATTGGGGAAACTCTAACGTTTTATTTCGAGAAGATAAATAGTTTGGTGATTCTTGGATGATTTTCTTGATAAGGTTCAATCCATCAGCCCCTGATTCCAGGGCTAAACGGTCTTCCCATTCTTTCACTGAAGAATCTAAATGTTTATAGTCCTCGGTCGGAATATAAGGAGGATTAGAAACAATAATATCAAAAGGCGCATAGTCCTTAACCACTTCAAACAAATCTGAAGGTACAATGGTACAGTTGGAAATACTATTGTGCTGTTTATTCTCTTGAGCGAGTACAAGTGCGTGCTCAGCAACATCACTCATAACAACTTGTGCATTTGGTAAGGCATGCGCAAGAGCCAGTCCAACACATCCTGATCCCGTACAAAGGTCTAAAATTTTGAGAGGTTGATCTTTATATGGCTGTAATTCAGTGATGAGCTTCATAACCCATTCTTCAGTTTCTGGACGCGGAATCAATACGGGTGGTTTAACAATGATATCTATATCACAAAAGGGTACATACCCTAAAATATATTGTATCGGTTGTGAATTCATTACAATCTCATGAAGCCAATCTTGAAGCTGTGCTAACTGCTCTTGAGAAACCTCAACCTCGTCTTGTATCATAAGTTTTTTTTGCGGACGACCCGTTAGTTTTTCTAACAACCACCAAGCCTGCTGCTCAGGTACCGCTTTTTTTATTGTATTAATCAATGAAAGGGTTTTCATCATGTTAAGAGCTCCTGTATATATTCTTGAGCATCAAACATTTTAAGTTGCTCAACCGACTCACCAAAAGAAATGTACCACACCGGCAACTTCAACTCGCTTGCAACAGCAAACAATATACCACCTTTACCAGTACCATCCATCTTGGTCAATACAATCCCATCAATATCGATCTGTTCGTGAAAAATTTGCGCCTGATCAAAAGAATTTTGCCCAAGCATGCTATCGAGAGTCAAAAGTGTTACTACTTTCTCTTCGGGCAATTTTCGCTTGATTATCCGTTTAATTTTTTCCAGCTCGTTCATAAGGTTGATCTTGGTTTGCAATCGACCAGCGGTATCGACGATCATGGCATCATAGTTGCCAGCTTGAAACTGCTCACTTGCTGTATACACAACAGCAGCCGGATCACCATTGGGCTTACCAGTTACGACCTCGATATCAAGACGCTCTCCCCATTGTTGAAGCTGTTCAACTGCTGCTGCACGAAAAGTATCAGCCGCCACTAATAAAACCTTCTTCCCTTGTTGTTGTAGCTGGTATGCCAACTTGGATGCAAAGGTTGTTTTTCCGCTACCATTAATTCCCACCAACACATAAACCTGTGTTGAAGGCATCGGTGTTGTTGGCAAAATAGCACTTAACTGCTCAGCCAGTGCATTTTTAAGATCAGCTCCTGTTTCAATACGCCCTGAATCAGCCAACTCGGTTAGAGAAGCAATAATATTTTTTGTTGTCTTAACACCTGTGTCAGCCTTAAGCAAGATCTCTCTCAACTCTTGTAAGTCTTGCTCATGAATATGCTTTTTCCCAAAGAGGCCTTGAAGTCTTGAGGTAACTTGCGTATAAACCTTGGAAAGAGTCTTCTTTATAAAACCAAACATAATCGCCTTTAAATTCCCTATAAATGCACCTTAACAATAAAACTATACTATAGATAATGATAGGGAAGTTTCCTGGTTCTTACAACCAAACAATAAAATTCCATACTTTTAAAACCTTATATAAACAGCATTGACAAATAATCTCCATCAGGAATACTTAAACAAAAGCTTTTAAGGCTAGCACACAAACATTACACAAGAAAGAGCTTTATTTTATGAATATAAAATTCTCAATCATCCTATCTCTATTGATTACAGCTGTAGCCACCTCATCACCAGCTATTGATGCACCAACCATTATTGAAGAAGGCACACCAGTTGTATTTGACGGTATAAAGCAAGTTCTTTCTCTTGGTCAAGCAATACGTTATGACATGGATGGAAATATAGCGACCTGGTACAAAGTAATTCCCAAGCCAATACCTTTTTTAACTGTCTTCAAAAATCGCCTTACAAACCATCCTATACTTATCATGGGCGCCCTTGCCTGTGTAAGTGGCATAGCATTACTGTTAACCAAAAAAGCTCTAACACCAAGATCTACTACTGAAATTGAAGAGCAACAACAAAAACTCTTTCTTTTTGCACAAGAATGATTGTTTTTTTGATTTAATAGCACAACGACTTTCTACCCTTTTGACATACTAACGCAGACATGAAACAATGTGTTTACATTTTTAATCAAGAACAGATGTTGAGTTCAGTACAAACCACGGAGGTTTATTATGAAAAAATCACTAGTATTATCACTTCTACTTTCTAGTATCTTTATACCTGAATTGGCATTAGGAAAACAACAAGACGGTTCTATTGACCCTAATCAATATCCCGCTTTTGCTAAATTCATGAAAGAACATCGCTGCCCTGCAGACATAGAAAATAGAGATGTTGTGTGGAAAGAAGGAAACATTGGCCGCGCTATTAATGCCACACGCCTACGCAACGCTATTAGAACCAATAAATTGGGCGACAACCTTGCAGTACCTAAAAAATGTTTGATGTGGAAAGAAGGATCGTGGAAAGTTGCTGCCGAAAAAATCCATGCTGAAAGACGAACTGACCTTATTACCCTGAAAGAGATACAAGCTCTTACTAAAATCGTTGAAGAAACCGGGTTTAGAGATTGTGTAGGAAACATTGGGTTCCAAAACAAAAAACTTTGGTTTATAGATACCGAAGACGATTCTTTTTTACTAGGCCCCGTCCACGGAGGAGAAGATTATCCTCCCCACTGTAAAGCTTTGTATGTAGGCAACCTACAAGTATATCTTAGTAGTATGAATCCAGAAGCTCAAAACTGGTTCCAAGAAAAATTAAGTGCATTAATAACATCTGAAGAGGGCGTTGCAAGGGACACTCCATTACCAATGGCCACCAAGTACGATCCTTCAGGTATAGATTTTAATAAAGTACGAGAAGAATTTCATAAATACAATGAAAACAACTAAAAAAGCCCTACAGAAGGAACTTTTTCTCTTTGCACAAGAACAATCAAAATAAGGCTGTAGATAATTTCAATTTGAATCGATATTGCGTGTTGTAGCTACGATTAGGGGGTACCCGTTTGACATTATTACAGTATTTGAAATAATAAGATTAAGTTTTATGGTAAAACTTATTATTAACCCTATAAAAACTCGCAGAGGTTTTATTATGAAAAAGATATTAATTTTATCAATGAGTCTATTGGCAATAGGACAATCTTTTGCAGCTGACGGTATTACAGGTCTTGCTGGTAAAGCAAAAGATGGCGCTATTGAAAATGCTGGTAAAGCTGCTGGTTTTGTAGGTGAGCAAGCTGGTAAAGCGGCTAATTACGTTGGTGAACAAGCTGGCAAAGGCGCTGGTTATGTAGCTGGCGAACTTGGTAAAGCAAAGACTTTTGCTGGAGAACAAGCTGAAGCTGGTAAAAAAGCTCTTGTTGCTGGTTATGAAGCTGTTATCAAGTATGCTGAAGAAAATCCTGAACGTACTGCGCTTGTTGCTGCAGTTACTGTAATCGCCGGATTTGTTGCTCTAAACATGTATGCAAAAAGCAAAGCTCGTAAAGCTGCTCGTAAAGCATACAACGAACGACTTGGCTACCGCTACTAAGCATTAGCTTCTATATAATCACACTAGATGATTATTAAAATGGTTATAAAAAAAGGGAGCTATAATCTATAGCTCCCTTTTTCATATTTTTTAAATGGAGGTTATATGAAAAAATTATTAGTTCTTATTCTCAGTCTCGCAACTATTGGTCAAACTCAACCAATGCAGGTCGGCCTAGGTGCCAATGGACCAAGTGTTGCTTTTGCTGTTGGTGGATATTATCCAGATAATACACCTGGTGGCAGAATTTATATAAACGCTGATGGTACACTAGCATACGGTATTCCGACCGCACCGGTTCTAGACTATACAAAAAAATTATTTGTATGTGTTGGTAAAGGTATCTCAAAAGCTGCACATAATTCTTACAACTTTGTAGAAAAAAATTATCCTCAAGTAATAACAGCCGCTCAGGATTGCAAACAAGCAATGTATGAAGGCGGAAAGTTTGCTGCTGAAAAAATTCAAGACGGTATTGAAGTTGTAATTGAAAAAATTCAAGAAAACCCAGCAGAAACAGCAATCCTTTCTGGAGTTGCTTGCTTGTGGGCCTATTGCTTATACCAACACTATAAAAACTCTCCAAAACAAGAAAACCAAGACACATACGTTTATAGTCGTGGTGATCTTACACAAGAAGATCTAGATAGTATCTTTGACCGTTATTATTAAACATTATACAAAGGATTACATTATGAAAAAAATATTAGTTATCGCTCTTGGATTATCAATCATTGGAAACAGTTCAGTTCAAGCATTTTCTATTCCAGTTGAACCTGTTAAAGCATCATTTGTAAACGCAAAAAATGTTGTTGTTGCAGCACCTGGACAAGCCCTCGGTATCATGCTGAGAAACCCAAAAACAACCGTCGCTACTGGTGCGGGACTTGCATTAGCTCATACTTTCTACGCATACAACCGAGACAAAAAAGAATCTGCTAGTGATGCTCGTTATTATGCTCGCTTACGTCTTAAGGGTATTACTCTTGGTGCAGCAGTTGGATCATTGGTTATCGCTGGTGTTTCTGTTAAAAATCTTAAGTTCCTCGAAGCTGTTGGTGCTTTTTACTTAGGTAAACTAGGTTTCAACTTTCTTTCTAAAGTTATTAACAGTTAAAAACTCAATAAAATAAATGAATGTTATGAAAAAACTATTAGTTATAGCCCTTGGGCTTTCTTTACTCGGATCTCAATTACAAGCCTTTGTTCTACCAGCCTGTCTTACTGACTTTAACCTGTTGGCACAGTTAAAAGACAGAGACATCGAATTAAGTGATGTTATACAAAAGATTTCAGCTTTTTCTGGAGCACCCAAATCTTTAATCGCCAAACACCCTAAAATTGCTGCCGCTACTCTTGCTACCGCAGGATATGTAGCATGGGTGAAATATCGATATAATAAAGAAAAAAATGTACATCGTTATGCTGAAGTAGACGCTCATTTTCGCTTGATATTGCCTCCTGTAGCTGCAGGAATAACCTACGGTATAAGCAAGGGTGTGCATAAAGCGTGTGATCACCTTGCAATAAGCAATGAAGTGGGCTTATCAGCAGTTGTTGGCCTTTTTTGGTTAGTAGCTCTCAATACATTTGCCTAAAATTATTAACCGTTAAAAACTAAACGAAATAAATGGATGTTATGAAAAAACTATTAGTTATAGCTTTTGGGCTTTCTTTACTCGGATCTCAATTACAAGCTTTTGCTATACCAGCATGTCTGTCTGACAGTAACCTGTTGGCGCAGTTAAAAGAGATTAAATTAAATGATGTTAAAGAAGCTGTATCAGCTCTTCCTGGAGCAACCAAATCTTTAATTGCACAACACCCGAGGATTGCTGCAGCTACTCTTGCTACCGCAGGATATTTAGCATGGGTAAAGTATAGATATAATAAAGAAATGGTACAGTTCGAAAAGGGACACCGCTGGGGAAATTACAACACACATGAAGGAGCTACACTACGCGTAGTGATTCCGGTTGCGATTGCTGGATATGCAGGACTCGCCTATTTTAGTACTAAATACCAAGTAGAAATTGCTAAAACTACAAAAGTTTTTTTAACTATAGCTTTTAGCCGTTGCAAGCTCAGCCCTGAAGCCGGAATGGGAATTCTCGGTGGCCTCGGAATATCAGCACTATTGTCTCCAGTAATAAAAGATCTTTATTTATAGCCACACTGCTATTTTTAAATATATTAGAAGGATCTTCGGATCCTTCTTTTTTTGTTTCTCTTAGTGCGTCGCCTTATACTCTTCTTGAGCACTTAGAATTAAGCTCTTCCAATACTTAAAATCTAGTTTCTCATAGTTGAACTCTCTTTTTGAAAATTCATCATAGGTTTTATCCAGAAGATCTTCTGTAACCTCTTTCCAATCATTAATAATTAAAACTGGTAAATCTTTAAAAAACCCATCCAATAAAGAAGTGGTTAGTATAGGGATACAACCTAAATAGAGTGCTTCCCAATGTCGATAGAAATCTAAGCCATTCCCTTTTGGGCTCAGAACAAAACGAGACTCTTTCAAGTCTTGAAGGTAGCTTAGTTGATCCTGCCCCAAAGGTGTATCAATCGTTGATGGACGATAGGTAAAAGGTTTCTTTTTAAATATTTTGTGTATCCGATTACGATATACACTATTAGTTTCAATTCTAAAGTTCGATAAAACATTATATTCTTTTTTACCCCAATATATATCTGGGCCAGATGCAAGAAAAAAAGAATATTGCTCTTTATATCGAGACTCCAAGGTTTGTCGAGAAGCAACACCAAGAGGAATAGGGGTAAATCTGTAATGTTCCATATCTGGATTTCTTCCAAACCAATGAATAACCATAAGAATACTTTGAATGAAAAACCTAAAAAAAGGCTCTTTTTATTATAGTGACTGAACCCGCTGTAAAAAAAGCTTTAATCGACGATAATCATTACCTGTAAGCAATGATAAACTTTGAATAAACCGTGCCATCCCTTCATCATCAAGAATCTCTTCCTGACGCACATGCTTCATAAGTGCCAATAAAAGCTCATCCGTATTGCCTATAACAGCTTCATAGCCAAAAACGAGCTGTAAATAGCCTTCCTTGCTAAAAAACTCCTTACTTGATGCAATATCAAGGAGACTAACAAAACTATGTATTTTGGGCGGTTTTGGGGCCAAAACGTGACATATACTCTCTTTTTCCTTATATCCTAGCGTTAGACAGGAGAAAGTGGTCTTAAGAAACTCAAATATTTGGGGTTGTTCGGCTAGGAGCTCTTTTTCGGTCTTTTGATAAGCAAAGGGCGTTCTAGATGGGTCTAATGACCCAGTCTGAATCTCATACACAATGCCAAATATCTCTCGATCGTGTGATTCAACGGACAAAAGAGACCCAAATGCAGGAACATTGTCCCAATCCCAGCATTGACCTTTCCAGGTCGATAATGTGCTCTCAATCACCTCACCCAAACAATTCTCTTTGCTTTTCATAGCGATATTCTACCATTTTATCATATGATTTTTTTAAAAAACTCTGTCTATGTATAATACTAGAGCCTTGCTCGATAACAGCTCTAGAGTGCTCTTGCGTGCCATATCCTTTGTGATGATCCAGGTTATACCCAGGAATAGACTTATCTATGATACCCATAATTCGGTCTCGCGTCACTTTTGCTACAATAGAGGCTGCGGCAACCGAAATTGAACGAGATTCAGCAAAAGGAAACGATTTGACAGGAATATTTGTAAATTCCTCCCCGCTAAATACTAATGGCATCGCATCAACTACCATAAGATCCGGTTTTTTGGACAATTGTGCCGTAAGTTGAGATACTGCACGCTTCATGGCCCATTGAGTAGCGGCATAAATATTTAACGCATCAATACGTCTATGGTCAACAATTCCAATGCCAAAGGTTGAATTGCGAACAATCCATTTATAGGCTAATAACCGCTCCTGTTCAGTCATAAGCTTGGAATCCCTAACGTATTTACTCTTTTTCCCTGGGTTTAATACTACTGCCGCGGCAATAACAGGCCCAGCTAGACAACCACGTCCAACTTCATCTATTCCACAGAGAAGCCCCTTGTTAACCCATATATCTCGCTCTAAGATATCATTTTCAATAGTCAATTTTTTAGCCAATCCGACCCACCTAAAGTTTTCCATTTGACAAGATATTCAATCGCTTGTACTCTAATATATAGTAAAGCAGTAGTTTAAAAATCATAGTAACACATTTAAGACAAACATAAAGGGAGGAGCCCTATTATGAAAAGTTCGACAGCCCTTCGCGTCAAGGAACTTTTGAGAGAAAAAGGTTGGACAACCAAGGTTCTCGCAGAAAAGACAGGAATGTCTGAAAGTTATCTGACTCACATTAAAAATGGAACTCGTCGTTGGAACGAAGATTCATTAAGAAAGCTCGCTGGAGCATTCGATATTAACCCTATCGACTTGTTTGCCCAGCAACGTAAAAGAACTGATGACATTGATAAAAATGTCAGCTTACCAGAGGAATCTGACGTTGAGCTCAAAGTTCAAGTAGTACCTGTAGTAGGAGAAGTTCCTTCAAACCCATCTCCATACAATAACCAGCTTATGCAGACCACAACAGGTTATAAGGACGTTTTTGTTCCTGTATTGAATAATAACGACAGCTCAATGTTTGCTCTCGCTATTGAAAACAACCTGATGGCGCCTCACTTTGTTAAAGGTGACCGTCTGATTGTGTCTCCTGAAACATGGGCACGATCTGGTGATATCGCAGCGGTTGAGTATGGTAATGATACCCAACAAAAAATTGTAACCCGTGTAGCATACACTGAAGACTTTATTGTTCTTGAGTCTGTTAACGGAAAAAATGCACCTATTGCTCTTATTCGTGGTAAAGATCACTTTAGAATTATTGGCCGAGTAATTGCACGCATGCAAAACCTCGTCTAAAAAGAGTATTTAGCAAAAATTATACCGGGATCTAGGTAACCTAGCTCCCGGTATTTTTGTTTGAACCCGAGTTAACCCTTACCATTAGCATATTTCTGAGTTTAATGTATAATTATGATATATATAAAAGCGCTCTTGTCATCTTGAATAAAATGATAAAAAATAATTGTTTTATAATGTACATCTCGTGCATTTCCAATTAAGAGCTTAAGGAGCTATTATACAATGCTACAACGTTATGAAACGCTGATTCTTTCGATTCCTGAAATCACTAATGATGAGTCGAAAGCAATCGAAGCGGCAATTGAAAAGACAGTTAAATCAACCAAGGGATCTGTAATTTCTTACGATCGCTGGGGAAAATATCGTCTTGCCTATCCAATCCAAAAAAATGATTACGGTGTTTACTACCTTGTTCGATATGAACTTCCAGAAGATTCAAAAACTAGTTTCTTTGATAGTATCGAGTCTTTGTTTACCATCAAGCATGCTGATTTAGTAATGCGGACTATGACCGTTGCATTAAATCCAACAGACTCTCTTGAATATGAACGTCCTGAGTCTCTAGAAGAAACTCCAAAAGACGTTGAATCATTCTTGAGAAAAAACAAGATGGAAGGTCTTATTTCTAAAGACAACTCTGGTGATGCTCCTGCAGTAAGTGCAGCACCTGAAGAAAAGGTTGTTGAAGTAGTCAAAGAAGAAGTTGTAAACGATACAAATGAAAAGGTAAGTGATGCCGAAGAAAATTAAACTTAAAATGAGTCCTAGACTGCTCAAGAAGAAAGCTCGTCGCACTTCTTTCGGTGGTAAAAAACACTGTCGTTTCTCTGAAAACGCAGAGTTGGTACAAAAAATTGACTACAAAAACATTGAATTCCTTAAAGGGTTTTTAACTGAACGTGGTAAAATTTTACCTGCTCGTATTTCAGGAACCACAGATCGTTATCAAAGACTTATTTCACAAGAAATTAAGCGTGCGCGTACTATGGGTCTTTTACCATATAACGCAACCAGCTACTAATCGTTAAGATTTAAGCAAAAAAAGAGAGTCTCTTCGGAGGCTCTCTTTTTGTTTAAGACACACTCCCACCTCAAGACAAAGCCTTACTTAAAGGCTATACTTACTATATGGCTCTTACTAAATATAAATGCATTATCGCATATGATGGCACTGATTATGCAGGATGGCAACGTCAAAAACATTGTGCCAATACCGTCACTCAAGTTCTAGAAGATACTTTTTATAGGGTCTTCAATGAAAAAGTGATGATCAAGGGTGCATCTCGCACTGATTCTGGTGTGCATGCTTTAGGTCAGGTCGCCATGATCGAAACTACCTTAAACATATCTAATACAGGAATGCTGACGGCTTGGAATAATCGCTTGCCGGATGCTATAGTCGTACGAGATATCGTGGCCATGGATTCGGATTTTCATCCACAAAGAAATGTCATAGAAAAAACATATCAATATCATTTATTTCTCAAGCAGCCACTACCGCTCACAACGCGGTATGGTTGGTTTTATCGTTATAACTTAGATATAAACAAGCTCAAAAAAGCGCTCCAGGTTTTTGTAGGTACTCATGATTTTAGAAGCTTTTGTACGGGACATGACATGAAAACCACGGTCAGAACTATCGACTCTATAGTAATTTCTTATCAACCACAATTTGATGCATATCAGATTGATATTAAGGGTGCAGGATTCTTGCGCTATCAAATACGTAGAATGGTTGGTGGTGCTTTAGAGGTTGCATCACGCCCCTTACTTTCGATAGACTACTTACAAGAAGTTTTAGAAAAGAAAAATCCAGAACATAGCCTGCCCAATGCACCGGCTCGAGGCCTAGTTCTTAAAGAAATTGTATATAAAAACAAGGATAACCAATGAGTTACTTACGAGGAAAAAGATGGAGATGGGCTCGTTGGATAGGTGTCTTTCTTATCATCTCTGGATTTGCCATCATTGCTTTTCGCTACCAAATTACATCTGTTATCAAGCCTTATAATGATCAACAAGATCGTCCTCTCGTACAAGACTCATTTAAAAAAGATAAGTTCTGGCTCACCGATAACCCCAATTTTGATATTGATCGGATGCTTAATGATCGTAACCCATCACAGTACCTTACAAACCATACGGGTAAATTACAGATTAAGGTCTTGTTTGATAAAAATAAAAAAGCAGGGTTTACGGCCTATTATAAGAAAAACTTTTACGAAGGACGCGTTCTTTTCCTTTGGGTAGATCCATCCTTCCGCGGTCACGGCTACGGTAAAACATTGCTCGACCATGCCATTAACCAACTCTTTAAAGAAGGGTGCACCAAGGTAACTCTAGTAACGAGGGTTATTAATACCTGGGCGCAAAAAGTATATAAAGAAGTCGGCATGACTGAAACGCATCGAGACAAGGTGTTTGTTTATTTTGCGATTACCAAGAAATAATTAAAGCGATAAAGATACAGTAGGCACTGGTACTTGATAGGTACGTCCTATAAATTGCGACACTTGTTTTGAAAGCTCTTCCCATCGTTGTGGGTCGTGCTCAAAATCTTCATTGCAATCTAAGGTGAGTACCGGAACGTCGACAAGGTCATCCGCAACACCAATCTTATCAATCAGAAACTCATTATGTCGCTTATCAATCTGCTTAAGATAATCAAATAAAAGGTCCTTTTCGGAGTCTCTGTTTCTATGCTTAATTCTATCCAAAGAAACTTCAGGATCCGTTTTAAGATAGATAAATCCCAGAGGAGGATTACATCGCCCAGGAATCAAGAACTTAAACCAGCGCTCATATACGTGCCACTCAGCTTCAGATATAAACTCATGCAGGTATCCATTCTTAGCAAAGCAATAATGTCCTGAATAAATAGAACGCTCAATAACAGTCAAAGGTTCTTCGTGTTGACGCTTTAAATGATCACGAACCCGGCACACCATAGCAAACGTTTCCATAGAAAACGTCCATCGCTTCGGATCCTCATAAAACTTAGCCAAGAGCGACTGCCCAGATTCTTTCTTATCCCAACGATCCATGGGCTCATAAGCTACTGAAATTTGCGGTAAACTTTGCTCAATCAACTTCAAAAATGTAGACTTACCTGCTCCAATATTACCTTCAACTATATACATTACCACCCCTATTTTACTAAATTTTTTATACCTTATCTTTATTATAAGTTAATATTGCCTGTCTATCCAACTAAAATATACATTTGCTCAATCCCCCCTCTCTATGCACCCAATTGCACTTTTTTTACAAACAGAGTATACTTTATCAAATGGTTATAAGAATATTACAAAATGGACATAGTTTATGAAGTATAAAATTTATATAGGATTTTTTCTATTTTTACTGATTTCTACTCCTGCATACTCACAAGACTCTAGTGATGAGGAGGGTGGAATGTTTGCTTATCAAAAACCGCAAGGGAATGGGGAAGAAACCTCTTGGGACAGCAGTGAGGATGAAGGTAGCACAATGCTTACTGAAGAGTTAGACCTCTCAGCTAGAGACATAGAACAAAGCCTATTGGGCCTGTCTCCTTATAAAGAAGAAGACCTTGATGCTCCAATGACCCCAGCACAGCTCCTTGCTGCTACATCGCCCTTGAAGAATAAGCCATTAGGAACACCTGTTACTCCAAAAAGACTTAAGGCTTTAACACGACAGACTGTGGTTCACAAAGTTAAAAAAGGAAGCCCTACAAAACGTAATGCAAGACGTTTGTGTCGTGCTGCCGCAACAGGTCTTGGATTTAAAGTATCTCAAGGGCCAGATGGCAATGGAAGCTTTAGGGGCTTATCAGTCCGACGCAGACGCACGCTTTCAATTCTTCTTAAAGGTGACACTACTGCTAACAAAGTTTTAGGTCAGCTTTCTAGTCCTGATTCTCCCCATCTTCCTGCAGCATGCCCAGACTGGGAACATGTGCAAGGCGATGAAAATGGAGGGGGGCATTGGTTATCTCAGGCAGAATTTCAAAACAAGGTAGTTGTACCAACTCAACGTATCCTTGGGCAACCTCCAATTGTTAATAACGATGGCGTTTGGGTAGGATTGTTTGACAACCCTCACTTGCCAACACCCCCAGAACTTAAAACAGGGTTTCCTGTTGAAATGCGCGAAGAAACACTCGATGCGTTATATGCAAAACCAACAAAAGTACTAGCTGCCTGTGGCAACCGACAATTAGAACGTTGGGAATACCAACAAGGTGGTAAAGATGTTGAACTCCACGTCGTACGAATAAAAGATCCAGAGGGGGGGCTAGTTGGTAAAACGGTCTATCCACTTTTGCACTTTCAACGCTTATACCCAAGTACTCAAGCGCTTATTCCTCAAATTGGAAATTTTGATTATCAAGCTATCCTAAAACTAGCCGAAGCAGCCCTCACGACCGCTACAGTTTCTCCTGTTTTACATGAGTCATCTGAAACGGTCACTATCGATGTAGCTCCTGCATTGCACTCGCCACGAGTACAACAAGGTGTTGTTTTTGAGATTCTGAGAGAAAGCTTATCACCAGCTCACTGGGGACGATAATTCTCTTGTTTTTCTTGTTTCAATAGAGCAGCTTTTTTATCTGCACCACGATTATACTTGCCAAGCTGGCCAGTAGCCCTGATAACGCGATGGCATGGAATAGCAGGATCATAATTCTTGGAAAGAATAGTACCTACGACTCGTGCTGCTTTTTTGTTTCCAGCCAACGCAGCAACCTGACAGTATGACATGGTCTGACCGCGTGGAATAGTTTTCACAACTTCTAATACCTTTTTAGTAAACGTCATCACGACTCCTTTACTTCACTATCATACGTTTTGTGGCAGGGTTGAGGAGGGTGGTAACCTCATAGTTAACACAACCCACTAATGGCGCAATATCATTAACCCTAATCCCTTCATGATCGCCAATAGCGGTCACCTCATCATTAACCTCAACATTAGAAATGTGTGATATATCAATGATGGTCATATTCATACACACACTTCCCACCACAGGAGCCAAAACTCCATTAATCAATACATGAAGGCCCGCTGGCTTACGACGACCAAAACCATCACTATATCCAATCGGCGCAAGTGCTAATCGTTGTGGTCGTGGGGTTTGATATAAACGATCGTAACTAATAAAACTTCCTGCAGGCAACTCTTTAATACTCATAATCCGAGACTTATAAGTTAGTACCTGCTTCAATTCAAAATCTGGCACCGCTTTCTTTATAAGATCATATACATACGTGCGCTGCGGCAATCCGTAACTTCCACCACCAACACGTACCATATTAAAATGTGACCCTAAAAATCGCAATGTCGCTCCAGTATTAGAAGCATGCATCATATCAATATTAATATTCTTCGATTGTAGTAAGGCGATAACCTCGGTAAATACTCGCTCTTGTCGCTCTGTCCATTGTACATCCAGTGCTCCAGACTCTGAAAAATGAGTCATGATCCCTTTGATATAAATGCCCGGATAATTGGTAACAATATCTTGAACGACACTTAAAACCTGATCTGGGAAAAATCCCAATCGTGATAAACCCGTATCAATCTTAAGGTGAACAAAAAGTTTCTTCCCCGCTTTTTGAGCAGCATTATGAAAATCATTCAATTGTGATCGATCGAAACACACCACGTCGATGTTGTGCTCGATTGCAAGCTCAATAGAATCATCTAATAGTCCAAGAACCAAGATCGGTTTAGTCATACCATGGCAACGTAGCGTAAGAGCTTCACTCAAAAAAAATACACAAACATAATCGATAGAACTGTTAGCTTCACATAGCTGCCCCATCGGGAGTAACCCATGACCGTAAGCATTGCTTTTTAATACAATCGAAAGCTTAACCCCAGAAGGCACAAAGGTCCGAAATTGTGAAATGTTATGGTTAAATGCTAAGGTGCTCAGTTCAATCCATGATGAATGTTTCACGTTCTTGATATCCTGTCTAAAAACTATTAACAAAATCTTGTAGTAGTTTTAGTGTACCGGTTCACCAGGGTTATAACAAATTTGTAAAAACCAAAATCACTTAACAGTAACCATAAGTTTTTTATGCTCAGGTTTTTTATCTTTAAACTTAGGTACCCGAATGACAAGGTTATCATTTTCATATTCAACCTCGGTAGCCTCTAGATTAGCAACCCGTGCAGGCAGTGACATCATCTGTGTCGACATGTGTTCATAAGCCTGATAATTTTCAGCCCGTTCTTGAGCTCCAGATGCATGAGAAGAAACCATCAACATCCCATCGGTGATCTCCAACCCAATTGAACGACCTCCAACAGGAATGGTTCCCTTGAGACACTTACCATCAACTTCGAGATCGATTTTTTTTGTATCCACGTCCGGTACTATAAACGATATAACAACAAAATCATCCTCTTCAGCTACTGATGCCCGTAACTGTCCCCCTATCCCTTCAGGCGTACGTACCTGCAAATCAGATTCCTCCGTCAAAGTGGAATCCATATATTCTTCTAATTTTTTCAAGCGGTTGAGCAGGCAGTCAAGATCATAGTCCAGGCTCATGATAAATCCTAAATCCTCGCCATCTTGTTCGATTTCAACATCAGCTGATACAAAGGTTGTGACACCAATCTGAGCTAAAATCAAGAGTAGTAAGTGTTTTTTCATAGAAAAACTCCGGTACTTGTTGATAAAAGGTACAATTATTGGAATTTATGGTACCATAAAGAGGAACAACTGAAAAGAGCGAAAATAAAAAAATTATGAAAAACAACACAAAAAAACAAGAAATGGTATTCGGAGTACATCCTCTTATTGAGCTTCTTAAAGCTAAAAAGAGGAAGATATATACCCTATATACCACCAAGCCTGAACCACGATCGTTAATACAAATTAAAAAATATTGGCCACAATACCCGGTCAGCATTCAATATGTAAAGCGAGATGTGCTTCACAAGCTGGCTGGTACAGAAGACCATCAAAACCTAGTCGCGCTTGCCGCGCCATTACAGATCAATAAAAAGTTTTTCAACCCAGAGCGCCATAAAAATCTTGTACTTCTTGACGGAATCCAAGACACTCGCAACCTGGGCGCCATCATTCGTTCTGCATACTGTACTGGCGTTGATGGAATCATTTTGTGTGCAAAAAATTCTGCACCACTTAATGCCTCAGCAATCAAAGCGTCAGCTGGGCTGGCAGAGCATACTAATTTTTATATCGCGCCATCACCCAAGGGTGCAATCGAATTATTAAAAGAAGCTGGATATCATATCTACCTTACAACCCTGGACCATGGAACCGATGCACTCTCCATCACCTATAAACATCCATTATGTTTAGTAATTGGTAATGAAGAGAAAGGCATCACCAAGGACATGTACGGAACCAAGATAACATTGCCACAACGGACGCCTGATATTTCTTATAATGCGTCGGTAGCAGCTGGAATCTTTATGTTCCTCATCATGAATCAACCAGCCAAGTAGTTATTTTTTCTTCTTAGCCTTTTTTGGAAGTTCAGGAATAATTCCTGTAGGTAACTTGATAACCTTTTTGTTTTCTTCAGCCTTTAAGTACTGTGCAAGTCGTTCCATGCTATCGATATCGGCTTGCAACATTACAGGATCAACTTTCTTATTTTTGAGAGCAAATGTTTGAAAGTTGGTTGCAATACTGGTTCGAATTCCTTCTCGTTCTTTTTCTTTATCCGCCAATGGAAAAGCCCCAAGATATATAAAAATTTCATGCATGACCTCTGGCCCGTCACTCACAGTAGAAATCAAAGTAGCATAATCATCAGCACTGGTATTACTTACCAGCTCACGATTTTTAAGATTTTCAAGAACCTTTCTTAATTCACCCTGACTTGTATTGCGAAACGAACTTGAAAATTGCTGATATAAATCAAGCAAAGACTTGCCTGTCATAACTGCTTTTTTTGCTTTAACTGGTGACTTGGTTTCACCACTGGCCTTTGATACCTCTACCGCTTCTAAACTTTTTGCCGAAAAGCTCACCAGCGACATCAGGAAAAAACTCATTAACATCTGTGTCTTCATCTACAATCCTTAATTTTTATTTCCAAACAAGAAAAAACTCTATTGGGTCGACTTATCCTACCACTTCTCAACGAAATTGTTGACTATTTACTCCCAAAACCGTTAGAAATAATACAACGATTAACTTTTTACCGATTAGGGTAGCGATGAAGTGGTATAGGGGAAGCGCTGTACTCATTGCCTGTATAATCTCTGGGATGGGTACACATAGTTTTAGGAAACTGAACGCTCAATCAGATAATGGACCATTGTTCAAAATCTCGATTGACTCTACTTTTTCTTCTCAACTCAAAAGTGAGCTAGAAAAGTATATTCGACAACAAGAACGCCTGACAGCTCCTGCAATGAAGCAAGAATTTCCATCGATTGATACGGTTATGATTCAACAAACACCACCTAACATTACCAAGGTGGTGGTAGGCAATACCTTACCTCTCTGCATGATCAATGCAGAAGCGGTACTGGATCAGCAAGGTAAAGTATTGTTGCCAGCCCACTTTACAGCAGAAACACTTAATAACTTGCCATCAATAATCACCAAGCGAGCTAACCACATCTTTGATTCTATACCGATGGAGTTGATTACGTTTGTAACCAGTTTACCAGCAGATATCTTGGAAAACTTTACCGTGATCTGGTTGGATAAAACATCGATATATTTTAGAAATAAACGCGATAATCACTGGGCATTTCTATTACGCTTCGATCAATACCCGGACGCCCAAAAAATTAATTTATGTAAAAAAGTACTGCAACAACAAACCGAACAAAAAAAACAAAACAATATGAACACCATCATCGATTTAAGGTTTAATGGCCAAGCCATTGTATATAAACAAAAAAGGAATTTACTGAGCACGTTATGAGCCGGGACTCATAACATCAATAGGGACCACCATGGTGGGATGTAAAAGGGGAGGAAAAAGGGGATGTCAAAAGTTAAAAGAGATTCAGTTTCGGTTTCCATAGATATCGGAACAACTAAGATCTGTGTTCTTGTCGCACACAAAAAACCTGACAATAGTGTAGAAGTGCTCGCCGTTGGACGCGCACCATCCCATGGTCTCAAAAAGGGAATCGTCGTTGATATTGCAAAGACAGTCCAATCAATCAAGAACGCTGTAAAAGAAGCAGAGTTTATTGCACAGATGACCATCGATCGTGCGGCGGTAGGAATTTCTGGCAGCCATATCCATTCATACAACTCTCTGGGCGCAGCACCAATCAAGAAAGGGTTTGTAAAACCACAAGATATTATCAATGTCCTGTCAGCAGCCAAAGCAATCGCACTTCCTGAAGGCCAACAAATTCTCCATGTCCTTCCCAAGTATTACACTATTGATGATAATGAAAAAATCCTTGATCCACTTGGCATGTCGGGAATAAGACTGGAAGCACAAGTACATATTATAACCGGGTCTATAGCATCCGTACAAAACATTGTCCGTTGCTGCCAAATGGCCGGTATCGAAGCAGAAGACCTAGTTCTAGAACAGCTTGCATCTGCCGAGGCTGTATTGTCTCATGATGAAAGAGAACTCGGTGTAGGCGTCCTTGATATCGGAGGCGGAACATCTGATTTTGCTATATACCAAAACGGTAGCATTCGACATACTAAGGTCTTGCCTGTTGCGGGCAACCACTTCACTCATGATCTTGCTATTGGATTACAGACTACTATCTCTGAAGCATTACGCGTCAAGGAAGAGTTTGGCTTATCTCATGAAAGTTTAATTAAGACTAATCAAATTATATCTATTGAAAATGTTGAAGGTAAAAGCAAAAGGATAATCAATCAATCGGAACTGGTTAAAATACTAGCTCCACGCATTGAAGAGATCGTTCATATGCTCAAGAAAGAAATATCCGAGCAACACCTTCAATCAATGATGACCACCGGCCTTGTGCTCACTGGTGGTGGATCATTACTACTCGGTGCTGATCTTGTAGCACAAGAAATTCTGAATGTGCCCGTCCGCTTAGGGAAGCCGGATACTGGCCACATCCTTCCTGAAACTCTTGATAGTCCTATTTACGCCACCGGGTATGGACTACTCATTAATAGTATCGAGAGAAAAAAGCGCGGGATGGAGTACTTGGAAGGGCCATTAGTTACGAAAATATTAATTAAAATGAAATCGTGGGTATCCGATTTCTTTTAAATCCGTAAAAGGGGAGAGAAACGATGATGATATTCGAGGAAGAAGACAAAAACAAAATGGAGTACCAACCGATGGCTAAAATAAAAGTCATAGGAGTCGGTGGTGCTGGTAATAATATTGTAAATAGCATGATTGAAGCCAATGGTAAGGATATAGAATATATCGTTGCCAATACAGACGCTCAAGCATTACAACTATCACAGGCTGATGAAAAAATTCAGCTTGGAGTCAAGCTAACCAAGGGACTCGGTTCTGGAGCCAACCCTGAAGTCGGCCGACGTGCAGCTGAGGAAGATCTTGATAAGATCATGAATTGCGTTAAAGATGCTGACATAGTATTTTTGACAGGGGGAATGGGTGGTGGAACTGGATCTGGAGCACTTGCCGTTATCGCTAAAGCGTTACGCGAGCAGGGCGTTCTGACAATCTCAATTGTAACAAAGCCCTTTATTTTTGAAGGCAAAAGGCGTTCCAAGATCGCTGAAAAAGCGGTATCAGAATTGAAGAAACAGGTTGATACGTTACTTGTGCTGCCAAACCAAAAATTGTTGGATGTAGCAGGCGATGACGTTTCAATGCTTGATGCATTCTCAATGATCAATGACGTACTCAACCAGTCCGTGCGTGGCATCTCAGAAATCATTACCAAGCCTGGTCACATCAATGTCGATTTTGCAGATCTTAAAGCAATCATCAAAGATATGGGCCTTGCTGTTATGGGTACCGGCAAAGCTTCTGGCCAAGATCGTACTCGCCAAGCTGCATTGGATGCAATCTCATCTCCACTCCTAGAAAACATGAGCATTCAGGGCGCACGTGGGGTCTTACTCAACATCATTGGTGGTCCTTCACTAAAACTGCATGAGATCAACGAGGCTGCGTCAATCGTGTACGAACAAGCCGCTGATGATGCTAACATCATCCTCGGCTCTGTCATCAATCCTGAGATGGGTGAAGAGGTCGTAGTAACAATTATCGCTACCGGCTTTAGTCAAGAAGAACAGGATGAAATCCAAGTACAGGCATGCAAGCTTGATTTTGCATCGAATAATGACGACAAAGAAAAAGCTCCTGAACCAGCACCTGAACAAGCGCCTCAACCTCAAGAACAGCCTAGCCAGGAAGCACCTGAACAAGCGCCAGTGGAAGAGCCTGAGCCACAACAAGAAGAGGATAAAAAAGAGTGTATCGATGTCAACGACCTTGACGTCCCTGCATACTTAAGAAAAGAGGCTGAAGAACAAGTCTAAGAATAATTTGTTCTTATTATAAAAGAAAAGGCCCGGAGTTTTCCGGGCCTTTCTTATTTCTTTTTATTAGTAGCTACCGCCACCGCTACCACCTTCTTCTTCCTCAAGCTCCCCCTGATATGAACCCGAACCTACCACTGACCGGCTATCGTAACCACCCTCATCTTCAACCTCACTCTCTAGCTCGCTAGGATCAAAGCCTGATTTTGATCCTTTTTTCTCTTTCTTTTTCTTTTTCTTTGCCGCATCTTTAAGAGCTCTTTTATACTCCTTATCTCTTTGTGCTATCCCCATTGACCGCTCTAAATGATCAACATCGGTCTCCTGTTCCTCTGGATCCGTTCCTTCTACCTTCCTTCTTATAATTCCTCGGCACCTCCTATTACTCATAACTTGAGGAAAAGTAGTACGATACATATCCAGTGTTTTTTGTACTCTTACTACATTCCCTAAAGACTCCTCTTCACCCAAAAGCCGAGCCGATTCAGCTTGTTCTTTCTCTTCCCGTAACCGTACTACTACCTGCTCCCATTCACCATTGCTTTTTTCAAGAGCTCTATCAATAGCATTCTGTTCCAAACCAGCACGAAGACTTGTTGTCTCTTCTCTCTGGCGATACGCTTCCCTAAGCTTACGATCCAAAGAATCCCGATCCTCTTGTAGCCTCTGCACTACACGAGGATCACCCATGCCTGCTATTTGTTGATCCTTATCGATAATTGTACCCCGAAGTAGTGCCACCTGGCGGTCCAACTCTGCAACTTTTGTCGCATGATCCTGAGTTGCCTTGTCCAATGCTGCCCGCGATTGAGTGGCCATCCATTGGCGATGAAGGAATGCACCACAACCAGTTCCAAGACCAACCAAACCCATCACCATTAGTGAGACCTTCCACACTTGATTGAATTGGTCCGCAGTCTCGTGCTTAGGCTGATATCCAATAGGTCCTAAGTTTTCTTCACGAGGATGACTACCAAAACCGTTACTATAGCCTCCGCCGTACCCGTTATTGCCATTACCCCAACCATATATATCCGATAATAATAAACTGAAAAAGAGCCCTATAAACAGCGTCTTGTTTCGCGTGTTTCTCATATGATCATCTCCTTATTCAACCAAAGCCTAATTTTTTATCCACACATTATTGCAGATATCGGCGTTTGAAGTAAACAAGACAACAAGAAAGCTCCGATTTTTACGATCGGAGCTTTCTTTTAAAAGATATGTATTACTTAAAATCTAACCTAACAGGTTGGTAATTCTTCTTGATTCTTGTTGTTCACGTTTTTTATCAATTATACCTTGACGAACTTGTGTAGTCTTTGCAGCTGAACTCTTGTCCATACGTAACTGATGGAGTTGTTCTAGCAACCTTTTGTTATTGATAGGTTGTTTCTTAGTGGTCTCAGCTTTTTTAGCATAAGAAGATCTCCAACTATCAAGCTTCCCCTTAAGGCCATCAAAGAATCCAACTAAGCCTGTGCGCTCTGTACGCATCTCTTTAACTTGAAGTTCAATGTTATCCAACATTTTTTGCAAGTTTGAGGTAGAAGAAATTAAAGAATCTCTTTCTGCAAGAACCTTTTTACACAATTCATTGTTAGCAACTTCATACATTGCACGTTGCTCTTCCATGTCTCGTTGTGTACCTTCAACAGCATCCAACTGTTCTGCAAGTTGTTTTTTCTCATTAAGAGTCTGTTCGTATTCAGCGCGAAGTGTTTCAAGCTCTTGTTGTAAAGCTTCACACATTTTAACAAGTTCACCTTTTTCACCAGCAACTTCATCATTTTGAGTTGTAAGTAAATTAATGAATTTTTCTAATTCATCGATCATGCACTGTAATTCGCCAGCTGAATCTAAGAGACCATCACGCTCAGAACGAACCTCTTCATATTGACCTAATAACGCTTTGATCAATATCCCTTTTTCAAGCTCACCAGCCTTAGCAGGCTCCTTGGCTACAAAAGAATATAGTTGTGATGCACAAATTCCTACTGCTGTAAATCCACCACATACAGCATATTGTTGCCATGAACGAGCAACAGCATCGCTCGAAGCGAGTGCGGTTAAAAGATAAAGACCAAGCTTGATTAGTGGTTTTCTGTTTGCCTTCATAAAAACTCCTTTATTAAAAAGCATTTTCTGTATTCTCTTTTTTTGTATCCATATAACCTTCACATCATCAATCAATGCTGAAAAATTATACCTACCCTGAATGAAAACATTCTAATACCTGCTTCCGAAAAATCAAGTACTACTCTAAAAAAAAGAAAATAACCTGGTGCCTGAGCTTTATGTCAATTCCAAACAGAGAAATCCTTATCATTCTAAATCAAACTGTTAGGAAAGCAATCATAAGTTTTAAAATATTCTAAAACAATCAATAACCGCATTTAAAAAAATATTATTATTCCGCAGGAAGTAGTGCGAGTAATCCTTGACGCTTACTTTCTCTTTGTTCTTTCCACACCTCACTCTTACCGTCAGGATTCAACGAGACCATAATAAGTGGGTTCTCCCTTACAACTTTACTTGCTACACCCAAGAATCGAACCTCTCCTTGAGTACCATCCATTTCATTAAGTAGCAAATTTAGGCCAACTGGATCATTTACCAATGTTCCAACTTCAGCAAAACGATTATTGAGACCTTTGACGGTTTCAAGCATGGCCGCTTTTTCTCTTGTAATTCGTTCCACCTGATTAACAGCCTCTAGATCTTGACCCTCACGCCCCCTTACTAAGGTTATTATTTCATCCCTAACTTCTTCATTTTCAGCAAGCTTACTCCTGACAGTTTCACTTGCTGATTGCACATCAGCTAAGGTTTTTTGAATCTGCACCAAAGTAGCTTTATTTGAAGACATAGCATAAAGATAGCCACTCAATGCCGATACGCCTACAACTCCACCAAGTCCAAGGAGTTTGTATACAGCAGAATAGCTGGATCCACTTGTGGTTGCCGGTCCTGGATCGCCCATAAAACCGGCTGTCATGTTCCACGATACAAGAAGGCTCAAGGTAATACTTATTAAAATGTTTTTAATGATCATGACAAAAACTCCTGTTAATAATTAAAAAGCATATTTTTCTACTTGAAAGTGTATAGCAATTACAAATTTATTGAAAGCAACTCTTTCAGGTTCGTCGTTGATAGTCAACACACTCAAAGAGCCTTAACCCTAGTGCTCACCACCCTCGTCTTCCAATTCTTTTAAGCGTTCTTCTTTATGACCATTTTCAAGGAGCCTACCACTTGCAAAGTCTTCAGTACCTAAAGAACCATTCGGCCCTTTAGGATGAACCAGACCATGGCGCCTCTCTAAATAAGTGGCATCACTCATGGCTGCCCTAAAAGTGCTGACAGGAATAACAATAGCTCCATTTTTTCCTGTAGCCACACTGGCTACTCTTTGTAGGAATGCCCGTAGATGTGCATTATCTCCTGCTAGAGCTGCTAGTTGATTTCGTTGGGTTCTTTCTCTTTGATGCGCAAGTTGCAACAGTAGCTCCTTTGCTTGAAGTGTCGCACCGTAATATTCACCTGCCCTATCAGCAGCTTCAACAAAACCATTTACAGACCCACCCTCATCTCTTGGTGATACGGCCGCTTCAAGCTCACCAAGTGCAACCTCTGATAATCTTATCTTTTCTTCTAGGCGAGCACTAGCACTCCTAAGATCGTCAAGTTCTGCCTGTAGTAACGCTTCTCTTTCAAGAGCACCCCTATGAAGATCGCCATTACGAACCACTTCAGCCAACACACCCTCATTCTCTTTTTCACTATCCTCTATACGACGTTGCAATTCTCCGTTTTTACTTTCTAGACTAGTTTCGCTCTCTCTAAATTTTATAATCATGCCCGCACGATCTTCAAGCTCTTTATGAGCTCCTTTCAGGTCATCCTGGGCTAGACCCAAAGAGGAAGTAAGCTCTTTCACCTCTTGTGCAGCCTCTTTTACTAACCTTCTTTGTGCTGCAAAACCATGGCTACCCCACATATAGCCACTCCCTACCAAAAGTAGCACACCCGCACCCTGACTGGCTGGCTTTACCCAACCCGGCAATGAATGATGCTCACTACCCAAAGAATCTTGAGGTGCAAGCCATGATGGCCAACCAAACAAACCAGCTTCCATACCACCCGTAATAAACAAGCTCAATAACATACTCGCTACAATATTTTTCACTATTACATTTTTCATTAAACAATCCTACTCATAACTAAATTAAATATATTTTTTATAACCACAGATGAAGCACTGAAAGAAAAATTACCACAAAGAATATTGATGGGGATCGCGTGAGTCCTGTGAGCCTTCTTCCTCACTTGACTCTTCCGCAAGAGCTAAATCCTTATCTCTTCCCAATTCGCTGCGTAAATCTGCAAGAGCTAAATCCTTATCTCTTCCCAATTCGCTGCGTAAATCTGCAAGAGCTGAATCCTTTTCTCCTCCCAATTCGCTGCGTAACGCCGCAAGAGCTGAATCCTTTTCTCCTCCCAATTCGCTGCGTAAATCTGCAAGAGCTGAATCCTTTTCTCCTCCCAATTCGCCGCGTAACGCCGCAAGAGCTGAATTCTTTTCTCCTCCCAATTCGCTGCGTAACGCCGCAAGAGCTGAATTCTTTTCTCCTCCCGACCGAGTGGCTAACTCCACAAGAGCTGAATCATGCACTACTTTTAATACAGTGGCTTCTGCATCTTCTCCTCTTGCGTTCTGAAGTTGTAACCGTAAGGATTCTATTTCGGCCTGACTGTTATAATGAGCCTTCCAGTAACCGCCACCAAAAACAAATAAAAGTGCTGCTACAGAAGCGCCACCCTTAACAGCAGGAGCAACCCATCCAGGAGAGGCTTCACTTCCTAAAGTTTCCCTATTCCAAAATCCGGCATTAACATTACATGAAATGAGTAAGCTTAATAATGCACTTGTTAAAATATTTTTAACAATTAAATTTTTCATTATAACAATCCCAATAATAGTCCAAATTAATATATTTTTTTACAACAGTGTACATGAAAAAAAAAACATTAATAGCGAACGCTAAATATATTTGAACTCTTTATTTCTTTGGAACAAGCTTGAACTAGAAATCAAGAACGAAACGCGCACCAAACATCTTGGCAGCAACAGCGCGAGTTCCATTGAACGGGTGTTTATAAAAGAAGCTAAACCGCGTGCGTCCAGAGGTATTCTTCTCGCCAAAGCTCCCTGAAACGTCAAGTATTATGTTGTGCAGCTTCCACTCTTCTAAGCTGGTAGCGCTCTCGGCAGCTAAAGTGGAATAAGTATTAGACACAAGATTAAGTCGATCGCCGCCCTTGTTAAAATATTGGTACGCAAAACCAACAGAGTAGCCACGAGTAAAATCACCAAGCTCAAGATAAAGAGTGTAGCGTCGATTGAATCCCCACTCCTTATGCGTCCTGATCTTACCGAGCAAGACAAGGTCGGTTTGCGACGTATCTGTCTTGACTCTTCGATCACGAGTATCTCCAAAAACCTTCCAAAAATCCGCCTGTACGCCACCGCGAATCCAATTGTACCACTGGAGTTCAACGTTCAAGCCAAACACCACGCCAAGCGCGCCATCGTTGCCATACGGGATTGGAAATAAAAGATTCTCGTCAGTTTTTAAACCAGTTGGAATGGTAAGCCCTAAGCGTCCAGTCAAGCGAACGTTTTTTAAGACAGGCTTAACCTGTGGAAAGTTTTTGGACCAGACACCAAGCACTGTTAAATCACCAAGCCCAGTCTTTTTCCATGAATTTCCAATATCTAAAGTATTCTTTCCTTTACAACCAAACGTCTCACTCAACTCACGGACATGCTTAGGAAAATCATCAGTTAAAATTTCTTTAACCAATAAATCTTCATCGGTAACATTCCGGGTTAAATCATTCCATTTAATATCACCAAGACTCATGGTATACAATGGAAGATAGATACCTAATGATAAATTAGCTGGAAAGAAATAACGAATTGATAATGACGCATCCCACACATTCAAGGTTCCAGTTGGAACCACGTGCCCACGCACACCATTGTCAGTTGCTCCAGCTAGCAGTGCGTTAGTTTGGCCGATATCAGTTTCACTTGGAAAACCACGCAACATTGCAAGGCTGTCGACATTACATTCCCACATTTGTAATACATTTGTTTTTTTCCCGTCAGAATTATAAGCGTTCACCGTTCCAGCAAACTCTCCAACAACTCCATACTCCCACGTTCCAGCAGGTTGCGGCGCCCAATGCATATCAATATCATAGGGACGAACAACATTAATGGGAAAGTTTGCATACACAGAACCATTCCCGATGAGAGAAAGCAGGCATACAACTTTAACCATCTTAAATAACAGCTGTATAGATTTTTTTATCATTGATGCGACCTTTAAATTACTATTCACTTACACGTACTCCATAGTCTCCGGGTACCAACCAACCACCTAATGCACTACTCCGAATCAATCTGTCCACCGTGGTACCTCGCTCTGGGCTCAGGCCTATATTAGTACTTTTTGAAGCCGGTAGCACACCAGCAAACAACAAGTTGTTGGATGGCATTGAAAAAAGAGAAAGAGGGATCGTGCTATCATCTTCAGTAAGTGTTGGATCTTGGAATCGAATATCTTTTGATCGTGAATGGAAAAACAGACCGCCATCAGGCAGAAATGAAGTTCTAAAATCACCAAAATCTATAAAGTAGATTGTACTATCAAGAATAATCTGATCATTTACAAGGCGGACTGTGTTATTGTCCACGGTGCCATCTAAATTAACATAAAAACGATGTACTCGTGAAGAGTAATAACCGTGATAAACCCCGAGCACATATAATTGGCCCGTTGAGGCAAAGCCGGTAGCAAGCTCCGTATTAGATAAGGGAGCAAACTGGAATACTGGGCCTACACCACCTGGAAGTGGTACATGGACCCAACCCAAGTTAGATGATGCCGAATTAATGTTACTGCCATTGGCAATGCGATATAACCCACGTGTTGTAGCCAATAAACCTAAGCTAACACCTCCTGAAGAAACTACCGCATCAGTAAAGCGAGTGATTTTAGAACCAGTAACCGAGTCCGGTGTCCCTACAATTGTCCTTGATACTGTATTACTAATAATCGTCGGAGGAGTGAGTACCAATCGTTCTAGTGACTTAGTTGTAAGTACATACATATCATTGTTAGCACCAATTAATTTACTCACCTGTGAATAAGAACCAATCTTTTTAAATGTCATATCACTTGGGAAACTATTAAGTCCCGTTAACGGCGTAGTCCAACCGTTACCACTCGCATCACTTAAAACAGCAACTCCACCAGCACCGGCTACAACAAGCCAATAATGACGGGTTATCCCACCAATAACATTAGTTACAATCGCACTAGAAGTGATTGGACCTATATCATTTAAGTCGCCACCCGCTACCGTCAAGATACGTGTATCAGCTGTTGCTGTTGGAAGAGATCCGTCTAATGATCCTGCCATTGCCATGGTAAAATCACCCTTAGTTGGAATAAAGTTACTAGAACCGTCTCCACGTCCAGTTTGTGCAAGCGTGACCTTTTGATGTCCCCCAACAACCAATATTCCAAGCTGATTTAATCCTAAAAGAAGTGGGTTGCTATTCATATCAATATATTCTGCTAATGCCTGTACACCACCTTGTTCCTGAGGAAAATTATTGCTCATATAGTTGACCAATCCAACACTAACATCGTTATTGGTTCCACCAAGTAAGCCATCCTCATTCCCAACGCCCCAGACTGAGCGACGTGCTGCGCGAACACTGCTAGAGTCACTTCCAGGCATGAGCCAGAAATTAGCACCCGCACTTCCTGATGCCGACTGGCCTGCAGTATCCAGTGAAGCATGGAATATTTTATCATCGGTTCCACCAACACGCTTCCATGGTGTCCATGCTGCAACCCGACCCAACTGATCGAAGATCGCTTCAGATTCAAATAGGCCTGGCATGGTAATCCCGCCATCATAATCACCACCGATCGCAACAAACACAGAATCGTTTTGAATGAACATGTCAGTAATGTTTTGTGTTGTCGGATCCATAGGAAGATCCCCTGCGCCAACGACTGCTGCAGTATCAGCAGTAGATAACAAGTCATCGGCCGCCGTTGCTGGCGTTTCCATTACTTTACCTTTTACAAAGTTCTTAATCCCTTTGTAAATTTTAGTTTGAGGAGCTTGGTCATACTTAGCGAGCGTTCCATGAGTTGAGCTATCCATCCATTCGCTGGATTTTTGTGCGCGGGCCCTTAAGTTTACAAGTGGCATCGCATACACCTTATCGCCTACAGCACTCAATGCACCATTGCCACCACTGACAATCAAGTATTCAAGGCGAGTGCTTGTTTGCATAGTCCGAACTTTAAACGCCGTCACTGTTGCCGCGTTACTTGCTGTTCCTATAATTTTATCGTTACCGACAATCGCTGCATCAGGAGCAATTGGAGAAAACTCTAATTTTTTACCAACGATACGACCAACGACGATCGAGCGAGTTCCACCAGCCGCACCGGATGTCGCCTGAACCGCACAGTAAATACGCGATAAGTCTTGATCGACATGAATATCGACAATATCGCCAACCAATGTCACATCATCATCAATTCCAAGCGCTGCCAGCGTACCATTAAAGGGTGCTGCTAGATTGTCTGCCACAGTAGTATTACTTGGGTCAGCGTTAATTAACTCAAACCTCGAAACCATCTTTTCTACTTCATTACCAGTCTTATCTTTTATTACTTTCCCTTCTTCATCAGTAACCTTTTGCGCTCGTGCTGTTATCTCACCAACAGCAATCCCACTACCGGCAGCACCAAACGTTCCACCGCCACTAGCCTTAACAGGAATAAATACAAACGGACTCACCCTGGATCCTGTTGTGGATGTATGACTAATATTTATTGAAGCAGAAAGCCCCACAATCTCGGCCGTGTCGGTTCCTGTTGCATCGTGAACAATATCACTTTCAATAATAGAAACCTTAGGCTTATCCGTCCACGTAGCAGCAGCGGAGCCATTAGCGGCTGGCACCACATGGTCGATTTTACTGTACTGATACACACGCTGGGTTCCATCTTTGACAGCAATTGGAAGCATGCCATACAATGTTAAAAAGTTTATCTTTGCGCCAGTTAATGTAGAATTTGATGGCGCGAGTGGCATAAATTGTTTTCCACCTCGCTGGATATAAGCAACTGCATAATTATTACTTGCCTTTGTTGCACCAGCACCAATGTACGAATAAAAAGTTGAACCATCAGCACCATCCATCCTATAAAAAGCTGTTGAACCAACCGTAAAAGAAAAAGAATCAAAATCTGATGTTCCCGGCTCTATATCCCCGGGCACCAACTCTGATGAGTTTATATTCAAACTTAATACAAGAAGACAAAGTGGTGTTATATGCAACAACCAAGAAGTGAACCGACTAACCATAGTAATTTTCCCTTGAAACGAATTTTCTGAACGTGATTTTCGAGTGCAATACTACCATCCATATAAAAGGGTACTAGTATCGAGCTGGAATCTTTACCATAGTTTAGCGGAATTTTTTTGTATTTCCAAATTACAAAGAAGGAAACAAAATAGTTTACAAAACAAAGCGAGTAAGTTCTTAAATAAAGGCTTACTCGCTTTGCTAACATTTTAACAAATAATGTTTTTTTTCTCAGGCTTTTTTTCTTTTTTCTTCTTGGCTACTTTTTTTCCGCCATCTTCAAGTTCTTTGCATGCAACTTGGATATCGTTCATTAAAAGATCAGCCATGTCACGACTAAAGTTCTCTTTTACAACAACACGCATGATTGCCACGCTCTCTGCATTGGGTGGTAACGTATACGCTGCAATAATCCAGCCACGCTCCCGTACTTTTGCAGACAGGTCAAAGATGTCGATCTTTGAGTCTTTCTTAAGCGCCATTGCAACAATCGGAAACACTTTACAATCATTAATAATTCTAAAGTTGCCAGTAGCTTTTAATTTTTTGGCCAAGTAACGAGCGTTCTCTAAAGAATTCTCCATTATCTCTTTATAGCCACTAGTACCTAAGCGTAAAAGATTATAATACTGAGCAATGATCATTGAACTATTCCGAGAAAAATTCAATGTGTATGTCGGCATCTCGCCACCCAGATAGTTAACTTTAAAAATCAAATCCTCTGGCAAGTCTTTGGATTCACGGAAAACAAGCCAACCGATACCGGGATAAACTAATCCATACTTATGACCCGAAACATTAATTGATTTAACCTGTTCAAGCCTAAAATCCCATTCAAGTTGGGGATGAACAAATGGAGCAATAAATCCACCACTAGCACCATCAACATGGATAGGAATATCCCATCCTTTTTCTTTTTTTATTTTCAAAAGCATCGTGTTGAGCTCTTTTACTGGATCAGCTTGCCCAGTAAACGTCGTTCCCAAAATCGCACCAACACAGATGGTGTTCTCATCAATCAATGGCTTTGCTTTTTTTGCTGTTAATACTAAATCATCTGGCGTCATTGGAACAATGCGTGCTTCCACATCAAAGTATCTTGCAAACTTATCCCAACACACGTGCACATCGGCACTAAAAACTATGTTCGGCTTATCAAACGGCTTGCCTTCATCTTGTCGACGCTTTTTCCAGTTCCATTTATGTGCCAACAATCCAAGCATAATAGCCTCAGAAGACCCGATAGTACAAGTTCCAACCGAGTCTGCTTCATCGGGTGAATTAAAAAGACGTGCAAGCATATTAACCACACGATTATGAATTACCATCGTTTGTGGATATTCATCATGATCAATAAAATTCTTATTCAATGTCTCTTCTATAAGCTTACGCGCTTCAGGCTCCATCCAAGTAGTTACAAATGTAGCAAGGTTAAGATCAGGGTTCCCATCCAAGTTAAGCTCGTCATGAATCAGTTGGTATGCGGCGCGAGCAGGCATTGAGTCTTTAGCCATCTTATACTTGTTGACTGGCATAGAAAAATATCGAGAACTATAAGTCGAAGCAATAAACTGCTCCTCCTTAGGCATCTTTTTTAAATTTTCTTTTTTCGCTAACATTTACTTCCCTTTTTTAACTACAGGCTTTTTCTTAACAACCTTCTTTTTAGCCGCTGGCTTTTTTGCCGCAGACTTCTTGGAAGCTGGTTTCTTAGCTGCTGGCTTTTTAGGAGAAACCGCTTTTTTAACTACAGGCTTTTTCTTAACAACCTTCTTTTTAGCCGCTGGCTTTTTTGCCGCAGGCTTCTTGGAAGCTGGTTTCTTAGCCGCTGGCTTTTTTTTCATAGCAACTCTTTTAGCTGGCTGTTTTTGTTTTCCAGCTACCCATGATGGTCGTCTTAAAGCAAAAATAAGTAATGGTAAACCACAAAAAATAACTATTCCTGAAACTAAAAAGATTTCGTAAAACATAATACTCCCTGTCGCCAATTGTGATGGCGGAAAAAAACCAATAAAAATCGCAAACAATGAACCCAAAATACCTAACCCAGCTACAACCCACATACCAAAGTTACCGCATGGAATCCTATAAGCTCGAACCACGTTCGGCTGGCTGTACCGTAATCTGATTGCAGATGCAAACATAAATATATACATAATCAAATAGAGCTGTGCTGTTAGTGCTGTCAAAATCCAGTACGAACTACTCACGTCTGGCATAAGTAAAAACACTAATGAAAGGGCGGTTACAATTAACGCTTGAATCCATAAAATATGAGTAGCAACCCCATGGCTATTTGTATGCTGAAAAAACCGTGGCAAATCGCCATTACAACCAACCGCATAAAGACCACGACTTGGACCAACAATCCACGAACTCACTTGCCCAATAGCTCCCACCACCACAAAAATTGCAATAACGGGAATTAACCATGCAATATTATAGGCCTTAAAAAAGTCAGTAAACGCCTGCATAACACCAGCAACTAAGCTAATATCTTTGACTGGTACCACAACAGAAACTGCCAATGAACCAAAGATAAAAATAAACAAAATTATCAAGGTTGCTAGCAAGATAGCTCTAGGAAAATCACGTTGCGGGTTTTCAACTTCTTGTGCGTGCACTGCCGAAACTTCCATCCCTGCAAATGTAAGAAACACACCCGCAAGAAAAACGATCTGTCTAATATCGGTAAAATCAGGTATCAAGTGATCCCAACTAAACTCAATTAACGAAGGCCTGCCCAAAAAGAACCATGCGACACCAAGACCAATAATAAGTAAGGCTGGTAAGATAGTCCCAAAAATTGCACCAATCTTGCTAATCCAACTTGATAACCGAAGCCCCAAGAAGTTTGCAAATGTTGCAGCCCAATACACTCCCAGAATTACTCCAATCATATACCAGTTGTTTTTAGCCAGGTCTGGCTGAAATACATATGCAAACGTTGCTGCTGTAAATGAAAGAACGGTTGGATACCAAATCACATTTTGGATCCACTGAAGCCAAATGGCCAGAAATCCCCAACGAGAACCGATTCCTTCCTTAACCCAAACATACACACCGCCTGTTTTAGGCCAGCCTGTTGCCAGCTCTGCAGAAACCAGTGCTGTTGGAATAAAGAATACAATCGCTGCCACTACAAAGAAGAATATCGAATGCAATCCCTCTTTGCCCATCATGGGTAAAACACGTAAACTAGCAACAATCGCGACATTGATCATTGCGAGCGTAAAGACACTCAACAAACGTTTGTTTGCTGCGGCTTTTTTAATCATTACTACTCCTTTTTAAAAAATACCTAATCCCATCTTAGCGAATTATTGTCGATTTTCAAACAGACAGAATTAAGCTTTAAAAATGAAGCTTTCATTATAGATTTATGATTGTTTTCTTGAACCTTTTACTCTCTAAAAAACCTATCTACTGCAAACATGCCACTACCAGCAATCATCAGGCCAATAAAAACCACACACAGCGAAAGAGGGTGCGACTGTGCTACCCATGCATCACCAGTTTTATAATGCATAGCAAACGCTACAAACATTACGCATGCCAATAGAAATGCCCAAAAGCGAGTCCCTAGACCAAGCACCAAACAAATACCGCCAAGAAACTCTATCAACGCTGCTAGCAACCCCCAAAAGGCTGGCATGAATGTAATGCCGACATGGCTCATTTGTAACCCAAGCCAATGCCACTGATCTACACCACCTATAACTTTTGGCCATCCATGATAAATAAAAATAGCTCCCAATCCAATACGTATCAAAAACAATCCAAAGGATTTGAGATTTTCATTGTTGGAAAAAATAACTTGTTTCATAGTTTTACCCCAGATACTGATGGTAACTTAAATATAACAATAGAAAGTTTACGATGTAGGCAATTGTACACAGCACACACAAGGTTTTAATGCGTGCATATAAAATAAATGCAAAGAAAATAGTAACAATTGCACCTAAAAGTGCTAAATAAAAAACAAATGCATAGAGATGAAAATATTGTAAAAACATCAATACTAGATAAAAACAAATTCCCAGCAGGGTGTTAGGAACTCCAAGCATTTTACCATAAGCACTCTTGATCGCTTTGGAACAAGAAATAGAATCTGAAATATCACAAACCGGCTTATATCGAGAGTTTTTTCGAATCTGCTGCTCAATAGCAAACCCGTATAAACATAATACAATACCAAATAGCGCTAACCCAATTATCATTCGTCACTCCTTAATAGTTAATGAAAACCTCTAAGGTGCAACCTACCAATCTCTATGGCATTGGTCGAGCTTTTTGTCATAGCCATCACACAACCGAAAACGCAATATAAAAACACTAAAGCCGCATAAACATATCTAGTTAATCAATCACCAGACTCCTGCATACTACCAAAACAAGGACACCACCTTAATGCCAAGAACGACCAACCAAGCAAAGGGTTTGCCTCTGTAGCTCGATGAAGCTCTAAAACAGCCTCCCGTCTTCGTTCCTCATTACGGACAGTATCCGCCTCTTCTTTTTTCTTTACATTTCGCTTTCTCTGAAAGGATCGTTCCGCAAGACCCTGTAGCTCATCTACTCCACTACTACTTGCTCTTTGGGTAGACTCTTCCCTCTCAGACAGATAGTCCTCAGTAGCCTTGTCGTCCCTTCCATTAATGCCCAATGCATATTCAGCCAAGCTCAGCGTCTTAGATGACCGCCTCACCTCATCGCAAACGCCAGCACTTAACGGGCGTGGTGATTCTGACCTTGTCGACACAGGAGACTGAGACATCAAACGAATAAGCTCTTGGTCTTCAAGGGTAAACCTTCTCCCAGCATGGACAGCTGAACACAAAAGCAGCCCCGCAAACCATAAAACTAGCATGTTTTTTCTCATAAAAGTCCTTAATCAATACTGTTAAACACGTACTCCAATATAGTTTATTTCTATTAAAACTTCCACTAAAATAACCATTCGAATTTTTTATTCCGTCTTAACCCAGATATTATTTGACAAGGCCCTATTTAAAGCACATAATTAATAAGGAAGACGCGGGGTGGAGCAGCTTGGTAGCTCGTTGGGCTCATAACCCAAAGGTCGCTGGTTCAAATCCAGCCCCCGCAACCAATTTTTCTCCCATTGATTCGTTAACACTCCCAAAACTTTGGGGTTTTTTTATGCCAAAAAAGAGCTTTCATGTTTTTTTCGGAGACCAATCAACAGCCATTACACCATCTGACATCAAGTCCAAACACTGCTCCTATCAGGACTTTTCTACTGTTATTCTTCAGCACCAGGTTCATGGCAACCATGGATTTCAGGTAGCACAAGACAATATCGAGCAACTAGACGCCTGCCTGACTCAAGACGGTGATTACCTCATAACCCAGGAAAAAAACATAGGAATTGGGGTTCTTACAGCGGACTGTTTGCCAATCGTGTTTTACGACCCTACAAATCAAGCATGCGGGATAGCCCATGCCGGCTGGCGAGGTACCGTACAAGAAATAGCCCTCAAGACCATCCTGCACATGCAACGTGCCTATAACTCCCAGGCAAAAGATCTCCAGATATTCTTTGGCCCATCAGCGCAAGCATGCTGCTATAAGGTCAATTCTGAATTTATAAATAACCTACCTCATCAGAAAATTGCGACTAAGACCCGAATTATTCAAAAAGGTGATGTTTATTTTGATCTCCCCGGCTATAACCTACAGTTATTAGAGTCTTTTGGCATATCCCAGGAGCAGGTGGATACCTCCCAAAACGACTGTACTATTTGTAACACGGAATTCTGCTCGTACCGGCGCCTCCCAGAAGCTCAAACTCGCCAAGTATCGATAGTTTGTTTATACTAGTTTAAAGCTATTATATAGGTACATTTTGTTTACAATGAGATACCGTAGTTACTAAACTCACAACTACCGTAAAAAGATATAAATTTAACGATCGAATTTCTAGGGAATTTTTAATGATAACCAACCTGCTCACCAAGGTTTTTGGCTCTGCCAACCTGAGAGAACTTAAACGACTCAACCCTATTGTCGACACTATAAATTCCTTGGAACCAACAATTAGTGCTCTTTCTGATGAAGATCTAGCCAACAAGACCAATGAGTTTCGACAACAGTTAAGCGAGGGGAAAACCCTCGATGATATCCTACCCGAAGCGTTCGCAGTATGTCGCGAAGCATGCAAGCGTAAGCTTGGTATGCGACCATATGATGTACAGCTTGTAGGTGGTATCATACTCCACCAGGGCAAGATTGCTGAAATGAAAACCGGTGAAGGTAAAACCTTAACCGCAGTACTACCACTCTACCTCAACGCCTTAACCGGCAAAGGGGTTCAATTGGTAACCGTTAATGACTATCTTGCGCGTCGTGATGCTGAATGGAATGCTCCTGTCTATAACTTTCTCGGACTCAGCCTTGCAATACTACAACACGACATGAATGACGGAGAAAGAAAAGAAGCTTACAAGGCAGATATTCTTTATGCTACGAACAATGAACTTGGCTTTGATTATCTACGTGATAACATGAAATTCCGACTTGAAGATTATGTGCAGCGACCACTCAACTATGCAATCGTCGATGAAATTGACTCCATCTTAATTGATGAAGCACGAACACCATTGATTATTTCTGGATCAACTGATGAGGAAAGCGAACTCTACCTTGTTGCCGACAAAGTAATTAAAAAATTAAAAAAAGAAGAAGATTTTGAGGTCGATGAAAAAGCCCGATCGGTACAACTAACTGAATCTGGTAATGATAAAGTCGAATCAGCACTGAAGATTGACAACCTCTACGCTGTCGATAACTTAAAGCTCCTTCACCACATCACGCAGGCATTAAAAGCTAATGCATTATTCCGTATTGATGTCGATTATGTGGTACGTGATGGCAAGGTTCTTATTGTTGATGAATTTACTGGACGGATACTAAGTGGCCGTCGATACAGTGATGGGCTCCACCAAGCCTTAGAGGCTAAAGAAGGCGCCATTATTGAAAAGGAAAGCCAAACTCTAGCATCAATCACACTTCAAAATTATTTCCGTCTGTATGAAAAACTTGCAGGTATGACCGGAACCGCAACGACTGAAGCTGAAGAATTCCATAAAATTTATAAGCTTGATGTTGTAAGTGTTCCAACTCATAAGCCCATGATTCGTGATGACAAATCGGATCTTATTTATCTGACAAAAGATGCTAAATACCGCGCTATTGCAGAAGATGTGAAAGCGAGATTCGAAAAAAAGCAACCAGTACTAATTGGCACCGTTGCAATTGAAACATCTGAATTAATCAGTAAAGTGCTTACTCGAAGCGGAATTCCTCACGAAGTTCTTAACGCCAAACAGCATGAACGCGAAGCTGATATTGTTGAATATGCTGGACAACCAGGACGAATTACTATCGCAACCAACATGGCTGGCCGTGGTACTGATATCAAGCTGAATCAAGAATCTAAGGACATGGGCGGGCTTTACATCCTTGGAACAGAGCGACACGAAAGTCGTCGTATTGATAACCAGCTACGTGGACGATCTGGACGTCAAGGCGACCAAGGTGAATCTCGATTCTACCTATCACTTGAAGATGAACTCATCCGTATATTTGGTGGAGAACAACTTAAAAACAGAATGCAACGACTCGGAATGACCGAAGACGAAGAAATTGAATCACGTGCAGTTTCTAAAACAATTGCTCGAGCTCAAGAAAAAGTTGAAAAACAAAACTTTGAAACTCGAAAACAACTTCTTGAATATGATGACGTTCTTAATCAACACCGAACAGTTATTTACCAGTTCAGAAAAGAAGTGCTCGATTCTGCTGATAACATTCATGGACACATCCAAGACATGATCTCACGTTGTGTGCAAAACATAATGGAAAAAGAATGTCCTAAACGACAAATGACTCCAGAAATAGCACAACAAGTTATTAAGTCGCTCTCTCAGTTAACCCACATGCCAGTAGACCTATTTAATCAAGCTGAGTTACGAACATCAAACTCAGACAGCTTCCAAAGCGACTTGGTTAAATTCATTATTACTCAATACGATCTGTATCGTAAACAACTCAACCCCGAGCTTGTTGATGATGCTGAACGTTGGGTTATCTTAGATGCTATTGATAAGGCTTGGAAACAACACATGCTCAATGTCGATCACCTTAAAGAAGGTATTGGACTTCGCGGCTATGGCCAAAAAAACCCACTCATTGAATATAAACGCGAAGCATTCATTATGTTCCAAGATATGATGAGTAATATCATATGGGAAATTATTCATACCATCTTCCACATGAATATTGAAAACTTCAATAAACAAGAAGTAGAAAAACAACGAGAAAAAGAACTCGAACAAATGAATGTTGGTGGCCCAACAGAAAGTGCTAACGACCCTCAATCCCTCAATAGGGCACAACGTAGAGCACAAAAGAAACGCTAAAAACTAAAACCTAAACAATTTAAGCCTGTGGAAAACCATGGGCTTAAATTTTGCATACTACCTACAAAAAACAAATCTCTAAAATGGAAATTACAACAACAATGAACAAAATCACTATTGCAATCCTGTTCGGCTGCATCACTATCACACTTCAAAGCACATCCGACAAGAAAGTTTATGAACAAGAAACACTGATGAGCCTCAATCATGGCCAAGGGCTCTCCCCACAACAACTCGAAGTATTAAGACGCAATGGAGCTCCCTTGTTGCACCAATTCCAAGAAAAAGCTGTAAAAAAAGAAGAAGAAAAAGAAATTGAAAAAACAATAAGATAAATTAAAAAATTTCATCAATGACTTGGTCAATCTTCTTAACTGCAAACCCGTCACCCATATCTTGATAGAACTTTTCGTCATAGGTTCGGGTTTCAACAACCACCGGCATTGCAACCGCATGCCCCAACAACAGTACCTGCTTTTTAGAGTCTAGTGATGATAAAATGCCCCGTAATTGTGGAGCATTGGGCACACCGGTCAATACTCCCTGGATGTCTTTTTCGTCACTCAGCTGTGCTACAATCTTAGTTCCAATCTGAGATAAAATCTCACTATCAATGCTAGAAGGGCGTTGGTCAACCACCAATAATGATACATAGTACTTGCGCATCTCACGAGCAATCGTCCCAAAGATCGTTTGGTGTGCTGCCTGGGGGTTTAAAAACTTGTGCGCTTCCTCAATAGTGATCATAAGTTTTTTAGGCTCATCAGCAACATTCTGGCTTCCTAAAAACTTTTCTGTTTTTTTCATGTATTCTTGGTGGATTCGGCGAGTGATAATATTAGCAATCAAAAGGTAACAAAAGGTGGAGGTATGATTGCCAAACTCGATAATGACATGCTTACCCTTATCAATATATTCCATCATCTGATCAATTACAGACTGTTTTTTAGTAGAGTTTGAAAAAAAAGGCAAACGCTCTACACGCTTGAGCTTCCTGTACAAAGCACCAATCGATTCTGGATGCGCTCCAACACTGGCCGCAAATTCTTTAATATCCTCACCATGCGATAGTAGCTCAACAAGCCAATTTTTCTTATAACGGGCTGCAATTAAGTACGCAGCCTCCATAGCAGTAGCATGCAAGTTCAACTCTGAACCCAGCGACATAATGTCTTCAACACTCACTGATTGTAGTGGAATATCAATCACCACATCCGGCATACTACCTCGCCGACGCGTAGACTCGGGATCCAATGAAAAGATAACCACCTTGTCAGGAAACAATGTCTTAAGACCTTTAACAAAAGATAACTCTTTGCCTTCTTGACGTGCCTGTAATCCATACTCACTATGCATATCAAATACCAAGTTAATAGCCTTAGCTGTCTTGATCAATCCAGCCAGTACTAGCCTAGTTATAAAGGTCTTGCCTGTTCCCGTCTTGCCAAAGATTCCGTTGCTTCTTTCTGTCAGACGATCAAGGTTCAAACACACCGGTGTTTGCATATCAAGCGGCGTTCCAACACTAAAGTATTTCTTTTCTGGATGATTTTCATCTCCAAATATTAAGGCTACTTCAGCCTCATCGACATCATACACATGAGCAAAGTGAGGCGGTATTGTCTTGACCGGCATAACCCGATTTTTATTATCCACCATCAACATCGGCTTTAATTGTGCGGTAGCATAGATATCTTTCTTTTTAAGAGCATCTATCAACAACGACTCGCCTTCAGAGGGTGGAAACAAAAGAATATCCGGGTTAGATACCTCAAGACGCAAGTCAGTAATCAAAGAAAAGAACGTATAATCTCTTCCCACAATAGAAACAAACTTACCAGTCTTAATCGTTTCAAACTGATTGTGTGCCGATATCCGCATCAAAAAACCATCAAGAAGCGAGCCAGAAAGGATGGTCCCTAGTTGTTTTTTCATTGTTATTTATCAACGATTAAAAGTAAAACTGACTCTCGCGTGATATGCGCTACCCCAAACTCAACATTTAGTGATTCCTGCTTACCACTAGTCAACCCAAACACCACTTGCGACTTTTTTTCTAAACGCATGACCATGGGCGCATGATTAGACTGAATAACAATGTTCCCAACAGAGGAGCAAAGCTCCACCCACGCAATGTCATGCTTCTTTTTGTGCATTGGGCTACTAATAATCAGTTCCATGCTATTCGCTCTTTAATTTTTCAGCTTTTTTATAAACATCTTCTAGGCTACCAGCCATATAAAATGCTGCTTCAGGTAGATCATCACACTCGCCCTTAACAATCTTATCAAAATCATTAATGGTCGTATCAAGAGGGACATAGGCTCCCTTAAGCCCACTAAACTGTTCTGCTGTAAACAGTGGCTGTGTTAAGAATTTTTGTATCCGCTTTGCCCGACCAACAATCGACTTGTCCTCATCGGACAGCTCATTGATACCGAGAATCGCTATGATGTCTTGCAGCTCATTGTATCGCTGTAAGATGTTTTGCACGTTGCGAGCAACAGTATAATGACGCTCACCCACAGCATACGGATCTAACCCTTTAGAGTTGGACTGTAAAGGATCAATAGCTGGATACAAACCGAGCTCAACTAGTTTTCGTGATAATACGGTACTAGCGTCTAAATGCATGAACGTAGTCGCTGGGGCCGGATCAGTAATATCATCAGCAGGAACATACACCGCCTGAATAGAAGTAATAGCACCATCAAGCGTGTTAGTAATTCGTTCTTGAAACTCTCCCATTTCCGATGCCAATGTCGGTTGATAACCCACAGCCGATGGCATCCGTTCGAGAAGGGTGGACACTTCAGCTCCAGCCTGCACAAACCTAAAAATGTTATCTACAAAAAAGAGTACATTTTTTTTGCGTTCATCTCTGAAATATTCTGCCATGGTCAAGCCCGCATAACCGACACGAAGCCGAGCTCCAGGCACTTCACCCATTTGCCCAAACACGAGCGCAGTTTTATCTAATACACCAGACTCTTTCATTTCAATCCACAGCTCGTTCCCTTCACGGGTACGCTCACCGATCCCGCTAAAAACAGAAACGCCGCCATGCTCCTTGGCAATATTACGAATAAGTTCCATCACTAGGATGGTTTTACCAACACCCGCACCACCAAACAATCCAATCTTGGATCCTTTAATATAAGGACACATCAAATCAATCACCTTGATCCCGGTTTCTTGAATTTCATGCTCAATCTTTTGTTTTACCAACTCAGGCATCGGTCTATATATAGGCCACTTATCTTTTGTATCAACTGGCCCCTTATTATCTATAGGATCACCAAGCACATCAAAAAGCCTACCTAGCACTGCTTCACCGACCGGCACTTTAATACATGATCCTGTATCTTCAACCTCCAACCCTCGAGCAAGATCTGAAATCCCCTCCAGCGCTATACAGCGAACTACACCATCCCCTAATTGTTGTTCTACTTCAAGAGCGGCTTGTTTATTGTCGGGAAGATCAATAAGAAGCTTGTTTAAAATTTTAGGGACCTGGTCCCGTGGAAACTGAACATCAATCACAGTCCCGCTCACTCGCAGGATCTGACCAATAACATTACTTTTCTTTTCTTGAGATTTTTGAATCATTTTTTACAACCATTAAGGACAGTTAAATATAACACTTTTGACTCTAAAGCTAAGGAAAAAACAAGAAATTGTAAACAAAAAAGCCGAGATATTTTATCCCGGCTTTTTTTATTGATCTCTTTTAATCCTTATTTGGCTTCCTCACCATCAACCTTTGGTCGAGTGCGCTTCTTTGCAGCCATCTTGCCTGCACCTTCTTCAGAAAGATCTACTGAATCCGCTGGCCAATAATCAGCCTTGCGCTTTTTTTCTTCATCGGCGCCCATTTCATCAACTTTAACTTTAATAACTTTTAAGAAATCACTCAATTCTTTGGACTTCTCTTCAGAGGCCCACCAAGAATTCCTGGTTTCTTCGTTTAAGTTGTATTCTGCATAACGCTTAAGTTTTTCAAGGCTTACACGGTCTAAGTTAGCGTTGCCTTCATATACAGCCTTAACAACTTCCATATTGGCAGTCGTCATAGAGTCTTCATTGGTCATTCGTTCATCAATAAACTCTTGAGGTAATGAACTTGCCATATACTCTTTCCATAGCTCAGGATTGTTATCTCGAATAAAGTTCATATTCACAGCAGAGTCTACATGCTTGGTTTCTTCAAGAGGAACTTGTGAGTGTTTAACATCTGCTCGTTCGCCACCTTCTTCTGAACTTGGCAAAACCTGTAGCGGTTCATACATCAGCGCACCATGCACATCTTGAATGGTTACAGCATGACCATCAGCTTCAGCTTTTTCTGCAAGAGCTTTGTACATTGCTGTACTCTGACATTTCACACATGCGCGCAGCAGGTGAAGTGGTCCAATTTTATCCATACTTCCGTGTTCAAGATCAACAGCAAATCTTTCTTCCGATTTACAATTTTTACCTGATGCAAACTTAACACCTAATTCATATTCTGATAATCCACTTTGAACTCGACCCTCTCTATCTGCACGTCCCTTCACAACTTTTTCTTCACTTTCTTCATTTAATGCAGCAAGCCGAGCCCATGAAGGAAGCCTTTTCTCTTTTTTTGCAGCTTCATCCTCACGTAGCCAATTATTTCTATAATTTTCCCAATGAGCACGCTTTTCTCCTTCTTTAACTCCCTCAGCTGTATATGCTCGATATTTTTTCCTGTATGATGCTGAGTTAAACCCACATAAATAGCTTGTTGAAACCAAGCCAGCCAAAAGAAAGAGTGAAATATTTTGTATATTTTTCTTCACGGTATACTTCTCCTTTAATACTAAAAAATCTACTTCTGATTGCTGATTATACTCAGACAACCATTAAAAGGCAAGTTAACCATCAAGGTCATATTTAAGTCCATACATAAACCTAAAAAGGTAACCCTTTATTGCTCAATAAAGAAGCCTTTTTTATACCATTTTAGTTCTTCTATGGACTCTTCAATGTCGTCAAGCGCACGATGGGTTTCCTTTTTTTTGAACACATTTTTATCGTCAGATTGATACCATCGCTGTACCAACTGTTTAATCGTCGATACATCAATAATTCGATAATGCAAGAAGTCTACAATGGCTGGCATATGCTTAACCATGAACATCTTGTCTTGCCAGACAGAGTTACCACACAATGGTGACTCTCCAGGTCTACAGTGCTGTTTTAAAAAATCCATGACCTGTTGCTCTGCATCAGCTAGAGATAGGGTGGACTCCAGGACCTGAGCAGTAAGACCCGAGCTACCATGCAGCCGAGTACACCATTCATTCATACTGTCCAAGCGCTCTTTTGGTTGAGATATAATCAGGTTGGGACCCCGAGCAATCTCGACCAACTTCGAATCAGTTAAAATAACCGAAATTTCTAGGATGACATCCTCTTGAGGGCTTAAACCTGTCATTTCTAGATCAATCCAAACTAAAGGTGAATCAATAAAAACTTTTTTTTCTACCATTAATTATCCCCTGTATTAAACATTTATACCTGAAAATTATAAACCTTCATCATAAAATATAACTTTATATTCTACTTTTGAAACCAAAAACCTTATTTTATCACATTTATCATCATTCTAATTAATAATTCTTGCCTTTGGAAACTCAACTCACTTAAACTAAAAACTGATAACTACGAAAAAAGGGGGAGGTAATGGAGACACTTTCAAAAAAAAAATCTCAAAATGCAGTACCGGAAACGCTGCCAATAATTCCTACAATGGATGTGGTAGTATTTCCACATCAAATAGTTCCATTACTAGTTGTAGATGAGCGAATTATTCAAGGGATCAATGAATCCCTGAACGATTCAAAGCTTACACTACTTCTAGCAGCAAAAAAACAAGAAGAAGATAACCCAGAAGGAGCCATTGGAACAAAAGATCTCTATTCTGTTGGCACGGTTGCCAATATTATGCGTGTTGTACAAATTCCTGAGGGGGGAATAAAAATTCTCGTACAAGGGCTTTATAAAGCTGAAGTGAAAGAAATTATAGCTGATGAACAAGCCCTAAAAGCACACATAAAATTGATCGAGCTCGAAGAAGAAAAAGGCGATGAAATCGATGCGCTCATGCGTAACATCAAAGAATTAGCTGAGAAAATGAACCACAACGGCCAAATATTAAGCCCAGATTTTCATCTTATTCTTTCAAAGATGAATGACGCTGATAAAATAGCCGATTATGTAATCTCTCACCTAAATGTTCCACTTGAAGAATCTCAACAATTACTTGAAAAAACATCTCAAAAAGAACTTCTTGCTGATGTTTATAAGCTACTACACAAAGAACTTGAAGTGTCAGAAGTTCAAGAACGTATCCGTGCTCATACACGAGACTCTATGAACAAGTCACAAAAAGAGTTCTATTTAAGAGAACAGCTTAAAGCTATCAAGCAAGAGCTTGGAGAAGATGATGCTGAAGATCTTGAAGATATGAAAGAAAAACTTCTTAATCTTAAGCTTTCCGAAGAAACCAATACAGAAGTACTGCGTCAAATTAATCGTCTAGAAAAAACATCTCCAGACTCAATGGAAGCTGCAGTATTGAGAAACTATCTGGATTGGATCTTTGCTTTACCTTGGAACCACTCTACTGAAGATGTATTAGATATCGAGCATGCACAAAAAGTACTTGATGAAGATCACTTTGGTCTGAAAGAGGTTAAAGATCGGATACTAGACTTTATATCGATTCGTAATCTTAAAAAAGATGGCCATACTCCTATTTTATGTTTTGTTGGGCCTCCTGGTGCCGGTAAAACCAGTCTAGGAAAATCCATCGCTAGAAGCTTAGGCCGTAACTTCTTTAGAATATCACTTGGTGGTGTTAAGGATGAGGCGGAAATACGTGGGCACAGAAGAACCTATGTTGGAGCTATGCCTGGAAGATTTATTCAAGGTATGCGTAAAGCTGGTAGCATGAACCCTGTTATCATGATCGATGAATTAGATAAAATCGGTTCTGATTTCCGTGGTGATCCATCTGCAGCAATGCTTGAAGTGTTAGATCCACAACAAAACTCGACGTTCTATGATAACTATCTTGGCGTTCCTTTTGATATTTCGAAAACTATCTTTATTGCAACTGCAAACTCACTTGATACTATCTCAGAACCATTAAAAGATCGGATGGAAATCATCCGACTTTCTGGTTATACCCGAGAAGAAAAGATTGAAATCGCAAAAGGATACCTGGTAGAAAAAGCCAAACGAGAAACCGGCCTAGAAGATACCAAGATCCAAATTGATGATAAAATCATTGCTGACTTGGTTGCTAGTTATACCAGAGAGGCTGGGGTCAGGCAGCTAGAACGCGTTATTAAAAAACTCTTTTCAAAGGCCGCTCGTGCCCTTGTTGAGAAAAAACAAGTAACGAAGTTCTCACTGAAAAACATTGATTCATACCTAGGCCCAAGACAGTTTATGGAAGATGATTGTAACAAGACTAGCAAGGTCGGAATCTGTAATGGACTTGCATGGACCATGTATGGCGGAGAAATGATCAAGATTGAAGCAGTTCTTATGCCAGGAAAAGGCAAGCTTATGCTTACCGGTCAGCTTGGCGATGTTATGAAAGAATCAGCACAAGCTGCACTTACTTATGTGCGTGCACATGCTGATAGTTTCGATATCAAAGATCCAGCCTTGTTTGATAATACCGACCTACATATCCATGTCCCTGCAGGAGCAGTACCTAAAGATGGTCCTTCTGCTGGAATTACTATGTTATCAGCAATCCTTTCCGTTTATACCAAGCGAGCAATTAATGCGTCGTATGCTATGACGGGAGAGGTTGATCTTCAAGGAAATGTTATGCCTATTGGTGGGGTTAAGGAAAAGATCCTTGCTGCAAAGCGTAACGGTATTTCACATATTATTTTGCCTAATAAAAACAAACATGACATTATGGGACTTGATGATGTTACCAAAGACATCAACCTTATTTGGGTTGATCATGCCGATGAAGTACTCAGCAAGATTCTCATGAGTGCAGCTGAAGCTAAATAATTATTAAGGCTAAAAATAAAATATGAAAATCCTAACCATAGGCGGTGCAACTAAAGATTTGTTTCTTCATTACAAATATCCTGAGTCGCTGCAAGTAGGCAGCGATCAGGATAATATTTACACCAAGTTGCCTGCAGGAAGAAAAATAGAAATCTCTAAGGTTGAACAGTTTTTAGGCGGCGGTGCAATTAACACCGCCGCCTCTTTTTCTAAACTCGATATCGATGCTACTGTTTTATGCAAAGTAGGAAACGACCCAGAAGGACAGCACATTGTTCAAGCACTTACAACACTGGGTATAGCAACCAACCTTGTGAACATCGATAACAATACGGCCACCGCAACTTCTTTTATTATGCCGTGCACTGATGGCGACTCTACATTATTAGTATATCGAGGGGCCAATACCCATCTTCAAGAAAAAGACATTCCTCATACGAAGCTCTCAGAGTTTAACCAACTCTATTTATCATCTCTTAATGGCGAAGCTGCACAACTTGTAAAACCTATTACTGATGCAGCAAAAAAATTAAATATCCCGGTAGCCATCAACCCAGGCATGGCCCAGTTGTGTGAAACAGCCAACATCATCCAAGAGTCGCTACCAAACATAAGTACATTTATCTTAAACGCTTGTGAAGCAAAAGAGTTCATGCTCACCCTTATTAAAGACAACAAGCTCCAAGGCGTAGATAAAAAAACAATGGCACAAAACACTCCTGAACTTCTACAACCTTGGATCGAACAAGAAAGCAGTTGTTTTAACCTTGGACATTATTTTAAAGAAATATTGAGCCGGGGACCATCAATAGCCATAGTCACAAATGGCAGTGAAGGTGTCTATGTTGCTCACCATGACACGATTTATTTTCATCCAAGCATTGCAACCAACATTGTCAGCACCGTTGGCGCAGGGGATGCTTTTGGTTCTTGTTTTGTAGGAAGCATTATGAAAGGCCACTCAGTTGAGCAGGCTTTAATTCAAGGAATCCTTAATAGTCTTTCGGTATTACAGTATGAAGGCGCACAAGAAGGGTTGTTAACAATGTCCACTCTTGAGGAAAATTACAGCTCAGCACCAAAAAATCTTATTCAAAAGTTTGCCCTATAAAACTTAAAGGGCATCCATTAGGCCTTTAGTCTTCTTTTCTATGTTTCTCAAGTCAGGGCTTTTATTCCCAGTCTTGGTAAGCGCATCTTGAGCAGAAGAAAACATTTTTGATGCAAAATCAGCCAAAGCCGGTTCGATGTTTTGTTTGTTTAGTTCGGTAGTACCCTGAGTATCCAATGCAAGTAGTGATTTGTATAGATCTATATATGCTGCAGGATCTTCTTTAAGGACTCCCACTTTGTACCAGACGTTTAATTGTTTAAAAAAATCTTGGTTGGATATTTGCCCCTGAAATTGATCATTAAACAATTTATAAAGCTTGTTTAATCACGCTTGTTGTTCAACTGTAACACTCTTTTCTTTAATCAGATCATGGTAGAAACCATCAAACGCTTTCTTAGAGGCCAATGGAATTCCCGATGTTTTAATATTAGATGTTTTAATATTAGATAGAGCTTTAAATCCCAAGCTAAACCGCCAAAATTGTTGTAACAAACTACTTGAAGGGCGTTCATTGGTTACATCATAGATACTTTCAGCTACCCCATGATAATTATTGACAAACTCAAGAACTTTTACATCGAATGGAGTATTACCAAGCGCTCCTTCGGCCATTGTTGAAAATTTTTGCGCAGACATTCTTGTCTGAGTAGCACCTTTATGCATAGCTCCTGTAGCTGCGCTCGAAAATCTACTCATAGGAACAGAAGCCCTGTTTACCAAGGTTCTATAGTTACGCGCTACGGAAGTCAATCCACGCCGAGCACCAGCCATAGCCTGTAACTCAATACTTAATCCACAAAGGATTACCATCAAAACAAAATACTTAATGTTATTTTTTATACAACTAAAGCGCATCAGTTAACCCCCTCACTTGGTAATCATCTGGCGATCCAATAAGTATTTTTTCTTCATTAGGGGTTACAATATAACTAGAGCCACTTTGAGTAAAAGATTCTTGAATGGACGTTATCAATTTAGATAAAAGTTCTAACAAGTCGCTCCCCAGCAGCCTTATCTGCTGTGTCATTTGTATTGGATCAATAAGATTACTTAATGATTGATAAGCTTTAATATATGGCACTTGGTCTTCAATCAGGCCCTCCCTAACTTCACCATTTAATACATTAGTAACATAATCATCGGAGAGATCACCATTTAAATTCTCACTTAAAATACCAAAAAGGTGAGATAGATTCTCTTTTTGTTTAACAGGATAATCTTTACTTATTAGACTAGAATAATACTCATTAAACCATTCAAGACTTCTTAACTTACTTTCTCCTTCCTTAACAGACTCTACAATATTGCTTAAGCCGGCAAGGTCCAATAAACATAGTTTCATTTGCCAATACATCTTCACGAGCTTCGCTTCGGGATAAGTAAATGAATAACCCGTAAGCATCTTATCAAATGCTTCATAGTAGTGCCAAAACATTTTAGATGTTTTACTTGGAAGCATACTTTGTAATTTTCCAGCCATCGGTGGACTGAGGCTCATTGATACCGTTGTTGGATTAACCCGCAACCCAGCCTGAGAAGAAAACCATCGTCGACCTACCTCTTTACTTAAACCCTGCGTAAAACCCTGTGGTCGAGCAGCTGCGCGCGGGTTCATACCAAAATTCATCCCCCGACCTTGAGGCTTACTTGCTCCAACAGCAGATTCCAGCCTGAGAGCAACCTGTGGCTGACGCACAGCCCGTAATAATCTTGTAGACATACGACCGCCAGCAGCGCCCATAGAATGTAGTTCAGTAGCCAAACCACATAGACCAACTATAAGTATAGCAACCATTTTCTTCATAAAAACTCCATTTCCCGACCTTCCAATGCTTCTTTTACCTTACAGTATAGATAAAAAACATCTCTATTTGCAATAGTTTGGGGCGAATGAAGCGCCTAGCAAGGCACCCTGAAAGGGTTTGGGCTAAAAAACTGAGCTTTGTTGATAGGATTGGTCGCTGTAATAGAGCACAGCATCGGGCTTTTGGTAAAATAACCAGGCATCAGCAATAATGGTTTCCAGGGAGGAGTATTCCGGCTTCCATCCCAAAAGGGTGCTGGCCCGAGATGGATCTGCCACCAGTCGATCTGGGTCTCCAGAGCGGCGTTTTTTCACCTCTACATTGATTGATAGACCTGTTTGCTTGGTAACCATATTAACAAGCTCACTCACGGAAGCACCGATACCAGTACCGAGGTTGAAAACAGCAGACTTATTACCATCGAGAAACTTGAGTGCTTTATAGTGCGCAGAGGCCAAGTCTTTAACATGCAAATAATCACGAATACACGTGCCATCGGGAGTCTGATAGTCGTTACCAAAAATAGAAAACGTCTCTCCTGATTGTGCCGCTTCTAATAAAAGAGGAATCACATGGGTTTCGGGTTTATGTCTTTCTCCCAGGCCATTTTCCACATCAGCACCAGCGGCATTAAAATAGCGTAGGGCTACAAAATTCAATCCATACGCACGACTAAAGTCGGACAGCATACACTCTACCGCATACTTAGTGTTACCATAAGGATTAATAGGGTTGCATGGATGCTCTTCAACAATAGGAACCTTAGTTGGGGTACCGTAAACTGCTGCACTCGAGGAGAAAACAAACTTATCAATACCATGCTCTTGCATCTTATTTAAAAGCTTTAAAACTTTTACAACATTTTCTTCATAAAAAATCTTTGGGTCTCTCACTGAGGCACCGACTTCGATTAACCCTGCAAAGTGCATAACGGCTTCAACATTGTAATGAGTGAATATTTGATCGAGGATCGATTGGTCAGAAAAGTCACACTTAATAACGCGAGCCCAATCAGGATAAAACTGTTGTCCATGTTTAAAATTATCAATAATAACGACCTGGTATCCTTGTTGTGACAAAAGAAATGCAGCATTTGAACCTATATATCCAGCACCACCAGTAACCAAAATCGTCGGCTTGTGTACATCAAGTTCCATAACCAACCCCTTAACAGTTAAACCTATTAAACATGTTATTAAAAAGTTATACCAATTTTTGCCCAAAACATCCACCTGTTCATACCAGCATTTTCATCGGCAAATTCATAAGAAAAACCTGCACCCAAGAACTTTGGGTTATATAAATGATCCCAATAGCGGCCCACTGAAGCATAAAATGTATGTGTCAAAAATCCAGGAGTAGCAGCCGACTGCAAATCAAGATCACACACCTCTATAACATGATACCCCTCATCGTACGTATCAGGATCCGCACCAGGAACTCTGTCGTTTCCTATAAATTCATAGGCACGAATAGTTGCATTGTTTCTGGATTTTCCAGCAGTAGTTTGATTGTTCGTTCCTGTTATAAACAAGCCATCACGGTCATCCCAAAGCGCTGCAATGGCTGGCCCTGTCTTCCAGTTATTCTGGATCTCAACCGACTCGGCTGATTGGCTGAAAAATTGATAACCACCCTCTAATTGCAAGCCGTTGCAATGGGTATATGTTACAGAAGCATTAATGTTACGAACAAAGCCATGACCAACATGCACCTCTTTAGTAAAAGTATTAATACCATCAGATGTCTGTGGCGCTAGCTTATTACTATAAACAAACATATAGCGACTCCATTCATTATTCTTTAGATCAAATGAACGAGTTTGGTTGTTGTGGAAAAAGAAACTACTTGAAGTATCAAGGTTCATCGCTACCGATTGGGTAGGACATCCCCAAATAACAAAGCCCATATTCATGTCAAAAACAATACCATTATGTCCACCATTACCAACAATAGGCTCAAACATATATTCGCCATTGGGCTTGTTTCCAGCAGCAATAATAACCCCCGTATAACTTTCAAGATAGTGAGTCTCTTCTTTTATGTAGGTATATCCCAACCCAATTTGAATATCACTTAACCGAGTCGTGGTTTGTGGGCCATCAATCTTACCAAACTGCCAACCACTTTGCTTAAACGCTGCTGTCATGTTACCAACATATCCCTCAGGAACTTGAGGGTTATCACCACCAACGCCTCCAGCATCAATTACCTTCTCTTTTAAGTGCATGTTAGTTTCGACATGCATGAATGGGGCTGCTGCATCAATCCAAAATCCTTTTTCTGGATCACAAGAAAAATGATACCTATAATGAAGGCCCACTCCATAGTATTTATATTCTGGTGCAAAAGAAATGTTACTAGTAAAGGTATACTTATTGATAGTTGCCAAATACGCTTCACCCTGAACAGGATACGCTTCTGTGAAAACATTAAAGTAGTTAGCTATAATATCAGCTTCTCCGGTTTTAACTATTTCACTACCAAGCTCACCAACCTTCAAGCATTGTTTACCAAATGGGGCAAAATAGCGAGCAAGCTCTTTCGAGTTGGTAGATGCTCCCCCCAATGCGGTTACATCAAACTCGTGGCGCCGCTGATCATCATACAACTTCATCTGGTGATGTCGCATTGATAACCGTTCAGGAGAATTAATTTGGAACGCAGGCCAAACACTCAGGTATGATTTTCCTGTCGCTATAACTTCAGGCAGTACGGTCGCAAACCCCAATAATGCTGTAAACATCAAACTTATTCTTAGGATGTTTTTTACTGTGCTCATGCTTTCAAAGCCTTTTTAATGTTTGCTCTCTTTGTTAACATTTTAATTACTGCAAAAGTATCTGCTTGATCCAACCATCTAGTTGATGAAAACAAACAAACTGATACAATAATAATTAAACAAATATATCAAAATTTAGCAAAAGGAATATTTTTGATGCAAAAGGTCGATATTAAAAATGTCCAAGAAATTGTTAATGTACAACGACCTTTGCTTGATGCCCTTAATGCCGAGATTGCACAAGTCGTTGTAGGTAATGCGGAAGTGATTAATTGTATTGTTATAGCTATGCTTTGCAATGGTCACGTACTCTTAGAGGGTGTACCAGGAGTTGCTAAAACAACAATTATCAAAACATTCGCTCAAGCTTTAGGGCTCAACTTTAAGCGTATTCAGTTCACACCCGACCTACTTCCAGCAGATCTTATTGGAACGCTCATCTATAATCCACAAACCCATGAGTTTGAAACCAAGCAGGGTCCAATTTTTTCCAACCTCGTCCTGGCTGACGAAATAAATCGAGCACCTGCAAAGGTTCAGTCTGCACTTTTGGAAGCTATGCAAGAACAACAAGTAACTATTGGGTCTTCTACCTACGAACTTGATAAACCATTTTTTGTATTTGCTACACAAAACCCGATAGAACAAGAAGGAACCTATAATCTTCCTGAGGCACAAATTGATCGATTCATGTTTAAAGTACTTGTAGATTATCCTTCAAAAGAAGATGAAAAAGAAATTATCTTAAAAAATGTTACGTCCCCCCTTGTAAAACATGTTATCGATCAGTCTACAATCTTAGACCTACAACAAACCATTAAGAAGATTTATGTTGATAGCAACATCGTGGACTATATCGTTAACATTATTTTTGCCACACGACTACCTGAAGGCTCTAACAACAAGGCATTGCGTACTTATTTACAATATGGAGTTTCACCACGAGGAAGCATAGCATTACATCATGCAGCCCAAGCACAGGCATTTTTAAGTGGCCGTTCTTTTGTTACACCTGATGACGTAAAGGCGATAGCGCATGCAACTTTGAGACATAGAATTGCATTAAGCTATGAAGCTGAAGCCGATAATGTTACAGCTGATGAAATAATTTCCACATTACTTCGCTCAGTGCCCACTCCGTAACCAACAAGTATTAACTTCTACTGCACCATCTTGACAAAAACACTATTGCTTGAGTAATGTGTCTATAGGTTATAAACATGCCTGTAGGCAAATAAGGGAAAAAATTAATGAAACGACCCCTATGGATCTTAAATAGTATCCTTTTTTTGATGCTATTGGCTTGCTTAGGCTTTATTTTCTTTCATAAGGTTAAGTTTCCAAAAAAACTAAGTATTAAGCCTGAAGCTTATACTCCACAAAACCTACAAAAAGAAAACGCCATTGATCGCTCTAAAATATATATGAATGATTTGTTTAATACATATCAACCACCACAAATTCATCCCAAAGAGCCGGATCTTATTAAAGTGGCTCCAACCCCGCCACGCCCTACAGTAGCACCTATGCCGCAGCCAGCTACTCCTAAATTCTTAGAACCTTTATCAATTACACTTACTGGAGTTTTTGCTTTTTCTGATGAATCCAAAAACAAAGCTTTCATTGCCGATAATAAATCTAAAAAAGAAGTAGGTTATAAGGTTGGTGATGAAATAGAAGATGCTCAAATATTAAAGATTTATAACAATCGTATAATTTTAATTCGATCTAATGGCCAACAAGAAACCTTGTTCTTGCAACAAGCCAACATTGATAAACACACAAGCCCATGGTTCAAAAAAACATGGAATTCTGTTATTAGAAAAACAGGAAACAACCAGTACCTTGTTAATGCCCACGAGTTTGTTAAAAACGTTCCTAACCTTGGAAACCTCGTAGAGATGCTCGACCTCACTACCGTTTATAAGCAAGGGGTGCCTATTGGATGTAAAATTGGTACACTAGATGATAATGCCTTAGTCCATGCATTAGGATTTAAGGCGGGTGATATTATTAAAACGATTAACAGCATTACTGCAGCAACGACTCAAAACCGTATGGAAATTTATAAACACATCATCACCTTGAAAAATAATGACTCTATAGCCATACAGTTATTGCGACACGAAAAACCCCTTTCTATTGTTGTTAAGCTTGGTAGCCTAAGCACCATAGAAACATCCCCTGTCGAAGGCAAACAGGGCGGATCAGGAAGAAAGCCATTGACTGAACAGCAGCAGTTACAAGAAACTAGAGAAAATATTAATATTTTAAAAAAATCTAAGCAATTTGCTCCAACCCAGTACCAACTGGCACAACAAGAACGTGAGCAAATCTTAAAACATGGTAGCGAAAAAAAACGATCGCTCTTTAAATAAAATACGAGTTATTTTATGAAAAAACTGTTTCAAAATTTCTGTATATTAATAACGGTAGGCACCCTGGCCTGCCTAATTTTCCCTGCCATCGGAGATATCGTCAAGCCAACTAATAGCGTGACCGGTATTCCTAAATCTCTCCAACAGCTTCATGGTGAAGAAGTTAATATCAACTTCAACAACGCGAGTCTACAAAATATAGCTGATGAAATTGCATCCTTGTTTGATATTACTTTTTTACAAGATGATGCCATAAAAAAGCTTGATGGAACGCCCCTCGGGAAAGGACTCGCCGACCATAAGGTGAGTTTTAACACTCATCGCCTTCTCAATGCTGACCAGGCACTCAACCTCTTTAAAACCTTTTTAGAGCTAGCTGGTTTTTCTATGATCGATACGTATGATCCTAAAGTTTACCGCATAACTACAATCGAAAATGCCAACAAATCGCCACTGCCTACTTATATAAACTGCCCTATAGAATCTCTACCAAATAATGATACTCGTATCCGATATGTTTTGATTGTAGTTAATAACTCTCCTAAGGAAATCAATACCACGTTAGCTAAAATGAAAAGTAAACAAGCAACGATTGAATCTTTTGAAGAGCTTAATGCGCTCATATTAACAGACAAGGCTTATAATATTCGTGGGTTAGTAGAAATTGCTAAAGAGCTTGATACAGGCAATATCCCTGAAGCTTTATCGGTAATGAAACTTCAAGATGCTGACGCTGATGAAGTCGCTAAGACAATTGAAAACTTAAAACAAAAAGATGGTGGCAAACAGCAATGGGGACCAGCTAAAAAACAACCAACAATCTTTTATTTTCCTCCAGATGTAAAACTTATTCCATCGCGAAACAACACCCTTATCATCTTAGGGCCTAAAGAGGGTGTTAAACGTATTGAAGATTTCATAACTGAACACATCGATAAAAAATTAAAAAAGAACTATAACATCCTACACGTATATCCTCTTAACTATGCATTGGCCGAGCCAGTAGCTGAAATTCTTAATGAAGTTGTTAAGTTTGGTAAAACCGGACAGGGCGGCCAAAACATCTCTGCTACTAATTATTTTTCAGAAGTTTTCATTCAAGCTGAAAAACAAAGTAACTCCTTAATAATACGAGCCAACAAAGAAGACTTCACAATGCTGCAGCCGATCATCAATGGTCTGGATGTCCAACAGCCACAGGTCGCCATTGAAGTCCTTATTGTTGATCTCAAGATTAACAAGGTTAAAGGATTGGCATCCCAAATTCGTAACCGCACCGACCAAACAATAAATTGGCAAACATCAGGGTTCTTTAATAATCCAAATGCAACACCTGTTACCGACCCTACAACAGGAAGTCTTCTTGGTAACCTCTTAGAGCTTGTTAAAACATTAAACACCAGCCTTGCCGGAAGCACGTTGCTCTCACTTGGTAAGACCAGTGTTTGGGCTCTATTTGGTATCTTAGAACAATCAACACAAAGTCGTGTTATCTCTAACCCGTTCTTGATATCTACTAATAAATATAAGGCTACCGTTTCGTTGGGTGAAACGCGTAACGTAGCAACTCAGACTATAACCGGCGGTACTGGAGACAATACACAAGGGTTTACACAAATTAGTGCCGAACTTAAGGTAACCATTATTCCACAAATCAATGAGTTTGGGATTATCAACCTTAATATTGAACTTTTAATTGAAAAATTTACCAATGGAGAAACAGCTGCAAACGCAACCAACCAATCTTTAGGTGATAAAGAAATTCGCGTTATTAAAACTACCGCCAATGTAGCAGATGGTGAAGTATTAGCGCTTGGTGGTTTGATAAAAAGTGAAAGCAATAGCCAGATATCTGGGACACCGCCCTTACAACGAATCCCTATAGTAGGGCGCCTATTTAGCAACCAAAATGACAAAAACAATAAAGAAAACCTGGTTATCTTTATTGCTCCTAAGGTCATGCGTACTCAACAACAAACAGGACAACACTACACTGAAACCAAAGGTCGATACCTCGATGAGCAATTAGCATCCTTCATTCGCGATGATGATCACTTCCATCCAAATGACCCGGTTCGGAAGTGGTTCTTCCAGCCCCCTCAGATCAATCAATCGGAACAAACTTTAGAGTTCCTTGATTCACAAAAAGCTGAAAAGAGCGCACAAAAAGAAGCTCTTGAAGAAATAATAAAAACTAAACAAGAAAAAACAGAAAAGTCTGCAGAAAAAAAAGATATCACTCAGGATAAAGAGGAAAAAAAATCAACAACTGAAGAAAAGGCTCCAGAGAAAAAAAAGAGCCCCCTCTTAAAAATGGCTGAGAAAAAAGAAGAAAAAGCAGCTCCGATCAAGAAAAAAAGCCCTTTGTTAAAAGCAGCTAAAGGGCATAAATCATGATAAAAAACATCTTCATCCCTGAACAAATCAAAGGGTATTATCTTTTTTCTCAAAAAATAATTGGGCTTGCTCTTCAATCTCATGGGGTATATGCCACAAAGGCACACGCTAGTGGGTCTAAGGTAGCCATCCAAGAGTTTAAATATGAAAAGCTTGGTTTTTCACCGGATCAAAATTATGACGAAGCAATTGCAGACTCTATAAAAAAGGTTGTTAAAGATCTAGGAAGCCACTCACAAGTTCGCTTGGCAATGCCAAGCTCGTTAGTAATATTTAAAGAACTCTCTTTCCCTTTTTTGGATACCGATAAAATCAGAATGGTGCTCGGTTATGAAATAGAACAGTTCCTCCCTTTTCCACTCGATCAAGCGGTTTATGATTTTTCTGTAACAAGTCAAAATAAAAAAGAGAAGACCACTACTATATTGGTAGCTGTAACCCAGCAAAAACACGTTTCTCGTTATGTTTCCATTTTAACTGAGGCAGGCATCAGCCCACACACAATCGTTGTGGACATTCTGGCTCTGTTCTCGTTTGTTACAGAAATACCTAAGTACCAAAACCTGGGTGAGGGTGCGGCGCTCATCGAGCTTGGGGCAGACAGTACTACGATTAGTTATATACAAGACAATAAATTAAAATTGGTCCGTAGTATCAATCAAGGATTACCTGCGCTTGCATCCAAAGAAGAGCTTGAGGTCGCGCTCAGGTATGATAAAGAGGAAAATACAGATCAAGGAAAAGAATTATTCACCAAAATAAACAACTTTTTCAACGAAATTCAATTTACTTTTAGCGCTTTTCAGTCCCAACAAAAAGACTTTACCCCTATCAAAAAAGCTTTGATCACTGGACAGGCTGCCGTTCTCAACCATCTTTCAGAGTTTGCAACGCAAAAAATGTCGATCCCATTTGAATGTGTAGAAACAAAAGAACTCACCTCAGGCAAGACGGTTTCTTTGAAAAAATCACTACAGTCAATTGCACAAGAGTTCATGGTTTCAGCCTCTGTTGCATGCCCAACAAAACAAATTCAAGAGTTCAACTTCCTAACGACATTCTTTAAGGCTGCCAACGTAGGAGTCATTACTAAACAGTTGATAACCGCTCTAGTATTGATCGTTTTGATTTTTGGGCTCTTTATAGGAAATACGTTTGTACAACACAAACGATTGTCTTCAGTCGTTAAAACCGGCACCAAAGAATTAATATCAAAATTAAAAACTACGTTTGATATAACTGAGCGAAGTGCCCTAACCAAGCCGGACAGGGCTGTTAAGTATGCACAAACAAAACTAGAAGAAGAAGAAAACCTATGGTTTGCCTTCTCAAAAGAAGCACGATTTTCATATCTAGAATACCTACAAGAATTAAGTATCCGCATTGATCGTGAAAGCCTTGGCATTAAGTTCAAACGCCTTTCAATGGAGCTTGAAGATGGGTCAATTACTCTTGAAGGCGAAATTAAAGATAGTGACTTTAAATCCCTCACCATACTTGAAGAATCACTCAAAGAGTCTAAGTTGCTACAACATTCCACTATTCCACAAGATATGATCCAGACTGACTATAACACAAAAACAACCACCTTTACGGTAAAAATAAAAGTCGCGAAAGTGAATGGGGAGTAGAAAATGAAATTTTTAAATAAATACAAACATTTTCTAGAAGAGTTTGATGATAAAAAACAACTACGAACGCTTTTTGTGGTACTTGGCTTGTTGGTTTTGTTTGGCGGTTTCTTTTTATATCGCTATACAGGAATGGTCAAAACTCTCAAAAAACAAATGTCATCTCTCAATATTGCCCGCAGAGAAACTCAAAGCCTACTCTCTAAAAATGCTGTAGTAGATAAACAACGAACCACTGTAGAAACAATGCTATCCAAGGATAAAAGTTTCAAGATAATTGAATATTTTAAAACAGTTCTTGATAAGCTTAAGCTCAATGCATATCGAACGTCAGAAAAAACTAGCATCAATGACACCGAGGGGGTGAGGCGCTCAGGATATGAGGAGGTTAACCTTGTAGTCCAATTAACCAACATGAATATGCGCCAAGTGGTAGACTTATTGTTTGAAATAGAACAAAGCGAACGAGTCTATACCAAAAAATTAGAAATTGTTCACTCAAAGACTAATCCTGTAGTTGACTTAAACTTAACAATAGGAACACTCCTGAAAAAGGCTGAGGCTGAAGGATCTTAATGGAGTATAATGTTATGAAAAAACTTAATTTGATTTTTATTGCTCTTCTTATATCGTACTCGAGCATTAGTTTGCTACATGCAAAAGAAATGAACTCTGAAGAATCTGAAACGATTTCGTTTGATATTCAACATGAAAAACTCATGGATATCATTGTTCGTCTGAGTGCTAAACGCAATATAAATATCATCTTCCCTGAAAAACAAGATGGATTACAGGTTAAAGTGTTTTTCCCCCTAGCAGAACGCATCAGCCCGCAACGTGCTTGGGAGTTTTTAGAAACTTTTCTTAATATGTCCGGCTTTATAATTACGCCACACGCAGAAGATTTCATAATTGTTCCATCAAAAGAAATTGATATTACTCCGCTACCGTTATGGGGTGGCAACTTTTCTCCTAGTACACTCCCCGATAATGATGAACCTATTCGATATATTTATAGCTTTGTTAATATAAATATCGCAGAAAACAATAGTACCAAGGCTAATCTACAGTCTATTTTTAAAGATATGTTACCCGGCAGTGATAGTAAGGCACTTTTTGATGCAAAGTCTAATAGCGTACTAATCACTGGTAGCGCCTCAAAAATTAAAGGGGTGATGAATATTGTCCAAGAACTAGACATAACTGGATTTAGAGAATCAATAGAGGTCCTTCCCTTACGACACGCACAAGCTAGTGTCGTTGTTCAGATCATCAATAAGCTCATCCCTGATGCTGAAGGAAATCGTTTTTATCCAATGCCCCAACAAACCCAGCGAACGACTTTTTTCTCTAAAAATACCCGCGTAGTTTCAATCCCAAGCTCCAACTCAGTTGCGATCATGGGTAAAGTAGAATCCGTTGATCGTGTATCTAAGTTTATTCATAAATACTTGGACTCTGAGCCAAAAACAAATAAAAATATCCTTCACATCAAGCACCTAAATAACTTAAATGCAGAAGAGTTTGCTCCTGAGCTCGTCAATCTTATTAAGCATAAAATGCCGGGTGATCAATCCACCGGTAAAAGTAAGGACGACCTGCTTTCTGGGGTTATTATTGTAGCCCAAAAAGCCGATCAATCAAGCTCACAACAGGCGAAACTTAAAGAAACAGCCATTGGTAAACAAATTGGCGGGTCTGTTGATCTAACCCAAGAAAAGCTTGCTGGTAGTAGTGGAAACAACTTGGTAATCGCTGCAAAAGAACGTGACTGGAAAATGATCGAGTCTATTATAGATCAGCTCGATCGCCCTCAGCTTCAAGTTGCTTTCGAGGTCCTTATTGCCGAGATAACATTGAGCGATCTAAAAGAATTGGAAGCACAAATTCGTGGCTCACAAGCAGTGTGTGATCCTCCACCGGTTGCAAAATGGCAATCATCACAAATAACCACTCCGGTATTAAACTATGAAAAAGACAGTAGTGGAGCATATACCGATACTCTAGATTCAGCACAAGGTATCGACTCTAACTTGCTTCCCGTCCCTGCTGGCGATACAACTCATCCAGGTCTTACCAATATTGCGAGCATAGCATCGGCAGGGCAAACCATACTGTCATACAAGTCCACGAACGGGATATTGGGGATTTTACAAATGATCAGTCAATACAAACGTTCTACAATTTTATCACAGCCGTTTCTTGTAACGAGTAATCACCAACAAGCGAGTATTGATCTTGTAACCGAAAAACTCGCTAATGGTAGTGCAGATACTGCCAGTACCGGTGGTCCAATTACTGTAAACAGCCAAAAGCTGGATGCGGCACTCTCGGTAGCGCTTTATCCTCACATCAGTATCTCCAACAGTATTAACTTACAAATTCTAGTACAAGCAAATGAATTCTTGGACGGCTCATCCACACGAACTATTCGTGCTATTACAACCAATGCTAATATTGAAGATAAAGAAGTATTGGTTCTTGGTGGTCTTACCCAGGTAACAACTGAAAACACCCAAAGTGGAACTCCGGTATTATCATCAATACCAATTGTAGGAAACTTGTTTAAAAAACGAACCAAAGACTATGATCGTTCAGTACTTCTAATATTTATCTCTCCTACCATTATCAGACCTTTATTAAGTGGTGGTGTCAATTCATTCACTCAAACCAAAACAAGTGCACTTAAAGGGGAAATCCTTTCTGCTGGAGAAAACTTTGAATCAATGAACAACCCTGTATCTCGAATTGTATTCCCGTATGCACATTATATGCCGGAAAACTTTAACAACTCGATCGACCTTTTTGTTAACCAAGGTAGCTATGACTCTGGTGGGCAATCAGCACTCGCTAAAAAAGTAGAAAACAAGGCGCTGAAGAAAATGGCAGCTGCTGATCAAGCAGAATTTGAAAAAGAGCATAAACAACAGCTTGTAGCTGAAGAAAAAGCACTTGAACACAAAGCCCTAACTCGAGCAAAAAACAACAAGAAAAAAACAAAAAAGACAAGAAAGTCTCAATCTCTTAAAGAGCGACAATTGAAAAAAAAGCTAAAAAACAAAAAAAATCCTTTCGATAAGAAGAAAAAATAAAAAATATCTTCTTATTGGATTTGGGATTAACATACATCAAAAGGATGCACTATGAATAAAGTATTCAATAAGATTATTGGGTTTAGAGTAGCTGGGTTTTTGTTGCTCACAGGAGCTGTAATAGCTCTTCACGGAGAACAAGAAACTGATAATACAGGTCGACCAGTGGACTTTGTTTTTCGAATCTATGTAAAACCTGATAATGTACCGGCAGAAAAAATAAACCAAGGTGATGTATTAAGCCTTAAATTGCACGAATATTTTGATAAGAATCGAGAAGACCGATCATTTGAAGCTTTTGCAAACAATCATGCAGAGGCACTCAAAACTGTACTTAAAGTTTATGAGCTATTTCGTGCCAATGCCACATGCGTAACTGAAACTGAACATGTAGAAAAAAATAAGGATGAAGGATTAAGTTTTTCAGTTGAATATATTCCATATCCTACTGGTGTCGATGATGAACAATCAGCTAGTGAACGAGCAATAAATATGAAAATATTAGAACTGTTATGTAAAGAAAAAAGCTGCGCACAAGTTGTAAAAGAACTGGATAGACTGACCTCAATACTGAATAAGTCTAATGGAGCATCGATACGTCATAATACATTCTACTACAAAGAAGGATAAAAGCTGTCCCTTACAGCTCTTCCAGATCAATTAAGCTTTGTAGCTCTTCAATAAAGAGTAAGCGGTTATATTTAGATAGCCGCTCAGAGCGCATAAGGCCACCAGTTTTAATAAACTGAGCACCAATGCCAACAGCAAGGTCTGCAATAAAAGTATCTTCAGAATCTCGTGACCGATGCGAAGCTACCATGTTCAAGTCGTACTCTTTGCATAGCATGACTGATTCAAAAATCTGAGAAATGGTGCCCACCTGATTAGGCTTAATAATAATCCCGTTAGCAGCACTCTTCTTGACTGCCTTTGCAACATGATAGATATTGCTCACCACCAAGTCATCGGCTATAAGGTAAACAGAGGTTCCTAGTTGCTCCATCATAAGCGTCCAGTTATCCCAATCTTGCTCAGCCAAACCATCCTCAATCAACAAAAGTGGATACTTGTCTGATAAGGAGGCATACACATCAATCATTTGTTCTGCTGTCTTGTTTTCTCCAAACCACGAATAGGTCTTCTTTTTGTCGTCATAAAATTGGGTAGCAGCAACATCAACGCCAATACCAAACATATCCTTACTATAGCCAGCAGCTGTAACTGCCTCCATAATCAGATCAAATGGCTGTTCAATGTTTTCAAAGGTAGGCATAAATCCACCCTCAGCGCCCAGCGCAGTAGATCGACCTTGTTTTTCTAAAAGCCCCTTAAGAACATGAAAAACCTCAGCGCTCACCTGCATGGCTTGTGTGAAATTTTCAACGCCATGAGGAATCAATAAAAACTCTTGAATAGGTAGTCGTGCGTCACCGTGCGCGCCACCGTTAATTACATTGATAAGAGGAACTGGCAATGAAATAGTCGGATTATCCAAAACTCGAGCTATAAAATCGTACAGCTCTAAATCTAAGGACTTTGCGTGTGCCTTGAATAAGGCCATGCTCACAGCGATCATAGTGTTGCCACCAAGCACATTTTTTTGTTCTGATGGATCAAGCTCTAGCAACTTCCTATCCATCTCGACAGCGTCAATTTCTTCGCCAACAAAAAGGGGTGCTATTTTAGTCTCGATAATTTTTATAGCTTTTTTGACGCCCTTGCCCATCAAGCGCTCACCGCCATCGCGCAGTTCACAAGCCTCAAATAAACCTGTTGATGTTCCTGCGGGAACAATGGATGTAACATAGCGATTGTTTTCGAGGAAAATATCACACGCTAGGGTAGGAAAACCCTGGGAATCATAAACTTCACGACCTAAAATATTCTTTATTTTCATAGTTCTTCTCAATGATAATTATTAATTTAATTAAGTATTATCCTATCAAAAATGAAAAGAAAAAATATGAATGCTACTATTTTGCTGTTATTTTTTTAAGCAAGCCGTACTCTTTTAGTGCTGCGTTATCGACACTGGTTGGTGCTTCCATAAGTGCATCATGACCGCGTTGTGTTTTAGGAAACGCTATTACATCACGAATAGAGCTTGAGCCTGTTAGCAACATGATAAGGCGATCAAGACCAAGAGCAATACCAGCGTGTGGCGGGAACCCAAGCTCTTGAGCTTCTAGCAAGAAACCAAACATCTTTTCCGATGTTGCTTTATCAATGCCCATCAAGTCAAAGACTTTTTCTTGTAACTCTTTTTCATGGATACGAACAGATCCACCACCGAGCTCCATCCCATTACACACTAAATCATACGCCCGTGCTATCACCTTGCTCGGATCTGTTTCTTCAGTGTTTTGTGGGCTAGTGAAAGGGTGATGGGTAGCATGCCAACGTTTATTTTCATCATCAAACTCAAACATTGGAAAACTATCAACCCACAACAGATCAAACTTATTTGTATCAATAAGGTTGAGATCTTTTGCTAGCGCCAATCGTAAGCGACCTAATAACGGCCATGCATCGGTATAGTTACCAGCAATTAAAAAGAGGGTATCGCCTGCAGTGATATTAGGATACACCGACTTAACTTGCTCAAGAAAGTCTGCTGGTAAAAATTTTGATACTGGAGACTCAACAGAGCCATCTTCTTTAAAGCGAATCCACAACAGCCCCTTTGCTCCCAACTTCGTTGCAACATCAACCCACTTGTCCAGTTGAGAACGAGTAAACTCATGCTGAGAAACACAAAGACCGCCAACCTTACCACCCTTAGAAATAACCGCCTTCAAAAACGAAAGCTCGGAATCTTTAAATAAGGGTGAGTAGTCATGTATCTTAAGTTCAAAACGAACATCCGGCTTATCAGAACCATAATCTTTAAATGCATCCTCATACGACATATGCGGGAAAGGTACCGGTAAATCTTTATTAAGAACTTTTTTAAACATAAAAACAAACAACTCTTCCATAAGAGCCTGTACGTCTTTTTCATTAACAAAAGACATCTCCATATCAAGCTGCGTAAACTCAGGCTGTCTGTCCGCACGTAGATCTTCATCACGAAAACAACGCGCTAACTGAAAGTACTTTTCAACACCGCCAGCCATCAATAATTGTTTGTAAATTTGTGGCGACTGAGGCAATGCATAAAACTTGCCCTCATGCATACGAGAAGGCACCAAGAATTCACGAGCTCCCTCCATCGAGTTCTTAGTCAAGATTGGAGTTTCGATTTCGTAGAATCCATTTTTGTGCAAAAATTCGCGCATTGCGAATGTAATATCATCACGCATTTTAAATTTTGCTAAAGTCTCTGGACGTCTTAAATCAAGGTAGCGATATTTTAAGCGAAGTTCTTCATCAACAGATCCACCTTCATCAAGCATGAAGGGAAGCCCTTTGGCTTTGTTGAGAATTTGAAGTTTATCAACTTGAAGTTCGTATTTACCGGTAGGCATTTGCGGGTTAATGGTCTCTGGTGTCCGTTCAACAACGGTACCTGTTACACCAATAACAAACTCTGAACGCAAAGAATGTGCAAGCTTGTGTGCTTCTGCTGCTTTTTCAGGATTAAAAACAACCTGCATAAGCCCACTGCGATCACGCAAATCAACAAAAATAAGACCACCATGATCTCGCCGTGTTGCAAGCCAACCAACTAAAGTAATAACTTTCCCAAGGGAATCTTTATTAACTTCTCCACATCCAAAACTTCTCTTCAAAGACTCTATCATCTATTTTTTACTCCTGATCTAAAACTAAAAGGCATACTCAAAACCAATATTGAACGCTAGGGCCATACTATCACCCAATAACAAGTTCGTATCAGCAGGGTTGCCATTCTTTATATTTTTTGCCAAACGAGCAGCTTCATCAGCGCTTTGGGGTTTTCCAAGAACATCTTTATAATGCTGTCCAGGGAAGAATGCTGCACCCACACCAAACACTTTGATTGTTTCTTTTAATAAGCGGAAATCAAAGAACAAGTTAAATTCTGCTCCCAAAAACTTACTCGCAGGTTCGTCAATGGTTTGTCCAGTCGTTATATCAAATTTATTACTTGCAGTCGCATTCCAATATGCAATCAAGTTTGGACGCATATTAAAACGAGTTGTACAGGTCTGTGGCATCCAGTGCACACCAAAACCAGCAATCATCAAGTTGGTAAACCCTGAAGTAGTTGAGGCAAATCGCTCAATCTGTGGAACACCCTCAGAAGGAGTTGATAATGGTCGAGAAATACGGTGAGAACCAATAACAAATACAGATTGTACTTGCTTACCAGCATACACTTCTTGTAATCCGACAAAACCATTATAGGTATTATCTTCACGACTATCTAATGGATCAACAAGGTTTTTATTAGGATCCTGATCACCACTCGCATATGCCAACGTACCTACTAGTTTTATATTCTCATTACACACAGTCCAACCAAAGTCCGTAATCGCCATAAAACCACCAAGATGGTTTTTATATTTTGGACGATAGCGCTTCAAACCATTATATAAACCAGTAGAACCAATTTCAGTTCCATTACTAACCGGGCTTCCATTGTCCGCATCAACAATTACCTTGTTTGCATCAGACACAAGAGCCTTGGTTGTAAGAGCAGCATCAGTATAAACTTGAGTATACTGATTGACTAAGAACCCATCACTGTTGCGGACCTCTTTAATCTGGTTGCGATCTAAAGGACGCACTGTTTGAGCTCCACGGTTAAACGCAAGCTCACCACCCCAAACAAAATTACGACGAGTATAATCAAAAGCACAACCCCAGGTACCCATCTGCATAAACGCATCTGGCTGAACCTCTACTCTTTGTTCAGGAGCATACGCACCAAGAACATATGGCTGCATGTTTAAATACCCACACGATGACTCCGGATCAAATGGATGATAATCAAACTTGAATGCTACCAACTGAGTAATACTACCAAAACCGCGACTTGGGCAACTATATCTAGAAGGATCTTGGGCATAAACAGCTTCAGCAACCTCGCTAAATGATCCAGAACGATTACGAGCCATTTCATAATAAAAATCATAAGAAAGTCGACAATGAATAACTTCACCGTGCTCAGAAAGACCATACGCATACTGATCAACAACATCATCTACATAGAAACCAACAACACCCGGCGAAACCGCATACGCGTCACCCAATGAAATTCCACGACCAAGCTTGAAAGAGAAGGCCCCAATTTTAAAGTAGTGTTCGTTGCACGTTGGCAAACCAATGGCTTCATTTAAACTAATCTGAACCCACGCTTCCCGAATCCACATGAATTGACGACCAATATAGTGACGATGTTTACCAGTAACAGCATCACCAGCCTTAATAGTTTCTTCTGTCGTATTAATAATTGCCGGCGACCCCCAACGAGCCTTGTTACGAATACCAAGCTTGGACTGCAAAGAATCCTGATAATTAATAGCAGACGTTAAATCCCAAATACTTTGCACATAGATCCACTGATCATCAGGGTTTTCACTAAACCGCTGAACACTTCGCGCATAGTACAGTTCTGGTTTTTGTTGCAAATCAATACAGATTTTAAATCCTGTCGCGGGATCCGTGTACGACAAAAATTTACAAATTTTTGCGTTAGTAGGAATTGTGATATTTTGCTCACATTTCTCACAAACTTCACCACAGTATTCCTTTGAGGAAAAAACTGTTGAAACACATAACAACGATAACATTAGTAGGGAACGTATTGAACGGGTCATCAGAAACTCACTTGCCTTTGTAAATTATGTAAAGAAAAGACTTAATACAATAGATTGTATCTTCTTATTAAGGGTAAAATATATCTGCATTTTGTCAACAAAAAACATTGTACTTCACCGCTAAAAAAGGCAAGATAATACTTAAAAAAGAATATAAATCTAGGAGTCTCATGAAGAAAAACATTAACCCGATCCTCCTTCTTGGAGCACATATGCCTATTGCAAAGGGGCTTACAGAAGCAATTGAAGACGGTGAATCTCTCGGTTGTACCACTATCCAAATATTCACAAAAAGCTCCCGCCAGTGGAAAGGAAAAACATTATCTCAAAGCAACATTTCTGCATTTAAAGTCCGACACAAGCAATCTCCCATTGGTCCCATCATGGCGCACGCCTCATATCTTATCAATATAGGATCTCCCAACCCTATCACTCTCGAAAAATCCATTGACGCATTAAGAGAAGAATTAAGACGATGTGATGACCTTGGTGTAGATTTTTTAGTCTTTCATCCCGGATCAGCACTTAAATCTAGTGAAGAAGAGTGTATAAACAAGATCGCCGAAAGTATCAATATTGTTTTTGATACCATCAAAACAACCTCAACGCTTTTACTAGAAACAACCGCCGGCCAAGGTTCTAACGTAGGATACACCTTCGAACACCTTCGCGACATTATTAAACAAATCAAAGACAAATCCCGAATTGGAGTTTGCTTAGACACGTGCCACATCTATGCAGCAGGATACGATCTAAGCAATGAAAAATCCTATAACAACACATGGGCTGAGTTTGAAAAAATCGTTGGCCTCAGGTACCTTAAGGCGATTCATTTGAATGATTCAGCGCAGGGACTTGGATCAAAAAAAGACCGTCATGCCCATATAGGCAAAGGTCAGATTGGAATAGAGGGTTTTAGGCTTATTATGAATGACCCACAACTTTTCAATGTTCCCAAAATATTAGAAACTCCCAAGGACAGTCTTAAGGAAGATGCTATCAATTTAAGTTTGCTTGTTAATCTTGTGGAAAAAAACAACAAAGAGCTTGTTCTGAAAACTCCATTGAAAAAATACATAAAAAAATAGAGCACATTGTTTAAACCCAAAAACAACATGCTCTAAATAAGTAAGCAGCGCTCAGACCATAATAACAACCAGCCCTTCATGCCAGATGATATTTTTACCTTATGATAGTCTAAGATCACAGGACTAGTTTCGCCTGCAACACAACAAATAACAATTTCTTTTATTTGCACCACAAAGCAACAACCTTTTATTGCTTTAAAACAAGGGTTTTGCCGCACTTAGCTACATTTTGTTGCGATATATACAAAAAGCAACAAAATTAGGTAATTTTGCGAATAAGGAAAAAGAACCATATAACAAGGAAAAGAATAAACAGGATGACAATCCTAGATAGAGACACAGCCTCAAATACTAACCAGTATGAGATGAAAAACAGAAGTATCGACATTACATAGATGTAATCAATGATAACTATTTTGGACCAACCGTTCTGGAGAAGGTAAATAGAAAAATGATCTTTGCTTCCTCGGTAAAAAGGAATGCCTTTGATCGTTCGAATAACAACCAGTTGAGTTATTTCAAGCAGAGGCACGCCTAAAATAAAGATAGGAGCTAGAATGCCCAAAGGAGACACGATTGTCCAGTCTATTAAAAACGGACAAGCCGCAACACATCCACCTAAGAATAAAGATCCGGAGTCGCCTAAGTAGATCGATGCCGGGTCCCTATTGTAATAAAGAAAAGCAATCAAACAACCGATAAGTATTACCAAAAAAAGCGCTAAAGCGTGTTGGTACAATATAATAGAAAAGACAAGAAAAGAGGCTAGCGTAGCAATACTCAGAGAGGTTGCTAATCCATCCATAACGTCTACCAGGTTAATTGCATTAACCACTGTTAAAAACCACAGCAACGAAAGTGCAACATTTACATAGTAATGAAAATATTCCAAAGACAAAACAAAGCCAAACTTAATAAAACATACAGCCGCTAATATTTGGCCACAAAATTTAACCAGGGGGTTGAGTGGAATAAGATCATCTATTAGACCCAAAAGAAGTAAGAGAGTAACTGGAAACAAGATGAAAATTTCTTTACTGTCTGGAAAAAGAATGGCCAAACTGACTACAAATCCAGTAAAAACAGCAACACCACCCAAGTAAGCAACTGGTTCTTGATGATCCTTAAGCTTACCATCGGGCTTATCAATTATACCAAACTTGATTGCAAGGTTTCGAAAGACGGGCACTAAATAAAAAGTTATCATAAACGCAACACAAAAAGCGCTTATCAACTTAACATAAAAAAACTCCATCTCATACATCGTCACTTACTCCCGAGAACTTGTAACAGAATAAAAGGGGTTTTTGCGGCAACTTCCAACTCTTCATATTAGAAAGCTTTACACAAAATTTTCTACTTCTCAACCTTTTTTTGAATGTAATTTTCAACAAAATCACCTTCTTGCCACTCACTAAATCCGTCAACTATAAACGCACATTCAAACCCTGCAGCGACTTCTTTTTGAGAACGCTTTTCTTTTTGAAGTGTTTTTATAACACCTTCTCCGACCTTATCATGGTTACGATAAACCACAACCTTGCCGCCAAGAACAATTTTTCCAGATTTAACCTGACAACCAGCAATCACGCCCAACCTTTTAACATTAAAGACCTTGAGAACAACAGCCTCACCAGTTTTTTCTTCCACAATTTCTGGCTCTCGCGCTTGCTCAATCTCTAACTTCAAGGCGTCTACAAGGTGGTAAATAATATAAAAGCTTTTTATTGAAACTTTTAATCGCCGAGCAATAGCTACCGCACCAATATCGGTTTTTACACCAAAACCAAAGATGGTCGCTCCAAGCGTAGAAGCTAAAGACACATCACCCTCAGAAATATTACCCACTGTTGCGCTCACAATAACAATGTTTTCATCTACCTCAGAAGAAAGCTTTTGAATAGCCTGCATTAACGCTTCTCGAGAAGAATTGGTATCAACCTTAAGAATAACCTTGTGAACCTTTTCTCCCGTAGAGAATGTATTAAGTTGAGAATAGTTTACATCACTAAGAACTCTCTTGTCGGACTTAGCTTTTTTATATTCAGCAAAAGGAACAACCTTAAAAACATCCCCAGCATCAGCTAAAGCATCAAAGCCGGAAACGCCAACAGGTGTTGCCACACCAAACGATTTTATTCTTTTGTTGTGAGTATTTAAGATTGAGCTAATACGACCATAGGTCTTACCAGCGACAAAATAATCACCTATAGCCGCCAGACCATGCTGCAACAACACTGTCCCAACAGGACCACGACCTCTTTCTAATTTTGATTCTAGTACATATCCAATACCAGCCCCTGAAGTACGCGCCTTCAACTCTAAGACTTCAGCCTGCAAGGCAACAACCTCTAGAAGGTCATCAATACCGGTTCCCTCTTTAGCAGAAATAGGAACAGAAACAACATCTCCACCCCAGGACTCCACAAGGACACCATGCTGAGACAGGCCAGACAACGTAGACTCGATACGAGCATTGTCAGCCTTATCTACCTTGTTAATAGCAACAAGCATTGGTATACCCATAGAACGAGCGTGCTCTATAGCTTCTACCGTTTGAGGCATAACGCCATCATCGGCAGCCACAATTAAAATTGCAACGTCGGCAACCTTAATGCCACGCTTACGCATTTTATCAAATGCTTCGTGACCAGGAGTATCAAGAAAAACTATTTTCCCATGCGATGTATCAACTTCGTACGCACCCAAGTGTTGCGTAATGCCACCTTTTTCGCCCTCTGCAACACGAGTCTTGCGAATGTGGTCAAGAAGTGTTGTTTTACCATGATCAACGTGACCAATAACAACAACCACTGGTGGACGAACTGTTTTATCTTTTTCTGGAGCCTTTTCAACAAGAGTATCTTCTTTTTTTGAGGACTCGCCAACAAATTCTATTTTTATTTCATAGTGATCAGCAATTTTACCCATTAACTCTTCGGTAAGAGTTTGGTTGATGTTGCACGCAACACCTTCATGCAAAAGAAAAATAATAAGCTCATTGATAGGTTGTTTAATTTTTTCAGCAAAATCACCTAGTGACATGCCCCCCTCAACAACAAGATTTTCGGGCTTGGCCTCAGCAACCTTGTTACGCCGAGAGCCTTTATTGAAACTTTTAGAGTTTCTTAATGAATCATCAAGAGCTCGAAGCTCTTGGTCGGAAAGCTGCGCCATATGATTGGCAACATTGAAGCCGGCCGCTCGCAACATTCCCAATGCATCTTTACTTGAAATACCATGTTCTTTCGCAAATTCATATACGCGCATCTATAAGTTTTCCTAACAATTAAATTTCTTAATCTTCTAAATCAGCAAGGTCAATATCTGGAACACCATCTTTACTTGAAGCGCTGTCCACCAACTCAATAGTTAAACCGGTCAGCTGGGAAGCCAAGCGAATATTTTGACCCATTTTTCCAATAGCCAAAGATCGCTGATCTTCATCGAGCCAAATCTTAGCAACATCCCCATCAATCTCAACGCGATTAACCTCAGCAGGCTTAAGAGAGTCTCGCACTAGGGCATCTTGAGAGTTGTTCCATGAAATAATATCTATTTTTTCTCCACCAAGTTCTTTCAGTATCGGCTTAATACGACCTCCTCCGACACCAACACAGGTCCCCACAGGATCAATGTTTGGATCGTTAGAATATACTACAACCTTAGACTTGTACCCCGGAGCACGAGCAACGCTACGAATCTCTACAAGCTTTTCAAAAACTTCTGGAATCTCTAGTTCAAACAATTTTTTGAGGAAATCAACTGATGCTCGATCCAAAATCAACTGGTTGTCGCCCTTGGGCTCAGCATGGACTTCTTTTAGAAGCGCACGGATAGGATACCCAGGAACACAACGCTCTCCAGGAACAGACAAGGAGTTTGGTAAAAAGGCCAAAACGTCTTGAAGTGTAACCAGAGTCCCGCTTCGTTCGCACTTGTGCACAGATCCCACAACAACAGTACCTTCTTGGTTCTTGAAAGCATCGTAAACTTCTTTGGTTTCAACACCACGGATCATTTGAGCAATAATTTGTTTTGCCTTAAGGATCTCAACTCGCCCAATCTTTCCATCAAAAGGAACCCAAACTGTGTCTCCTACAGAAAGCTTGGAGTCTATTGCCTTGGCTTTTCGCGAACTGATTTGTTCGTCATCGTTTTCTACCGATGCAACAATTTCTTTTTCAGCATGAACTTCCATGTCCCCAGTACTCTTATCAAAGTAAACCTTGAATGCTGTTTCGGGATATTTTTTTTGATACGCACCAAGCATGCCCTCACAAACGATCTCGTTGAGGACTTCTCGTGCAAGACCACGCTCTTCAACGAGGTCGTTAATTACTTCAGATAGATTCACAGCTTCCCTTTACGGATTGCTTTACTTAAAATAAACAGGTTTGTATGGATTTATGAACAATTCTACCATGTTTAAGGAAAAAAGGAAGCTTGCGAAGTTTTACGTGCTTTTCACTCGCCTTAATATTCTCTTAATATATATATATATAATATAATAGTAATAGGTGAGCCGAAAATTGTGGATAACTTTGTAAAAACCCCTTCAATACATGCTGCTAGTCGCAATATCACCCTTCAGTTTTTATGTGGATAACCTGTGGATAACTTGTGGATAACTTGTGGATAACTCAAAGTTAAAGCTTTATATACCTCTCCCTGAGGGGCTATTGGAGCTATGTGGATAACTTTATTCGATCCAGAGCAGCTATTGGGCATTTCCAAAAAAGTTATCCACAAGTTATCCACAAGTTATCCACAAGTTATCCACAAGTTATCCACACTATGTCTCAATAGGATTATTCGCGTTTCTGGGTTGTTATTTTTTTTCAGACAGTTCTTTTATTGCTAAAAGATCGGAAAGAAATAGTTTGATTGCGGATGGGTTTCGTAGGATGTAAGCGGGGTGAAGTGTAGGCAAAAGTTTACGGTTTTGATATTCGAAGATTTTGCCGCGTATTTTGGTAATACGGATTGGTTTTGATATAGAACTGGCATCGAGCCCGACAAGTGCGCAGGCGCCTAGGGTGCAAATGATGGTGGGTTGAATGATCTCTATCTGTTTTAGGAGGAGTTTGCGGCCGGTTTCTATTTCGGCAGGAAGGGGGGTTCTGTTGTTGGGGGGGCGTGTTTTTACGATATTGGTTATATAAATGTCGGTCCGGGCGAGGCCGATACTTTCTAGCGACTTGGTTAAAAGTCTGCCTGAGCGACCAACAAATGGGCGTCCCTGCAGGTCTTCTTCTTTTCCTGGTGCTTCGCCAATGATCATAATTTTGGTATCTGCAGGGCCTTCACCAAAGACCATCTGCGTGCTTCCTGGAATAACAAAAGGATTGTCTTCCATAGACTTGAAGGGCTGGTAAAGTGCTGATAGTTTTTTTTCTTTGATGTTCATATTTTTATTGTAGGCTCTTTTTGGGTTTGAAGCAACCTATATTTTGTGCTTTTTTTTGGATTAAATTAAGTAAGCCATCTTAATGTAAGATGGCTTACTTAATTGGAATCTTAGATTCTATTTTTTCATAAATGTTTTTAAGAAATTGATCCATTGGTTGTCTCGTGCAAATGTTGAGGATTGGTAAGAAGAGTGAATAAACTTTGTTTGATGTGGGAAATAAATAGAAAGTCCTGTTGCTGAAGATAGGTTCTTTCCGTTGGCTTTTGCAAAGACCACTTGTTCGATAGTTACCAAACTCTTTTTGAGCTTACTTACTAATTCTTTTTTCAAGAATGACTTATCTGATTCTAGATCAATTCTGTCTATATGGGTTATGAGGTTTTTAAAGAAGTGTCCAAGGTCGATATAAGAAGGTTCCTCAAAGTGAGTGCATTGTTTACGAGAGCGACAATATTGAACTGTGGTGTGAACAGAGTCATGCTTTTGGTGTCTTAAGCATTCTACTAGTAAGCCTGCAACCTCTGAGATATTATCGTCCAGCTTATTAATTTTCTCTAGGTTACATGCAGATAGTGTATAATCAGGAGTTATGTCTTTATAGGCGTTTCCATATGATTTAACAATCTCTCCGGCTAATTCTTTTGGTGATAGGGTTCCATGTTCAAAACGAGCCAATGCTGTTGCGTAATTCCACCCCCACCCTAGCTCGACTTCTTGTGAGGCGACCATCATACGGCAATAAGGTTTGACCAGAACACCAAATTCATGCATTGCCATAAGACACGCATCGAGACCTAAAAGATCAATAGGTTTTCCAATTTTTTTGGTTACCGTATTTAATGCTTTAACAATTTTAGCATTGGTCAGATAAGATTTATATATTTCATCAAAGCAAATCCCTCGCTTGTCTTTTAAGATAATTGTTTCAAGAAATTCAATACTTCTATTTATTTCAAGCATGAGACTATCTGGGTTGAATGAGAAAAATTCTTCTAAAACGTTGGTCGTTTTTGAAATGCCTGGATCGATAAACCCGGCCCCATGGTTCCACAAGATAAGGGAGGTTTGCTTACTTGGGTATTCATCAATACAGAAGCTACAAAAATCAATAAGGGTTTTTTCATTGCCACTATCTAGCTTGATACCCGCTTGAGCTTCTTCAGGATTGAGAAGTATAGCTTTGTTTTTTACAATCAAGTAACGCTGTGTTGGTTTATTTTTATTCTTTTCATTCAGTTGAACGATAATGTTACAAAAATCATTACTGCCAATACGGGCCAATTGTCTTATGTTGGGCCATACAAACGGCTCAAGATCATTTGCGCCTGCGATATAGATCATAATTGTCCATGGTTTTTCTTGGCGCTTGGATCGTGTTTGGATGGGGTGGCTACTATCGTCTACGCTAAACTCGGTGTACCCATCATCGTCAAGCGGGGACATAGCGTTAATTTGTTGGCCGCTAAAAACTATGCAGAAAAATAAAAGCATGCTTCCTACAAACTTACATGATCTCATTTGTTTCATAATAATCCCCTGTTATTTGTTAACTTAATTCTTTTAGATATACCTTATTTTTAGGTTATATATCAATTATTTACAGAGATGTTTGATGGATTGGCTTTGAGTATAAATAAAAACAAATAAATTGTTTAAGTATGACTCGAGGAAACAGGTCTCGATTTTTGTAGGGCTTGTGGTAGCGGGGTTGGAGGAATTTGTATAAGAAGGTTCATAAGAATCAAACTGTAGGTGAGCGCAAAGCTGAGCTGAAAGTCGAGGCTAAAAAGTTGTTGGGGGTTCCACAGCAGGATAGCAAAACAAGCAAGGTTTATAAGGTGTAACAAGGAAAGTTGAAGTTTGTTTAACTGGGCGATCATGCAAAGGACAATCAGTATGAGCGCTCGAAGATAAGAGATACTGGTCCAACTAAGAACTGTATAGATTAAACAAAAAAGGAGGAGGATTATCTTTTTAGAACGATAGGGGATATAGAGAAAGGAGAGCAGGAAATTGAGAAGTCCAAACAATATAACAATATGTAGACCAGAGCGAGCCAGGTAATGAGAAAGTCCCCATTTAAGATAAAGAGTTCGTAGGGCCATTAACTTATTGGGTTCGATATTCTGTTTATAGCCAAAAAAAATGAGACCAATAAGGTCACCAACGTGAGTAGGTACTTTATTGTATATATTTTGAAATGTTTGGTTTCTTTTGTGGTTAATATAGGTGGTTATTGGTGCAAATAGATTGGAACTCTTTCCCTGTTTTATTGTTGTAAAGGTTAAATTTTTTACAAAAGCACTGCCTATAATTTTTTCTTTTTTCATCCATTGTTCGATATTTTTTTTCAGAGGACTTTGAAAATATATTTTTTCCAGTTCAATAAGGTCGCTTATCTTGAATTCGGGTTGTTTTTTGGTAAAAATCCATATGCTGTATTCGGTTTTTTTAGAATCGCGGTGAGTTTGTATTGTTGACTTGTAGGTAAATTTATTATTGTGTATAGTTTCAATATTTTTAACAGTTCCACAAACCTTGGCCTGAAACCCCGATAATTGTTGAGCTGTTTGAGTAAAAGATAGTTCATGTACTTGAAAAGTGGTGATCCCTAATAAAAAGGAAAACAAAACACCAAATTGGATCTTGTTTGTAGTGGTTTTAAGACTGGTGAAGCAAAAGCAGCAAACACCAAAGCAAAGCATAGAGAATGAAATAGGAAAGTTAAATTGATAAGCAAAAAGAATGCCAGCAATAAGAGATATGTTGAGGTATTGAATGGTAGGAAAGCGAGACATAAGTGGTTGTAACAAGCTCATATGATATCTTTCTTTTATCCGTGTTCAATATTCCCCACCATATATGGTTATTCCCATATATACTACATATCTTTGATATATTGTTGTTATTTTTTTATAATAGTAAAAAATAAAAAATCTATAATAGCGAATTGATGAGAAAAAAACATGAATGATATTAAGAACAAGAAAGTCTTTAAAAAGACCCTCTCTAATGGGCTTACTGTGCTCGTTTATCCATCCCATCAAATACCCAAGGTTTCTACTCAGCTATGGTACCATGTTGGTTCTAAAGATGAGCAAACAGGGGAGCGTGGCCTAGCTCACTTATTAGAGCATATGATTTTTAAAGGTACCGAAAAGCTCTCTGAATCTGATATTAATATCATTACTTCGAAATTGTCTGGCTCTACTAATGCCTTTACGTCGTATGACTATACGGGGTACTTGTTTGATATGCCGAGTCAGCACTGGCAGGAAGCTTTTAAGCTTTTTGCAGATTGTATGATGAACTGTACCTTCAAAGAAGATCTTCTCAACTCTGAACTCAAGGCGGTTATTCAAGAATTAAAAATGTATAAAGATAATTATCCTTCTTCGTTGGTGGAAGAGATGATTGGTACAATTTTTGTGGATCATCCGTATCACAATCCTATCATTGGATATAAACAAGACTTGTGGAGCATTACACGACAAGGACTATTAGACTTCTATAAGAAGCACTACATACCCAACAATGCAACCTTGATTGTGGTTGGTGACATAGATCCAGAAAAAGTTTTTAAGGCCGCAGAGGAAGAATTTGGATCTATCGCGGCAGTTCCTGGATACAAACGGGAAGAGTTTTATTTTAACCGTGATTTAGTTTCTAAGGCTATAACGTTATATCGCGATGTGGCACAACCTTTTGGCATTGGGGCGTTCATAGTTCCTGGTGCTCTTGAGAAAAAAGATTTCATCTTTGATGTGTTAAGTTGGTTGATAGGGTCAGGGCGTGGATCGGTCTTGTACAAAAAGCTGGTCGAAGAATTGGAGTTGGTAACTGATATTGAAGCATTTGCTTATGATCTTTTTGATCAAGGGTTGTTTTTTATAGAGTTTCAACCTAAAAAAGCTGAAGATATTGATAAGATTTTTGGAATAATTAAAGAAGAGGTTGCCAAGCTTGCCAAGGATGGGGTTTCAGATGAAATGTTGACCCGGGCAATCAAAAAGTCAGAGTCAGCCTATCTTTCCACCTTAGAAAGCAATCAAAAAATTGCCTATGCTTTAGGGCGTATGTTTGTTGCTACTGGTGATGAGAACTATGTATTTGATTATGTTGAAAAAGACCCTACTCTCGTTAAACAAAAAGTTGAAGAATTACTTAAGGAACATTTCAATCCAATACTACTTAATACGGGTGTTATACTTCCAATAGAAGAAGATCAGTATGATAATTGGGACAAGTTACAAGAAATTTCTGATGAGCTTGATACTAAGGTTCTATCGGGCAAAGTGCGGGAGACTGAGGTTGAGGGTCCTAGTATGGCTTACTCGGTTGAGCCGCGAGAGCCAAGTCAGTTTCACTATCCTCAATATCGAGACTTTACTTTAAGTAACGGACTCGAGGTTCTTGTATATGACAACCCACACATTCCCAAGGTTGAGGTATTTTTAGAGATGAAAGCTAAGCACTATTATGATCCTGAAGATAAGCAAGGACTGGGTAATTTTGTGAGTGAGATGCTCCTTCAGGGAACCACAGAGTACACTGCTGAACAGCTGGCGTACGAGATTGAGTCTCGTGGAATGAGCGTTAGCACTTCTCCAGGTTATGCAACGCTTAGTGTTTTAAGTGAAGATTTTTCTCGAGGTATAAAAATCTTTGCAGACATACTCAAGAACTCTTCTTTTGAGGATAAGTCTATTGAACAGGTTCGAGGTCGTATTGTTTCGGACATTAAAAACTATTGGGATTCACCATCACAGTTCATTGGAGCTTTAGTTAATCAGGCAATCTATAAGCAACACCCATATCACAAGAACTTACTCGGGACTCTTGAGTCTATTCAGAATATAGATCGTGCCCAGTTGGTTGATTTTTATCGCCAAATGGTAACTCCTCATGGCGCACGCCTTGTAGTTGTCGGTGACATATCTAAGGTAGGCGTACTTCAAGAATTGGAGCGCTTTTTGGGAGACTGGGAAGGTCCTAAGGTTCCTGATATAGAGTTTCCTGTATTAAGTAATGTTGATAAGGAAGAGATTAATTTTCCTATTAATCGTGATCAGGTTGTTCTTGCTTATGCCGGTCTATCTGTTTCAAGGTTGCATCCCGATTTTGATAAACTACTCTTGTTTGAACAAATTTTTTCAGGAGGGGTTTTGGGATCAATGAGTTCACGATTATTTAATTTACGGGAACAATCGGGATTGTTTTATACTATTACAGGGTCTTTGATTGCGCGTGCCGATGAGCAGCCTGGTATTTCATTTGTTAAAACCATTGTATCTCTGGATCGTTTGCAAGAGGCTGAAAATGTTATCGCTGAGACGATCAACAAGGCGCCACTTTACATTGAAGCAGATGAGTTTGAACAAGCCCGTAATGCTTTAGCAAACTCATTGGTAGACAATTTTGCAACGAGTCGGCAGATAGCGCAAGCGTTTTTATTTTTAAAACAGTATAATTTACCTAAGAATTATTTTGATTATCGCGCTGAACAATTGATGTCTATTAGCGCTGATGAAGTGCGAGAGGCTGCGATCAAGATACTCAATACTAATCAGATGGTAAAAGTGCGTGTTGGAAGAGTTTAAACCTTGAGCAAATAAGAATGCAACCACCTTCGATAAAGCAATTTCGTTCAACTGTAAAGACTTATTTTAAGGAAAATGGACGAGACTTTCCATGGCGGCAAACAACTGATCCATATTCTATATTGGTTTCAGAGGTCATGCTACAACAAACACAAACCTATCGTGTTGAACCGAAATATATGGCCTTCATGAAAGTCTTTCCAACCTTTGAAAGTCTGGCGCGGGCGCCTTTTTCAGAAGTTTTACTGTTATGGAAGGGGCTTGGTTATAATCGACGAGCGCTAGGCTTACAGTCGTGTGCCAAGATTGTAATGCAGGAACATAGTGGGGTATTACCCAAAGATCCGATCGTGTTAAAAACGATGCCGGGAATTGGTGCTTATACGAGCTGTGCGGTTCCTACTTTTGCTTATAATACACCACATTCATTTATTGAGACCAACATTCGTGCGGTTTTTATACACCATTTTTTTAAAGATCGTGCTGAGGTGACCGATAAAGAGATCATGGCTTTGGTAGAAAAGACTGTAGATACCAAGGAGCCTCGCAAGTGGTATTACGCTTTGATGGATTATGGGGTCTTTATTAAGCAGAACTATAATCCTAACAAAAAAAGTGCGCACTATACTGTTCAATCAAAGTTCGAAGGTTCTAATCGTCAAGTGAGGGGTTTGATTTTACAAGCGCTATTGGATAATCAAGCCTTGTCTTTTGATACATTATTAAGTATCGTCAACAGAGATAACCAGCAAACAAGTAAGGCCTTATCGCAACTAGTGACCGACCAGCTGGTTGAGGTTAAGGGCGAACAAATATTTTTGAGCAAGTAAGAAAAACCTTTTATGAAGTCACATCTAGTTGTTATTTTTTTCTTAGCTATAAACATTCAACCTATGGCGATTACTTTTGAAGAAGAGTGTGTAGGTCGTGTTTTACAACAACAACCTTATGATAGAAGAGAAGGTCCTTGGAGTGTTCCAACTCTGCATTCTTATAAAATTCTTTTCGCAAAAAGGAATCTTTTTTCGGATCCATCGAGTGTTCCTCAATCTAGCCTTCCTTATGGAAGAGTATGGACAGCATCACCAAGTGGCAATTCTTTTCGGGTGAAAGATAATCCCGAAATAGAATGGAATTCGGAAGATGCAAAACCGCTTGGAACGCACACCCGTATCCCCAAAACAATATGGCTTGATAATAAGATTCAGCGTATTGAGAGGATAAAGGAGTTTCCTCATATGATTTGGGTTTTTATGACCAAAGGTAATATGATGATGATACCTGACGATCCTCATAAACCTTTCGCCTTTAGGCGGCCCACTGACTTGTTTATATACGAAGTGGAATCGAACTAACTATTTAATCTCAATGAAATTAATTTGAGTGTTTTTGTCTTCCAGTTTTTCTTTAACAAGATCACGAGCATAATCCTTAGCATCACTAAACCCACCAATTTTATCAATAAGGCCGAGCTCTAGAGCATCCGGGCCTACAAAGGTTTGTGCATTAGCCCACTTTTCTTTTGTTGTTAAAGAAAGGTTGCGCTCTTGTGCCACAGCCGAGCAGAAAAAGTCATAGTCGAGATCAACTTGGTCTTGGACTTTTTTACGTTGTTCTGGTGATGCTTCAGCAGAGTATGGATTTTTAAATACCTTATCAGCACCAGCAAAGATAAAGTCTATGGTAAGGTTTTCTCGCTTATTTGTTTTAGGGTCTTTTATTTTTTCTATAGCGCACAATACACCTATACTGCCAACCTCGGCCATTTGCGGCGTGATTATTTTTCCAGTACAAGCGATTAGGTATGCCCCTGAGCAGCAGACATTTTCTACATACACAATAATAGGCTTATGTTGCTGAAGAATTTTCAACTCTCTAAAGATGGTTTCTGAAGTACCTGCTGGGCCACCGCCAGAATTGACTTTAAGAATAACCCCTTTAATGTTTTGATCGAAGCGAACTTTTTCTATGAGCGACAAGTGGTGAGGAGCGTTACTCAGGTCGTTTATTTCGATTATGCCTATCTGAGCCTTTGGTTGTGGCTTTGGAGTGTAAAACTTGGTGTATAGCCTTTTACCGCCAAGTACACATAGGTAGGTAGCTGCAAACCCTAAGGCGCCATTGATAATAATCTTAGCGTCAAGGGGTATTTCTAGTGTATAGCTTGTAGGAATAGACATTTGTGAAGGCTTGGTACCCATAGAAATGTTTCCAAGGATGAAAAGAATGAGAAGTAGGCTTACTTTTTTAAACATAGTTTCTTTCTTAGAGAAGGGTTTAATTTTCAACTACTACTGTAGATTAAACCTTCTCTAATATCAACCCCTCAAAATACAATATTTTGTCGTGATTTATAGGTTAACTAGCTTGCTAGAATAGAATTCATTGGTAAAGAATGGAGCAAGCCTATGAGCTCTTTTTTTAGAAATGTCGCGTTGGTATACTTTTTTAAACCGTTCTTTTTGCTCATCACTAAAATTAAGACTGGTGATTATCTTATCAGGCAGCAAACTCCCTTGATGAAAAGACTCTCGATTTCTGATAGCAACGAGCGGTTGATCATCATTGGCTTGTGTGTATTTACCTATAGAAGTAACAAACCATCTGAGTTGTTCGGGGTATTTCGCGATTAAAGGATTGTAAAATAATGCAGCATCAAGATCAAAATACTCAGGGTATTGATAGTCGATAATAGATAAGAGCTTTGGCAGGTTGGCCATGACCGGTATTTTTATAAGGATATGATCTGGCTCTATATCTCCATCCTGGATTCTTATATTATAAAGGATGCGGTTTTCGTGGTATAAAAGCGGTGCTTGGATTTTTCTATCAGCAGAATATGTAGGTGAGAATAGCCCAAAGTAGCGGTTTTGTTCCATTGATCCTGCAGCCTGTATATTGTCTCCTGTGGAGTAAAAATGGTAAAGTTTTTTAAAGTTATATGTTTTTGTTAGATCAGAAACTGTTCTGGGAGCATCAGGATCGAACAAAGGTTGATCTAGCTTAGGAGATGCTATTTGTACTCCAACATTTATAGGACGTGCTGGCACTAAAGTTTTTAATGTATTTGCCATGTTGTTAACAACATTACACCCATGGCTATGAGCGACGGTCCAAATTTCAGAGTAATTTTCATGAGCTAATTTTGGTTGTATCCATCCAGCAAGGACATCTCCAGCCTTTATTCGATCTTCTTGTAATAGCTTTCCAGACCACTCGAATATTAACAAGTCGACTGGCTTGTTGTGGGCGATAGATAATACTTTTGCAAAATTGATAATTTGTTGGGAGTTTAACCTGTTGTTATCAAGACCAAACGACCGCGCGTGAGCATAGGTTCCATGTACACTAATAAGCATAATTTTACCTTGGTCCTGGACGAGGGTGTCTCCATTGATGTGTTTTACATAAAGAGACATTGTTTCTTTTTCTGGAATTTTAAATTCATTGAGCAGTATGGCTTCTTTGGTAATAGTAACAAGCGGGAGGGCGTGAATATCAGGGTTGATAATATGTCTGAATAGTTGTTGTTCAGGAGAAACGCCTCGCCTTATGCGTGCAAGTTCACCCTGGGCCTGAAGAGCTATTTCTTCAGCCTTTGCTCTTGCCTCCTGTTCACGGGCTTGCTCTCTAGCTGCAACCGTTGCTGCTAGTCTTTCTCGTTCAGCAGCTTCCAGTTCGGTTCTTCTTTGTGCGTCTACTTGTTCGGCAACCAAATCTTCCACTCGTCCCTCATAGGTAGCGTGGGCAAGCCTAGCCTCTTCAGTTGCTGCTCTAGCTGCACGAGCTTCTTGTTGAGCTCTGGCCAGCTCTAACCTTTCCCGCTGTCGTTCTTGTAGGGCCAATAGGTCTATACGTGAGAAAGCTCCCAGTCCACCCCCTGCTACTTGTAGTTTTCGGGCTGGCGGAAGTGCATCATGAAATTCATCTTCACTATCTGACGGACTAGTATTTAAAACTAAACATCCTAGAAACAGTATACCTAATAACTTTAACTTCATTTTGACCCCCATTTTCTTTTAAGAGTATCAGAAATAAAGGTTTAATTGGAAGTGCTTGCTTAGGTTTTTCTTGTTGTATGCGCAAATAAGGTCTTTTTGTTTACCTTGCAAGCATTATTCTAAGGGTGTGTTAGGTGGCAGCTTTATTGCTGTTGTTGGCTCGTGATGGTTTCTAATAACCAGTTTTTTAGGGTTGTTTCGGTGCAATAGTCATCTGGGGTTTTCCCTAAACCGTCGAGAGCGTTAACTGAGCACCCACGCTTTAAACCCTGGAAAATTGCCATTTGATCACCTTTTACTAGCGGATGTTTTTCGGCTGTAGCGCTTAGATTTAAGGCGGATAGATTGCCAATAAGCAATGAGAAAAAAATGACTTTATGGTATGAAAGCATGAAACCTCCAAGATTGTTAAATATTTTTTACTACACAGTAGTGTGAATAAAATTTTAAGCTAGTCCATGTCGGCGCTTTTCTTAGCGCCATACTCAATTAAAAGTTTTTCAACTTCTATATCATATTTACCACAATAATCGAATGGGGTTTTGCCGGTATCATCAGTGGCGTTTACCTTGGCTCCGTACCTAATCAAGGCCCAAGCTGCAGGCCTATTGTTTTTTTTAACAGCCCAGTGTAGTGGGGTTAGGTATGAACTATCAATAGCGTTTACGCTGTGTCCGTTTTCTAGTAGTTCGCGGAGAACTCCCTTGCAGCCTTCTTCTGTTTTTGCAGCTTCATGCATAGGTGTAGTAGCTGGCAGTTCCCACACAGCTTTTAGGTTTAAGATTGATAGGCTACAAATAAGCAATGAGAAACAAATTGTCCGTTGGTAAAAAAGCATGAAAACCCTTTATTTGTTAAAAGTGTATTTTAATATAAGTATAGATAAGTGCTTTAAGCTTGTCCCAACTTTCATCATAGAGCTATTTGATAATTACCGTGATATTGTAATGCTGAACACCAGGCCCTATTTAATAACGACTTTCTTGTCTTTCCACTCGATATGGATTTTTTTAGCCGTCGGGTGTTGGAGTACAAATTGTGACAGAGGGACTATGATATGTTCTTGTACTGCTCGCTTAAGTGGCCGTGCTCCAAACTCGCTACTATATCCTAGTTCTGCTACCTCTTTGTAGACACCTGGAGACACCTTCAATTCAATACCATTATGTTGAGCGAGTCTTTTTTCAAGTTCTTTGATGTGTATTTTAGCAATTTCTTCAATGTTTTTCTCTGAGAGTCGGTGGAAGAAGACAATGTTGTCGATTCGGTTAAGAAACTCTGGTCTAAAGGTCTTGTGGAGGATTTTATCAATTTCGTTTCGAACCTGTTCGGTTATTTTTTTGGCATCCAGCAGGATTTGAGATCCAATGTTCGAGGTCATGATAATAATAGTGTTTTTGAAAGAAACTACGCGTCCCTGACCATCAGTGAGTCTTCCGTCATCAAGGATTTGAAGGAAGAGATTGAAGACATCAGGGTGTGCTTTTTCAATTTCATCAAAAAGGATAACGCTATAAGGGTGCCTTCGAACCTGCTCGGTGAGTTGTCCACCTTCTTCATAGCCTACATATCCTGGAGGGGCGCCGATAAGGCGGGCGACCGCATGTTTTTCCATATATTCTGACATATCGATACGAACCATCCGATTAGGATCATTAAAGAGGAAGTCAGCCAGTGTCTTTGCCACCTCAGTCTTCCCCACGCCTGTTGGCCCTAGAAAGAGAAAGGATCCTATTGGGCGATTCGGGTCGGTCATGCCAGTACGATGCATTTGGATGGTGTGGGTGATTTTTTCTATTGCTTCATTTTGGCCTATGACGCGTTTCTCTAAAATTTTATTCATTTGGAGGAGCTTTTCTGTCTCGCTTTCTTGAAGTTTTTCTACTGGAATCTTGGTCCAGCGAGCGAGCACGGCAGCAATATCACTTTCATCAACCTCTTCCTTGATAAGTTGGCCGTTGTGCTTAGCGAGGCTTTTTTGTTCTGCTTCAAGTTTTTTTTCAAGATCGGCCAGCTTGCCATACTTGATTTCAGACGCGGCAGCATAGTCACCTTGTTGCTCGGCCTGGTGATATTCATAGGTTGCTTGTTCAATGCTTTCTTTGATTTTGTTTATTTTTTCGAGGGGTGCTTTTTCGGCCTTCCAGCTTGTAAGAAGTTTTTGGTGTTTTTCTTTGAGTTCTGAAAGTTCTTTTTCTAAATCCTTGAGTCGTTTTTTTGAGGTGGCATCTTTTTCTTTACTCAGGGCAACTTTTTCAATTTCCAACTGGCTGATATTGCGCTCAAGCTTGTCTAGGTTTTCTGGTTTAGAGTCTATTGCCATTTTGATCATGGACGCAGCTTCATCGACTAAATCGATTGCTTTGTCTGGCAAGAAGCGATCAGAAATATGTTTAGCAGCTAACTTTGCGGCTTTTACTAGCGCTTGATCTTGAATTCTGATTCCATGATGCATCTCATATCGTTCTTTGAGTCCACGAAGAATTGATATGGTATCTTCGACTGTGGGTTCTTCCACAATAACTTTTTGGAATCGACGCTCAAGGGCAGCATCTTTTTCAATATATTTTTTATATTCCTGGGGCGTTGTTGCACCAATGCAGTGTAGTTCACCGCGAGCAAGGGCTGGCTTGAGCAGGTTGGATGCATCCATGCCCCCTGACCCGCTCTGTCCTGCACCAATCAGCATGTGTAATTCATCAATAAAGAGTATTATTTGTCCTTGAGACTCTTCAATAGCTTTTAAAACCCCCTTGAGACGTTCTTCAAACTCCCCCTGGAACTTGGCTCCAGCAATTAATAGTCCTAGATCTAGAGACCACAACTGTTTGTTTTTGAGGCTTTCTGGGACATCGTTAGAAACAATGCGTTGTGCTATTCCTTCAACGACTGCGGTTTTACCGACACCGGGGTCTCCAATAAGAACAGGATTATTCTTGGTTCGCCGGGATAAAATTTGTATGACTCGTCTAATTTCTTCATGTCGGCCTATAACTGGATCGAGCTTTCCCAGCTTGGCTTGCTCTGTGACATTTTGAGCGTACTTTTTAAGAACTTCGTATTCTTTTTCTGCTTTTTTGTCGGTTACTTTTTTACCTTTACGAAGAGAGAACATATGTTCAAGTACTTTTTCCTTAGAGAATTTGTGATCAGTAAAGAACTGTTGGATTTCGTTTGGAAGGTGTGGGGTTAGTGCCCATTGTAATAGAAATTGTTCCAGGCTAATAAAGCTATCGCCCATTTGCTCGGCGCTTTTTTTACAGCTTTCCAAGAAATCCTGCATGGCATAATCCATGACAAGGCGGCTGCCTTGAGCGGTGGGAAGTTTTTGTAGTTCCAATTGTATCAATTGTTCTAGCTGATCAACAGGGAGGCTTAATACTGAAAAAAAAGAACGGCAAAACTCATTTTCTAGGCCGGCAGCAAGGGTGTGAAGGGGGATCAGTGATGGGTTGCTTAGCTCGGTGGCTATTTGAACACTATTATTTATGAGTTCTTGGCTGGAATCGGTAAATTGTTCCTTGTTCATGTACTACTACCTCTTTTTTTAATTTCCTTTAGATCTCCTTTTTCTGTGATACGAAATGGCAAAGTGGTGTGCGTAATCACGCAGTGCGATCAACAGCTTGCCTGTCTCTGTATGAATATCTAACACCTTTCCCTGTGGATAAGTATCACAAAAAATTCTTTCCTCTCTTTTTGCTAAGCTAATACATTCAACGTTCTTAAACAATGTTTTTATAGCATTAAGTTGTCCTTTGCCGCCATCAATGACGATAAGGTCGGGAAAATCTTTGAGCTTATACCGGCGTTGCACTATCTCAGCAAGCGCAGCGTAATCATTTTGTTGGTCTAGGGTTTTGATCTTAAAGCGACGGAAATAGTTTTTTGCGGGTACGCCATCAACAAACCTGACGCATGATCCTACGATATAATGGCTTTGGAAATGAGAGATATCAAAGCAGTCTATAATGTGCGCCTTATGCTTAAGGCCAAATTCCTGCTTGAGTTCAGCAGCTATTTCGGGTTTGGGCATTAAGCGCTGTGTTGCCTTTTTTTCAGCAAGGGAGATCTGTGGTTCAAATTTTTTCGTAGAAAAATGAAGCTTGATAACAGACACAATGTATTCAAGGTTGTCTAAATATTCATTAAGTTTTTTAGATTTTTCAAACAGCATGCCTTTATTGTATTGTTCAATTTGAGCGTGCACCTCTTGTTCAAACTCTTTGTATTTTCGTTGCAGTATTTTTTTTACCAATTCAACTCTAAGTGAGTGTTCTTGTGTGTCAAAACTTTTCATGCAGTTCCCAGCACAGATTCCAATATGGTATTGCAGGCATCCATTATCAATTTTTTTGTTGCACAACCGGGTGTTAAACGTTTGTGTTAAAAAAGTATGAACCCGTCGTGCTTGAGTTTTATAAATGAACGGCCCAAAATAGGTGCCCTTAAGCTTTTTACTTCGAACTATTTTAAATTCCGGTATCGAACCTTGAGTAATTACGAGGTATATAAAGGGTTGTCCGTCCTTAAGTAAAATATTGAACTTCGGCTGATGTTTTTTAATCAGCTGTGCTTCCAGAAGCAATGCCTCATCTTCATTTTGAGTTGGAATATAATCAACATCATAAATCTCTTCAGAAAGGATCTGCGTCTTAAAATCCATTGTTTTTTGGAAATAAGACTTAACTCGCGTTTTAAGCGATTTTGCCTTGCCAATGTATATAATCGTTTGATATACATCCTTGAAAATGTAAATCCCTGAGTAATCAGGGAGTGACTTGATCTTATCTTTAATCATCATAGGTAGAATCTTTTTTTTTTCATTATACAACAAAATTGAGTATTTGTAATCTAAACAGTCTTTAGTTTTACCTTAAGCTGAAACTAAAGTATATTGAAAATGAGCATTATCATTGAAAAAAGTGGCTAAAAAGGGTATTGGAGTAGAGTGCATGGTTACGTTACGTAGAGTATTAATTGTTGTTGGGGTTATTGTTTTAGGGTGGTTTTCCTGGAGTATGTTTAACTATTTCTTTGATAGAACGTTGCCAGCGTTGTCTATCAATGGATTAGAAGAAGGGGCCTGCTATGCTGGCGATCTTCGTTGTTTGGTTGGTGTAAGTAAGCCAAGCGATGTTTCTGTTTGGTTAGACAAAAAGCCTGTTATTTCTAAGTTTAGGGTGAGTAAAGGGCAAGAAAACATGCTGCCTATTCCCACCAAGGCGATTGCCAATGGACGTCACGCCCTTAAATTAGAGGCGTGTGATAAGAGTTATAATGGCAATGTTGCGGTTTATGAATGCAACTTTGAAATTGATAATACGCCGCTCCAGGCAGCCATGGTTCGCTCTGGTGCTGATGATAAAATTTTTCAGGGTCGGACATTACACTTGCAGTTCCAAGCCAATAAAGAAATTGACCATGCTAATGTAAAAACATTATCGGGAATTCATCCGTGCTATCAAGAGTCTGAGCATTCTACTGTTTATGAGAGTTTTGTTCCTGTTCCTTATGAGGAGTCACCGAGCGAGCATCCTGTTCGTATTGAGGTTGTTGATAAGGTCGGAAATACATTGATTTTAGAAGACAAGTTCCAGGTTATGGGTTATCCATTTAAGAGACAAACCTTAACGGTCAGCGCGGATAAAATGGAAAAAGAAAGGGAAGTTGGGTTACCAACTACTCAGTTGGATAGGCACCTAGAAGAGTGTACTAGTAGCTCTCCAAGTAAAAAACTTTGGAAGGGACCGTTTTTTGTTCCTTTAGAGCTGTCACGTGTGACTTGTGATTTTGGTACTGTTAGAATAACCCAGGAAAAAGGGCGATATGCCCATCGTGCTCTCGATGTGATCGGACCACTACATTGTGTGGTTTGGGCGCCTCACGATGGTGTTATTGTTGTTAAAGAGCGGTATGTTCATACCGGTAACACTATTGTAATTGATCATGGCCTTGGAGTGCTTTCATTGCTGTGTCATCTAGATTCATTTGCGGATATCTCAGTTGGTGATAAAGTTAAACGAGGAAATCCAGTTGGTGTTATGGGCAAGACAGGATATGCTAGTGGTGCACATTTACATTGGGAACAACGACTTAAGAACGTACCTATAGACCCTATGCAGTGGACAAAGACTGATTTTTGATTAAAAAGGAAAAAGATCGGGATTACCATTAAAAAGGAAGAGTGGAAATGGTAAGAATGCCCAATGATGTATCTTATATGTCATTATGGACGAGGTACATAGTTACCTTGATCATTCTCACGGGTGCTGTTGTAGCATGGTACTCCTTTTATTATTCTCCTTTACTGTTACAAGAGCAGCGTGCTGTCGCAATGTTGCAAAGCTTAAAAAAGCAGCAACAACAGTTTTATGTATTGCATAATGATGTTGATAAGTTGCGTCACGGTTGTGATTCTTTATCTAATGATATTGGTTCCAAACTCGCCTTAAATAAGTTCGGCTCTATTAATAATTTATTTAAAAATGTTCTAAAAGATGTAAGCTCTTCTGATTTGCTCCTTACGTATTGCTCTCCACAAAAAGTTAAAATGAAAAAATGGTACAAAAAACAGCCCTTAAAGTTTGTAACTGCGGGTAGTTTTTTTGACTGTATTGATTTGCTTGAAAAAATAAAAAACTATAAGTTTTTTAATAAAGTTCCACAATTGGTAATTCAGAAGAAAAATGATATTTTGATGCTGGAATGTGTTGTACAAGCTTATACGTTTGATGAGTAGGTAGTTTTTATGAACAGTAAGCAGTTAGTCGCTTTGTTGTTAACCCTTTTTGTTGTTGAAATAAACAGCAAAGGTGCGGACGTTGGAGCTGTCAAGACACAGAAAAACAAACCAACACCAGGGAATATAAAAAAGAAAAAAAGAAGAGATCCTTTTGCTCCGCCTCGAGCGATAGTAGCAAACTATTGCAAGTACATGGGAAATGCGGAATGTGATGGTGAAGAGTTTGCGTTCATTGAGTGGAAAAAGGAGCTACAAATTGTTAACGTGGATCACGAGTTTGATGGAGTTTGGAAAGTTGTGAATATAACTCCGGACTATGTGGAACTACAACACCAAGATGGTGATAAGCAAAAGATAATGAAAGATAAAGAATCATAAAATACAAAAAATGGAAAAATAGATGGTAATGAAGAGATTTTTTTTAGTATTTTTTATAGGTGCTACCGGAGCTATGGGAGTTACCAACTTAAGTGAGCAAGGTTTTTCATCTATGTCAGCTGACTCTCGAAGTCAGGAACAAGGGCACGATCAACAATTTGGCCCTCATGGGTTTACCTCAACAGGAGATAACCCTTTTGTTCCAAAGCCAGTAGATGTTTCACCATACTTAGTGCGTAGTCATCTTCAAGATGTAGACATTAAAAAAAAGACTGATGATATGGCAGATGAGGTCATAGATAGACTGAAAAAGGGTCGGCTTTTAGAGGCTTCAAAAAAAGGAATGGCCGGAGAGGATGTTCCAAAAAGTTCACCTCGAAGAGCACCAGTCCAGCAGGGCATGAATGCTTCCAGTTCTTCTGACTTGAGTTCGACTTCTTTATTGGAACAAGACCTGAATATGGTTTTTGAGGATCCAGCACTCAATGCAAAAAAAATTAGTCTTAATACCCCACCCATGGGTATAAAAAAAGCGCTTGAAACCATTGCAAAACTTTCTGGAATTAGCTTCCTTATTGATCAAGATGTAACGGGTAATGTTGGAGCACTGCAAATCAAAAACAAGACTCCTGGAGAGCTGTTACGACTTATAACAGATAGCCATAAACCCAAGCTTGCTGTAATCAAAAAGGGTGCAGATGTTTGGCGCATTATGCTGTATTCAGAAGCTCAACAAATATTGCGTGAAGAAAATGCTGGGAAGCTTGTACACAAGGCGTTGCCTATTAAGCATGCGCGGGTTACCGATAAATTTGTTAAGAAAGTTAAAAATGCTTGGAGGAGCGTGAGTGGCGATGATGGTTCCAAAAAAGACCCCAACAAGTATTTATATATTGACGATGAAGAAAAGAAGGTTCTTGTTCGGGGGCATCCTGTAGAAGTGCAGGAGCTTTACAAGTTCTTGTTTGAGATAGATAAACCAATTATCCAAATTCGTATTGATGTGATTTTAGTATTAGCACAAAAATCTTTCGATTTTGCATTTGGTATTGATTGGTCTGGTATTTATAACCGACAGCAAACAATGGAGAGCAGAAGCGGAACCGGGTTCTGGGGCTTTGGTGCTACATCCACAGACTATCCAACACCGACCAGTAGTACGGTAGATAATAATTCTAACCTACTCGTTAATCCAGACAATTTTTCAGTTAATCTTTTCTCATCACTTAACTCACTATTAAGTGATAAGGCTGATATTCGTAGAATTGCTGACTTTATAAAAATACCATTTGTTTTTGGTGGTCCCGACTTAAACTTACGGCGCTTAAACTTGGTACTCAATGCCGCGGAAACACACAGTAAGCTTAAAATTATTTCACGACCATCGGTTCTGACCAGTAATAATGAAACTGCTAAGTTGTTAATTGGACAAAGTATTCCACTTCAAACTGCAATTGAAGATGTTACTACTGCTAACACACGAAACATTACTACTATTAACTTTAAAGATACTGGTATTGTTCTAGAGGTTAAGCCGACAGCAAGTTCAGATGGTAAGAGTGTAACGCTAGATGTCTTCCTAGAAGACTCTCAGGTCACCTCCGGTGACACGCGCGCCAATGATCAAGGTATTATGACCAACCCGCCAACAATATCCGTTATAAAGGCAAAAAACAACGTTATTTTAAAGAGTGGTCAGACGACAATTATTGGTGGACTTTCAGGAAATAGAAATAACTCAGCTTCGAACGATATTCCGTACCTCAGTAAGCTGCCAATCATAGGAAAAGTTTTATTCAAGAGTGATTTTGATTACAATGAAACGACTGAAAGATTTATTTTTGTTACACCTACTATTATTGAACAAGAGGTAGAATAAGCTAGTACTGTAAGAGCAAAAAATTATCCCTCCAACTAAGAACAGCTGAAGGGATAGGGGGGTGAACAATACTTAAAGTATCGTTCGTTTTAGGGACGTTTTTAACGTTTTATATACTTGCCAGAATACTAACAAGCAAAATTTTCTATGTCAAGCGATAACTTTTTTTCTAGTGTATACTATATAGTACCATAGGGGCCTTTGGAGAAAAAACTATGAAACAAATACACAAACTATACGTTTTATTTTTAATGCTTTCTTGCATAGCTTTTAGTACCGACTCGCGTGTGCGTAAAAGAAGGGCAAAAAAGAGAAAACAAAAAAAAGCAACAATAGTTCAACCTGCTAAAAAGCCGGTAGTGAAAAAACATTCGGTAAAAAAGCAACAAGAATGTTTATATAAACTTTGGATTGCAGGAGTAGAATGCCGAGTGTGTGCAAAGGCTGCAGCAGTTGCTCTTAAGGGGATAAGAGGGCTTAAGGAGCCGCAGTATCATTGGGTAGAGAATGATTGCAACAAAAGCTATGGTGCTATGAAGCACTTACAACAAAAGTTAAATATAGAAGCAATAGAGACAGCGCTACTGCAACAGAAGTTTAACTTGAAAGCTATTACTGGTAATTTTTATGGCACTGTTAAGCAACATGCTAATGGGAAATGGTTTTTTAAATTCTTGAATGATAAGAGAGAGTTTTTAATCGCTAATACCAAAAACCCTGCATTCCTTTTGTTAAAAAGAAAGAAGACGCTTTTAAAGCGCCCTCTTTCTTTGATTGGAACTATCTATTTTGACCAGGATGGTCAAAGGTTTTTTATTTCATAAGGTGTAAAAAGTTTGTTACAAACTCTTCTGGTAAGTGTTGTTTTACAAACCCACTGTTTTCAAAATTTTCTAACGCTTCTTTAAGAGAGAGCGGTAAGCGCTTAATGTTAAGGCTAGCAATTTCTTCTTCGGTCATCGTGTACAAATTACTCTTGATTTCAGGAACGGCTTGTTCGTTATCGATTAAACCTTGTAGCCCTGTGAGTATAATGGCGGTAAACGCTAAGTATGGGTTGCAATATACATCAGGGCAGCGTAACTCAAAGCGTGTTGCATTTGCACTACCGTATGTAGCTGGAATTCTAAATGCAGCTGATCGGTTTTTTTCTCCATAACAGAGGTAAATAGGAGCTTCAAACCCTGGAACTAATCGCTGGAAAGAATTTTCGTCGCAGTTGAATAAAGGTGCTACATCAGAAATGTACTTCATGATACCAGCTAAGAACGTGTAAGCGGTTTGAGATAAGCCGTTGACTTGTGCATCGTAAAAAGCATTTGTTTTTTTATTCCATAAGCTAAAATGGATATGAAGACCGCTGCCATTTTCTGTAGCAATAGGCTTAGGTGTGAAAATAGCTTTCATGCCAGCTCTATCTGCGTGTAGCGCAATAATGTGTTTAGCGAGTATTAATTGATCTCCAAGTGAAATTGGATCGGTATATTGAATACTAATTTCATACTGTGCGGGTCCGACTTCGCTATGCCATTTTTCTACATCAACACCACTTTCAACTAGAGCTTTCATGGCTTCAAGTTTAAACGTAGTAATTTCCTGGTCTGGCTCTAAATCAAAATAGCGTGATTGGTTGATAGGTGTTATTTCGCCTTGTTCCCAGGCCTCTTTGTCTATCAAATAAAATTCTAGTTCGGTGCCAACAGAAATTTGATAACCAGTTTTTTCTTGAAGCACCTGCATTGCATGTTTACATAACGTGCGTGGATCACCTAGGTATGGAGTTTTTTCATCGGCGTAGACATCACAAAAATATAATCCGGTAGCTGTGTCACTTTCTTCATTATAAAGAGAGTAGTGAGCATTAGAATCGACCTTTAAGAGCTTGTCACTATCCGTGATAGTACCGTATCCACCGATTGAAGAACCGTCAAACGCTGCACCGCCATCAAGGGCATTCTGAAGTTTAGACTTAGGAATGGTTACAGTTCTTATTTGTTGTGAATTGATTGGTGTGAAAACCAGTTCAGAAAATTCTGGAGTATTTTTCTTAGATTGAACATACATTGATGTTAAGAGTAGTGTGGAAAAAAACAGTTGTGGAATGGTTGGTTTCATAGAAAATCTCCCTTAGGGTTTTATAATGTATACTCTAAGGGAATTTTCTCATTTTTTTTAATTTACGTCAAAGTTTGTGTTGCAAAATAACTAAGAATTATTGACCACAGATAAACTTTTTTAAGAGTGGAAATTCATTAGCTTCTTTATATAATTCGTTTGATGTAGCTGATTCAATAATTTTTCCAGCGTCCATTAAATGAATTGTTGCTTTGTCTAATCGCTCAATAAGTGCAGTGTCATGAGAGGCTACCAACACGGAGTATCCTTCCTTAGCAAGGCCTTCTATGCTGTCTGCAACAAAGTTTGTTAAGTAGGGATCAAGCGCCGATGTTGGTTCATCCATACAAATAACTTTAGGCTTTAGAGCGATTGTACGAGCAATTGCCAACCGTTGTTTTTGTCCACCCGACAATGATGACGGGTAACAATATGCTTTATCCTTGAGGCCGTACTTGTCTAGCAAATTAAGAGCGGATTTTTGAGCACCAGCCTTAGATGTTTTTGTTGTTTTTTCTAAAGGAAAACTAATGTTTTCTAATACAGTCATATGGTCAAACAGATTGAACTGTTGAAAAACCATTCCAATACCGTGGTCACTATTTATTTCGGACAGATCAAGCTCTTTATTATTAAGTGATACAGTGCCTAAATCTAAAGGCTCTAGGTTGTTTAACACTCGCAAGAGGGTTGACTTCCCAACACCGGAGTGTCCTATCAAAATAGCAACTTGTCCAGCAGGTAGCGTAAGAGACACATCATCTAAAACAACTTTATCTCCAAACGCTTTGTATGCATTTTTAATCTTTAACATGGCAGCTCATCCTTCTTTCTGTAAAGTTGACACACATAGACGCAATTGAAGTAAGAATTAAATAAATGATGCCAATTGCTATATACACTGATACTTGATCGTAAGTGATGATTATAACATCTCGACCCTCTTTAAACAACTCTGAAACGCCAATAAACATAGCTAAACTTGAATCCTTAATAAGTGTTGCAAATTCATTTCCAAGAGCTGGAAGCGTCATTTGTAGCGCCTGAGGAAGAATAATAAATCGGATAGTCTGAAATCGGGTTAACCCCATCACTTGGGCAGCCTCTTGTTGACCTGTACTCACAGAGTTAATACCTGCACGGATAATTTGGCTTACATATGCAGAGCTATTTAAACCAATAGCGATGATTGCCGCATAGATAGCCGGGAGTTGAGGAGACAAGAGATTAAGTAGTATAAAATACATGAAAAATATTTGAATAATCATTGGGGTACCACGTACAATTGTGACAAATATTTTTACCGGCCATTCCAATATAGCAACCTTGCTGGTTTGAAAGAGCGCTAAGATGGTACCCATTACAATGCCAATAATACAAGAAAAATAGGCGATCTTTATGGTTACAATTGTACCATGTAGTAAGTACGGTAATGCTTCTTTAATAATCGTTAAATTAATCATTATAATTCCCACTTATTTTGTAACTTGGTTAAAGTTCCATCTTTTTTCATGGAATTGAGGGTTTCCTGAACTTTTTTCAAGAGTGTTGGGTTTTTACGAGATATCGCAAGGTTATAGCTTTCTCCAGATCCTGGGATACGCGAGACTCGGAATTTATCTTTACCATACTTTTTAAAATAGGGGGTAACCGCTGATGCCGCTGTTACAAATGCATAGCCTTTACCTTGCTCGAGTGCAACAAAAGCGTCCGCTACGGTTGGCAGTGCCTGTAAGATCGGGCCAGGTATTTGTTGCATATATAATTCAGCAGTAAATCCTTGGTTAACAATTATTTTTTTACCTATTAATTGACCAATGCTTGTCACAGGTGGCTTGTTGGCTAGAGTTACAATCAAGAAAGGATCATTGCACAGGTGTGGTGTTGTAAATGATACCTGATTGGCTCGCTCGGGCGTTTCTGAAATACCGGCTGCAACAATATCGATAGCACCGAACTGAAGTTGTGGTATAAGCATGTCAAAGTCCATGTTGGCAAAAACAACCGTTTTTCCCATTCGTTTGGCAATGTCTTTAACAATATCAATATCAAAACCAACAATCTTTCCATCTTTTTTTAATGAAAATGGCGGATATTCAGCATTAGTTCCTACGCGCAGAATGTTTTTAGGCGCACGTTGCTGCTGACTATCAGGATAATTCCATAGTCCTATGCCGGCGATTATAAAAATAAATAATGAGACATAATGAGACGTTTTCATGTTATAATTCTTTCTTCATGCTTGATACAGGCTTATGGCCTAGTATCGAGCAAACTTGTTGAAACGCGTGTTCAATGTTTTGAACTGACCAAGGAGTAATGAAAACTACATTCTCTCCTGCAAGCGTAGCTAAAATTCCGCTATTTTCTTGTCCATCCAGATAATCACCAACATAATCAGCCAATCCGGGCAACGTTTTAACAATAATCATGGCTTCGTTATAAACAATGTCAGTTATACCCAGGTTTAATATTTCCTGTGAGACATCAATGCTGCTGTTTTGATATACGAGCTTGCCGTTCTGTAACTTTTTAGTAATCCCTAGTTCATGCAGATCACGTGAAATTATAGCCTGGTTTGCCTCTATATTATACTCCTGCTTGAGCAATTTGACCAACTCGAGCTGGTTTTCAACTGGATGTTGCTCAATAAGTGCTTTCAAAGCATCGTGTCGCGTATTAATTTTAAAACTTTTCTTCATATTTTCCCTATGTTTAAAATATGAATAATTATCCACTATTAAACCAATAATAATTCATTTTGAAACAAGAGTCAAGGGTTTTGCGCAACAAGGTATATTCTTTTACAGAGGCATACTTATTTATGAAGTTAGATGAGTAGTAGAGGGTTATTTGAGAGCTTTGACCACAACTTTACCATTCTCTTTAATCACCTCATATTGGTTGTTTTCTTTGGTAGGGGCGGCCCATATACTAAAATCTGCATTGTCATGACATTCAGCACACTTTCCTTTTCTTGTTAGGTTGCAACCATCAGAGCATCTAGTTTCGGTGTCCACAATGATGCGACATAATTGGGTTACAACAGTATCTTGTAGGTAAGCTCCTAGGGGGGACCAGCTATCTAGTTTTTTTCCACCAGTCGGGTAAAAATGTGGACACTTAGGGTCCGGGAGTATAGAGCTACGATGTCGGTGTTTTGCTTTTTCAAGTATTGCAACCTGAGTGCCTGCAGGATAAAGGTCGAAAATATGTACCGACCCGCTCCGGAGTGTAGCAACGTTTTCTGTTTTAGGGGCACCAGCTTTTAAGAATAGTTCGGGAATATCATACTTTTGCCAACCTTTCATGGTTACTTTAATTCGAACATGTGGAATGACTTCTTGAGTGTTATTGGTGATATATACGCGATGATCTTCTGCATGGACAGTCGTGTGCAATAAAAAACATATAATTAGAATTGCTTTGTTCATAATGGGACTCCTATAATTGAAACTATTTTGCTGCTTTTACTACGACTCGACCGTCTTTTCTAGCCAAGCTATAACTATTTGCGGTGGGATCGGCCCCTATGTGATATTCGGCATTATCATGCCGTTCTGCACATTTCCCTTTACGCGTGACCCTACAGCCACCAGGGCAACCACTTGCTGTATCAACGATAATGCCGAGTGGTACAATTTGAGCATTTTCTAGGTGCATCCCTAATGGGTACCACTCGTTTTCCTTTCTGCCACCCCTAACCCAGTGGTCACGAAATGGGTATTTGGGATCCCGATGTACAAAGCTTCGGAGTCGTTTTGTTGCGTTTTCAAGGACTACAGACTGGGTGTGGCCAGACTTAAGCTCATCGATATGAACCGACCCATAACAGTGCTCTGAACGTTGGTAGGTTTTATTCCAACCTTTCTTTTGTACTTTAATTCGAACATGTGGAATGACCTCTTGAGTGTTATTGGTGATATATATGCGATACACTTCTGTATATACAGTGCTATAAAGTACAAGACTGAGCACTAATAAGGTTTTTTTCATAATGAGAGGCCTTTTATCGATGGTTTTAAGCCAGTTTTGATCTTATAGTACTGCCTTTTGATTAGAATAGATAGGGTGGATTAGAGCGGAAAAGGGTAATAGGACGACTTATAAGAGGTGTTTTACTGTTAGAAATGATGAGACTTTGGAGTACTCTCGAGAAGTAGATAGAGCTAAAGAACTAGTGCAAGACAAGATGCTTTATTTAAACAAGTAAGATCAGATTTTAAAAAATTGATTAAGAAAACTAAATAGTTTCTAACCTAAAAAGACAAAATAAAAAAGCCCGCTTGGAAAACCAAGCGGGCTTTTTATAACTTAATTAGCAGAAGCTAATAGTAGTTGTTAAGACTAGAAGCCCCAACGTCCACCACCGCCATTACCACCACGGTCACCGCCGCCACGACGATCACCACGGTCTCCGCCACGGTCATTTTTTTGTTGAGGAGGCAACGCTTTGTTGATTCTAAGTGTGCGACCTTCAACTTCCTTACCATTAAGGCCATTGATTGCTTCTGTAGCTGAGTCTTCTGAACCCATTTCTACGAATGCAAAACCTTTAGAGTTTCCAGTGAATTTGTCTTTGATGATTCTAACAGCAGCAACTTCACCGTACGCTTTAAATAGCTCTTCTAAAATTTCTTCTGTCATTGAGTAAGGTAAATTTCCAACGTAAATATTCATTTATTTATACTTCTTAAATACTAAAATTAATAAAACATACAACTAAAACTAAAATTTTTCTAAGTGATGAATCTTTCTCTTTTAAAACTGTTGAACGGGATACGATTCTATACATGAGCGAGGATTAAGCAACGATATTGCTTTCAACCCCAACAAATCTAAAATTTCAAAATCGTAGAATATACAACTAATAGTTTAACTGATTTGAAGAAAATAGCTAACGATACTTACAGATTAACGCGTTTACAGGGGTTTTAGCCTAGAAAAGACGTCAATTACTCTTACAGTAGCTGGCTATGACTGTGGATTTGGGGTGAAAAATATTTTAGATGAGAAGTTTTTATGGTTGACAGATTGATACAGGTTGATAATAGAGAGCATGTTGGGGCCTTTGATGTATATCTTGCGCCTGTAGCTGTTTTTGATCTTATCGATGGGTGGGAGTGCTGGCCCTAAGACAAACATATCTCCACTGTTGTTTTTCTTGTGAAGGAGGGCTGCAACTCGGGTAGACTCCCTTTCAATGGTGCTTTTATCGTTATGCATCAGCTCTATTTCACAAAATCTGCCACATGGGGGGTATTTGAGCATGTCGCGGGCTTGAATTTCTTGATTATAAAACTTCATGTAATCTATTTCGTTTAAAAACTCAAAGATAGGGTGTTCTTGCATAGCCTGAACGACTACTGAGCTATTGAGAGACTCTCTTCCTGCTCGGCCGGCCACCTGGATAAGTTGTTGTAGTGTGGTTTCTGGGGCATTATATACAGGAAAATGCAGGTTTAGGTCTGCCCATAAAATTCCTACGAGGGTTACGCGTGGGAAGTGGTAGCCCTTGGTTATGGTTTGTGTTCCTACGAGGATATCGATATCACCACTTTGAAAGTCTGCCAGGGTTTGTTGCCATAGCTTACGTTTAACGGTTGTATCCATATCAGCTCGAGCTACACGTGATTGTGGGAATAGTCTTTCTAGGATGGAGACTACCTGTTGGGTTCCAATGCCTTTTTTTATAAATTCCTTCTTGGTGCATTCGGGGCACCCCTCAGGAAGTTGTTGGGAAAATTCACAATAGTGGCAAGAAAGTTTACCGTTGGCGTGTAGGGTTAAGCTTACTGAGCAGGAGTTGCATTCAAAAATAAAACTGCAGGCTTTGCACTGGACAAAAAAGCTGTATCCGCGCCTATTGAGAAATATGATTACTTGTTCATTCTTGGCAAGTCGCTGAGTGATCTGTTCATCCAGCTCACGAGATATCCAAAAATTACGCCGTTTTTCTTTATTATCGAAGTACACGGTTTTTATTTCAGGGAAATTACCACGATAGCGCTTGGTTAGCTGGAAAAACTTCCAGCCCTTTTTTTTAACACTATCCAGCGATGAAAGAGAAGGGGTTGCTGATCCTAATACAATAGGGATCTTGTATTGTTGTGCTCGAATAAGGGAAATCTCTTTGGTGTTAAGCTTGGGATGTTTTTTTTCTTGGTAGCCGGTTTCGTGTTCCTCATCAATGATAATGAGTCCCAGGTTGGCAATTGGCAATAGGGAGGGAAGATGGACTCCAAGTATTAAAACCGGCTCTTCATTTAAGAGCGCTTGCCACAATTCGCGCTTGTTTTTAGGAGAGGTGCCAGAGTGAAACCCAAATACGGGGATATCAAGTTCAAGGCTGCTTTTTAAAAGGTTTTCAAACTGGAGGGCCAGTGTCACCTCGGGTAACAACAGGATTGTTGTCTTTTTTTGTAAAAAATTTTGTGTGATGAGTTTTTTATACACTTCGGTCTTGCCGGAGCCGGTAACACCATGCATCAGGGCCGGGAAAAATGTACTGTTTTTTATATGTGGCTCAATTGCTTTGACAATAGTCTCTTGATCTTTGGTGAGCTCTACAGACTGGCCACGTTTTTGTGGTTGTCCTGCGGCAATGTGGTCATGTTCATCTTGTACAATAAAATTTCTAATGCGCTTGATTAACACCAGAGCGTCTACTTGATGATAGGCACTTATCTTTTTAGTGAACTCAAAGTACATAGCATCACTGGGAAATGGCATGAGTGAGTGTGCCGTCTTGATAGTAAATTCTGGCTTGTATGCTAATGAAGGAAATTGTTTTTCAACAAAGGCATAAGAGGTATAGGTGCGGATGGGAACTTCGACAATAGTTCCTTCAAGGCTACTTTTTTCAAGTTCCCGAGGAAGCTTATAGGTTAATGGTTTGGGGAATCCCTTAAGGAGCCTTACTGTTATATACATAGAAGTAATTATAGCTTAAATTTAGATGTTTGTTGAGACTTCAAAACGAATCATTGAAGATATTGCCTTATTAGGATGAACCTTTTTTAGGGGATTTTTTTCTCTCCTCTGTTGCTACACTGATATACATATGTGCGAGTGCATGTGCGGCAGGCAAACTCGATGGAATCCTCTGGAGGGCTGTATACCCTTCACAATCTTTTTGCAGGGGGTCTGCACCAGCATCAAGCAACTCTTTTATTCTTTCTGGTTGCACCGCTCTCGCCGCAAGATGCAAGGGTGTTGTTCTATTTTTGGAGTCGACACAGTTTGCCTGAGCGCCACGAGCACACAAGTCTGTAACCGAATAGTTTGCCTTTCTCGCTGCGGTTAAAAGAAGGAGGGTGTTTAGCACTGCAACCTCTCCCTTGAATGACGACTGAATATTGATGCATACAAGACAAATAATTAAAAATATTCTTTTCATAAAATAACTTTTTGATTGAAAATTGTAATACAAGGTTGATAAAAGAGTATAATGTGCCACTAGAAAAAGCTCAAACAAAACACCTAATGTATGGATTGCCGACTTGGCCATCATCTATAAAAAACATAGAATTTCGGTATACTGTATAAAACAAGTTTTTATACGACCGGAGTCCTTTGTGTCACAACAAAAAATAGACAAAACCCTATACCTGATTGATGGATCATCATTTTTATACCGTGCGTATTATGCACTTAAACCTTTGCATGCTCGTGATGGAAAGCCAGTACAGGCTGTTTATGGTTTTGTACGAATGATTAAAAAAGTTATAGATAGTTTTGATCCTCAGCAGTTAGTACTAGTATGGGATAGTAAGGGTAAGACTGAACGCCACGAAGAGTTTGAGGCATACAAGGCAACGCGCCAGGCGCCTCCGAGTGACTTATTTGAACAAAAAATATTGATAAACGAGTTTGCTGACTTAATTCACCTAAAGCAGATGGCCATGGCCGGCATTGAAGCCGATGATATTATTTATTCTTTAGCAAAAGATTTTTCTGCCCAGCATGATGTTATTGTTATTAGTTCTGATAAAGACCTTTATCAAATGATTGATGATAAGGTGCGTGTTTTTGATCCATTTAAAAATAAAATAGTCGATGTTGCTGAGTTTGAAGAAAGTAAGGGGTTTCCTATTGAAAAGCTTGCTTTCTATCATGCACTACTAGGTGACGCTTCTGATAATATTCCGGGTGTTCGTGGGATTGGTAAGGTCGGAGCGACTGAGCTTGTTCAACAGTTTGATAGCTTAGAACAAATGTATGCCAACCTTGATCAAATAGCAAAGCCACGTATTAAAACAGCCCTAGAAAACAATAAAGACAATGCATTTTTAAGCGAGCGGTTATTCAAGCTTCGCTATCACAAGCTAGATACTCTAGCATCGGAGTTAAAGTTTGATAAGGATGAGTGGAAAAGTGCGAGAAAATTTTTTGAAGAGCTTAACTTTAAGACACTTGTTAAGGCGATTGAAGTCAACCAACCAAAACAATTGTCGTTGTTACCAGAAGAGCACCTATCTGTTAAGAAAAAATATGATTTTAAAGTAGTATTAACCCAACAAGAGTTAGATGCTGTAGTAGAGCAAGTTAAAAAGGCTGGTGCATTTGCAACTGATACTGAAACTACTGGAGTTAATCCGTTTATTGATAAATGGATCGGAACTTCGATTTCTACTGTTGAAGGAGAATCATTTTATATTCCTACAGGTCATCAGGATGAAACACAAAAACAACTTTCATTAGAGCAAGTTGTTACAGCGCTTAAGCCAATCTTAGAAGACCCGAAGATAAAAAAATATTTGCATCATGCTAAATTTGATATGCATGTTTTTGCACAAAGTGGCATTAAGATGCAGGGGTTAGATTTTGATACTATGGTTGGTGCGAGTCTGGTTGTAGAGGCTTGGCAAAGTGTAGGTTTAAAGCAACTTTCAGAGTCCGTGTTCCAAGAATCAATGCTGACGTATAGCATGGTTGTAGCCGAATCAAAAGCAAAAGACTTTTCTTATGTTCCGGTTGCATTAGCTACTGAGTATGCCGCTTCTGATGCACATCAAACTTTAAAATTGTTTTATCATTTTAAGGATCTTTTGGAAAAAAATGAGCTGATGGGGTTGTATGGCGATATTGAAAACCCACTCATAGATGTTCTTGTTGACATGGAAGCTGAGGGCATTGCTCTTGATGTTGAAATGTTACAAGAGATTGGTGTGCTGGTTGAAAAAGAAATAAAAAAAATCGAAAATGAAATTAAAGCCCTTGTTGGTTCGGATGATGTTAACCTGAACTCACCAAAGCAAATAGAAGATATTTTATTTAATCAGTTGATGTTGCCACCACAAAAGAGAAAAAAAACTGGTTATTCTACCGATCAGGAAGTGCTCGAAAACCTTGCTAAGTTACATCCTGTACCAGCTTTATTGTTAAAGTATCGAGAGCTTTCTAAGTTACAAAGTACCTATATTAGTTCGTTGCCAGTGTATGTAAACCCCAATACTAAACGGGTACATACTAGCTTTAGTCAAACCCGTACAGCAACCGGTCGCTTATCGAGTTCGGATCCGAATTTACAGAACATTCCAGTAGATTCCAGTATCCAGATTCGTTCAGCGTTTAAGGCACGGCCTGGTCATGTTTTCCTTTCTGCCGATTACTCTCAGATTGAATTGCGCGTGCTTGCGTTCTTGTCGCAAGACCCAGTGCTCAAAAAAGCATTCTTGGAAGATAAAGATATTCACGCTCAAACGGCGGCAGGGTTGTTTGAAATATCTGTTGATCAGGTAACATCAGAACAGCGTGGCGTAGGTAAGCGTATCAACTTTAGTATTTTATATGGTTTGACGCCTTTTGGACTATCAAAAGATTTGAGGATTCCAATGCACCAGGCTAAGGAATATATTGATCGCTATTTTGCGCAATATCCTGGTGTTGCACAATGGATGGCGAGCATTGTAGAAAAAACTAAAGAGCTTGGATATACCACTACCTATTGGGGTCGTAAGCGTGATGTTCCCGGAATCACAGAGAACAATAAGTCGTTATTCGAGGCGGCCAAAAGGATTGCTATTAACACTGTTGCACAGGGTACTGCTGCTGAGATTATGAAATTGAGTATGATTGAACTTCATAAGCAATTAAAAACCAAGAATCTCCAATCAAAAATCTTATTACAAATTCATGATGAATTGTTAATAGAGGTACCAGAGTCAGAATTGGAAGAGGTGCAAAAATTAACGCTAGATGTTCTAGAGAACATTGTTGACTGGGATGTTCCTCTTAAGGTGGGGATCAAGTCCGGTACTGACTGGCAAGCAGTTACAAAGTAGCTATTGATAGAAAACGGTCCCAGTGATGACAAGAATGTATACAAACGCCCAAATGACCCACATTATAGCTAGCTTCATATCCTTTTTTTTTGATGGCATAGGCAATGAGCGGAATAGTAAAGACGAGGTATAAAACCCACGTTAATAAAGAAATTCCCTCTACGTTCTGTTCCATCCAAATTTTTTTAACTTGAGGGATCGTGGTCAGTGGGAATATAATGCAAATAAACGAAACAATGCCGTCTAAGATCTTGTCTTTTGTTTTCATAAAACAACCTTTTAGTTTAGACCTTCAGACTCAGCAAAAAATTGATCTAAAAACTGTTGCATAAATAGGTCACGCTCTTGAGCTATTTTCTTACCTGATTCGGTATTGATTCTATCTTTGAGTAGTAATAACTTTTCATAAAAATGGTTGATGCTGGTCGTTTTTGTTTTTTTATATTCTTCAAAAGTAGCATGGTTGATAGGGTTTATATCAGGGCTGTGGATAGGTTGTTGTTTGTGTCCACCGTATGCAAAACAGCGAGCGATACCAACAGCGCCTAGTGCATCGAGACGATCAGCATCTTGGACAATCTGTCCTTCGAGGGTTTTCATTGGTGTTGCCGTGTTGGCGCCCTTGTACGAGATGTCTTTAATAATTTGGCACACCGCATCAATGACATACTGTTCTGTATTGAGAGATTCTAGCCATTGGGTTGCTACTCGAGGGCCAACAGTTTCGTCGCCGTTATGGAATTTTTGGTCTGCAATATCATGCAACAATGCTCCCAGTTCGACTATAAATAAGTCAGCCTTTTCTTCTTTGCCAATAGTGAGAGCTGTTTTTGTAACACGATCAATATGCCACCAGTCATGACCAGAGCCTTCGCCTTCCATTTCTTTGCGTACAAATTCTCGTGTTTTTTCAATGACTTCTGACTTGTTCATATTTTTCCTTAGTATGAAATTTAAAAACCACCCACTTTATTGTAAATAAAATCTGGCGTTATTTGAAGTAGCTTTGCAATAATCCACCACCGTTTGGTTGTATAGATTATTCTCTGTTTTTTAACAATTGCATCATAAATATCTTGAGCAGCTTGCTCAGGAGAAAGCACCCAGTATGCAGACTCTTGTATGTCATATGTTTTAACATATCCGGGTCGTACATCGGTTACATAGATGGGAAGTTTACTTTGGATAAACTTATTACGCATGCCTTCCATATAGGTAGACACAAATGCTTTGGAAGCACAGTAGGCTGGAGCGGTAGCTGAACCACGAACAGCATCAACAGAAGAAACTCCCACAAGGTGTCCGGAACCCTGTTGAATGAAATGATTGAGAGCAATGTTGGCCATGGCAACAAAGCCTGAAACATTGGTAGCGATTGTGTTTCGTTCATCCTCCCAAGAAATCGAAACACCATCTTCAGGCCAGATTCCAGCGCTAATAACTACAACATCAACACCATTCATTTGGTAGATAAGATCGTCAAGGCTTTTTTGAGCGCCCGGCTTAGTTATATCAATTTTTTTGGTTATGGTTTGACCACCAAGGTTTTTTTGTAAGCGCGCCAATGCTTTGGTGTTTCGACTTACGAGCCCAACATGATATCCCTTATCTACCAATATTGTAGCCACTTCTTTGCCGATACCATGTGAAGCACCAATCACGATTGCCTTTTTAGTGTTTAAATCTACGCCCAACATCAACATTGAAATAAAAATTGGACACCATAAAACAGTATATTTAAGCTTCACTTAAAACCTTTTTTTAATTATTTTTCAAAATCCTTATACAGCATGCTTGGTTGAACCCCAGCGTTGTTTTGGTATTTATTACTTTCATATTCAGAGAAGTCGCCCTCGATGCTGTGATAAAATATTTGTGCAATTTCGACATCAGGATAAACACGTACTGGTTGCACACAAAATATTTCTAAAGTCCAAAAACCTTTGAACCCTACATCTCCAAACCCCGCTGTTATGTGTACAAAGAGTCCAAGACGTCCAATAGACGAACGACCTTCGAGCATAGGGACACAGTTATAGGTTGCGGTAAATTCTACTGTTCGCCCTAGATACAGCTTGTTAGCCTCAAGCTCAAGGCCTTCTGGGGGTATAATCAAGGGGGTGGCTAAGTTTTGTTTTTTCATATCCAAAACATGGTCATTATATGTGAGGAGCTCGTTGTGCAGTCGTAGATTATAACTGTTGGGGTTAAGCTGTTTTTCGCTGTATGGCATGATGATTATGTCGCTATTGAGACGTCGTTTGATTTCTTTACCTGAAAATATCATGATTTTTCCAATTTAAAAAAAACGTATTAATTCTTTTCAAGAAAATATTGCACTAATATTAAGAAAAACCAAGAAAACCATAAAACTTTTTCAGCATATCTTTGGTACCAGCTGTTAAAGGTTGCATTTATAAAACCGACTAAGATAGTGTGGAGAAAAGATAAAGGAGTACTGTGAAAAATTATAAAATTTTAGTTATTAGTATCTTATTGGTGGCCTCAGGTTGTAGAAAAAAAGAAAACAGTGGTGTTGAGGCTATAACGTCTCCGGGGATGGGTAACAACCCAAGTTTTGATGTTATTGTTACCAATCATCGGCCGTTGTTGTCGGTTTTTAACTCTAAGGGTGGTATAGGAAAGCGTACGTACTCTATGCAGCTGGACACTTCTGACCAGTTTAACTCTAAAGATTTGATAGCGTATACAAATATTCCAGAAGAGACGGCCTATGTGACTGGATATCGAGTTCAAGAAGGTAATGAACTTAAAGACGGGGTTCGTTATTACTGGCGCGCTAAGGCGACAGACGAGGCAGGCAACTCTAGTGGCTGGGGACAGACGCGCTTTTATGTTGATACTGAATCAGATAAACATTTTATGAACCTTGTTCGGGTTCCTGTAAAAGATGTTTCAGTTTCTAGTGGTTTTAATGAAAAGAACAATATTGATCTTGATGACCCAGGGCAATTATCATTTTGGCAATCCACACCTCCCGGATCATCTACACAGTGGGTAGAGTTTGGTTTTGATAAACCAACAACGCTTACACGTCTTTGGATGCTATCCAATCCGGCATCGAAAGATAATCGCTTGATTGATTTTGTCTGGCAAATGAGTGAAGATAAAAAAAACTGGAAAGATATTCCTGAAACTCGTATTAATAATAACGACACCTTTAGAAATATTATTAATTTTCCTCCAGTAAAAACCCAATACTTACGCTTGATGATCAATCGTTGGGAAGGGTATGCAGCTCAGATAAATGCTGTTACTTTCTATAGTCCCGGTATGCCACCACTTCCAGAGTTGCCAAACCGAGATTATGTATTGGTGGTTGGTAACCAAGAGAATGGTTATACGTTTACCGAGCTACAAAAATTCATACAGGGGCTCAATATTGGATTAGATGCTGTTGTAGTTCCGCATTATGAAGTATCACTCGACATGGTAAACAAGTTATCAAGAAAGCCAGTGGCTATAGTACTAAGTGGTAACAATGCGAATTATCCAAACCTTGCAATGTTTGAGTATAATGGTGAATTTGAATTAATTCGTCATAGCGATATTCCGTTGTGTGGAATCTGTTGTGGCCATCAAATGATCGCATGTGCGTCTGGATATACATTTATCCGGAGTATGGGTTGGGATGACATTACAATGCTCAAGCCGCTTAGAAATATAAAACCGTATGTTAATATTGTAAAAGAGAGCCCTCTTTTTAAAGATATACCAAATCCGTTTACTGCAATTGAAGTTCATGGCTGGGCTGTTGCAATCATGCCGGACAATTTTGAATTGTTGGCTGAATCATCATATAATCAAGCGATGCGTTCAACTAAAAAGCTTCATATTGGTGAACAGTTCCATGCAGAAATAAAGGTTCCGTATAATGAAGCAACACCATACTTAGTGAATTTCTTAAACATGGCAAAAGAGGCCTATAAGAAATAAAAAAGAGAGTTTTATTTTTTGGGAACTTTGTTTACACTGACAACAAGATAGGCTTGCAATTAAAAAAGGTATAAACGTTATGGATTTTCAAAAAGAAGAATTAAAAGATCGGTCTGGTTTTAAATTTGAGAAAGCGATTGATCCATTAGGTGACAGTATTAGTTCTGTTGAACTTGTGCGAGTTTCTGGAAGTGATTTGGATGTCGTAAACGCAGCACGTGTTTCCTTGGGTAAGGTTTCGACTGAGCTTGACGAGCGTGACACTAAACTGATTAAGTTTCTTATGGAGCATGATCATACCAGTCCTTTTGAGCATAACCAAGTATCGTTTAGAATTAAGGCACCGATGTATGTTGTTCGGCAGTGGATGCGCCACAGAATGAACTCTTATAATGAAATCAGCTACCGGTATGTTAAAGCGCCTTTAGAGTTCTATACTCCAAGCAATTGGCGTATTCAAGATACTGTTGATAAACAAGCATCAGTTGGTGGCTTTGATAATCAAGAGTTAACCGCAGCGTATAAAAAGAATATTGAAAGTGCTGTTGAAGCATATGAAAAGCTACTTGAGGCAGGTGTTGCACGTGAGCAAGCTCGAGGTTGTTTGCCGGTGTGTACGTATACCGAGTTTATTTTTACGACCAATTTGCATAGTTTAATGCATTTTATGAAATTACGCATTCCTAAGAACGCTCAGTGGGAGATTCAAGTTTATGCTCGTGCTTTATTAAAACTTACGCTGCCACACTTTCCTATTTCGTTAGGCGAATGGCAACGTAAGTATGATATTCAGTTGTAAGCTTATTGCCCTAGCAGTGTTGCTTTTTTTCTTTCAAGCCGCAGTGTTCGCTTTTTAAGGTTTTTCATTTCCTCATCAAACACAATGTTTTCGTGTGCAGTATCAGCTTCGCTCGTTTTTATACACGCAGCTTTGTCGCTTAGGATGGACTGTATAAGTGCTATTTTCCTTTTAACACTACTTTTTTGTCTTTTACCTTGTTCTTTTATTAGTTTGGCGTGAATATGTACCCAAGCTGCATCATCACTTAACTCGGTCCAAGGCTTTTTGCCGCTGGCTGAAAATTGAGGCTTATAGGCATACTGAAACTTCACACTGATGCTCTTATTGAAGTTTGTTTTAAGAAGTTTATTCAGGCACGCATCTTTTGTACGTTCTATAGCTCCAAGAGCTTCATGGTGTTTTCTTGTGATTGATTGTGCTGCCCTATATGCTTTATCTGGTTCCCATTGGTTGTTCTGTATCTCGAGCTGGGATGCTTGCGATGAAGAAAATGATGATTTTTCTCGTTCAAGTTTTCTTTCAAGTCTTCCTGCTTGTGAATATAGCTTTTGAGAGCTTTCATCCAACAACTGAGCTCCCTGGGCTACTTTATCTAATGCCTCTGGGGTGTGCTCTATTGCACTTGCTCCCAGTTTAGCAGCACCAAGTCCAAGATCTCTTAAATCTTGAGTTCTCTGTGGAACCGTCTCATATCGTCCAAGAAGTTAGCATTCAGACCAGTATGGGCTATTCCTAACCCAACTATCAAACTTAATACAATAAACTTTTTCATAACCATTTTCCTTTTTGTTACATAATCATCAATCTTAGTACTAGTATTGCATAATTCCAAATAGGAAATAAAGGCTTTGTTTGCCATATATGTCAATCCTATGGTGTGGGAGGGGTAAGTTGGTTATTGATTTGGTATCAATGTGTGGCCTAGGAGGGGCTACAGGCATGGTTTGTGCTTTGGGTTGGTAAAACGCATAAAACCGACAAAAGTGTTAAATTTTGAGATTAAATAGGCGGGTTTTGTTGAATTGAAGCCATTTGACGGTTTTGGTCTCATAATTTATCCTTAATAATATGAAAACAATCATTCAAATTGATAATCTGAGCAAGAAGTATCAATCACAAACTATTTTCGATAATGCATCATTACACATTCTTGAAGGGCAAAAAATTGGCCTTGTGGGGCGTAATGGGGCAGGAAAGTCTACATTATGTAGGATGATCATTGATCAGGAAGAGCCTGACTGTGGTACTATTCTCAAAAGTAGTGACCTTCGTCTGAGTTATTTAGAGCAGCATGATCCATTTGAGCATGACGAGGTAGTGGTTCAGTTTCTTATGCGGTATACCGAGCAGCCAGAATGGAAGTGCTGTAAGGTTGCTCATCAGTTTCAAATTACTGATGAACAGCTTAAAATGCAGATTGGAGAGCTGTCTGGGGGATATCAGACGCGGATCAAGTTTGCGGCTATGTTGTTGCGAGAGCCCAACTTTCTTATTCTTGATGAGCCGACCAACTATTTAGATCTTACAACGCTCATATTAATTGAAAATTTTTTAAAAACCGACTATAAAGGTGGTTTTATCATTGTTTCTCACGATCGTGAGTTTTTGAAAAAGACTTGTGATCAGACGCTTGATGTGGTTCAGAACAAGCTGAGCTTCTTTCCAGGACCGATCGATGCGTATATGGAATACAAGGACGAAAAACAGCGACACGTGGATAGCCACAATAAAAATGTTATGGCTAAGCAAAAGCAGTTACAGCAGTTTATTGATAGGTTTAGTGCAAAGACCTCTAAGGCGCGCCAGGCGCAATCTAAGGTCAAGCAGATCAAGAGGCTTGAAAGTCTTGAAGTGGTTAAGTCTGAAAGATCAGTTAATATCAGGCTTCCAGAGATTCAAAAACAGCGTGGCTCAGCGCTTGAGTGTAAAGATCTTGCGGTTGGATATCCGGACAAGGTTATTGCTAGAAAAATATCCTTCTTTATTCCCAGTGGCGCTCATGTAGCTATCCTGGGTGATAACGGGCAAGGAAAGACCACGTTTTTACGTACCCTGGCCAATGATCTACAGGTTAAGGCCGGCGAATTTCAGTGGGGACATCAATTGAGTATTGGTTATTATGCTCAGCATGTATACCAAAGTATTAACCCAGAATTTGATGTATATACCTACCTAAGGAATGTAGCTGCTGATTCGATTAGAGACCAAGAGGTCTTGGATATGGCTGGAAGTTTCCTTTTTTCAGGTGATGATGTTAACAAGCGCGTTAAAACCCTGAGTGGTGGTGAGCGAGCACGACTGTGTCTTGCAGGGATACTTTTGACTAAGCATCAGGTATTACTCCTTGATGAGCCGACCAACCACCTAGATTTTGAGACAGTTGAAGCACTGGCTGATGCATTACAGCGATTCAATGGAACATTGTTTTTTATTAGTCACGACCGTACGTTTGTGAATATGGTTGCATCTGAGATTGTAGAAGTGAAAAATGGCTACGTTAAGCGGTATTCTGGTAATTATGAGGAGTACGTATACTTCCTTTCGGAGAAGATAGAGCAGGACTTGTTGCAGCAGGCACAGGTTGAAAAAGAGCTCAACAAGCCAAAACCAGCGGCAATTGATCGTAAAAAAGTTCGGGCTGGATTACGAAACATTGAAAAAGAGCTTAAAAAGGCGGAAAAAGAGAAGAAACAGCTTGAAGTTGAGTTTGCAGATTCTGCTAATGCCTTTAGTGTTGAGAAAAAGCGTCGATACAAAGAGTTAGAAGACCTAATCGACAACCTAGAGGCACAATGGATTTCAGAGCAAGAACAGCTTGCGGGGGCCTAGTTTAGGCCTGAAAACCAGAGGTTTATTTGACAAAAATAATCAATCTAGCATACTGGTATCTAAATAGGATCTTAAATTCCTTGTTTCAAGTCTGACAAAAACAAAAAATATAATTAGAGGATATACGGTATGTCAACTAGTAGATCTGGTGGGTCGACTACCAACGGTCGTGAGAGTCAAAGTAAGCGACTAGGTGTGAAAATATTTGACGGTCATCAAGTTGGTGGCGGAGAAATTATTGTTCGTCAACGAGGAACACGCATACATGCCGGCCAAGGTGTTGGCAGGGGCAAGGATGATACCCTCTATGTTAAAACTTCAGGTAAAATTAAATTTCATTATGGCCCTAAAGGGCGTAAATACGTTTCAGTTTTAGCTACTGAAGAGTAAAAAGAGCTTGCCAGGTGTTCAAGCTTGGTGTAAATCTAAGATGAAAATCTATTAAATTTTTCGGAACATTTTTTATTAAATGAGGTACAGCGTGGAGAGAGGTATGTTTGACGTTCTCAGGTATCGTGGTTTGAGTTATGGTTTTTACTTAACTGTAATAGTAGTCTTTGTTTGTGCATTTTTTTACCGAGGTGGTTTCAACTATAGTGTTGATTTTACTGGGGGCACAGAGATTATCTTCAGGTTTGACAAGCCGGTGAAGCTTCAGGCAATTAAAGATGTTTTGCAAAAAGAAAAATGGGATGGTGTAGTAGTGCGAGAATTTTCTTCGCATGATTACACAGTAAGAGTTCGAGACTTCTCTAGTGATCTTCAGGGACTTGGAGGTTCTATTCGATCGCAATTAGAACGGGGTCTTGGACAACAGAATGTTGAAATACTTAAGGTAGACAGTGTTGGTGAAGGTGTTGGTGCTGATTTGGCACAAAAGTCCATCTGGGCGATTTTACTAGCGCTACTCTTAATGCTTATTTATATTGCTCTACGATTTAGGTTTGCCTATTCGATTGGTGCGGTTGTAGCATTAGCTCATGATGCGTTTGTTATTGGTGCGTTCTTCCTCTTGTTCAATCGAGAAATTTCGGTTGACGTTGTAGGGGCGGTATTGATGACTCTCGGTTATTCGATCAACGATACGATTGTTATTTTTGCACGAATACGGGAAAATTTACGTACATCAGGTTCGATGCCAATAGCTGATGTGGTTAACTTAAGTATCAATCAAACTTTAAAAAGAACGATTTTAACCAGTGTATCTACAGCATTAGTAGTTATTTCGTTGATAGTTCTGGGCGGAGAGGCGCTTCGAGGTCTTTCAATTGCGTTGTTATTGGGGATCATTTTTGGGACCTATTCTTCCATTTGTATTGCAAGCCCTATTATGCTTATGTTTTATAAAAATAAAGAAGCATAAATTAATAAGTTTGTTTAAAAGTATTGTACGCCACGTTTTTAGTTCTTTCTGTTGGGCTCATTGTTGAAGAGTTCAGTTCAAGCACTCAAGAAAAACAATTGTATTTGTTGTGTTTGAGCGTTGAAATTAGATAAAAAACTAATAAATTTTATAAATTATTATTAATTTTTGTAATGGAATAGTAGCAATACTAACTATTGCTATAGATTGGAGAATTACATGAAAGAAAATAAGAAAATTCTTAGTGAAACCACAAAAGAACTTACTCTGAAAGAACCGGTTAAACCTCAAGAGGTTAAAGAAAAAAAACCTAAGGCACCGACTCAAGAGCCGAGACCAAAAAGAGAAGTAAAGCATAAGCAGGTAAGGCCTAAGCCGGCTTCAACTGCTCCTGTAAAAGCTGCTCCAGCTCAAAGAGGTTCTACACAGGGTCAACCTCAAAGACGAGCTAATAATCAAAAATATCGTGATACGCGTCCTGCTAAAGAAACAGCACCGCGCAACTTAGAAGAAATGACCTATCAGGACTTATGTCAATATGGACGGCGTTTTGGGGTGATTGGAACTGGTTTACTCAAAAAAGAAGATTTGATCGAAAAAATTAAATTTATACAAAAAAATCCTGAAATGGAGATTGAAGTCGAGGGTGTTTTAGAGAAACTTCCTGATGGGTTTGGGTTCTTACGTTCACAAACTTATGACTATGTCGCTGGTCCGGATGATGTTTATGTATCACCATCCCAGATTCGTCGATTTAATTTACGTACCGGTGATTCGCTTGCTGGTGTTATTCGCAAACCAAAAGAAGGTGAAAAGTACTTTGCTCTGTTAAAGGTTTCCTCTGTAAATGGTGGCGATCCTATGGCAAGCAATGAGCGATTGCATTTTGATAGATTGTCCCCAACGCACCCGTATGAAAAATTTACTTTAGAAACATCCCCTGACCATGTTGCCGGTAGGATTATGGATATCTTTACTCCTATTGGTAAAGGGCAGCGTGGCTTGATTGTTGCTCCTCCAAAGGCTGGTAAAACAGTTCTTTTAAAAGAAATCGCACAATCATTGGTAGCCAACCATCCTGAGATTTACTTGATGGTATTGTTGGTTGATGAGCGTCCTGAAGAAGTTGCAGAATTAAGACGTGATATTAAGGGTCCACATGCAGAAGTCATGAGCTCAACGTTTGATGAATCAGCACAGCGTCATGTTCAAGTTGCTGAAATCGTTATTGAAAAAGCGAAACGACTTGTTGAGTCAGGAAAAGATGTTGTTGTTTTACTTGATTCGATTACTCGACTTGCTCGAGCGTATAATACTACAGCGCCTGCTTCCGGTAAGGTCTTGACCGGTGGTATTGACGCGAACGCATTGCAGCGACCTAAAAGATTCTTTGGTGCGGCAAGAAAAGTAGAAGAGGGCGGATCGCTTACTATTATTGGAACAGCTTTAATTGAAACTGGTTCACGTATGGATGAAGTTATCTACGAAGAGTTTAAAGGTACGGGTAACATGGAACTCCATATGAGCCGTAAGCTTTCTAACCGTCGTATTTATCCAGCATTTGATCTTCTTATTTCTGGAACACGTCGTGATGACTTATTACATGAAGAAGCTGAATTGAAACATCTTTGGGTTTTACAAAAATTCCTATCTACTATGAACACTATTGAAGGTATGGAGTTTTTGATCGATAAGATGAAGAAAAATAAAACCAATGAAGAGTTTTTAGAATCAATTAACAAAAAAGTTTCTGGTAGCGGCAATGGGTCTAAAAACAATGGTAATGGAAACCATTAGGTTGATTGACAGCCCCCTAAAAACACCTTATTCTATCTAATGTTTAGATGATTTACGTTTAAGGGGTTATGACATGCGAGTTTCCTAACTATAGAGTCTATCAAGTTCCAAAGTCCGTTTTATAAAAGTTTATAGTTTTTAGGAGATTTTAATGTCCGATATTCTGCTACAAATAAAAAATATCTCAAAAAGTTTTAAAGGCAAAAAAGAGACAATTCATGCACTTTCTGATGTTTCATTAGATATAACTAAGGGTGAAATCCTTGGGTTATTAGGTCCTAATGGTGCAGGAAAGACTACGTTGTCCAATATTTTGGCAACACTGAATCCTCCAACATCGGGTGAGGTGCTCATGGATGGTGTTTCTATCTATGATGACATTGTCGGTTATCGAAAACTGTTGGGCTACTGCCCACAGCATCCTAACCTTAATCCTAATTTTACTCTCAAGCAAAACCTAGAGTTTGATGGTCTTTTTTATGGTTTAAGTGATAAAGAAATCCAAGGAAAAATTGATCAACTTGTAGAGATGTTTACGCTCGGAAAGTATCTGGAGTCTTCATCTAAGATATTGTCTGGTGGTTACTTACGTCGATTTGCATTAGCGCGTACGCTTATGCATAATCCAAAGTTTGTCATCCTTGATGAGCCTACAGTGGGATTAGATCCCCACATCCGTCGCCAAGTTTGGAAGTGTATCCAGATGCTAAAAGAGCAGGGGATAACGATTATTCTCACGACTCACTATCTTGATGAGGCCGAAGTTTTGGCTGATCGCATTTGTTTTCTTGATAAAGGTAAATTTTTATTCATGGATACGCCTGAAGGACTCAAGAAAAAACATGATAATAAATCACTAGAAGATGTCTTTATAAAATTATTTGAAGAAGAATAAGGAATTATTATGTTTAATATGGGATATGTTCGAATTATAAGCGTCATGCTTCAGCGTGACTTGCTTGGGATTAGAAAGTCATTCTGGGGAAACCTTATTAATGTTTTTTCATGGGTTATCATTACTGTAGGGATCAAAATGTATGTATTGCCATACTTTGGTGTTTCTAACACGTATGGTTCATTTGTTTTAATTGGTGCAATCGCCAGTGTTGCGAACATGGATATCATGCACCGAATGATGATGTTTGCTAATGATATTACAACTGAGCGTCAAGATATTAACTATGATCTTTTATTGCCAATACCTTCGAAATTGGTGTTTGTAGAAAGAGCGTTGTTTTTATCTATCGCTGGGTTTGTAGTTTCTATGTTAGTACTTCCAGTTGGCAAGCTTTTGTTTTGGAATCATATTAATTTAGGATCAGTATCGTGGTTTAAATTTATTCCTATACTAATCTTAACTAATGTTTTTTTAAGTTATTTTGCTGTTTATTTAGCAAGTAAAATTTCTGGGTTGCATGCGATTGTTAAGTTATGGATGCGTGTCATATTCCCGTTGTGGTTCTTGGGTGGTTTTGAATTTTCTTGGTATGCCTTAAAGGATATGGCACCAAACTTTGCTTATCTTGATTTGTGTAATCCATATATTTATGCTACTGAAGGTTTACGGTCTGCGGTATTTGGACCAGCTGAATACATTCCATTTTGGATTAGCTTTTGCGTTCTTGTTTTATTTACTCTTTTTATTGGCTGGCGTGCACTGGTTAATCTTACACGTAAATTAGATGCGGTTTAATCAATAAAACATTTGGAAAAATATGTGGCTCAATTATTTGAAAATCATTGGATTAATGCTCAAGCGTGACTTGTTAACACTCAAGAAATCATGGCGTGATATTTTAATCAATATGGTTATTTGGGTAATCGTAACCGTCTTTATAAAAATTTATATCTTACCTTACTTTGGTATTTCAGAGACCTACGGTTCATTGGTATTGGTTTCTGCTATTTCTAGCGCCGCCAACCTAGAGATCATGTTTAGGATGGAGTTTTTTGCACAAGATATTAATGAGCATAGAGAACAGATCAATTATGACTTGTTATTACCAATGCCGAGTGGTTTAGTCTTTGTACAACGTGCGCTCTATTTTGCCATAACAGGACTACTGGTATCTTCGATAGTTCTTCCTGTAGGCAAGTTATTGTTTTGGAGTCGCGTCGATCTTTCTCATATGTCTTTAATTAGGTTGGTACCATTCCTCTTGATTTTCAATCTTGCGTATGGATTTTTTGGTCTTTACTTATCCAGTAAGGTATCCGGTCTTCAGGGGATTATTAATCTATGGATGCGCGTTTTGTTTCCCTTGTGGTTCTTGGGCGGCTTTGAGTTTTCTTGGTTTGCCTTAAAAAAGATGACTCCTAATTTTGCTTATATTGATCTTCTAAATCCATATATTTATACTACTGAAGGTTTACGGTCTGCTGTGTTTGGACCAGCCGAGTACATTTCTTTCTGGATTTGTGTTCCAGTCCTTATTTTATTTACTATCGCTATTGGATGGCGTGGAATTTGCAATCTTAAGCGCAACCTCGATACTGTTTAATAAACCAATATGTTATGTTTTGGCGTTATTGTTGAAGCTGGCTTCGTTTTAATGGTACGTTTTATTATGAATGGATCATTAAAAACTGGAGGAAAGTCGTGAAGAAAATATTAGCATTAATGTTGTTTGTATTGGGAAGTCAGCTTTGTAATGAGACTATTTTAGCAGAGTCAAATATGGGGTTGAAAGAAATACATCAGATGCGCCAACAAGATCTAAAACAGCAGTTAGAAAACTTAACAAAAGAGTCTGAAAAAAGTCCCTTGGATCCTAATCCACTTATTTTAGCTATGGAGAAAGGTTACAGCCCTCAATTAGTTTCGATTTATTTGGAGGCGGTAGGCTTGGGAAAGGACTCTGTAGGACATATAGACGATAAGTTTGACCGCTGGGTTCCAAGTTATTTGGCATCCACACTAAAGAAGGGTGGGCTGGAAGAAACTGTTTATCGGGCTATAAAGTATGCAATAAAAGAGAATAAAACAGAGTGGGTCGAGGAATTGTTAAAAGCGCCACGGCTTAAGAGAGTTCAAGAAAGCAACTTGAAGAGCGGGTACAAGACTTTTTTAATGGAGGCTGCTTTGACCAATAATCTTTCTATGGTTTTGTTGTTACTTAACAACGGAGAAAATCCAAATGCGAGCTTGGAAACAAGAAGCGTTGGTGAACCTGTTTCCAGGGTTGCACTAGACATGGCAACAAATACCGATGTTGTAGCAGCATTAAAACCCGTAACGTCTAAAAAGTGGTGGCAGTTTATACGCAAGTCCTAACCTTAGGGTAAGTGGAAAAAAATATTATTCGAAGATATCTAATGTAAGATCGGAAAACTTATGTTGTTTTGCCATATAGTTGCCAACAAAGGCGATCATGGCAGCGTTATCGGTACAGTACCGTGGTGTTGGACTGAAAAACTCCATATCTTGTTTTTCGCAAAATTGTGCGATGTTGTCTGTAATAAACTGATTACAGGCAACGCCGCCTACAAAGGTTACAGCCTTGACGTCAGGATAGGCCTTAAGAGCAAGCTTAAGTTTTTTAATAAAGACATCATTGATGCACACCAAGAGTGAGCTGGCTACTTGTTCTTGTAGTGTTGGGTTGATATCAAGAATTTTTTTAGTCTTAAGGTCGAGTACACCTCGATCGACCAGGTCATAAAGCACGGCAGTCTTCAATCCAGAAAAGCTGAAGTTTAATGTTTCTTTCCGGCCGCGCGGGTATTGAAAAAAATCTTTAAACTCTTGCTTGGCAGCTAATTTCTCTATTGTTGGCCCTGCTGGGTAGGAAAGACCTACAAGTTTACCTACTTTATCAAATGCTTCTCCGGCCGCATCATCCAGTGTTTTTCCAATAACCTCATAATCACCAAATCCTTTAACAAGATAGAGTGCTGTGTGTCCCCCTGATGCTGTTAAACATAGGTGTGGAAACGGTACATCATTTTGAAGAAAAGAGGAAAATACATGACCTTCAAGGTGGTTGACCCCAATTAAGGGTTTTTTTACTGACCAGGCTAATGCCTTTGCAAAACATACCCCAACAAGCAAGGATCCAGGCAGCCCTGGACGACTTGTGACGGCAATGACGTCTATATCGTTAAGAGTCTTGCCGGCCTTTATAAGGGCTTTTTGCACGATTGGTGTTATTTTTTCTAGATGTGAACGTGAGGCTACTTCGGGAACGACACCACCATACTGTTTTTGGATATCGATTTGGGAGAAGAGTGGGTTGGATAGAACACCGTCAACGCTGCAATAGACGCTAGCAGCTGTTTCATCACATGAGGTTTCGATTCCAAGTATTAGTTTGTGCATAATAATCTACTTTACGAATGAAACTTCTACTTTATCAGCACGAAGGGTAACCATTTCTTGAGGAGAGTGGATAACCTTGAGTGTTGGTAAAGCGCAGTAAACTTCATTGATTTCGTTATCTAGGTCGGTTGTGCTGTTTTTATCAAATACTGGGTTAGGAAGTCGAACCAGGTTTTTTGAGGCGTTCCAATCATCAACCTTGAACTTAATGCCTCCTTGATTGGTATGCTCAAAAAATTGTGACTGAAGGGGGATAATGATGGTATTTGATGGGATCTCTCGTAATGAGGTACCTCTTTTAACAGGAAGCTCATCCTGGTTGATGCGCCATGTAAAGCGGCTTTCAAGCGACTTATAGCTTTGAGGAGCATATATTTTAGAGAGGCGGTAATATTCGTATTCTGGGGTATTGGGATCAATATAGAGAGTGGATACATTGTTTCCCTCTGAGTCAAACTTTATATATTTGATATCAATAAAGAGGAGAGCAATACTGTTTTGAAAACGTGGCATTTTGGTACAAAAAGTCCCATTCGTTACTTTTATGATCTCACCTTGGTATATTAAAGGTATAGATTGGCTGGTTGGGACATCCCATGTACCGATGCAATAGTTGTTTTCGTTAAGGTAGAGATTATTAGCATGCAGAGAGAAGCACCCCATAAAGAGGGCTAAAAGGATATAAATCTTCTTAAACATAGGAAAACTCCCTAATTTTTTTTATTTCTGTTTCTTTAGTATACTAGTATTTAAGTTTCAATAAAGTGGAAAATGAAAGATTATGAAAAGCTTTTTATTACAGTTGGCTCTCAAAGAGCGTTGTCCAAGTAAGTTTTCCCTGTCAGTATGCTGCGGGGTCTTCATTGCTTTGTCTCCATTTATGGGCATTCATACTGCTATGGTTTTCATTTTTGCCTGGGCTTTAAGGTTAAACTTGCCTATAACTTTCGCGGTGGCTTACCTGAATAACCCGTGGACCGTTGGCCCATTGTTGTTTGGCGAGTATGTGTTTGGCAAGTGGATTGTAGGGTTACTGGGATGGTCGAAGTATCTTCATAATCCGGCTTGGGTTTCATTATTTAATAAGACGTTGACCTATTATGTTGGGCTTCCAAAGATTTGTTTTTGGAGTTTTATTATTGGAGCGAGTATTTTGACACTTGTAGTAAGTTTATTATTGTATCCGGTTATTAAGTACCTTTTTACCTTATGGGTACCACCTATGCACGAACAACGAAAGATTAATCGTGAAGCTTATAACTAAAAATAAAAAAGCATTCTTTGATTATGAGATCTTAGATACTCTCGAAGCGGGCATAGTATTGTTGGGTGATGAAGTAAAGTCGTTACGGGCGGGACATGTAAACATGTCTGGTTCATATGCAGTCTTTACGAAAGGTGAGTTGTTTTTGATTGCAACACATATCAGCCCCTATTCTCATGCATACTCCAAGTCGGAAGAAAATCCAGAACGTTCTCGAAAGCTTTTACTGCATAAGCGTCAGATGCTAAAATTATATGGTGATATATCCAAAAAGGGTATAACTCTGGTTCCTCTTAAGTTGTACTTTTCTAAAGGTAAAATTAAGCTTGAGCTCGGTATTGCTAAGCATAAAAAAGCTACAGGCAAAAAGAAAGAGATGCGCGAGCGAGACATTAAGCGAGAGACAGCTCGAGAGCTTAAAGATTCTTATAAATATAAATAGAGCTATTACGGGAGTCTTTTTAGTTCTACTCTTTTTCCTAACAGGGCTGCACTTAGAACTGTCAAATCAAACACCACCATAGGGTCAGAGGTATTCAATACGATAACACCGCGTCTAACAAAATCACCTTGAGAGTTTTTTGTGGTCGTATAGTAACTTGTGTAGCGATATTCTAGGGTTTTTATTCGATGTTGTAACCAGGCTAATCCTGGAGCTTCAAACCCTGATACTGGTCCAAGGTCTTCCATGTTGCCATCTTTAAATCTAAAAACATCAGTTGTGGCTCCAAATATATCATTAGGATTTGAACCTGCAACGCTAACCTTGGCTAAAAGTTCTTCTTTTGAACACGGCTGATCTTTCATTGCGATTAAGGGTGATGTACATAGGAACACAACCAAGATAAAAAAAATTCTATTCATTTCTTTTCCAGAATACAGCTTGAAATACTAGGTCCTGAGCAACAACAGGACTGTTGGTTCCAAGAATGATTGCTCCAACAGGTTTAGGTCGACCCTTTATTAGTTGTTGTGCATAAAAGGGGCAAAAGGCACATCCGTCTTTGGTAATTCTTTCAATTAAGCCGGCTCTGAAATCGCTATCAAGAAGGCACAGCTTGCCTAGGTGTACAAATTTTTGTTTGTTTTCCAAGTACTGAAAAAGATCAGTGGTCTCTCCAAAACTATCGCTAGGATTACCCGTTCCCTGCTCTATCCTTCTAATCACATCTTCTGGGGTCATTTGACTTGGCCTGGTCCCTACTAATCGCGGGGTGGGCTGTATGGTACATACAAGCAATGAAAACAATAAAAAAACATATTTTGACATAAATAATTCCAAAAATAAAATTGAAGTTTCTTTTTGAAATTGTACTATAGAGCAAAGGGTTTGTCAAGGAGAGTTTTAATACTCTCCATCAATACTTATTGGGTTTCGACATTAAAAAGGAGTTACTTAGCTTTAAGTTCTTTGTCTACAACAAGTGCGACAACTGAATCTGACCATACATTTAGTGCTGTTTCGACCATGTCGATAAAAGCATAAAGAGGAAGGATAACGACTAGGATATTGATAGGGATTTTCATTGCGACTAAGAGTGCACTACTTAAAAAGTAACAACCCATAGGAACTCCAGCATTTCCAATAGCGGCAATTGTTGCAATGAAGATCCACATGATCATATCAATCCAACTAAAGTACACACCGTTGATGGTTCCAATAAAGAGTACTGTAATTAAGATGAAGGCGGCGCATGCGTTCATGTTTATAGTTGAGCAGAGTGGTAGGGTGAATTTAGAAACTCGTTCCGATACGCCCAAGTTTTGTTGCGCATTTTGCATGGTTATTGGAAGAGCTGCTCCGGATGATCGAGAAAAGAATGCAACAGTGAGTGCTTGCGACATTCCCTTAAATGCTCGAATTGGAGATATGCCTTTAAAGAGAAGAAAGAGAGGAAGAACAATAAGACCTTGGATAACATTGGCAAGGAGAACGGTAATGACATACCAAAATAGGCTGTTGATATTGTTCCAGTCTTGGCCGGCAAGATTGTGAATGAATATTGAGATAAAGGCCCAAACCGCTACTGGCATGAGATAAATAATTACGGTGGTTATTTTGAGGATAGCTGCAAAGAGGCTTGAAAAGATATCATGTAAAATATCTTTATTTTTTGTTGGAAGGGTTAAGATTGAAAGACTGAGTCCCAAGGCTATAAAGACAACGCCCATGACATTGCCATCATTAAATGTTTTTACCACGTTTGATGGGAACATGCTCAGCACTACAGAAAGATAGCCTTCTCCTTCTCCAGCAGACTCGATAAGGCCACGTAATCCGATACCACTTTGTGCAGGATTAATAATGATAAAGAGTATTAAACCGATTGAGGCTGCGATGATTGTTGTGAGGATTGTATACTTGAGAACTTCTTTACCAAGCAGTTTAATTTCGTCCATGTTTTGCATGCCGGATATGGTCGATACGATAGAAAGAAATATCATAGGGATACTAATCAAGCTCAATAGATTAACAATGATTTTTGATATTGAGTCTGCGGCATGGAAGAGAAAAGGGATATGTGACAATCCTGTTATAACACCTAACACGGTTCCAACAAGAATAAGGAAATTAATGGAAAGAAATCTATTTTTGGTCATGGGTTTTTACAATCATTTAATATAAAAAACTGCTTAATAATAATGTTAAGCATAACCTAAAATAAATTTTTTGTAGCTTTTAATAAACTTGCTTAGTTTTAATAATTTCAAACGCTTCACCATATGGTTGGCCACTATCAACAGCAAAACCAAGCCCGCGATATCGATTAAGACCCTTAATAGCTTCATCGTATTTAATTGAGCTTACCTGTGACTTATGTTCCAGTAGTGCCTCAATCTTAAGGTCTATAAATTCAGAAATATCTTCCTTATATCCTGGTGCTTGTATTGGTGTCCAAACCTCATAGCCTAACACTATAGGAGTTGCCCAGGGAGTTCCCGAGCACTCTTGAAACCAGGGGCCGCTTGCACGCTTGGTAGCTTCAAGTACGACCTCGTACGTTCGTTGGTGATCTTGCACTGCATCATTTTTATGGGGAATGTAAATCAGGTCCGGTTTCATATCGCGGATAAGGTTGACCAACTTAATAAGGACATCAGGCTTGTTTTGGATGTAGCCATCCGGTTCGTGTAGGAAGATAAGATCGTTAACACCAAGCTTGTTTGCTGCTTTAGTGGCTTCTTTTTCTCTTATTTCACCAAGTTCTTTTTTTGTGTAGTCCAGGCTGCCAGCATCACCAGAGGTCATATAAGCGATGGAGACTTGGTTGCCAGCTTGAACATGTTTTGCGATACTGCCGCCACAGCCAATAATGTCATCGTCGGGGTGTGGAGAAAAAACAAGAATTTTAAGAACGGTTGCGCCAATAGCAATTGCTTGTAACATAGTTTTCCTTTTTTAGCCTGGTAGCTCGGCCATCGAGTAGGGTGATGGTGCTTCAACATTTAAAATAGTCGCCAAGGTTCGAGTCATTTGTGGAATCCAAACTTTTTTAGTAATAACTCTATGGTTAGATACTTGTGGTTGATAGAAAATAAGTGGCACATGAAGGTTATAATCTGATGGTGAGTTATGTCCGGTGCCTTTAGTTTTTTTTGCAAGTAAGACTCCTGGTTCTACCTCTAGAACAAAGTGACCACTACGGCGAGGATACATTTGATTGGCAAAAAGCCATTGTGTGTTTCCCCGCTTAAGAGATTGAATATATAAATCTTGAGCACTGTATACATTTTTAATGCCTGGTATCGATTCAAGAATCTCTTTGATACGTCCTAAAACATTAAACTGTATTGTCGGAGGTAGGGTATCAAGCTTTTCTTGGTTGAGATATACATACGGTGCTGGTAGTGCAGAGACTACATGTCCCACTCCGTATTGTTGCTTAATATCTTTATTGATTAAATCTTTAACCTCATGAATCAAGACTCGTTGTCCAGGATTTTTTTTGTTATAACACTGCTTTAGGAGTTCGGGAATCGGCATGATTCCATGGTCGGCAGTTAATACATAGAAGGTTTGTTTTGGTGAAACTATTTTAGCAAGTTGATCCATGAACGAATCCATTTGTGTATCAAGGTGGTAGATAGTATCGACAGCCTCTTTACTTTGTGGTCCAAAACGATGTCCGATTTTATCAAGACTAGACAGTCCAATCCAAATAAGAAGGTGCGCGTCCGGGTTTTTATCAAAGGTATCCGTAATGACTTGATAACTTAAATCAAGCAACGTTTGATTTGCATCAGGAGTGAGCATGAACTGTTTAATAAACCCTAGAGGGGACTTGGCCCGTGATATTAGATTGCCTGATTTAAACAAGGTTTTAAGTCGCGAATATTGATAATTATCAATACATGGAAAATCATAATACTTCTTATCGTTATGCCTAAGGTCCCACGTATTTTTCTTTTTATTAAGAAGGGGATGCTTGTGGTTAAAGCTAGAAAGCCATTCTGGAGTGACTGCAAAGAATTTTTTACTTGATTTGAATTTACCAGTTTTTTTATCAAACCATATCGCTGGAGCGTTTCTGCCAGCCAGTCCTATAGCTGAGCGGCTTTTGTATGAGAGCGCATAAGAACGGTTGTGTGGGTGCGCCTTGAGAAAGTGCTCAGTGAGAGTTGGAATTTGTTGATGCTCTGCTGATTTTTTTCCGTGTTTGTCGGTGTCACTAACTACTTTTTTTCCATCCTCGTACCAGCTATTAGAAACAATGCCATGCAGGGCTGGAACGGTTCCAGTAGCAATGCTTACATGTCCGGCTGCTGTAGTTGGTTTTCCTAGAGGATGGTAAGCTTCAGAGTAGACAATGCCTTGATCCATAAACTTATGAATGCCACCGCTAAGCTTAGATCCGAGCTTTGTTAAATAATGAGAAGCCAGTTGGTCTACAACAAAAACAACGGTCAACTTTGGTGATCCCTGAACCGCTATCGGCAAGAAAATAAAGGTAAACAATAGAACAAAAATTCGTTTCATGAGCTTCTTTCAATTTTCCAGTTTAAGATATCCACTATATTATAAAATGCAATCCCGTAGAAGCAATACCCCCAGTGGTATCATATGAAACACAGCTGTAGCAAGTGCTATCGAAACTATCAAGCTGTTGACAAATGGTAATAAACTGTGGTATTATAGTAATGAATGAAAAATCATTGAAATATACGGGGGCGCAATGGCTTCGACGTGTTGTTGCGGACATATAGTGCATGCCGAGCGTTGTCTGAGTGCTCGTTAAACAATCAGTCAAACAATAAGTGCAGAAAACCCTTATGGGAACGCACAATCATATAGTTCTTCTACCGCAATTTTTGCGTAAGAAAGCCTTATGATTCTTGCTAGTGACACGTGCCTGTCAGTGGATCTAGCTCGTAATAATTCAGATGGGACCGCCAAGTAAGATTTTTTAGTTTTGTAGCTTGGTTTGTATCACTGGACTGACGGCTATATTTTCTTGTGTCTTTACGGGTTTATAGACGTAATTTTAAAGACTAAGCATGTAGTACTCTATGGCTAAAGTGATGCGGACATGGGTTCGACTCCCATCGCCTCCACCAATTTTTCAAAAAAAAGGCTCTCACTTATAAAAGTGAGAGCCTTTTTTATTATTTTTATTAAGTTTATTCTATCTCTGCCGCAACCTCTTCAGCTGCTTTGGCTGCTTTTTGCCAAAACTTTAAGCTAGGCATGCTAGGCATTTTGATGCTTGGAAGATGTAGGCTTGGAAGTTTCATGCTAGGCATGTTAGGCATTTTTTCTTTAACCGAAGTATATAGAGCTTGAGCGTGAGTGCTGAATTTTCCGTATTGAGACTGGCTTACTTCTTTAATTTGATCACGATAGTAATAACCACCAGCTAATGCTGCAACAACAAGTGCTGATGCTGCTAGGCGGAAGTCAGTACGTTCTGTAAGAGCAACAGGTTTAACTTGTTCACGGATGATCGCTCTGAGAGATTCTAACACAGCGTCTTTTTCTGTATTAAGTTGGTGCCATTCAAACTTGTTTTTCCAGTCTACCCAGAATGAAACATATTCTCTATTGCCAACTTCTTTTAATTGTTTGGCGTAGTAGTTGTTAACGACATGTTGTAAGAGAGGGAGGTCGAGATTAACTTCTACAACGACATCCTTATCTTTGAAAGGAATTTTCATTGTGCCATTATTTTTGAGCTGTTGCTTGGTATACCAGCTAGGATTGGTATAAAGTTTTTTGAATTCAGCGTCGAGGGTAGATACTTCCATAGGGTTACCAGCATAACGTTCTACATTATAGCGAACCTTATAAGTAATTCCTGAAGAACTCACCAACTTTTTTGTAGCAAATACAGGGGCATTAGCATGGGCTAAACTTAATGAAAGTAGCCCAAGAACAAACAGTATATTCCTTAACTTTTTTTGCATCATTTCTCCTTTTTTATTAAAAAATCAATTTCAAAACTTCATGTTATCATGTAATTATTTTTTGACAACGATATTTTATAATAATTTTGGTACACTCTCCCCAAAGGTTATTTATTTTTTTTATCCGATAGGATTTCTTAATGCAATACAATAGTAAATTAGCGTATCAGCTGTCAATGGATGAGCTTATTCCCGCTTTAAATTCTCACCTCGATACTGGGCTTTCGGTTCAATCTGCGGCTGAGCGGTTGAAGACTGAGGGTCAAAATGTTTTACCAGAAGCACCGACCGATTCCTTATGGTTCGTTTTTTTTCGTCAGTTTAAAAACCCATTGATTTACATTTTGTTATGTGCGGCCACGATTATATTTGTTATAGGGTTGTCCCTCGATGCTTTCATTATTGGAGGGATTTTATTTTTCAATGCCATCATTGGGACCATTCAAGAAGGACGAACTCAAAATATTCTCGCGAGCTTGAAAAAGTTTGTCATGTCCGACTCGGTAGTCTTGCGTGATGGTAAGCATGTAGTAGTTCCCGACAAAGATTTGGTGTTAGGGGATATCATTATCCTCCAGGAGGGAAGTAAGGTTCCTGCTGATGCTCGGCTTATTTCTGCCAATAACCTGGTCGTTAATGAGTCAATCTTGACTGGTGAATCGGCAGGTGTTCTTAAGGATGTTGAAAAACTTTCAGGAACAATTCCTGTTGCTGATCAAAAGAATATGATCTTTAAAGGAACGTTTGTCATTTCAGGTTTTGGAAAAGCGATTGTAACAGCAACTGGCATTGATACTGAAGTGGGTTCTATACAAAAAACACTCAAAGAGATTCATCCAGAGATGCCGATCCAAAAAGACTTGGAACAACTGTCGCGTTGGATTTTAATATTTGTTCTTATTTTTTGTGTAGTCCTTTTTTTTATTGGTTTATTTACCGGTAAGCCATTCAGAGAACTTTTGGTCATGCTTACGGCTTTGTTTATCTGTGTTATTCCAGAAGGGCTGCCTGTTGTATTGACGTTGGTATTGGTATCAGGTGCCTATCGTATGGCGCGTAAGAAAGTACTAGTTAAAAAACTACAAGCTGTAGAGGCCCTGGGACGTATTGAAACTATTTTGATTGATAAGACCGGAACGCTCACTCGTAATGAGATGATGGTTTCTCAGGTGGCTTTTGGTGGGAAGGTGTACTCAGTATCAGGTGAAGGATACTTTGCACAAGGAGTTATTCAGCTTGATAATCAGGACGTGTCCCTTGAAGATAAAAAGGTGTTGCAGCAAATAGCGCAGGCATCCATTTTAAACCATGCTGAAATTAATTATATGCCAAAAGAAGGGTTGTTTCGTATCAAGGGTGATCCAACCGAGGCAGCTTATACAATCTTTGCAGAAAAGGTGGGTGTCACTCCCGAAACTTTAGAGAACCAGTATACCGTTATTAAGGAGATTCCATTTTCATCAGAAAAACGGTTTCATGCAGGGTTTTATAAAGGAAAAGACGGTAGTGTTGAGGCATACTTAGTCGGATCTCCAGAGGTGGTGATGGAGCATTCCAGCTCAGTATCAGATGGAAATGAAAATGTTCTCAGTAATTTTCTCAAGGACGGGCTGCGGGTTGTTGGTGTTGCTCATAAAACACTCAAGGAAGGTGCTGCGTGTGATGAGTCCAGCCTTAATGATATGGAATTTTTAGGATTGCTTGGTATTCAGGATGCTGTACGTCAGGGCGTAGAAAAAAGCATTGAGCAGGCTCACGAAAAAAACCTACATGTTGCTATGGTGACGGGGGATCATAAAGATACAGCACTTTATATAGCTGCAAGGACGGGTATCTATCGTCAGGGCGATGATGTGATCTTGGGTGAAGAGTTTGAAAAGTTAGGGGAACAGGAGCGGATGGATATTGCTGCAAAGACTACGGTGTATGCGCGGGTTTCTCCTCATACCAAGCTAGAGATCGTTAAAACGTATCATAACATGGGTGAGATTGTAGCGATGACTGGTGATGGTGTTAATGATGCACCACCTTTGGCTGCAGCGGATGTGGGGATTGCCATGGGCAACATTGGAACTGAGGTTGCTAAAGAAGCCGCTGACGTTATTTTACTAGATGATTCATTTTCTAGCATCATGGCTGGTGTTGAAGAAGGGCATCATATTTTCTATGCATTACGTCGTGTAATTTTATATTTTTTTGCAACCAATTTGGGAGAGGTTTTTGTGGTGCTGATTGCATTGGTTGCAAATCTTCCGCTTCCAATCTTGGCTGCACAAATCTTATGGCTCAACTTGATTACCGATGGTTTTTTGGATATTGCACTTTCAATGGAACCACATGAGACAGGAATTCGAAAGTACCTAGACTTTAAAAAACTCAAACTGATTGATAAGGGAATGCTCGTCAAGGTTGTTTATATGGCAATTCCAATGGCAATAGGATCTATAGCTGTCTTTTTGTGGCACTATCAAGCTGACTTGCCAAAGGCACGGACGCTAACACTCACGACGATGGCAATGTTCCAGTGGTTTAATGCCTGGAACTGTCGTTCAGAGTTTAAATCGATTTTTAGTCTTAACCCTTTTGCAAATAAATGGTTGATACTTGCGACAGTTTGGGTTGCTTTCTTGCAATGGTTAGTTATCTATACTCCATACTTACAATATGTATTTAGAACGGTTTCAATAAGTGGATACGAGTGGGGAATTATCGCCCTTATATCGTCATCGATTGTTGTCGTTGAGGAAATGCGCAAGTGGATGGTTAGATACAGGACTAAATAGTGGCTTTGTATTGACGAAAAACTTGTATTTGTTAAGATTTACGTGAAATTATAAAAGAAGAGCGCCTATTGTATTAAAGGTGTATGGTAAGGATTATACCGGTTTTTTTTACAATTTCTTTTTTCGCGCTGTTCCAAACACAAACAAATAATACAGCCATGGTCACCCTTATCGAGGCAGCCATACAGAATTGGGAATAATGTGAAGAAATTTTTGACTATTATAAGCTTAAGTTTGACGGGATTTGTTATGGGTGTGGAAGGTGCTTCTTCTTATGCCGCACTCCCTGTCGGTGTTGCTACACGAGCATTTATGGAGGCCCGCATAGCGGCACCAGCCCCTTCTAAACTGCCACTTCAAGATATCCCTGAAACGGCATTAGAAAAAATTGCTTTAGAGTTAACACTCCCGGAATTTCTCGATTTAACTCGAATGATCGCATCACCCCATTCCCGAGTACACATTGCAAAAGCTTATTTAAATTCTCAGCCACCTCGAAGTGATATTTTACTCCGCGCTTTAAATAGTAACGAAATTTCAATCAAAGCTGCCAATGCACTGACAAAAGCCATTGCACAGGGTTCGCCATTTTGGCCATACCAACGAGATAGTCAAGGCAATACACCTTTAATACTGGCTGCAGAACATGGATACATCACGGCAGTAGAAATATTGATCGCGCATAAAGCCCACCTTGATCGGCGCAACAATGATGGAAATACCGCATTAATGGCAGCAATAGCCAATGGTTATCCAAACATAGCCACGTTACTCGTAGAAGCTGAAGCCAGTGTTAATCGCCTCAATAAAAAGTGGAAATCAGCTGTTCGAATGGCACAAGGCAAAGGATATACTGAACTTGTAAAACTACTACAATCTAAAGGTGCTAACCCTGAATTGAAATTTGAATCAGGCTCACCGTTGTATATAGCCAATTGGGATGGCCACATGCCAACAGTTAGTGAGCTGTTACACCACAGGGTTGATCCTAATATTAAAGATAGGTATGGATGGACACCGTTATCTAGGGCAGCATCTCGTGGCGATATGCCAATGGTCATAGAGCTGTTACACCATAAGGTTGATCCTGATATGCCAGGCAAGCATGGAGAAACACCGTTATTTATAGCAGCATCTCGTGGCGATATGCCAATGGTCATAGAGCTGTTACACCACAAGGCTAATCTTGATATTCAAAACAATGACGGAGAAACACCGTTATATACAGCCGATTGGAATGACCATACGCAAACAGTTAGTGAGTTGTTAAAGCACAAAGCTGACCCTAATATTCCAAACAATGAGGGATGGACACCGTTATATACAGCCGCTTGGAATGGCCGTACGCAAAAAGTTAGTAAGTTGTTAAAGCACAAAGCTGACCCTAATATTCCAAACAATGCTGGAATGACACCATTACTTGTAGCTGCTTTTCGTGTTGTCAATACGCAAATGGTTACTGAGCTGTTAACCAACGGAGCTGATCCTAATATTTCAGACAATGAGGGATGGACACCGTTGCATGCAGCTGTTTTGATGGATCAAACACAAACAGTTACTGAACTGTTAACCAAGGGTGCTAATCCTGATACTCCAAACAGTGATGGAAAGACACCGTTGTATATAGCAAAACAAAAAAATAATACAGTCATGGTCACCCTCATCGAGGCAGCCATACAGAATTGGGAATAATATGAAGAGGTTTTTGTACTATTCGAGGCAGAAATGCAACCAAGGGTTTTTTGAGAGTTGAATTAATTAGTACTAAGTTTTTTTCACCATTCCTTGCTTTTTTATCATTCAAATTGCTAAAATTAATTACAAATACTAAATTATGTTAATTTGTAATAATATGAATGGGATGATATGAAGAAGTTTTTGGCTATTATCTGTTTAAGCTTGATTGGATCTGTTATTGGTATGGAAGATGCTTCTTCTTATGCCGCTATGGAGGCCCGCATAGCGACACCAGTTCCTTCTGGACTGCTGCTTCAAGATACTCCTGAAACGGCATTAGCAAAAATTGCTTTAGGGTTAACACTTCCGGAATTTCTCGATTTAACTCGAATGATCGCATCACCCCATTCCCGAGTACACATTGCAACAGCTTATTTAAATTCTCAGCCACCTCGAAGTGATATTTTACTCCGCGCTTTAAATAGTAACGAAATTTCAATCAAAGCTGCCAATGCACTGACAAAAGCCATTGCACAGGGTTCGCCATTTTGGCCATACCAACGAGATAGTCAAGGCAATACACCTTTAATACTGGCTGCAGAACATGGATACATCAATGCAGTAGAAGCATTGATCGCGCATAAAGCCCACCTTGATCGGCGCAACAATGATGGAAGTACCGCATTAATGGCAGCAATAGCCAATGGTTATCCAAACATAGCCACGTTACTTGTAGAAGCTGAAGCCAGTGTTAACCGCCTCAATAATAATGGAGAATCAGCAGTTCGAATGGCACAAGACAAAGGATATACCAAGCTTGTAGAGCTACTAAAATTCAAAGGCGCTAATCTTGAATTGAAATTTGAATCAGATTCACCATTGTATGTAGCCGCTATGGCAGACAACATACAACTAGTCAGTGAACTGTTAGACAAGGGTGCTAACCCTAATATTCCAAACAATGATGGAATGACACCGTTGTATATAGCCGCTATGGAAGGTCACACGCAAACAGTCGTTGAGCTTCTCAACAAGAAGGCTGATCCTAATATTTCAAACAATAATGGAAGGATACCGTTGCTTGAATCCGCTTGGGGGGGGCACACGCAAATAGCCAGTGAATTGTTAAAGCATGGCGCTGATCCCGATGTTCAAGACAGTGATGGAAAAACACCATTGTTTGCAGCAGCAAGACATGGTCACACGCAAACAGTTACTGAACTGTTGGCCCACAAGGCTAACCCTAATATTCCAGACAATGATGGAATGACACCGTTGTTTGCAGCCGCTATGCGGGGCGACGCATACACAAACAGTTACTGAACTGTTTGACAAGGGTGCTAACCCTAATATTCCAAACAATGATGGAATGACACCGTTGTATATAGCCGCTATGATGGGCCAAACACAAACAGTTACTGAACTGTTAACTCACGGAGCTAATCCTAATATTCCAAACAATGATGGAATGACACCGTTGTATATAGCCGCTATGATGGACCAAACACAAACAGTTACTGAACTGTTAACTCACGGAGCTAATCCTAATATTCCAAACAGTGATGGAATAACACTGTTGTACAGCGCTGCTATACGTGGCAATATCCCAATGGTTACTGAACTGTTAACTCACGGAGCTAATCCTGATATTTCAGACCATGCTGGAAAGACACCGTTATCTATAGCAAAACAAAAAAATAATATAGCCATGGTCACCCTCATCGAGGCAGCCATACAGAATTGGAAATAATGGGAAGAAATCTTTGTACTATTCGAGGCAGAAATGCAACCAAGGGTTTTGTGAGAGTTGAATTAATTAGTAATAAGTTTTTTCGCAAGCCCTTGCTTTATCAGGCTCAACTGTTGCCTGGTGTTTATTCTCGAGTATCCCTAGGACCCAACGTACTGGTAGTGCCTTTCAAAAGTGTTTCTAAAAATCGCATTGAGCAGGGTATATTTACTACTTTTTGGCAATCAACTTGGGAAACATGTGCTGTGCTGACTGCATTGGTTGTCAATTTCTAGCTTTTCTCTTGGATAGCTTAGTTTTATATAAAATAAATTCGTATTTAGAGTGTGTATTTAAAACTGTTCCAATCAGCGCATCGGGGTTGGGAATCCTTGCTATAATATCGTCTTCGATTGTGGTGGTTGAAGAAATCCGCAAGTGGGTGGTTAGATATAGGACCAAATAGGCGTTTTTGTATTGACGAAAATTTTGTAGATGCTAAGATCTACGTGAAATATACAGATTAATTTTCCAATAATTTTTTTCTTAATAAAAGGGTTTTTTTTCATGAAGAAATTTTTGTGTCTTTCTCTATTAACCGCAACCATGGCTACAGTTTCACTTGCTAAGGATGCTTCTCCTGCTGTTTCATTAGAAAAAGAAGTTGCATCATTGAAAAGTGAAGTTGCAAAATTAAAGAAAAAGACAGCGGTAACTGCTGTTGTTAGCGCCACCGATGTTGCTGGATCTGCTGAATCTCAAGACCTACAAAAAGAGATTATGGCTTTAAGAGAGAAGTATGAAGGCCAAGTTATTAAGATTGATAACGAATTAAAGGCATTAGTTGCTCAAGCTCAAAGTGCGGCACAAGCTAAATTGACGACTAAGGTTGCTGAGCTCCAAGATCAAATTCAAGCAAAACAACAAGAACGTGAGCTTACAGGTAAAAAAGCAGAACGTGGATTACAAACTGATGCTCAAGCATTGGTAGAAAAATCTCAGAAGCGTTTCTTGGATGCTGTGCAAAAGGTTGCTGACAAAAAAGGTGTTGACGTTGTTCACCAACGTGAAGCCGTTCTTCATGTAAAACCTGGATCACACCTTGATATTACTAAAGAAGTAATTGGTGAGTGGGATAAGGCGTATCACACCCTTAAAGGGAAACCAGCTCCAAAAAAATAATCAACTCTCAGAGATTGGTATAAAGATAAGGCCTGCTTAATGCAGGTCTTTCTTTTTTTTTAATAAAAACTTTTCTTGGCCTAGAACAATTTTTTATATTATCCTTGAAATAATATAATTAGGTTTTTAAAGGCAAAGTGGAGAACAATGGGAAAAATCCATCGGCTTTCTTCTGATGAAATAAAAAAGATCGCAGCTGGTGAAGTTGTTGAGCGTCCTGCAAATATAGTTAAAGAGCTTGTTGAGAATTCCCTTGATGCTGGAGCTTCTAAAGTTGATATCTATATCGAAGATGCTGGCAAAAAATCAATACGGATTGTCGATAACGGTTGTGGGATGTCAAAAGAAGATGCCCATGCTTGTTTTGAGCAGCATGCAACGAGTAAGCTCAAGTCGGTTAACCAGCTTCATTCTATTGATACGTATGGTTTTCGTGGGGAAGCGCTTTCCAGTATTGCGTCAGTGAGTAAAGTAGTTTTGATTACAAAAGAAGCTGGGGCCAAGCAGGGAATCAAGGTTTCAATGGACTATGGCGAGAATCTTACTCAAGATATTTCTTCTGCTCCTGAGGGAACCGATCTTGCTATTGTTGATATTTTTTCTAATGTTCCAGCCCGACGAAAATTTTTAAAGACGAATGCTACCGAGTGGAATCAGATTGTACAATTGTTCCAAGCGTTTGGTCTGACTTATCCATCAGTTCACTTTACCTTGCATCATGAAGGCCGCTTGATTCATAACTGTCCACCAGTAGATCTTTTAGAGAAGCGGGTAACACAGCTTTGGAACCACCAGTTTGCCAACTATATGCTAGATGTTTCTGGTGAGGATAAAAAAATAAAACTAAAACTTGATGGTTTCATAACCAACTATCAATATTCAAGGTATAGTCGCAATCAAATATATTTGTTTGTGAATAATCGTTGGGTTAAAAATCAAAAATTATCTCGGGCGTTATTGCGTGGCTATGCAAACGTGTTACAGTCTGGGAAGTTTCCAGCGGCGTTCTTGTTTATGACTATCGACAAGGAACAGGTGGATATCAACATTCATCCTCGGAAAGAGGAAGTTCAATTCTTGCATCCACGAACGGTGGAGCAGTTGATAACACGGTGTGCTAAAGAGAAGTTGGAAGCGCAAATAAAGGTAAACGTTCAAGACTCACAAAAAGGATTTACGTTTGCACCTGCAACCAAGTCATCAGACACCTTTCCAATGGAAAGCACAGGGCCGTCCTTAAATCTTGCTAATGAAAAATTCGAAGAGTTTTATGAAGAACCTGGAATTGAGTTCGAAATAGAGTTTGATCCCGAAGGTGGATTAGAGGAACCTAAGATATCAATAAATTCCGAGCAAAATAAGCCTGAGCCGCAAGAAAAGAAAAAGCTTGGGTCTATGTTTGATATTTCTAATTTTCCTCAACAGCAAAGAAATTTGAATGAAATAAGCATTGAGAAAAAATCGCAACTCGAAGATATCATTCAACAGAGCTTTCATAAGTTGCAGTATACTTTTGTTGGGCAGCTTTTTAAAACGTATTTGATGATTGAGCGGGATGAGCAGTTGATTATGATTGACCAGCATGCGGCGCATGAGCGTGTCTTATATGAACTGTTTTCAAAAAAGTTTGAGGATATTGCTACTGTTAACCTGATGTTTCCACAAACTATTCATTTATCCGAGAATGAGTTCAAGTTGATTGGGCCGTACTTAGGGCTACTTCGTGAGCATGGCATTGGTATTGAAGAGTTTGGAGAGGCGGAATTGGTAGTCTCCTGTACTCCCGTCAATATTAAGAATGTGGACTTACAAAAGTTTGTTCAACAAGTGATCGGCTGGATTGAAGAACATGATGAGGTTGATGAGGTTTTGTTTAAAAAACAACTTAATGAACACATTCATTCACATATGGCGTGTAAGGCCGCGGTCAAGGCTGGAGATATTTTAGAAGAAGAACAAATCCATCAATTGATTCGTGACTTGGAAAAATCTGATAATCGACTAACGTGTCCTCATGGCCGACCAACGATGTGGGTGGTAACTCAGTCTGAAATTGAAAAAAACTTCAAGCGTAAAGTTTAGTTTATTTAAACTTAAAAGAATGAATCCATTGCATCATCAGCATCCAGATTGCTGGGAGTCCTTGAAGCTTGAGACCGTAGTTGATAATCATGATTGATATGATTGCGCCAATGATTTCTACAAGAAATCGGCCTGCAAATGAGATAAAGAGTGCGGCTCCGATTATAACAAACACAATTCCAAGGATTTTTTCATTACCTCGAGTCATGGGTACTCCTTCAAGCTTAAGTAAAAATTTTTAATTAGATTCAGAGTACCATAGAAAACTGCCAACGCAAGAAATTGAAAGTGTTATACTACTTTTCGATGTGAGCTTGAGCTTTTAGGTTGCATGAGATCTTACAACCACCACTTCCTTGTAATCCGGCTCGTGCTTGTCCGGTTATGGTTCCTGTTAGTTTTCCTTTAGCGTTATATCCAGCCTTGATGGTTATGTCTCCTTCAGGAATATAAAAATTATAGTGTGTAGCGAAATACTTATCGTGAGCAGCAGTAAAAGTGTAAGTTCCTGGTTCAATACTTATTGTTTGATTTGGCAAGATTGGATGCTGAAGTGGGCTTGATTGTGAGTCAAGACCTAAAGTAGCCGTTCCGGTATTTTTGAAGGTGGCTCCCAAGAGGATTGATGGCATAAGAAGAATTGAGATGATTAAGCGTGTTTTCATAAAAGATTCCTTTTTTGTTTTTTAAAAAACATACAAGGTTAAACCTAAAACTATAAATATTTAGTCGTAAATACCCAACCTTTGACTTTTGTTATGCATGCTGCATAGAATGTAATAATTATTTTGAAAAGGAGATATAAGCCGTGTTTAAAGATATATTTCAAAAAGTAGCTGCATTTGAGCACCATCATCAGGCTATATTTGCTATTGTTGTGGCGATTGGAATTGTTTTATTTTCATGGGGAATAGAAAAAATATTAGAAGAGTATTTATTTCCAGGAAAACCCTTAGTGGGCTACATTTTTACAATTCTTTTAGGGGTATTTCTTTTATGGATGACTAAAGTTGTGGTATTGAATCTTATGTAGAGATAATAAAAAAGGAGAAATCTCATATGGCATATAGTGTTAAATCTAAAAAAAGCGGCAAGATGTACTACCTTCACTCAAAAGAAGTTAAACTTGCTGGTGGTCGTAAACAAAGAATTTTTTACTTTGCAGGCGATGAGCGTAAAGAAGTGTTAGATGCTTTGCCTGATGGCTATAAAGTTATCGAAAATGCGCGTACGGGCTTACCAATGCTCAAAAAGAAATAATTTCTCTCGATTTAAAAAAAAGCTCTCAAAGTTGTAACCAACCGGTTATTTTTTGAGAGCTTTTTTTTGTCTAAAATAAGGGTATGAGTACATGGATGATAATATCGGCAACAAAGTGGGCAAGCATAGCAGCCATGAGGTTGTACCGCCAAAACAAATACCCAAAAACAACACCGGCAATGCCGTTGAGTAATAGTATTTGAATCATAACGGCATAAGTATCACCTAATACTTTGAAAGCAGCAGGCAAATGTCCGGCTCCAAAGAGCAATGTTGTTACAATGATGGCTATCCAGTATGTTGATTCTTGAGTTGATCGGGTTATTTTTTGTATACACCATACCACAGATGACATTAGTAAAAGACGTATCAGGACCTCTTCATTAATGGCTCCATACAATGATGCTAGCAGTCCAAGGGTCCAAGATGGATGAGTTACTGATGATTGTGGGAAAACTATAAACTGGAAAAAGACTAGTAAGGCTCCTGCGAGGATGCCTCCGCCCAGGGCAGGTAGAACCCAATATTGATTTTTAACGTATATAGAAAGCTTGGCTTTCTTAGCAAAAAAATTACCGACTATACAGGCAAATGCATAAATGAGAATATTTTGAATAAGATATGTTCCTAGGGAAAAGTTAGAGAAAGATAGGCTTTGTAGCGTCAGAAGGTAGGGAAGGATTGCCAATGATCCGATTATGCATGCAATCCATAGAATTATACTGGGTTTAATTAAAGAGGCTTTGAGCATAGCGTCCTTACTCTTCCCAGTATAGAGTTTTAAGTCCATGTTCATCAAAGGCAATTTCACCGCAATCAAGAATATCCATACATTCTTGAGGGGTGTTTACTACTTTAATAAAGTTAAGGTGTTGTTCTGCCAACAAGGATGCTTTTTGCATAGTAGAAAACTGTTCTAAGAGAGGATCCCAGTAGTGATTGTCATTAACAAGAATAACTGGGGTCTTACTTAAAGCGAATTGGTTATTGGCAAGGAAGTCCATTAATTCATGTAAGGTTCCAAATCCGCCAGGTAAAACGATGACTGCATCGCTGAGCTCATGAAACACTTTGAGGCGAACATGAAGAGTGTCTACCCATTGAATATTTCTACATGGAATGCTTGGGTGGTGGATGTTATAGTCAAAAAGTGCTTGAGGTATAACGCCATGGAGATTCGATAATGTTTGAGCAGATTCATGATACCCATCAACCACTTCCTTCATGAGTCCCGTTTTGGATCCACCGGTAACAAGGCCAAATTTAGCCTTGGCTAAAAGGTTGCCAAGATTGTAGGACATTGTTTTAAGATGAGATGCCACCTTGTTGTCAGCGCTGCAAAATACTGCTACGCGCAAGGCTGAATCTTGATTAGAGAATGATGAATTGCTCATGATTCCTATGAGCAGATAAATAAATATTTTTTTCACGATAACACTTTCACAAATAAGCTTAATTTATACTTTTAATCACATTAATATAAATTTGCTTTAAAGGAAAGGTTATACAGTTATGACTGTAGGGCGGGTAGGCTTTCATTGAGGAAATATTTAACAATTAAGGGAGTAAAGTCGTCCATAGGGATGATGGTTACCAATTCCATGTTAAACCTATTCATATTGTGTTCTACATGCTCATTCCAACCCATTCCATAGCAAAACTTTTCGGGTTTGGGATGGCTTACCACTTTTGTATACTTATCAAGTACCAGCGAAACAGGCATGTTATCACTACTTTCTAGAGCGCGCTTGCTGATGAAATCTCGAATTATATTAAACTTTAGAAGGTCTTCTTCTGGCTCTAATACTGACTCATATTTAAAATCTTGGGGAGTACCAGATACTTTTGTTTTGATGATAACTAAGCCATTTTCCACTTTTATGTCGATCCAAATATCATGGAGGTGGGCCCATCCGTTAGAGCTGTTGCTACCGAACACTTTTTCTTTAAGGGGGGAGTCTTTTTCGTATAATGTATTTTTTGCAATGTAGAGGTTGCGTTCTTGCAGATAGGTTGAGGCAATGAGATTACTCAAGTGATTGTTTGATTTAGAAAATAAGGGAAATGTTAAAAAAAGCATGCAGAAAGCAGTGAGGAAATGTTTATTCATGAAGTAAAACACCATTTTTAGTTGTTTAAATATAATGGCGTCCCTAAGGGGATTTGAACCCCTGTTTTCGCCGTGAAAGGGCGATGTCCTGGACCAAGCTAGACGATAGGGACATGTCAAAAAAATGGTGAGCCGTGTTGGACTCGAACCAACGACCCACAGCTTAAAAGGCTGTTGCTCTACCAGCTGAGCTAACGGCCCACATATAGACTAAATACATGGATATATATTGAAATATATATTATATAATTTATCTCTCAGAAGCAGGTTTGTCAAGAGAATACGCCTTTATTCTAATATTATTATACGTATTTAACCAGGTTTAAGGGGTTTTTACGAGGTTGAGTCTCTTTTTCTCTTTTTAACTTTGCCTGTGGTAACACCACAGGCCAGGATATGCAGCTTAGTAGCAAAATGCAATTGTATAAGTTCGTCTTCACCCCTTTCTTGTGTTTTGCGGGGTGATGGTAGAACAATGTGTATTTTTCTACTTCTTTTCACTTCTTCTCGCTCATCATCTGCATCATAGGGAGAAAAGTCTTCTATTTTATGATGGTTAGAAGTGAGAGCGGTGGATACAAGTAGGATAGTTAATAAAACCTTGATGTGCACAAAAACCCTTAGTTATTAATTAGTTGCTGGAGGAGTTTCAGTGTCGCCTCTTTCTAGCATGCGTTCAAGCGATGATTGTCGGCGCACAAGGTTTTTAAGTTTCTTTTGTAATTTACCTGTTGGGCTATGAGATGACCCCCCCCATTCTCGGCGTTCTTCTTTTGTCATAAACCTTTGTTCATCCCGCTCTCTTTGGTCGGCATCTTGTGAAGCTCGCAGTTCCCTTTTAAGTTCTTCTCTTTTTGTAGCTAAGCTTTCTAATTCCCAACATATGCTTTCAGTTTCTTCAAAGCTATCTTCACCGGCATAGATATAAGAGGTAGCTGTTGCTAACAAAATTAAAAGTAATGATTTTTTCAAAGTGATTCCCTATATAATTAATTGACTGATATATACAAATACAATTAAAGACTAGCGTTGGTTTGAATTAATGTCTATAGGAAACAATAGAGAGGGTTTTTGAAGAACTTTGTTACATGAGGATTATTTTAACGATGTAGCAAAACATAAGGATTCCAAGAATATCCATGACGGTAGCTAGGAACGGCCCAGCAGAGAAAGCGGGATCGCTGCCAATACGTTTTAAAATAAGAGGGACGAGGCTACCAAGAACTACTGATGTTAAGACGATAGCAGCAGTAGTGATGGCTATAATGAAGCTTCCGATAGTGCTATAGGTAGAAAAGAATACGCGAGCAAAGGCTGTGACGCCTAACACGAGTGCGAGCAGCATTGCCATCAGGAATTCTCGTCTTAAAAAGCGTGGTGCGTTGGAGAAATTAATCTCTCCTGAAGCAAGTCCCTGAATAACGACAGCTGAGGTCTGACTACTCGTGTTACCACCAACACTGACAAGCATGGTTAAAAATACAAAGAGCCATGCTGGAATGGTTGCTTCATGGGCGTGCAAGATGATACTCGCAAAAGATTCAATGAGTAAAAGGATGACCAAGATATAGCCACGTTCAAACAGGAGCTTGAAAAATGGTGTTTCAAAGTAGGTATGCTTGATCGGTGACATTGCCGATATACGGTAAACATCTTCAGCGCCTTCTTCTTCCAAAATTTCAGCGAGGGTTTCACTCGGGATTACCCCTAAAAACTGGTCTTCCTTGCTGACTACCGGGACTGTGGTTAAATGGTAGTGAAGCATTTTTTGGGCTACTAGCTCTTGATCCTCGTCTGCATGGGCTACATATTCATTCTGTTTTATAAACGACGAAAGTTGGGTCTTCGGGCTATGCATAACCAAGTCTTCCAGGTTGATATGTCCCATCAACTTATTATTATTATCGGTTACATAGATAACATCATGGAGTTCTTTTTTTGGTTGCAGCTTTTGTAGTAACACAATGCTTTTACTGACCGTAAGGTCATTGGAAAGGCTAATGACGTTAATATCCATGACACCACCAGCAGAATCGGGTCCAAACTTCATCAACGAGATGACCAAGTTCCTATCTTTTTTTCTCATCAGTTTGAAGTAATGAGCCAGTTCTTCCTTATCGACCAGGCCTACAAGGTCGGTAAATTCATCAAGGGACATCGACTCTAGTATTTTTGCTTTAAGTTTATCTTCAACGACCGACAGGGTGTATGCCTTATAAGAATCAGAAAGATAATGAAAGATTTCTATTTGTAGGGGCTGAGGGAAGGTAGCATATAATCGAACAAACTGGTCTTTGCTGACATTACTCATGTATGCAGCTATATCGGCAGGGTGCAGACTGGTTAAGGCTCGCCAAAGCTCTTTGCCAAGCTCGGAGTCTTGCAGTACGACAGAGTCAAAATGTCTTTCAATTTGTTCGAATATTTTTTCCGGATTCATACCAGACCCTCTATCGTTACTAGATATTCAATTTTTTCTTTTAATAATAAGGTTGAAATTTCGCGTGCTACGGTATTGATAGTAGAATAATTTTGTTATACTTAGTTCAAGTTTAATCACATGATGCAAGAGATGCAATCATTTAAGAAGGAGCGCTGTGCCCCATGGATGATATAAAGTTTATGGAACCCAATAGTTCAGTTAGTTTTTCGATAGAAGAAAGCGCTGTCAATCAACGTATTGATGCTTTCCTTTCTGAGAAACTTGCCGCATATTCACGTTCGTTTTTACAAAAATTAATTAAGGATGGATGCGTTACAGTGAATGATAAGGCTATCAAAAAGCCTTCATATCCATTGGAAGAGGGCGATCGTGTGGTTCTAACTTTCCCTCCAGCTCCCGATAAAAAAGAGCTAAAAAAGATCGTTGATGACCTTGGAGCACGAATTGTAAAGGAACATCCACACTTTTTTATTGTCTTCAAGCCTGCTGGCTTGACCATGCATGCTGCACATAAGGGTGACACAGCTATAACTCTGGTTGATTGGTTGTTGGCTCAATTTGAGTCATTGGCGTCCGTGGGTGAGCATGAGCGGCCTGGTATTGTGCATCGCTTGGATAAGTACACCTCAGGGCTGGTCATTATTCCGCGTAACAATTATGCACATGCACAGTTTTCCGACATGTTTAAAGAGCGAAATATCGAGAAAACCTATCTAGCATTAGTTAAAGGACATCCGCGTAAGAGTGGGTTTATTGATCTGCCAATTACAACACATTCATCACATACTAAGATGACTACCAGCTCTAAGGGTAGGTTGGCACAAACGGGATATACCGTATTAGAGTATTTTAAAGATGCGGCCTTGGTAGAAGCGCGGCCAAAGACCGGAAGAACCCATCAAATTCGAGTGCATCTTTCATCCTTAGGGCATTCATTACTGGGCGATGTGGTGTACGGGCGTGAGTCTAACCTTATTGGTAGGCAGGCGCTACATGCACAGGCTTTATCATTTGATTATGACGGTAAGCACTACACTTTTGCTTATGATGTGCCTGAGGACTTTCAACAAGCGTTGGATAAGCTCAGAAAGACTAAAATTGAAGAGCATGAAATAGTTTAATCGTCAGTTGGTGCAGCTCGAGCAATACGGACATTTCGATAATTAAATACACCTTCTGGATGCTGAGGAACGTGATTAGGAAGTTTATCAACGGTAATCACGTACGTAGTTTCAAACTCATCAGGCTCAATGTAAAAAGGTCCGAGTCCTTTAGTGCTGAGTTTTTTATTGATTTCCATTTCTCTTAAAATGATTTCTTCAATTTTAATTGGGAAAACTTTATTAGGAAGTGAATCATCAAAGTTAGCATCTAAATATTTTATATAAAATGGTCCACGTGACAGGGTATTAACTTGATAACCTGTTGCTCCTGGCGATACTTGGAAAAACTCACCAAAGCGCGGGCTAGCAATCTTACCATGCTCATCTACAAAGGAGAACACCAGCCGTGGGACAATAGAGAATCGGCCTTCGATTTGAGGTTCGATTAATGCCGGATCAAGATCTAAGATAAAGGTAAAGTGATACAAGTAATCCTCAGCGGGCATTGTTTCTCGAGTTTGGATTTTCTTTACAGGCAGAGGCTTTGGAGCGGCCTTAGGTTCTACTTTAGCAGGTGTAGCGGTTACAGTAACCTTTTTAGGCGCTGCTTTTGCTGTTAATTTTTTCGATGCGACTTTTGTTTGAACTTCTTTCTCAGGAGCGTTATTCTTGGCTATTGTGTGCAAAGTCTCTTGTACTTGTTGTAGTTTTTCATGGCTCATACTCATATCTTTTGGTTCGACTGAACAAAAGCTCAACAAGGTCATGAGTATAGAGAGGTTTATTTTTTTCATAAGGATCTTTTCCTTTAGGTTATTCTTTTTGTTAAATATAGCATAGCGGCAAAGAGCTTTGAAAGGAAGTGTTTAGAACTTCCATCGCATTTCTATTTCTCCACCCAGGTCTCCAAGCTCGCTTTTAATAATCTTGGCATGGATATCATCCGTTAAGGCATAATCAACCTCAAAGGAAGTATCCTCGGTTATGGTAAAGCTTTTTTCTATACGAGCATGCAGTCGATCGCTTGCATTGATTTCCAATGCGGTCTTAAAGCCGTCTCGGCCTGTTTGATCGGTAAAGATTGGAATGAGTCTGATATGGCGCAGTGGTTTTAGTATTGTTTGAGATAACCGCTTAGAGGCTAGTTTCTGTGATGTTCGACTTCCAGTAATAAAGGTTTTTATATAGGGGGTGATAAGGGTTGGCATTAACACGCTCCATGATGTGTCTTCAGAGCCGCTCATTAAAAGAGAGCCAACTTGCTCCTCTGTGAGGTTGGGGCTGGACTCCAAGTTGATCTTTGGGTCTTGAGTCGAGCCGGTAACCGTAAGAACGACCTTGTATTGTTTAATGTTATTTTTAGCCACTATTTCTATGAGCGGATTGTATGGTTGTTCAGGTAGAAAATGTACGCTTCCTTGCTTGATGTTAAGCTTTTTATAGGGGAATGATATTGAGCCGCCTTGGAGTTGTATAAACCCACTTATTTTTGGATTGATAGAATTGTTTTGGATGGTGAGGTCGACTTGAGCGTCGGTGGCAAGCAGGTCGGTTTGGATTTTAATGTTTTCTTTGCTTTGAATTAAAACATCCAGGTTGAATGGAGAGGTGATTTGTGGTGTCGATTGATGAAATAGTCGTGATATTTCCTTACGCAAGTGTCCTGACAGGATGTTGTTGTTAATTAAGGACTTATCAATGGATAAGAATCCGGATAGTAACAGTGGTTGATCTTCCTGGTAAGATGCCATAATATTGCCTGAAAAAATTGAAGCCATTTTTTTCCAGCCGAAAAATAGATTATCAATCGTGAATGGTATTGACATAGAGCATGGAGTAAGAAAGTTTTTAAAGTCGATTTTTCCATTCTTGATAGTCAGAGTTCCTTTATGGAAATGGCATGTGCTTTGTGGGATACAGATATTGTTCTTTTTGAAATCGGCAATGAGGTGGGTATTGAGGCTTGATATTAAATTGGCTGTATGTCCTACAAATATTGAAGCGTTTTCCAAGCATATGTTTCCTTCAACAATGCCATTGTTTAATGCACCTACAAATTCAAACACGCCATTGCCTGAAAACATTGATCGTATATGTTCCGGCATAAAGCTTTGTATGAGAGCATAATCGAGTGTGCCTACAACATTTTTATTGTGGGTCGTTAGGTTGGCAACTTGTTTTGCTTGATCGTCGGTTATAGTTATCTGCTCAACCGAGAATGGTGAAATTTCAGTATGTGTATTGATCGTATAACTTCCAATATTGCCCTTAAGGGTTATATCTGTGGAGGTTCCAGTAAACGCACCTTGAGATAGGGTTATAGTTTTTAACAATGAATGTTCGGTTTGGGCAGTATAAGATCCAGATATGCCGTCGGTGGCAGAAAATTGTCCTTGCATACTTAAATTCTGCGGAGCAATAATCAAGTCCTTGCAGATAAGCTCTTGAGTGTTGTGGCATTCAAAATTTCCACATTGTTCATTGTGTTTGACTTTCCACGATCCTTCTAAGGCTTGGTTGTTGTTACAAGAGATGTTAATTGAGCCGGTGTTTTCAAGGCCTGTGGAAAGAAACTTGATGGACAGGTGGTCAAATAGTTCAAATCTTCCACACGACATTTTGTTAATTAGGTAGTGTCCATTATAGAGAAAGTTGCTTGATGATAAAGTGGCGTGGGCATTGATGTTTCCAGTGCCGTGTATAGAAAAAGGTAAGTGGAATGGGAGTGCTGTTTCTAGGACCTTTGGTACCAAAAGCCCGTTAAAGTCTGCCGTAAGTTCATTATTTGCTAGTTCAACTAATCCATGAACATCAACTTTGTTGTTTTGGTCTTTTAGAGTATAGGTACCACGCTTATTTTTGACAGAGCTTTTGAGTGTTATTTTATTTTTTGAGTTTAAAAGTAACGGCATTGAAAATTGGGCATTAATATCGACAACGGTTTGATGGGGGCTTTTGAATGAGTCTGGGCAGGCTGCATTAATAGTCATGTGTCCATCATGAATTACATGCTTATCTCGCATGATCAACTCACAATTATACAACGATGCTATGGATTTAATTTGTCCTAAAGCCTTTTTGGTTATACTGCTCCATTTAAAACTACTGGAGTCATTGACTTCTGGGTTGTTGATAGTCATGTGTCCATGTGCAATCTTGAGTGATTTGGCATCGAATGGGAGTTGGTTTTCACTCTGGTCAAACAGGCGTAATAATGGTTGCCAAATGTGTAGTTTATTATTTTCTAATCGTGAGCTTGTATTAACACTTTCAGCATTGATGTTTCCATTAAATTGTCGCGTAAAAAAAATATTGAGCCAGGAAAACGAGACAGTAATGTTTTGTCCTTCAATAGACCATTGGTTGGGCTCATGAGAATAGATAAATATTTTTTTAAAATAACAGCGTGGACGAATAAGAGAAAATCGTTCCAGCTCTATATTTCCAAGGCCGCCCATTTGTTTGCTTAAGAGTGCTGTAACTGTTTGTTCTACTTTATTTCGTACTAGTTCTGATCGTTCAATAAAAAAGATTGGCAAGTATAAAAGACCTATTATGAAAGGTATAAGTAGGAATAAAAGCTTTTTACGAATGTTCATGAAAGCTGCTTCCATCCTTGGTTATAACGATATTTTCTTATAAAAGAAACTTGGGTAACGCCTATACAGATAGCATACATGAAGTTCGATTTCAAAGCGATCATATACACCGAGCCTGATTCTATGTGTCCATCAGGATGGAACAGGACTTGGTTTTTGTGAAATGTGCATGGATTATGGATTGGAATGGTGGGAGAACTGGGAGGTCCTTTGGCGTACGGTAACGATCCAAAGTTGACGGTTGATCTTAGCTTATGTGTTTGACCGTTCCAGTGATATGCATTATTGTGTACATCAATGTTCAATACTTGTTTAGTATTGGACGTTAGGGCGGTGTGTTGTAGTTGAGCGATTGTTAAATAAAGAGTATCTAGTTCATTAGTGATATCCATGTGCCGATAGAACCCAAGGGTGGGTAACCCTAGGGAAACTATAATGACTACAATACAGACAACAATGGATACTTCTATTAAGCTGAATCCGGTTTTATTTCTTTGGAGCAGGTTTATCTTTTTTTGTCTTTTTTTCTTCATCATCTGTTATCGGATTGTCTGACTCGGTCATGACATTATCTGCAGCGGCTACTGAAAGTACTTCATCGATCGTGGTAAGGCCTTCTTTGATTTTTTGGACACCATCCTGGACGAGAAGGGTCATTCCTTGTTTTTCAGCTTCCCTTTCAATCACTTTTGTATCTGCGCGTTCCATGGTAAGGGCAGCAACTTCAGGGGTCATGCCCATAACTTCAAAGATTGCGATTCGACCTTTGTAGCCGGTATCCCCACACTCTGGACAGCCCTTGGGTTCATAAAAAGTAATACTGCTAGCTTCTTCGGGAGTGATACCAAGACTATGAATTAGTTCTGGGGATGGTGTGTATTTAACTTTGCACTTATCACAGAGCTTTCTCACCAATCGCTGTGCAATAACGCTTGAGACTGTGGAAGATATAAGGAATGGTTCAATGCCCATGTCAATTAACCGAGTTATAGCACCAGGGGCACTGTTGGTGTGAAGAGTACTTAATACTAAGTGGCCGGTTAATGATGCTTGAATAGCAATCTGTGCAGTTTCAAAATCACGAGTTTCACCGATCATGATAATATCTGGATCTTGTCGAAGGATGGAGCGTAATGCTATTGCAAATGTTAAGCCGACCTTGGCGTTAACTTGAACTTGGTTAATACCAGCAATTTGGTATTCCACTGGATCTTCAACGGTAATAATATTAACTTCAGGCTTATTGAGCTTACTTAATATGGAGTACAATGTAGACGTTTTACCAGAACCGGTCGGTCCAGTCACGAGTATAATTCCGTTCGGACGGTCAATACCGGCCGTGATGACCCTGAGGTCATGCTCGCTAAATCCGAGGTCTTGAAGTTCACCAAATGTTTTCGATTTATCTAAGAGTCGCATTACGATCCGCTCGCCAAATGTGGTTGGCAATACGGAAACCCGGATATCAATAGTCTTGTCGGCTACTTTAATTTGGATACGGCCATCCTGCGGTAATCTTTTTTCTGCGATGTTCATATTGGCCATAATTTTTATACGTGAGATCAACGCACTTTGAACTCGTTTTGGTGGGGTGAATGCGATATGCATAACGCCATCAATACGGTAGCGTACTTGAATTTCTTTTTCGTAAGGCTCGATATGAATATCAGAAGCTTCACGCTTGACTGCTTGTAAGAGTATATGGTTGACCAGCTTGATTATTGGAGCTTCTTGTCCCATACCAAGAATGTCAGTTTCTTCCATCTCTCCAAACTCAAGGGTGTTTTCTGAGGCTTCTTCTTCTTCAGCAAGATCATCCATCATTTCCTTGGTGCCTTCTACTGGATAGAAGCGATTGACTCCTTCATTGATGATTTGTTCGGTCGATATGGCCAGCTGTGCTTTATCATCAAGCATCATATTGACTTCATCAATAGCTTGATAGTTGAGGGGGTTGGCAGTCATCAGGTAGATCTTACCTTCCATCTTGACCGGAGCTACTTCATTGGCTCGGAGGAAATTGAATGGGATCTTACTCATCAGCTTCGGATCGGCCATTTGTTCGGTAATTTTGTCTATGTAGGGAAGTCCGAGCTGGGTAGCAATAGCCTGTGCCATTGCTTCAGCAGGGACAAGGTTTTCTTGGACGAGGTATTCTTCGAGTGGTTGATTTAATTCTTGGGCTTTTTGGGTATACGTATCCCTTTGCTCAGCCGTGAGAGCCTTTTGTTCAACAAGAATATTGCCTAAAGTCCTTAACATGTACACAAACTCCTTATCCAGCGCGTGTTTTCGCGCGAAAACGTATATTGTAATCCATCCTACCAAAGTTGTTATATTATTGAAAGGAAAGTAGTCCACCTTGATGAAATACAACAGGTATGTTACCATTATAAGGTAGGATATTCCCATCTAAAAGGCAAAAAAAAGATATTGTGTAAGGAGTGGCTTCATGGCGAATCGTCAGCCGCATTTATTAGTTTTCATAGGTATGGTGTGCATTTTTTTATTGCCACAGTGTGCTAAAGATAAAAAAAGTTCAACGACCAAAAAGACCGGTCCGGCTAAGATAGTACGGAGACGGTCCAAGAATGCGCCAAGAGCGCGCGAGATTACTCGTGGATTACAGACATTTAAAGAAGTAGCTGCTGAAGATAAGCGTTATAAAGCCGATGATTATGAGGCTAAAGGACCAGCATGGTACCGTGGCATGAGCTTTGAAGAGTTAAAAAAGCGTAGCCTGGAATATGAAAAAGCTGGCAGATGGGATCTGGTAGTCAAGTTCCTTGATAGAATTATTAAACTTTCTAATGATCAGCTTGAAATTCGTAACATGCGACTTCAGATGGCTGATGCACTCTATGAGTGGCAAGAGTATGACCGTGCTTCACGTCTATATGTTTACTTTGCTGAACTGTATCCTGGAAGTAAGCAGTCGGAATATGCTTCATATAAATCTATTTTATCATTAAGTAAGATGATTCTTGAGGCTGATCGCGATACTTCAGCTGCGCGGGCAGTGGTTCGAGAGGGTCGAGACTTCCTTCGTCGTAAGGCTGCCGGGAATACTGCTTATAATACTGAAGTTCAAGACTTGATTGATGCTGCAGTAAAAAGGATCTATGAAAGTGAGTTGTTGACCTTCTACTTCTATCTCAATAGTGGTCACTATACTTCCGCAGTAGGTCGTCTAGAGTACATCAAGAAAGAGTTTGTTTCAGATCTTCCTGATATTGGACCAGAAATTATTGTTCTTGAGTTTGAGCTTGCTGCAGCACGTGATGATAAAGAGTTACAGCAAAAAAAGAAAAAAGAACTGAAAAAAAAGTATCCGGCGTATACATCAACAGTGGTAGAGCAACAAGAAAAAAAGAGAAGTAAAAAAGATCACGTTAAAACGTTTTAATTTTATTGATATTTAATAATGTTATAAAGATGGGAGTCTAAAAAAAGGCTCCCATCTTTTGTTTATTAATAGATAGATTGTGGCTTTCGTTAGACAAAGTAAGCGTTTCTTGTAGTCTATATAAAAAATCTAAATAGAAACACAATTCAAAAACTTTTTTTTCAAGATAGGCTATTGCATGACTGCACACAGAAATTACATTCTTTTTTTATTCTTATTATCTAGTTCATTAATTATTGCAGAGCGTTCTCTTCCTGTTGACTTGCATACAGAGTTCGGTATGTATGGTCCTGAAAGGAGTCCTCAGGAAGAATTTTTATATCAAGGAGAACTAGCATCAGAATTTATGTACGGCGTGGCAACACTAAATCGATATCGTGTGCTTTCTGTTGTACATAGAGGTTTTCATTTAGAGCATGTAAGAGACCCGTTGAGGTATGCGCCAACTTTCAAGTCAGCAATCCAAGATGGATCGAAATGGGCTCGGATTTGGAATACTGGGCGATTTGTTCTCAATACATCAGCTCGCCTCAATATGGCTGATATGGTTACAAGAATACAAGAGTTTCATCAAGCTCAAGAAAAAGGCTTACCGGAAGATTTAGAGTGGGAACTTGATAGATTGAATCATAATAATAGAATAGCAAAAGTAATGAAAGAAAAAGGTTTTTTGGCTTGGTGGCTTGCTATAACCGATGATGCTTTTGATAATGGTGTTCATTGTTAAAAAATTAAAAAAGGATGATAAAAGATGAATAATTTTATAGTACGAAACGTTACAGGTGTCATCTATGGATTGATTTTTTGGGCGACGTATATTTATTTTCCACTTTGTTTTTCTTTTTTACTAGCTGCTGTTGCTTTAGCAAGTATTGTCTTTGAGTGGAAGAATTTTTTTAAGCCAGACACTCTGGCTTTTTGGCTGCTATTACCAGTCTATCCCGTACTGCCTTTCGTTTTATTAATCTATATGAACCAGATTGCACACTTACGAATATTGTTATTTTTATTGTTTGTGCTTGCATTCAGTTTTGATACAGGATGTTATTTTATAGGGAAACTGTTTGGGCGCCATAAAATCCTGCCTTCAGTCAGTCCTGGTAAGTCCTGGGAAGGGTTTATTGGTGGTTACATCTTTGCATGCTTTGGAATGTGGTTGGTGTGTTGGATACATCAATGTACTGGTTCGATTTTTATTCTAGCTGCTATTACTTTAGCACTTTCTTTCGCTCTCTTGTTTGGCGACTTGTTTGAATCTAAGTTGAAACGACTTGCTAATATAAAAGATTCTGGCACTCTTATGCCAGGTCACGGTGGTTTTTTGGATCGCTTTGATGGTATATTGTTTGCAACATATTTTATATTTCTTTTTAGAAATCAATTGTTGCAATTGCTAAGTTAAAAAAAGTGGAGATGGAGAGTGAGAAAGTTTTTTTTAAGTTTATTTTATTTATTGTTCATTAATTCTGTTTTTTCTCAAAAAGAACCATCTAGTCCTTTTTCATTAAGTCCAACTTTGGTGAAAGGCATTGTTGGTGGTGATCGTATTAAAACAGCTGGAGCATGGCTTAAAGGAGTCTGTTGGAGAAAGTGGGGGCCTAAAGAGGTATGTGCTGTGGTTCACATTGGTATGGCGGCTCGACAAAGCGGATTATTAGATGCTTTGGAGGTTCCTGGTATTGAGTCTAGTATGGATGGTGCTCTGGCCCACTTGAAAGAAATAGAAGGCTCAGCAACATTGGAAGCGCGTGAGGAGAAAAGAAAGGGGTTGCCTTATCGAGGTTCTTTTTTCATGACTCGAGTGATGTTTGCAAATCGCCAACTCCGAGAGATACAGTACGCTCAGGGGCTTGCGGCTAATCAAAAAAGAGTAGCTAATACACAAAGAGTGGGAGTCATATCACTCGATCTTGTTGAGGCAATAGGAAAAGGTTCAAGTGTTTTGTTTGGAGAGGTGCTACAACGTTTTCGTTCAGCTGAAGAGGCTCAGTGCTTTTTGGGATCCCGGGAGGAAGAGTTTAAGGGGTATATAGATAGTACCCGAAAAAATCTAGAAGACTCGCTGGATTGGCGTATAAATTGTGGAACAATTAGAGCGAATCCTAAGGCTTTAAAAGCTCTTCAAAAAAGAGGAATCGAATACAGCGTGATTTATTCTGAAGGAGCGGATGAAATATGGTTGCACGACAGAACTAACTATTCTGTAGCAAATCATCCCCCAGAGCCTTTTACTACAGGAAATCGTCAAGAACAAGCACTTGCGCGATACTATCAGAGGATGCAAGGGGGAAAGAATTCTTATTACAATGGAAGTCCAATCAGGCGGGGATGCCTCCCTTCAGAGATCGCTACAGTTCAAAAGAAGCTAGCTGGCTTGGATGGAATTGAAACAATGTGGAACAACCTAAAATCTACAAACCTACTTGATCCGAGTAAAGCCGCAGAAGAGGCGCTTTCATTTTAAGTTAGTTTTATTGATATTTTTATGGTTAATTGTTTATTCAAAACAAAATTCTCATGGATGGCCCTATAAAAATAATTACAAATAAGAAACTTGAATATCCCCGCCTTTTTGTGGTATGCTAAGATTCTATTACTTATTATTAATTTTCAATGGAGGATCCGTGAAAAAAGTTTTCAGTGTTTTGTTTTTATCGTCTTTGTTTTTGTCGTTACAGGGTGTAGGGTTTAGTCAGAAAGAATATGAAGAGGGCCAAAAGCGAGTGCTTTTGTTGATGAAAGCACGAGAGCTATTAGATAGAAGTCCTGTAGAGGGAAGAGATGCGGCGGAGCAAGATGTGAGGAAAGCCGAAAGAAGTCTTCGCAGAAGGTCTAGCTTAACACCTAGGTTAAGTCAAAAAGATCTTGAGAAAATGCGAACAATGCATGAGAGAGAAGAGCAAGCTAGGGCAAATGTTGCTGAAGGCTTTGAATCTCCTCAAATGGGATCTGTTTCTTCAGAAGATGCAGTTCAGTAAAAAATTATACTTTTTTTAGATATTGGGCCAGCTTTGTCTGGTCCATATTTTTTTCTGTACTATTTATCATGTTTTTCACTGTTGCTGTTCGACTTTCTTGTTCATCAGCGCCTATTAAGACAGTAAACGTAGCACCCATCTTGTTCGCTTTTCTCATCATACTTTTTACAGACCCTTCAAAGAGAACGTCATTAGTAATCTTTTGAGCATGGAGATCTTCCGAGATGAGCAGTGCCAAGGTGTGTTGTTCTTCTGAGAGTGGGATGATGACAGTCAGTGCTGCAGGATGTGGCAATGAGAGAGTGTCCTTAATTGGTTCAAGGACCATGACAAGTCGTTCAATGCCGATCGATGCGCCAATTGATGGTTGATCTTGTTTTCCACCAACAGCTTTAACAAGATTATTGTATCGGCCTCCAGCACAGAATGAACTTTGAGAGCCTAGGTTAGGGCTAACAAACTCAAACACCGTTTTGCTATAATAATCTAAACCACGAACAAGCTTAGGATTAACAGTATAAGATACTGACAACAGATCCAGTTGTTCTTGTAGCTGTTTCCATTCTTTTTCTGATTCTGTACCTAAATTATCAACAATTTTTGGAGCATCGTTATAGAGCGACTGACATGTTTCATTTTTACAATCAAACACGCGCATAATGTTCTTGTCTTTACGTACGAGGCACGTTTTACAAATCTTATCTACTATCGTGTCTAAATGCTTATTAAGCTTCTCTGTATAGGCTTTACGTTCTTCTGAGGTGCCAAGAAAGTTGATCATGATCGCATATTCGTTAATGCCAAAATTAGTGAACAGAGAATCTAACATTTTGAGGCATTGGGCGTCTTCAGAAATTTTATCAGAACCAATGACTTCGAGGTTAAATTGATGGAACTGACGGAACCGACCTTTTTGTGGTCGCTCATGACGAAACATAGGTCCCCATGAATAAACTTTCCATGGAGTTTGTTGGATCTTATTTTCAATAAAGGCACGGACTGTAGAGGCTGTAGCTTCTGGTCGTAGGCATATATTATCGCCATCTGCACCAGTGTCTAGTGTATACATTTCTTTGGAGACAACATCCGTTTCCAGTCCAAGAGAACGTTTAAACAACTCTGTTGGTTCCAGGATAGGAGTAGCTATTTCAGAAAAGTTATAACTATTACAGTGTTGTTTTGCTTGATCTATAATGAAGTTAAATAATTGAAGATCAATAAAATCTTGAGTGCCTTTAATTTTGTTCATAATTATGATTTTTCTTCTTGGTTATCGGAGGGTGGATTAACTGTTTCGGTGCCCATGGGTCCATCAGGAAGACCGCGAATAAATTGATATACGTATGGATTATCAGATTCCCAGATGGTTTTTGCTTCACCAAAGTAGCGAATTTTTCCGTCATTAAGCAGTGCAACATAATCTGCATATTTAAATATTTCTATATCGTGAGAAACTACTACAGAAGTAATTTTGAATCGTTTTTGCATGTCAGCCATCAATTCATGTACAATCCTGGAAGTAATAGGGTCAAGGCCGGTAGTTGGTTCATCATAAAGAACAATTTCAGGGTTACGAACTAAGGTCCGTGCAAGACCTACTCGTTTATTCATACCACCGGATAGTTCGTTAGGATATTTATATAAAACATCTTGCTTGAGATTAACGAGTGCTATCTTTTCTTTAACAATTTCAACAATTTTTTCCATCTCAACGTCATTTTCTAACAATGTAAGCCCGACATTTTCAAGGACGTTAAGAGAATCAAGGAGCGCTGCAAACTGAAAGACATAGCCGAACTTGGTATACATTTGTTGAAGCTCAGTTTCATTGAGTTTGGTGATATCAACTCCATCAACGATTACATTGCCTGAGGTCGGTTTGATAAGGCCGATAATTTGTTTAAGTAATACTGATTTACCTTCACCAGAACGACCAATAATGACAGTCATTTTGTTTTTTGGAATTTCTAGGTTCACGCCATTGGTTATCCAACGGTCGCCAAATTTTTTGCGTAAATTGATAATATCTATCATAAATTTTCCATCATTAATGCAAAGGTCCGAATAGAATAACCGCTAAGAAATAGTTGGCAATAATTATTAAAATGGAGCTCATTACCACACTTTGTGTCGTTGATATTCCAACGCCACGAGCACCGCCGCTAGTATTATATCCTTTATAACACGCGACCGTTGCTAAAATTAATCCAAAGACACCGCCTTTAATCATGCCACCAATAACGTCATATAAATCTACCATCTCTTTAATGCCGGATGTATATTGTTCTGCGGTAAGGCCAAGAAAGCTTAGGGAAACAATATAGCCTCCTATTACTCCAAACATAATAGAAAAGAGTGTGAGGAGAGGCATGATAAGTGTTGCTGCTAGAATGCGAGGGATGATGAGGTATTGAAAGACATTAACACTTAGTGTACGTAACGCATCAATTTGTTCCGTTATGGCCATGGTCCCAATTTCCGCAGTAATTGCTGAGCCAGCACGTGCGGTAACCATGAGTCCTGTTAAGATTGGTCCAATTTCTCGGGCCATACTTAATGCTACAACGGGACCTAAAAGTTCTTCACCACCAAACTGTTGAAAACCTTTAAATGTTTGTACGGCGAGCACGGCACCAGAGAAGGTTCCAGTAATGAGAGTAATCATAAGTGAATTAACACCAATGCTATCTAATTGGACCAAGACCTTACGAATGCGTAACTGCGTAGAGGTAAGCGTTTTTAAAAATTGAACGCAGAATAAAATAAATGTGCCTACAGAGCCACAGATATTAAGGCTAAGCTGACCAATCCAAGTAAATGTTTGAATTATCAAAATAGCTCCTTTACCTCTATCTTAATTTTACCGTTTTTTTAAACAATTAAGCGTTAGGTGTTGATGCTGGTCGCTGAGAAGCTGGTGCTTGATAAGTGTTGGTACTAAATTGGTGTGGTACGTACTTGGATCGGTAAAGCGCTAGGCTGAATGAACCAATCATGATCGCAGCACCCAAAATCCAGGTAGCTTTTTGAAAAATATCTTGACCGCCAGATCCACCAAATAATTGTTGTTGTCCGCCGCCCATAGCACCAAGACCCATACCGCCTTTACCTTTTTGTAGTAAAACCAGGAAGACTATAAGCACTGAACAGAACACAAAAAGTGTTGCAAGTAAACCGTATAACATGTTCTTTTTCTCCGAAATTATATAATAATACTAGTATCTTATATCTATAATACTATTTTTTCTAGCTCTTGAATATCTGTACTTGCTTTTCCTATTAAAAAACCATCCAAATTCTCTATTTTCTTTAAAATATTACTATTTTCGCTGGTGATACTTCCGCCGTATAAAACCAACACCTCTTCCTGTGTATTAACCGACTGGAAGCTCTTTTTTATAAAATCGATTGCCTTGGATATTTGCTCATTGGTTGGAGTCTGCCCAGTTCCTATAGCCCAAATTGGTTCATAAGCAATAATAGGCATAATTTTAAGGTCCAGGGCGACAATAGGCTCAAGCTGTGCTTTAATTACCTGTTGGGTCTTTTTTTGCTCTCGTTCGAGCTTACATTCACCAACACAGATAATAGGGGAGATATTTTGGGATATAAGGGTCTGAGCCTTTTGTGCTATGATTTCATTTTCATGGACGACCATAGAGTCGAGCGAGTGCGTGGTGGGGTGTATTCTCTGTTCGCTATGGCCAATAATGCAATAGGAACAACATACATCCTTGAGTGATTGTGCTGAAACTTGGCCAGTATAAGCACCAGTGAGTTCCGGGGCGCAATCTTGGGCTCCAAGCTTGATATTGGTTTTGTTCAATGCTAAAGAAAGTTTTTGTAGCGGAATAAACGATGGGCATATAATAAGCTCATTGTTTTGGCCTATTGAGTCTAACTGTTGTTTGTTTTTTTTAAGCCAGGCCAATGATTGGGTGTAGGAAAAATAGGTTTTCCAGTTTGCAACATACAAAAATTTTTTTGACATACATCTCTCTTTTTTAATTATTTGTAGTCTAGTAGAGCTTTTAGAAATATACAATACTGGCTTTTTGTTAACTTTCATGATACCTTTGTTGAAATTTTAAACAGAAAGGTAGATTCATGTTTTTAGTCTACAACGTTCTCTTACCCATTCCTGCTTGCTAGTTCGCTTAGTAAGCCACCCGTACAGCCACCTCAAAAAAAATATGTAAAATATTTGAAGAAAGTGGTATACGTGCTTAAGCATCCATCACTGCCATTATTTTCATTGAGTTTACTCAAGCCTAAGCGTGTTAAAGACTTTTGTGTTAAGCATGAAGGTGTTGCGAATGCGTTTTTATTTGTATTGTGGTCCTGGGAAAAATACTGGTTATATCATGAGTTGGCCAGTAATTATAAAAAACCTAAAAAGCTTTTTGCGCACACGGTATGGGAAGGTTTAACCATGCAGGCTGCTGAGAATTTTAAACAATGGGCATTTGAGCATAAAACTGTGCTTAACCTGACCAATGAAACTAATGTTTATTACAATCAAGCCAAATAAAAAAAGAGCCAGGGAATTTTGTTTCCCTGGCTCTTATATATTTAATTAATTGCTATTTTATTTGGCAACGGTTTGTAGCCATTCGATAAAGCGATCACGTTTTTCAGCGTCGTTGAACCACCAAGCATTCTTACCAGGAATGAGCTTGAAGAGGCGGGTAAACTTGCCATCTTCATGTTCGTGAAGACCGACATGATAATTAACAAATACACCATTAGTATTTTCTTCAAGGATGGTTGGGTAATTGAAGTGGGTTGCCATTAAACAAATACTTTGTGGTGTTTGTGCAATGAGTTTACCAAAGCGGTATACACGCTTAGCGCCTTCTTCTTCCATTGTTCCCTTAAACACTTCGTCCATGATGCTCAATGCAAACTCGCCAGGCTGTAGTGTTGTGATGATTTCTGTTATTTGATCTACACGCTTACGCTCAGCCATAAAGGTTGAAAGTCCTTCAGAGTAATCTTCCTTGATATTAAGATATGTATTGAGTTTCTTAAATGGAGTCATTGTACAAGACGATGCTGGCGCGATACCAAACGTTTGTGCAAGAAGAGCGATATACATAGCTTCACGCATAAAGCTGGACTTACCAGACCCGTGAGGACCGGTTAACAATAGATTCTGTACCCCATTATGTCCAAAGTTCATGCTTTCTGTAACAACAACGCTTGGATCAATAAGAGGGTTCCATCCGTCTTTAAAATTAAGAACTGGAAGTTCGCTTTCAACAAAATCAACTAAGCAGAACTTGACTGGTTTATCTTCAAACTCTTTTATTAGTTTAGCTGCAGAAAAGAGTGCATCAATTTCACCTAATGCTTCTAATGCCGGTGCAAACTCGTCTTTAACCTCTTCCATATAGTTATAGGCAACCAATGCACGTCCGAGATAGGAAAACATTGAAGGTTGTCCCTTAAAGGTGCTCTTTTTAAGGAGATCAAAAAGGTTGTTCATGTTGTCTGAGGTTGTTGACTGATCTACAAAGTTTGTGAGTTGATCGTGATGATCTAGTTTATAAGAATCGGTTATGGAGGTAACATCTTTCAAAGCTTCGACCATGGAGCGAGTATGGATCATGAATTCTTGCGTTGCCATTTTAAAGCGCTCGACTCCTGATATTGCTTGGTACATTTTGTATCCATTAAACAAACCAAGGCCGGTCCATAGTGCTGCGAACGGATATTCTTTAATATACGCATTCAGGCCAGCTAGGCCAATATACAACAGTGTAGTACCACCAGCAAGTCCACCGAGTGCTGCGCGCATTGATTCAAGAAGCTTTGGAGACCGATTAAGTGGCTTACAAAATTTCCATGAATAAAAAAGCATGTCGTGAATTTGTTTATTATCGAGTGGATTTTTTTTACTCCATAACGTGAGTAAGTGGTTTTCGGCATCTTGTACGCTTAACAAGGCTTGATCGCATGCATTATACAATTCTTCATTTTCCAGTAAAGCGCGGATGAATTTTTGGCGGTGTATTGGAGTTGCGCTATCGGCTGCTGGTTCGGTTAGCATCCGTGCCAAGACCATGCCTCCAAATGTGGTAGTTGTGCGGTTTACAATATCACACAGGTTAACATTTAAAAAACCGAGCTCACCACATAAAATGTTTAGCTCGTTGATGACTGGCGCCATAAGAACAGTATTGGTTGGTCTGTCTTTTAAAGTGCGACTAAATAAGTCTAAAACTAAATGTTGTTTTTCTAAAGTTGGGAGCGGCTTAATCTCTACATCGGTAAAAAATATTGCAAACGGATCACTATGATCAATTTCTTGGGGTTTTTCCGTTGAGACTTCTACTTGTGGAATGGTTTGTCCAATTTTTTCATAGCATGCAACTTGTTCCAAGCCATAAAAAGTACTTGGAAGTCCAAGGATACAAAAGAAAGCGATGATGTATTTAAAATTCATGTAAATTTTTCCTTACAACGTTTTCGACCACACAAGTGGTTTTTAATTAATCATATCTTAACGCTTCAAAGTATAGTTAGATAGACTGTTAAGTCAATGTAAAGCGAATGCAAAAACAGAAGTTAAATTTTAAAAATATTATTATGATGGATAAAAGTTTAACAAAAAAATAGGCCTGATTTTTATCAAGCCTATTTATATAAAAATTAATTATTGATTTATTTTGCTAGGTGTTTTTTAACCAATTCTTGGATAAGTTTGGGGTTGCCTTTACCTTTAGTTTCTTTCATCGCCATCCCGACAAAGAATCCGAGAATGCGATCTTTACCAGCCTTAAACTGTTCTACTTGCCCTGGATTTGCTGCAATGATATCAGCAACAATTTTTTCAAGCTCATCAGCAGAACCAATTTGTTCTAAGCCTTTTTCTTTTACAATATCTTGTGGGTTTCCGCCAGATTTTGCAATAGTTTCAAACACTTCTCGTGCGGCCTTACTGTTGATTTTGCCTGTATCGAGTAACTCAATAATTTGTGCAAGAATTTCAGGAGTGACTTTAAATTCAGCAAGCGTTAACTTTTCTTCTTTTAAGTATCCAAGAACATCACGCAAAACCCAATTAATAATTTGCTTATTTTTAAACGCTGTGATCGCATCTTCAAAGTATTGAGCAATTGCTTGGTTATCAACTAGGATGTCAGCTTCGTATTCTGATAAGCCATAGTCATTCATCAGGCGTTGCAGCTTATTGCCTGGTAGTTCAGGCATGTTACTTGCAATACGCTCCACCAGCTCGGTTCCTACTTCAATGAGCGGAAGGTCAGGTTCTTGGAAGTAACGGTAATCAGCAGCTTCTTCTTTGGACCGCATTGGTAGAGTTTGTTTTTTTTGGGTATCCCAAAGACGAGTTTGTTGGACAATTTTTTCACCAGACTCGAGAGCTTCTACTTGTCGTTGAATCTCATAGTCGGTTGCATCGCCAATATACTTGAACGAGTTAATGTTTTTAAGTTCACAACGGGTTCCAAGTTCTTTGGCGCTTTTCTTTTTAATCGATATATTGGTATCCGCTCTAAATGCACCATCTTCCATATTGGCAGAACTGATATTTAAGTAGAGCACAATGTTGCGTAATGCTTTAAGATAAGCTTTTGCTTCAAAAGAGTTGGCAATGTCTGGTTCTGTAACAATTTCTAGTAACGGAGTACCAGCTCGGTTAAGATCTACAAAACTTTCATTAGAGTTGGCAGAGTGAATGTTTTTACCTGCATCCTCTTCAATATGGATTCTCATGATCCGAATTTTTTTAGTCGATCCATCTTCACGTTTGATTTCTACATATCCATTAGTACAGATAGGTTTATCGCCTTGAGTAATCTGGAATCCTTTAGGAAGATCTGGATAGAAGTAATGCTTTCTATCAAATTGAGAGAGATGGCTAATAGAACAATTGGTTGCTATGCCGGCAAGTATAGCCTTATTGATTACTTCTTTGTTTAAAACAGGAAGTGATCCAGGATATCCCGTGCAGACTGGACAAATATTGCTATTAGGTTCGTTGGTAACAGTGTTAAGGCAACTACAAAAGATCTTACTTTTCGTTCGTAATTGAACATGAACCTCTATGCCAATCGTGGATTCATAATCATACATCTCTAGGATAGAATTAGTTTTTGACATAACGTTTTACTTCCGGTGAAGAGTCTTCAACATTGGATTAATTTTTTATTATTTATGAGTTTTATCCTTGCCAACAAAACCGATAAATTCGGCTTATTTGGCTACCAATCTAAAATTATTAGGATCAATTTTTTTATCAGCAGCAAGTGTTAAGGCGCAACTATTGGTTTTTTCCAAATCAAGAATAGAGTTATATTCCGTATGGTTAAGGAACTCAAAGATTTCAGGATTAACAAATAATGTATAAGCGGCTTTTTTCTTTTCTTCCAACTCCATCTTGACCTGTCTTAAGATTGCATAGCATTGAGTACGCGTTGATCGTACTACGCCCAGCCCCTTACAACATGAACAAGTTTGTGTGAGCTGCTGTTGTAATGTTTTTCCAGATCGTTTTCGTGTCATCTGAACCAAGCCAAACTCTGATACCTTGAGCACTACTGATTGGAACTTATCATATTCTTTCAGCCGTTGTTCTAGGTGGTTATACAGTTTTTGTCGGTTGGAGTGGATAGACATATCGATAAAATCAATAACAATCAGGCCACCAATATTACGAAGTCGCAACTGGCGAACGATTTCCTCGGCGGCTTCAAGGTTGGTTTGAAGGATGGTATCCTCTAGGTTACTTGAGCCGGTAAACTTTCCGGTATTAACATCAATAACAGTCATAGCTTCTGTTGTTTCAATAATAATAGAGCCACCAGAACGCAAGAAGGTCTTCTTTTGTAGAGCTTCGTGGATCTGCTTTTCTATATTATATTTTTCAAAGAGCGCTGGCGGCTCACTATAATACTTAATTTTATGGGTGTATTCTGGTGCAATCTCTTTTACAAACTCATATATCTGATATTGAGTTTCTTTGTTATTCGTTAATATGGTTTCTACATCATCATTCAGATAATCGCGTACAATCTGCAGTGGTAAACCTACATCTTGATAGATTTTCTCTTTAGGTTGCGCTTTGGCATATTTTTGTAGAATTTTATTCCAAGTGTGAACAAGGAATGCAACATCGCTTGCGATTTCTTTATCACTTTTATGTTCAGATGATGTTCTAATAATACAGCCCATTCCTTCAGGGAGTTTGCTTTGTAGGAGGGCCTTCAGACGTTGTCGTTCTGTTCGGTCTTCTATTTTTTTAGAAATACCAATGCGAGGAATATTAGGCATAAGAACAATAAAGCGGCCAGGGATAGTAAAACAGGTGGTCAGTTTCGCACCTTTTTCATATACCGGTTCTTTATTGACTTGTACTATAATTGATTCGCCTTCTTTGAGTATTTTTGAAATATCTGCAGAAGAACGACGAGGGCGTTCTGGAGCTTTTTTTTCTTCTTCGCCATCTTCATTAACAACGATAGAATCGCTCATGCGTGTAAAGGCAAGCTCGCGATCAATTTCAGAAATATGTAAAAATCCTGCTTTGTCTTTTCCAATATCAACAAAGGCGGTTTGAATACCAGGTAATACCTTGGTAATCACACCTTTGAAAAACGAGCGTTCTAAATGCTCGGTCGTCCGTGGTTCGAAGTAGACATTCTGCAGCCTATCACTATCAGTGATAGCTGCCCGTGCCTGCCACGGGTTTTCACTAATTAAAATTTTTTTCATTAATAACCTTGATTTACTATAATTTTTCCTAGAATCTACTTTTAAAGTTGTTTTTCTTAATTATAACCGATATTCTGGGCAATTGATACCATACAACCCTATGGAGGTATCTAGCTGGCTTATTGTTTGGGTTTGATATAAAGGAGTTATAGTGAAAAAGTATGTTTTTCTATATGCGCTACTATTGCTAGGATTAGCAGGATGTGGTAAAAAGGGTGGTGATTCTGGGCGCTCATTTGATAAGAGTGGCCAAGCTCTTGCTTCTACATCGGCCCGAGTAAGCAAATATGACGATAAGATCGGTGCATTCGTACTTGAAGATGATGCTGACTTCGATATTTTTGGAGAATCACCTCAGTCAGGAGATCATCAAATGCAGGCAGAAGCAGATCAATTTGTTTGGCAGGAGCTGGAAGATGTTGATCAGGAAGAGGGACACCCTGTCTATTTTGCGTATGACAGCGATGAAATAAGCCCTGCAGAGCTGCAAAAGATCAAAAAGAATGCCAAGGATGCAAAGGTGGCAATTTCTGCTGGAGCAACGGTGCTTGTAGAGGGTCATTCTTGCTTGATTTCACATTCAGAGGTCTATAATACTGCATTATCTCAACGTCGAGCAGAGCGGGTAGCCCAAGAGTATCAAAAATTGCGGATTCCACGTAAGCATATGAAGGTCGTGGGTCGTGGCGCATCAAAGGCTGTTTGTTTTGATGATGACAAAGAGGCACAGTCGGTTAACCGGCGAACAGAAACCCGACTTATATATACCGAGCGTCCAGAACGGTAGGATTATCGGTTTTGTTGAAATTGGCCTGTATTCACTTATAGGGTTTTTTGTGATAGGACAGAAAGAAGGGGAAATTCAAATAAGTAAAGGTAGGTGCCAATGAGAAAGCTGAGGATTATGCCTCCTTGGATGATAGTGAGTTTTGTGGCTGTAGGCTTTCTATTGAGTAGGGATTTGTTTTCTAACATACAAGAGATAGTCGTTTTTGGTCTTTCAGAAGAAACCTCAGATTTAGTGTTTGATAATGCTATAGTTGGAACTAAAGACATTATACCTTCGCGTATTCCTGTGAAAGACACGGAGGAGGTGATTGGTACTTTTCTTGGCGACCATGGCTTGAGCATTGGTTGTGGGGACTTACGTTTGTGTAAGTTTTCTACGCCTGGGGTTATTCATAATAATAAACAGGGAATTCTTTTTCGTTCTTTAATTGTTAATGACGACATAGATGTAGAGGCAGCAATAGCTGACACTAAATTGGCCGTCATTACTACCGCTGGTAAGGTTTTAAATTCAGCGACATCAGCTAACTCTTGTAATACAGTCGATACGATTGTTTGCCGCGATAATTCGGGAGATTTTCAAGCTCGGACTATTGCACTTAAAGATCATGGAAGTTTGCAATTGAGTGAGAGTGCAGGAAATAAAAACATTTCAGTGCAAGCCCCCCCGGGTAGTTGAAGAAAACTATAGGCTAACCTTACCACCTAATGGTGGTGTGCAGGATCGGGTTTTAGAAACCGATGGATCAGGCGAATTAAGTTGGACTAATCGGGTGAAGAGGGTGGGTGCGGTTGGTTCTTTTCCTAATGCTAGTGGAGCTACTATTACTGGGAGTGTTTTAAATCTTGAACCAGCTTCTTCGCATAATCCGGGAGTCCTTACTGCTGGAGAACAAACTATTGGTGGAGACAAATGTTTTGCTTCTAAGTTGTTGTTAGCTTCTAGCTTGGGATTACAAGCAACTCAATTTTTTGCTCCAAAAAGCGGAGGAAGGTTAACAATTCTACCAAATACTTCTCTAGTATTTCTAGATCCAGTCGTTAATATCAAAAACTTTACTATAACACTTCCAAGTAGGTCCTTAATAGATGGACAGATGTTATGGATTATGACGGGTTCTAAAAAAATCGAACAACTTAAATGGGCTGGTGGAGCCCTAGCATATAAACCTAATAGAATAAAAAGGGGAGATGGTTTGGGCTTGGCTTATTCAGCTGCATTGGGAAAGTGGTTTGTGTGGAGTAGTTCTTAAAAATGATAGTAAAGAAGAGAGTGCCAATTGCCTGTTCGTGCTCCTCGGGACCTAGTTCCTAATAGTCTTCAAATATTTCAAGAAATTATTTCTGGTGTCAACTTTGTGCTGGGCTCTGATGGTAATACCAATGCGGCTGCATCTAGTGGAGGTGGTGGAAGCAGTGTTGTGGGTCCTTCATTTTCAACTAATGATGTAATATTACTGAGGATGGCTGCTAACATACTACTCTTTAACAGATAAGATTTAACTTGCTAACCACCAATAGGTGACCTCCTAGCAGGAACCCTATTTTGTATAAAACCCCATTTTAAGCACCCCCTTGCGAATATTTTCTATTTGAATTATGCTGATATAGATGATTATAAAAGGAAGGTTTATTATGAAAAAAACATTTAAAATTTTAATGATCTCCATATTATTTCTAGGGGTAGGAGGTTTGTTTGCGGAGCCTCATGATTGGTATAGCGATTTGACAGAGAGTAATTATTGGTGTTATTGGTTGAAACCAGCTAGGCCTAAAATAGTGTCCTACCATAAAATGAAGCACTTTGAGGGTGTTATGCAAACCTGTAGGGATAACTGTAAGAACCTTGGTCAATGTGGAAGAGATGAACATTGTCAACATTTCAAACGTGGGCTTCAGCGGGAAGATGACGAGGGGGATTCCACAATTGCTGTTATGGAGAAAGATGGCAATGCTATTGGATTTGTTGTATATTCTACACTAAAAGAATATGTAAGCTTGTTGGCAGTTGCTTCACAGTACTATTCTCAGGGTTATGGTGCACAGCTCTTATCGTACGTTGAGGAAAAAATTAAGAAGGATGGAGGAAGCCAGGTAAATCTTTGTATTGTACGTGGAAATGATAAAGCTGCGAAATTTTATAAAAAGCAGGGGTATCAGGGTCAATCTTCATCATTTGCCAAGAAGTTGTAAGTGAAGTATTTTTGAGCCTGTAGCACGAAAGTAAATCTTTATGAATCGACTGCTTACAACATTTACCCTAGTAATTTTTTTTGGAATAAGTACGGCTCATACAAAGGGCTTTAATCGCAGTCTGTTTCGTAAGCTTACTCAGGCTATTCCTATTGAACTTATTGGAACTGATAAGATATTACCATATAACGCCTCAACTCATTTTTCAGATGTTATGAAAATTTGTCAGGAAAATTGTCACAAACTTTTAAATTGTCATAACCATACAAAGTTTGAATGTCCTTTTATTCTGAAAAAAATCAATCCTGAAGCTAAGTCGAGATATATTGATGCGGTTATGGAAAATGATGGTGAGATTGTTGGATTTGTTTCATATTCCATCCAAACCACATTCGTTAAGTTGTTAGCTGTGTCTACACAGCACTATTCTCAAGGGTATGGTGCAGAGCTTTTATCGCATGCTGAAAGGCAGATCAAGCTGGGTGGAGGAGAATGGGTTAAACTTTTTATTACTCCGCGTAATACTAGGGCTGCAAAATTCTATAGACGGCAGGGATATCGTTCTTTAGATGAGTCTCTTTTTACTAAACAGGTAGTATAGGCATCACTTGCCAATACAGAACTCTTTAAAAATTGCATCCATACTATCTTGAGTAATCGTTTTACCCGATAGTTCACTCACGTCCTCAAGTGCTTCTTTCAAATGAAAAGAAAGCAACTCAAAATCAATCCCAGACCCCATGGTGCTTGCAACAGTTGTTAGTTGTTGCTTCAATGTTGTTAAAAGATTGAACTGTCTTTTATTGAGTAAAAAAGGTGATTCTAATGTTGCTACCAACTGCGCGATTTTACTATCAATAGCTTGTTCAAGCAGATTAAGATTAACTTTAGTGGTACTCGATGTTTTTATACTATCTTCAAAAAGAGCATTCTTGGGAGTGTTACTTGTTTTAAGATCGGCCTTAGTGGTTACCGTGATAATCTTGGTAGAATATCTATCATGAAGTTGTTGATAAACCGTTTGTTCTTGTGAAGATAGTTCTTGAGAGCTATCTGCAACAAGTAAGATTATATCGGCTTGTTGTGCTTCTTGTAGTGAGCGATCAATACCGTGCTGTTCAATAACATTATCCGTCTCTCTAAGGCCAGCAGTATCAACAAACGTAACATGGAAATTGTTACGATAGACACCAGCTTCAATAGAGTCGCGAGTTGTTCCTGCAATGTTAGTTACAATTGCACGGTTCTTGTTTAATATTGCATTAAACAGTGATGACTTTCCAGCGTTAACAGAACCAATCAGCGCGATTCTAAGGCCTTCACGGATCTGTTGTTGAATATCAAATGTTTTTTGAGACTCTTCAATATCGGCTATAATTTTTTCGATGCGTGGTTGGATTTGTTTTCCAAAATCCATCTCTTCATCTATAAACTCAAAGCTGGCTTCCGATAATGCGATACAATGTAATAAGTTTTTTTCAATATCGGCAATCCAGTGCGAGAAGCTGCCTTCAAGCTGTGCTAAAGATTGTTGTAAGACATACTTACTCTGTGCATGAATGACTTCTTTAATAGCCTCAGCTTGTATAAGATCAATTTTATCATTGAGTACAGCCCGCTTGGAGAACTCACCCTGTTGTGCCACTCGTGCTCCATGAGCTAACGCCTGTTCAATAATTGCTTCAATAATAAACGGATTATTATGACAGCTAATTTCAATCGTATTTTGCCCTGTAAACGTTTTGGGAGCTTTGAGGAGTATTGCCATCACCTGATCAATAACTTTGCCATGCTGGTCTATAATTTTTCCGTAGTGCACGGTATGAGAGTCAAGACTGTCTAATTTTTTTTTAGAAGGGAGTTGAATGAACTTGTCTGCTATTGAGATTGCGTCGATGCCTGATAATCGAATCAAAGCAAGGGCGCCCGCTCCAGCCGGTGTTGACTGTGCGACAATAGTTTGTTCGTCTTGCGATAGTGCAATGTTAGACATCAATAACCCCTATTTAGTCTTTGTGCTCTATTTGTCTTGATTTTTTGGACGGTGATAATAACGACGCCGTGGCTTTTTATTATCTTGTGGTCCATCAGGCTTCCGGTCCTGTTCCTGTTGATCATCACGTTTTGGTTGCTCTCTACGTGGTTGCTGTTCTTTACGCTCAGGAGCTTGCGCTTGATCACGTTGTGGTTGCTGACTTGGAGGAGCCATTTCTCCACGAGTTTGATGTTGAGCCTGTTCTTTACGTGGTTGCCCTTGTTGATCATCACGTCTTGGTTGCTCTCTACGTGGTTGCTGTTCTTTACGCTCAGGAGCTTGCGCTTGATCACGTTGTGGTTGCTGACTTGGAGGAGCCATTTCTCCACGAGTTTGACGTTGAGGCTGTTCCTTACGTGGTTGCCCTTGTTGATCATCACGCCGTGGTTGTTGCTCTTTACGCTCAGGAGCTTGTGCTTGATCACGCCGTGGCTGTTCTCTGCGAGGTTGACTCTGTTGGTCATCACGCCTTGGCTGTCTACGCTGTTGCCCTTGTTGATCATCACGTCTTGGTTGCTCTCTACGTGGTTGCGGTTCTTTACGCTCAGGAGCTTGTGCTTGATCGCGTCGTGGCTGTTCTCTGCGAGGTTGACTCTGTTGATCATCACGTCTTGGCTGTCTACGCTGTTGCCCTTGTTCTCTACGCGGTTGTTCTCGGCGTGGACGTTGTTTGTTTTGATATGGCCGTTGTTTTTTTTCAGGAGCTTTTTCTTCAAACTTTAAACAAATTTTAGCTTGTTTTGTGGTAAAACCTAAGAAACCTTTTTCTGGTAGTTCTAAGATTGAAACACTGAATTCTCGAGGATTATCGGCTTTTTGTAGACCTTTTTCAATTGCCTTAACAATTGAAGAGGCTTCTTGAATAATAGATTTCATATTTTTAACAATACCTTTTTCTGTCCCTTGTATTATTAACAGAACACTTTTAATAGATTGATACTAGCTAGGATTATGTGTTGTGACAAGGAATGATTTTTCATATACCATATTTCTTTCCTATACCCCTATTTTAGCTAGGATGAAAATATGGAGCGGGAAACGGGTGTCGAACCCGCGACCTTTGCCTTGGCAAGGCAACGCTCTACCACTGAGCTATTCCCGCAACATTCATATATAAAATGGTACCAGAATGAGGGGTATTGTCAACACAACAAAGGGTGTTTTTGGACATATATTGAGATTGATTTTATACTGACAGGGAGAAAGAAAGGATCAATATTATGATTAGTGCTCTTAAAGGTGTTGTTAAAGTAGTTGATAAACAGATAATTGAGATCCAGGCCGATAATGTAGGCATCTCATTTGCCTTATCAGTTCCCCAGAACGTGGCCGTCGAGGTTGGCAAGCCCATTGAGGTGGTTACATACATGCATTGGAACCAGGATACCGGTCCCAGCATGTTTGGTTTTAGCAGTTTAGCGCAACGAGAAATGTTTATAATAGTATTGAGTTGCTCTGGTGTTGGACCAAAAATGGCTCTTTCTCTTCTTAACCAGCTTTCTCCAGATCAGCTTATACAGGCTGTTACCCAGCATGATTTCAAGACTCTGAGTAGCGTTAATGGCATTGGACCTAAAAAGGCAGAACAGATCGTATTGCAGTTGCATAGTAAGATTAAACGGCTGACAAGTCTTCCAGGTCAAGCTTCTGAGGGGGCCCAGCATTGGAATAACGTGTCTCAGGCTCTTACGTCACTTAATTACTCTCGTCCTGAGATTATGCAGACCATGGCGCATCTTCGCGAAGAGAACATTAAACCAAACGTTGAGTTTGATGCACTTATGAGGCAAGCTTTAGCCTTTTTATCAAAAAAAGTGTAAACTGAAAGTTCTTATAACAGATAGATAATGGAGAGTATCTAGTATATTCCAAAGAGGTATTAATGAATTGGTTTTGTTTTTTTGAGATGATAGACAGCTACTTGGCGCTTCCAGCCCTGACTCTGTTTTTGGCTGTTGGAATCATTCTAACCTTCAAGACCCGGTTTATTCAGTTTCGGTCACTCGGGCGATTTATTCGTATTATAACCGCCGGACCAGCTGAAGATGTAGAATCCGGTATAAAGACAGTAAGTCCATTTAAAGCATTATTTACAGCAATGGCTACAACGATTGGCATGGGAAACATGGTAGGGCCAACGGTAGCAATCCTTATGGGTGGTCCCGGAGCTCTATTTTGGTTGGTTTTTTATTCAGTAATTTCATGTGTTACCAAGTACGGTGAAGTTTCATTTGCATTGCATACTCGTGATCAAACGTCTAAAGGGCAGATTTTAGGTGGCCCGGCGCAATACTTAAAGCTCGTCAATAATGGCCTAGCGCACTGGTACGGTTTTGTCACAATCTTTCTTTTTGCAGGCTGGTCAGGATTACAAACCAATACGCTCGCTGAAATTTTGGTATTTGAAGGGGTAGTACCCTGGGTTACTGGATTATCTTTAGCGGCTATTGTGTTAATCGTTCTTGCCGGTGGCGTTGAAAGAGTAAGTTCTTTTGCAAGTAAACTCGTTCCAATTATGTTTATTCTCTATGTTTCTTTTGCACTGACTATTCTATTTTATGATCCTGTAGCGCTATGGGCAGCAATCAAGTTAATGTTTAAATATGCTTTTACTCCAGCTGCTCCTATTGGTGGATTTATCGGGGCATCGCTATTTAATGCGGTTCGTATTGGAACGCATCGAGCGGCTTATATAACCGAGTGTGGTGTTGGAACTTCTTCCATTGCGCATGCGTTCTCGGATGTTAAAAACATATCTGACCAAGCTATATTGGCAATGTACTCCGTATTTGCAGATACGTTCTTATGCTTAATCTCTGGATTGATTGTCTTGATTACGGGAATTTGGCAACAGTGTGGATTTACCAGTACCATGACCTATTTTGCATTTAGAGCCTATTCTCCTTACTATGGCAAATATATTCTAGTGGCTAGTGTTATATTTTTTGTAATAACTACCTTGATTGGAAATACTTTTAATGGAAGTCTTTCTTTTGCTTCGTATACTCGCTATCGTTTTATGAGGTGGTATTATGTCTTTTCTGCATTGGTTATCTTCTTTGGCTCTATGATGCCTGTACCATTGGTGTGGAAGATGATGGATGTTATCTTGGTTCTTGTTGCGATACCGCACCTTATTGGGTTGCTGGTTATTACGTGGCGTTATCCACAAATGCTGAAAGAGCACTCTTGAGAATAAATATAAAAAATGTTTTATTATTAGGTTTTTTTGTAGGGATCGGACCTGTAAATGCTCTGCAGACAGAACATGTTTTGCAGGCAAGCCTAGAACAAGAGTTTTGGGTTTTAGGCGATGAAATTGTAGGATTTTCTGAGCGGCTTAGTCGACTTCGCATGGCCCAAAGAGCTCCGTACTCAAGAGAGATTATATCCAAGGAGACAGATAGGTCCCTGTCTGAATCTATTACACACTGTTTAAGAGGATGTTGCCGGGCATTAAATGGCGATGGTGATTACTCCGCAGCATTTGCAGCTTTGGCTCTACTTGGTAAAAGAGCCAAAAGATGTGAAGATATTGAAGAATTACAAGTTCCAAACTTGTTGGCTACTGGCGATATCTTTTTTACTATTGGTTTCAATCCCTTGTTAGCGGAATTGAATCAAGCATTCTATCTTTTTACTCCTTAAAAAATTTAAAAAAAAAGAAGAGACTTTTTAGGGTCTCTTCTTTTTTAATCTCTTACTACTTAATTTCGTAGAGCTCTACATCAAAGATAAGATCAGCATTAGGTGGAATAGCTCCGCCTGCTCCACGTGCGCCATACCCGAGTTCTGATGGGATATATACGCGACGTTTTTCACCAACTTTCATATCAAGGAGTGTTTCATCCCACCCACGAATTACTTGGCCGATGCCTACATTGAAAGAGAAACGTTCTCCTCGATCAACACTGCTATCAAACTTTTGACCAAGTTTTCCTTCGCCGTCATCAAGCCAGCCTGTATAATCTACAACAACTGTTTGTCCAGCTTGAGCTTTTTTAGCGTCATCAGCAGCTGGTTTTAAAATTTCGTATCGTAGTCCTGATTGTGTTTTTTCCATAACAGTAGTCGTTCCCTTCATTTGAACTGGTTTTTTATCACTTTGACATGAACATGAACTAAGAAGTAATGCTAGTGCACATACCCCAAAGACAGAATTTTTGCGTTTCATTTTTTTTCCTTTTAATTTCCGAGTTAGAAACTATATATAAGTATATAACAACCAAAAAATAGCACAAAACTTACGACTAGGCCTTTTTAGACTTGTTGGGCTTTTTCTTTAATAAGGTCCTGTACCATCAATGATGTTTTGTCTTCCTCGCTCATGACAGGTTTATGCAATTGCATACCGAGCTTGACTACAATATCGATAAAGTCCATTGGTTTAACACCGATCTCGGCAGCCTGATGGAATAAACAGGTAGCCGGCGTCATCCCTGGTAATGTATTGGCTTCAATGAATACGATTCGTTCTTTCCCGGTAGGTGATTGTTGTTCATCTTGATAGAAGCAATCTAACCGTGCATATCCTTTGCATCCTAAGGCTTCATAGATTTCTTCTATGGTTTTGCGTACAAATCTGATCGCCGACTCAGAAAGTCGTGCAGGGGTCTGGTTTTCCCCAGCTCCCGGCAAGAATTTTTCTTCAATAGAAAGGATATCCTTACTGACGACTGTTTCGCTTGGCGGTAATGCATAGGGCTTACTGTTGCCAATGATACCGACTGTTAACTCCATACCCTCTATACATTCTTCAACAAGGGCGTGTGATTTTTCTGCAAATATTGCTTTCAATGCATGAGCGAGCTGTTCATCGTTCTTGGCTTTTTGGACCATTACACTACAGCCGTCATCGTGTGGTTTAATAATAAGTGGATAGAGTGGAAGACTTTTGTGGATCATGTCCAGTGTATTAGCTTGGGATTCGCGCCACTCATTCTTGGAGACAAAAACGTTCTTGGGAATATCAAAGCCGCGCTCTTGAAGGTAGTGATTCGTTTTAACCTTATCCATACACATGGCACTTGCGAGTACTCCAGAACCATTATAAGGCATATCAAGCATTTCTAGGGTGCCCTGTACTGATCCATTCTCACCTTCACCACCGTGTAGGCCAATAAAGGTAAAATCAGAAGATCGCTTAAGCTCGGTCCAGCTTATTTTCATATCGTCAGTGATGCTATTTTCAATTTCTTTTGTGCTGTTTGATACTAATAGCCGTTGATTAATTGTATAGAGGTCTAAGTCTTTATTAACAAATATCGGAGTGACTTCGTATTTTTCAGGAGAGAGCTTGTACACAATATTGCGTCCAGACTCAAGAGATATTTCTCGTTCATTAGAGCGACCACCCAGTAGGACAGAAACACGTATTTTATTGTTCATGAGAGCCTCTTGGTTTTTTCTTTTTGCATCAAGGGTTGTAGTCATTTTATAGCGGTGGAGTTCGGTTTCAATTAAGTGATTGATTAATTGGGTGTGACTCATATTGATTTCAGCAGCCTGCCTGAAAAGGAAGAATGAGGGTCCCATACCGGAAATAGTATTAGGATCAATTATGGAAATGGTACCATCTTGCATTAAAAAACCATCAATACGGCTAAGGTTACTGATTTCAAGAGTGTTCATCGCTTTGATACATGTTTGTTGAATAAGCTTAATATGCTCATCCGAGCAACGTGCAGGGGTAAACTTGTGCGCTCTCCCAGGCATATATTTTTGGTCATAGTCAAAAAAATGGCTTCCTTCTTCGGCGACTACTTCAGTAGGAGGGAGGGGGATAGGTTCGCCTGTAATAGGGTCGGTAATAATAATACAGGTAAACTCCATGCCTTCTATTTTTTCCTCGATGATAATAGGGTGTGGTTTTTGTCGGTAAAGATAAGCGGCATCATGGAGTGCTTCTTTGAGTCCGTTTTTATTTTTTAAGATCGAGATCCCGAGGCTAGAACCTTCCTTTGAAGGTTTAATCACTATTGGGAACTTGATCCCAGCTTGTTCAATCCGCTCAAGGATCATGGTTTCATTTTTTACAAAATCGTCAATTTCTTCTACAGAGAACGATGTATATTTAGGGGTATCGATTCCTTCAGCATTGAGGACGTGTCGTTGAATAATTTTATCCATGCCGAGTGCGCTAGCAAACACTTTTGAACCGAGATAGGGGATGCGAAGCATTTCAAACATGCCTTGGATACTGCCATCTTCCATGTATCGGCCATGGGCTGCCAGATAGATAAAGTCGACTAATGATTTTAGGTCTTCCCATTCAACTTTTTCAGCTTCGGCTTCAAGGCGATGATCAAAGTCGGTTATTTTTCCACGATGTAAAAAGCGCAATGGTAAAATATAAATCTCGCCGTTGAATCGTTGAAAGAGGGGGATTACATTGTATTGTGTGGTATCTAAATGATCACAGACAGTCCTGCCCGAATTAAAAGAGACTTCGTTTTCAATGGACTTACCGCCCATAAAAACGCCAACGTTGAGTTTTTTCATTAATTTCCTTTTTGTGGGTTTATTCTGCTGCGCCTTTAGTAGTCTCAAACATACTAAAAGTTGAGGCTGATGTTAAGTTGTTTTTTTGCTATCCTATTAAAGGATGGTTTGAAATTTGAATAAGTAGGATTGAGCGCTTATGGATGAAAAGCATACATTAACGTTAGATAGTGTTTCCAAAATTTTTTACCAAGGAAAGAACCCGTTAACGGTTCTAGACAGCCTTACTTATACCTTTGGCTCGCATGAGTCATATGCATTAACGGGCGCATCAGGGAGTGGGAAATCCACCTTAATACATATTTTAAGTGGGCTAGATTCTCCAACTCAGGGTTCAGTTTTTTTTGATGATCACAACATTAATGAATTTACTACCAAGCAACGTTCTTTATTTTTAAACCGCGACCTTGGACTTGTATTTCAAGAGCCGATGCTATTAAATGAATTATCGGTTATTGAGAATGTGATGCTTAAAGGGCTTATTGTAGGTCAAAACTCAAGCGATTGTAAAAAGCATGCATTGGAGTTACTGGAACGCATTGGCCTTATTGATAAGGCTGATATGCATCCGCGATCGTTATCAGGCGGTCAGCAACAGCGGGTTGCAATTGTTAGGGCGTTATTTAATAGGCCGGCATTTTTATTAGCTGATGAGCCTACCGGTAGCCTCGATGATAAGTCTGGAAGTGTCGTCATTGACTTGCTTTGCGAGTATCAACGGGAATGGAATATGGGGCTGATTATTGCCTCTCACGATTCGTTGGTGTCTGATGCTATGGATAAAGTATTAAAGCTTCATGATGGGGTATTCGTTTTATAGTTAAACATACAAAAAAGAGAGATATGTCACATAAATTAGGCAAGCGATCAATTGTAAAAAAAACAGTCGAAGTTGGATTTTCAACATTTTTAAGCAGAGTCTTAGGCTTGGCACGTGAAGCGCTCATGGCGCGGTACCTTGGTGCTGGGGTTATTTCCGATGCTTTCATTACAGCATTTAAGATCCCCAACTTTTTAAGAAAAATATTTGCAGAGGGAGCGCTGACGGCTTCATTTGTTCCTACCATTGTCGGTGTATTTAAAAAAGACTCTCAGGATGATGCCAGTCGCCTTATGACCTTGGCGTTTATCTTTTTTGAGGGGGTCCTGTTTGCTCTATGCATGGTTATTTTTGTTTTTGCTTGGTACGTTATTCGCTTTATTGCACCCGGGTTTTCTTTAGACCAGGTTGAGCATGCGGTCCCGTTCTTACGTATCTTGATTGGCTTTATCTTATTTGTATCCAGTAGCGCGTTGTTGGCCGGCGCGCTTAATGCAGTCAACCATTTTTTTGTGCCAGCATTCTCGCCAGTAGTACTTAACATATTTTTTGTATCGGGATTGGTTTTAGGATTAGTGTATGGTTTACCGGTTACATTTTTATGTTATGTCATCCTGCTTGGTGCTTTAGCACAGTTTTTGATGCACGTGTATGTGTACTTTAAATTGAAATTCACCTTCTTGCCAATTAATAAAAAGGCTCTTTCTAACTTTATGACCTTGATGAAACGCTTTGTACCATGCTTTATGGGAATGAGTGTTTTGGAGTTGAACTTGTTTGTCGATACGAGTTTAGCATCATTCTTAGAGCCTGGTTCTTTGACGCGAGTTTATTATGCATCACGGTTTATGGGGATTCCTTTGGGTGTGTTTGCCATAGCGTTTGCGACAATTTTATTGCCTCATTTTTCTCGAGTAGCACACTATGCACCCAAACGCTTAGGGTTCTACTTATTTGAAGCTAGCAAGCTGATTTTTTGGGTTACTGTTCCGGTTTCATTGGTCATGAGTTTCTTTTCTTATCAAATATTTTCTACGTTGTTTGTTTCCAAGAAGTTTACTATCGCTGATGCTGTTTCGACTCAGTACATATTGATTGCTTTTACTATCGGTTTGTTTTTCTTTTCAATCAATAAGATCCTTATCAATATGTTTTATGCATTGCATGATACAAAACAACCAACAATCATTACTATTTTGGCGACACTGCTTAATGTTGAATTAAACATTATTTTAATGCAATTGTTTTCGGCTACAGGGCTGGCGATTGCGACAACCATAGGTGGTATTTTTCAGACAGCTTTATTTTATTTCTACTTACGACGTATTCATAAATTGCCGTTGTTCTTACCTAAGCTAATCCCGTTTATATATCGTTCTGTATTGCAAATGGTATGCATTATGCCTTTGTTCTATTTAGTATACTATGCAGCCGAGATGATGATCATGTCATTATCATTATCAATGCAGTATTATCTTCTAGAGACTGTGGTATTTTGGATTTGGGTGGTTCCAATCGTGGGCGTCTTGTTTGGAACCTTGTATTTAACACGTCAATTGTTTGGTCTGAAAATGTACTTTGTTGAGTAATATTGATGAGAAAGATTGTTTTATATTCTTTACTGATAGGTGGTTTAGGGCAAACAATATTAGCTCTTGATAGTTCATGGGATAGGCCTATTTTTGATTCAGAAGAATTCTCTGATAGACGTTTGTCACCTTCCAATGTGGCCATAATTACAACGCGCCTCCGTTGGCTTAGACTTCTGAGTCGTGTGCGTGAGCTGCAACAAGAACGTCGATAAGCTAAATACGATTTTTGGTTTGACAGGTTCAATGGTTGCTTTAAACTTATGCCTTATTGAGAAGATTAAAAAACATCTGGATTTTTACATGAAACGATTATTGGTTTTATTACTCGGGATAGGTACAGCCTGTGGCTCCCCGAACTTGTCTGGTCAGGTTACGTCCATAGAAAAAGCGCTGCAAGCATTGCAAGTGAAGTCAAGAAGGGCACCAATAGTTTATGTGTTTGGTGGTCCATCTTTAGGTCATCAATTAACATTGTCACAAAAACAATTAAAGAGGCTCAGTAGAAAATTGCGTGGAAAAAAGAAAAAAAAGAATAAGAAAAAGAGCTAAGAGAGAGGGATGAAGCGTCCGGTAGTAATGAAGCATCTTTTACAATTAGCTCTTTTTATTAATAACTACATTGCATCTTGAGGAAGCATTCCAAATTTTTCTCGTGCTACAGCCTTTGCAACATTTTCTATCATAGTAGCCTGAATAATTTCACGTGTTGTTGAGATAGAATCAAGTTCTTCTTCAAAATCATCGATACCAACGATATGAGATTTTAACTCTTCATGTACTGTATGATAGAAGTCTAATGGTAGCTGTGTTGCTGCAATATTAACAAAATGACAGAAACGTATTGTAGCCGTATCAATTAAGTCCTTAATATCTTCTGAGTCTGTGACAATGTGATGTAATTTTAAGTGTTGGATATTAGCTAGAATTTGTTTATAGCTATCCCAAACGCCTTTGTCATATGGTTGTGCCCAGGCAATCTTGGACAATGATGCATCAAGAATTTTCATGATAGCAGTACGGAGCTTATGGATTGTTACATCGCCTTTTTGGTTGTTATCATATTGAATAAACTTTGAACAAATTTGTTTGGATAGTTTCTCTAAAAAACGATCAGGTTGTTCTTGTAGGACTTCAAAGTTGTTACTCAGTTCATCATATAAAAGATTTTTTACCACAGTTCGAGGGGAATTACTTTTATAATCCGCTTCATACAAGTAAGAGAGCAGGTCTGGGAGTTTGCCGATGAAATATTCTACATCTTGAGCGTCCATGTATGGTGTTGCTTTGATGCGGCGGGTAAATATCCTAAATAAGGAATTATAAAAGTCTGGGCCTTGTTCGGTTTCATAACCCTGTCGACAGAAACTCACTACATGTACTCCTAGTGCGCCATTAGGTAAAACCAGCTCAGCATATAATTTATGGTTAAATCGATGAAAGAACTCATCGATACCCATTGGGCTAAAATCTAATTCTTGTGATAGATCTTCTAGGTAATCTTCCGGTGATTCTGGTTTAATAATTTGTACAACTCTGTTGCTATCTTGATCGAAGTCCAAAGGGGATACTGGCCGTGTTGCAACATTCTCTAGACCCGAAATAAAATTCACGTTAAGATAGAGCAACATGAGAACTGTAAGAAAAGAATTAATCCTCATACTCAAACTCCTGTATAATTTAAGAAAAAACTAAAGTAATACATTTTGCAGTTTACCATAAAAAAAAATTCACTCAAAATGCAAGAGAAGTTTTTTAAGAGGTAGAATGTAAGGGAACCATATGGCGTTATATTTTTATCAAGCGTTGTCGAAAGACGGAAAAAAGATAAAAGGGCAGATTGACGCTGGATCTGAAGCTGATGCTCGGTTTGCGCTTACCAGAAAAGGGATGTTTCCTATAAGTATAGGAACTGGTGAAGGGCAGATGAGCTTGTTCAAGCGGATGCTTCTCGGCAAGGTTACAATCAAAGATAAAATTTTATTTACCAAGCAGTTGGCCGTACTGTTAAAGTCGGGGATCCCACTCTTGCAAGCGCTTGAATTATTAGTTGAGCAGTTTGAAGGAAGGCTTCGTGCTATCTTGATCGATATTAAAGATAGTGTTAAAGAGGGAAGCTCGTTTGCAGAATGTTTAGGTCGATATCCTGGTGTCTTTAGTAATATCTATGTCCAGCTTGTTCGTGCTGGTGAGGCAACAGGAAACTTGGAAACAATTTTAGTGCGCCTGACTTCCTACCTTGAGCGGAAGCTTGAAGTCGATAAAAAGGTGAAATCAGCCATGCGTGGGCCTATTATCCAAATTGGGGTAGTAGTTCTAGTTGTGATTGTACTACTGACATTTGTAGTGCCGAAGATGGCTGCTACGTTTGCACAAGGTGGTGCACAAATGCCATGGGCGACCCGGGTTATTATGAACTTATCCAGCTTTTTTACCGGGCATTATATTATATTGATAGTTGGTTCTATCATTAGTCTTGGGAGCTTTTTGTATTGGTCCAAGACGGCGGCTGGTAGAAGAATACTCGATAAGATTAAATTAAAAATCCCGATCATAAAATTTTTTACTCGTTATGGCGCGATTGTCCAGTTTGCAGAAACATTAGGAATGCTCTTAGAGGGTGGTGTAAACTTATCAGAGGCATTAGATATTGTGGTTAAGATTACCAGTAACAGTATTTTATCTTCAGCGCTTTCAGAGGCTAGGGATAAGATAATAAAAGAAGGTAAAATAACGGAATACTTAAAGCAAACAAACATTTTTCCTCCAATTGCTATATACTTAATCAAAACTGGAGAAGAAAGTGGTAAGCTCGATGAGATGTTATTAACATTGGGAACTAACTATGAAATGGAATTATCGGAATACGCTGATGGACTTTCGGCCAAGATCGAGCCTATTATGCTATTAGTTATGGCAGGTGTTGTTGGGTTTGTTGTAATAGCCATGGCGTTGCCAATGATGAAGATGGGTGAAGTAGTTTCTAATATAAAGTAAAATTAAAACAAAGGAACAATGATTATGAATAATCATGCAAAATCGGGATTTACTCTCGTTGAAATTCTTATAGCGGTTACAATCATTAGTATTTTAAGTGGACTGGCAATTCAGCAGTTTACTCGGTATTCTCGTCGTGCCAGTGAAACGCGCGCTCAAGCAGAGTTGCGAACCTTGCACACCGATGTTTCTACCTTTAAAACTGATACCAATCAATACCCAGCAAGCTTACAAGAGTTGATTAAGCGACCTGCCGATGCTGCAATTTCTTCTAAGTGGCGTGGTCCCTACTTAGAGAAAGATGAAATTCCTGTAGATCCTTGGGGTGAAGATTATCAGTATTCACGCAAGCCTAAAGGTTCTAAGCCGCCATTTGAATTGTATTCCTATGGAGCAAAAGGCACTGAAGCGGATCCAAACGATTATATCTTCCTTGCACAATAACTAAGTAGGATAAAGCTCTTGAAATTCAGTACTCATCATAATAAGTCTGGATTTTCGTTAATAGAAATAATGGTTGTCGTAGTCATAATTGCGATTATGGCAACCGTTATGGTTCCTAATTTTCGTCGAGCTACGCCAGATCAGGAGCGAGCTAAAGTAATTACTTCACTCAATGAATTGATGCAGGGTGCATGGCAGAACGCTACCTCTAATGATAAACTTCAAAAAATTGAATTCAACTTTGACAGACAAGCGGTAAAACTAACGCAAGCGCAGAAGATGGGCCTTACCGTTGATGATGATCAAAAGTTTGAACCAGTTGGTGAGAATGTTATAATCAGTGAGGTTAAATGGCCGGAATATTATAGGATCATTAATTTCTATATTGAGGGCCGTGATCAGATGCGATTAGGAAGTCGTGACACCGCATGGTTTTATGTGGTGCCTGATGGGTTAGCACAGCAAGTTGTTATTAACTTTATTGATGAAAAAGCTTCTGAAGATAGCGATATTCCCGTTAAAGTAGGATTAGTTCTCAATCCATTTTATGTGCAGTTCAAGGAATTTTATGAGTTTCAACAACCTTAAATTTTTTAAACCTCAGCGTGGTTTCACGTTGGCTGAAGTCATGCTAGCTACAGCGATCATGGGGTTGATGCTAACAAGTGTTTTAGTATCTCAAAGCAACCTGGCCAAGCGCGTGGTGCAATCACATGGGATCATGGCACGCTTATCAGTGGTTAAAAATATGTTTCTTGGACCTAAGTTTGCACAGCAGCGCTTAACTAAAGAGTCGGCAAGTCAGTCGATACGAGACCCTGAAACTAAATTATCTTTACAATTTATTCCTGGTGATAAACAACTAGAATCCTTCGACCAGGTTGTCGTTGAGCGTGTTGACGCGACATGGGAAGGTGTGTTTGATACTGAATTCTCTCTCAAGGTTGGTGCACTACGTTTTATTCCAGAACCAGAGCAGAAAAAACAATGATGAATTATACAAGAAATAAACGTGGATTTACTCTTATCGAGATGATGGTTGCGATATTGATTACGAGCCTTCTTGGATCAATACTGACGGCTATCTATGTTCAAACACAGCGCTCTGTTTCCCGTATTAATGAGACTATTGATCTGGACTTTGCAGACTCTATTATTTACAACCAGATGGAAAAAGATCTTTCTGGTATCTTTGTACCACAACTTTTTGTTGATGATCGTTCCAGTGAGTCTAAAAAAGCACAGCCGGGTCAACCTAAACAACCGCAAGGTCAACCTGCAAAGCCAGGACAGAAACCCAAGCCTAAAAAGAAGTTAGAACGCGCTAAAAATGCGTTAGTGAGCATGGGCAGTTCGGGGAACTTGAGTTCGTTGAGCTTTATTACTAATAATCCCATGCAAGTGTATGGACAATCTAAGCCACGGATTGTACGAGTGGAATACGCCCTAGAGCCAGACAAGATAGATTCGAAAATGTTCAACCTTGTACGCAGGCAGTCCCTTGAGTTTGAACTCGAAAAATTTAAAGCGTCGGAGCCTCGGCCGTATACGCTTGCCACCAATGTAAAAAGCATGACGGTGGAATTTTTTGCAGCTAAAGAAGAAGAAAAAGACAAGAAAAAAAATCAGAAGAAGGGTGGCAAAGCCGAGCCGACTAAAGAGAAACAAGGCGAGCAGGAAAAGGGCGATAAAAAAGAAGAGAAAAAAGCACCAGAACTGATTTCGCTTACAGAATGGAACGACGAAGTGAGTAAAAATAATAAAGAAATCAATCCTGACTTTTTACCACTATATATCAAAGTAGAGTTAGTACTTCGACTTACTAATGATTCAGATAGTGATGCAACACGGACGTATACATTCTATTATCATATCTATGCTTATGAAAGTGGAGTGGTAGTTCAACCAGAGCCACCAAAACCACCTGAACCACCAAAGCCACCAAAGCCTCCAGGAGGCGCTAAAGGGGGACCACCAAAGCTGCAAGGACCAGATAAGAGGCGGGGGGGAGCCGCAACAGGGCCGCCGCGTCCACCAACAGGAAAGGGACGACGTGTATAATGATAAACGACCCGGATATATACTAGTATTAACCATTACTTTATTGAGCTTATTAGTTGTCATGGTAACACAAGTGTTTACTCGTGGGGCCGCATACTTTGCATACACCAGTACTATTGAAAAACGCGAGCGAGCAAAAATGTTAGCGTTGAGCGGTGTTGAATTGGCGATGAGTCAGCTATATGTTAAAAAGCCCGAACAAAAGAAGGGTGAAGGTGGCAAGGGCGCCCAAGATAAAAAGGGTGGCCAGCCGGCACAAAAGCCTAATGAAGTCGGCATTCTCTTTCAACAGATTTTTCCGGTCTTGAATCGATGGCAAAGCAAAACATTTAATTCGCCACAACAAGGCCTGGACGGTGAAATTAAATTCTATATCGCTTGTGAGGATGGCAAGCTGAACTTAAATAATCTTTATGATTTTGAGAAACAGCAATTTAAGGGCAATAAGCAGGAACAAGAACTTTTTAGAAAAACATTCTTAGGCAAGTTGAAGTCGGTTGCGCATATTGACGGAGATTTATTTATAGGTTTAGAAAAATTATTTAAAAAGAACCGCCTTAATGATGTAACTCAGTTACTAGAGCGTCCTGAGTATCACGACTTTATTAATAAGGTATTTATTAAGCCAGGAGGCCAGGATAAGCCTGATATCGTCTTGACTGATATATTTACAACATGGACGCAGGAACAGGGTGTTAATCCCTGGTTCTTTTCTCAATCAATGGATGACCTGTTCGGATTGCAGGGTGCCGCACGTGATTCTATTAATGCCAGAAAAGAAGCAATGAAGAATTGGACTAAATTATTTAAGCCGCAAGCATCATGGCAAAAAGATTGGGATACAACCCTCGGAAAAGTCTATGGTGTTCAGTTGAAAACACTGCCCCAGAAGGTGGACTCAATGTTTTTGACAAAATTTGTGCCAAAAACTTTTTCTGTGGTATCTTATGGTATCGTAGGAGAAATTACACAGAAAGTATTTGCTATTGTCGTCAGATCGGGTAATTCTAATGATACCTATGGTGATGTGCCATATAAGATAGTTAAGTTGTATTGGATATAACGAAAAAGGAAAAGCCTTGCGTATGAGAATTGAAACGAAAGTGGGAATTTTCGTTATTGTCGCGATAGGTATTCTCTTTTACATGACATTTAAATTGGGAGTCTTCCGTTTTCATTTGGCAGACTACCAACCGTACACTATATTTTTTGAAGATGTTTCAGGCTTAACCAAGAAGGCCGACGTTAAAATCGCTGGTGTTAAGGTTGGTTGGATTGATGAAATTGGATTGACTAAGGGCGAACGCCAGGCCCGTGTTAAGGTTATGATAAAAGATCAGTACACGTTACATGATGATGCTTTTGGTGTTATTAGACAAGAAGGAATGCTCGGCTCTAAATACCTAGAGATATCACCGGGAGATCCCGACATAAAACTATTGCCATCAGGCGCAACACTAGGGCGTCCGGGACGGTCTTCGGTTTCGGTTGAAGATCTTATGCATAAGTTCAGAAAGATTGCTGATAACGTAGAATCGGTAACCTCGTCATTAAAAGATGTTATTGGTGGTAAGGAAGCGGGACAAATTCAAACGTTTATTAAAAATATGAATGATGCTTCCGGTAAATTGTCTTCATTCTCTACGACTTTGGAAAAAACCTTTAATGCCAATGAAGGGAACATTGATGGCATGCTCAAGGATATTGCCGTCTTTGCCAAAGAGATGCGTGACTCCGTGCCACAATTTGGCAACGACTTTAAGCGTATCGCCGACAAGCTTGATAGTGATGTCTTCCCTCAGTTCCAAGAAAGTTTAGGCAGAATATCCGATGTATTTGACCGTGACTTTGGTCAAGTTGCACGCGAGTTAAAAGCAACAACCCATGCATTAGAAGGTGCGGCAGAACATGCACAAGATGGCTTTAAAAATATCTCATCTGTTGCACAAAAAATTGATGATGGAGAAGGACTTCTTGGGAAAATGATTAATGATGATGCTGTATATGATGACTTACGGTTTGCAGCGAAGGGACTACGAGACTACTTTGCAGTTATAGATAGTATTAGTGTCGTGTTTGACTTCCATAGTGAAACAATGTTTAGAGCGACTGACGGTTATGATCATCGTGATGCCAAAAGCTACTTGGATATACGCTTACATCTCACTGATGACACTTTCTTATTGTTTGGGCTTGTTGGTTCGCAAAAAGGATTCCCAAAACGTTCTTTTAGTAAATCAGAATGGTTTGACTCAGAAGGGAAGCCGTTGGCACAAAATGGCTGTGACCTCATACTCAACCCTTCAGGTACTCTGCAACGTGCAAGTGAACAAAAAACTATTGATGTAACACGTAATAATTGGGCGCTTGATTTACAGCTTGGTAAATGCTTTAAAGATGTAGCGTTCAGGGCTGGTTTGTTTGACGGAACCGGTGGTGTTGCTGTCGACTTTAACATGCCGTTTGCGCAAGACAGCTTTAGATGGCTCATGTCGTTTGAAATATATGACTTTTATGGTCAGAACCACTTCCTTGAAGATCGACGACCTCACTTCAAATGGATCAACAAAGTGTTCTTCTTTAGAAATGCATATGCATGCTTTGGTGCTGATGACTTTATCAGTAAATCCAATGCTAATGCGTTTGTAGGATTCGGTGTCCGCTTTGGTGATGATGACTTGAAGTATATCTTTTCCAAGGTTGGCGGTGTTGGAAACGGAAATTCATAAATAAAAAAAGATACCGGTTGTTAATTTAACAACCGGTATCTTTTTATCCTTCTGTGCTACCACGAGTAGCTGCAAATGCACTTCCACTAGAGGTTGATTGTGTTTTTCCTCTATGAGGGCTGTGATATATTGAATGAGGATGAAAGAGGGTAACGCATTTACCTTCGATACAAGTTTGGTGATCTTTACATGGAACACACCTGCTGTCTGTGTGTTCTTCAACAGCAAAATTAATTGGTCCGACAGCCCGCAAAGAGCCAACAACACCACTCAATAAGAGAGCGAATAACAGTAACTTTTTCATTTTACTTATCCCTGTGAACAGTTGTTTGTACAAGTGTGTGCGTGGAAACGCGGAGCAGTTGTTCTTGTGCTGCCGTCTTGTGCCGTTCCAGCTGTACTAGCCCGTAAAGATCCAATAACACCACTCATTAAAAGAGCAAAAAGTATTAATTTTTTCATTTCGTTTATCCTTTTATATTATATTTGTTTTGAAACATAAAGGTGTTCTAATTTAAAAAAACTAGAACACCAAGTTTTTTTATTGGCCTAGATCCAGAGACGTGGATGGAGGCTTGTTGTTGGCTGCAGTTTATCGATGAAGGGAGGTTGTGTGATGCGTACCACAATTTATGATACATCTGGTTCTTCCCATTTCATTTGTATCATCAGTAGCTGCCTGTATAGAGCCAACAATACCACTCATCATTTCATTTGTATCATCAGTAGCTGCCTGTATAGAGCCAACAATACCACTCATTAAGAGAGCGAAAAATAATAGCTTTTTCATTTCATTTATCCTTTATTTATTTAGTTACAGCAGTACCAGTGACCCTGGGGGTTTAGTAAAGTTTTTGTTGAATCAAAACAGTATTTGGGTGGCTTGCAAAGATCCGATGATACCACTCATTAAGAGTGTGAATAGTATTAATTTTTTCATTTCGTTTATACCTTATTAGTTTATTAGTTGTTGCAGTGTGTGCAAGGTACTACAGGTGGACGAGCATCTCTTACTACAAAAGGCTGAGGTCCAGGTGTTCCGGCTTGTATAGAACCGATGATACCACTCATTAAGAGAGCAAAAAGTATTAATTTTTTCATTTCGTTTATCCTTTTATATTATATTTGTTTTGAAACATAAAGGTGTTCTAATTTAAAAAAACTAGAACACCAAGTTTTTTTATTGGCCTAGATCCAGAGACGTGGATGGAGGCTTGTTGTTGGCTGCAGTTTATCGATGAAGGGAGGTTGTGTGATGCGTACCACAATTTATGATACATCTGGTTCTTCCCATTTCATTTGTATCATCAGTAGCTGCCTGTATAGAGCCAACAATACCACTCATTAAGAGAGCAAAAAATAATAGCTTTTTCATTTCATTTATCCTTTATATATTAAAACCCAACCATATTAGATTTATAATAGCAAATAATCAACACCAAAATCAATGGTTGTCATGCTATTTGTAATGTGTCCCCCTCTAAGGAGACACTGATGTGGTTGTGGGAGGTGTTATTGGTGGGTTGGCGAGATGGCTTGGGCGGCGGCGTTTTGAAGGAAATTAAGTTTTAGAATGGCGTCATGGGCTTTTTGTTCGAGGAGTTCATCGAAAGGGAGGACTTTGTCGAGTTTGAGGCGTTTCATGAGTTTGATAGCCTTGATATATCGCTTTAGGAGGGTCAATTCGGATTTAATGTCTTTTGCGAAAATGATGAAGGCGTGGGCGATATTGAGTTCTGTCTGGGGGTCTTTATAGCGGATTGAGATTTCTCCGAGGAGATCTTGGCCGATTGTGTCGATCGGCTGTGCTAGAAGGGTTTCTAGGGATAGGGAGCCCTTCCAATTGGTCCATTTTCCTTCATTATGCATGAGGCGGTTGGCTCTGATGACTAAGTAGCTGATATAGGAGGCTGGTGCTACGCTTAATAGTGAAAGAAGCTTGAACTTTGATTTAATGGCGCAGGCGGTATCAAGCAGTGAGAAGTTTGAAAAGAGTGACCTAGAAGCATCTTCTAATGTTTTATGATCCCCAAACACCCTGGTGACATTACGATTATTGATAACAAAATTACCAAAAGTAACTGTATCAGCAACATCTGTTATATCAGGGATGCTAAAACAGCTGTCTATGGCCAATAATCCTATTAAAAGTGTATAAAATTTAATCATTTTTATTTCTCCTCATACTATAGGGGGTAACGATAATATATCTCGAGGAGAAAAATAAAGTATTTTTAGATGGTGTGGATTTTTTTCAAGAGAGAGTTTGCTTTTTCAGCATGGAACTCTGCTTTTCTCAGTAATCGAGCTTTCTTTTTCCCAAGCTGGTTACGATTAATAAATCGAGCATGTTGTAAGCCTTGGTTTAAAGAATCGATAAGTCCTGCAATATCATGGTTGGTTATATGATTGGCATTGCCACTTGGTATGAATGAACGACTTGTTTCTCTCCCAGATAGGCATTGAATACCGCTGGTACCCAGTAGTCCTACAAATGCTAATGACTTTCTCTTCATTGATCCTCCTTTTTAGGTTTTTTACTGTTTATTATAATAGTAAAAACATTAAAAGAATTTCAACGATTTAGACCGGATAGAGAAATACTATAGATTTTTAAGTAATGCTTGTTCTTGCTTGTTCATGATTTCATACTCATCATCTTTTTCATGGTCATGACCTAAGAGATGACAAACTCCATGCACTAACAAGACATTCAGACGTTTTTCTAGTGTTGTGTCCAAGTCAGGAAGTTGACTGACAACAAACTCAGGTGAAATAATCAAGTCGCCAAGATTTTTATCTTCTTCTGATTGAACGACAACGCGTTCTCCTGCAATTAAATCAGGATGATAGGAGAACGACAGGATGTCAGTAGCTTTATCCTTGTGGCGATACGTCTTGTTGTAATCACGAATAGTTTTATTATTGGTGAGCCAGATTCCAAGATCAAAGTCCGAGTAATCAAGTTGATCCAATATTTTTTGTGCAATGTCTTTGACCGCATTAGTATCAATTGCATGCTTACGCTGGGTATTTTTAATCATTATCATAGAGCCACCGTTGCTATCCAAGTGTCGTTGTCTGAAACCAGAGAGGTTTCGCCTTTTTTATCGACAAAAGAAATCTCTTTAGCTTTGGTTACACCTTTAATTAGTTGTAATTCGTTGGCCAATACGGATTCCAAGTTATCATCACTGGTAATAATAAGCTTTTGTAGCTCAGTGCGTAATGATAATTGATTTTCACTCTTGAGCTTTCTGACCAGGCTGACAATCTCTAACGTGTGTTTCATTATGTTTACACTGTTGTCATTGATGAGTGGGACCTGAATGTTCTGGTAAACAGTATTATGTAGAGATGGGATACCAATAGCCTTCATATAAAGTTCGCGATACAATGCATCAGTTACAAATGGAATGAATGGTGCATACATTTGCAAGATGCGTAAGCCAACCGTGTACAATGTCCATTGTGTAGCTTCAACAAGCTTCTTATCATAGTTATCAGGATTGAATAGTTGATCCTTCACCATTTCTAAGTAGTTATCGCAATAATCATGCCAGAATAGATGTTCGATTTGTTGGAGTGCTGCACTATATTCATATTCGGCAAAGCTTTTATTATAACGGTCAAAGCATTGGGAAATATTGTGTAACATCCATTCATTAACGGTTCCGAGTGTTTCGGGCTTAGTATCAAAGTTTTTATCAGCTGTATGCTGATTAACAAAGGCAAACGCGTTCCACAGCTTTGTTACAAGTTTGTTTCCAATCTTGAGTTGGCTTTCTGAGAATGCGACATCGGTTCCCAAGGTTCCACAGGCAGTCCAATATCGAATAGCATCAGCAGGCCATTGAACCAGAAGGTTTTCCGGCGTCATTGATGAATTATTTTTAGACTTAGATAGTTTTTCTTTATTATTACTGAGTACATGCCCTGAGATAACAATGTCTTTCCATGGGATGGTATCCAAGTGCATCCACGATTTGACGATCGTGTAGAATGCCCAGGTGCGGATAATATCATGTGCTTGTGGACGCATTCCCATTGGGATGAATTCTTGGAGCGCCTCCTTATCAAATGCTGACTTGGCTTCAGGGTTGAACAAGGAGTATGTAATTTGTGGTGTAAGCGATGAAGTGTTCCAGGTATCCATTACATCAGTATCTGCCTTGAGATTACTACTCTTACATTCATGGCAATTAGGGGCTTGTTTTTCTTGTGGGTCTACTGGAAGCTCATCAATTTCCGGGAGTACAATCGCAGAGCAGTCGATACAGTGCCAGACAGGGAAGGGGATTCCATAAAAACGTTGTCGCGATAAGCACCAATCCCAACTGATGTTTTCGATCCAGTTGATCAGGCGTGATTTCATGTAGCTTGGATGCCAGTTAATTTTATCAGCTTCCGCTAAAAACTCTTTTTTATATTCTAAAATATTTAAGAACCATTGTGATAACATTGCATATTCAATGTTTTTCTTACAGCGTTCATGGGTATTGACTGGATGGCTGATCGGTTTGGCTTCAAGGACACAACTGTTTTCTTCAAGCTTTTCAATTACCGCTTTACGAGCTTCGGGTGCCTTAAGTCCAGCTAAGAATCCTGTGCTTTCAACCCATTTGCCATCAAGACCGATAGAAGGTTTGTGGTCTAATTTATATTTTTTATACCATTCAACATCGTTTTTATCTCCAAAGGTGCAGCACATAACCAGCCCGGTACCTTTCTCAGGTTGCACGGTTTCATCAGCAATGATATCTACACTGTTTTCAAACAATGGCACGATAGCCTTTTTGTCCTTTAATGATTGATATCGCTTATCATCAGGGTGATACAAGACAGCAACACATGAAGAAAGAAGTTCTGGTCGTGTCGTTGCGATCTTGAGTTCTTGATTATCATCAGACTTGAAAAGGAGCGTATAGAAGGTAGAGTCTTGTTCGACATCATCCAGTTCAGCTTGTGCTACTGAGGTTCGGCAGGCTGTACAATAGAGTGCCGGCTCGTACTGTCGATATATATATCCCTTTTTCAATAAACGGATAAATGATTCTTGAGATATTTTTCGGACTTCTGGAGAGATGGTAGCATAGGTTAGTTCCCAGTCTGCAGACAGGCCAATCGCTTGCCAAAGTTGTTGGAACTGATGCTCAACATCTTGAGTTTCTTTTAAGCAAAGATCAATAAAGGCCGTTCGTCCTAGCTTGTGGGCGCTTACCTTACATTTTTTTTCTACATATTTTTCTGTAGGAAGACCATTATCATCGAATCCGAATGGATAAAATACATTTTTATTACTGAGCCTTTGGTAGCGAGCTATAAAATCGGTATGAGTGTATGAAAAAATATGTCCAATATGTAGCGTTCCCGATACTGTCGGTGGTGGGGTATCAATATTATATATAGGACGTTCTTGCGCAATATCAGCAGAAAGCCCAAAATAGTTCTTATGTTCTCTGTTTTCGCGTGAGAATTGATATATTTTATCATTAAGCCACAGCTGCTCGAGGGCTACTTGCTGCTCTTTAAAATTATATTTTTTTTCCATACAGGTTTATCCGAAGCCTTTTTTGCTTATAAATTCTTTCCTTTAAGTCTACTTTGAAAGGACAAATCGGTCAAAATAGGCTTACTTTCCTTCAAACTGCTTTATCATATGCATGGCTTGTCCGATATAGTCGCCAGAGGTAGTATTTTGCATAAAATCACGCAAGATTTTAATAGCTAATGGATTATTTCCTAGTAGGTGGTGCGCATGTGCCTTTTGAATCGGCGTATCCGGGTACTGTGATGAATGCTGTTCCAACAGTTTAACAAGTTCTAATGCCTGGGTTGGTTGGCTATTTTCTAGAAAGGCTTCACATAAATTGTGTGCAACATTGGTATTGTCTGGAGCAGCATTATAGGCCATGGAGTAATATCGCACTGCTTCAGGGAAGTTTTTATTATGGAAGTAGGCATTCCCTAGCTGGAATAGAACTGAGGCGTGAGGCTCTACTTCTAAGAGTTTACTAAATGCCAGGATGGCATCCTCATACTTATGAAGCTTGATACTTAAATCACCATAAAGCGCATACCCTTGAGAAACATTATCAAAGTCGGCCTGAGTACAGCATTGTTTGAAACATTGCCACGCTTCTTCAGGCTCATCGAGCGCTAAGTGTGCCCGTCCTTTGTTAAAGTAGGCTTTCCCATAATACGGGTACAACTCAATAGCCTGAGCTGCTGCTTTGGTAGCTAAGTAATACTCATTTTTCATGATCAGGAAGGTTGCGAGGTTATTGTATACTTTAGGTTGATACGGATTAATTTGGATTCCTTGCTTCAATGCCCAGATAGCTTGGTCGATTCTTCCTAAAGCTCCGTATGCATAGGAGAGATTATTGTATGGATCAAAGTAACCTTGTTCCATGCGGATTGCTCGCTTGAAGTATGGAATAGCTTCACGGAACTTGTCTTTAGATAATAATTGGCAACCAAAGTTATTATGAGATCGCGCTTTACCTGGAGCTTGTAAGACAATATCTTCCCAGAAATTATAACTGGATTCCCAAACCTTATTACGGTTGATCGTAAGGAACATTAATAACGCGGTTAGCAACACAAGAAGGATTGTTCGCGCTGATGTTGTTTTAAGGAAGATAAAGCTGCGTGCTTGTGCTTGATACAAGTAAAGGAGTCCACTGACCAATACGAATATCCAGCCAACACATGCCAGGTAGGTTTTATAGTCGACAATGAGTTCCCAGCCTGGAATTATAGATGAGCGTGGGCTGATACAAATAAAGAACCAGATCAAGCCAAACGAGATTAAGCTTTTTTTGTTTCCGCGGATTAAGTATCCAATAAGGGCGACGATGGTAAGGACTCCTAAAAACGGTATGAGAAAACCAAGAGAGTCGATTGATGGTTCAAGCTTCCAGTCATATTCCATACAAATATTGAATGGCCATATAAAGATAGCCAGGTAGTGGAGTATTACCTTGAATTGTGACATGAAGTACGTCATGGGAAGAATTTTTTGTCCTACTTCTTGAGTGAGGCAGTTGCCGGGGATATTTTCACTTTCAAGTTGCATGAAAAGAGCTTGTGAAAGATATTTTTTTCCTAAGAACCAAACATACATCCCCCATACCAACGTAAACATGGCAGCATGAATCCACCAGCGTTTTTTAAGAGACTCCCATGATCCTTGTGCAACCAAGAACCAATCGGTAAGTAGGACTAATAGGGGAGTAATTATAGCAATTTCTTTGGTGCCGCAAGAAAGAAATGCGCATATGTACATAAGAAAGAATAGAACATATGAGATTATATTTTCTTTTGCTTGATTAAAAAGGAGAAAACATAAGAGTGTGGCCATGACAAATAGGCCAGCAAGACCTTCCATTTGTCCTTGCACAATGTACGATACGGTTTGCGTTTGTGCTGGATGAAGAAGAAAAACGCCAGAGACTAAGAGCGCTAACGTGCGTGCGTTCTCACTGAAAAAAGAGTTTTCTTTAAGATTTTTCAAGCCTATAAAAAAGAAGTAATAAATAATGAGGCCGGTAATGATATGGAATGAAACATTGGCGCAACGGTAGAAGAACGGTTCGAACTTGCCGAAGTGATAACTCCAGACACTAATCCATTTACTTATCCACCGCGAGTTTGATAGAAAAATATCATTAAGAGTAAGGAATCGAATCTCATATGCTTTAAGAATATTGGGTTCATCATCAAACTGAAATGCATAATGTAAGGATGGTATATAGGTAAGGATTGTAAGTCCTACAAGTATGATTGGTGTTGCAATGTACCAAAACAATGAATTCAACCTTTTTTGCTGCAGCATTAGACTCCTTAATGGGTAGACGACTTTTTTTAAAGTGTACCTTTTTGAGGTTGTTTGTCGAGGTAGTAGTGGTTTGACCCATGTTGGTAATTCTTTTAGACTAGGTATGATAAATGGTGGTTTTTCTTTAACTTTAAACATTGAAGAGTGTATACGTGACTAATTTTAGTACATTACAGATTGGAATGGGCTTAATTACAATATTAATGGCCTATTTTCCTACAGTAACTATCAGTGGCTATTTTCAAGCATGGCTGGCTGCCAAGCTTGGTGATGACACTGCTCAAAAACTTGGTTTTCAAACATTTGATCCATTAGTGCATGTGAGTTTTATCGGATTGGCATTATTGGTTTATTCGCAATTAGTTTCCGGTCTAGGTGTTGGTTGGGGAAGAAGAATTCCTTTAAATCCAAGTAACATTATCGGTTCTTTGCGTGATATTAGACTTATTTTATTGTTTTTTTCCGGAGCAATCATTCATGCGGTTATGATCCTATTGCTCATTTTACTGGGCGGTATGATCGATGCCTTTAACGTGTTAACATTTTTTTCATCCAGCTTGATGGTTGTGTTACAGTTATACCGTGTTGTCTTACTATTTAATATCTATCTTTTTGTACTGTTTCTCATCTTAGGTGCTATTGAATTTGTTATGACGGAATTTTTACATAAGTGGCGTCTTTTTGAAAAGTATGGCTTATGGATTCAGTTTGGTGTTTTCTTTGCAGCATTCATTGTTGTTTCATTAGTATTTCCAGTGTTATTGGAAATTGTTTTTCATTGTGTGGAATATATTGGTTATTACATGCGCGTTGGTTTAAAACTTTTATTTGGGTAAGGTAGTATGTCAGATATTAAAAAGGATCTTTCTCGGCTTGAAAATGGAACGGCACAATCGTTGCCTTCAGGCGCTTTAGAAAAAAAATTAGAATTAAAGCGGCCTCTTAAGATCAAGCTTGGCATGGATCCCACATCGCCAGACCTGCACTTGGGACATGCTGTCGTTTTAAAAAAGTTAAGAGATTTTCAGGATCTCGGTCATGAAGTTATCTTTTTAATTGGTGACTTTACTGCTAGTATCGGCGATCCTACCGGTCGCTCCAAAACTCGACCACCATTGACAACAGAACAAATCGCCGAGAACACAAAAACATACTTTGACCAGGTTGGTAGAATTTTAGATCCAAGCAAGGTAACCGTTCGTTATAATGCAGAATGGCTTTCTAAGCTTTCAATGTCGGACTTAATTAAGTTGTGTTCATGTATCACGGTTGCACAACTGACTGAGCGTGATGATTTTTCAAAGCGTCTTAAAGAACGACAACCGATTAGTTTTCATGAACTATTATACCCGATCTTTCAGGGTTATGATTCAGTAGCTCTAGAATCAGATGTCGAATTGGGTGGTACCGATCAAACATTTAATATGTTGGTTGGTCGAAGCTTGCAAGAGCATTATGGTCAACAGCCACAAGTTGTTATGTCACTTCCTATATTGGAAGGGTTGGACGGTGTCCAGAAGATGTCCAAGTCATTAGGTAACGCTATCGGTCTTACCGAAAAGCCTGAGGATGCATACGGAAAAATCATGTCCGTATCGGATACACTTATGTGGCGCTACTACCTGCTCCTTTTAGGCTATTCTCAAGAGCAAATTACCAAGATGCAAGCTGAGGTTAAGTCAGGGGCCGTTCATCCTATGGACTTGAAAAAAAGAATGGCTCATGAAGTCATTACAACATTCTGGTCAGAAGCTGATGCACAAAAAGCACAAGATACATTTGAAAAACTCTTCCAGAAGAAAGATTTGTCAGCAGGCCAAGAAGTTTCTTTGCCCACAGACACACCAAATCCGCTCTGGATTGTCGAGTTATTAAAATTACTTGGCGCGATCAAGTCTTCATCGGAAGCGCGTCGCCTGATCGATTCTGGTGCTGTTCAGATTAACGGTGAGGCTATTAAAGATTTTAAGGCTGAAATTGAATGGCAATCTGGTATGAGTATCAAGGTTGGCAAGCATAGAATTTACAAGCTGATCTAAATTCTACGTATAACTTTACTGAGCGTCTGGCTGCGACATGGAGCCAATATTGACAAAGCTGAGCTCGTTGAAAGGCACTTAGAGGGAGATTTTGTTGTAGGTAGCTTCGTAGTCTTTGTGAAACCATATGTTCGTTAGGACCAATTGGTCTGTTTTTCAACTCGTTGAACATTTGTTGTAACTGTTTTTGCTGCATTTCAGTGGCCACTCTTTTGGCCTCAGGAGTTTGTTTGTCCATAGCTTGTATTGAAGATGTTGATATTAATATGAGTATGAGGACGATGAGTTTTTTCATATTGATGAATCCTTACTAAAATTGAATGGCAACCTGGATGAGTATCAAGGTTGGCAAGCATAGAACTTACAAGCTGATCTGGTTAACACTTTTCTATTTCTATATTAGTTTTTTCTGGTATTGTTTCAGTGTCATCGCGAAAACGTACGGCTTGTCTTGCCCTTTTAGCGATAAGTCTTTGCACTCTTAATTGTTTTTGTGAGAGAGAAACAGTTTCATGTTTGGGATGGTGATGTCCGGATTTTTTATGGCTAACAGGTTTATTATTCTGTGGCACTAGAGCCATTGTACATACTTGTGCTGCCAATCGTTCTAATTCTTTTTCTTTTAGAGTGGGAGTCAAGGGACCATTTTTATTTTCATAATCCATGGCGTGTAAATGAGTAAGTGAGGTGAGCATAAGACTAAAAAGGATGAGTTTTTTCACAAGAGGTCTTTCTAAAATAGTTTTTAAGTAATACAATTTTTTAAAACGAAATATTAATAGAGGTTATTGGGTTTTAAGATTTGGCGCATGGTGGGCCTGAGCGATAAGACTTTGCCAATAAAGCTTGAGCTGGACTTGTTCTGCGTCGGTTAGCTTGGCGCCTTTATTTTTACGCCTACGAAGATTACTTATTTCACGTTCCTGTGCATCTAAGTGCTGTCGGTGGTAGCATGCTTTCTCATAAGTGTCAGTATTAGCTTGTAGGGATGAAGTAAGCGCGAAAATAAAGAATAGAATGATGAGTCTTTTCACTGAGATTCTTTCTTGATCATTAAGATGAATAAATAAATATAGATGAGCTGGTTTTTTAATCTTGTTTTTCTTTAGTACGCTTGCGGCTCCACAGCTCAAACCAAGAAGGATTTTGCTTGTTCTGTCCAGTGTGCTGTCTGCGACGAAGTTCATAAAGTTCTAGACCTCTTGCCGCTGTTTTCATTTCTACACGAGCGCTCATAGCTTGTAATTGTAATGTTGAGAGCAGTATAAAGGAAAGTATAATTAGTTTTTTCATGCTGAATCTTTCTATCAAATAATTTTATATATAATACCTTATGGTAAGCTTTTTTTATCTAAATGCAATGATTAATCTTTAATATTTTTAATAATAAAGCTTGCGATATCTTTTAGGCCGCTTAATGGAAGTGTATGTGGTTTATTTGCAAGAGTTTTTTTGAGCATCATAAACGGAACCGGACTAGTGGTGTGTGATGTTGCTGGTTGTCTTGATTCGTTATCATACATAACTTCAGCATTACCATGATCGCTGGTTATATACATAGTGCCGTCCATCTTGGTTACAGCTTGCTCAAAGAGTTTTTCTAGTTCACTGTCAAGACATTCTAGAGCTTTTTTAGTAGCATCAAAATTTCCTGAATGACCTACCATGTCAGCATTAGCGAAGTTGATAATATAAAAATCTTTTGGATTGGTTTCTAATGAATCTAAAACAATCTCGGTAATCTCTTTGGCCGACATGCATGGTTCTTTTGTATAGTCTTGGATTTTAATTGAAGGGACCAGGACTCGTACTTCATTATCGTACTTATCCTCACGACCGTTATTGAAAAAGTAGGTAACATGTGCATATTTTTCTGTTTCCGCGATGGTGAAGATTGAAAGATCATCCTTGGTCAGTTGCTCCAAGAGTGTGTTGTCTGCAACAGGTCTTTCAATGAGTGATATGGTTGCTAGATCAGGATGATATTGAACAGGGGTAACAAAAAATGAAAGATCTACTGTGTCCAGCAATCCTTTTGTTAATTGACGGGCGCGGTCAGCTCTAAAGTTGCAAAATATAACGCCATCACCAGGCCTGATAACACCATCAGACGTTAGCAGAGTCGGAACTATAAACTCATCAGTAACCCTCTCTAAGTAACTGTCTTCTACTACAGCTTGTGCATCCTTGTCTTCCGGATCGACATGGCCAAACAGTACGCTTAGAGATTCTTCAATACGGTCAGAGTTGTTGTCTCGGTCCATTGCATAAAAGCGACCATGTACTGATGCTATCTGAACGTTTTTAAAGTTGTCGAGTTCTTTTTGTAAGCGATCTAGATATAACAGTGCCGACTGAGGAGGAACATCACGGCCATCCAAGATAACATGAACATAAATACGTTTAACTCTGTTAGCGATAGCGCTTTTCACGAACGCGACCATGTGGTCGATATGGGCATGAACACCAGCATCGGATAAGAGTCCAATTATATGTAAACTATTGTCGGCATTATTGAGTGTGTTATACGCTTCAGTAAGTGTTTGGTCGGTATCTAATGAGTGGGTTTGTACCATTGTGTTTAAGATTGTTAGGGGTTGTGGTAATATCTCGCCCGCACCGATGGTCATGTGCCCAACTTCAGAGTTGCCCATGACGCCATCCACCAATCCCACAGCTGAGCCAGATGCTTGTAAAAGTGCGTGTGGATAGTTTTTAAACCAGTTATGCAAGTGTGGAGTGTCAGCTTGCGCAACGGCATTATGCTCGGTGCTTTCAGAGTAGCCATAACCATCTAAAATAATGAGTAGAGTCGGATTGTTCTTCATAAAAATTATCTTTATTTTTTTTTCTTTAATTGGAGAGTATACTTTGTTCCATAATATCATGGGTTTTAAATATTGTGTGAGAAAAAAATGCTAAAAAAATTATTAATACTTGTCTTGCTAATGCAATGTATGCACATTCCTACAGCGATTCCTTATGAAACAGTGTCTTCGGCAGAGGAAGTCGTGTTTGATGTAAAGGATGACATGGACTTTCAAGATATAGAGGTCCAAGGCATGAGTGATGACTTTCTTGTTGCGGGTAAGCCTTATCCTCGAATTGTTTTAACCGGAATGAAAGTTGGCTCATTCTTTCTTTATTGTTACTATAAATTAGAAAAAGGTGTACGTTATTCTTTTAATAAAACATTGAGGGTTCTTCGTGGCAAGTACTAAGCACGAGTTTGCTATTTTCTGTCCAGGACTTACCGAGCATACTAAGGCCGGGGGTCTGATCATTAACGATAAAAATGTTATTAATCGTATTGCTCACATTTTGCGCTTGGGCGTTGATGATACGCTTATGCTTTTTGATGAACAGTTTCATTCACATGTCAGTATCGAATCAATATCGAAAAAGGAAGTTGCTTTTAAGGTATTGAACATGGTCGAGAACATGCGTTTAAAGCCACGTATTCAGGTTGTGCTTCCCTTGTTGAAAAAAGAAGCGTTTGAGCAGGCTATATATAATATTACCGAACTTGGCGGTTCAGAAATTCAATTATTAGAAACTGAAAAGATGCAACGTAAATGGGGTGGCGATAAAGAGCTTGACCGGATTAAGCGGATTACGATTGCTGCAGCCGAACAGTCCAAGAACTTTATGATGCCAACTATTCATGCACCGACAGCACTACAAAAACTGTTAGCGCATAAAGAAGGGCGATATCTTTTTTGTGATGTCGATGGTGATCCTATCTATAAGGTGTTTGATGAGGGGTCTATTAAAAAAGATGAATTAATTACTGTCTTTGTTGGCCCTGAGGGTGATTTTTCTCATGAGGAGAAACAGTTGCTCAATAATAGTGGTGTACAGTTTTACCGGCTGACGCCGACAGTCCTGCGCTCCGTACAGGCTATTTCATTAGCGCTTGGCTATCTGCGTTGCTTAGATTAATTTAGATTGCTTTCTTAAGATAGAGTGGTGTTATTTGTTCTTCTGTTTGTCCTTGAGTGAATAATTCTTGGGCCAGAGTATGCAAAAACTCCATTGAAGGAAACTGTGGCAGCGGGCTTGCAATAGTGATATTATCCAAAGTTTTTGTAATGTTGTCTTGGAAAAAGGTGCAGCCACTACCAATGGCACGTATCGGCTGACCGAACTCTTTTTTTATGCGCTGTAAAAGTTCATCAATATTATTCCATCCTGTTTCCATAGTATCCTCGGAAGATTTGATACCATAGTATGCATCCGAGCTAAAGGCGTTATATAAACAAAGGGTGATAGGAAAATGTGGATTGCTATGTTCAGCAAGCATGGCTTCAAGGCCATTTAGGCCAATCAGAGGAATTTTTTCAGCAAAAGCTATCCCATTTATCGTTGTTATGAGGACTCGTAGGGTAGTAAATGGGGCAGGGCCTTGATTGACGCCAATATATTCAATCGAGTTGATAGTGAGGTTATGATTTTTAAGAAGGGCATCCAGGGTTAATAGGATATTTTTACTTGCTGTTTTCTTTGATTCGTTAACAGTTTCAAGAAGCGTATCATCTTGAAATAAAGCGATTTGAATTTCGTTATAGGTGCTTTGGACAATGAGCGAATAATTCATGTGGGCTATTTTTTCTTACATTTTTGCTGTTGATAAAAAATACTAAATGCATCAAATTCTATTGTTCTTTCTTTTCTAGCAACTACTTTACCACAATTAAGGCATTTCCACCCGTCAAAATTCAAAAAATTATCAAAGAACGTTTGCTGAACCATGAGGCCTTTACACTTACGGCATTTCATGGGCGTTCTCTCCTTTTTTATAACTCCATATTCTTACAACCAAGGTCAATGTCGTGGAAAATCCTTATGAAAAAATAAACTACATTTGTCCAAATATAATTTTAAACAAACATAGTTAGCACCAGACTACTGAAATTTATTTGGACTCGTCAACCCTTTTTTCTAAAAAATTAGGGTTGCAAGACTCAGAGGGTGTTATGGAATTTTTTATATTCGAGATAGGACTCTAAAATAAGTGCCGCGGCAATTGAGTGAATCTTAAGCTTGTCTTTAGGTTTTTTGCTTTTTTTGTTAGTCCTTTGGATGGAGTTGGCTTGTTTGCTAGTAAGGCGCTCATCCCAAAGCGTCCAGGTACATTGTGGGTATTGTTGTTCAAGCTCTTTGCAATGTTCCACAATTTTTTCGGTTTGCTTGCTTTCAGTCCCGCGTAAGGTCTTGGGGTATCCTACAACGACCTCTTTAATTTGATGATCCTTGAGTACTTTTGGGAGTTCTTGATCCAAACGGGCGGTCGGGATAGTTTCAAGAGGTTGGCATGTGATGCCGAGAGGGTCCGATACGGCGACGCCGGTATGTACATCACCCAGATCGAGTCCCAGAATTTTCATAAAATACCTCCTAGAAATACCCATTACGGGGAAAATTGCCTATAAATAATTAATTTCGTATACTGAGAGTATCATAGTGGCTAGATATATACTAGCTTAGAGTACTTTTAAATACCATACAATTGAAAGGTTTTTTATGGTGTTACATCATATTTTGTTTACGACCTTTAACCCAGGCTTCTCAGCTTTCTGTACTACTAGTGCCTGTAGTAGTGCCGCCGGGATCACCGCGTAGGCGGTAAACATTATTTTCACCAAAAAAACTCACAAGTTTTAATTTTATGAAATTTATTTATATGAAAGTACTTTTGTGTCTTTAGCAAATCTTAATTTAGCTGTTGTTTCTTGTCGCGATGTCTTATGGGGTTGGCCCCTATTGGCCTCTTTCCTTGCGGTTGGTACAGCTGCGACCTTCTTTCTCTATTTTGTTCAGATTAGATATTTTTTTACTTCTTGGAAGATGGTATTTGCTCCCTCCAAGTCAGAAACGACTAAGGGGAAGGGCGATCTTTCTCCATTCCAAGCGTTTTTAAACGCGCTTGCTACAGGTACCGGTAACGGGAGTGTGGCTGGTATTGGTTGTGCTATCTATGCCGGTGGTCCGGGAGCGGCATTTTGGATGCTCGTTGCTGGTTTGGTCGGTATGGCTCTCCGTTACGGAGAAGTATTTCTTTCTACCATATTTATTGGCAAGCATACATTTGGGGAAGCCAAGGGTGGTCCGATTGTTTATTTGAGCCAATTGCCAGGACGCAGCTTTATGCCGTACCTGTTTGCTGTATTTATGCTTTTTTACTGCTTTACTAGTGGTAACGCAATGCAGGCAAACTCTATTGGTGTTGGCTTGGCCAATGTTTTGGGTGTGGATAAAGTTTATATAGCGTTTGGATTACTGTTTTTTGTTATGTACGTTCTCCTTGGTGGTGCACAACGTGTATTAAAAATATCCGATTGGTTGACTCCGATTAAAGTGGGCGTTTTTATTGTTGCAGCCTTCTTTTTACTTATTTTCCACTATGCAGCTATTATTCCTTCAGTCATTTTGATTTTCACTTCGGCCTTTTCTACTAAAGCAGTTGCTGGTGGTGCAATGGGTGTTTCTATTCAACAGATGGTACGCATCGGAACAGCCCGTTCAATCAATGCTCATGAAGCTGGCTTGGGTATTGCTGGTATCTTGTTTGGTTCTACTGGTTCCAAAGATCCAGTACAAGACTCTATCATGTCTATGTTGAGTGTTTTTATTAGTAACTTCATTGTCTGTTTTGGTGTAGCGCTTAGTATAGTTGCTAGTGGTGTATGGGACAGTGGTCAAACTAGTATTTTGTTAACCAGTGCCGCATTCGAGACTGTTTATGGGATCTATGGTTCTTGGATTATTACGTTTGTATCAGCAAGTTTCGGGCTTGGCGTCTTGGTAGCGTTTGTTTTTATTACTGCCGAGATCTGGGAGTTTCTTACCGGTGGCCGTGCAATGTGGCTGTTAGGGATTATCTATTGTGCGATTACCTTCTTTGGAACCTTGGCTACTATTGAGATTATATGGAACACTAATGACCTTGTTAATGGTACTTTATTACTTATGAACCTATACGCTATTGCTTGGTTCATGCCAATGATCAGGCGCGAGCTATTGAAGTATATGATAAAAAGCAAATAAACGATTTTATAAAAGACCAAAAAAAAGGCCCTATATTTCAAGGGCCTTTTTATAATTTAGGTTAATTGGCTTTTTTAATTGCCAAACCATCCGCCAAACATACCTTTTTTCTTTCCTTCTTCTTTTGGAAAGACTTTATCATTTAGTCTAGTTAATGCGCTATCATATTTTTGTTGTTCCATTTCTGTGTGATCTTTCATTTCTGTAAGTGCACGCTTTATAGTACCAGGAACTGCCAATACGCTCTTCGCATTATTATCAACTATTCCTTTTAAGAGTTGTGTATTTTTATGTAATTGCTTGGCATCATGAGTCAGTGTCGCTATAGCCTCACCGTTACTGTGTACACTTGTTCTTACAGCTGCAAAAGTCTTTTCTGTTGATTCTTCATGCTTTTGGAGATGTTCAGCAAAAGTTTCAATTTTTTTGGCATTGCCTTCGATAGCAGTTTGTAGTTTTTTAAGGTCGTTCCCTATGCCATCTATCGCTGTCGCAAGTTTTGCTACATTAGCTTCGATTTTTCCAGTTCTAGCGTCAGGCTTGACTGTATTAAGAGATAAAAGACCTACCAACATGAGTGGTAAAATAATTAATTTTTTCATTGCAATATTCCTTTTTTAGGGCATTTACCCAGGTTTAATATGTGTGCTATCTTATATATCTTATCTATTGGTTTAATTATTGCATATTTGGCAAGTCGATTGCAAGGGTTGTGTTGCAAATAGAAATTGTTTTGCGTGGTTGATTGATTGAGTGGGCTGATTGAGCTTGTTTGGCTCTAAAAAAGGGTGCTTTTCTTTTAGCGACTGGTTAGCCAGCCTTTAACCCTTGAACCAGGGGAAGGGCGAACCCGTTTGCCTTTTTTTATTACCCTTTTTAGAGGAAGAGGGCTAGGAGTGGAGGCATCTATTATAGCTTGTGCTTTCTTTTTCTTTTCTGCTATTTCATCTTTAGCTTGATGGACCTTTTTTTTAGCTAGATCTGCTAGTTCGTGGGATCTATATAATTCTTGATTAATGCTTTGTATGTTAGCCGTTGCAGCATCACGTTCTTGCTGAGAAATAGGGATTTCTGGCTTTTCTGCAACCCATCGTCTACCTGGATTTAAAAAGCTTGTACATTTTTCCCATTGGCCGCGCTTTCCCAATAATAACAATTGTTCACAAGCATCTCGTTGGGACCTTAGGTGGTGAATTGTAAGCCATACAGTATCTAGTTCTACTTGAGCTTCACGTAAATTTTGGTCGACAGCCTGCTGTGCTGTTTTCAACCTTTGGTCAGCACTCAAGTGTTGGTATAAATCTGTGCTGTTCCATGGCCTGGAAGCCCTTCGCTCGGCTTTTAACAATCGGATATAGGCTTGAAGGGGCATAGGTGAGGTGTGGGGATTACTTATTATACGCAACGATATAAAGCCAACTAAAATGAGTAGTGATACGATGAGTTTCTTCATGTAGACATCCTTTTTTAAGTAAGTTATTTAAAGTAAATAATCACTTAATTCAGCATATCTTGTTTGTAGTACAACATCAACAAGTATTGTTTTATGCTGAGCCAAAACGATTGCATCGGATGAGCAGGAGATGGTTTTGATTTTTAAATTGAATCTTATTAAAAGTATTTGGAGCTGGTTTTTTCTATATACTTATAGTTATAGATCGTCTTTTTCGTCTTCGCTTGCTGTAACAGGTTCACCTTTGAGTTCACGCTCTATTTTTTTATAGTTGAGGAAAAGTTCATGGAGTTCTTTATTCATAAAATTGATTTGTGCTGCATGATCTTCATCAAGCCTTTTTGCAAAGGAATCTATACTGGTAAGAACAGTGCGCAATGATGTGTTGAGTGCGCTTAACTCTTGTATTAATCTTTTATTATCATCCATAACGATACCCCTATTAAAATATTTATTTTTTACTCTTATTTCTTACCGTAGCAAAATCACACCCCAAACTTCAAGCATTGGTTGTGATCTGTGTTGTTAGTTTTGTATTTTTTTGTGCCGTAATAAGCAATAATTTTGGGGAGCAAACGTTTGTGGATTCTGAACGACTCTAAACTCCCGTTGAAACTATTGCTTAGAGCTCGGGTGGTGGAGAATATACTCTTGATTTCGTGTCTTCAATCCAGTCAAACAATTTAGCTGCCTCAGATGGTTGTGCCCATCGGCCAAGCTCTACTTTTGCCTTTAGAAACTCACGATAAGATTGGTCATTTGTTCCGGATTGATATACTCGGCTAGCATAGTCTGCTTGAGTTATAACTGCTTCTTCTCGAAGAGAGGCGTTGAATTCATCTTGTTTTGCTTGCCACTCTCCTTGCCTTATGGCGCGTTCAGCTTGGTTAAATTTGCTTTCAGCTAGAGCTGCCTCCTCCGAGGCTTGCTGTAGTTGAGCTTTAATCTGTATCCTTTGCGCAAGCATTTGACGACTTTCATCCTTTGTTGGAGGGATGGGTGAAGCGACCCACTTTAAACCGACCCATTCCCCCTTTTGCCCTGTCATGAAATAGCGCTCTAAAGGATCTAGTTGTTTTTTCAGTTTTTTGATTGTTTTTCTTGCTCTACTAACCTCTTCCTCAGCTTTGAGTTTTGGATCGACTACAAGTGACCATGCTGCATTTACTCGGTATTTATTGTAAGGGGTGCGGGTTTCTCTGAATTCCTTTCGTGCTTTTAGAAGTGCTAGGTGTGCGTTTCTGAAGTCAAGATTATCTAAAACTGGATCCTGTGTTATGGACTCGTTTCCCCGGGGAGGATTATCTGATACAGGCCCACGCTCGTAAGCCAGTTCTTTTTGTCTTTCTAGATAAACTTGCATTTCCTTATATTCTGCTTTCGTACCTGCATTAATACAAATCGCGGGTATAATACTGGCGAATATAAAGAGAAATAAAAACTGTTTCAATTATTGTTCTTTCATATTTTAACTAAAATTTATTTGTGAATTAATACTGCTTTTAGCAATTTTCTATAACTATCTCCCCACAAGAGGGAGCATTGTTAACTTAATTATTATTTACTATTATAACAAAATATCGTTACAATCTTCAAGTGCTGGGTGTTGTTTATTGTGTGGTTAAGAAAATTAAATAGTTTTGCTAGACTGGGCATATCAGATTGATATCTCAAAGGAGCAGCAGATGAACTTACCAAAAATATTTAAAGTAGCGTGTCATACGGATAACGTTGGTCAAGGATCTACGTTTGTAGCGGTTTTAGGAGCTACGAGTAATGGCACTTTATATATTAATAAGGCCCTTGATCGTGGTGCAACAACGGTGGTGGTTGAGCATGATGTTCAGCTGGATCAGGAATTACTCAATCGTTGCTTGAAGGAAGATATCAGTATTACTCGTGTTGATAATGCCCGGCTAGCATTGGCGCAACTGAGTGCTAAGGCTTACGACAACCCTGCTGATAAGCTAAAAATTATTGGTATTACTGGCACTAAAGGAAAAACTACCAGTGTTTACTTACTTCATCATGTTTTAAAGCAGGCTGGTAAAAAGGTTGCTATGTTGACCGGAGTTGAAAACAAAATCGGTGATGAAAGTTTTTCTGCGCAATTAACAACACCACACCCAGACTATATACACATGTTTTTCGCACAGTGTGTGGGAGAGGGCGTTGAGTATGTTGTCATGGAAGCCTCGGCTCAGGGATTTAGTCTTCATCGCTTAGAGACCATTTTTTTTGCTGCTATGGTATTTACTAATTTTTCGTTAGAGCATTCGGAATTTTATGCGGATATAGAGGATTATTTTGAAGCGAAGTGTCAAATTTTTGAGCATTGTCGTGAGAATGCGCCGCGGATTGTCAATGCCGATGATACGTGGGTTAAGAAGATAATGTCTGCGTACAAAAACCTTATAACTACTGGTATAAGTACAAATGCGGCTATAACGGGGCGATTATGCAGGGCCGATATGGCAGGGTTGAAAATGGATATTACGTATGGGTCTCATGTACTCACTCTTGAATCGAATACTGTCGTAGGTTCCTATAATGCTGAAAACATTCTTGGTGTTTTTGCCTGTGCTTTAAAGCTTGGTATTGATCCAGAAGTTATTAAAGACGCTTTAGAATCGTTTAGAGTTGTTCCTGGGCGGTTGGAACGGTTTGAGTTAGACAATGAGGTAGTGGTCGTTGTTGATTATGCTCATAATCCATCATCGTTTCAGGCATTGTTTTCCATGTTGCACAGTAACACAAAGGATTTATCAGTGGTTTTTGGATGTGGTGGTGGAAGGGATACATCCAAGCGTCCCATCATGGGTGAGCTTGCTGCTCGGTACTGTAATAAAGTATATTTAACGACAGATAATCCGCGTAATGAGGATCCTGAAAGTATTGTACAGGATATTTTGCTTGGTATTCCCAATGAGAAGCAAGGCTCAGTCGTTATTGAGCATGATCGTGCAAAGGCTATTGCCCGTGCTGTTCAGAATGCACGGCCCGGAGGAATTGTTGCTATTCTTGGCAAAGGCCCGGATGAATATCAGCTGGTAGGTTCAACCAAAACATTCTTTAGTGATAAACAGCAGGTCCGTAAGCTTTGCTAACTACGATGACTAGCTGGAGCAAACACTAACGACTTAACAGTCCAAAACTTCTTGTTTAATGCTTATTTAAGTAGGTGTTGTAGTTTAGTTGCCATAGCACACGTTTTTACGTTGTTGGTTGCAGCCTGAACACTGGCACCCTTACTGGCTTCTCCTGCGGTCAAACATTTTTTAAAGAGGCTATTGTTACGCAGGTTTGTACAAATAGTTTTAGTAACAGTTACACCATCTCCTGGACGTTCTAAGCATTGAGTTACACAGCTCGCTTCTTTAGCAGTAAGGCTATTTTGAATTAGCATTAATGTTAATATTCCAAGGAATTTAGTTATTTTCTTTATCATAATATCTCCACAATTTTATTTTTTGGATTTTAATGAAACCTGAGGACAGCACTGTATGTTTTCAATACACTTTTTTAAGTCAGCGGTGTCTGGATTTGCTTTAAATAGGTTGTAAATGCATTTTGGATCCTGCTTACATGCTAACGCACAATCGGCTGGTGAGTTGTCAACATCAGTTGGTGCTATACATAAAGCATAACCTTCTTTACAGTAGAGCTCACACTTATTAGCGTTGACAGTTTTATTTGCTTTACACTGTTTGATACAGGCTAGTTCCTGTTTTTTTTCGAGCTTGGTTTGTTTTGTCCAACTGTTTTGAGCGAAAAACACTGTAAATAAAGCAATCACTAAGAATGTTTTTTTCATACACGTCCCTACTGGAGTAAGAATAATCTATTTTATTCCAGTATATTGGAAGTGTGAGTTAAATCGCAACAGTTTGTTTGGGTTTTACTTCTTTCTTCTGGCTGTAGACGCCTTGCTGGCTGTTAATTCTTTAGGGAGTTGGTTTAGATTTGTTTTGACGGTCTTGACTTCCTGCATGAGAACATATGAAAGAAGGGTACGGAGGATGATTAATACAAGGATGATGCCCAGTTTTTCATAGGTAACATGCATCAGGGTTGAGATTACGTCAGCGGCCACCAGGAGTTCTAGTCCAGATACGATAGACTGTCCCAGCTCGGTTCTAAACTGCCAAAACCGTTCTACGATGGACTTACCTGTGCAGGTTGCATAAACATAAGCAGCAATGGATCGTAATCCACCATATGAAATAATAAGAATACCAGCCAGTTCGAAGATTTCCTTACAAACGGTAAGGACCTTCATTTTATACATAAAATAATGCCACATGGGTTTTATTCTCCTTATTATTTTTTATTTTATTTAAAAATAATTCCTTGTTTAATGTCCATCATTACATCGGTTTTAGATTGAAGAGCCTGAAATAGAAGCATTGTTTTTGAGAGACAAAACTTGTTATGACCATTAAAAAAGGGGAGAGTAATGCCAAAGTTGAAAAAATATGTTGAACGGCGAGACTTATCTAAGAGTAAAGAGCCTAAGGCGGTTGTAAAACTCAAGGGCTCAAAACAGATCTTTGTGATCCAGAAACATGAAGCCAGTCACTTGCATTATGATTTTAGGTTAGAGATTGACGGGGTTTTAGTGTCATGGGCGGTTCCGAAAGGGCCATCGACTAACCCTGCCGATAAGCGGTTAGCTGTTCGTACCGATGATCATCCTATGGATTATGCCAAGTTTGAAGGAATTATTCCTGAAGGTAACTATGGCGGCGGCACGGTCATGGTTTGGGATTATGGAATTTATAAAAACATTAAGGTTAAGGATGGCAAGCTGGTGCCAATGAAACAGTGCCTCAAGAACGGCCAGATTGAAGTCTGGCTTGATGGCCATAAGCTCAAGGGCGGCTATGCTCTCATAAAAACTAAGTTTGGTAGTTCTGGCGATAACTGGTTATTGGTTAAGATGCGCGATGATGAGGCTGACGCTCGTAGAAATCCAGTCAGTACTCAAAACAAGTCGGCATTGACTGATCGTACCATGACAGAGATCAAGAAGGCCCAGTAAGCCTGGGCCTCAAAGTTATTGGGGTAAGCTACCATGTAGTTCATGCGCTTCTTTGGCACGAGCTGCAAAGAAGTTTCTTTCTTCTCCACCAGAAAATACTTTGGCCATATCAGAATACATTGCAAACTTATTCCAGGCTAATTTACGTCTGGTCATAAATTCTTTAGGGAGGGTGTTATCCGGTGGTCGAAAGCTTGTAACTTGGAGTTTGCCATTTTCAGCTACTGCAAGTTGGCCAGGATCCCAAATACCAGCTTCTACGAGTTTTTGCACTGTGTTTAAATGTGCACCTTCTGTTTGACAGTATTGGACTACTGCCCAATGGTTGGGATTTCTTTTGCTCAGAGGCTGGGTTGTAAGGAGCCAATCATGGTCACTAAATTGAGGTGGTGCAAACTTTGAAAACTGCCAGGCACTCATATCTGAAGTTATCTCTACAGGCAATTCACCGTCTTCAATGGCTTTGCGTACTTCTGTCCAATGGATGAGTGATGACAGTAGATGCCATTGACAGGTATAGAGATCCCGTTGATCAGTAGGAGTGACTCTGCTGCCGCTTCTCAAAAGAGGAATCCACACTTCACATCCAGCAGATGGAACTGATACTTGAGCATAGTCATCCTTGACTTCCATGAGACTTAAATAGCTGCTTCGGTTTGTAATGTCGAATATTTTTTCTCTACCACGGCTTGGTAAGCATGCGCCTTCGGCATCGTACGCCCGTACTTGTAACAGTAATCTACAAGCAGGGTCCGTAGCAAACACTGTTGTAAGAGCCTTGTGTCTTGGTGTGGGAATCGAGTGCATACGTTCGATGACAGTGTCAAACGTGTCTTCACCAATACGAAGTTGATCAGTGTCAGGATCCATGAGGATGCTGCGCAAGTGACGGCTGGGATCTTTCTGTTCTATAAAAGGTGCTTCTACCATCTCCCAGGATTCATCTTCCATCCCATGGACAGTAGTGATACTAGAAAGGCTTAATAAGAGTAGTGTTGTTTTATTCATGATGTAATAACCTTAAGTAAAAATTAATGTTGAAAATAGTATACTCTGGTCTAAAAAGAGAGCAACTACTTTTTCTTTATCTTCTCTTTAACATTGCGCAGTTCGTCTTTCATTTCTTTATAGGCTTCAGTAAGCTCTTTTTGTTCGATTTCTTTTGCTTCTCCATAGAGGCTCAATGCTTTTTTAACACGTTCTTGGATACGTTTTTTAGTTGGGCCGTCTGGAAGCACTTTTGCTAGCTTAGTAAAGCCTACATATCGGTTCCAGCATTGTTTGGCGATTGAGTTGTTATAAAATGCACTTGGAAGGCCCATGTTGGGTGCCGATAATGTGTTGTCTGGTTCTCTGAACTCGGTTATAACGATGGTACCGTTTTTATCAAAATTGACCGGGGTCATGCGCCAGAGGCCGCCCTTATCGATGAGTATTTCCAGAGCGTTGATCTGGTCTAGTGAAAGGTTGGCAAGGAGTTTATCTCGTTGTTCTTTATCTGCCTTGGTTTGTAGATCAAGCTGATCGACTGGAGTATAGATTACAAGGAAATCGCGATCGGAAAACTGAACTCCTTTCTTATTTGGACGTGCCAGGTTGCTATAATGCCATGCGTACATGTTCTGTGGGATCTTGATGAGTTTCTCGAGGCCTTCCTGTTCGATGACACGTTTGATTTTCAACCATGCTGGAATACTGCTCACCATTTGTTGTTGAAATGAGATAGGATCAAAGATCCCGGAGCGAGATTCTCGTTCACTGATTCCACGCAATGGAATAAGGATATGATGATTAGTTGAATCAGCTACCACAGCATGCGTCGGTACACCAATGGTTTTAAGCTTTGATCGTTTGATAATGTCGTTTACAATTTTAAGATCTTTTTCGTCCAATACAGGTTTATTGTAAGATCGTATTTGTTCTAATACTCGTTTGCCCGACTTCCCTTTAAATGCTTGCTCGAGGGAGTTTTGTACAGGCTGTGGGACAAAAAAGGAGCGTTTTACTCCTTCAAGAAAATAAAAGTCGCTACCAAAAAAGTTTTGTAATTCAGTTTCACCTGGTTGTGGTTGTTGAACAAAGATATTGTTAGGGCTGATAGGGCTACAGAGAGCTAAGAGTGATAATAGTACTAACTGTTTTTTCATACAAAGGCTTTCTCAGTATTGAAATTTATTTCTTTGTATGAAAACTACCTTAAGTTAATCCTATAAACAAGAGTTAAGTTGCAGGATTTTTTCTCTTAGTTTCAAAATGGTTTCATCATCAGCCTTGGCAAATGGATATCCCAATAACTTATCAAGGTTCATCAGCCCCGCATGGGTATTCCAAAGTTCTTTTGCAGCGTCGGTTGCATAGAAGTTTTTAGCTAGGCTGTTATTGGGTTGTTCCATATCAATATAGGCGAATCTACCATCTGCAGTAAAGTTAGTATTACTGGGGCTAACATCCCAGAACTTTCCATGGATAATGAGGTATTTAATAGCTAATTTTTGTCGTTCACTCATTTGTTCTATCATCATCGGTTTAAAGCTTGGGTTAGCGAGGGAGACTTTGCTGGAAAGAACAACATAGTTATCGTCGCTCAACGGTGTGCTTGGGGTTTCACGTTCATGGTTGCGGATATCGCCGATATACCAGAAATATTTTTCATCCGGCAGAGCAATTTCTTTATGGTATCCCTGCTCGAGAGCATAAGGTGTACTTAATGCTTGCTTGGCGGCAATCCAATTAGGAACGCGGCTGACATTTTGATACACGTTTTCTTCGCCTTCGATCATATTATTATCTTTGACAAGAGGGAGCTTTATAAGATACCCCGGTATCTCAGGGTGCTCTAATATAAGGGTATGTCCGACGGCTACAGATTTAAATTCACTTTTATCGATCATGGCTTAAAGGAGTTTGGTTTTGCACATTTCTTTAATAGCTGCTCGGGGGAACTTATGGGACAAGCCTAATACTTTTGCGTTGTCAGCCTTGGATTTAATGAGTAAAAGCTTTGCTTGTAAGTCATTTGGGATACAAAATTGTTTTTCCACCTCGGTGCGCATGGTTGGATTTGTGAACAGTTGATCGAGATTGTGAGGAGCTGTTGTTTTTGAGTAGGTGTGCATGCCTATAAGGCTGAAGAGTAATAATATTTTTTTCATAAAGTTATTCCTGGAGGTATCTATTAATAGTGTTTACTAGTTGGTCCTCGGTAATAAAGTCTTCACCCAGTAAAGCATTGAACTGTTCTAAAGACTTAGAGATAGATCTAACTCGGGCTTTACGATTTTTTTCAAAGAAGATCTCTGAAGGGTTAGAGTTGGCTTGTTCAGTATCAATGAATGCAACCTTGCCATCGGGTGTAAACTGGAGGTTAGTGGTACAGATATCTCGAATGCCTGCACAGATCATAATAACGACTTGTTGTTTTTGTTCAGTGGTGAGTGCGTGAAGATGATGAGCGTGATTGTGTAAATCATCCAGTGGTAATACTTGAGCGATAACAATATAATCTTCATCGCACAGTTGTGGCGATGAAGGGTTTTCGCCGATGTAGAAGTAATATTTATGTTTCGGGAGCGCGATATTATCCAGGTTGTGCTTATCTTGCATCTGTTTTGCTCGTATCCAATGTGGAATACGGCTAACACACTGGAACGGTCGGCTTTCCTTCTTGAGTAAAAGTTTAATAAAGTATCCGGAAAGATCTGGGTGTGATAGCACGACGGTAGACTTGATTTTAATAATCGTAAAGCCTTTTGCTTCGATTTCTTTTATGAGACCAGCCTGATATTCAGGATTTTTTAGATCAGTTCGTGAGTACTGACGAATTTTACGAACCAGGTCCTTGTTTTGTGGTTGTATAAAGATTTTTTGAAGAGACTTGTAAACCTGTTCAGGCATCACAAAGCATTGCTTAACTGCTGTACACAGCTCAGGATTATTAAAAAACTGGCTTAAATTATCAGGAATCGGTTGTTGTACTGCTGCACAATATTGAGAGAGTAATCCCAAAACCAATAGAATTTTTCTTATCATACGTAGACACCCCACTGTTAATAATTCTAATTGTAATAACTTTTGATGTTTTGATTCAATGGTTCGTACAAAAAGAGGAATTAAGGTTTCTGATGCTATAGTTGTTTAGTACCATGAGGATACCAGAACTAATATTAATAGGAAGGCTAGAATTCCCAGTTAATATGGATTCCAAGGCCGGCGCCATAGAGTGGGGTGTTGAAAATCCGTTGACCTGAGATTGGGATATCAGTGAGCAGTTCGATTTGGGGAACTATTTTTTCAAAGTATGCGAGTTTGTATACGGCTTTAAAGTGTAGGATATCCATAACAAAAGATCCAGCAAGTTGGGCGTTAACGATCTCAGAGGGGAAGGCATACGTGTCTTGGGGGCACCAGGTACGATGGGCTCGATGTTGATGTCCGTATGCGGCAAGCAGGGTTAGGTTGTCTATAAACGGAGGCATGAAGGTCATAAAGCCTACGATGGAGCGATGGTCCCCTAGTTTTTCTAGGGTTTTTCCGGTGGCTAGATGGATAAATCCGGCCTGGTTTTGCATAGCGGTGGGCATTCGTCGAGTTCCGGTTTTATTTAAAAACTTCATGTAGGAAGCCAGAACACCTATACGTAGTGAGGAGGTAAATCCGATCATGAGATTAATACCAGCCATAAAGCCCCAGTGTTTAAAGTGGCCACCTTGAACCTGAAAAGCTTCATTAGGGTTGCCGCCTCCTCCTGTTGGCCAGGAAACGCCAGCTTCAAACCTAGCGCTTAAAAGATCAATCGAGGCACGATCAATATCTTTGTAAACGCCTTGCCAGCCGACCTGTATTAGTGCATCTCCTAAATAGTTCCCTTTAAAAGGTGTGGCGTATGAATCAAGATTATAGGCTTGTAAGATAGTATCGATGTTGTCTTTAAGAGAGATCCAGTCGGGGTTTTGTTGAGAAAAAGTTCCGAGTGGGGGTGATAAATCCTGTAGAACGATATCGTCAATAGTGATATCCCGTATTGGCAGGTGTCCTTTGACAAAGAATCCTTTTTTTAGATTTTGCCGTAGAAATACGTAGGTTTCATTAATGGTAAACTTACTTTTAAAGGACAGTTTTCCAAATTGAGATGAAGCACCACTGTTTTGGGTTTCTGCAATAAGGCGATCAGCGGTGGCTTTGAGATCAGCAATCTGTGCGTTGGCAGTAACGCCTTGCATAGCATAAAGCCAGTTTTGTGGCCCGTATATATCCAATAGAGGTGTACATAAACCGTCACTATCACGACCGGTAGTTGTGCTTCCATGAGCCATGTAAAACTTTATATTGGTATGCCAATCATGAGTATCGATAGAATAGATGTTAGGTAAGAAAAAAGCCTTATAAAAATGGCCCAAACCACAATAGAGGGTTTGACTGGAGAGTCCTATCAAACACAAAATTAAAAGTTTTTTAGTATTTTTTAACATACTTTAAGTCTCTTTGGTTTAAGATTCACTTTTATATATTTTGGGTACGTTGGATTTATTCTTACCATAATTTAATAATTAATTTATAGACATTAATATTATTTTTATTGCATAACTTGAGAAATTCTTTACAAAACAGGACGTTTCAGTAGAATTAAAGGGATTAATAAGTACAAATTTTTCATTTCAATTTTATACGTATTGGGAGTGTTTTTATGCAAATCGCGCATTATTTTGCTGCGTTCTCCGGGATCGCATTGTTTGGATTAGCAATTGTTTGGTTTCTTTTTTCAAAAATTCAAAGCATTGTTGTTGATGATGGTAAAGCTGGATCGATAGCGTCTTCTATTCGGGAAGGGGCAATGACATTTCTCGCAGAAGAGTACAAAATAATTTCTTATGTTCTTGGTATTGTTGTTGCATTAGAATTAGTGCTTGTTTATTATGGTGCTTCATTATGGATTCCTGCTTTCTTTGTGTTTGGGGCATTGCTTTCAATGTTGACCGGATTTATCGGTATGCGTGCTGCTACTGATGCTAATGTAAGAACTACCTTGGCCGCAAAAAACTCAGGTGAACATCAATCATTCTTGATCGCTTTTTTTGGTGGCGGTGTTATGGGGTTTGCAGTAGCAAGTTTCGGTCTTATTGGAACCGCTGTTGTATTCTGTGCATTCTATAATCATCCTGACTTTATACAAATTTTAACGAGCTTCAGTTTTGGAGGAAGCTTGGTTGCTTTCTTTGCTCGTGTTGGTGGTGGTATCTTTACTAAATCAGCTGATGTTGGTGCTGACCTTGTAGGTAAGGTTGAAGCTGGTATCCCTGAAGATGATCCTCGTAACCCTGCAGTTATTGCGGATAATGTTGGTGACTGTGTTGGTGATACTGCTGGTATGGGTGCTGATATTTATGAATCATATGTTGGTGCGATGGTATCTTCTATCATCCTTGCATTCAATCATTATGGTGCTTCTACATTGACCTATATTACATTGCCATTAGTATTGGCGACTGTTGGACTCCTTGGATCAGTTGTTGGTTTAGTGTCGAACTTATTGTTACGTTTTGAACCGGCGGCTATGTTGCGTAATGCAACTTATGTAGCGATTGGTTTTTTCTTAATCGTTATGTATTTTTATGTTAACGCGGCACATTTACCATTCGCATTCTTTTACTCAATCATCTTGGGTTGTTTTTCTGGAATTACTATTGGTTTGATTACCGAATATTATACTGACTCTGAAAGAAAGCCTGTTAAAAACTTGGCTGACAGTTGTCGTTCTGGTGCAGCAACCAATATCATTTACGGTCTTTCCTTAGGAATGGAATCTACAGCATTGCCAGTTATTATTCTTGCGTTTGTTGTACTTCTAGCGTTCCATTTTGGTGGCGGCTTGTTTGGTGTTTCTCTTGCAGCGGTTTCCATGCTTGCAACAGTTGGTATTACTATGACTGTTGATGCATACGGACCGATTGCTGATAACGCTGGCGGTATTGCTGAGATGGCTGGATTTGATCCAAAGGTTCGTCAAATTACTGATAAATTAGATTCACTCGGTAACACGACAGCAGCAATTGGAAAAGGCTTTGCAATTGGGTCTGCTATGTTAACTGCTCTTGCTTTATTTTCTGCATACTCAGAAGAGGCTGGTCTTAAAGTATTGAACTTGTTAAGCCCGACTGTATTGGTTGGTGTGTTTATTGGTGCTACATTACCGTTTATTGTATCTGCATTAACAATGCGTTCAGTAAGTAAAGCAGCATTACAGATGGTACTCGAGGTTCGTCGTCAGTTTAAAGAGATTGCTGGGATAATGGATGGTACTGGAAAACCTGACTATAAGCGTTGTATCTCTATTAGTACTCAAGCAGCATTACGAGAAATGATCCTTCCTGGGATTATCACTGTTGCGTCTCCGATCTGTGTACTCTACTTCTTTGGTTCCAATGGTGTTGAAGCCCTTGGTGGCTTGCTTGTTGGAGCAACCGTTGTTGGTGTTCTCTTGGCACTCATGATGGCCAATGGTGGTGGTGCATGGGATAACGCAAAAAAATATATTGAATCAGGTGCGCTTGGTGGAAAAGGTTCTGATGCTCATAAAGCGGCAGTTGTTGGTGATACTGTAGGAGATCCATTTAAGGATACTTCTGGTCCAGCACTTAATATTTTAATTAAGTTAATGTCCATTGTGGCATTGTTACTTGTTTCACTCAAGTAAAGATTGAAAAAAAAATAATATAGAAAAAGCGAGTTGTAAAAAGACTCGCTTTTTCTATAAAGTATTTTAAGGTTAAACGTGAATATAAAACAATTTATATGGTTAACCTTATTGATAGGTTATAGCCATGCTGGATGCATGGCAACATCGAGCTTTAAGGCTTCTTTATCTGAACAGCTGGAAGATGTGCGATTGGGTTTGGCTGCCTTAGTGCTCATTAGTAAAAATAATCCAGATAAGTATGACTCTGTTGAAGTGGAGAATTGGATAAGCCAAATAGAACAAACCAAAAGAATATATGCAAAAGCTGTATCTCAAGGATCTGAAAGTAAAAAAAACGTAGAAAAACTTTTGCCTGCAGTGTTGGCTCGTGCGGGTGAGGTACGATTAGTTTTAAAAAAGAAAAATTGTGGTAGAGGTTAAGCAATAAATGGAAAAAGTATTTTTGTTAATGCTATTAAGTTCAGTAACGTTTTATAGCCACGGTGCCCCTTATATGCAAAAAATACTGGAAGAGAAAGCCGTAGGTGATGGCAGGGAGGTTTCTAAAAAAGGTTCTTTTTCTGAACAGATAGAAGAGGTTAGGTTACACCTAGCTGCATTGGATGCCATTGGAAGAGCCAATGACAAATATAATAGAACTTACGTTGGAACCTGGTTGGAGCGAATGGAACAAGTTCAACGAGTTTATATTAATGCGTTGGGTGGTAGGGGGAGTGTGTCTCTCTCTGAAGCAGAAAGGTTCTTGCCTGATATACTTACTAATGCTCGTAATGCACGTTTGGTTTTAGCTCTAAAAGAAGAAAAGTCGGATGAAGGATCTGAGAGAGAGGTGTCGGAAGAAGGTACAACCATTGTGGTTCCGCCTTTACAGTCGAGACACCATCGAAGTGGGAACTCTTATTCACCTGATGATTATACACGAGGTTAAAAAATTTACATGAAAAGAATATTATTATTGATACTGTTGAGCTCATTCGTGGGATTGAGTCAGGCGGGGTGTTATATGGCCACGTTTGAAGAAGATGATGTGCCTGAAGAGGGCGAGTATTTTGAGATTAAACGTCCTAAACAACCCAGACGCCCCATACTAACTCATGCCCAACGTCTTAGTAGGCAGCTAGGAGAAGTTAGTACAGGGGATGGAGAAAAGGGTGTTTTAGTACCAAATTCATCGGAGTTGTATTTTGTTCGAGTGCGGCGTGCTAAAGCTGTTCTTAATGATTTAACACGTATAGCTTATAAATCTGGTGGAACACGATATGATGTTTCTTCAATTTTGGAATTAGAGAAAGCTTTAAATGAGGCGAGCTGTGAAATTGGGAGGTGTAAAGTCTTAGGAGGTCCAACAGGAATAGCTGCTGCAGAAGAGAAATTACAACTATTAATAGTACAAGCTTATAACAAGACGCTACCATTAAAGTCTCAGTCTAAATAATAATGAGATATTGTATCAGTTCGAATCGCCTTGAAAAGGATGATGAATTATGAATAAAATGACTAAAGTTTTTTATGGGATTGTAGGATTTGGCGTGGCCGGTTTTTATTTGTTGAACAGTGCCATTTGTGTTAGTCGAATGAAATATGGTTATCGAGCTTTTACCGCTGGAGAATGGGCAACAAGTTCTATTCTGACATTATTAGTGGCCATCATTCTTACTTGGTGGACGTTTATTATTCTTATGAAAAAGTAATGGTTCTTTTGTTATACTAGCTCGAACCGCTTTGAAAAGGGCGGCTTATCAATAGTTTCTATAAACATTGTTAATGGTCTGACCCACAAAGTATTACTTCCAAAATCGGAATCATACTCCGCTCGATAGACAACCATTAACTCTAATGTTTCGCTATGGCGAGCAAGTTCGATAACTGTGTACATCTTGCCTTTATAATGACGGTAAGATCCATCTAGAACGATTTGGTTGATAGCTTCTTGTTCTTGTGGTGAGGTCGGTTTTATGGCCATATTATCCTATTTTTTTGTAGATTTTACTTCTACCACTCTAAAGGGTAAATTTGGTTTGGTTTCGAAAGTCCATGGCTTAACTGTTTGGGTTCTATCTAAAATTTGGTGCATGCATAGATCATTGGTAGCAAGTACACAATACAACATTTCTGCAGGAATACTGATGGGTGTTGTAGGGTTCGCTACTAGTAAACTCCATCTTTTGTTTCCACGCACGGAACTCTGAGTCCAAATTTTACAGCCTCCATTTACAACAGTAAAGTTTTCTACTGATTCATGGGTATGGGGGCGTACATATTCTCTTTCTCCTAAGAACATTAAACGATGTTTTGTGCCAGTTGCACTATCGTCTGTAAAGCCTTGCCAGAACCCAGCTCCAGACAAACCACTTCCACATCGATTGATGGCAACCTGCTTGGTGTGGTAATGTGCTTCAAATGCGGTATAAGCTTCATTATATCTTGATGCACCTCGTTTAGTTATATCCCCTTGCCCTTGTATAACGATTGGCAAACCAAAAAGAATGAAAAGGTATTTTAACATTGTGTGCTTTCTACATGTATTATATTGTTTAAAATACTAAGGGTATATTACACTGCCATATAAGTGAAGGGGGACACACTCTTGGAGTATGACAACTAATATAAAAAACTGCTTTATTTATATGTTTAAAAAGGATTTTCTATGGGGTTTAAAATACTTTTACTTATAGGGCTTAGTTGTATTACGCAGATCTCTTCATACCAATTTCATTTTGCTTGCCAAGAGCTTTCAGCTGATATTATTCAACGGATGTCCTATACATGGCGTGATGATTCTCCGGTTCCTTGTAAGGATTTGTGCTATATACAACTATCACATTTTGATTTTAATGGTGAAGTACAGCAAGGGGAGCTTATTGTGCATAGGTTGGCCGTAGATGATATAGAGTTTATTTTTGAACAACTTTTTATAGCAACATTTCCATTAACCTCCATGAAGTTTATTGACGAATTTGAAGGATCTGATGATGCGTCAATGAAGGCAAACAACACCAGTGCTTTTTATGCGCGTAAGGTGGCGGGTAAGAGCTATTGGTCTAATCATTCTTATGGGTTGGCCATAGATATTAACCCACTGATTAATCCTTATTGTAAGGGAGATTTTTGTTGTCCTGAGCAAGGGAAAGTTAACTTGAAAAATAGATCTTATAGTAAAGCGGGAATGATTACTTCTGATTCTGATATATACGATCTTTTTTTGTCTCGTGGGTGGGAATGGGGAGGAGAATGTTTTTACGATTATGATGGTGTTATTGACTTACATCATTTTCAAAAAGCTATTCCGGGAATTAATAAAAGTACAAACAGATTGTTTTTTTCTAGTAGGTAGGCCACTCTAAGAAAAACAAAAAAGGGAATGGAATGATATACAGTGATATTGTATTATTAGTAGTTGGCTTGGGGCTGTTATGGTGGGCTGGTGAATTAACAGTTAAGTATGCTTTAGAGATGGCTCACATGTTTGGTTTTTCCATGCTGTTCATGGGGTTTATTGTTATTTCGGTATCGACAGGTCTTCCTGAGTTGGCGATTGCTATTGCTTCAATTTATACAGGCGTGCATTCACTATCAGTAGGTGCAATTTTAGGGTCAAACTTTTCCGATATAGCACTCGTTTTAGGAGCGCCAGCTTTTTTTATACAAACATTGTGTATTGGGGCGGAAGAGTATAAAGAATCGGTTTTTATATTGGGATTATCGGCAGCGGTTATGGCGTTTGTTTTTTTATGGGGCGAATTGCATTGGTGGTCAGGAATCTTGTTGATTTTAGTTTATATAGGAGCATTGATAACGGTTTGGCAGTTACGACGGATTCGTGATGCTGCTCATTCTTATGTAGAAAAAGAATTAAAACCTGAGTATGAACCGCATGAAGCTGGTTGGTCATATAAGTTGTGGATAATAATAAAACTATTACTGAGTGCGTTAGTAGTTTGGCTCGGATCTCATTTATCGGTATCCTCTACGGTTAGACTTGCTGAGTTTTTACCGTGGTCAATTGAGACTTTAGGAGAAACTATCATGGCAATAGGGACCAGTTTGCCTGAGCTTGCGATTGCGATCATTGCTGCGCGTCGCAAACAGTACTCTCTAGCCATTGGAACATCGTTTGGTTCGGTACTTGAGCAAGGGACTTTAATTTTAGGAATTTTGGCATTATTTTCAGGAAACACTATTGTGATTGCAAACTTTAGACACATTGCACCATTTATGTTTATTGCTTTTGCCATTGTCGGGTATGGCATTATTCGTCGTGAAAAAATCAATAGAAAAGAGGGTGGCGCATTGCTCACCCTCTATATAGTATTTCTAGCGTATGAATTTTTTTATAAAGTATAAAAAATTATCGACTTTCATCACCAAAATCTTTAACCCAGGTTTCCCATTCAACATCATCCTCTTCCTCGTACGGAATTTCTGGGCTTGCTTGACCGAGTCTCATGGCCTCGTGGACTTCATCTGGAGCATGTGTTATTGAAAACTCCAGTCTTTGAGCATCGCTGACATCAGGCCTTAAAAACCCACGGTTAAGGGTTAATACACCGGTAACAGCGTGTCTTGTTAGGTCTAAATAAGGAGTAAGTTTAACTTCTGTTATACCAGAAGCGGCTGTAAGACTACTACTTTCATCACTGCCAAACCGTCGTCGCAAGTAAAGTCGGATAAAGTGGACTAGGGGGGGCTGTTGTAAGTACATTTTCATTCCCGTATTAACAGGAGGAACTTCAAACAGTTTCAGGGTTTCCCGGTCTTGATTAAATTCGCGAGGAACTATGATTGGAAAATCAGAGGTAGGGAGTATGGTGCGCGCTCCAGGGTAGGGGATGTCCATTTCTCGGGAAGCGGGAGTATCTGACCATCGCTCTAAGGCTAGCCCTGTTTGGTTTATAATACGGCTTATATAGACCCCAGGTTTGGTTTCAGGCTCTTGAGCCAGAGAGAGCATTGGGATACTTAATATTGTAAAGAGAATGACTATTAATTTTTGCATTGATTTTTCCTTTATTGTAAGAGCGTTTCATCATCATCGCTGCCATCGTCATAATCTGGTTCTATTTCAGCGTAAATAGGTGCGCCTACTAGGTCATTAGGCCCTTGAGTTATTTGGAACTCACACTTGGGTATTCTATTTCCTGGAGTTCCTTCTTTATAAAATTTTAAAATCCCTTGAACAATGTCTCTTTTTGGATCAACCATCGGAGTTAGATATTCCGGTAAAGAACCGGAAGAGCATGCTGCCGTTAGGCAGGCATGCCTTTTTGTATGGGGGGATTGAGCTGATTGTAGGGATAGAAAAATAGTATACCTAGCGAGTAGAAGGTGTTGGTTGAAATTAGTGCGTCTCTCTGTTAATTGAAAAGTCTGGCATCCTTTCGATAAAGCATTGGATACTAGAAGAGGGTAGGCTTCAATGTCGGTTGGTTCTAGGCAATGGTTAGTGCCTTGCTTGCCTGTCTCACTATCAACTAAGTGCCGAATATCCATATTGGTTCTGTTGGTAATACCCAGTATATAAACACCGGGTGCTTGAACCGTATAAGTAATATGTACACTCAGGATGGCGCAGAGAATCAGATTTAATTTTTTCATAAGATGACCTTTGATATGATAAGAAAGCTCCATTTTTAATTTCATTATTAGTATATAATGCCTTTGCTTAGGTGTAAATTGCCCCCGTGTAATGGCGGTATTAGGACTTTAGTTACTGTCTTTCGGTACCTTCGTTGGGTAGAACCGTAAATCGAGTCCTAGGTATTGAGTGTCGAGAAAAAACTCCGGGATAAAAGGTGAGTTTTCCTTTTATTCCCTGCCCGCTGTAGCGTGGGATATTGGTGGAATACCGAAGAGTTTTATTTGAACGAGATACACCTTGAAGAACTATTCGTTCTGATCTATAGGTGGTTTGTACATCAATCTTGAAAAATTGTTGTCCTACTTTAAGCACCATTTGTGTGTTATCAAAAAAGGTCGGTATTTTTAAAGGAGAACCTTCAGTTATGGCGATTGGATGAAGAGAGAGATCGGCTGTCATGCTCATAACATAGGGAACGATACTTTGAGAGGTGTTATTTTCAATAGCCGCAATGTAAACACCTTCATTGGATTTTCCGGAAGCAGATATGGGTATAAGAAAAATGAGTATAATGAAAAAAGGTTTCATATATTTAGTCTCTCTAAGGATATTCTATAGGTTGGTGTAGGGTGAACACTGCTTTTAATGCTCGCCTTCGGCTAACCAATAGTCCTTGATAAAGAGTAAGGGCTCCTTTAGTCCGCTGGTACGGGCTAGTGTACACTCTGCTTATTTCCTGTCCCTCTTGGTATAAGGTAGAGTGTTGTAGATACAGCATTATTTGTTGAGATTCTTGCTCATGTACCTGTACATTCAAATGGAATAATGCAGATCCGACCTTAATTATTAATTCTTCAGTATCTGTAGATAAAGGAATTTTAAGGGGAAACTTGAATGTGGGTTCTAGGAGTTGTAATGATGTCATACTAAATTTTTCTTTTTTATATAAGGAAACTTCTTCTTCTGTTTGATTAAGAAGGGTATCAATATAAATACCACCTTCCCTACTTATTCCTGAAATAGAGAAACAACTGAAAATGAGGATGAACAAACAATAGTATTTCACAGGGTACTCTTTTGTTAATAAAGTGGTGAAGGTGTCTGAAAAAAGAGAGCCACATCTTGATTTGTTGGCAACGGGGTTTCAAGTAGATTTGCATAAAGGTATAGAGTTCCTGTAACAATGTTTCCACTAGTTCTTTGCAGAATGCTTGAGCAGGCCATTTCACGAACTATTCTTTCTATCCGCATTGGACGTAAAATAACCTTTTCAGTACCATATTTGTCTTTTATATATAAGTTGAACCACTTTTCTGAAACCTTAAATAGTAGCTGTTCGCTATGTTCCTCAGGAATACGGATAGGAGAGCCTACGGTTACCTCTACTGGTGGGACATCATCATTACTAGGACGAGCTCTTTTGTACAATCTTACCTCTTTACCTGTTCTATTTATAAGTTGGGAGATATAAACTCCTTTCAGGCTTTCACCGCAAATGGATGAATATGCGAAAGTTGTGAGTGTGATCAAATAAAAATATTTCATTGGAGCTTTCATTTAAAAGTAAGATGACTTTTATCGGGTATATTTACTATTTATTCAACACTATTTAACTTCAAGGTCGCCCGGTCTTCGTTTGGAACATTTATATAAGGCAACTTGGTCCTAAGGTATAAAGTGGCAGTTACGACTCTATTAGAAGGAAATTGTTGTATGTCAATTGAACAGTTAGACAATAGGTTTGTGATGCAAAACATATTATTGCTTTCTGATGTGTCACCTTTGACCACAAGGCTGAACCTATAGGCTTGTTTTTGGAGTAGAGGGTTAGATATTACGCGAATAATTTCTTCCCTATTTAGTTGAAAATTTGTTGGGACTCTGATTGGTTTAGTCGGTGTTGGGAGGTCTCTTTTGGCTCCTGGATATTTAGGGCCAGCTGATCCTGGTTCGTTATGGTAGCTCAAGAGCTCTATAAGAAGTCCACTTTCGTTAACGATTTGCTCTATATACAGGCCTGGCTCTTTAGCTGGGAATATAGAGCCGACGATTCCGAACATACCAAGACTCATGAGTGAATACTTAATGACTTTATTCATAAAAACCTTATTTAGATGTTTGTTTTTATAATTAGTTGTTGGCAAAAATAATTATCATCATGATAAGCTATTTATGTTTTTTTGCAAAAGGTTTTTAGGGGATAAATAGTTATTGTTTTTTTGTTCGTTGTAAAATATTGATAGCTTCCTGATCACTTACCTGAGGGAATTCTTCATAGAATTGTCCAACAGCTTTAAAGTCAGTTGGTGTTATCAGGCTAATGACTTTATCGGCGAATCGTTCGAGGTATGGAAGGGTATCGGCTGGGATGACAGGAACCGCAGCAATAATTTCTTGAGGTTTTTGCTTACGGACATGCTTGATGGTTTCAATAAAGGTGCGCCCCGTGGCTATACCATCATCGACAATGATGACAATTTTATTCTTAAAAGGAGTTTTGCTTGGATCATAGTCGGTATTATGATACTCGCGATATCGCTCTTGGAGCAGTTTTTGAATGCGAGGGACCTCAGTGGCTATATATTCATCTGAGATCAAAGGGGCATAGGCTGCATGGATCGAGATGCTGTCCAGGCTGATAGCACCGATGGCTAGCTCCTTATTGTTAGGAGCGCCAATTTTCTTTGATAAGACGACGTCTAACGGTAAATGAAGCTCGGTTGCCAATAGCTCACCCATAGGCAACGCGCCGCGTGGGATGGCGACAATGACAGCATTCTTCATATCCTTGTATGCACTGAGCTGTTCCAAGAGACCTTCAGCAGCACTAATCCGACTTTTGAACATAAAAAACCCTTCTTTTTAATCAATGTTATCGGTTTGCACTTGTCAAAGTAAAGGATCATTAATGAGGGGGCTTTTTAGTTCTATTTGAAACCATGGTATAATTGATGTTAAATGGTTTTCAAATGGAGGTTTTACATGATTTTTCAAAGAATTTTAATAAGTTTATTCTTACTGCCTATTATTGTTAGTCCTGGTGAGTTTGGATTGCACCAATGGGTCAAAGAGGGTGATGTTAGAGGTGTGACTCGTGCGTTAGCGCTTTCTCCACCCCATGATTACAATGTTAACTTAGCCAATCCAGATGGTGATCGGCCGTTACATTGTCTTCCAGATAATAAAAATGCTGGATCCATAGCGTTGGCTTTATTGAGGAAGGGTGCTGATGCAGGTTTATATAATCGTGCTGGGTTTACTCCATTGACTAATGCTATCAGTAACCAGTGGTTACAGCCTTTTATGGCTTTAGCTGAGCAGGGTGAATGGGGAGGTGTTAATGTGCCCGATAGGCTTAAAGGGCGTAGTCCATTAAATTGGTTAATGCGTAAACATCATCGTTCGGTACAAAAGAAATTAGGCATGATGTATGATGCAACCGAAACAGCAGATGCCTTACAGGTATTATTAGCCAATGGTGCAGATCCATATATTCCCGATAAAAAAGAAAGTTTGCCATTGCATTGGGCCGTACGACGTGGTTGTCCTTTGACGACTCAGATACTAGGGGCTAAAATGTCTGATTTTTCCATAGGCGATGATGAAGGGTTAACACCATTACACTGGGGAATTTATAATTATGCTGCCGTGAGTGGTATTTCTCCAAGAAATGGGGATCCTTTTTTAAATAATGCACATGATTTTTGTGATCATACTCCAGGCTTTACAGAAGCTGAAGCTATACAGGTGTGTCGAACGTTATTACCTAAAACTGATGTGAATCGGCAAGACGATCGTGGAGCTTCGGCAACCAATCTTTTATTTGGATTGTTTGGAGTATCTAGAGCCGCTGAAATGATTAATAAATTTACTGAACCGGTTGATCGTGCTCCAATAATGGATATTTCTGACGCAGTTTTACAGTTAAGTACTGCTGATTGTGCAAAACAGGCAGGTTTCCCTTTTGAGAGACTTGGGCGGGTTGCTAACTTTTTTGAACAAGATATAAATAGTCAATCCTTACGCATGGCATTACTAGGATGTATTGATTCTACTTACCTTTTACAGTGTAGAGATCTACCAGGTCTTACCCAAAAAGGGATGACGCCATTGATGTGGCATTGCCTTCTAGATTCAATGGTAAAGGGTGGTATTCCTGGTTTTGCTCGGCAGGCTGCTATATATTTACATAAGGGTATAGATCCTACTCAAGGTGATAGAGATGATAGTTTTAGTCCTATCCTTATGTTATTTGCTAAATCCTCAGAAGATCCAACGGTAAAGCCATTATTTCAATCTTTATTAACGAAAATAAAGGCACTTTCGGCTCCTGATGGAGGAGAGGTAGTAACTGTTAATATTATGGGAAATCCTTTACCGATTAACGTATTTGAACAAATGGGTGATATGCAAAAACCATCGACATTGCCTTTTACTAATAATCCTGTGACTTTGACACCAGATCAAATGAGAGGGAATTTGGATTCTGTTGATGATGAAGAAAAAAAGAAACAACTCGTTGCGTCATATTTTTCATTAGCGGTTGGATTTTGCAATGTTTCTCAGTTTAAATTTCTTGCTAATGAATTTGGGGCCTATCAATCAGAGATGGCCGGGAGTACTCCACTGAATATAATCGTAGGGCGTTTGACCACCGAGAGAATGTTAAAGGAAAAATCTGCGTTGAGAAATGTTGAAGCGATTATGGATTTTCCTATGCCAGATAATATAGGTTCGGGTGGAAGCATGGGATTTGATGATGATGAATATTTAAAATCCAATCCAGGCTTGAGAATGTCTCACATTGCTTTAGCACTTCGACGATTTCAAGCAGAAGTTGTTAAGTTTACAACGGAATATCCTGGAGCTATTGGCGGTTTTTTGCTACAGCATAGTATGGGTGAGGGCGTTAAGAAGTTCATGCCTGAAGTTGATCCAAAGGATACAGAGGCGATGTTTGAATTATTGTTAGAACGAACAGATCTTACGTTTCCATATGATTTACAAGGCTATTCGGTTTTTGATTATTGTGCAATCGGTAATTATCATCAAGGACTGGATAGATTAGTCGGCTATAATGAAAAGAATAAGGCACTGTCTGCTGTGGATATGCAAGAGCGTATTGATAAGGCGTTAATGAATGCAGCTGAGCATAAACAGGGTGTTATGCAAGAACACCTTATCTTGAATCATGGAGCCAATACAACTGATTTATCTCCTCAGCAGTTAGCATCTTTATATCGACGAGGCGTTGATGACAGAATTAATGATCCGCGTTGTTTAGCTCATTTACTTGAACAAGGCCGAGATCCTAACGTGCTTATTAATGCTAACAAAAAGTGGACAGTGTTACATAAGGCTGCAAGCGTCGGTAACCTGCTAGTAGTGAAATTACTTCTGGCTCAAGATGCTACCGATATTGATGCTACAGACAAGCAAGGACGAACGGCGTTGAAACTTGCAGAAAATTATCCTGAAGTTCAAGCTTATATAAATAGAAAAACACTAGAGAAACGACTAGCTAATTCTGTACCATTTGTTCCATTTGCATTTGATCCTAGTGCCGTAGAGTTTAATCCTTCAGGTCAGTAACTTAGTCTTTATTTTGTCTAATGATCATGAAGATGAGTATACTTACCAGTGCGCCAAAGAAACACCACACGGAGATGAAAAAACCTGAATAGAAGAATGCTGCAGCAAAGAGTGAAGTAAGAATAGTAAGTCCAAACAGTTTCATATATCGGATGGTGGATATGAATAATGGAGCGATCGTCGCTAACACATAAAAGAGTAGTACAAAATCACCTGATATATACGTAGCTGGAATTTTATATTGGATATGACACGAGAGAACTTGTGACGTAGCGCCATGAAAAACTATCCATAAAATCGATAATATTGACATAGCAATACCGAGCACGAGAAATATTAAAATGCCTAAGCGGGCATTTTTTTTTGGCTCCATGACATAGGTCGACAGTGGGATCCACGTGGGCCAAAAGGGGATAGCAAAGAATAAAAATCCATACATTCCTATAGCCTGGAGTACTGGACTTAAATTATAGCCGATACTCGTCCATAAAAACCCTTCAAATAATTGTTGTATTGCAAAGATGCATGGTATAGCTGCAAACAGTGCCTGTTTTTTATCTTTAATTTGCGATAAGATGAAAATACCGCCTAGCCCTAACATGGCTGCGGCAGAATAACTTGCGCCAGCAGAAAAACACATACCATTTTCTCCTAAATTGTTGGCTTGTTAAAATTTATGATTTTATAAATACCACGATTGAGGAAAAGTTATGAAGAAAATTATAGTAATTATGGGAATTGTAATGGGTACATGTGGTTTTTTTCAGTACGGATACGGTCAAGAAGGGAACCTAGTTTCTTTTTTTAGAAAAGAAAAACTGGAGCGAGCATCTTGTATTTGTTGCATCGATGGTGGCGGTACTAAGACTGAAATGAAGATCATTGATAAGAATGGAATTCCTTTATCGTTTTATAAAGATGGAATCCAAATGGATGCAGTGTGTTCTGAGGGCTCTAACATCAATACTATAGGTCTTGATGGCGTTAAGGCTGCATTTGAAAAACTCTTTGATGGAATCCAGTTTGGAGACAAAATGATTTCTGTTGACTCATTAAAACATAACATGGTTATTGTTGCAGGCCTTGCTGGACTGGGTGCTCCTGAGAAAGTTAAGCAGGTTAAATCTATGTTAGTTGGCCTTGGTTTTGCCAAAGAAAATCTATTGATATATTCCGATGCAGGACTTTTACTCGAATCATTTGAGCCGGGAGAGATTTTGTTGATCGGTGGAACCGGATCGAACTGTATGGGCAAGAATAGCGATGGTAAGACGGTAAAGTGCGGTGGTCTTGGCTGGATGTTGGGCGATGAAGGAAGTGGTTATTCTATGGGCCTGCAGGCTATTAAGCAGGTATTAGAGATTGATCAGGGATGGGGTGAACCTACGACATTAACCCAAATTGTTAAGGATCATTTTCAAGTAGAACATGTCAAAGAAATAATCCTTCCTTTACAGCACGGGACCATTACTCCAACACAGGTAGCGGCACTCACACCACAGATTTTTCAGGAAGCCAAGGAAGAGGATATTTGTGCAATGCAGATTGTCTATGATGCAGCACAGGAGTTTGGCACAATGCTAGACAAGGTGGTACGCAAGATTGACTGTGAGCAACAGACTATTTACTTTGTTGGTGGCTTATTTAAAGGTGAAGAACAAGAATGGTTTGTTCGTACAGTTTTACAAGCCAAGCCGTTTTTTGAAACGTTTGAACAAAAAGAACCGACTATTAAACTACTCTCAGATCGTAATCCGGCAGTAGTTGCGGCACTTAAGTTCTTATCGCTTGCATAGCTTTGTATTTTTCACTTGCTGACACGGGCAACAGTCCAATAGCTTTTTGTTTTCCGGTAATGACATCAGCCGTTGCTATCTGTGCGTCAGGGTCATCCTCGTAGGCTACCAGGACGGTATCATAATCATCAAAGAATTTCAGACTATACGGAGAACCAAACAAGGCGACAACAAGTTTTTTTTGTTTCTTTTTTAGTTCATCAAGGAAAGTGCGTGTATCGGGCGCGATTCCAAAGTCCTTACCGGTAAACTTGTTCATCTCAAAGATTCCTACGACAATAGTGTCATCATTTTCTAGAAAGGTTCCAGCTTCAGTAATGTCGACTCCGGTGGGGATAGCATTAATGTATTCCGATTCTATTTGTGGCATTCTTTCCTCTAATTGTTGCTGGAATACACTTTCGCGTGGCCCGCCAACTTGTAGATAAGCCACACGAGGTTGTTTTTCTGCTACTGGAACCAGGTTTCTGGTATCGCTGGCAAGTGTAATTGCACTTGCATATAATCTTCGTTTTAGTTTTTGGGCATGTGAACTAAAAAGGGTATCATCTAGGTGGTCAAGCGATTGTGGCTTGCGTTGAAAAACTCCGGTTTGTTCTTTGGCTTTTAATACTCGCATGACATGTTCATCAAGTTCTGATTCTGATAAAGAACCATTAGCAAGAGCTTGTTTGATTTTAGTTATGGCTGCCGGTACGTTTTGAGCCATGACCAGCAGGTCATGTCCAGCCTGGAGCGCCTTAAGCTCAATGTCACCATCTTCAGACTTGATGCCTTCATTTTCAAAATATTTATGTAATGCTTTCATGTTCAGACCATCAGATACAATGAGTCCTTGAAATCCTAGTTGTGATCGAAGGTGGGCAACGGCTTGTGGTGAAAAGGTAATAGGACATTGTTGTTCACCAGTGAGTGCGGGGACGGACATGTGTGCGGTCATGATCGCTACAACTCCTGCATCAACTTGCGTTTGAAATGGTTGTAATTCTATTTGTTGGAGTCGTGATAAGGTATGTCGAATGACAGGAAGCCCTAGATGTGAATCGGTAGCTGTATCCCCGTGTCCAGAGTAATGTTTAGAGCAGGCTGCAATACCGGCATCTTGAAGTCCTTGCATAAAGAGGCAACTTTTTGTGATAACGTTTGCAGGGTTTTCCCCAAAAGAGCGGTCATTGATAACCGGGTTGGCTGGATTAACATTGATATCCACTACCGGAGCACAATTGAGATCAACTCCTAAGCGTTTTAATTGAAGTCCAATCTCTTTACCCAGCTCATAGATAAGGTGATCATCTTGGATAGCACCGAGTGTCATATTACGTGGAAACCGTAACGCATTAGGCAAACGCATGGATAGTCCCCACTCAGCATCAAAGAGAACCAAAAGGTCTGGAGCCTGGCGTGTCAAAGTATTAACGGTAGTTATAACGCGTTCGGCAGAGCCATGTCTATTTAAAATAATACTGCCAATGTGATATTTCTTAATCAATTCTAATGTTCGCTCAAGACGTTCAGGGCTCGACTTAACGGGCACGTTAATACAAAAAACTTGTCCAATTTTTTCATCTAACGAAAGGTCATTAAAATCTTTGGGAGACAAAGCCGTTACCCCAAGAAACAATAAGATAAGAATGCCAACACGTATTTTCACAACGACCTCCCTTTGAAAAATTTAATGCTTCATTGTACTAAAACCACCAAGAAGATTGTAAGATTTTAGAGTCAAAGAGAGAAAAGATAGCTTTGAACAGACAAAATTAAATTTTTCAAATAATGATTGCTATAGTTTTTTGTATATTGCTACAATATTATAAAAGATGAAAAATATTACATATAAGAATAAATTTGCGGAGTGGTTTTTACTTGTATACACCCTATAGGAGAGGGATGTGAACCTAATTTGGACGGTTGTTAACAAATTTTTGGCTGGATCGCGGGTAATAATCATAGTATTACTCGTTTTTATTGTGCCAAAGTTTTATATTGCGATTGCAGAAAATTCGCAACCGATTCCTATTGTTGAGACTGAGTTCAAGTTGGGGATTGAAAATATCACACCACAGTTTTTATATCATTTTGTTGATGGTCCTAAGCCGATACGGGTTGGATTGGTTTCTAATCATACGGGCGTTACACAAACGGGTAAGCGGAATATCGAAGTCTTTCTTGGCCATGGAATTCATCTTAAAAAACTTTATGCACCTGAGCATGGTTTTTCTGGTAAGACCGGAGCAGAAAAGAAAATATATAATGAAGTGGACACAGCTTCTCGATTGCCGGTAGTGAGTCTTTATGAAGGAAATAGTCAGTTTAAGAAGTTCAGTCCTGAAGAGTTAAAAGACATTGATGCATTCTTCTTTGAGATGCAGGATTGTGGAATGCGACATTATACGTATTTCCCTGTTTTATATAAATGTATGGAGTTGGCTGCCGAGCATGGCAAAAAGATTGTCGTCTTTGATCGGCCTAATCCATTGGGTGGTGTTATGGAAGGACCATTGGTCGATCCTGGCAATAACTCATTTATATCTATTGCTAACTATCCGTTGCGGCACGGTATGACCATGGGTGAGCTAGCTTTGTATTGTAATGATAAGCTGCTCAAAAAAAAGGCCAAGCTGTATGTGGTTCCTATGAAAAACTATGATCGTAGTAAAGATTCAATGCCATTGTTAACAGCCTTATCTCCAAATATTCCTACACTTGATGCGTGTAAGGGGTATGGATTTTTGGGTATCATGGGAGAAATTGGACCATTTACAACTGGTGTTGGGACTAAAAAGTCATTCCAGTTTATAGGGCTACCAAAAGATCTTAATGTCCCTATGTCCAAGTGGTATGCGTTAAAAGAGAAGCTCAAGCGACATGGTATTCAAAGTAAGGGCGCGACTTTCTATGACGCCAAGAAAAAAGCTTATGTCCGTGGTTTGAATATTGTTATTGAAGATCCTAACGGCCTATCATCATTTAATGCGTTGATTGAAATTATGAGGCATTTTAAAGATTCAGGTCTCAAGTATTCTTTTGGGCCAGCATTTAATAAGGCTGTCGGGATTGATGATTTTAAAGCATGTATCCAAGGCAGTGGCGATTATGGAAAGCTTGCAAGCAAGGTTAATGTTCAATTGAAAAAGTTCCATACACAGGCTGAACCGTACTTTATTTATAAAGCACATCCAACTATTTGTGCCTGCCAGGCCTAACCTTGTTTTATCGGTAGTGCATACTTTCTTACTCGGTAGTACAACTCTTTAGGATTGAGGCCAATAATTCTGTATAAGATTCTTCCTTCTTTAAAAAATACAATGAATGGAAGATAATAGACCTTTAAATATTCTTTAAGCTCATCGGTAACATCGTCCACATTAATCGAAGCAAAGTGCATTCTATCAGGTCCAAATGTTTGTTCTAATTGTTCAAACACTGGCTGTATAGACTTGCAAGCTCCACACCAGCTTGCATAAAACTTAATGGCTGTTGGCTTATCATGAAAAAGATGGGTCTCGAGTTCAGCTTGATCAAATGTTGGTTGCATGGCTATTGTTTGTGTTGAAACAATAGCCATACAGGTTAATACAAATCTGTTATTCATAGTGTAGGTAGTGAAATGTTTATCTTCCGCTGTAACGGGTAATGAGTTTAGTTAAATCTGCCGGGCTGTTACCAAGAACACGGTGAATGATCTGTCCGTTCTTAAAGAAGAGCACGAGTGGAATACGATGTGCGCCATACTTTTTTTTCAGAGCGGATGCATTATCGATATTAACAGCGATAAAATTAATAGCTTCTCCTCCAAACTTATTTTCCAGTTGGATATAGGTTTTATTGAGGGTCTTGCATGGGCCACACCAATTGGCATAGAACTTTACCACTGTAACCTTACCTTGATTAATATAAGAGTTAAGTTGTGCCTGTGTGCTTACTTCAATAGCACTAAATAACTGTAATGAGATAAATGAAGATGCTAACAATAACGCTAATTTTTTCATCATACAACCTTTTTGGTTATTTAATATGGCGCTTGATCTGTTTTTCAAAAGTATCAGTACTGACGCCTGTTATTTTATCTACTTCTTTGCCGCCTTTGAAGATTTTGATATGAGGAATAGAATGAACCCCGTATTGTTGCGCGATGTCGCGTGCATCATCAATATTGATGGATATAAAGTTCATATCATCACTATATTCTTTTGAGAGTGACTCAAAGATAGGTTTGACTACTTGGCATGGTCCGCACCAGCTAGCATAGAACTTAACCGCTGTTGGTTTTCCTTGGCCGGTATATTTATTTAATTCTTCAATAGTTGTTACTTCGATATGTGTAGGTTTTTTAGGAGCCGGCTTTGGAGCTGGTTTCTTTTTTTCCTTAACAGGGATCTTGATTTTCTTAGTAGCCTTTTTTTCTGCGGGCTTAGGTGCTGGAGCTTCTACCTTTTTTTTAGGAGCTGGCTTTGGCGCTGGTTTTTTGACAGCCTTCACAGGTTTTTTCAATGTTGATTCATGGAGTTCTTGTGTATGGCTCTCAAGTTGTGGTTTATCAGCACCAGAGATTTCTTTGACTTGCTTGCCTTTGTTAAATGAGATAAAGGTTGGGAATCCTTGAACTTGGAACTTATCGGCAAGTTCTGCAGCTTTATCACCATCGACTTCGATAAACGTTACGCTTTCTTCAAAATCTGAAGCGAGCTTATCAAATGCTGGCTTAATTTTTTTACAATAACCACACCAGTTAGTATAAAATTTAACAATAACCGGTTTTCCACTCTTAATATGTTTGTTTAGTTCGTCATGTGAAGTTACTGTCTTAACTGGCCCTTCAGCAGTAGCTTCCATGGTTATTGTTGTAGGCTGTTCTGGCTCAGGTGCTTTAACTTCAGCAGCTTTTTTAGCCTTAGGCGCCACTACAGCAACCTGGCTTTTCAAGGCTGGATAATCACCAACAACACGCTTGGTTTCTTGTTCATAGTCATGGAATGCAAAGGTAGGAACTCCACCAACCTTATATTTTTTTGCAATCTTGGCACCCTCACCCTTAGAGATATCAACGATAATAAAAGTTATGTCAGCATTATCTTTAGCTAGTTCATTGAATATAGGGCTTTTGCAAGCACCACACCAAGGCGCTGTGAACTTAATAACCGAGTAGGGAGATTTTTTTAATGTTTCATCGAGTACACTTTGAGTCGTAATGAGTTCAGGACCATCCATTTGCTTGCTGTGTAAGCTAATCGATAAAATCAAGGGCAAGAATAATAAGCGAGAAAATTTCATAAAAATAACTCCTATATAGGGATTCGTTTTTTAACTTTCGTACCCAGTCTACAAAAAAAAACTATAATGGTACATTACTGCTGGTTTGCTGGACTATATGCAACAAAAGAAGGTTGAAAGAGTTGTTTTAATGCTTCCAGAAAAGTTATAAGCTTCTCGATTTTGAGTGATGAGGTACAGAAAAGAAAGAGAGTGAGCATGTTACGTCTTGCTTTGAAGGCTTTTGTTACGTAGGACTAGGAGCCATGATATACTAGTGGGGTTATGAAGGCAAGAATCGATTGCCCGCTTTGTATTTTTAAACCCCTGTCATGATTAATTTTAAACCCATGTATTCAATCATAACTGACAAAGTGGAAACTCGATAAGAAAGGAGAACTATGCCGATAATCAATAGTAAGAGCGACCAGAACAAAATACTTCCAATGTCTTATCTTTGGGCCCATAAATATTTTAGACACAGCATGACGCGTCAATGGATGCCAGAAGATATTTCCATGCAATTGGATGTTGAGCAGTGGCGATCTATGAATATTTTGACAGATGATGAACGTACAATGGTCTTACGTAATATTGGTTACTTTTCTACGGCAAGTTCGTTTATGGCGGATAATATTGTATTAACAGCTTATAAACATATAACTAATCCGGAATGTAGACAGTATTTGTTAAGGCAGGCATATGAAACGTCTATTCATACTGACGCCTTTATTCAATGTTGTGACACGCTTGGTCTTGACCCTGATGAGATATATTCAATGCATCAGAATATTGAGACGATTAAGGCAAAGGATGATTTTGTAGCCAAGTTTGCAGTCCCTTTAAAAGATCCTAAGTTTTCTATTACGAGTACCAAGGGTATTCAGCAGTTTGTATTGAATTTAGTAGGGAACTACGTTGTCATGGAAGGATTATTTTTCTATACCAGTTTTGCCATGATGTTGATGTTACGGCGACGAGATAAAATGGCTGGTGTTGGTCAGTTGTTTGAAAATATCATGCAAGATGCAACGGTACACCTTGCTTTTGGGTGTGACATCATTAAAGAAATTTGTATTGAAAACCCTAAGGTTTGGACTCCAGCATTCAAGAGTGAGATCATTGACATGATCAAAGAAGCTGTCGACTTAGAAAAAGAATATGTGTCGGAAGCATGTCCGCATGGGCTTATGGGTATTGATGCTGTTTTGTTTAGTCAGTACATAGACTATATAGCTGACACTCGATTAGAACAGATCGGTTTACCGAAACTATTCCAACAGGTGAACCCATTCAAGTGGTTATCGCAATCAGTGAGCATGAAAGACAAGGGCGTATTCAATAGCTCGCATGAATATCACACCAGTGATGTAAAATGGTAAAATAAAAAGGCCTCTTTTAAAGAGGCCTTTCTATTTATAAAAGTAATCTAAATGTTACTCTGCTCTAGAAGTTTTTCTGCTTCTTATGCTGCTTCTTCGTGAGCAGGTTCCAGTACGCCGTCAAGAACAGCAGCTTGAATTTTCATAATTTCAAGTTTAGCACACGCTGATACTTCATCTTCGTTACCAGCAGCTTTTTTACACTCAGCAACTAATGCAAGAAGGCGAGCACTAAGAGTGTTAAGGTCTTCGCTGAGGGCTTCTTCTACTTCAGCGGCAAGTTTTTGACGTTCATCTGCACATGCTTGTGCTTCAGCAAGAATTTCAGCATATTCACGAGGAGTTGTAGCTTCTACAACTGCAGCAACATCTTCAGCAGTTATTTCTGTTGGAGCTGGAACTTCAGTAGTTTCTGAGTTTTCAGCATAAGCACCGGAAACAAGTGTTAATAGAGCTAATGGTAGGAGTAATTGCTTTTTCATAGAAAAGCCTTTCTTGTGTAAATAAAAAAAGTGTTTCACTGCTATTTTAAAAAGCACTGTTATTAAAGGATTGTAAAATGAAAGCAAGAGGAAATAAGCGAGTTATAAACCACGGGCTTTGATGTTATTATTCCTGAAGTAAAAAATGCTGTTATTAAAATATGGTTTTTATTGTAAGTTTATTTTTTCATAAGTCAAATATAAAACAAAGTAAAAAGCTCCGATTTTACTCGAAGCTTTTTATTATTTTATATTTAGGTCTTACTGTAGGGATACCCTTATGTAGCGAACTAATTCGGATAGTTCCATAGTTCCGTGATATACGGAGCCGGGGATTCTGCGGCCCTTATTGTAGACTGCTAGCATTGGGGTTCGCGTTACAATAAATAGTTTTGCAATGCCGGGATATTTTGCTGCGTTAACTTTAATGATTCTTACTTTCAAATTAATTTGTTGGGCATGGGCGTGTAGTTCTTTAAATACGGAGTGCATCTGGTCACACGCTGAGCAACTTGGTTGATAAAATTCGATAACGGTTGGTTTTGTTCTAATTACTTCATGCAGTAAGGTGGACGGTTTCATGCCAGGAAACTGCTTCAACAGTTCATCAAATTCTATAACCCCATGAACACGGTCAATACGTTGTTGTAATAAGGTTACATTTCTGTCGACCTGGCGTGCTTGTGGTAGTAGTGAGTTGCTTATTAAACAGAGGCCGGCAAGGGTTATTATTTTCAATTTCATTTATTCTCCTTTTTAATTATACATTACTTTAGAACTAGTAAAATTTGCAAAGATATGACAAGCTTTGAGTTAAAGAATTCAGTATTGCATGTATAGTGCGATATATTATAAAAATTTTTAATTAAGGTTATTGATGAAAACAGTACAACGGAATCTGTTATTGCTTTTGGGATTGGGTCTTGTGTCATTGAATGTATTACCCATATCTTCTTTGGAAGAATTGTTTACAAGCCAGCATTCAATTTGGGTGTATTTAATTACATCTTTTTTGGCGGGATTGGCTGTTAGTTTTACCCCGTGTATTTACCCTATGATTCCTATTACAGCGGGTGTGTTGCAAGCGCACCAACGTAAGAGTCACTGGTATAATTTTTTATTAGCATTATCATATGTGCTTGGTATTGCTACTATTTATTCCGCTCTAGGTTACTTTGTTGCTATGAGTGGAGATTATTTTGGTTATTGGCTTGGTAACCCTTGGTTTGTTGCGTTCATGTTCTGTTTTTTCTTGTATTTAGCAGGATCGATGTTTGGTTTTTATGATCTTTCATTGCCGAGTTTTTTGACGCGTAAGCGTGCGTCAGTCAAGGGTGGCGGTTCATTTATATATACATTTGTTGTTGGGATGGTAAGTGGAACGGTTGCTTCACCATGCGTATCACCAGCGCTGATTGCTATCTTAGGGTTTGTAGCACAGAGTGAACGTCCAATCGTGGGTATTGTATCATTATTCTTCTTTACGCTCGGGATGAGTACAATTTTATTATTAGTGGGTACTTTTTCTTCAATTTTATCTAAACTTCCACGTGCTGGTGTTTGGATGTTGGAAATCAATCGTGCGCTTGGTTTTTTAATTCTTTTTATTGGTGTTAACTTTATTTTACCGTTTGTTCCTGATAATGCAGAACCCGTGTTATACGGTTGTATTTTATTGGGTGCAGCAGCTTATTATTGGTTTTCTGATAACGTGCAACATACGGCATCTCGTTTTATTAAAAAGTTGGTTGGACTAATTTTGTTTTTACTAGGTCTTGCATTTGTTCTTGATCCAATTCTATCATCATATAATGTATCAGTAGTGAACCATATTTTTGTAATAGCATCGTCCGTTAAAGGATAAGTATATGATAGAGTTTAACTATCAAAAAACCGGCCTTATCTCCACACAGGTGATTAAGGCTGGGTTGAGCCAATTGGAGCCAGAGATCGCACAAATGCGTTCCGCGTTGAAAGATCAATATGACTCTTCCTATGCGAGTTTGTACTGTCCTTTTGATGAAAAACTTATTATGCAAATTAAACAGCTCGTGACTGTTAAGCGTAAATTAAAACCATCATTATTAGTAGTCGTGGGTATTGGTGGTTCTAATCTTGGGACACAGGCTGTTTTGCATGCGCTCGGTCTTCGAGCAATTGAAGTTGTTTTTATTGATACCGTTGATCCTGATAAGTTGCATGTCATTATGATGAAGATTGATAAGTTACTTGATTCAGGCAAAGAGATTCTTATCAATGCGGTATCCAAGTCTGGAACTACGACTGAAACGGTAGCTAATTTTAAAATTTTATATTCGTTAATTAAGGCGTATCGCCCTAAAACATTTCGTGATTTTATTATAGTCACCACAGGAAAAGACTCTAAGTTGGCACAAATCGCTACTGAAGAAAAGTTTGATATGTTAGCAGTTCCTGAGAATGTTGGCGGTCGGTATTCAGTTTTTTCTGCTATTGGGTTATTTCCGCTCGTATTAGCAGGTGTTGATGTTGACCGATTACTTTTTGGAGCACGAAGTGCGGTGGAAAAGAGTTTAAATGATAATGGATCGACTGCAGCAAGTAGCGCGGTTTTAATCTATGAAAATTGGAAGAAGGGCTCAGTTATTCATAGCTTTTTTTTCTTTGCAACACGATTAGAGTTTGTAGGAAAGTGGTATCGTCAGCTCATGGGTGAGAGTATTGGAAAACAAAATCAACAGGGTGATGCTGTTGGTATAATACCGATGACATCAGTTGGTAGTGTCGACTTACATTCAGTGGCGCAATTGTATTTAGCTGGTCCACATAATATTTATACAAGCTTTGTTATAGTCAAAGAGTTTGAGCATCATATCAAGGTTCCCAAGGTGTTTCCCAAGCTAGATTTTGTGATTGATGGCAAGTATCTTACTGATATTATGCATGCTATTAGTGAAGGGACACAACAAGCATACTCAGAGCGTTCCAACCCTTATGGTACGTATACTATTCCATCACTCAATGCTGAAAGTATTGGTTCTTTCATGCAGATTCAAATGATTCAAATGATGTTTCTAGGAAAACTTCTCCAAGTAAATCCGTTTAATCAACCAGATGTAGAACTTTATAAAACACGGACACGAAAAATATTAAAGAATTCCTAATTTAAAGAGGAGTTGAAGCGTGAACCCGTCCGATTGTACGATAATCTTGTTTGGAGCTACTGGTGACCTTGCGCGTCGTAAGTTAATTCCGGCAATATATAAACTGATTAAGTCTGGATATCTAAAAAAGTTCTTATTTGTTGGTGTTGCTTTAGAAGAGAGTTCATTAGTACAAATATTTGAAGGTGCCCGTGAATTCATTGATGATTACGATCAATCCGTTATCGATCAGTGTATCTCGTGTGGTTGTTATGAACAGCTAGATATAACAAATCAAGAAAATTTTGTTCGTCTTTCCAAGCGGGTAATTGAGCTTGAAACAACGTTGGGACTATCAGGCAATCGATTAGTTTATTGTGCTGTTCCATCACAATTTTTCGTTCCAATAGCACAGCATGCTACGGCTGCTGGAATTTTAACGTGTAGAAAAAATAAAAATGAAAAATCAGAGTCATGGCAGCGCATTGTTTTTGAAAAACCGTTTGGACATGATCTTGATTCTGCCGAGTCAATGCATCAGCAACTGACAAAATGTTTGAGTGATAAGCAGATATATATTATTGATCATTATTTGGCTAAAGAAATTGTGGGTAATATAGCCTTGGTACGGTTTACTAACCGTATTTTCGAGCCATTGTGGAATAAGGAAAATATTGAATCGGTGACGATTACATTAAATGAAAAATTAGATGTAAGTATGCGTGTTGGTTTTTTTGAAAAGTTTGGTGTGCTTAAGGATGTGGTCCAGAATCATATGTTTCAATTGCTTGCTTTAGTTGGAATGGAAGAGCCGGAAAGTTTAACGAGTGACGCGATTGGTATTGCAAAGGCCGAGTTGTTAGAGAAAGTTGCATTCAAAACAGGCTATTTAGGGCAGTACGAAGGATACTTACAGCATCAAGGGGTAGAGCAAGGTTCGAAGGTGGCCACGTACGCGAACTTAGAGTTTGAAATAGATAATGAGCGCTGGCACGGTGTTCCGTTTAGGTTGATTACGGGTAAATGTTTAAAAGAAAAAGAAACGGTTATTAAAATTAAGTTTAAGCCGGTTAAATGTTTGTTGACTAAGTCGTGTCCTTCAGATCAAAATGAGTTACGAATTTCTATTGTCCCGCGTGCGGGATTTGCATTGGAATTGAATGCTAAGAAATTGGGTAATGGTAACGAGGTAATGCCGGTGGAAATGGAATATTGTCATGAATGTATTTATGGCTTATATACGCCGTTAGCGTACGAAACTATTTTACAAGAAGTGATTGAAGGTATGCGTTCAATTTCAGTAAGTTTTGATGAGTTGATTACTAGTTGGAAACTTATTTCACAGGTTGAACAAGTGGGATTGGCGATGTATCCTTACCCATGTGGTGGCGATGGTCCTTTAAAGGAGAATAAATAATGAATGTTGGTGTTATTGGCCTTGGGAAGATGGGCATGATTATCGCACAACGATTACTAGATAAAGATCATACGGTGTATGGCTTTGATATTGATACTGCAGCACTGGCAGACTTGAACAAGTTAGGCGGGAAGGGTGAAGCAGAATTAATCGAGTTGGTTAATAATGTTGATGTTATTTGGATCATGGTTCCATCGGGGGCGATCATCGATGCTATGTTTGAGTCTCTTAAGCCTTTAATGCGGCCAGAACAAATTATTATTGATGGTGGGAATAGTAAGTATACCGAATCGATGCGTCGTGCTGCTGACTTGAAAAAAGGTGGTATTACCTTGTTAGATTGTGGAACCTCGGGTGGTCTTACAGGGCTTGCCAATGGTTTTTGTTTAATGGTTGGTGGTGATAAACAAGCATTTGAAAAAGTACGTCCAGTGTTTGAAGCTATTGCTGCGCCTGATGGGTATGCTTATATTGGACCTTCCGGTTCAGGTCATTATGTAAAGATGATTCATAATGGAATCGAGTACGCGTTACTTGAGAGTTATGCAGAAGGCTTTGATTTATTAAAAAATGGCGAGTTTAAAGATCTTGATCTTGCACAGATTGCTGGCTTATGGGAGCATGGTTCTATTGTTCGCTCATTGATCTTAGAGTTATTGCATGGTGTCCTTGAGAAAGATCAGACACTGGATACTATATCGGGTAAGGTTGCAGAGAGTGGCATGGGGCGGTGGACCGTTGAGTTAGCGGAGAAAGAGAAAATTAAGGTGCCTTTAATAAAAAAGGCATTGGAAATACGAAAAGAATCTCAGGAAACAGGTGGAAATTATACAACCAAGCTTGTTGCGTTGTTGCGGAATGCGTTTGGTGGGCATAACGTGGAGAAATTATGAAATATATCGATATTAGTTGGCCGATTACTCCCAAGATGACTGCATATAAGAATCGTGGGGATAATGTTTTTTTTGAAGAGACAAAGACATGGGATGGCGATCAAGCGCGCGAAACTTCTATTTGTATGGGCTTGCATACGGGGACACATATTGATGCTCCGTCACACATGCTCGCACAGGGTAATTCATTGACCTTAGATTCTGCAGTGATTGGTCCGTGCCAGGTATTAGACCTGACTGATGTTCAAGATGCTATTACTGTTGATGATTTATTAAAGCATGAATTAAAGGCTGACAATATTTTATTAAAAACAAGCAATAGTGCATTGGATGATACTGCACAATTTGATTATAACTTTGTATATCTAAGTCATAGCGCAGCTAATTACTTGGTAGAACAGAATATTAAGGCGGTTGGCATTGATTATCTTGGGATAGAGCGGAATCAGCCTAACCATGAAACGCATATTACCTTGCTCAATAGCGGCGTTCGTGTGATTGAAGGGTTACGGTTAGGTCACGTTAAAGCTGGTACATACGAGCTATTTTGCTTGCCTTTGGCTATCATTGGCTTTGAGGCGGCACCAGCACGTGCATTATTGCTACCAGTTTAAAGTATTTTTGCTCATATAACTTCTTCCCATTGGATGAACATGTTAGTGCGTACATTTCCCTCTAGCTTCCTGCCTGTAACAGTGAGACTTTCTCCTGGTTGTAACTCTATAGACCAAAGGTTGCGTTTAAAAAAGATATTTTTTAAGGATGCTCGTATTACCGGGGTTGCATAAACCACGGTTCCCCCCGATACTGCGGATGCTGAGGTATCTACTTCGACTACAGATTCGGTTGAATTGACATCACTATAGACAGCTCCAGTTAGGGTTGCATTTTTTTTATACTGACAAAGCATTGTTCTATTTTGTTCAACACCAAACAACCCTAAGATGATTCGTACTGCGGTTTTATTAGCTTGTGGGTCTGCAGGAGGGAAGGTAGTTTTGTTTCTTATTGTGAAGATTGGTAAATCACTCGTCGAGTCTATCAATACGTTTTCTGTGCCCGCTATGAATTGCCGTAAAAATGTATCTTCTCCAACAATGGATGCATTCCAGCACACTGTTCTTAATTGTAAGTCAGACGTGTTGCCTGAGTTGGTTACAAAGGCTCGTATTGGTAAGGTTGGATTTTCTATGTGAGGTGTAGTTTCGCTATTGGGGTATTCAATACGGTGGAAAACAATCCACGTGCCGTCGGGTTTCAATACTTGAAAGGTAACGGGTGCAACGCCGAGCCAACCATAAGAAATACGAAAGACGTTTATCTTTGTTTGATCGATGGTAAAGCCACTAGGTCCGGTTCCATTTAATGGGTCTACATTAAAATTTGCTTGATTTATATAGGTATTAGACCCGCTAAAACGTCGAAATAAAATTGCAAAATTTACTCCATTGTATCCTACAGCCCAACCATCATTATCATCAATAAGTCCTATGAACTGTTGAGAATCGGCAACGCCTGTTGTATAGGCAGCCGTGAAAAAAACAGATCCTTCGTGCCCAGGACTATAGTGTAAGGATGTTTTACTCGTTGCTGTCATAGAACCATTAGAATCAGTGCCGGTATTAATCTGAAGATGTCCTTGGGTCTGGTTAATAGTGCCAGATCCAGCAGCAAGGATGTTCAGGAGGTCGGTGGGTACATTGTATTGAAACATGAGTGACACTTGATCGTTTCTGGTTGCTACTATTTGATCTCCAAAAGTGCTAACAAAGGCCGCTGTTTTTATGGTTGGCAAATACTGTATTAAAAATAACAGTAAAATTAGTTTTCTTTTCATCCTATACTCCTTTACTGTATTTCATCCCAGCCAAACACTACATTATTTTCACTGGATCCCGCAGCTAGGTTTCTAGCTGTTATAGTTAACGTTTCTCCTGGCCGTAAAAAGATATCTAAATCATTGGCTGTAAAGAAAATATTGGAATTTCCAGCATCTCGCGTTGTCATGGTAGTATATACTTGGGTTCCACCGCTAACAGCTGTTGCTGATCTATCAACCTCTGCTACTGAAAAAGAAGCATCTACATCAGTATAAGCAGCTCCAGTTAGGGTTGCATTTTTTACAAAATTAAAGGCTATAAGGTCGGTGTTTTCTACCCCAAAATTAGCATAAATCGAACGAATTGTTGTTTTATTAATTTGTGCAGCAAAAGTGGTTTTGTTTCGTATTGTCATTATAGGAATTTCTGTAGATGAGATACTTTTATTTAAGGTGAATTCAGTATAATTACGCATTCCGACGAGTTGCCCTTGAGAGGTACCATTCCAGCAAACTGTTCTTAATTCTAGATCACTAGTGTTATCTGTATTAACAGTCTCAGCCCGCATTGGAAGTGTTGGATTAATAACTGATGGCTCATTGGAAGCGTTGGGTTGCTCAATTCTATGAAATGCTATCCACTCACCTTGAGGAGTTACAACATAGAAGGTGATAGGAGCTGATCCAAGCCAGCCATAGGCAATCCTGAAAACATTTATTTTTGTTTGATCGATAGTAAAACCACTCGGACCAGAGCCGTTTAATGGGTCGAGGTTAAATGATGCTTGGTTAATAAAAACATCAGTTCCACCATCACGCCTAAATAGTACGCCAAAGTTAGTTTCGTTATATCCAATTGCCCAACCATCATTATCGTCATACAAACCAATATATTGGTATGAATCTGCTACACCGGTAGTCCATGCTGCTGTGAAGAAAACAGCAGATTCGTGACCCGGAGTATAGTGTAAAACATCTTTACTTGTTACTTGTGCAAATCCTGCAGCATTTAACCCTGTATTAAGTTTTAATAGACCTTGTGTTTGTTCAACTGTACCTGTATTTAACGTTGAAACTGTTACCAAGTCTGTAGGAACGTTATATTGGAATAAAAGGGCGATTTGGTTGACACGGTTTGTAACGATCTGATCGCCAAACGTACTTACAAATCCACTACCAGCAGCATTGGAAAATGCAAGCTGACCGCTACCGTTAGTTGAAATTACTTGTCCCGATGCTCCATCAGCAGTTGGCCAATTCAGCCCATCTAAAACAACCTCGCCACTGCCATCAGGTGTAATGTTAATGTCACCATTAGGATCGGTTGAAGTGATTGAATTTCCATCGATTCTAACATTATCTACATCGAGTTGTGTTATGCCGCTCGCTGCATCACTATCACTGATAAGAACTGAAGAATCTTCTAGAGAGCTTCCACTCGTACCGTTATACCGGGCGATAGCATTATCAGTTGAAGTTCCAGGGCCAGCTACTCGGCTAGCAAAACTAAGGTTGTTTGATCCGTCGGTTACAATAGCTTGTCCCAAAGATCCTGTAGTTGCTGGTAGGTTTAATGTATAGGAAGTCACCCCTGTAGGTGCTTTAATTCCTACATATTCTCCGCCAGAGTCATCTTGGAATCGAATCTCGTTTTGGGTATTCATATTAATTGTTGCATCCATATTAAGGTTACCAGTCATTGTATCACCAGCCTTTAATACATTAAGTGATGCTGCACCGGTCACACTGCCAGTTAAATCGGCTGTTATAGTTCCCGCGCTAAAATCACCTGACCCATCACGCTGTACTAATGTGCTGGCTGTGTTTGAATCAGTGTATTCCAGTGATGTTAGATTTTTTGATCCATCGGTAACAACTGCTTGTGAAGCAGTTAGGGCTTCAACATTAATTACGTCTGCATCAATATCAAGAGTGGCTCCATCCAGTAAGATGGTACCAGCTGCATCTCTACCAATAGTCGTATTGCCTGCTGTTGTATTGATATTTACAATAGTGCTTCCATTAATTCCCAGCGTAGTGCCAGCTAGGGCTGTAGCAGTAATAGTCCCTGTACTAAAATCACCTGATCCATCTCGAGCTACAATTGTACTGGATGTATTAGCACTTGCCGCATCAGTAGAAAGACTTATGTCATTAGCATTATTTGTTACCACCATGTGTGTGCCGGCAGCAATGGTTTTAAAGTTCAAGGTTGAACCTGTTTTATCTCTAAATACATCACCGTCTCCAGAGCCAACATTGGCACCTACGATATTTTCAGAAGCACTAAATTGAGCAAACTCTAAGTTATTTGTATCAATAACATCACTACCAGCAGTATTGGTACAAACATATGAGCTGTTTGCATATAACGTTCCTTCTTCAATAAATGTGTAAGCGCCTGCTGCTGAGCCCCCATTAGGAAAGTCTGTTGGACGAACCCAGTCACCTGCTGGTGAAGTTCCTGCTTTAACTAACCAGATACCATTTTCTGTGGCATCCGTTTGATTGGTTAGCAGTACTCGATCATCAGCAACCAGTACAACACCATCTATGGTTTGTGTATTAACTAGGGTTACATTAGAGGCTCCTCGGACTCGTGATGGGTCTTTAATATCCAGTCCTGAAGCAACACTGTCAACGTAAGCTTTAGTTGCAACATCAGTATCATTTGTTACTGTTCCACCTACTGTAATCATATTAACATTAAAGTCACCAGATCCATCTCGAGCTACAATTGTACTTGGTGTATTAGCAGCAGTATATTCCAGTGATGTTAGATTTTTTGATCCATCAGTAACAACAGCTTGTGAAGCGGTTAGGGCTTCAACATTAATTACGTCTGCATCAATATCTAAAGTGGCCCCATCAAGTAAAACGGTACCATCGGCATTTCTTCCAATAGAGGTGTTACCTGTAGATCTGCTAATATCAACTGAACTACTTCCATCTATTGTCAGTGCTGTACCACCAATAGCGCTAAAAGTTTTAGTTCCTGCAAACGTTTGTGTTCCGGTTGTAACTACTCCAGGAAAGCTAGCACTTGCAGGTTGTAGTGTTAGAGTATTAGAAGAGATTGAACCGGCATTAGCATTTGGAGTTGAGCCAACAGCTGCCATTGTTGTTACCGCTGAAGCTCCTGTATTGGTGGTCCATTCTAATGTTCCTGTACCATTGGATGCTGCGAGTATTTGGCCTGTGGATCCTACAGCGGTCGGGAGTGTTAAGGTATAGCTGGTGCTTACGGCACCGGGAGCATGAACACCTACATATTGACCACCAGTAGTATCTTGGAATCTTACTTCATTTGTTGCTGCCATATTAAGGTTGCCAGTCATTGTATCACCAGCTTTTAAGACATTAAGTGAGGCAGATCCTGTCATGATGCCAGCACTAAAATCTCCCGAAGAATCACGTGCAATGATTGCATTTGCTGTATCGTTTGGCGTAGCAGTAGTGGCAGAGTTAGCAACTTTACCAGCAGTTGATATTGTCGCTAATTTGGTATCAACAATTCCTGCATTGGTTGCTACGTCATTATTAACTATTAAGGAAGAAGAAAGCAGGCCAGATGCGTCATTATGAATAACTCCTGCTGTGGAAAATGGGGTGACTGTTACCGATCCAGTACTTACTGTTAGTCCGTTTTCAGCCGTGACCAGTCCACCAGCTTGAAATGCATCATCCGTCTTGAGGGTATTGGAGGCAGACCTATATAAATTAGTATCGGAATTGAACATTAATACTGTATCAGCTTCTAGAGTTACTGTTTTATCAAAACCGCTGTGTGAAACTAGGGAAAAAGTATTAACCAAAGGCTTGCCGTCTCCCGTATCGCTGTTAAAGAAATTAAATTGTAGGTCACCATTAGTAGCTGACTTAGTTAAGGTCCAACCGCGAAGATCATCGGTAGATCCGGCCCCGACGTTTTCATCAGAATAAACAGCTAATATCGCAGTCTTAGTTCTGTCGCCTGTAACGGCAACAAGCTTGCTTTCTTCATCTTGAGATTGAACACCAAGAATGGTCCCTTCACCGGCATTTGGGTTGATATATAGAATTCCTTTATCGCTATAGTATTCTTTTTTGTAACTTAGGGTAGGGTTGGTGGCATTTGTTCGCACTTGTAAAAGATTCTGATTGGTGTCTGTAGAGGCTCCGATTTTAATTACAGTTTGATTGATGCTAACATCTCCTACATTAATTTGTGTAGCCCCATTAAGAGTGGTATTACTATCAATAGTAACACCAGAGTTTTTAATTCTTTTCCCGTCACTGCCATTAAATATAGCAATTGCGTTATTGGTGGAAAAAGCTGGTCCTTCAACATCGCCATCTCCTCCGCTGCCAATTTGTGTGCTATTACCTGTAGGGTCGAGGATCCAGTCTACACCTGCAATGATTTCTTGAGAGATTGCGGGCGGTCTTCCTCCTCCAATAGGAACTCGTGGAGCACGTATAGCAGTTTTTTTATCAAGGACTTTCTGAGTTGTTCCAAAAGATTCTGAATTAAATACTAGTAAGCACATTAATAGACTTATTAGTATTTTATAGGATAGTTTCATTACTTTTAACCTAATAGTAAGTATCAAATTAATCATACTTAACTACTAACTCAAAATAAGACAGAATGCAACTCTGTAGGTTCGATGTGGATTGGAAATTATATCAAGTTTCGTTTATTGGCAGCCCATATCGGTTGCATGCTTTGGTTTAACGCCACTTCGAACAAAGGGATCATCTTTAAAGACTTTTTTGCTTCCTCCTTTGGAGGTGACGGTAAATTTATAATCTTTTCCAAATGAACAGTTACACCATGAACCACCAGCAAATGAGTCTTTAAGGGATACGACTATATTCTTGCCTGGTCGCCCTTGAATAGGGAGTAAGGTGGCACAAAATACTGCTGAAGGCCAGTTGTTGGTAGATTCTTGAAATAATGCTGGCGTGTAAATTAGTTCTGGAAACCCTTGGGCTGACAGTCTGACGGAAATCCCTTTGACGTTTGCCATATTGGTGAGGCTGAACATTGCAAACTGTATTGCTGTGTTCTTGAATATAGCACCTTGTAAGTCAGAGTTTTTGGTATATTTTCCTGGACTTTCGTCATAAAAAAGCATTCTGCTGAGATTGGCGTCAGTAAAGTTAGCCTTTTTAAATTCACTGTTAGCCGCATAGACGTTATTAAGAGCTGTTCCTACAAATGAGGTGTTATTACATTTAACGCCACCCATAGAGCAACCGTTCATGAGTGAATAGTCAAAATTGGCGCCGCTAAAATCACCGTCAGTCATGACCATCCCACGAAGATCAGCAAACCGTAGAGATGCTCCTTTGAAGTTAGCCTTTGGCTTGAGTTGAATGTTTTGTAGATCAATACCATCCAAGAAACAACCGGGGCACTCGCCAGTATTTAAAAGCTTAGTAAAATCTTTTTTCCACCGAGCAGCCTTTTTAGGATCAGACATCCCTCCTTTTTTACTACAAACCAACTGTGGCTTTACAAGTCGACACGCATCTTGAGTGCCGAGAGGTGTATCGGTTGGACATGGCTTTAGTTGTGCCTGCAGATCTGCACACGGTTGTGCTGGATCTAAGAGTATCTTGTTAACAGGAGCAGCCTGTAGTTGCAGCTTAGCTTCCGGTGTTTCGATTTTAACAGCACCATACACATATTCCGATATAAGGAGAAAGAATAGTATAAATAATATTTTCTTCATAATAACACAACCCTATTTTTAAACCCTATTTGTTTTAAGTTATAGCAAATAAGGGCTCCTTTTTTCAAGGAACGGGTTTACTTTAAAAAGATGGTGCTGTACTAGATAGGGTTATATTGGTTTGCTGAGTTTAGATAACTCAATATTTGAAGTATGTCGGCATGTTTAGTTTTTTTATGTCGTCTAAGGCATGATGGATCGGCAAAGGGTTGATGATTACAGTGAGGACATGGGTAGGTTACACCTTGATGCTTAGCTTTTTGATGTCGCCAAAGGCCTGATTGATCGGCAAAGGGTTGATGATTACAGTCGGGACATGGGTAGGTTACGCCTTCATGCTTTCTTTTTTTATGCTGTCTAAGGCCTGTTTGAGTGGCATATGGACGTTGAGTACAATGGGTGCACTGGAAAGATGGTTGGTTGTTAGTAGAAAGGTTACGCGGGATGGGTCTTTCTGGAGATAGTAGAGGATCAGGGGAGTTGTTTGTCAATTCATCCCAGTTCAAATTGATATCATAGATGTCACCTTCGGGTTGTTCAGGAAGATTTGGACTTTCACTTTGATATATTTGACCATCTGAACCAAAGGGGGGGGCATATTGAGCTGTACTACTATGCCACTGCCCATCGATAAGTGATCTTGATTGGGGTTTAGAGCTAGGAGAATCTTCTCCCAACCGATGATCCCAATCTAAATCGCTACCATAGGTGTTACCTTCAAATGATCCTGCAGGTGCATTACCTAGATAAAGGACACTTCCCAGAATGATAAATAGGAGTTTGATATATACTCTACTCATTACAACCTCTTTTTTTAATACATATGCTTCTTGTTAAAATAAATAATATCACAAACGTTAAGGTTTGTGTAAGTATTTATGTGTTTATTGTTTTATATATGGGGTGTTGAGAGGTTTTGTTGATGTCTTTATCGACCTTTTTCTAGATCCAGGGAAGAGGGACTGCTTCCACTGCTGTCAGATTCAGGAGCCTCATATGTGAGTTGAGTTAGTCGTCGGTATTCCGGGGAGTCAAGCCTCATTTCAAGGTCATGATCCCTTCTTAGGTGTTTTACAAGGCTTGACCTACAGCCATAAGTGCCTTTTTTTTGACATCCAGCAATAGTGCACAAATACCTAAGTTTCTTGCTATCGTGAACCTGGAGTTTATGCTCTTTGAGAGTGTCTAGACGAGGGAATGACTTTGTACAGTCTAGCCGATCACACCAAAACTGTGATTTGTTATGAGCAGTTTCGACATGGCGGTTGCGATGACTTCTATTGGAAAACCTTTTTATACACCCAGGGTGAGTGCACCCTATTTTGTTATAAGAGCTTTTTTCCCTTATACAAAAGACTATCTTTTTTCGAGCACGTGGTGTGTCTCTAATAACATGAGATAGAGGAGAGCGTTCATCAAAAAAACCTTCTCCTTGTTGTCTTTCTATAGCCTGAAATAGAGCTTTAGATTCTGGCGAGAAACCATCCATTGTTTTTGTTGCAGTAATATTGAGTAGTCCTACGAGCAGTATCAGGTATTTATACAGTTTCATGTGTCTTTGTATCCATTTTATTACAAAAATTCAAAAAATATTTAGTTTATATATGAATTATACCATAAAGTATGCTTATTTGAATACTAGTTTTATAGGATAAAGAGGTAAAGGTGATAATTGTATGGATTCCATTTGGATTTTTTGAGGTGGATGGTTGGGCTGGCCTGGAAGGATGTGGTCTCAGATTGCGAGTCATGTGTTTTTAATGGCCGAACGTAGGAACCTATTAGTGTTATCGTTGAGGTTGTTCCATTTTACGAACTTCTGTCAAAGAAAATTCTTTTAAAATATCCTTATACCGGACTCGTAATTCAGCTGCTTTATTTTTCAAATCATTTTCTTCTAAGAGATCTATTAATTTTCTACGATTTTGGTGTTGCTGTTGATAATAATGGAAAAGCTGTTGGCGTCCTTCGCTGTTTTGCAAAAGAAGTTCTGTATTTTCTATTTTTAGTTCGGCATCTTTGATCTTGTTGTTTAGATGAATTTTTTCTTTATGCCATGCTTGACCTGACTCCATAAGAAGCTCAACTATAATAACAGCAGCTCCCAGAGAAACAGCTGTTGTTGCTAGGATACCAATAGTTAGACCACTTCCAAAAGATAATACTTGTTCTGTAGTACTTCCTCCCGCCAGTAAAAAAGTAGTTTCTTTGTCTATGGGTTAGACTTCTTGCTCATTTCTATTTAATTTTTAATTAGTTTTCATAATTATAAAAAACCAATGAATTATTGTTGGTTTTTCAAATTCTTTTGGTAGCACATGCTAAGGAAATTCTGATCTGTTGTTTTATTAAAATCTAAAGAATTGCTATAGTTAAAACTGCTATGCTTTGATAGTTTTGCTTTATATTTAACCAAACCAGGAGCCTCATGATTAGCAGTATTATTTTCTATTGTTTTAACAAGAAAAACCGTTTTGTTTTTTTTGACTTTATAAAAACACATGTTGGAAATAAAAAATATATACTATTAAATACAATGTTTATTTTACTTTCTACATTTAAAATTCATGGAATAGAAGAAGACTTGATGAAGCATATAGCTGAACAACTTCAAGAAAGTGTCTATGAAGCAGCCAGAAATGGAAATGATGAATGGTATAAAAATAATGACTCGGTTACTTTAATATTAGCCTGTAAGGATGGTAATAAAGAGATTGTACAACTTCTGATTAAGGCGGGAGTAGATATAAATAAAAAAGTAAGATATGCATCTTTTGAATCGACTGCTTTAATAGAAGCATGTAAGAATGGTCATGAAGAAATTGTAAGGCTGCTGATTGAAGCAGGTGCAGATCTTGATATAAAAGAAAATGAGGGCTTTACAGCACTAATGTTAGCAAGTGAGAATGGTCATGAAGATGTTGTAAGGCTGCTGATTGAAGCAGGTGCAGATCTTGATATAAAAGAAAATGAGGGCTTTACAGCACTAATGTTAGCAAGTGAGAATGGTCATGAAGATGTTGTAAGGCTGCTGATTGAAGCAGGTGCAGATTTAAATGAAAAAGATATTGTGATGGGCTTTACAGCACTAATGTTAGCAAGTCAGAACGGCCATGAAGAAGTTGTAAAGCAGCTGATTGAGGTTGGAGCAGATTTAAATTTACAAACAAAAAATGGTTTTACTTCCTTACTTATAGCAACTCAGAATGGTCATGGAGATGTTGTAAAGCAGCTGATTAAGGCTGGAGCAGATTTAAATTTACAAACAAAAAATGGTGCCACTCCCTTATATATAGCAAGTTATCAGGGTCATGGAGATGTTGTAAAACAGCTGATTAAGGTTGGAGCAGATTTAAATTTACAAACAATAAATGGTTTTACTCACTTATATATAGCAAGTTATCAGGGTCATAGTGAAGTTGTAAAACAGCTGATTGAGGCTGGAGCAGATTTAAATGAAAAGAATTGTAATGGTTGTACAGCATTAATGATAGCAAGTCGTAAGGGTCATGGAGATGTTGTAAGGCAGCTGATTAAGGCTGGAGCAGATTTAAATGAAAAGAATTGTAATGGTTGTACAGCATTAATGATAGCAAGTCAGAACGGCCATGAAGAAGTTGTCAAACTCATAAAAGAAACCTAATCACAGATTTTGATTAAAACCAGAAAAAGGCTTTGGTATAGTGCTAAACTTAGGGTCGAACTCAATTTGGTTGTTCCTAAACGTGTCAACTAGGGGCCGGGGATGTAGTGCTCATAAAACAGCTTCCGACAACGATTAAAAGTATTCTTTTAATATTATAGTTCATAGGGTATTCCTGTTTTATCAAAGTTTAATAGAGTATAATTACATTAAAAATAAAGAGCTAGTTGTAGTATGTCCTAAAAAGTAACTTATTGTAAGCTCTTTTAGCTTGTTGTTTGATTTTTTTGATTGTGAGTTTGAGGTTGTATTATAGATAGAGTGGCATCGGAGTGCTTACATTTATGAGTAAGGGCTTCAAGCTGGGGCTTGAGTTGTCGCAGGTTGGCCTTGGTTGGGGCAATGATGATTTTGTTGATATGAAAGTAATCTAAAAGGGTGGCAAGAGTGATGAGCGTTGATTTATTGATTTTAGGGCATGTTATGGTGTCAATGGATAATGAGCCTGTAAATTGTAGTAATGCCGGTCTGAGTGTAAATACGGCCCATGAGTGTTGATTGGTGCGTCGGGTTAATAAGCCCGAATCGATGAGGTTGGTTATACCATCGGTGCGCGTAATAGTCAGGCTTGATTTATTATGTTGTAGTATTGTGCTGCCATTGTATACGGGTGTCATATGATGAAAGTAGAAAATACAGATACTAAGATATGCAGTAAACAAGAGAATTTTTCTGTTGAGAGGGTGATGGTGAGTTAACAAGAGCAGCACTATAGTTCCGCCACCGCATAGCCATAAAATAAGTTGGCTATGGCATACAAGGCCAAAGAGCCAGGAATTGGATCCATAATTAAGAATAAAATTCCAAAGATCGGCAGTATAGGTAAGAGCAATAGTGAACAATGTCGATGGAATGGATATCAGCTCGCAGATGAAAATCAAGGTTGAAAGAATAATAAACAACGAGATGACCGGGGTGAATATGAGATTACTTATAGGACTCACATATGAGAGCGGTAGTCCCCAGGCAATGAGGAAAGGGATGCTAATCAGTGTTACCACCAGTTGTGCGTAAATGAATCTTAGCATCCAATCCAAAGATGTTTTCTTTTGTATAATCATACATACGATTATATCGCAACTACCACTTTAAGTCATGTTACCTTTGTAATATATCTTAATAATGAAATTAAGATGGCTTAACAATAGGGTCAAATGCTGGCATTGTACCGTTGGAATATTTTCCTTCAGACGCTTGTGTCATTGATTCAAGCTGTTTTGTGCTTGCGGTTTGAAAGTCTGGACGAATATGTAACGCATGGCCAGCACTTTCACTTTCTAGGTTATCAATTTCGACAAGGTCTTTAAGATATTGATCTATTCGGTGACAACCACTATTGTTGGCGCTGCCATCCGGCATGATGGTCTGACAGAGGATTGCGCTTTCGGCAGGCTCAAAGTTAGTAGCGCCAAGCAGTATCGCACCCGTGAAGTTTGCATGCTCGGTAGTTGCACCTTTAAAATTACTAAACTGTAAATCGGCATCAATGAGCTCGGCATAGGTAAGATTAGCATTGGTAAAGTTACAATAATCTCCCATAAATCGATACATGAGCGCTCGTGTAAAGTTGGTACTAGTCAGGTTAGAACGAGTAAAAACTGCTTCATATAACTTAGTACGGAAGAAGGTAGAGCCGGTGAAGTTGGCTTGTTTGGCTTTTACTTTTTTCATAGAAGCGTCGGTAAAGTTAGAATGGAAAACCTTAGAGTTACTGAAGTTGGCACCATTAAGAGTGCTCCCCGTTAAATCAGCATTTTTAAATTGCGTTAGTGTCAATGTAGCATTAGCTAGGTTAGTATTGAGCATAGAGGTTTTTACAAATCTTGACTTGGACATATTAACTGAGTGAAAAGTAGCACTATCAAGTATTGCACAATCAAATACACAGTTAACCAGGAACGCATCTTCAGCAACCACATTGGTTAAGTTGGCACAACTGAAATTGGAAACATTAATATGCGCAGCATGCATCCAAGCATTCTCTAAATTAGCATGTGATAAATTAGAATTATTGAGCACCGACAACACTAATGATGAATTAAACATGACTGCTCCTTGCAAGTTAGCTCGTGGTCGACTTTCTACCATGAGCGTAATCCCCGGAACAAAGCAATTAGGACAACTATTAGTTTTTAAAAATCGATTATATCCCTTAAATGAATCTCCAAGCAATGGCGGATATGCATACTCTGCATGAATAACCGAACTCAAATTCATGATCCCAAAAACAATCATGAACATAATAAATTTATTTTTCATAACCTACCCCCTATTCTTAATTATCTTTATAATAAAGAGTTTTTCGAATTTAAATCAATACTTTTAATTGCAATGAGCAATAGTGTTGAGTCATAGGTCTTTGAAAGTTTCTTTTTTTCCATTAGAATCTAAATGAAAAAGGTTTCTTACGATGAGGAGGATTGATGAAGCGAGATATCAAGCAGTTTTTGGAGTATGTGGCTTATAATTTACGTCGGAACTCGGTGCGGGCGACAACGGCTGCCGGGTCGGGGCATCCGACATCGAGCTTATCGGCGGCCGATTTGATGGCGGTTTTGTTTTTTTATGGGATGGACTATGATCCTCAGGATCCTGGTAATCCTAACAATGATCGATTTATTTTATCTAAGGGGCATGCGGCGCCGGTCTTGTATGCTGCATGGAAGGCTGTTGGTGTGATATCTGATGACGACCTTCTTTCGCTACGGGATTTTAATTCTATTTTTGAGGGGCATCCGACACCGAGGTTTGAACAGGTCGATGTTGCGACCGGGTCATTGGGCATGGGGTTGTCTGTCGGTGTTGGTATGGCATTAGCGGCACAAAAAGATCAACTTTCATTTACGACATATGTTCTTTTGGGTGATAGTGAAGTTGCTGAGGGTGCTGTCTGGGAAGCGGCTGAACTGGGAGCCTTTTATGGACTTGATAACCTTGTAGCGTTAATAGATTGTAATACACTCGGCCAACGAGGAACAACGATGGCTGGTGATGATGCGCAAAGTTATGCCAACAAGTTTGAAGCATTTGGCTGGCATACCATTGTTATTGATGGGCATAAAATTTCTCAGATTGTAAACGCATTAGATGATGCACGCTTGGTTGAAGGGAAGCCGGTTATGATTGTTGCCAAGACAGTCAAAGGATACGGGATCAAGGGGATGGAAAACAAGGACGGATTTCATGGCAAGGCTGTTGATAAAAAACAGCTTGAGTCGGTACTTGCTGAACTTCATAGTCGGTTTGCGCCACAAGGTGATGTTAAAGAGTTTATCCCTAATGAGCCAGATAATATTGAACCGGCCTTAACGTCCGAGCCGTGCACTTCATTACCACAACCGCCGTACAAGGTTGATGATATGCTCGCAACGCGTGTAGCATTTGGGCAAGCACTTCTTGCCTTAGGAGGTGTTTGTTCTAAGGTAGTCAGCCTCGATGGGGAAGTGAGTAACTCAACCTATTCTTATCTTTTTCAAGAAAAATATCCTGATCGGTTTATTGAAAGTTTCATTGCTGAACAAAACATGGTGGGTATGGGGATGGGCTTTGCCGCCCGTGGATTTATTCCATTCATTTCTACTTTTGGAGCATTCTTTACCCGTGCATATGATCAAATTCGCATGGCAGCAGTATCTCGACTTTCTTTGCGACTGGTAGGTTCTCATGCCGGAGTCTCTATTGGTGAGGACGGACCGTCTCAGATGGCTCTTGAAGATATCGCGATGATGCGTGCGATTCCAAATTCGCTCGTGTTATATCCTTGTGATGCTGTAAGCACATATAAACTAGTAGGTTTGATGTATGCATACGATGACGGTATAAGCTACTTACGAACTACGCGTGGCAAGACGCAGATCATCTATGATAACAACAAGGAATTTTTTATTGGTGGTTGTAATGTCTTACGTGATTCTCATGATGCACAAGCGGTCATTATTGGTGCCGGCGTTACCGTGTATGAAGCACTCAAGGCGCATGAGCTACTCAAACTCGATGGTATTGAAACGATTGTGATTGACCTTTATTCTATTAAGCCGTTGGATGCAGAGACTATTATTGAATGTGCAGAGCGTGCTGGCAGTAGAGTTATTACTGTTGAAGATCATTATTTGGATGGTGGCTTGGGAGAAGCGGTTACGTATGCAGTACGGAATAATCATATCTCGATTACTAACCTTGCCGTTACGAAAATTCCACATTCAGGAGCGCCTGAAAAATTGCTTAGTGATGCTAGAATTGATGCTGCTGCTATTATGGATGTTGTAAAAGGTACTATCGAGTAACTTAAAGCGCAATTTCAATCTTAGAATGTTAACCATTGAACTTAAAGGGTTAATAACGGTACTCTTGGTATATGTAAAAAATATGAGGGGGTAGTGATGAAAAGATTATTGATAGCAAGCATGTGTATGGTTGGTGTTCTATGTGGTATAGAACAAGCACCTCAATTGACACCAAAATTAGAAAAATTAGTACTCGAAGAAATTGACAACCAAAGTGACGGCTTTTTTAAAATATATCAAGTAGGTAAGATGGAAGAGTATGTTATCTTTCCAAATTCAAAACTATCATCCGAAGTCGAATTGACCGCTAAAAAACTAACCGTCTATCCAATATCTGGAGGTGGCCTTCAATCCATCTTTATCGAACGCGGTTATGACGCCAGTGGTTCGTGTAAAGCCAGTAAAGGACCATACCTAATTTCGTATTGGTATGGCTATCCAACCCAACAAACAGCTAATCGTGTTTATGAGAATTTCTGCATGCATGAAAAGAAGCATCCTAAGATCGGTCTTCGAATCTATAAGGACGGATCGGCTTCCCTGTATGCTATCGAGGGTCTTGATCCTGTTGTTAATCATTAAATAGTTAGTCGTTTGCTCGTTCTAGCATTGCTGTTTCAAGTAGAGAAACAATAGCCGAATGATTTTGTAGGTTTGCTAAACTGAGTGGTGTATCTCCATACATATTTGTGACATTAGGATTAGCTTGATTACTAAGGAGTTGTCTGGCTGTTTCGATGTGTCCTTGAAAGGAGACGATATGCAATGGTGTGCAGCCATACATATTTGTAACATTAGGACTAATGCCGGCACTAAGGAGTTCAGCTGTGACTGCTGTACGTCCCTTTTTGGCTGCAACAAACAATGGTGTGTGACCATTTTTATTTTGCAAATTAGGATCAGCTTTATATCTGAGTAGTTCAGTGACGGCCGCTAAGTCTCCCCGCTCTGTTGCCCCAAGCAATGGTGTACAGCCATTATCAGTTGCAATATTAGGATCAGCTTCGTGCCAAAGTAGTTCAGTGACGGCCGCTAAGTCTCCCCGCTCTGTTGCCCCAAGCAATGGTGTACAGCCATTATCAGTTGTAATATTAGGATCAGCTTCGTGCCAAAGTAGTTCAGTGATGGCCGCTAAGTCTCCCCGCCCTGTTGCCTCAAGTAATGGTGTATAGCCATAATCATTAGTTGCAATATTAGGATTAGCTTCGTGCCAAAGTAGTTCAGTGATGGCCGCTAAGTCTCCCCGCCTGGCTGCCCAAAGTAATGGTGTATAGCCATTATTGCTTGCAATATTAGGATCAGCTTGATATCTGAGTAGTTCTGTGACTACTGCTAAGTCTCCCCGCCTGGCTGCCCAAAGTAATGGTGTATAGCCCTTATTGCTTGCAATATTAGGATCAGCTTGATATCTGAGTAGTTCTTTGACTACTGCTAAGTGTCCTTGCCTGGTTGCCCAAAGTAATGGTGTATAGCCATTATTGCTTGCAATATTAGGATTAGCTTGATATCTGAGTAGTTCTTTGACTACTGCTAAGTGTCCCTGTTGGGCTGCCCAAAGTAATGGTGTGTTTCCATTTTTGTTTTGAATATCAGGATCAGCTTCGTGCCAAAGTAGTTCTGTTGTGATTGCTGTGTCTCCGTGAAAGGCTACACCAAATAATGGTGTGTCTCCATTTTTGTTTTGAATATTAGGATCAGCTTGATATCTGAGTAGTTCAGTGACGGCTGCTAAGCGTCTCTGTTGGGCTGCCCAAAGTAATGGTGTGCAGCCATACTGATCTTGCACATCAGGATTACCTTTATTGTTGAGGCATTCTGTAACGGCTGCTGTGTTTCCACTCTTTGCAGCAACAAATAGAGGTGAGTTTGAATTTTTAAATTGTAGCTTGGGGTCGGTATTCCTGGAAAGTAAAAGATTTACCAAGTTGTTATATTTATCTCTTATTTCGCTATTACCATTCCAAAATAGATGTATTAATGAAGAGATTATTGAGGGTCTTTGCATGGCAAGTTTGACTGCAGATAATCCTGCATTATTGAGACCGTTAACACTTGCCCCCTCCTGGATGAGTAGTTCTGCTATGTTGGGATGCCCACTTATAATAGCGGACATTAGCGCTGTATTACCTATATAGTTACGTCTATTAATTTTTTCTCTACGGTGTAGTAATGTTTGTACTGTTGAAGCGTATCCACGTTGTGCTGCCAGGATTAAAGGTGTGTTGCCTTGTTTGTCTCGTTGATAGGGCCAAAAGGGAGCACCATTGTCAAGTGCTCCGGCAAATGCAGAAATTGCTCTAACTTTATTTTTTTTTAAAGCATCCAGTAAAATATTGCTTTGTGGATGACTATGTAAGTAGTCTTCAGCGACGTATTTTCGATCCTCTGGATGTGAAATTATAGGAAGAAAATTCAATAATTCAGGTGGTCTTAACTTTGAGCCAATAATTGTTAGTGCAGTATCGGGCAGCTGCTTAAAAGTTGCTAAGGGTTGGATTGATGGATTGTCACCTCCAAGCATAGGTTCAGTCAAACTTAAACAAATAATGGCTAATAATTTTTTCATATAATTTTCGACTTAAAAATAAATTAATACTTGGTGTTAATTATAGTAATTTAACTCAAGGAGAAAGCGTTGGTTGGGGTCAAAATGTGCTATGTGAAGGGATTTGACTATAGTTTGTGTTATGTTATGACTATTTATAATATAACACAAATAGAAAAGGATTCAATGGTGGTAAATACAAGAAATATATTATTTGTACTTCTACTTCTTGGTACTGTTCAAGGTGCATTTTCAGTTCTAGATATGGTTGATAGAAAGGGCGGCTCTAGAAATGTGGAGCTTTCAGGCCGAAAGATAGTTGATGGATTTGATCCACAACATATGGCATCGATACTTGAAATGTGTCGAAGCAATCACGAAGCACTGCAAGAAGATCCTCAGTGTGTCAAGTTCAGGCACATGTTAGCGCAAGGACAAAAAAAAGCATTTTGTTCAGTAGTAGAAGAAAATGGGACCCCCAAGGGGTTCTTATTTGGTTTTAAACCTTCAGCAAATGTGAGGGATCCAAAAGAAGGGTGTATACACCACTTAGCAGTATCTCAAGAAAATCGTCACCAAGGGCTTGGATCTCTTTTGCTTAGTGATGCTGAAAGCAAAATTAAAAGTATGGGGGGAAGCAAAGTAAGTCTTATTTTGTCAAAGTCTAATACTAGTGCATTTAGGTTGTATGTTAAGGGCGGATATAAAGTTGACATGACAATGGTTCAACTTTTGAGAGACAACGATATACATCAAAGTATTGCGATGCAAAAAGGCTTAACAAATGATTAGTAAAAAACAGACAGTTTTTTTATAATTTTGTTAAGTATGATGCAATCTGCACACTCTGGTAGTGATATACAAATAAGTGGTTTTGAACGAGATCGGCATTGGCTTTTTGTTAAAAGAATTGCCAAATCACACTGGAACCTTCTAGGAGAAGATGGTCCTGGTTGCTCTCAGGTTAAAAAGTGGAGTGAGTCTGATGCTGTGACCAAGGGGTATATAAACTTTAGGGTTTTAGAGGTGGGAGGCGTTCCAAAAGGATTTGCAATTAGTACCCTTCCTTATCCAAGTTCATCAGAAAATTGCTACATCGCTACCGTCCTTCAACTAGCTGTTTCCGAGTCTCGTCAAGGGTATGGGGGTGAACTTTTGGCAGATGCTGAAGCTCGTATACGTGAAAAAGATTTGACTTGTCCTATTATGCTAGGACTTGCACCCGGTAATGAAAAAGCTTTAGCATTTTTTAAAAAATATGGATTTATGGTTGATACCAGAGAGCCTTCAGGCTTGCAGCTTTACAAGTATTAACAATTTTATCCAATGACTTAACTTTGATAAGCATAAAAAATTTAGTTTAAAAATAATCTTTTAGGCTTGCTAGTTTTTTTTTAAATTATTAACGTGGACTAATAGTATTGCGAAGCGAATATTTTTATGTTTTCAAGTTTTGAAAGAGTTGATTTAGAACTTGGGATCTAGTGAAGATCCCATATAATATTGTGTAGTTCTTTACCCTGTCGTTTATAGTGTTCTATTAAAGTAGACAAGCGTTTAACTTTATTTTCATCAGCTTTAGACTTTTCTAGTTTTTCCTGATTTTGCTGTTGTTCTTTTGCTTGAACACTCATTCTTTTTAGCATACAAATATAGGATAACTCTGAAAAGGAGATCTCTTCGTTTCGTGCAATATTTTCAGACATGGTTGTTAAGTCTTGATAGGAAAAGCCCTGAGTTTCGGCGACTAAGTGACTTAATATTGCCTCATTGAAATCATGGTGTATTATTTTTATTTTTTCGTCTTCAGAAAAGTTACTTGAGTGTATATTTTCGCTGAATTGCCCAAGTTTGTGCAATAATGCGATTTTTATTATTTTACTTATATTATTCTGTTGTGGATCTTTCTCTAGGCTTGAGTGCATAGTTTTCAATTCTGCATAACTGTAGTTTATAAGTCTTAGATTTTGAGAGCCCTTAATTTTTCTCTTGAAATTTTCAGCAGATTCACTTTCTGATACTGCCATGGAATAAGTCTGGTGTGTTTCTTGATAGCTTTGATTGGCAATATAAGCTGTTCCCAATCCCATCCAGGATTTTTTTAACTTAAAATTAAGTGCTTGTCCTAATTCTTTTTTTACATATGCTTGGTGCATAATTGGCGATGTGCTCATCTCTTCAACAAACAATTCAAAGGGATCGACTTCTCTCTGGCGTACCATATTTTGTAGAAATTCTTTTCGGCTTTTGGCGTCAGGCTTGCTGAAGTTTGTGGTTCTTCCTCGGACTCTGCTTAAAAATTGGGGATCGGCATCATCAAGATTTTCGGCAGTCATAACAAATGAAAGTCGAGGGTCGTCTTCAAAGTCTGTTAAGAGTGACCAAAGTTCTTGAGATGCGTTATGAAAAGATGTATATGCTGTTGAACTAGGATCCAGTGTGGTGTTTGCGATGATAGCTTCAACGCCAACAATGAGAACGACTACATGTTTTCCATCTTCTGCATGTAAATTAAGTGCTTGCTCTTTGAGATTGGTTATTTCTTGAGAACCCAAATATTCAGTTAGCAGGCTTGAGGCATTGCGAATAATAATATGAGCCCCAATTTCCTCAGCTTTTGCTTTTACTGCGATGCGCTTACTAGTTCCACTTTCACCACTGAGCACTATTCGGCTATAAAGACGTTTAGATTGGGGGTCTCGTATTGGTTGATAATCGTCATGAGTTTCTTTAACTCTTTTTTGACGTTTCATTTCTTCAAAGGCGCTACAGAATTTTGAAGGAAAAGTTCCATAAAGATCTTTAACCCGGCATTCAGGAAAAGTGTAAAATATGACCATGCAACCTAAAAAAAACAAGCATTGATGAACAAGTTGATTCATTATTTTATCCTTCCCTGTTGAAAATAGCGGATAATGCTTGCGAAATTTTTAAAACATCCCTTAATATGTACAAGGGCATTCTTTTTTTGCGTTCAGCATCTATCTCTGTTTGTCGATTTGAAATTTTCTCTTCATATTGTTTTATTTGTTCTTCAATTTGTTTCAAGTGTTTTTTTAGTACTTCTGCATTATTTTCTTGATTTAGATCTCGGCGCATTGCAAGAAGGAGAGCTAGTGCTTCGGTTATATTGGCAACCTTTTCTCTTTCCATGTTTTTAAAAAATTCATCTAGGTCACGATAGGAAAAATCATTGGTATCTCCCACAAGGAAGCTAATCGTTTTCTCATTAAACTCAGTGCGCATTAAGTTTTCATGTTCTTGTTCGGAAAGATTGGTTGTTAGTGAACCATCGGTTTGTTTTTTTAACTGTTCTAGCAGGCGTATACGAATGGCTTTAGATATAGAGTCAAAGCGTGGCCCTTGAACTGCATAACGCCGACAGCTTTGGTGCATTTGTCTTTGTTCATTAGTTATTTGGTCTAGATCTAGGGGTTCTCCCATATAGGACTTGTAGATTTCAGGGTGTGAGAGTGCCCAGTAGGTGCGTTGGTCTTGTTGGAACTGTTGATTGGGAAGATAGTTTGATCGTCTAAAGAGCCATTTAAACCAAGGGCTTTTTTCCTTAAAACTCAATGCTTGATCGATTTTCCCTTCAGAGTATGACTTATGGATTGCCGGTGAGGTAGAATATTCTGTTATAAATAGTTCAAAAAAATCAAGATCCATACTTTGGATGCGGCCCCGTATAAATTCTTCTCGGTCGAGAGCATTTGGTCGAGTAAAAACTACTTCTTGCCCTATTTCGCTCATGAATTGAGGATCGAGATCGTCTTCATCTTCAAGGATATTGGTTGTCATAATAATTGAAAAACGAGGATCATTTTTAAAATCTGCTAGCAAGCTTGATAGTTCTTGTGATGCGTTTCGATAGGTTTTGTAGGTAAGCGATCCAGGATCCAATTTATTATTTCGTACAATTGCGTCGATTTCATTAATAATAATGACGATATGTCCACTTTCATTGTAGGCATCGATAGCTTGGGATCTAAGGCGATTGATGTTTGCTGCGCCTGCATTCATATATTTAGTTATAAAGCTGGGAGCACTAATGACTATTTTTTTAAGTCCGGCTTCATCAGCAGCTTTTTCTGCCGCAATACTTTTACCTGCACCAATATCTCCAACGAGTAACAAGTTACTATATAAACGTTCGGGCGCATCTGGATCATGTGTTGGTTGGTAATCATCAGGGGATGAGACTTTTTTTTGTTGTTTCATTTCTTTAAATGCTTTACACATACTTGCTGGAAATACACCATGAAGGTCCTTAATGCGACATTCTTCTCTCTTGGCAGAAATTAAACCAGTGAGATTGACAAGAGTGACGAAGTATATCAAAAGTTTGTTTGTCATTTTTTCCTTTTAGTATCACCATAGATTACTTTTAATAACTATTAAAGTTGTTGAAAATGGTACATCATCTAAAATAAAAATCAAATTTTAAAACAGTTGTATTTTATGAAAATTGGTTTTTTATATAAGGATAAACTTTACATTTGGTGAAAAACATTTACCATTGTGATCTAAATAATATTGAAATGGAAAATCTATAGAAAAACTTAATATGGTCGCAACTTATAACGAGGTTAATTTTTAATGATGATATATAAAAAATATATTCATATGGTTTTATTTATAGCTATTGTATTTTTCTCTACTTCTTCTCAGCCAATGAGTGCTGCGGTTTCTATACTTAATGATCTAGCAGCTCGGTTTAAGGGAGAACAGCAGCAACAGTATATTGCACCGGTTGTAACGATTGGTGATTATCAAGGAAGTAAAAGTGTTTTAGGATTATGTCAGTGGTTATCGGGAACAGTCCCTCATTGTTGGTTTAATCGATGTATGTTTTCTGAGGCACCCTATGAAGTTGTTTCTTCATTTGTGCATCAACTGGCCAAGGAGGTTGAGTGTCCCTTAATTATAGATTTTGATTTTCGAGGAGATTTTCGCACATTAGATCAAAGAGGAAAGGCTGCTATACAACAGGCAATAGACTCCTATAATCAAACCGGAAAACCTTCTATTATTTATATTCATCATACGGGAATTCCAACGAATGATAGGGAAGATTTTTTAGCTTTAGGGTTTTTTCAAAATTGTGAAGAGCTTGCAGGTGAAGATAACAGAAGTTTTGTTTTAGTTTACGCTATTGAAGATTCATGTACACGATTATGTCGAGATATTCGCAATCGGGTGGGTAATTATTTAAGAATTGAAGGAAATTTGGTTTATGACGAGCGAGACGGTAGTCTTGTGGGAAAAAAAAAAATACAGGAAACAAGTCATCTTATGAATAGTATTATAATAGGTAGTGTAGTAACTGGCATTGTAGCAGGATTTTTTTTAGCAACATATTTGATAATATTAAAAGATGAGACAGATGAGCAATGAATACAAACAGCCTTTTTGCTTTGTTAATAATCTTTTAGTATCATCATAGATTACTTTTAATAGCTATTAAAGTTGTTGAAAATGGTACATCACCTAAAATAAAAATCAAATATTAAAACAGTTGTATTTTATGAAAATTGGTTTTTATATAAAGATAAACTTTACATTTGGTGAAAAACATTTACCATTGTGATCTAAATAATATTGAAACGGAAAAACCTAATATGGTCGCTATTTATACCGAGGTTAATTTTTAAATGATATATAAAAAATACATTCATATGGTTTTATTCATGACTACTATGTTGGTAGCAACTTCTTCTCAACCAATGAGTGCTGCAGTTTCTATATTCAATGATATAGCAGCACGGTTTAAGGGAGAAACGCAGCAGCAGCCGCATCTTGTACCTGTTGTAACGATCGGTGATTATCAAGGCAGTAAAAGTGTTCTAGGGTTGCGTAAGTGGTTAACGGGAACTGAACCCCACTGTTGGTTTAATCGATGCATGTTTTCTGAGACCCCTTATGAGGTTGTTTCTTCATTTGTGCACCAACTTGCCAAGGAGATTGATTGTCCCTTAATTATAGATTTTGATTTTCGAGGAGATTTTCGCACTTTAGACCAAAGAGGAAAGGCGGCTATACAACAAGCAAAAAACTCTTATAATAAGACCGGAAAACCTTCTATTATTTATATTCATCATACGGGAATTCCAACTAATGATAGGGAAGATTTTTTAGCATTAGGTTTTTTTCAGAATTGTGAAGAGCTTGCTGGTGAAGATAACAGAAGCTTTGTTTTAGTTTACGCTATTGAAGACTCACGCAAACGATTATGTCGTGATATTCGTACGCGAGTAGGTAATTATTTTAGAATTGAAGGGAACTTTGTTTATGGTGAGCGAGATGGTAACCCTGTGGAAAAAAAAAAGACTCAGAGAACAAGCCAGCTTATGACTAGTATTATAATAGGTGGTGTAGCTACTTCTTGCTTGGTTGGAGGCATTTTTTTAACACGATATTTGATAATATTAAAAGATGAGAAAGATGAGCAATGAATGCAAACAGCCTTTTTGCTTTGTTAATAATCTTGAGTGGATTTGTAAAAATAGATGCATCTTGCAGCTTTGAACGCATGGTTGGAGAGTGTCCAGAGAGAATGTGTGCTATGCGTGATGCATTGTTGAAAAATAATCAAGCATGGGAAAAAAAACGTAGTTCCGTGTACCAGGAATCAGATGAACAGAAGGAAGAAGTTGAAGAAGACTTGAGTCCTGTTGGTTTGTGGGGGACGACTGGGAATGGTAAAACGCTTCAAATATTTGAAGCTGCGCGGGAATCAGGATCCGAAGTTTTTGTGTTTACCAGCAAGAACTTAGATGAACCTACAGCTGAACAAAATATAAACAAAATGCGTGCTCATATACAAGGGGCTATTGAGGAAACTCAAGATGGACCAATTCCAATAGTTTTATTTGAAGAATTGCATAAAATGCCGCCTTATGTTTTTAAATTTTTTGAAGAAGTTTTGGATGATGAGTATGGAGAGTTGCGTGGTAAAGTTCAGCTTGCGTTTACGACCAATAAAGCAGATAAGCTAGAAGCAGAGTTTTCCGAACGATTGGAAGATGATAAGGGGGAGTATTACAATCCTTTAATAGATAAACGTACAGGTTTGATAAGGACATTTTATAGCCAAGGAAGACTAGATATACATGAGCTTTCTGAGGATCAAGTGGCATTTATATCGGGAAGAACAGAAGGTTTTGATATTCGTGCGTTGAAAGTATTAGTTCGTTCCGTAATGCATGAGCTTGGAGTTAATCCGGCTGAATATACTTATGAAGATCTAGGTCGGGTTATAGAGGCAAGAAGAAAAAAATTAAGTACTGAGGAAGAAGACAAAAAGAAATGGTGGGAAGGTAAACTTTCTCCAGGTGGAGAAGTTCAAGGTAGAGTAACCCGCAATAATATGTTTCACTTTGATAGTGCATGGAATATATGGGTGAATGACCAAGGTTAAATTTTGTGAGTTTTGGGTTCCAAATTAGGAGATACTAGTAAACGATTTTTATAACTTAAACCCAAGGTAACCAGTATGCGTATCAATAAACCCACAAAGCTGCTTGTTCTTTTTCTTGTATTTTCCTTATTCCCGCCAACAAATAATCGACCGATGGCTTCTGTATGGAATGTTGTCACTCTTGCTTGTGACAAGATGTCAC